>Ga0255336_100056_pt1 | contig 283549 bp, 275 predicted proteins | sample MeOH1_35cm_T3_17_FD_189102 | JGI IMG/M metagenome (GOLD analysis project Ga0255336, IMG submission 189102) | Sandy soil microbial communities from University of British Columbia, Vancouver, Canada - MeOH1_35cm_T3_179 | ecosystem: Engineered > Artificial ecosystem > Sand microcosm > Unclassified... | reverse complement strand
CTAGAGCATTGCCAGATTATCTGGAATCGCTGAAGGCGATTCCCCTGCGAGCCGATGTGTGATTCTGTGTGCCATGTCACAAGATGTGGGGTGGCGATGGTTTGGAGGCAGGGCCAGTCCTATTCGGACGATCTTCGGTCGCGGGTTCTGGCGGCGGTCGATAGCGGTATGGCCGCACGCGCTGCCGCCTCGGTTTTTCAGGTCAGCGTTTCGTACATTTACAAGGCACTGCTCCGACGTCGACGGACCGGTGCCGTCAGTGCCTGACACCGGCCACGCAAGCTGAGCCCGGCGCAGGAGGCTGCAGTTGATGCTCATGTTCGGGCGAACTCGGATATGACGCTGGCGGCGATGCAGAGCTGGATCGAGACCGAGCACGGCGTCCGGCTGAGCAACGGGGCGGTGTGGTATCTCGTCAAACGGCTGGGCCTGACACTCAAAAAAAGTCACTCAGGGCGAGTGAACAAGACCGGCCCGACGTTGCGGCGCGGCGTCGGATCTGGCGTGCGGCACAGCCCTACATCGATCCCGACCGGCTCGTCTTCATCGACGAAACTGGCGCCAACACAAAGATGACAAGGCTTTACGGACGGGCGCCACGCGGCCAAAGGCTCATCGCGTCGGCGCCGTTCGGCCATTGGAAGACCATGACTTTCGTCGCGGCGCTGAGACGCCAAGGGCTTAGCGCGCCGATGGTGCTCGACGGCCCCATGACCGGTTCCGCCTTCTTGGCCTACGTGCAGCAAGTGCTCGTGCCCACGCTTCGACGCGGTGACATCGTCGTGCTCGACAACCTACCAGCCCACAAAATCAGCGAGGTCAGGGCCGCCATCCACCAGGCGGGTGCACAGTTCTTCCTCCTGCCACCTTATTCGCCAGACCTAAACCCGATCGAAATGGTCTTCGCCAAGCTCAAGACGCTTCTTCGCCAAGCGCCCGAACGAACCGTCGATGGGCTCTGGCGCCGTATCGGCCAACTCCTGGACCACTTCAAACCAGACGAGTGCGAAAACTATCTCCATGCCGCAGGCTATGGAAAGTCATTCTGAAAACGCTCTAGCGGTGTTTTGTCGGCTTCGATCGATGCCGCGACAGTAGGAGCGCAATGATGAAGGCAATTCAATTTAGCGAGTATGGCGGCCCTGACGTGCTTCGTATTGTCGAATCCGAGGCACCGCATGCCGGCACCGGTGAAGTGCGGGTCAGGATCCGCGCCGCAGGGGTGAACCCCTCCGATTGGAAGCGCCGCGAAGGCCAATATCGTGCGTTCGAGGACGTCCTTTTTCCCGCCGGGGTCGGTGTAGAAGGTGCTGGTATCGTGGACGAGGTCGGACGGGGCGTCACGAGCGTTGCGATCGGCGACGCCGTGTTCGGGTTCGGAGAAAACACGATGGCCGAGCAGGCAGTCCTGTCCCATTGGGCCAGAAAGCCGGCCAATGTGTCGTTCGAGGTCGCGGCCGGCCTGCCCGTGGTGTCCGACACCGCCACGCGCGCACTCGACCAAGTCGGCGTGGCGGCGGGGCAAACTCTGCTTGTAAGCGGTGCAGCCGGGGGCGTGGGGACGGCGATCGTCCAACTGGCACGCCTACGCGGCATCACCGTGATCGGCACCGCAAGCGCTGCGAAGCACCACTATCTGCGCGAGCTGGGCGCCATCGCGACCACTTACGGGGCGGGTCTGGAGGAGCGCATACGCGAATTAGCGCCAGACGGCGTCGATGCGGCGATCGACGTCGCCGGCTCCGGAATCATTCCTGAGCTAATCCGGATCGTCGGTGATGCCGCGCACGTCCTCTCCGTGGCCGACTTCTCGGCCGAGCAATACGGCGCCAAGTTCTCGCACGGACCGCCCGTCGACCCGGCGCGGCTGTTCGCTACGATCGCCGAATTGTGTTCGGCCGGGTCGTTCACGCTCCGCATAGATCAAACCTTCCCGCTCGATCGGGCGAGGGAAGCGCAGGAGGTCAGCCAGTTGGGCCGCGTCACCGGCAAGCTGATCGTCTGTGTCGACTAGGGCCGCAAGCGGCCGGTCACTCGCCGTCATCTATTCGACCGTGGCGCTCGACGCTGCCGGGATCGGGCTCGTGTTCCCGATCCTGCCGCGTCTGATCCAGGACGTGACGCACACGCCCGACGTCGCGCTCTATGTGGGCTGGATGGCCGTGCTCTATGCGGCGATGCAGTTCGTGTTCGCGCCCGTGCTCGGCGCAATTAGCGACCGGCTCGGGCGAAGACCCGTCCTGCTCGTCTCGCTGGCCGGGGCGGCGATCAACTACGTCGTTATGGCAGTCGCGCCGCAGCTCTGGATGTTGATGCTTGGCCGGGCCGTGGCCGGGTTGACCAGCGCCAACGTGTCGGTCGCCACCGCCTACATCACCGACATCACGGCCGCCGATCAACGCGCACGCCGGTTCGGGCTGATGGGGGCCATGTTCGGTGCCGGCTTCATCATCGGCCCCGTGATTGGCGGCGTACTCGGCGAGCAATGGGTGAGGCTGCCGTTCATCGCAGCTGCCGGGCTCAATGCGGGAAACCTGCTGCTAGCGCTTTTCGTACTACCCGAATCTCGCACATCGTCGTCCGCTAGCAATATCGATTTTGCCGCGCTCAACCCGCTACGCCCCCTGCGTTGGCTGGTCTCGAAACCGAGCCTGCTGCCGCTCGTCGTCGTCTATTTCGCGCTGAGCGGCGCGGGCGAAGCCTATGGCACATGCTGGGCGCTGTGGGGCTATGATGCATTCCGCTGGAACGGCTACTGGGTCGGCCTGTCACTCGGGGCGTTCGGCATCTGGCAAACACTGGTGCAGGCTCTGTTGCCGGGACCTGCGTCCCGGCTTCTTGGGCGGCGAGGCGCCGTCCTGACCGGCATCGCGTGCTCCTGCGTTGCTCTCCTGGCAATGGCGTTCGCGTCGCACGGTTGGCTCGTGTTCGCTATCATGCCGGTATTCGCGCTGGGAAGCATCGGAACACCGGCCTTGCAGGCGCTGGCGACCGAACGGGTTGACTCCGACCAGCAAGGGCAACTACAGGGGCTTCTGGCCTCATCGGTCAGTCTGGCCTCAATTATTGCGCCGCTCGGCTTCGCGAGCTTCTATTTCATCGTGCAGGGGCAATGGCCGGGCGCGGTCTGGCTTGCCGTCGTGGCGATCAACCTGCTTGCCGTGCCGTTCGTGTTGCTCGGCACAGCACGCCGTCTCGCTCTCGACGAGCGATGATGGCTATGGCGGCTTATGGGAGGGCGGCACTCCATAGCGAACGGCAAAGAAGGGTCGAAAGCTGCCGATCGCGATTAGGCTTCACCATAGAGCCACATTCACACATCGGACGAATCGCTCCCGCTCTTGCAGCGAAAGACGACCCGTAACGCCCCTATCCCCGCTCGCGCGCCACCGCCCGCCAGCCGATATCCCGCCGGCAGAAGCCACCCGGCCAGTCGATCTTATCGACGGCGCGGTAGGCCGCCGCCTGGGCATCCCCCACCGTATCGCCCAGCGCCGTCACCACCAGCACGCGGCCGCCATTGGCGATGAGCGCGCCGTCGCGGCGGGCGGTGCCGGCATGGAAGATCTCGATCGCCTCGTCCGCGCCGGCAACGCCGAGCTTGATCTCGGTGCCTTTTTGCGGCGCGTCGGGATAGCCGTTCGCGGCCAGCACGACGCCTAGCGCCACGCGCGCGTCCCAGCGCAGGGTGATCTGGTCGAGCACGCCGTCGCGCGCGGCCAGCAGCGCCGGCAGCAGGTCGGAGGTGAGGCGCCGCAGCAGCACCTCGCATTCGGGGTCGCCGAAGCGGGTGTTGAACTCGATCACCTGCGGGCCCGCCTCAGTCAGCATCAGCCCGGCGAAGAGAATGCCGGTGAAGGGCGCGCCCTCCGCCTTCATGCCGGCGAGCGTCGGGCGGATGATGCGGTCGAGCACGTCTTGCTCCAGCGCCGCCGTCAGCGCCGGCGCGGGCGAATAGGCGCCCATGCCGCCGGTATTGGGGCCGGTGTCGCCGTCGCCGACCGCCTTGTGGTCCTGGGCGGAAGGCAGCAGCAGCACCTGCTCGCCCGCGCAGAGGGCGAAGACGCTGACCTCCTCGCCCACCAGCTTTTCCTCCAGCACCAGCTCGGCGCCGGCGGCGCCGAACTTGCGGTCGAGCATCATCATGTCGACGGCGGCGAGGGCTTCCTCGACCGTCTCGGCCACGACCACGCCCTTGCCGGCGGCGAGCCCGTCGGCCTTGACCACGATCGGGGCGCCTTGACTCAGGATATGGGCTTTGGCCGCCTCGATATCGGCGGTGCGCAGGTAAGCGGCGGTCGGGATGGCGTGGCGGGCGCAGAAATCCTTGGTGAAGGATTTGGAGCCTTCGAGCCGGGCGGCCGCCGCGGTCGGGCCGAAGCAGCGGATGCCGTGCGCTTCCAGGTGATCGACCAGGCCCGCGACCAGCGGCGCCTCCGGCCCGACCACGACGAAATCGATCGATTCGGCCTGCGCCAACGCCAGCAGCCCGTCGAGATCGCTATCGCCGGCCGGTCGGCACTCGGCCAGCTCGGCGATGCCGGCATTGCCGGGAGCGCAGAAGATCTTGTCGCAGAGCGGCGAGGCTCCGATCGCCCAGCACAGCGCATGCTCGCGCGCGCCGCCGCCCACCACCAGAACCCGCATGCCCGATCCTTTCGCTTCCTCGCCGAGGCAGAGGCTTTTATCATAGCGGACGATGTCCGAAAGCCCCTCCCCTACGCCCGCCTCCAATGTTCCCGTTTATGGTGTCGGCGAGCTGTCCGGCGCCTTGAAGCGCACGATCGAGCAGGCCTATGGCCATGTCCGCGTGCGCGGCGAGATCTCCGGCTGCAAGCATCACGGCTCCGGCCATGTCTATCTGGCACTCAAGGATGCCGATGCCGTGCTCGACGCGGTGTGCTGGCGCGGCACCGTCGCCAAGCTGCCGATTCGGCCGGCCGAGGGCATCGAGGTGATCGCCACCGGCCGCCTCACCACCTTTCCCGGCCGCTCGAAATATCAGCTCATCATCGAGCATATGGAGCTGGCGGGCGAAGGGGCGCTGCTGAAGATGCTGGAGGACCGCAAGCGCATGCTCGCGGCCGAAGGGCTGTTCGCCGAGGAGCGCAAGCGGCCGCTGCCCTATCTGCCCGGCGTCATCGGCGTCATCACCTCGCCGACCGGCGCCGTCATCCGCGATATCCTGCACCGGCTGAACGAGCGCTTTCCGCGCCATGTGCTGATCTGGCCCGTGGCGGTGCAGGGAGAGGGGGCGGCCGAGCAGGTGGCGCGCGCGATCGAGGGCTTCAACCGGCTCGCCCCCGGCGGCCCGGTGCCGCGCCCGGATCTGCTGATCGTAGCGCGCGGCGGCGGCAGCCTCGAGGATCTGATGCCGTTCAACGAGGAGATCGTGGTGCGCGCCGCGGCGGCGAGCACGATCCCGCTCATTTCCGCCGTCGGCCATGAGACCGACACGACGCTCATCGATTTCGCCGCCGACCGGCGCGCGCCGACGCCGACGGCCGCGGCCGAGATCGCGGTCCCGGTCCGGCTCGATCTGCTGGCCGAGCTGCGCAACCTCTCGAACCGGCTCGATGGCGGCGCGGTGCGGCTGGTCGCCGAGCGGCGCCTGCGCCTCGAAGGGCTGGCGCGCGGCCTGCCGGAGCCCGGTCGGCTGATCGAACAGGCGACCCAGCGGCTCGACGACCGCGCGGAGCGGCTCGATCTATCCGTCCGCACGCTCTTGCGCGACCGCGCGGCGCGGGTGGCGCAGATCTCGGCCCGGCTCAAGCATCCGCGCGAGCAGATCGGCGAGGCGACCCGGCATCTCGACCTCATCTCCGGCCGGCTGGCCCCTTCGCTCGACCGCGCGCTCGAACGGTTCGGCGAGCGGCTGGCGCGGCACGCCCAAGTGCTGGAGAGCCTGTCGCCCTTCAAGGTGCTGGAGCGCGGCTATGCCGTGGTCGAGGACGAGGCCGGCCATCCGGTGGCGCCGGCCGCGATCGAGGCCGGCATGGGATTGACCCTGCGCTTCCACGAGACCCAGGTGGCGGCGCGCGCCGAAAGCGGTCCCCAGCCCGTGGGTGCGGCACCGAGCCGCACCAAGCCGGCGAGGAAGCCGAAGCCGACCGAGGAGAAACGGCAGCCGACGCTGTTCTAACGCGCTGTCGCGCCAATATATTGACGCCGGTGTCGGTTGTATTAACTGTTTAATCTGCCCCGGATTCTGGTATCGCTCGGCCAACCCAAAATAATAATTGGTAATAAAGGTTCTTTCTATCCGTAATTCCTGATACGTTAACCATAATGTAGTTTGACAAGAAACGTGAGCCGTTCGATTCGACGGCCGACTTGGTCACGACAAGCTCAAGCTACTCTTGAATAAAGTCTCATAAATGCGGCGCGATCAACAGGGAGTGCATAACCCCATGGATCGATCGGCTATCGCTCATGCGCTCGACATCAACGGGTTGGGAAAGTCGCTGGGTCGCGTCTTTTCCGGGCTCAATGAACCGCTCTGGGGCGCCATCCCCCCGTGGATGACCCGGCGCGGTCCCCTGCGGACATATGGCAGCTGCCTGCACGCCATCGCCCGCATGCGGTCCGATCGGCGATTCTATTTCGGGACTTTCTTCTTCCGGAACCGGCCGCAGCTCGAGCTGGCGCGCCGCCTTTCCGGAGAGCTGCCGGACCCGAAGATCACAATTCTGGCCTGCAGCATCGGCGCGGAAGTGTATTCGATCCTGTGGGCGCTCCGTTCAGGACGGCCCGGCCTGAAGATCGCCGCCAATGCGGTGGACATATCCGAGGAGGCCCTGGAATTCGGGCGGGGCGGGATCTACCCCCTGGCGGGAAGCCACCTTACCGATCAGAAGATCTTCGCGCGCCTGACCAACCTGGAGAAGCACGGGCTGTTTGATGTCGAGGCGAACCGCCTGAACGTCAAGGCGTGGCTCAAGGAAGGCATCACCTGGCGCATCGGCGATGCCGCCAACCCGCGGCTGGTCGAGCTGCTCGGGCCGCAAGACCTTGTTTTCGCAAACAATTTCCTGTGTCACATGCAGGCCGAGGACGCGGAAAGATGCCTGCGCAACATCGTGAAGCTGGTCAGGCCCGGCGGGTATCTTTTCGTCAGCGGCATCGATCTCGATGTGCGGACGAAGGTCGCGCGTGATCTCGGGCTGGAGCCGGTCATCGATCTGATGGAAGAAGCGCACAATGGCGATCCGTCCCTCTTGAAGGATTGGCCCTTCAGATATTGGGGATTGGAGCCGTTCGATCCGCGACGACAGGATTGGAAGACCCGCTATTCATCGGCGTTTCGTCGGCACCGGCCCGCCGGAGCTCGGATGGCCGAAACGATCTCGCCTGCCACCGACCCCCCAATAGCCTGAAGGGCATACTTTGGGCGCCAAACCCGCTATGCTGACAACTTGGCATGGCTGGGGTGGAACCATGGCAACTAAAGCGGGAAAGACTAAAAAGGAAGATCGCGCCGGCATCATCGAAGCGCTGGGACATGCCGGGCCATATGGGGTGCTCGGCCTGTTCTCGCTGGTGCTGGAAGCGGCGCTGCTGGCCTGGTTCGTCCAGGCGGGCGGGCCGGCCGAGCGCATCACAGCCGGCGTGCTCATGGTCATCGTCCTGATCGTGCTTGTCGGCGCCGTGCTCTTCATCGAACGGCTGCGGCGCCTGGCATCGACGCCGGCCTTGGCCCAGGCGGCGGCCACGCTCGACAGCCAGGGCCTCTCGCCCGCCGAGATCGAAAGCAAGCCGAAGCTGGTCGCGGACACCGCCGCCAAGAAGGCCGCAGCACCCGGCGAGATCATCGCCGCACCCGACGGCTCCTACGTCATCGCCCGGCCGGGCGCGGGCTGGACCGTCCGCCAGGCGACGGTCGAAAGCCGGCTGCAGGAAAAATTCGGGGTCAAGGACGTATCGGGCCTGCCGCAGCTGCCGATCGGCAGCATGATCATGCTGCAATTCGGCGACGGCTTCGTCTACGAGCCGCGCCCCGACCGAACGCGCGTCAATGGCCGCCGCATTCCGCTGCTGCTGTCGGAGCCGCTGCAGCGCACGGTGCAGATCACCACCATCCCGCGCCGCTCGCCGCCCTTCTTCATCGAGCGATCGCTCTACGACAATTTCTTCATGCTGGCGGCCGCCGACGTGGTCGGGCAGCTCGTCTCCATCCGCTCGCTGACACCAGGCAAGCTGCCCAAGACCAATCGCGACCTGCTGGCGGTCGAGCTGGTGCAGGAGCTGGAGGATTTGATCGTCAGCGGCCGCGAGGTCGAGACGCTGCGCATCCAGATCCGGGGGATCGCCATACGCGGCGATTTGTTCGACTACATCATCAGCGCCACCAATTTCCGCATGTCGGGCGAGCCGGAGGCGATTGCCGACCGGATGGACGAGGATGTCTCGGCCCTCCTCGACAGCTTCCGCACGCTCTCGCCGCCCGACCCCGAAGCGGCCGAACGCGACCAGATCCGCCAGGCCGAGGCGCAGTTCGACGCTTCCTTCGCCACCGTCGGCAGCGCGCTCTTCCATTTCCAGATCAATATCGCCGCGGCCCGGCTGCGCGAGCTGGATTACGGCACGATCGAGGGCATGGCACGGGCGATGACGATCTTGAGGCCATTCCGCGTGCTGGCCGGCATGCTCAAGGACCCGACGCTCGGCATGGATGCGGTCTGGGCGGCCATGGATGCGGCCGACCGGGGCGACTCGGCGCCGCTGCGCCAGCTCCTCGACCAGCTCAAGGTGACGCCGGAGACGGCGCCGGCGACCCAGCAATTGCAGCCGGCGGCGTCCGGCTGACGGCCGCCTTGACCCGAAAGGCGCCGATGCTAGGTTCGGCGATCGGTGCGGGTTGGAGTGATGTCGATGGCGAGATGGATGGCGGCGCTGCTGCTGGCCCTGGTGCTGGCCCCGGGCGCGCGCGCCGCGGACGGGCCGCCGCAAAGCGAAGGCGATGTCGAGGTGCGGGATTTCGCCTTTCAGGACGGGGAACGCCTGCCTGTGCTGAAGCTGCATTACACAGCACTGGGCACGCCGCGGCGCGACGCCGCCGGCCGGATCGTCAATGCCGTGCTGCTGCTGCACGGCACCACCGGCACCGGCAAGGGCTTCCTCGCCCCGTCGCTGGCCGACGCGTTGTTCCGTCCGGGCCAGCCGCTCGATGCCGGACGCTTCTATATCGTGCTGCCGGACGGGATCGGCGCCGGCGGCTCGACCAAGCCGTCCGACGGTTTGCGCGGGCATTTCCCGCACTACGGCTATGTCGATCAGGTCGAGGCACAGCAGCGCATGCTGGCCGGCATGGGCATCGACCATCTGCGCCTGGTCTCCGGCATCTCGCAGGGCGGCATGCAGACCTGGCTCTGGGGCGAGCGCTTTCCCGACGCGATGGACGCGCTGGCGCCGGTCGCCTCGATGCCCGGTGAGATCAGCGGGCGCAACCTCATGTGGCGGCAGATCATCATCCGGGCGATCCGCAACGATCCGGACTGGCATGACGGCAATTACGATCCCGCCCATCCGCCGACGCAATGGATGGAGACCGCGGCGCCGCTCTTCGCGCTGATGGTCGGCAATCCGGAGCGGCTGCAACTGGACGGCAGCGACCGGGCGAAGACGCTGGCTTATATCGACCAGCTCATCCACGCCTATCAAAGCCGCGACGCCGACGATTATCTCTATGATTTCGAAAGCTCGCGCGACTACGACCCGGCGCCGGGGATCGGCCGCATCAAGGCGCCGATGCTGGCGATCAACTTCGCCGACGACGAGGTGAACCCGGCCGGCCTCGCCGTCACGCGCGAGACCATCGCCAAGATCCCCTCGGCCAAGCTGGTCCTGCTGCCGGTGGAAGGGACGGGCTACGGCCACGCCTCGATCTTCCAGGCCGCGCTCTGGGCGCCGGCGCTGAAGGGGTTGCTCGACACGCTGCCATAGGGTGGAAACTTGCTGATCCGCCCCGAACGAGTTAACGGCCGGCGGCCCCGTTGGACATTCGCTTCCCGGGCGATCGAGGCCCTGGGAATGCCTCCTCTTTGATTCTCCATCGGCGTTTTTGCGGCGTTAACTTCGCGCCTTTGGGATCGTTTGCAGTGCGTCTCGCGATTACCAGACAACCCGCGTGGAGACCTTGATGAAGACGCGTATTTGGCCGCATGTCGTCTATAGCCGTCTTGCGGTGACGGTCCTGCTGCTCGGGGCAGCACTGCTCTGCCATCCCGGAACGGCGGCGGCCGCGGATTGCGGCGGCCCGCTGAGCACATCGACGGGGAATATCGTCGGCAGCACCTTGGGTGCCGTGGGCGGCGGCCTGCTCGGCAGCCAGTTTGGCGGCGGTGCCGGCAAGGGTGTGGTCACCGGGCTCGGCGTCGTCGGCGGCGCACTCGCCGGCGGCTATGCCGGCCGCTCGGTCGAGGGTTGCCCTGGCCACCGGGCGGCTGCCCGCCAAGCTGCGGGCCCAGGGGGCAGGCCCCGTACCTGCCGATTCGTGAACAGCCAGGCGACGATCGAGGGACAGGCCCAGCAGGTCGAGGGCATCGCCTGCCTGGAACAGGACGGAAGCTGGAGGACCGAGACGGGGCCGGCCGCCGAGCAGGCGGCGTCGGCCGACCTGGTCTTGAGAGCACAGCAGCGCCTGCACGATCAGGGGTTCTACGTTCGCAACAACGTCGATGGCCGCTGGGGACCGGCGACGAGCGCGGCCGTGGGCAATTTCCAGCAGGCGAACGGCATGGCTTCGACCGGCCAGCTTGACCCCCCGACCAGGACCGCGCTCGGCCTCGACCCCGTTCCGCTCACCGACCTCGCCCAGGCCGGTCAGCCGGCCGGCACCCCGCCGCCTGCGACGACGCCGGTCTCGGCGCCAAGCAACGGCGAGCCTGGCTCGCTCTCCAAGTAAGACGCGGGCCACGCCCCGTCGGCCCGTCCGACCTTCTCCTGCGCCTGTAACCACAGCCAAGTCTGATCGGAAGATCAGTCTGTGCCCGATGTAATGCGACCAGCCCAAGGCTTAGGCGAATGAACTACCGAGCGGCGGAAGATATCCTGGAAAGGGTTCGTGAGCTGGGATCCACCATTTCGTCACGCGCCGGTGAAATCGAGGCCGGGTATCGGCTGCCGATCGACATCGTCGAAGCGATGAAATCGGCGGGCATCTTCAAAATGTTCGTTCCGCACAGCTTCGGCGGCCTGGAGCTGGACCTGCCGACGATTATCGAGGTGGTTCGCCAATTGAGCCGGATCGACGCATCCGTCGGCTGGACCGCCATGATCGGCGCGGGATCGGCGTTGTTCGCGACGATGCTGCCGCGCGAGGCCTTCGAGCGCGTCTATCGCGATAATCCGGGCGCAATCATCGCCGGCTCGACGCAACTGCTCGGCACCATCGAGAAGCGAGGGGATACCTGGCACGCGAACGGCCAATGGCCTTTCGCCAGCGGTTGCCTGCAAGCCGACTGGATGCTCGGTTTCTGCAAGCTCGTCACGGGCAATGAAAACGCGTCCGCGATCCCGCAAATTCGCGTGGTCCTTCTGCCGGCATCGCGATGGAGCATCAAGGAGACTTGGCGCGTCCCCGGTCTCAAAGGCACGGGCAGCCACGACATCGCCTTGGATCGCCCGGTTTCGCCCGGCACCGATTTCTTTGACCTGGCGAGCCAGCAACGTTGGGCGTCCGGTCCGCTCTATGGCGCTGCGCCGCAGATGATCGCGCTCCTGCACGGCGCCGTCTCGCTTGGGATTGCCGAGGGCGCGCTGAACGATCTGCTGGCGATTGCCGCGACCGGCCGCCGCCAGGAACGGGCCGCGGCACCGATGCGGGACACGGAATCCTTCCAGACCGATTTGGGCCGCGTGCACGCCGATATCCGCGCTGCGCGATCGTTGCTCCTGGAACAGACCCGGAGCCATTGGCGCCACGCCTTGGCCGGGACGCTGGGGACGGATGCCCTGCTGGTCGAGGGCAGCCAGACGGCGATATGGGTCGTCGGAACCTGCCTGCGCGCCGTCGACACCTGCTTTGCCTTGGGCGGCAGCGCCGCGCTCTATGAACCCTCGCCGCTGCAACGGCGGATGCGCGATATCCGTGTCGCGGCTCAGCATAATCTGATGCAGCCGCGCCATTATCTGAAAGCCGGCAAGCTGCTCGTGAACGAGGCCACGACGCCTTTCTGAAAGGGCGGGCTATCCGGCCGCCTTCAGCAGATTGTCGCGCATGGACGCGATCTCCCCCTGGAGCCGGATGAGGGACTGAACGGAAAGTCCCGTCGCCTCGAGGATGCAGCGCGGGACGTGGCGCGCCTTGTCGCTGAGTGCCGTGCCCGCTGCCGTCAGCCGGACGCGCACCTGGCGCTCGTCGGACGGATCGCGACTGCGGGTGAGATACCCCGCCGCCTCGAGCCGCTTCAGCAGCGGCGTCAGCGTGCTGGATTCGAGGAACAGCGCCTCGCCCAGCTCGCCGACCCGTTGCCCGTCCTTCGCCCACAGCGAGACCATGACGAGATATTGCGGATAGGTCAGGCCGAGCGGGTCGAGCAAGGGCTTGTAGACGCGGTTGAAGGCATGCCCGGTCGAATAGACGGCGAAGCAGAGAAGATCGTCAATTCCGGGCGGCGTTTCCGGCCCGGCACCCGAATCAGACATGAGCGCTCTCCATGGGAGGCGAGCACCCGGCGTGCGCCGGGCTCCGTCATAAATATATCGTACACGACCTTATCGCAAGCGCTTGACAGCCAGACCTGGTCGCCCTAAATGATCGTGTACGATTTAATCGTGCGATATCAACCCAATCAGCGAGGCTCCCATGTCCGTCAATGTTCTCTATCGTACCACTGCCCGCGCCACCGGCGGCCGCGACGGCCATTCCGCTACCCTCGACCGCGCCGTCGATGTGAAGCTCAGCACGCCCAAGGAGCTGGGCGGCGCCGGCGGGGACGGCGTCAATCCCGAGCAGCTGTTCGCGACCGGCTATGCCGCCTGCTTCCTCGGTGCCATGAAGTTCGTCGCCTCGCAGGGCGGCGGCACCAAGGTCCCGGCCGACGCGGCGGTGAGCGCCACCGTCGGCATCGGCCCCCGTTCCGCCGGCGGCTTCGGGCTCGAGATCGCGCTGGAAATCTCGCTGCCTGGTGTCGAGCGTGCCGCGGCCGAGACGCTGGTCGCCAAGGCGCATGAGGTCTGCCCCTATTCCAACGCGACCCGCAATAATGTCGATGTGAAGCTGTCGGTCGTCTGACCCCGAGACGCCGGGCGCCCACGGGCGTCCGGCGCCGCTACAGGCGGGTTAGAAGGTCCATTATCGCCGCCTCGTCCGCCACGCTCGCCCAGGCGAGCTCGATCTCCAGCACCGCGACGCGCTCACGCAAGCCGGGCGGCAGGCGGATCGCGTCCTTGGCCGTCGTTACCGGCGTCGCGCGCAGCGCCTCGGCGCGGGCGAGCAGCGCCTCGATCTCGGCCGCGCCGTAGGGATGATGGTCGGGAAATCCCACCCGCTCGACCAGCTCGGCCCCGATGGCCTCGAGCGTCTCGAAGAATTTCCGCGGCCGGCCGATGCCGGCGAAGGCGAGCACGCGGCCGGCGATCTCGTTCCGGGGTGCGAGCCGGGCGCGTGCCATGGGCAGGCCGGCGAGGCGAGCGCCGGCACCGGCCCGGTCGTCACCGACGAGGATCGCGCCATGCACGCGCGCGAGGCCACGCCGCAGATCCTCACGCAAAGGACCGGCCGGCAGCACGCGGCCATTGCCGAAGCCGTAGCCGCCATCGACCACGATCAGCCGCAGATCCTGCCGCAGCGACGGATTCTGCAGCCCGTCATCCATCAGGATCAGGCCGGCGCCGGCCGCGACCGCCGCCTTGGCGCCGGCGGCGCGGTCGCGCGCGACCCAGGTCGGTGCCGCCCGGGCGAGCAGCAGCGGCTCGTCGCCGACGGCGCGGAAATCATGGCGCGCCGGATCGACCCGGACCGGGCCGGCGAGGCTGCCGCCATAGCCGCGCGTCAGCAGATGGACATTCACGCCGAGCGCTTGCGCCAACGCCAGCACGACCGGCGTCTTGCCGGCGCCGCCGACGGTGAGATTACCGACGCAGACGACCGGCACCGGCGCGCGCCAGGGTGTGGCGAGCGCACGCTTGATGCGGCCGGCGGTATCGAACAGCGCGGCGGCCGGCGCCAGAGCGGCCGATTCCCAGCCTCGCCGCGTCCAGAACTCAGGGGCGCGCATAGGCGGCCGGCTGGGCGAGCCCGTCGATCAGCGGCGCCAGCCGGGCGAAGACGCGGTCGATGACGGCGCGGCTGTCCTCGGCCACGCGCCAGGCGGCCATGCCCATGGCGGCGCAGGCGGCGGGATCGGCGAGCAAGGCCGCGAGCACCTTGGCGAGATCGTCCGCATCCGTGACCCGGCGGGCACCGCCGGCCGCTTCGAGCGCTGCCGCCGAGGCCGCGCAATTGACCGTGTCGGGCCCGAACAGGATGGCGCGGCCGAGCTGTGCCGCCTCCAGCGGATTATGGCCGCCGCAGGTGCCGGGCGCGAAGAGCGAGCCCGCGACCAGCACGATCTCGGCCAGGCGATAGAGCAGATTCATCTCGCCCATCGTGTCGGCGAGATAGATCTCGGTCTCTTGGGTCAGCGCCTCGCCCTCGGACCGGCGCGCGACGCGGAAGCCTTGGGCACGCAGCATCGCCGCGAGCGCGGCCCCGCGATGCGGATGACGCGGCGCCAGCAGCGTCAGCAGGCCGGGACGGGCCGGGGCGACCGCGCGATGGGCCGAGGCCACGATCTCCTCCTCGCCCTCATGGGTCGAAGCGGCGAGCCAGGCCGGCCGGTCCCCGATGAGCGCCAGATGGGCAGCGAGCGCCGATTCGTCCACATCGGGCAGGAAGGCCGCCGCCTTGAGGTCGCCGACCGTCTCGGCCCCGGCCGCGCCCAGCGCGCGCAGCCGCGCCACATGCTCCTCGTCCTGCGCCAGCACCAGATCGAAGCAATCGAGCAGACGGTGGATGAAGCCCGGCCAGCGCCGCCAATTGCGCGAGGTCTTGGCGGAAAGGCGCGCATTGACGAGGGCCATGCGCACGCCGCGCCGCCGCGTCTCCAGCACCAGATTGGGCCAGAGCTCGGATTCGACCCAGATGGCGAGGTCGGGCCGCCAATGATCGAGGAAGCGCGCGATCGCGGCCGGATGGTCGAGGGGAGCGAATTGATGCCGGGCGCGGCCGGGAGGCAGGCGATTGGCCAGGAGCCGCGCGGAGGTGACGGTGCCGGTGGTGACCAGCACCTCGATATCGGGCCGGTCGAGCAGCCGGTCGATGATCGGCAGCAGCGACAGCGATTCGCCGACGCTGGCGGCATGCAGCCAGACCAGCCGGCCGGCGGGACGGGCCAAGCCGGCGACGCCCCAGCGCTCGCCGAGCCGGGCGGGGTCTTCCTTGCCGCGCGCGGCCCGGCGCGCCAGCACGAGATGGGCCAAGGGCCTGACCGCGCGCGTGGCCAGGCGATAGAAGCCGGCGGCGCTCATGCCGCCTCGCTTTCGATCGGCGCCGGCTCTACGGGCACGCGGCCGCATTGCCGGTCGGCCTCGGCGGTGATGCGGTTGAGCTCGGCCTCGAGCCGGTGCCGCGCGGCCTCCAGGGCTGCGACATCGGCATCCTCGGCGACCAGGATCGGCTCGCCCCAGATGAAGATGCCGCGCGAGAAGGGCAGCGCCAGATGGAACCGGTCCCAGCTGCCGAGCACGCGGCGGCGCGAGGTGGCGTAGCTCAAAGGCAGGATCGGCGTGCGCGCGAGCCGCGCGGCGGCGATGATGCCGGCGCTGGCGCGCATGGCGGGGCCGCGCGGGCCATCCGGCGTCACCCCGATATTCTGCCCGGCGGCGAGCGCCCGGAGCATGGCGCGGAGCGCGCCGGTGCCGCCCTTGGAGCGCGAGCCGGTGATCGTTCCGAGACCGAAATGAGCGATGGCATCGGCGATGATGCGACCGTCATTATGGCCGGAGATCAGCATGTTCATGCTGGCGCCCCGGCGCCACGCCTTGGGCGCCATCAGCAGCCGCCCGTGCCAGAAGGCGAGAATGAAGGGCTGGGACGCGTCCCAGAGGGCGGCCGGCCGCTCGCCGCCGAGCGTCCGCCAGCGGCTGGTGCGCCAGACGAGGCGGATATAGAGCGCCACCAGCGCGCAGAGCCAGCGCCGCGCCCGCTCGGAGCGCAGCAGGTTCCGGCCGAAGCGCATCAGCGCCCGGCGGCCCGGCGCGCGGCGGGCGCCGCCGGGTCGGCCGTATCGGGAGCACCGGCACCCGGCGCCTGCTCGGCCGGCGCTTCCTCGGCGAACTGCATCTCCCAGAGGCGCGCATAGAGGCCGCGCCGGGCCAGGAGCTCGGCGTGGCGGCCGCATTCCGCGACCTTGCCCTGGTCCACGACATAGATGAGATCGGCATCGGCGATGGTCGAGAGCCGATGGGCGATGACCAGCGTGGTGCGGTCGGTGGCGAGGCGGCGCAGCGCATCTTGCACCTGCCGCTCGGATTCGGTGTCGAGCGCGGAAGTGGCCTCGTCGAGCAGCAGGATCGGCGCGTCCTTGAGCATGGCGCGGGCGATGGCGAGGCGCTGGCGCTGGCCGCCCGAAAGGCGGATGCCGTGCTCGCCGACGAGCGTGTCGTAGCCCTGCGGCAGCTCGGTGATGAAGTCGTGCGCGGCCGCCGCCCGGGCCGCGGCCACGATCTCGGCCTCGGTCGCCGACGGGCGGCCATAGCCGATGTTGCCGCGGATGGTGTCGTCGAACAGGCTGATCTCCTGGCTGACCAGGCCGATGGCGCCGCGCAGCGAGGCGAGCGTGGCGTCGCGCACATCCATGCCGTCGATCGTCACCTGCCCGCCCTCGACATCGTAGAAGCGCGGGATGAGGTTGAGCACGGTCGATTTGCCGGCGCCCGACGGGCCGACCAGCGCCACCGTCTGCCCGGCCGGAATATCGAGATCGATGCCGTCGAGCGCCGCCGTGCCGGGGCCGTAGCCGAAGCGGACATGCTCGAACCTGATATGGCCGCCGGTGATGGCGAGCGGGCGGGCGTCGGCCCGGTCCTTGATGCGCGGCTCGATATCCATGACCTCGAAGATCCGGCTCGCCGCCGCCAGCCCTTCCTGGAGATTGACCTGCAGGCCGGCCAGCGACTTGAAGGGCTGGTAGGCCAATAGCATGGCGACGATGAAGGCCAGGAGCTGGTCGGGCGTGCGGGCGCCGGCCATGACCTGGTAGCCGCCATAGAGGATGATCGAGGCGACGGCGACGCCGCCCAGCGATTCCATGATCGGCGAGGAGGCGGCGCGCACGCGGGACACCTTCTCGACCAGGCGGTAGACCCGCTCGGTGACGGCGACGGCGCGCGCGGTCTCGTGCGCCTCCATGCCATAGGCCTTGACGTGGCGGGCGCCCTGGAAGACCTGGCTCAGCAGCGTGTTGAAATGCCCCATTTCCTCCTGGAAATTGATCGAGGCCTTGCGCATGCGCCGGCTCATGCGCCGCACCGGCAGCACGGCGCAGGGGAAGAAGATGAAGGCGATCACCGCCAGCAGCCAATCCTGATAGAACATCATCGCGACCAGGAAGACGACGCTCAACGCATCACGCCCGATCGCGACCAGCGACTGGGTCGCGGCATTGCGCAGCATGTTGGCGTCGTTGGTGAAGCGCGAGATGAGCTGGCCGCTGGGCGTGCCGTGGAAATAGGCGAGATCGGCGCGGATCAGCCGCTCGAACAGCCGGACCTGGATGTCGGCGACCAGGCGCTGGCCGAGCGTGGTCATCAGGATCGACTGGAAATATGTGGCGAAGCCGGTGACGACGGCGGTACCGAACACCGCGGCCGCGACCATGTAGAGCTCGAATCCCGAACCCGACTGCGCCAGCAGATGGCGAAGCGCCTGGCCGGTCAGCCAGACATTGGCGGCCTTGGCCGATGCCACGATCACCATGCACAGGCCGGCGGCGACGAGCTTGCCGATATGCGGACGCAGAAAGCCGCTGGTCAGCCGCCGCCACAGCCGGAGGCTATCGTGGCTGAGCGGCGACGGGCGTTTCGTTGGAACCTGTGACTCGGTCAAAGGCGCGGCCTGCATCCCATGAAGATGAGGGGCTTGTACCCTTGCGGCGGCATCCGTGGCAATGCACGTGCGATTTCGTCGTCGCGGCACCGATCCCGAAGGCCCGGCGGGATGTGACGGTGGCGAGATCGTTAAGCGCTGGTGTGGGTATGGACGCTCGGCAGATTGACCGAGACCGTGGTGCCCTTGCCCTTGACGCTCTTGATCGTCAGATCGCCGCCATGCAGCTCGACCAAATGCTTGGCGATCGGCAAGCCGAGGCCGGTGCCTTCATGATTCGCCGCGTGCATCGGATCGACTTGCCGGAATGGCTGCAGCGCCAGCGCGATCTCGGCCTCGGTCAGGCCGATGCCGGTGTCGGAGACGGTAATCGCGACACCGTCATTCCGCTGCTTCAGGCCGAGCGTCACCGATCCGCCCGGGGGCGTAAATTTTATGGCGTTCGACAGCAGGTTTATCAAAATCTGCCGGAGCCGGAACGGATCGACGAAGATGGTTCCGATCGACGGGTCGACCGCCAAAATCGCCCGCACACCGGATTGCCGCGCGCCGGCCTCGACGAGGTGCAGGGACGATTCGAACAGCTGCTTCACCTCGATCTCTTCTTCTTTCAGCTCCATGTAGCCGGCCTCGACCTTGGCAAGATCGAGCAGATCGTTGATGAGCTGCAGGAGGTGGGTTCCGGCCGTATGAATGTCGCCGGCATATTCGACCATTTTTCCCGCATCGGGCGTGCCGCCGACGCCGTCGCGCATGAATTCGGAGAATCCCAGGATCCCGTTGAGCGGCGTGCGCAGCTCGTGGCTCATATTCGAGAGAAACTCCGATTTCGCCTTATTCGCTTCATCGGCCAAGGCTCGGGCCTCGGCCAATTCTTTCGATAGCTGATCCTTTTCCCTCATGAGCGCGCTCATCCGCTCGATGCTGCCCGTGAGCGCGGAAGTGCGCGCCGAGGTGGCGACGGCTTCGGCCAGGATATTGGCGAAACTGGTGAGAAAATCGACGTCATGCTGGTCGTAGTCGCGCTGCTTGTCGCTATCGATCTCGAGCACGCCATAGGGCTGGTCGTCGCTTCCCTTGATGATGACATCGATGGTCGAGACGATACCGTGCTTCGCATAAAAATCCGGCAGCTCGAACTGATTGTCCTTGCGCAGATCGTTGCAGATCGACGGCGCCGCAGTCACGAAGGCACGGCCTTGCGGCGAGGTCTCGTCGGCGCGCGAGACGACATGGCCGACCACGCCCGCCTGCCAGCCGCAGCCGGCTTCGATCAGCAGGTCGTTCTCTGCCTCACGGTATCGGCACACTTTGCAAAACGGCACGCTCAAGCCCTCGGCGCACGTCCGCGCCGCCTCGGTCAGGATCTTGTGCAGATCGCTCTGACGCAGCGCGAAGTTGCCGAACCCGGCGATCGCCGCCTGCTGCCGCAGCAGCTTTTGGACACTGGCGACGGGATCATCCATGGAGCTGCGTCGGGAATGGGATCGGGGCGTGGCCCAGGACATGCAGACCGTGCGGCAGCGGCGAGGCGGTCGTGCCGGTGGCGACGATGTCGGCGACGATCTGCAGACCGCGCAGGAGGTCGGTGAACCGGTATGGCTTGGCGAGGCAGGCATCGCCGTCGACACAGCTCAAGACCACCTGCGAGAGGTTGGCCGAGGCATAGAGGACGCCGGGCCGGCTAACCGCGCCCAGTTGATAGATGATCTCGGTGCCGAGCCTTGCATCGGCGAGCCGCAGATCGATGACGGCAAGGTCGGGCTCGCAACGCCGTCCGATATCGACCGCTTCGGAAACGGTACGGGCAATCCCGCAGACTTCGTAGCCATGCAGGATCAGGATCTCTTCGATCATGTCGGCGATCATCAGATCGTCTTCGGCTATCAAGACACTCAGCATAAAGCTCCTCCTCGTCGGTTCGACCGTCTCGATTCGATCGCAAACGTCGAATCATGCGGATTTTATCAACCCTGAGTATGGATCGGAATCTACCTACATTGGCGATCTACACTGCCACAGCACGAAAAGGTACGCGGAAGGACAATCCACCCCAAGGATCGGAAGAACTAGTGGGCGGCCGGGACCAATGCGGGCTCAGCGCCGCCTTCGACGGAATCGACGAGTTCGTTCGCCGGGAACCGGATCGTCCAAACCGTGCCGTGCGCGGATTCGACCGTCACAATTCCGCCGACCTGCTCGATAAGGCGCCGCACGAGGCCGAGCCCGTGCCGCTTTCCTTCGGCTTTAACCTGAAAGCCGGTGCCATTGTCGCTGATGGACAAGCTTGCCGTCGCATCGCTGCCGGCGCCGCGCCGCAACGACACGGAGACCTCGCCCTTGCCGTCGGGAAAGGCATGGTCGTAGCAGTTGGTGACCAGCTCCGCGACGACGATGCCGAGCGCCGTCACGACATCGAGATCGAGGATGAGCGCGTCGGTCTCGCAGGTCAGTGTGACGGCGCCGTTGGACGTCCCCTGGATTTCCGCAAGATTGAGACAGAGCGATTTCAGATAGCCGCCGAAATCGGTCGTCCGCGTCATTTCGGCGCCGAGCAGATGATCATAGACCTGCGCCAGCGTGGACACCCGGCGCGCGATCGCCTTGATGCCGCGCCTGCTGGTCTCGTCCACCGTGTCGCCCAGCTGCCTGCTCAGCATCCCATAGAGGAGCTGGAGATTGTTGCGCACCCGATGCTGCAGCTCTTCGGCCAGCACCTTCTTCTGTTCGAGCAGCAGCTTCATCTGCCCGATCGTGGCCTGCAGCAGCGACGTGCGCGCCGAGGTGGCGACCGCTTCAGCCAGCACATTGGCGAAGCCGGTCAGGAAGTCGATGTCGTGCTGGTCGTAATCATGCTGCTGATCATTATCGATCTCGAGGATGCCATAGGGTCGATCGTCGCTGCCCTTGATGACGACGTCGACGGTCGAGACGATGCCGTGCTCGGCATAAAAGCCCGGCAGCTTGAATTCGGTGTCCTTGCGCAGATCGTTGCAGATCAATGGCTCGCCGGTAATGAAGGCGCGCCCTTGAGGCGAGGTCTCGTCGGCGCGCGAGACGACATGGCCGACCACGCCCGTCCTCCAGCCATACCCCGCTTCGATCAGCAGATCGTTTTCCTCCGCGCGATATCGACAGACCTTGCAGAACGGCACGCTCAGGCCGTCGGCGCAGACCCGCGCCGCCTCGGTCAGGACCTTCAGCAAATCGCTCTGGCGCAACGCGAAGCTGCCGAATCCGGCGATCGCCGCCTGCTGGTGCAGCAGCTTGCGGACCCTGGCGGCATCCTCACCCATGCATCGTCTCCTGGTGCTTCGCACCTGCCGCCGGCAATATGTGCAAGCCGCGTGGAAGCGGCGGCGACGCCCGGCCGGTGGCGACGATCTCGGTTACGATTTCCAGGCTGCGCAGCAGCTCCGAAGTCCGGAAAGGCTTGACGAGGCAGGCCTGGCCGTCCGCGCTGGTCAGCTCGACTTGCGCGATGTTGCCGGTGGCATAGAGCACGCCGGGCCGGTCCAGGGCGTCCAATTGGGCAACGATTTCAGTGCCCAGCCTCTTGTCGGCGAGCCGAAGGTCGATGATCGCCAAGTCCGGCTTGTGCCGCCGGGTCAGTGAAACCGCATCGGCGACGGTGCGGGCAATGCCGCAGACCACGTATCCGTGCGAGGCAAGAAGCTCTTCGATCATGTCTGCGATCATGAGATCGTCTTCGGCGATCAGGACCTTGAGCATGGAATATTCTCCGCCAACCGCCGGTTACCGATACACAGTTTGTACAGCTTAAGGGATCGATCAGCCTCCGGGAAGATTCGGATTCTACCCAGAATGGATGCCATGAGTCCGGGGATTTGTCCGGAAGATCGCCGGTCCGCCCTGGCACCGCTTAGCCGACGGGGCTCATCAATCCGGCGCCATGGTCGGGCGCAATGCCGAGCGGATCACCGGCATTCTGGATTATCGACGTGGATTCGGGCCTACCTGACCAGCGCCAGATTCGACAGGAACTGCGCCGCCGACGCGCCCCAGGTGAATTCCTGCGCCCGCGCTCGGCAGGCTTCAGGGTCGATATCGAGGGCCTTCAGCGCCGCCTCGCGCAGGTTCCAGTCGAGCACGCCGACGCCCGACTGCTCGACGATGTCGATCGGACCCGCGACCGGGAAGGCGGCGATGGGCAGGCCGGAGGCGAGCGCCTCCAGCAGCACCAGGCCGAACGTGTCGGTCTGGCTCGGAAACACGAACACGTCGCTCATGCCGTAGAGGAAGGCGAGATCCTCGCCCTCCTGGCGGCCGACGAAGCGGGCGTCGGGATAGCGCTGCTGCAGCTCGGCGCGGGCCGGGCCGTCGCCGACCAGCAGCTTGGTGCCGGGCAGGTCGAGATCGAGGAAGGCCGGCAGGTTCTTCTCGACCGCGATGCGGCCGACATAGAGGAAGATCGGCCGCTTGAAATCGGTCGCGGGCTTGGCGATCGGCCGGAAGGTGGTGAGATCGACGCCGCGGGTCCAGCGCGAGAGCTGGGTGAAGCCGTGCGATTCGAGCTCGCGCCGGATCGATTCGGTCGCGACCATGGTCGAACTGGCGGCGGCATGGAAGCGGCGCAGCAGCTCGTAGGTCCAGCGCGACGGGATGTAGAAGCGCGCCTCGATATAGTCCGGGAACTTGGTGTGGAACGAGGTGGTGAAGCTGAAGCGGTGGCGCTGGCAATAGCGCCGGGCGGCGAGGCCGAGCGGCCCTTCGGTGACGATGTGGATGGCGTCGGGCCGAGCCTCGCTCAGCAGGCGCTCGACCTCGAAGCCCGGCACCAGCGCCAGCCGGATCTCGGCGTAGGTCGGGCACGGGATGGTGGTGAATTGCTCGGGCGTGATCATCAGCACGTCGTGGCCGAGCGCCGCAAGCTCGCGCCGGAGCGACATGAGCGTGCGGACGACGCCGTTGGTCTGCGGCAGCCAGGCGTCGGTGACGATCGCGATCTTCACGGGCCGGTCAGAGACTGTTTGAAAATGCGCGCCCGGCGCATTTCCGGTTCCGAGCGGGGGAGAGGGCCGGTGATGCCGCGCATCTTCAAACAGCCTCTCACTCGGCCGGAACGGTTTCCGGCGCCAGCTGGCGGGTGAGCGGATCGAAGGCGCGCACCTCCATCCAGCGGATGATCTCGAGTTTGCCGTCGAAATGCTCGACCAGCGCCGAGCAGCTCTCGACCCAGTCGCCGTCGTTGCAATAGAGCACGCCGTCCATCATGCGCATCTCGGGCTTGTGGATATGGCCGCAGACGATGCCGTCGACGCCGCGCCGGCGCGCTTCCTCGGCGACCGCATGCTCGTAATTGCCGACGAACTCGACCGCGTTCTTGACCTTGCCCTTGAGGTAGGCCGAGAGCGACCAATAGCCGTAGCCGAGCCGGCGGCGGATCTTGTTGAAGACGATGTTGAGGCCGAGCATCGTCGTGTAGGCCCAGTCGCCGAGCAGCGCCAGCCATTTGGCATACTTCACGACGCCGTCGAAATGATCGCCGTGGATGACCAGCAGGCGCTTGCCGTCGGCGGTCTCGTGGATCGCCTCGTCCTGCAGATGGATTTCCCCGAACACCAGGGAGGCCTCGGAGAAATCGCGCAGCGCCTCGTCATGGTTGCCGGGGATGTAAATGATGCGCGAGCCCTTGCGCGCCTTGCGCAGCAGCTTCTGCACGACATCGTTATGGGCCTGGGTCCAATACCAGGACTTCTTCATGCGCCAGCCATCGAAGATGTCGCCGACGAGATAGTAGGTCTCGGCATTGTTGTATTTGAGGAAGTCCAGCAGGAACTCGGCCTGGCAGCCGCGCGTGCCGAGATGGACATCCGAGATCCAGATGGTGCGGTACTCTCTGTCCGGGCCCAGATACGTCATCGCCAAGCTTCCCACACGGCAATCACACTATGTCGCATTGCCCGCGCAAAATACTGATTCTACATATAGTGTCAAGCATTAACTATGACCACTATATGTAACGAATTTGACTATCCATCCGTCATGGATCGGACATGAATTTATAATATTCGAGAATACTCAAAGAGACCCGGCGAGCATAGATACCGGTCTGAAAAGGCTGATAGAATCAACCCTTCATACCCGGCGCCCCCCGACATCGGCCGGAAGCAACGGCCGGCACGTGCGCCGCCGGTCGTTAATTTCGCCGCTCGCGGGAGTGGCGGCGCATGGCTGCCGAGTGCCCGAGTCGGGGATGGCGCGGAGGCATCGGCCCCTCAGGCGCCGGCGATGGTCATGCCCTCGACGCGCACGGTCGGGGCATTGGTGCCGCCGCGGAATTCGAGATCGGAGGCGGCCGCGATGTTGAGGAACATATCCTTGAGGTTGCTCGCGATCGTGATCTCATTCACCGGATAGGCGATCTCGCCATTCTCGATCCAGAAGCCGCCGGCGCCGCGGCTGTAATCGCCTGTGATGCCGCTGACGCCCATGCCGATGAGCTCGGTCACGTAGAGCCCCTGCTTGATGTCGGCGATGAGCTCGGCCCGGCTGAGCTTGCCCGGCTCCAGATAGAGGTTGGTCGGCGACGGGCCGGGCGGCGAAGAGGTGCCGCGCGAGGCGTTGCCGGTCGAGGCCAGGCCCAGCTGCCGCGCCGAGCGCAGATCCAGCACCCAGCTCTTGAGCACGCCGTCCTCGACCAGCGCGCGGCGCTGGTTGGGCAGGCCCTCGGCGTCGAAGGGCTTGGAGCGGTGGCCGCGCGGCCGGTGCGGATCGTCGATGATGTTGATGCCGGCCGAGAAGATGCGCTGGCCGAGCTTGTCCTTGAGGAAGCTGGTCTGGCGCGCGATCGACGGGCCGATGATGGCGCCGATGAGATGGCCGAGCAGGCTCGACGCCACGCGCGGATCATAGACGACCGGCAGCTTCGTCGTCGCCGGCTTACGCGCGCCCAGACGCTTCACCGCCTTCTCGCCGGCGCGCTTGCCGACCACGGCCGGATCTTCGAGATCGGCTGCGTAGACGGCACTGGTGTAATCGTAGTCGCGCTCCATGCCGTCGCCGGTGCCGGCCAGAACCGAGACGCTGACGCCGTGGCTGGAGCCGGCATAGCTGCCGCGGAAGCCGTTGGAGCTCGCCAGCACGACCGTGCTCGACCCCCAGCTCGCCTCGGCGCCCTCGGAATTGGTGACGCCGGGCACGGCGCGCGCCGCTTCCTCGGCCGCCTTGGCGCGCTCGATCAGCCGCTCGGTCGCGGGCTCGTCCGGATCGAGCATATCGAGCTGCGGCCAGCTTTTCGCGATCTCGCTCGGGTCGGCGAGGCCGCAGAATTCATCCTCCGGCACGCTCTTCGCCATGGCGACGGCGCGCTCGACCAGCCCGTCGAGCGCCGAACGCGAGCGGTCGTTCGAGGAGACGATGGCCTGGCGCTTGCCGATCAGCACGCGCAATCCCAGATCGTAGCCCTCGGACCGCTCCAGCTTCTCGATATGGCCGAGGCGCTGGGCATGGCTGATCGAGATGCCCTCGAACATCACGCCGTCGGCCTGATCGGCACCGGCCTTCAAGGCGCGCTCGATCAGGTCGGAAAGCACCTCGTCATTCTTGTCGGCGGTCATGGCGGCTCCTCGAAGCGCTCGAAACGAGATCTGCACTTAGCATAGGCGGACGGGCGGCGCGAGCCAGCCACTTTCGAAATTTTCCGGCTAATCGGCTTCCGATTTGGCGCGGCCTCGTGTAGCACGGCTGTCAGAAAACAGGCGATCGTGTGGTGACAGCGTGGACAGCTCCCCTTCGAAACCGATGAGCGACATCGAGATCGCGCGCGCGGCCGAGCTGCGCCCGATCGAGGAGATCGCCGGCAAGCTCGGCGTGCCGGCGGATGCGGTCTACCGCTACGGGCCCTACAAGGCCAAGCTCTCGGCCGATTTCGTCGCGGCGACACGCCAGAAGCGCCGCGGCAAGCTGATCCTGGTCAGCGCCATCAGCCCGACCCCTGCCGGCGAGGGCAAGACCACGACCACCGTCGGCCTGGGCGACGCGCTCGCCCATCTCGGCCACAAGGTCGCGATCTGCCTGCGCGAGCCGAGCCTCGGTCCCTGCTTCGGCGCCAAGGGCGGGGCGGCCGGCGGCGGACATGCGCAAGTGGTGCCGATGGAGGAGATCAACCTCCATTTCACCGGCGATTTCCACGCCATCGGCGCCGCCAATAATCTGCTGGCGGCGATGATCGACAACCATGTCTATTGGGGCAATCCGCTCGACATTGATCCGCGCCGCGTGACCTGGCGCCGGGCGCTCGATCTGAACGACCGGGCGCTCCGCCATATCGTCGTCGGCCTCGGCAACGGCGCCGTGCGCGAGGACGGGTTCGACATCACGGTCGCGAGCGAGGTCATGGCGATCTTCTGCCTCGCCACATCGCTCGACGATCTGCGGGCGCGCCTCGGCCGCATCATTATCGGCGAGACGCGCGGCCGGAAGCCGGTGACGGCGGCCGAACTCGACGCGGCCGGCGCCATGACGGCGCTTTTGAAGGACGCGCTCCAGCCCAATCTGGTGCAGACGATCGAGCATACGCCCGCTCTGGTCCATGGCGGCCCCTTCGCCAACATCGCCCATGGCTGCAACACGGTGCTCGCGACCGAGACGGCGCTGGGCCTCGCCGACTACGTCGTGACCGAGGCCGGATTCGGCGCCGATCTGGGGGCCGAGAAGTTCCTCGACATCAAATGCCGCAGCGCCGGGCTGGAGCCGGCCGCCGCGGTGATCGTGGCGACGATCCGGGCGCTCAAGATGCATGGCGGCGTCGCCCGCGCCGATCTCGGCACCGAGAATGTCGTGGCTGTACGTGCAGGGGCGGCCAACCTCCGACGCCATGTCGAGAATATGGGCAAGTTCGGCCTGCCGGTGACGGTGGCGCTGAACGGTTTCACCGGCGACACGCCGGCCGAGCAGGAGGCGGTGCGCGAGATCTGCGCCGAGCTGGGCGTCAGCGTCCATGTCTCGACCCATTGGGCCGATGGCGGCAAGGGCGCCGTGGGCCTCGCCAACGAGGTGGTGCGGCTGGCCCAATCCGGCGCGGCCAAGTTCCGCATGCTCTATCCCGACGAGATGCCGCTTACCGAAAAGATCCGCACCATCGCGCGCGAGATCTACGGCGCCGCCGATATCGATGTGGCGCCGGCGGCGGCGAAGCAGCTCGCCGCGTTCGAGGCGGCGGGCTTCGGCCGACTACCGATCTGCGTCGCCAAGACGCAATACAGCTTCTCGACCGACCCGAACCTCAAGGGCGCCCCGACGGGCCATATCGTCCCGGTGCGCGAGGCGCGGCTCTCGGCCGGCGCCGGCTTCGTCGTCGCGCTGTGCGGCGAGATCATGACCATGCCCGGCCTGCCCCGCCACCCGGCCGCCGAGCATATCGATGTCGATGCGGACGGGAACATCACCGGGCTGAGCTGACGGCCGCTTTCCCAATCGGCGCCGGCGTCGCCTGCCGTCGAAGCTCGGCATTGGCCTGCCGCACGATCTGCCAGCCGCCGCTGACCGCGAGCGCCGCCATGATCGCCGCCACGGCGAGATCCGGCCAAGCGGTCCCGGTCCCGAACACGCCGGCGGCCGCGGCGATCACGGCCAAGTTCCCGATCGCGTCGTTGCGCGAGCATATCCAGACCGATCGCATGTTCGCGTCGCCGGTGCGGAAACGGAACAGCATCAGCGCCACACCCGCATTGGCGACGAGCGCGACCATGCCGACGACGCCCATCGTCTCCGCCGCTGGCAGCATTCCGGCATAGGCGCGCCAGAGGGTTGCGGCGAGCACTGCCGTGCCGAGCAAGCCGAGCGACCACCCCTTCAGCAGCGCCGCGCGGGCGCGCCAAGCGAGCGCCATCCCGGCGACGCCGAGGCTGATCGCGTAGTTGGCGGCATCGCCGAGAAAGTCGAGGGCATCCGCTTGCAGCGAGGCGGAGCCGGCCGCCGCACCGGCGACGACCTCGGCCAGGAACATCCCGGCATTGACGGCGAGCGCGATCCAGAGCGCGCGCCGCCAGCGCGGGCCGTCGAGCTTCTGCCCCGAGGAGCCGCTATCGTGATGGCAGCAGCCGGCCATGAGTCACCTCGTCAAATTCGATGCGACACTCCATATGCACCCTGTAGTCACTACAGGGTCAAGAGCATGACGCGGCTGGCAATCGGCGATCTCGCGAAGGCGACGGGCACGAAGGTGGAGACGGTCCGCTACTATGAACGGATCGGCCTTCTGCCCGAGCCGGGTCGAACGGCGGGCAACTATCGTTCCTATGATGACGGAGATCTCGGGCGGCTGAGCTTCATCCGGCGCGCCCGCGATCTCGGCTTCTCGCTGGACCAGGTCCGCGAGCTGCTCGGCCTCGCCGACCAGCGGGATCGTTCCTGCGAGGCCGTCGATGTGATCGCCCGTCAGCACCTCGCCGAGGTCGAGCGCAAGATCGCCGACCTGAACGCGCTCCGCGACGAGTTGGCCGACATCCTCGGCCGCTGTCGCCACGGCACCGTCGCCGAGTGCAGGATCATCGAGACGCTGGCGCCAGCCGCGAGCGCGTGAAAGCACGGCCGCGCGAATAGTTTCGGACGTCGGCCGCTCTCATCCCAAATCACGTCCGCGGACCTGATTGCCCTCAGGGCCGCTGTTGCGCCCCGTGCCAGACACGAAGAATGACGACGCGATCAGGCGTCGTTTCGTAGACGATGACATAGGGACAGATAGCGACCAGTCCCCGCGATCCATCGGGACGAGGTCGCCCGCGCCGCGAGGCTCAAGGCCGCGCCCCTTATACGCTCTGCCATACGACGGGCGGCCCTAGGATTAAAGCGGCCTATTAAGTGCGTATCCAAGCAAGGTCGGCAGCGGCGGCAGGTGCGAAGATTACTTCCACGGCGGCGGCGGCAACTCGTCGGGCGTACCCCACGAATCGAGCCAGCGGACCATATCGGCGAACGGTATTCCTTCGCCGGCAGCGATTTGGGCGCGTGCCCCGGCGATCGCGCGCGCCTCAGCCGCCTCGTCGATGGGCTCGAACGCCGTTTCAGGTATCGCGCTGCTCATAGAGACAAAATGGCATCGCGAGGCCGAATGTCGAGAGCCGCCCGGGGCAGTCTTCCTCACTTCCAGATCGGCTTCCCCGTGCCCGGCAGCCCGTAGCTCGCCCATTTCTCGGTCACGCGCGCCACGATCTCCTGGTCCATCGAGATCTTGCGGCCCCATTCGCGCTTGGTCTCGGGCGGCAGCTTGTTGGTGGCATCGAGGCCGATCTTGCCGCCGAGGCCGCTTTCGGGCGAGGCGAAGTCGAGATAGTCGATGGGCGTGCCCTCGATCACGGTGATGTCGCGCGCCGGGTCCATGCGGGTCGACATCGCCCACATGACATCCTTCCAATTGCGGGCGTCGATGTCGTCATCCACGACGATGACGAACTTCGTGTACATGAATTGCCGCAGGAACGACCAGACGCCCATCATCACGCGCTTGGCGTGGCCCGGATAGGATTTGCGCATCGAAACCACGGCGATGCGGTAGGAGCAGCCCTCGGGCGGCAGCCAGAAATCGACGATCTCGGGGAATTGCTGGATGAGCAGCGGAATGAAGACCTCGTTCAAGGCCTCGCCCAGCACCGAGGGCTCGTCCGGCGGCCGGCCGGTGAATGTGGAGAGATAGATCGGGCTCGCCCGCATGGTGATCGCCGAGATGCGGAAGACCGGGAACGGCTCGACCGAATTGTAGTAGCCGGTATGGTCGCCATATGGCCCCTCGTCGCCGAACTCGTCGAGCATGACATGGCCTTCGAGCACGATCTCGGCCTGGGCCGGCACCTTTAACGGCACGGTCTTGCAATCGACCAGCTCGACCCGCTTGCCCCTGAGCAATCCCGCGAACTGATATTCCGACAGGGTCTCGGGCACCGGCGTCACGGCGGCGAGGATCGTGCCGGGATCGGCGCCGATCACGGCGGCGGCCGGCAGCGGCTCCCGCTTCGCCTCGGCCCAGCGGCGATGATGCTGGGCGCCGCCGCGATGCTTGAGCCAACGCATCAGCGTGGTGTCGCGGCCGGTCACCTGCATGCGGTAGATGCCGAGATTGAAATCATCCTCGCGCGCCCGGCTCGGCCCCTTGGTCACGACCAGCGGCCAAGTGATGAGCGGCGCCGGCTCGCCCGGCCAGCAGCCCTGGATCGGCAGCACCGAGAGATCGATGTCCGCGCCCTTGAGCACGATCTCCTGGCACGGCGCGGAAGCGACGCTCCTGGGCTTCATCGCCAGCACGGTGCGGAGCAGCGGGAACAGCTCCAGCGCCTCGCGCCAGCCGCCCGGCGGCTCCGGCTGCTTCAGGAAGGCGAGCGTCTCGCCCACTTCGCGCAGCTGGTGCGGCTCGCGATCCATGCCCCAGGCGACGCGCTCGACCGTGCCGAAGAGGTTGGTCAGCATCGGCATCGAATAGGTGCCGCCATCCGGGCGCAGCACATTCTCGAACAGCACGGCCGGCCCCTGCTCGGCCAAAAGCCTCGTGTGGATCTCGGTGATCTCCAGCGCCGGCGAGACCGGCACCTTGACGCGCGCCAGGCGCCCGGCCTCGTCGAGCCGGGCCATGAAGTCGCGCAAGCTGGCATAGGGCATGGGAAAGCAACCATTCGGGAAGGAAAGCCGGACTATAGAGGGAACGCATAGGCGGCTGGCAATCTCTGTCCCTTGCCGGCCCGGGAAAGATTGGTCATCAATTGCTGCGGTGCGGCAGGCAGAGAGAGCGAGGTGGGTCATGGCCTATTGGGTGGTGGGCGGCGAATATGCCGACACGAAATTCGACCGGATGGCGCCGGGCAAGACGCTGGAGCAGCACGGCCCCTACGCCACTTACGAAGAGGCGCACAAATCCTGGGCGGCGCGCGCCTGGGCCACGGTCGATGACTGCAATTGCCGCTTCCGCGTGGTCGAAGGCAGCGAGACGACGCCGGGCGCGGGGCCGGCGCTGGTCGAGGGGGCGGGGCCGGTCAAGGGGTGACCCCGTACACGGCATCCAACACGAAGAGGGCTTTCACCGTCACGGCGATCATGATCGCCCAGGCGCCGAGGCCCGCCGTCGCCGCGATCCGCTCCGACATCGCGACCAGACGCGGCCTGCTTCGGCTCACATCCGCGAGCGAAGGAAGGATACAGGGCAAAGCGGCCAGAAAGGGCAGCATATACCGCCCTTGCACGCCATCGACTGCGGGGGCGTTCACCGGCGTCCAGGTCACGTAGAGGGCTGCATAGACCGCGCCGAGCGACAGCAGGAACATGAGCGCGAACAACAGCCGGCTGGCTGCCGTCATCGCTGGGCGCTGCAGGATGCACGCCGCCACGGCGAGCTCGAACGCGAAGCGGCCGGCTTCATAAGCAAAGTCGGACAGCGTGATCGACAGACCTCCCAGGACCCCCACCGCTTCCAGGGAAAGGCGATGGATTTGGTCCTTCGTAATGGTGTCGACGGCAACCCGGAGAACACGGGCGGGATCTGCAAGCAGACCGATCAGCTGGGCATGCGGATCGACCGAGGGGTCGGCTGCGGCGGTCCGTTGACTCGCTGCACCGATCCAGACCAGCCACAACCCGACGATCGCGAACAGCAGGAGCGGTGCGAGCGGACCGTCAGGCGCACGCAGCCAGGTGCCGAACGGACGGCCGGCACGACTGCGGAGAAAGAGGACGGACAGCAGCGCATAAGGGCCGCGTCCCATTGCGATCAGGAGCGCACAGAACCAGGCGATCCAGCCTCGAACCGGCGCCAGCGTCGGGCGGGTGGCCAGCGCCGCGAACAGCGCCGAAGTGGCGATTAGCGGCCCGTCCTGCGACAGCGAAGCCGCGAGGAACAGGAACATCGGCGTGGACAGCACGACCAGGAGCAGCGCCAGACCCCGTTCGGCCCATGCGATCGCCAAGGATGCGATTCCAACCGCGACAAAGCCGGTCAGCAGCCGCGCAAGTTCATACGAGCCGATAACGGACAGCCCCATGATGCGGCCGAGCGTAAGCCCAGCGGCCTGCGGAAGGTAGAGGAGCGGCCCATAGAGGCCGGTGCTCGGGATCTCGAAGAAGGTGGGGCGTCCGCTCCAGTGGATCTCCCTCGCCTCGGCGGATGCCGCAGCGGGCGGCGGCGCTGGCTGACCGGCCGTCAGCCACAAGGTTTGAAACACGTCCACGAACGACGCATCTACCGTGACGCCGAGCCAGCGATCCGCCCCCTTGACCGGAAAGAGCTGACCGAAAGAGAGGGACGCGGCCCGAAAGGCATGCGGGAATTCGTCCGGTGCTGCGAAAGGCGGGACGATCGCATCGATGGCGACGATGGCCAGCATCGACAGGACGAAGTAAGCCAGAGCGAGCCTGTTCCGACCGGCAACGAGCAAGCTGGGCAAATTCATGGATGAGCTTTCGGATTTCCGCGCGCGGATGCGATGATCCGACGGCCGAGGCGCGGCGGCCTCCCGCCGCCCGCACCGCATATCATATCTTGGATGAAATTCAACCAGCCAGCGTCACGTCATCAGCCGCCAGACCACGCTCTCGCGCGTCTCGCGATCCTCCAGCTCCAGGCTGGTCGGCACCGTATAACGCGCCAGCTCGACCAGCCCCTCGGTCGGCCGGTAGTTGCGGCCGGGATCGCCGATCAGCACCGTGACGCCGCGCCCGGCGAGGGCGCGCAGCCAGCGCACCAGCCGCTCCGCCAGCGCCCGCTCGTAGCAGACATCGCCGACCAGGACGAGGTCGGCATCGGCCGAGCGGCCGATCACATCCTCCTCGCGCACCTCGACCTTGACGCCGTTGAGATCGGCATTGAGGCCGATCGCGGCACAGGCGAAGGGATCGATCTCGGACGCCCAAACCCGGCTCGCCCCCGATTGCGCCGCGGCGATGGCGACCAGGCCGGCCCCGGCGCCGAAATCGAGCACGCGCCTTCCCTCGACCAGTTCCGGCCGGTCGAGCAGCAGCCGCGCCAGCGCCTGGCCGCCGGCCCAGGCGAAGGCCCAGAAGGGCGGCGGCAGGTTCGATTCCGCCAAGCTCGCCTCGGTCGCCAGCCACATCGGCGTGAGCTCCGTCGCGAGATGGAGCCTGAGCTCGGGCAAGAGCGGCGGCGAGGCGATCTCGGTATTGGCGCGGATGAAGGCGGCGGCATCCGCCGGGTCGATGCGCATGGGACATCCTGAGTAAGTTCTAAAAGCGCACCGATCATGCTATGGGTGGCGGCACCGGTTCGGCCGGCTTCGTCCGTCTCCATCGAGGCTATCCTATGCGCTGGCGAGACTTGGATCGAGAGGCTTGCTCGGTCGCCCGCACCGTTTCCGTGATCGGCGACCGCTGGACGCTGCTGATCCTGCGGGATTGCTTCCTCGGCGTCCGCCGGTTCGATCAGTTCGAGGAGCGGCTGGGCATCACCCGCCATGTGCTGGCCGACCGGCTGCGCAAGCTGGTCGAGGAAGGCGTGCTACGCAAATCGCTCTATCAGGAGCGGCCGAGCCGCTATGAATATCGCCTGACCCCGAAGGGGATCGACCTGCATCCGATCATGATGGCCGTCGTCCATTGGGGCGATACCCATATGGCGGGCGAGGCCGGACGGCCGGCGCTGCATCGCCACAAGGATTGCGGCCAGTTCTTCGATCCGGTGACCATCTGCTCGGCCTGCGGCGAGCCGCTGGATGCGCGCCATGTCGAGGTGCATCGCGGCCCGGGGGCGGCGCAGTCCGCTTAACCGGCCAGAGCCGCCAGTAAAGCTTCGCCCCGCGCCGTGAGATCGCCGGGCGGGATCGGCACGCATTCATAGCCGAAGCGCCGATAGGCCTCCTCGTGAAGGCGCTCGAAGCGCAAACTGTCCGCGAAGCTGATCCGGCGCACCGCCGTCGGCGCGCAGAAGCCGAGATTCTGGACGAAGAAGACGCGCCTTTCATAGATCCGCTCGCGCGCCATCCGCTCGATCTCGTCCGTGAGCGCGGCCGAGGGCGGCGTGTCGAGGAAGGAAGCGAGCGCCCAGCAGCAGATGGGCGAGCGGTCGAAGAATTGGAGCGCGCAGGCGGCGGATGCGGCCTGGAGCTGGCGCCGCTTCTGCAGCGCCACGATCGCGTCGACGAAGCCCGGCTCGCGCCACGGCTCGGGCCGGCCCTGCGCCTGAGCGAGGGTGATGTGATCGGTCGCCGCCTCCTCGACGACCATGTGGCCCCGCATTTCCAGAAAACGCAGCAGCATTGTCTTGCCGGCACCGGGCGTGCCGGTGAGGATGTATCTTTTCATGGATCCGTCCCGTGAATTTTTGGGGAGCGCATTCGATGCTGATCAGGCCCGCCACATCAGACGACCACGACGCCATCTGGCGTATCATCGAGCCGACGATCCGGGCGGGCGAGACCTATGCGCTGCCGCGCCAGATGAGCCGGGCCGACGCGCTCGCCTATTGGACCGGCCCCGATCGCGAGAGTTTCGTCGCGGAAGCGGATGGGCGGGTGCTCGGCACCTATTACCTACGCGCCAATGAGCTAGGCGGCGGCGCGCATATCGCCAATTGCGGCTATATGACCGCCGCCGAGGCGGTCGGGCGCGGTGTCGCCCGGCAGATGTGCGAGCATTCCATGGATTATGCCCGGCAGCGCGGCTTCAGGGCAATGCAGTTCAATTTCGTCGTCGACAGCAATGAGCGCGCCGTGCGGCTGTGGCAGAGCCTGGGCTTCAAGATCATCGCGCGGCTGCCGGGCGCGTTCGAGCATCCGAGCCTGGGATATACCGACGCGCTCATCATGTATCAGCCGCTGATCGGCGGCAGGCGGCCCTGAGCCCTTTCGGTCCGGCGCGCGATCTCCTTCTCGACCTCGTCCAGCTTGTCCTTGCCGAAATAGATCTCGTCATCGACGAAGAAGGTGGGCGAGCCGAAGGCGCCGCGCTCGACCGAGGCCTGGGTGTTGCGCAAGAGCTCGTCCTTGACCGCCTGGTCCTGGATGCGGGCGAGCAGCAGGTCGCCGTCGAAGCCGGCCTCGATCAAGGCCGCCCGCAGGATCTCGGGATCGTCGAGCTTGCGCGGATCGGACCACATGAAGGCGAAGACGGCATCGACATAGGCGGAGAGGATGCCGGCCGCCCGGGCCGCCACGGCCCCGCGCATCAGCATCAGCGTGTTGACCGGGAAGAACGGATTCATCTTGTAGGCGGTGATGCCGTGGCGGCGGATGAAGCGCTCCATCTCCAGCCGCTCGTAATCGAGCTTGTTGCGGATATCGGCGTAAGCCTCGGCCGGCGCGCGATTGCCGGTCAGCCGGAACACGCCCCCCAGCAGCACCGGGACATACTCGAACTTTACCCCGGTGCGCCATTCGATCTCGGGGATGACGAGATGGCTCAGATAGGCGTTCGGGCTGCCGAAATCGAAATGGAATTCGACCTTGACCATCTCACCAGCTCTCCCGATAGGGGCGGATATCGAGCTCGAAGCTCCAGGCGTCGCGCGGCTGGCGGTAGAGCTGCCAATAAGTCTCGGCCACCGATTCCGGGCGCATGAGCTGATCGGGCTCCAGGCTTTCGACCGCCCCATCGCCGCCCTTCTGGCGGATGCGCTCGCGCACCCATTCGGTATCGACGCCGGCATCGATGACCAGATGGGCGACATGGATGTTTTGCGGCCCGAGCTCGCGCGCCATGCTCTGGGCGACCGCGCGCAGGCCGGCCTTGGCGCTGGCGAAGGCGGCATAGCCGATACCGCCGCGCAGGCTGGCCGTGGCGCCGGTGAAGAAGATGGCGCCGCGGCCGCGCGGCAGCATCAACCGCGCCGCCTCGCGCCCGGCGAGGAACCCGGAATAGCAGGCCATCTCCCAGACCTTGCGGAAGACGCGCTCGGTCGTGTCCAGCAGCGGGAAATTGACGTTGGCGCCGATGTTGAAGATGCAGATCTCGAGCGGTGCCGCCTGGTCGGCCTCGGCCAGGAAGGCGGTGATCTGGGCCTCGTCGCGCGCGTCGAGCGTGCGCGCCAGGATCTTTCCGCCCTTGCCCTCAATCTCGGCCACGAGCGGCGCCAGCTTCTCGCCGTTGCGCCGGCCGGCGACCACGGTGAAGCCTTCGGCCGCGAATTTGCGCGCGATCGCGGCACCGATGAAGTCGCCGGCGCCGATCACCGCCACACTCGCCTTACGGTCCGCCATATCGTTGCCTCATGGTTGGGTGAAGAGCAGGTTCCATTTTAGAACTTTATGAGTCAAGCTCCATATCGATAGCGGCGGGCGAGGCCGCGACGACCCTGTCCGCATTGACAAGCGAGCTCGGGCGCCCGCTTACTCCTCGAAAAAATTATGGGAGGCTAAAGAATGGACGAGATGGCGATGCGGGCGGGCACGGCGAAATCGCGGCTGCCGGCCGCGATGCAGGGCCGGATGGCGCTGCCGGTGATCGGTTCCCCGCTCTTCATCGTCTCCAATCCGGATCTGGTCATCGCGCAATGCAAGGCCGGCATCGTCGGCAGCTTTCCGGCACTGAACGCCCGGCCGGCCGAGCTGCTGGAAGAATGGCTGATCCGTATCCGCGACGAGCTCGCAGCATATGACCGCGCCCATCCCGAGCGCCCTTCCGCCCCGTTCGCGGTCAACCAGATCGTCCATCGGTCGAACGACCGGCTGGAGCATGATCTGGCGCTGTGCGTCAAATACGAGGTGCCGATCATCATCACCTCGCTGGGCGCGCGCGAGGAGCTGAACCAGGCCGTCCACGCCTATGGCGGCGTCGTCTTCCACGATGTGATCAACAATGTCTTCGCGCACAAGGCGATCGACAAGGGCGCCGACGGCCTCATCGCGGTCGCGGCCGGCGCCGGCGGCCATGCCGGAACCTTGTCGCCGATCGCCTTCATCGACGAGATCAGGCAATGGTTCGACGGGCCGGTGGCGCTGTCGGGCGCGATCGCGACCGGCAGGGGCGTGCTGGCGGCGCAAGCGATGGGCGCCGATCTCGCCTATCTGGGCTCGGTCTTCATCGCGACCGAAGAGGCCAATGCCGCCGCCGACTACAAGGACATGCTGGTGGCGTCGAGCGCGTCGGACATCGTCTACACCAACCTCTTCACCGGCGTGCACGGCAACTACCTGCGCCCCTCGATCGTCAAGGCCGGGCTCGATCCCGACAATCTGCCGGTCTCGGACCCCTCGGCGATGAATTTCTCCTCCGGCCGCAGCAAGGCCTGGCGCGACATCTGGGGTGCCGGTCAAGGCGTGGGCGCGGTCAAGGGCGTGGTCCCCGCAGCCGAGCTCATCGCCCGCCTCGGCAGGGAATACGATGCGGCGCTGGCCGAACTCGCCCGCGAGGCGGCACGGCGCAACCTGCTTTAGGCCGGAAAATACCGATCGCGCAGCCTGAGGAAGGGCAGCTCGACCAGCCGATAGGTGAGATTGGCGAGCAGCAGCGCCAGCACCAGCCTTAGGCCGACGGCACCCCAGGACCCGAACCGCGCGAAGCTGTCGATCCAGAGGAAATTCACCAGCGTATGGCTGAGATAGAGGCTGTATGAGAGCCGGCTCAGCCCTTCGACCAGGAAGGCCGGCCAAGGCCGCAGCGCCGGGCCGGCGAGATAGGCGACGGCGATGAATCCGGTGGCGGCGCAATCCATCAGCGGATAGCTGAAGGTGAAATAGAAGAACGCCCAGGCGGGAAAATCGACCCGTGCGAGAAAGGCCGGATCAGCCTCGACCAGCATGATGAAGAGCGCGCCGAACAGCAGAAGCGGCAAGGCCGAGAGCAGCAGCGCGCCGGGCACCGTCAGGCGCCGCAGAATGGGCAGCCCCCGCTCCCGCCGGCCGGCCAGGACCGCCGCGAGCAAGACGCCATAGGCGCAGCAATCGAACCGCAGGATCGGATGGCGCACGAAGGTCAGCTCGCCGACCAGCGTATCCGAATAGAGCTGCCAGTGCAGGACGGCGTAGCGGGCGGCGCAGGGCAGGATGATCGCGGCCACCGCCGTCCACAGCATGATCCGCCGCCGGTCCCAGCGCGGGAAAAGAGCGTTGGTGACAAGCGCCAGCAGCGGAAACAGCAGATAGAACCATTCCTCCATCGCCAGCGTCCAGGCGACGGTGAAGAACCCCTGCGGCTGGCCGGGGAAGAAACGCTGCAGGAAGAAGGCGGTGGCGAGATTGACCGGCGGCTGGACCAGCGCGAACAGCACGAAATAGAAATAGAAGTTCGGCAGGGTGCGCAGCCAGCGCCGCACCAGGAAAAGGCGCGTGCCGGCGCCGGCGCCCGGACCCGCCGGAATTTGCAGCAGCAGCCGCCCGATCAGAAAGCCGCTCAGCGACAGAAACAGCTCGACGCTGAAATTGCCGGCGACGTTCATCATGAGCCGCGGCGTGGGCCATGCCCAGCCGATGACCTCGGCGCTGTGATCGGCGATCACCAGCAGAAGCGACGCCGACCGCACCAGGTCGAGGCCGAGGATGCGCGAGCCGCGCGCCGACATAGCGGCGGCGCCGCTCAGCGCTTGCGCGCCAAGACCCAATGCGCGGTTCCGTCGAAGCAGTCGCCGAGCGCCACCGTGTCGAACATCGTTGCCGGGCTGATGAGGCGGCCGAGCCCGTCGCGGCCGATCTCCCAGCCTTCCGCATGGGTGCCCGCGGCCTGGACGAGATGGAAGAAGGCGCCGTGATGGCGCAAGGCCGATTGGCCGTCGGCGACGAGCCGCCAGGGCTCGGGCACACGGTCGAGCAGCCCCAGCGAGAAGATGCCCCCACGCTCCGAGCTGAGATGGGTCGCGAGGGTCGCGACATCCGGCGTCTCCGTCTCGACCGGCGTGCCGAGGCGATATTCCGAGAAGTCCACGTAATCCGGGATCATGGCGAGGAAGCGCGCGCGCTCCGGATGATCCCAGGGGCCGCGCAGCTCCACCACCGGTGTGCCGCGCTGGGCGATGGCGGCGACGAACATGGCGAAGCCGTCGAACACGTTCTTGGGTGCATGGTCTACGACCGAGGAGCGCGCCGCCATGGACTCGTCGTTCGGGAATTCGCGCACGACCCGCCCCGCCGCCGTTTCGATGACGAGGCGCATCGGACCCTGCGGCGCCGAGGGCACATGGACCGCGAAGCCCGCACGCGCCAGATGCGGATATTCCGGAAAATAATCGAGCAGATAGGGCGTCGGCAGGAATTGCGTGATCGGCACATGCACGCCGCCGACCTCGATCGCGAGCGCCGTCACCGGCCGCTCATAGGCGTGCGCCCAGCCCTTGACGAAGATGTTGGCCTGATCGCACCAGAGGCGGCTGATGTGATGCAGCGCATCGATCGACGGCGGCGCCGCTTCGGGTGCTGCGCGCGTGGCGCTGACGCGCGGCCGCAGCAAATCGGCGAACCGGAAGCGTCCGGTCATGTTCTGCCCGCTCTCGAAAGGGTCACGATATCGGCTGGTCCGTCAGCAATCGGGGTAGTCGAAGACGGCGTATTTGCCACCGCCGGTATGGGCGCGCAACTGGGTCATGTCGCTGCGATGGCCGACCCCGCTGTAATGACCGATGAGCGCCGGCCGGATCCGGTTGTTGATGAGCGGGATCGTGCCGCGATGGGTGAGGCGCGAATGCCAGATCAGCACATCGCCCTTGCGCCCCATGAAATAGCGCCGCTTCGAGCCCTGCTGCTCGATCTTGCCCTCGGTCATGGCCGAGACGACCGCCTGGGTGAGATTGGCCCAGAGCGGATTGCCGGTCGCGGGATCGGTGAGCGCGAGCTCCTCCTCGGTCAGGTAGGAGCGCACCTTCTCGCCGCTCAGAAGCGGCCAGCGATGCGAACCGGGAATGAATTCGAACGGCCCGGAATAGGGATGGACATCGTCGAGCGCGATCCAGATCGCGCAATACCAACCCTGCACCTCGGCCGGATTGAGATAGATGTCCTGGTGCCAGTCGCGCTGGGTGCTGTACCAGCCGGTGAGGTTGAGATGCAGGAACATCTCCGCCCCGATCAGCGACTTCATCACCGCCATCAGCGGCGGATAGAGGCAGAGATCGCGAATCTCGGCATGATGCAGATAGGGAACCGGCGAGCTCCATTTGGAGTCGAGCGGCGTCACCAGCCGCCGTCCCTGCGCATCCTGCGAACGGAGCGCCACATAAGCGTCGATCAGCTGCTCCGGCAGCAGGCCGCGCTTGATGAGATAGCCGCTGTCGCGCCATTGGCGCTGATCGGCGTCGAGCCCGGCCGGATCGACATGGGCGCGGTCCAGCAGCGGCACCTGATCGTCCGGCGGCTCCTCGCACAGCCCGTCATAATCGGGCAGATCGTTCAGTCGGCCGAGGCAGCGCTCGATGATGCCGTCGAGCTGCACGTTCCATTCGGTGGCGCTGATCGGCTTCGATTCGCCGGCCTGCTCTGCCTCCGCTCCGATTGCACTCATCCTCGCCTCTTCGGGCTGCCTAGGGTCGCGACCTTAACGGAGAAGCGGGGGCGCCACAATCGGGCTGACCGCCATTCGGGACAGCGGCAATTTCCGTCGATGTTTATGCATCGTTAACTAAAATATTCCACTTTTACGACGTGTTACGAAAGGCCTGCGCGCGAAAGTTCGCGGCAACCCCGGAACGTTACGAACCATTGCGGATCGCCTGTCACCGGATTGAGGCGTCATGCACTTCTCCACCGTGACCGATGAGGCCGGAGGTGCCGAGACGGGCGGCACCGGCTGGCTGTTGTGCCGGGCCGGCGCCCTGCTGTGCGCGCTGCCGCTCCCGCATGTGATCGAAACCATGCGCGTGCTGCCGGCAGAGACCGTCGCGGGCGCCCCAGCCTATGTCCGCGGCCTGTCGATGATCCGCGGCGCGCCCACCCTGGTCGTCGACCTGGCGGCGCTCGTCGGCGGTGCCGCATCGACGCCCAGCCGCCTGGTCACCGTCAGGACCGGCGCGCGCACGGTGGCGCTCGCGGTCGATGACGTGCTCGGCATCCGGGCCTTCGAGCCCCGGTCGGAAGCAGCGCTGCCCCCGCTGCTCCGGGAAGCGGCGGGCGAGCTGGTCGAAGCGATCGGCCGGCTCGACGCCGAGCTGGTGCTGCTGCTGCGAACCAGCCGCATCGTCCCCGACGCGCCGCTCCCCGCGCATGAAGAGGAAGTGGCATGAGCAGCCCGATCGATACCCTCGAGCTGCATCGGTTCCGGGACCTGATCGCGCGCCGCGTGGGGCTGTGGTTCGACGAATCCAAGCTGGATTTCCTCGGCGAGGTGCTGCAGCGCCGCCTGGACCGGCTCCACGGATCGGCCGCCTCTTATCTGCAGGAACTGGAGCACGCGTCGGCCGGCGGTGAGCTCGGCACGCTCGCGCGCGAGCTCACCGTCGGCGAGACCTATTTCTTCCGTCATGGCGAGCAGTTCCGCGCGCTCGTGGAGGTGGCTCTGCCGGAAAGGCTGCGCCGCCGTGGCTTCCCAGGCCCGCTGCGCCTGCTCTCGGCCGGTTGCGCCTCGGGCGAGGAAGCCTATTCGATCGCCATCGCGTTGCGCGAGCTGGGCGGCGGGTCGGCCGCGGAAGCGCAGATCCGCGGCGTCGACCTCAATCCAACCGTCCTGGCCAAGGCGGAGGCCGGCCGCTACTCCTCCTGGTCCCTGCGCGACGTGTCCGAAAGCACCCAACGGCGCTGGTTCCGGCCGGAAGGGCGCGAAATGGTCCTCGACGAGACCGTGCGCAGATCCGTCCGCTTCGACGCGCGGAACCTGGCCGCCGAGGATCCCGAGCTGTGGCGGCCGGAAAGCTGGGACGTGATCTTCTGCCGCAACGTGCTGATGTATTTCGAGCCGGCGCAGATGCAGGCGGCTATAGCACGGATCGCGCAATCGCTGCTGCCGGGCGGATTCCTGTTCCTCGGCCATGCGGAGACGCTGCGCGGCATCTCGGACGCGTTCCATCTGCGCCACACCCACGACACCTTCTATTACGAGCGCAAGGGCGGATCGGACGACCGGGCACCGGCCGGCGATAGCCGCCCGTATCGCGCGCCGCCGGACATGCCGGTCGCGGCGAGCGGGATCGACACCGATTGGGTCGGCGCCATCCGGGCCGCCACCGAACGGGTGGCGACCCTGGTGCCGGCCGTGGCGGAGGCGCCGCTCCGTGGCACCTGGGACGTGACGCCGGCCCTCGATCTGCTGCGGCAGGAGCGGTTCGCCGAGGCGCTCGCCCATCTGCATGACGGGCCGGCGGCCGTGGATCCCGACCGGTTGCTGCTCGAAGCGGCGTTGCTGGTTCAAAGCGGCCGGCTCGACGCCGCCGAGGAGGCCGGCCGCCGGCTGCTGGCGATCGATGAGCTCAATGCCGGCGCCCGCTACGTGCTGGCGCTGTGCCGCGAGCATGCCGACGATCTTGCGGGTGCTGCCGAGCAGGATCGGGTCGCGGCCTATCTCGACCCGTCCTTCGCCATGCCGCGGCTGCATCTGGGCCTGCTGGCGCGACGCGGCGGCGATACGGGCACGGCGCGGCGCGAGCTGGGCCAAGCGCTGATCCTGCTGAAACGGGAGGAGGCTTCCCGGCTGCTGCTGTTCGGCGGCGGATTCGGCCGGGACGCTCTCGTGGCGCTGTGCGAGTCGGCGCTCAAGGAATGCGGAGGGCGGCCATGAGCGGCACCGCCATCTCGGCCCGCGCCGCAGAGCTGCGCGAGGCGTTCGATCGCTCCTTCGCCGCCCCGCCGCGCCCGGACGAGGGCGCAGCCGAGGATCTGCTGGCCATCCGCATCGGCGGCGATCCCTACGCCGTCCGCCTGTCCGAGATCGCCGGCGTGCATACCGACCGCAAGATCGTGCGCGTGCCGGGGGCGCCGGCGGCACTGCTCGGCATCGCCGGCTTCCGCGGCGCCATCGTGCCGGTCTATGGCACGCGCGACCTGCTGGGCGATCCGGGCCCGGCCGGGCGCTGGCTCATGCTCGCGGCGGCAGCGCCCATCGCACTCTCTTTCGAGCTGTTCGAACACCATCTGCGCGTGCCGGCCGGGGCGGTGAAGCCCCAGGAAGCCGGCGGCGAGCGCCGCTTCGTCCGCGAACTGGTGCGGACCCATTCCTTCGTCCGACCGATCCTGCATCTGGCCGCCATCGTCGCGGCGGTGACGCCGCGGCCGGCCACAGCATCCCGAGAGGAGCGATGAGCATGTTCAGCAACTGGACCATCAGCAGGCGGCTGATCGCGGGATTCGGGCTTGCCGGCTTGACGCTTCTGCTCATCGCGCTGATCTCGTACCGGAACGCCGACAATCTGATCGAGAATGATGGTTGGGTCGAGCACACGCAGCGGGTCCGCACCGCGCTCGCCGATTTCCTGTCCCAGGTCAAGGATGGGGAAACCGGCCAGCGCGGCTACCTCATCACCGGCACGGACGAATATCTGGCGCCTTACCAAGCGGCACTCGCCACCATCGGCGCCACGCTTGACGAGCTGCGCAGCCTGACCAGCGACAATCCTCGCCAGCAAAAACGGCTGGCCGCCATCGCGGCCGCGACCGACACCAAGCTCGCCGAGCTCAAGGAGACGATCGATCTGCGCCGGTCCCAGGGCTTCGACGCCGCGACTAAGATGGTCACGACCGACCGCGGCAAGGTCACGATGGACAAGATCCGCGCCCTCGTCGCCGAAGCCGACCAGGAAGAGGCCGACCTGCTGAAACAGCGCGGCGACGAAGCGCGGGCTAGCGCCAATTCAACCATGGCGATCATTCTGTGGGGCGGGCTGGCGGGCTCGATCGCCGTCGGATTGATCGCCTGGTTCATCATCGCGACCCTGTCCCGGCAGATCGGCTCCGCCGTCGCCATGGTGCAAAGCTCGTCCTCGGAGCTGCAGACCACGGCGAACCAGCAGGCGACCGGCGCCAAGGAGCAGGCGACGGCGACTGCCGAGATCAGCACCACCATCAACGAGCTGCTGGCGACCTCGCGCCAGATCGCCGAGAGCGCCCAGCGCGTGGCGCAGAATGCCGAGCAGACGGCGGGGGCCGCGCGCGCCGGCATCGGCACGGTCGATCTGACGCACGAATCGATCACGGGCATCCGCCGCCAGGTCGATCAGATCGTCGCCCATATGCTGGAGCTGGGCCGGAAGTCGCAGGAGATCGGCGGCGTGCTCGACATCGTCCTGGAGCTGGCCGAGCAGACCAATATTCTCGCCATCAACGCCACGATCGAGGCGGCCGGTGCCGGCGAGAGCGGCAAGCGCTTCGCCGTGGTCGCCGACGAGATCCGCAAGCTGGCCGACCGGGTCGGCGGCTCGGCCAAGCAGATCCGCGCGCTGATCGACGATGTGCGCAGTGCCGTGAACACGACCGTGATGGCGACGGAGACGGGATCGAAGGCGGTCGATGCCGGCACCAGGCAATTCGCCGACGTGGCAGCCGGGTTCAAGCAGATTTCGGGCCTGGTCCAGACCACGACCGAAGCCGCGCGGGAGATCGAGCTGTCGACCAAGCAGCAATCGAGCGCCGTCGAGCAGGTGAACGTCGCCATCGGCAGCGTCGCCCAAGCCTCGACGGAGATGGAGACGAGCGTCCGCCAGACGCTGCAGACCGTCTCGCAGCTGGCGGCGCTGTCGACCGACCTGCTGCGGATCATCCAGCCGCATATGGCGATCTGAGATGGCGGCCGATCTCTATAAATATTTCCGCCTGGAGGCGCGGGAGCTGCTGGACCAGTTCGCGCAGGGCGTGCTCGCGCTGGAAAGGGGCGAACCGGTCGGACCGCTGGTCCAGCGCCTGCTGCGCGTGGCCCACACGCTGAAAGGGGCCGCCCGCGTGGTCAAGCAGACGGAGATCGCCGATCGCGCGCACGCGATCGAGGACACGCTGACGCCCCATCGGGAGGGGGAAGCGAGCCTCGCCCGCGCGGAAATCGACGCGGTGCTGTCACATCTCGACGGGATCGGCCGTGCGCTCGCGGCGCTGACGCCGGCCGAGGCGCCCCGGCCCGTGCCGAGCACCGAGCCGAGGCCGGCGGTGGAAGAGCCGTCGCGGACGATCCGGGCCGATCTGGCCGAGATGGATGCGGTGCTCGACGGGGTGGCCGAAACCCACATGCTGCTGAACGGCCTGCGCGGGGCGGCCGATGGACTGGAGCAGGCCCAGCATCTGGCGGATGTGCTGCTGGCGCAGCTCGCGCCCAGCCGGCAAGGCATGGCGGCGATGACGCCGGGCGGGCTGTTCGCGATCGCCGAGGAGCTGCGACGCAAATTCACGGCGGTGGAGCGCGGCCTCGCCGCCACGGTCGATCAAATGGATCGCGAGCTGCAGCAGTTGCGCGACGCGGCCGAGCAGCTGCGGCTGATGCCGGCCCAAAGCCTGTTCGCGGCACTGGAACGAACCGCCCGGGATTCGGCCTCGACGCTCGGCCGGCAAGTGGAATTCAAGTCGGCAGGCGGCGATCTGAAGCTCGATTCCCATCTCCTGGGCATGATCCAGGGTGCGCTCGTCCAGATCGTGCGCAACGCGGTGGCGCACGGGATCGAGCCGCCGGCGGCACGGCGGCAGGCCGGCAAGCCCGAGGCCGGGCGCATCGAGGTGACCATTAGCCAGCGCGGCCGCCGCATCCTGTTCGAATGCCGCGACGACGGCGCCGGCCTCGATCTCGACGCCATCCGCCGGATCGCCGGGGAGCGTGGCCTCGCCGGCGCGGAAGCCGCACGGCTAGGCCCCGAAAGACTGGTCGAGCTGCTGCTGCGCGGCGGCATCACCACGGCCCGGGAAGTGACGGAGATGTCGGGGCGCGGGGTTGGGCTCGATATCGTGCGCGCCGCCCTCGAAAGGCTGGGCGGCGAGATCGGGGTCGAGACCGAGCCCGGCATCGGCACGCGTTTCACGCTGAGCGTGCCGCGCACGCTCGCCGCCATGGAAGTACTGGTCGTCGAGCCGGACGAGACCGGCATCGGCGTGGCGCTGCCGCTCGATTTCGTCCGCGCCACACTCAGGATCGGCGCCGAAGAGATCACGCCCGCGAGCCCCGGTACCGCCATCCTGTTCGGCGACCGCGCCATCCCTTTCATCGCGCTCTCGACCGCGCTCGAAGGCGCGCGCCGGCCGTCGCGGCACAGCTGGACGGTCATCGTACTCGCCGGCCCCGACGGGCTTGCGGCCGTCGGGGTCGAGCGGCTCAGAGGCACCGGCACGCTGGTCGTGCGCCCGTTGCCGGCCGAGCTGCCGGCGACATCGACCGTCACCGGCATCGCCCTCGACGCCGAGGGAAATCCGCAGCTCGTGCTCGATGCGAACGGGATCATCGCGGCGGCGCGGCGCGGCGACAGCCCGCCCGAAGTGCCGTCGGCGCGGCGCCCGATCCTGGTCATCGACGATTCGATGACGACCCGCATGCTGGAGCAGAGCATTCTCGAATCCGCCGGCTATGAGGTCGATGTGGCACTCTCGGGCGAGGAGGCGCTGGAAATCGCGCGGCGCAAGCGCTATGCGCTGTTCCTGGTCGATGTCGAGATGCCCGGCATCGATGGCTTCACCTTCATCGAGCGCATCCGCGCCGATCCCGCCTTGCACCGGATTCCGGCGATCCTCGTCACCTCGCGCGCCTCGCCCGAGGATCTGCAGCGCGGCCGCGATGTCGGCGCGCAAGGGCATATCGCCAAGAGCGAATTCGATCAGGTCAAGCTGCTCGACCTGATCCGGCCGTTGGTGGAGTAAGAGATGCCCACGATCCGCGTCCTGGTCGTCGAGGATTCCATGACGGTGCGCCAGCGCCTGATCGAGATCCTGTCGGCCGATCCCGAGATCGAGGTGGTGGGCGAGGCCGGCGACGGCAAGCAGGCGATCGAGCTGTGCCAGCGGCTGCGGCCGAGCCTCATCACCATGGACATGATGCTGCCGGTGATGACCGGCCTGGCCGCGACCGAATTCATCATGGCGCATTGCCCGACGCCGATCCTGATCGTGTCGGCCTCGGTCAATCGCGGCGAGCTGTTCAAGACCTACGACGCGCTGGCGGCGGGGGCCGTCGATGTGCTCGATAAGCCGTCGGGCACGGAAATGGACGGTGTCTGGGAAGGCCGCTTCATCGCGGCGACGAAAATGGTTTCGCGCATCCGCGTCATCACCCATCCGCGCGCGCGGCTGATCGAGCAGAAGAGGAGCCGGCCGACGCCGCCGGGCCCTGCCCGCACCGGCGGCGGACGCTACGAGCTGGTCGCGATCGGCACCTCGACCGGCGGCCCCGGCGCCATCGTCGAGGTGCTGCGCGGGCTGCCGACCGATTTCCGGCTGCCGATCCTGTTCGTGCTCCATATCAACGAGCCGTTCGGCATCGCCTTCGCCGACTGGCTCGACGGTCAGACCGATCGGCGCGTCGCTTATGGCAGGGAGGGCGAGCCGATCGCCGATGCCGCCGGCCGCGTGATCATGGCGCCGGCCGGCCAGCATCTGACCGTGCGCGACGGGCTGGTGCATCTGACGCGCGCGCCGGAACGACATTCCTGCCGACCTTCGGTCGACGTGCTGTTCGAATCGATTGCGCACGAATACGGTGCCCGCGCCGTCGCCTGCCTGCTCACCGGCATGGGCCGCGACGGCGCCGAGGGGCTGCTGAGGCTGCGTCAGGCCGGCGCGCTCACTATCGCGCAGGACGAGGCCTCGTCGGTCATCTACGGCATGCCGCGCGAGGCGGCCATGCTCGGCGCCGCCAACGAGATCCTGCCGCTGCCGGAGATCGGGCCGAGGTTGGCGCTGATCGGCGCGCAGGCCCGGGGGGCATCGTCATGACCGGCACGATCCTCATCGTCGATGACAGCCTGACCGTGCGCATGCATCTGCTGGAACTGCTGGCCGATGCCGGGCTGCCGGCCGAGGCGTGCGACACGGTCGCGTCGGCGCGCGAAGCGCTGGCGCGCGGCCGGTTCGCGCTCGTCATCCTCGACGTGCTGCTGCCCGACGGCGACGGCATCGAGCTGCTCGAGGAAATCAGGGCCATGCCGGGCGCCGCCGATACGGCGGTCATGATGCTGTCCACGGAAGCGGAGGTGCGCGACCGCGTCCGCGGGCTGACGACCGGCGCCGACGAGTATGTCGGCAAGCCCTTTGAGCCGGGATATCTGGTGGCCCGAGCGCGCGAGCTCGTTCGCCGCCATACCGGCATCGAGACACAAACCCGGCCGTCGATCCTGCTCGTCGACGACAGCATCACCTTCCGCGAGGCGCTCAAATCCGTGCTGGAGACGGCGGGCTATACGGTGTTCCTGGCGGGCACCGGCGAGGACGGGCTGCGCATGGCCGCCGATCTCAGGCCCGCCGGCATGATCGTCGACGGTGTGCTGCCCGGTATCGACGGCGCCACCGTCATCCGGCGCATCCGCTTCGACGCGACGCTCCGACGCCTGCCTTGCCTGCTGCTGACCGCGTCGGAAGAGAGCGACGCCGAGCTCAAGGCGCTCGAAGCCGGCGCCGACGCCTTCGTCCGCAAAGGCGAGGAAATCGCCGTCATCCTCGCCCGGCTGAACGCCATGCTGCGCGGCGCCGGCGCGCCGAGTGCCGACCCGGCCCTCACGAGCCTGCTCAGCGCCAAGAAGATTCTCGCCGTCGACGACAGCGAGACCTATCTGCAGCAGCTTTCGGAGGCGCTGCGCGGCGACGGCTACGAGGTCGTGCTCGCCCGCTCGGGCGAGGAGGCGCTGGAGCTGCTCGCGGTCCAACCGGTCGATTGCGTGCTGCTCGATCTGGTGATGCCGGGCATCGGCGGCCGCGAGACCTGCCGCCGCGTGAAGAGCGTGCCGGTGATGCGCGACATCCCGATCGTCATCCTGACCGGCATGGACGACAGCACCTCGATGATCGAGGGGCTGAGCGCCGGCGCCGACGACTACATCGTCAAGACCGGGGATTTCAGCCTGCTGCGTGCCCGCGTGCTGGCCCAGATCCGGCGCAAGGGCTTCGAGGACGAGAATCGGCTCATCCGCGAGCAGCTTTTGCGCAAGGAGCTGGAGGCGGCCGAGGCGCGGGCCGCGCGCGAGCTGGCCGAGACCCGGGCGGCCCTGGTCGAGGAGCTGGAATGGAAGAATGAGGAGCTCGATTCCTTCAGCTATTCCGTCGCCCACGACCTGAGGGCGCCGCTGCGCAGCGTCGACGGCTTCGCCCAGGCGCTGCTGGAGGATTATTCCGACCGGCTCGACGCCGAAGGGCAGCAATACCTGCTCTATCTGCGCCAGTCGGCACAGCAGATGGCGCTGCTGATCGACGACCTGCTGGCGCTGTCGCGCGTGTCTCGGAGCGAATTCCGGCGGGAGCCGATCGATCTGAGCCTGATCGCCCGCGCCGTCGGCGCTCGCCTCGCCGAGGCCGCGGGCGACCGGCGGGTCGATTTCATCGTCGCTCCGGAGCTTCACGCCGAGGGTGACGACCGGCTGCTGACCGTTCTGTTCGAAAATTTATTAGGCAACGCGTGGAAATTCACCGGCAAGGTCGATCAAGCCCGTATCGAGGTCGGCGACACACCGGAGCATGTCTTCTTCGTGCGCGACAATGGCGCCGGCTTCGATATGGACTATGCTGCCAAGCTGTTCGGCGTTTTCCAGCGTTTGCACTCGGCCAGCGAGTTTGAAGGTACCGGCATCGGGTTGGCGACGGTTCAGCGCATCGTGCGCCGCCATGGCGGCCGGATCTGGGCCGAAGCGGCGGTCGGGCAGGGCGCCACCTTTTTCTTTACTCTGCAGGGCAGCGCCGCACGCGGCGCGGGAGCATCATCATCATGACGGCGGAACGCACCATCCTGCTCGTCGAGGATAATCCGAACGACGAAGCGCTGACCCTGCGCGCGCTGCGCAAGAGCGGCATCGCCAACAAGGTCGACGTCGTTCGGGACGGGGCCGAGGCGGTCGACTACCTGCTGGCGCCCGGCGCCGACGGCACGCTTCGTCCGTTGCCGCAGCTCGTGCTGCTCGATCTGAAGCTGCCGAAGCTCGACGGCCATGAGGTATTGCGGCGGCTGCGCGAGGCGCCGAGGACCAGGTTTCTGCCCATCGTCATCCTGACCACCTCGGCCGAGGACAAGGACCGGCTCGAAGGCTATCGGATGGGCGCCAATTCCTACATCCGAAAGCCGGTCGATTTCGGCCAGTTCGTCGATGCGGTCGGTCAGGTCGGGCTTTACTGGCTGCTGCTGAACGAACCACCTCCAGCAGATCGGTGACGGGAACGACGATGGCAAAGCCGCTCCGCGTCCTGATCGCCGAGGATAATGAAGCCGACGCCGCCCTGCTGGTGCGCGAGCTGAAGCGCGGCGATTACGAGCTCACCTTCGAACGGGTCGAGACGGCGGCGGCGATGACGGCGGCGCTCGATCGGCAGCCCTGGGATCTGGTCATCTCCGATTTCTCGATGCCGCAATTCAGCGCGCTCGCCGCCCTCGATATCGTGCGCCGGTCCGAGCTGGACCTGCCGTTCCTCATCGTCTCGGGCACGATCGGCGAAGAGGCGGCGGTCGAGGCGATGCGGGCGGGCGCGCATGATTTCATGCCCAAAGGCCGCTTCACCCGGCTGTTACCGGCGATTGCGCGCGAGCTGCGCGAAGCGGCGATCCGGACCCAGCACCGGGCGATCGAGGCCCGTCTCAGGCAATCGCAGAAGATGGAAGCGATCGGCCAGCTCACCGGCGGCATCGCCCATGATTTCAACAATCTGCTGGGCGTGGTGATCGGCAATCTCGATCTCCTGCTGGAACTGGTGAAGGGCGAGCCGGGCCCGGCGGAGCTGGCCCAGGAGGCGCTCAACAGCGCCCTGCGCGGCGCCGAGTTGACCAAGCGGCTGCTCGCCTTCGCCCGCCAGCAGCCGCTGACCTCGCACGCGATCGACCTGAACGAGCGGCTGCCAGGGATGGTGGCGATGCTGAAGCGCACGCTGGGTGCCGACATCAAGATCGCGGCCAGCTTCCCATCCGATCTATGGCGCGCACGCGCCGATCCCTCGCAGCTCGAGGATGCGCTCCTGAACCTCGCCATCAATGCGCGCGACGCCATGCCCGACGGCGGCACGCTCTCGGTCGAGACCGCGAACCTCCATCTCGACGACCGCCATGGGGCGCTGCAGGCCGAGATCGTGCCCGGCGACTATGTGACCCTGTCGGTGACCGACACCGGCACCGGCATGCCGCCCGAGATCATCGAGCACGTCATCGAGCCCTTCTTCACGACCAAGGAGCCGGGCCAGGGCACCGGCCTGGGCCTGAGCATGATCTACGGCTTCGCCAAGCAGTCGGGCGGCCATCTCACCATTTATAGCGAGCTCGGCATCGGCACCACGGTCCGGCTTTACTTGCCGCGGCATGTCGGCGCCGAGGAAGCGTCCGACACTCCGGCCCCGTCCGCGGCAGAGATCCCGAAGGGCGGCGAATCGGTGCTGATCGTCGACGACAACACCGAACTCCGGCGCGTGGCCGTCAAGGTGCTGACCAATCTCGGCTATCGCGTGAGCGAGGCGGAGGACGGCGCCTCGGCACTGGCGCTCATGGACGGCGGCACGCGCTTCGACCTGCTGTTCACCGATATCGGCCTGCCGCACGACATGAACGGATTCGAACTGGCGGAGCGGGCGCGGCGCCGGCTGCCGGCGATCAAGCTGCTGTTCGCGACCGGCTACGGCAATGTCGGCGACCGCAAGGGCATCGGGCCGGCCGATGCCGGCTCGCTCCTGCGCAAGCCCTATCGCAGCCGGGATCTGGCCGAACGGGTGCGAAAGGTGCTGGATACGCCGGAAGGGTGAGGCGCGCCGGCTCGGTCATCGCGGCGAGCGCAGCCAGATGGTGAGCGCCCCGACGGCGACGAGCGTGCCCGCCGCCGACACCGCGCCCCAGCCCATGAGGAACAGCGAGCCGGCGATGGCCGAGCCGAAGGCGCCGCCCAGGAAGAAGATCGCGATATAAAGGCTGTTGAGCCGGCTGGCGGCCGACGGGTTGATCGCCAGCACCGCCCGCTGGGCGACGACATGGTTGGCCTGGACGCCGGCATCCAGCACCACGCCGGCCAAGGCCAGCAGCCAGAGCCGGTCGTAGAGCCCGGCCGCCGCAAAGGAAAGGCCGACCGCGCAGATGCCGGCGAGGCTCGCCTGGCGCGAGAAGCCCCGATCGGCCAGCCGCCCGACCACCGGTGCGCAGAGCGCCCCGCCGGCGCCGACCAGCGCGAACAGCGCGATACCGTCCTGGCTGAAGCCGTGATTGACCGCGAGTTCCAGCGGCACCGCCGTCCAGAACAGGCTGAAGGCCGCGAACAGAAAGGCCTGGCCGCCGGCGCGGCGGCGCAATTCGGGCGTCGCCCTGAGCAGCGTCCAGAGCGAGGCGATGAGAGCGCCATAGCGCTGCACATGCGCCGACCGGCGGCTGGGCAAGGCTACCGACAGCACGGCGACCAGCACGACCAGCAGCACGGCTTCGCCGCCGAACACGGCGCGCCAGCCGAAGCGGCCGGCGATCAGGCTCGAAAGCGGCCGAGCGAGGAGGATGCCCAGCAGCAGCCCGCTCATGACGTTGCCGACCACCCGGCCGCGCCGTTCCGGCAGGCTGAGATGGGCGGCGAGCGGCACCAGCATCTGCACCGCCGTCGAGGTGACACCGATGAAGCAGGAAGCGATCAGGAAGACCGTGCCGCCGGGCGCCAGGGCGGCAGCGGCATGGGCCAGCACGGCGCCGCCGATCGTCGCCAGGATCAGCAGCCGGTTCTCGACGAGATCGCCGAGCGGCGCCAGGAACAGCAGACCCAGGCAAAATCCGAGCTGGCTGACCGTGACGATCAGGCTGCGCGCCCAGGGGGCGAGGCCGAGATCGGGCCCGATCAGCCCGATCAGCGGCTGGGCGAAATAGATGCCGCAGACGACGAAGCCGCAGGAACAGGCGAGCAGCAGCGTGACCGCGCCGGAAATGCCGGCCGCCTCGGTGCCGCGATCGGCGGCGCTATAGGGCATCGGGACTTGCGGGCATGAAAGTTCCTTGAACGAAAGGCCTCAATCCCAGGCGGGCGCGAAGCCCGGCTTCACGAAGCGCTGGTCCTTGGGCAAGGCCGCGATCGCCGCGCGATCCTCGTCGTCGAGGGTGAGGCGGACGGCGTCGAGATTGCTCTTCTGGCTTTCCGGCCGCTGCGCCTTGGGGATGGCGGCGACGCCATCCTGGTCGAGCAGCCATTTGAGCGCCACCTGCGCCGGCGTGGCACCATGCTTCAGCGCGATCGCGGCGAGCGAAGGATGCTCGGCGAGGCGCCCCTGCGCCAACGGACAGTAAGCGGTCAGCGGAATGCCCTTGCCGGCGGCGTATCCCAGCAGCTTCGCCTGGCCGAGCAGCACATGATATTCGACCTGAAGGCTGGCGATGGGCGCGCCGATCTCCTCGACCGCCTGGCGCAGCAGCGCCACCGGGAAGTTGCACACGCCGATCGCACGAATGCCGCCCTCCTCCTTGAGCCGCATCAACGCCTCGAGCGTCCCGGCCAGATCTATGCCCGGCGCCGGCCAGTGGATCATGTAGAGATCGATATGGCCGGTGCCGAGCTTGCCCAGGCTCGCATCGAAGGCGCGGCGCAGCGCGTCCGGCGCCAGATTCGTGTGCCAGACCTTCGACGTGACATGAATGTCGCCGCGCGGTACGGACGAGGCGGCGAGAGCGGCGCCCACCGCCTCCTCATTGGCATACATCTCGGCCGTGTCGATATGGCGATAGCCCAGCGCCAGCGCGCTTTCGACCGCGGCCCGGCAAGCCTCGCCCTCCATGCGGAAGGTGCCCACCCCCAGCTTGGGCATACGCAGCCCCTGCGTTTGGATCACGTCCATCTTCACCCCTTCCCGATCCGCTCTATCTCATTCGGCCAGGGCCATATCGACCACGGCATCGACGTGCAAGCCGGTCGTGTCGAACATCGGCAGCGCCGGCCGATCGGCCTGTTCGATCAGCAGCGGAATCTCGGTGCAACCGAGGATCACCCCCTGCGCCCCGCGCGCCCGCAACCCATCGACGATATCGAGATAGGCCGCTTTCGACTGTGCGGTGAATTGTCCCCGGCACAGCTCGTCGAAGATGATGCGGTCGACGAGATCCTGCTCCTCGGGCGGCGGCACCAGGATATCGAGGCCGAAACGCCGGTAGCGGCCGATCAGATGGTCGGTCGCCATCACCGGCTTGGTGCCGAGCAGCGCCACGCGCCCGAGCCCCGCCGCCCGGATCGCCGCCGCCGTCGGGTCGACGATATGTAGGAACGGGATCTCGATACCGGCGGTGAACCGGTCGGCGACGCGGTGCAGCGTGTTCGAGACGCAGATCAGGATCTCGGCGCCCGCCCGCTCCAGCGCCACGGCGCGATCGGCGAGATAGGCCGCCATCTCGTCCCACTTGCCGTGGCGCACGCAATCGGCACTGAAGGCGAAGTTCATCGAGACGATGACCAGTTCCGCCGTGTTCCAGCCGCCGAGCCGGTCGTTCACCGCTTTGTTCAGGCGGCGATAATAGTCCGCCGTGGCCTGGTCGCTCGACCCGCCGAGAATACCGATCCGCTTCATCGCCAGGGTCGTCTCCATTTCGCTCTCTATCCTGGAAGGTGCGCTGGAGACGCGGGCATGAGTTTTGTGCATTGCAGCATCTCGTTTCGGAGAGATGTGGTCAGTGACCACATCTCCCATATTGCAACGCACAATTCTGATAGAATCTCGATTGGAAACGAAAATGACGCTCTTCGGCATCGTCTTCCTCGCCGGCACCATCGCCGCGACGGTCTATTTCACCTCGGCCCACTGATCCTGGCACTACCGCAGCGCAGCGAGATCCGGGGGAGTCGTCCGGGCCGTGATCCTGCCGGTCAGAGATAATCCGGCCGGAATTGCGCGCGACGGCTGATGATCTTGCCGGCGACCATGAAAACGCCGTCACCGGTGTAGTGGATGGTCTCGGGATGCTTGGGCGTCGGCGCCGCATGCGCCTTCACCACCTCCCAGATGAAGAAATTATAGCGGTCGACCAAAGCATCGTCGGCCAGCTTGCATTCGAAGGCGGCATGGCATTCCGCGATCAGCGGCGCCTCAACCATGGCGGCCGGAACCGGCGTCAATCCGAACCTATCGAACTTATCGATCGAGCGGCCCGAGCAGTTGCCGATACCCACGGTCTGATCGACCAGCCGGGTCGTCGGCAGGTTGATCACGCATTCCCGGCTGTTGCGGACGAGCTCGAAACTGTGATTGCCGCCGGCAATGACGCAGCCGACCAACGAGGGCGTGAACTCCATCACCGTGTGCCAGCCCATGGTCATGACATTGGTCTTGCCCTGCCAGGCGGAGGTGACCAGCACGATCGGCCCCGGCTCCAGATAGCGGCGGATCTTGGAGACCGGAAAATCGGACTTGGCGATGGGCTTCACGGCGGGCTGGCTCGTGGTTGCATCTCCTCAGCACCGGGACAACGCCCAGGCCGGCCGACCCTCCTTTCGGCGCGGCTGGACCCAGCCATGCTCGATCACCACGGATACGCTATTGCGCCTCCCGGGCTTTTCGGACGGCGTCCGGCGTCACCTGGCCGGTCTTGCCGCCGAAATGGGCGATGACGTAATTGGCGACCGCCGCCAGCTCGACATCGTTGTAGGCGGGGCCGAAGCTGGGCATGTAGGCGTCGCCGCGGGCGGTTCTGAGATCGGCGCCGTGCAGCATCGCCTGGACGAGATTGGTGCCCTTGGGATCGTTCACCGCCTGGCTGCCGACGAGTGCGGCGTGGCCGGTCTGCTGGCCCTGGCCGTTCCATTGATGGCAGCTGGCGCAGGCGCCCTCGAAGATGTGGGCACCGAGGCCGGCCGAATCCTGCGGACCAGGCGCCCAGGCGGCCGACGCGGTCATGGGGCCGGGCGCCGGCTCGATCTCGGTACCGGCATCGCCGGGTTGCGGCTTCACCTTGCGCAGATAGGCGACCAGCGCCGCCGTATCTTCGCGGCTCAGGTATTGCAAGCTGTTCGACACCGCCTCGGCCATCGGCCCCGCAGCCGAACCATGGCCTTCGGCATGGCCGGTATTGAGATAGTCGGCGATCTGCTGGTCCGACCAGGCGCCGACACCGAATTTCTTGTCCGAGGTGATGTTGTAGGCGTGCCAGCCCTGCAACTCGGCCCCGGCGAATTCGCGGCTATTATCGAGGGCGAAGCCGATATTGCGCGGCGTGTGGCATTCGCCGCAATGGCCGAGCGCGCCGGCGAGATAGGCGCCGCGATTCTCGGCGGCACTGAGCGCGGGATCGGCGCGGAACCGGTGCTCGTCGAGGAAGGCGAGATTCCAGAACATCATCGCCAGGCGCTGGTTGAACGGAAAGGATAGCTCGTTCTCCCGTGCCGGCGCATGCACCTTGGGCAGGCTGAAGAGATAGGCCTTGATCGCGACCGCATCCTCGCGGGTTAGCTGGGTGTAGGAGGCGTAGGGGAAGGCCGGGTAGAGATGCGAGCCGTCCTTGGCGACGCCCTGATGCAGCGCCCTGACGAAATCATCGTCGCTCCAGCTGCCGATGCCGGTTTCCGGGTCGGGGGTGATGTTGGTCGAGTACATCGTGCCGAAGGGCAGCTTGAAGGCGAGGCCGCCGGCGAAGGGCTTGCCGCCCGGCGCATTGTGGCAGGCGGCGCAATCGGCAGCCTGGGCGAGATATTGGCCGCGCGCCACGAGTTCGGGCGTGGGCTTCGCGTCGGCCGCCGAGATCTCGGCATCGCGGTCGACGAGCCGCCAGACGACGAAGCCGCCGGCAAGGACGATGACGACGACGATGATCCTGCCGAGCAGCCAAAGCCAGGAGAAGCGGCGCGCGCTCATGGCCGGGCCTCCGGCACCGGAACCGACGAGATCACGGCCTTGGCGGCACTCTTGTCCTGCTGAAGCTGGGTGCGGTCGATCGGCAGGCTGCGCAGCCTGATGCCGGTCGCGGCGAAGATGGCATTGGCAAGCGCCGGGGCCGCGATCGCCGTGCCGACCTCGCCGATGCCGCCGGGCTTCTCGCCGCTGGCGACGATATGAACCTCGATCGGCGGCGTCTCGTTGAGCCGCATGATCCGGTAATCGTTGAAATTACTCTGCTGGGCGGCACCGCGCTCATAGGTGAGCCGGCTGTAGAGCGCACCGGTCCAGCCGAAGATCAGCCCGCCCTGGATCTGGGCGTCGACGATGTTCGGATTGATGACGAACCCGCAATCGACCGCCGCCACGGCGCGGCGCATCCGCACCTCGCCCTGCGGCGTCACCTCGGTCTCGACGATGGCGCAGATATGGCTGCCGAAGGGCGAGCCGAGCGCCACGCCACGCCCCATCCGGAGCCCGAGCGGCGAGCCCCAGCCGATCTTTTCGGCAGCGAGGTTGAGGACGCCGAGTGCCCGCGGATTCTTCTGCAGCAGCGCCCGGCGATATTCGACCGGATCCTTGCCGGCGGCATGCGCCAGCTCGTCGAGGAAGCTTTCGACCTTGAACAGATTATGGGTCGGCCCGACGCCGCGCCACCAGCCGATCGGCAGCGCTTCCGGCATCTGGAACGGCGCCCATTCGGATTTGAGATTGGGCAGATCATAGGGCGGATCGTCCGCCCCCTCGGTCGTGTCCTGATCGAACCCGTCCGCGCGGAGCGCCTGCGGCACCCAGCGGGCGGCGACGGAGGCGCCGGTGACGCGGTCGGTCCAGGCGACCGGCATGCCGTCGGCATTCACCGTCGCCGAGATGTGGTCGAGATAGCCGGGACGCGGCACGTCGTGCTGGATATCGTGCTCGCGCGTCCACACCATCTTGACCGGATAAGGCACCTCCTTGGCGATGCGGACGGCAAGCGCCACGGAATCCGGCTCCAGCCGCCGGCCGAAGCCGCCGCCCAGATACTGATTGTGCACGATGATCTTTTCCGGCGGCAGGCCGGTGATCTTGGCCGCGACGGCGACGCAGCGCGTCGGCACCTGCGTGCCGACCCAGATCTCGCAGGCATCCGGCCGGACATGGACGACGGCGTTCAAGGGCTCCATCGGCGCATGCGCCAGCATCGGCAGCTGATAGGTCGCCTCGATCTTCTTGCCGGTCTGGTTGATATCGCCGACCTGGCGCGCCACCAGCACCTTGCCGGTCCGCGAGGTCTCGTCCATGGCCTTGAACAGGCTGTCGGTCGAGAAGGTGACGTTGGGACCGAGGTCCCAATCGATCTCGAGCGCCTCCATGCCGGTCTTGGCCGCCCAGAAATGCGCGCCGGTGACGGCGACGCAATCGTCGAGCTTGATCACATCCTTGACCCCCGGCACCGCGCGGGCGGCCCTGTCGTCGACCGACTTCACCTTGCCGCCGACGGTGGCGCAGGTAACGATGGCGGCGATCAGCATGTCGGGCACCCTGACATCGATGCCGAACTGCATGGAGCCGTCGACCTTGGCCGCCGTGTCGAGCCGGCGCAGCGGCTTGCCGATCAGCTTGAAGTCCTTGACCTCTTTGAGGGCAATCTTGTCCGGAACCTTCTGCCGTTGCGCCGCGGCGGCGAGCTCGCCATAGCTTGCCGAACGGTTGCTGGCGGCGTGCGTGACCACGCCGCGCGCGGCCGTGCAGGAGGCGGGATCGACCTTCCACCGCTCCGCCGCCGCACTCACCAGCATGGCGCGGGCGACGGCGCCGGCCTCGCGCAGAATCAGCCAATTGGAGCGGATGCTGGTCGAGCCGCCGGTGGCCTGCTGGAACAGCAGCGGTGTCGCGTAGAGCGCCTCGCCCGGCGGCGCATGCTCGATCGCGATCTGGTCGAGGCCGAGATCGAGCTCCTCGGCCAGCAAGGTCGCCTCGGCCGTGTAGATGCCCTGGCCCATCTCGGCATTGGGCATCACCAGCCGGACCGGACCGGTCGGATCGATGCGGATGAAGGCGTTGGGCGCGAAGGCCGGGTTGCCGTCGGCGGCGGCCGCCGCGGCATCCTCGGGCTGCGGGCGGGCCGAGATCATGGCCCAGGCCTTGGTCGGCCGGCTGACCAGGAAGGCCAGGGTGAAACCGCCGGCGACACCGCGCAGGACGGCGCGGCGAGAGGGATCGGGGAACGGGCTCACAGCGCACCTCCCGCGTTCGGGATAGTCTGCGCGCCCACGGGCTTGCCGGTCGCCGCCTGCCGGATCGCCTGGCGAATCCGGACATAGGTGCCGCAGCGGCAGATATTGCCCGACATGGCCGCGTCGATTTCCGCATCGCTTGGATCGGCCGAATGGGCGATCAATGCCGCGGCACTCATGATCTGGCCCGATTGACAGTAGCCGCATTGCACGACCTCGACCGCGAGCCAGGCTTCCTGGATCTTCTTGCCTTCGGCAGTCTGGCCGACGGCCTCGATCGTCGTCACCTTGCGGCCGTCCAGCGCCGCCACCGGCAGCACGCAGGACCGCACGGCCTGGCCGTCGACATGCACGGTGCAGGCGCCGCACTGGGCGATGCCGCAGCCGAACTTGGTACCGGTCAGCCCGACCACGTCGCGCAGCACCCAAAGCAGGGGCATGTCGCCGGGCACATCGACCGGATGGTCCGTACCATTGATGTTGAGGGTGATCATCGACTCGGCTCCCGCGGAAATGGAACGGCTCGCCTTCGCTCCCCCGGCCGAGCGCCGGAAGGGGACAGGAACAGCCTGCCACTTCCGGGCGATGCCGGGCGACAGCAAAAACCTTAAATCGGCGCCGAGCGCACCGCCAGTCATACGAACGCCCGAATACGCCATTGTCCGTTCAACCATAGGACGGTCCGGCTTCCGATTTGATTCTTACGAATTTTAGCCGGCAGGATGAGACCGTTAATCTCCTCAAGCAGGGATAGGCCTTGAGGCTCTCCTTCAAGATCGGAGTCAGTCGGCCAGATCGGTCGAGAGCGCGAGCGGCTTCTGGGCTTCGAGCGAGGCGAGGCGCTCGGTCAAGGCTTTATGGATCATCGTGTAGGCGTCGCTGCCGAGCACGATCCGCTTGGGCGCCGGGCTCTGGCCGGCGCTGTCGATCATCACCTGGGCCATCTTGGCCGGGTCGCCGGGCGGCACGCGGGTGCCTTCCTCGATGATGCGGCGGCTCGCGACGGCAGGCGAGATCGCATAGGCATCGAGCTTCGGACCGAGCTTTATGCTCGAGAAGGCGAATTGCGTGCGCGCGCCGCCAGGCTCGACGATGGTGATGTCGATACCGAAAGGCGCCAGATCGAGCATCGTCGCCTCCAGGAAGCCTTCGATGCCCCATTTGGTGGCGTGATAGAGCGATCCGCCCGGATAGACCGCCTGGCCGCCCACGCTGGAAAGCTGGATGATCCGGCCGCCGCCCTGCGCGCGCAGATGCGGAAGGGCTGCGCGCACGACCTGAATCGAGCCGACGAGGTTGGTGTCGATCTGATGATCGATCTGCTCGTCCGTCAGCTCCTCGGCAGCACCGATAAGGCCGTAGCCCGCATTGTTGACCACGACATCGATCCGGCCGAGATCGGCGAACGCTTGGTTCACGACCCGGCGGATCGACGGCCTGTCGGTCATGTCGAGATACGCCAGCCACAGCAGATCGCGGTAGCGGGACTGGAGATCCCGCATCGGCTCCAGCTTGCGGATCGTGCCGGCGACGCGGTCGCCGCGGGCGAGCAGCTGCTCGGTCATGTGGCGGCCGAAGCCGCTGGTCACGCCGGTAATGAACCAAGTGCGCTGCGCCATTTTCCGATCCTTCCTCTACTTAACTAACTGGTTAGATATAACTTGGGCATGTCTAACCGGTTAGTCAACTGCTAGAGTTGAAGCAGCGAAGGGTTGATTCGATGCGGAACGCCGAGGCGACACGGGAACGGATTCTGGAGGCGGCCATGGCGGAGTTTTCCGCCCATGGCATCGCGGGGGCGCGGGTCGACCGCATCGCCAAAGCGGCGGGATGCAACAAGAACCTGATCTATATATATTTCGAGCGTAAGGAGGCGCTCTTCACGACGATCCTGCGGAAGCACCTCACCCGCCTCTATGATGAACTTTCCTTCACGCCCGACGACCTACCCGGCTACGCTGGCCGGGTGTTCGACTTCGCGATGGCGCATCCCGATCTGATGCGGCTGATGGCGTGGTTCGCGCTGGAGCAGAAGGCGGACAACCCGGCCGAGCGCGGCGCGGCGTTTAAAGCGAAGGTCGCCGCATTGGCTGAGGCGCAAAGCGCCGGCTTGGCAGGAGCGGCCTTCTCGCCGGAATTCATCCTGACCACCATCATGGCGCTTGCCACCGCCTGGTCCGCGGCGAGCGCCTTCGGTCCGTCATTCGATCCCGATGCCGCCGCTCATCCAGCTGTATTACGCAAAAGCATTGCCGACGCGGTCCGGCTGATCGCGACCGCAAAGGCGGGCAACGGCTAGTTCGCCGGACTCAGGCCTGGTCCGGGCGGCGCGAGATCCAATCGCTGCGGAGCGATTGCGCGGTCGACCGTTCGATCTGGGTAATCTCGTCCGGTCCGATACCCACGAGCCGGGCACGATGACGGGCTGCCGCGATCTCGGCCGGATTGGCGGCGCGGAGCGCGCGAACGAGCGCCGTAGCGCTGCCCGTACGCATATCGGCGCCCACCGCGGCCTGGGCGAGGCGGCGGGCTGGCGCACTCCGTTCCTGGATCTGCGAAAGCTTCGCCTGCAGCTTCCGGCTCTGCGCCGTACCGTCCATGATCCTAGTCCTTACATCTGAAAGATAGTCATCGGTCCATCGATGATGCAGTGCAGCATAGTCTAGGTGGCACTTTCGAGAAGCGCTTTAGTGCCGCAGGGCGGCGAAAGCAGACTTCAGCGCAGTGCGGAACGATTGCTGCATTTCGCTCATCAGGCCCCGTCGTCTTGAAAATCGGCCGATTTGCTGGTTGCCAGCCGCTCGATCTCGACGATCTCTTCCGCATCTATGCCGATCGCCGAGGCATGTTGCCGCGCTGCAGCAATTTCAGTGGGGTCAGCCATGCGCAGGGCGCGGCAGAGCGCCATGGCGCCGGCAGCGCGAACGTCGAAGGCGCGACCGGCCCGAGCCGCGTCGATCTCGGCGCCGGTCAGGCCGAGCGCGCGGGCTTGGGTTTCACGCGGACACAGGAGCGTCTCGGCGCCGGGATCTTGGGCGAAAGAAAGCTCCAACTGCAGCCGCAACCGGCGGTCGAGGAATTTGGCACTCATGATTCATCTCCTGCGGGATTGCCCGCATCCCGAATCCTATGCCGCCCGCATGTCGCGCAGGAATTTCCCCATCTGCGTCTGGAGGAGTTCGCCATTCCTGCTCAAATTGCTCGCGGCGGCGAGTACATCGGTCGCGGCGGCGCCGGTTTGCTGCGCCGCTTGATTTACGCCGGAGATGTTGGAGGTGACGTCGGCGGTCCCCTTCGCCGCTTCCGACACGTTGCGGGCGATCTCCTGGGTCGCGGCACCCTGCTCCTCGACCGCGGAGGCGATCGCAGTCGCGGTCTCGTTCACCTTGACGATCGTCTTGGTGATGGTTTGAATCGACAGCACGGAAACCTTCGTCGCCTCCTGGATCGCGGTGATCTGCGCCGAGATCTCCTCGGTCGCCTCGGCGGTCTGATTGGCCAGCGCCTTGACCTCGGTCGCCACCACGGCGAAGCCCTTGCCGGCATCGCCGGCACGGGCCGCCTCGATCGTGGCGTTCAAGGCCAGCAGATTGGTCTGGCTGGCGATGCCGTTGATGAGCTTCACGACTTCGCCGATCTTCTGCGCCGCATGGGCGAGCCCCTGGATTTGCTCGTTGGTGCTGCCCGCCTGCGTCACCGCCTCGCCGGTCATCCGGGTCGAATGAAGGACTTGCTGCGAGATTTCCCGGACCGATGCCGCGAGCTCCTCGGTCGAGGCGGCGACCATGTTGACGTTCTGGGTCGCCTGCTCGGAGGCGGCCGCCACGGTGGCGGCTTGGCTCGATGCCCTTCCAGCCGCCGACGACATCGATTGGGCCGTCGTCTGTAGTTCGGTCGCCTGCGTGGTGACGCCCTGGACGATGACGACCATTTCCTTCTCGAACGCCCTGGTCAGGTCGTCGACCTTGTGCGCGCGGCTCATCTTGACCTCGGCCTCGGCGGCCTGCGCGGCCGCAAGGCGGTCGCTCTCGATCATGGCGTCCTTGAAGATCTGCACGGTCATCGCCATCTGGCCAACCTCGTCGCGCCGGCCCTGGGCCGGAATGACCGTCGACATGTCCTTGGCCGCCAGCTTCCGCATCGCCTCGGTCATGGCGACGACCGGGCGCGCGATGCTGCGCACCAGCAGATAGCCGGCGACGCCGGCGATCACAACGCCACCCGCGATGAGAACGAGGATCCAGGTGCGGCCGCTGCTATAGGATCGCGCCGTTTCCAACGCGAGCTTGTTGGCCTGCTCGATATTGAAGTCGAGATCCTTCTCCAGAGCCGCCGCCGTCGCGATCCCGAGCGGCACCACATCCTTGATGAGCAGTGCCGTGGCCTCCTGCCCCTTGCCCTGGCGGACCAGCGTGCGGACGAGCTCGGCTTGCGGGAGATAACGGCTCCAGGCGGCCTTGACCGCATCGTAGAGGACCGCTTCCTCGGGGGTAATCACGGTGGGTGCGTATTTGCTCTCGTTGCTGTTGTAGGTATCGAGCGCAGCCTTCAGTAGTGCATCGACCTGAGCCTGGGCGGCAGCGTCGGTGCCGACGAGAATTCCGCGCGCCAGGGGGCCGCGATAGTCTGAAGCCGACGCCCGCATCTCGCCGAGATAGCCGATCGCCAGCATATAATTCTGGGTGATGTCCTCGACGCTGGCATTCAGGCCGGCGAAGCGCTGTATGGCCGTGCCGCCGACGGCGCCGATGACCGTCAACAGCAAGACAAAGGCGATCGTAAGCTTGCCGCGGATCGAAAGATTATCGAGCCGCGCCGCGATGCCGGCCGGTTCCTGGGCGTGGGCCATGGGAATCTCTCCATCTGATAAAGCGAGCAATGAACTTTCTCGCAACTTTGCCTTTTATTTATGAAGAAATACTCGCCTTGGAGCAGAAGAAACGCCGATCGATCGCTTATAGATCGAGCTGCAGGCGCGCGCCGCCGCCGTCCTCCGGCGAGGCCGGGACGGCGCAGCAGATCAGCGCCTCGTCCGCACCGACCTCGGCCGTCGGCTCCGTCTTGTAGGAGACCGCCCCCTCCAGCACGCGCGTCCGGCAGCTGCCGCAACTGCCGGCGCGGCAGCTGAAGGCGGGCGAGAGCCCCCGCGCCTCGGCCAGCTCCAGCAGCGTTCCCGATTCCGGCGTCCAGCGCGCCTCTTTCGCCGTCTTGGCGAAAACGACCGGCACCGGCTCCTGCGCGGGTGCGCGCGTCGGCTTCGGTACGGCGCCGGGATCGGGTGTCCGCTGCATCGAGGCCGGGCCGAAGGCCTCGGCATGGATGCGCGCGTCGGCGATATTGAGGCCGCGCAGCCCGTCATAGACGGCTTGCATGAAGAGCGGCGGACCGCATAGGTAGAAGTCGTAATCGTCGAACGGCAGCCTGGCGCGCAGCAGATCCACATCGATCCGGCCCGACTCGTCATAATCGAGCTTTTCGACGGCGCCCGTCGGATCGCTCAGCACGCGGACGAGCTCGACCACGCCCGGGGCGGTATCGACCAGCGCCGCGATCTCGCGATCGAAGGCGCGCTCGGCCTTGCTGTGGGCGGCGTAGAAGAGCCATGTCGGCCGGATCTGGCGGGTGCGCAGCCCCTCATAGACGATGTGGCGCAGCATCGAGAGCATGGGCGTGATGCCGATGCCGGCCGCGATCAACACCGCCGGGCGATGCTCGGCCGCGTCGATGGTGAATTGGCCGGCGGGTGCCCGCGCCTCGATGACATCGCCGACCTTGAGCCCATGCAGATGGCGCGAGACGACGCCGTCGCGCTTGACGCTGATGCGGTAGAGATTGTCGGATGGCGCCGTCGACAACGTATAGGTTCGCAGCACCGGTGCCGCGGCACCGGCGGGCGTGACCCGGATCGGCAAATGCTGGCCGGCCTCGTGCCGGATCAGCCCGGCACCGTCCAGCGGCTCCAGGTGAAAGGAACGGATGCTGTTGCTTTCCCGCGCGATATTGGCGATGCGGAATTGCCGCCAGCTTTGCGCCAGCTCGGCCGCCTTGAGCCGGCCGGCGGCCTCGTCCCAATTGCCGGTCATCAGCGCATTCGGCGACCAGCCTTCGGGTTTGAACGCCCAGCGCAGCGGCAGGGCCGCAGGGCGGTAGACGATATGCCGGGGCGTGAAGCGCCACAGCCGCTCGGCGCCCTGGAAGGCGGCGATCTCCGGCGACTCGAGGATCACCTCCGGCGTCCCCGCAAGCTGCAGCATGTCACCGGTGGCGAAATCGACGAAGAGCAGGCCGGCCTTGGGATTGACCAGGAAATTCCCGAGCGTGTTGAAGAACAGATTGCCGGCGAAATCCGGGATCGCGAGCACGCCGTCGGCGCCGATGCGGACGAAGCCGGCGCGACCGCCGCGATGGGAGATATCGACCTGGCGGCCTTCGGGCCGGTCGACATAGGAGGCGACGAAGAAGGTGTCGGCGCCGGCGATCATCGCCCAGGCGCGCTGGTCGAGCCCGTCGAGCGTCTGCGGCGGTGCGGCGGCGGGCTCGGCCGGATCGCGGACGAAGCCGAACTCCCGGCGCTGAATATATTGCGGACAGTTGCCGAAGCTCTGCTCCACCGCGAGATCGAAGCCCGAAGCGGCGGCGCGCCGGATCGTGCCGTTCACCCGGTTGCGCCGGCGCGTCCTGAGGTCGATGCCGAGCAGCGCCAGCGCGTCGCCGTCGCCCATGCCGCGATCGGCCGGATCGGCCGGATCGCGCGGCAGCTCGATATGCAGGCGCTTCGGATCGGGGGAACTGAGGAAGCCCTCGTGGCCGGCGCGCATCGTCGCCCAGACCTCGCCCTCGGGATCGACGGCACCCAGCACGACGAAGGGCAGCAGAGGATAGAATTGCCGATGCTGGTCGACCAGATGGTCGCGGATGACCCGGGAGCCGATCTCGCCCATACGTTCGGCGACCCCGACGCTCCGCTGGAGCTTGATCTCGCCTTCATGCCAGAGCGATTGGGGACGAGCGAGCGTTGCGACGGCCATGATCGGCACCTCCCGAGAAACGGGGCGGCTTCGCGGCCTGCCCCGGGATCCGTTAGTTCTTCGCCATGAGACCTCGTGGCTCCCGGACTGGATCGCCCTAAAAATTGATTGTTTCCACCCGCTAACTGAACTCACATTGTTCGAAAGGAACTGTTCCGAAATGTGGAATAGTCCGTCACCAACAGGAGCGCGGATATGGACCGGTGGCAGGCAATGCGCGTGTTCGCCAAGGTGGCGGAGACCGGCGGTTTCGCCGATGCCGCGCGCCAGCTCAATATGAGCCCGCCGGCCGTGACCAGGGCCGTGGCGTCGCTCGAGGAGATCATCGGCGCACGACTTTTCACCCGTACCACACGCGCGGTCAAGCTGACCGAAGCGGGCAGCCGCTATTTCGAGGATTGCCGTCGGATCCTGGCCGACATCACCGAGGCCGAAGCCAATGCCGCCGGTTCCTACGCCAAGCCGACCGGCACGCTGATCGTGACCGCGCCGGTGCTGTTCGGCGAGCTTTATGTGCTGCCGGTCTTGACGGCGTTCCTCAGCCTGCATCCGGCCGTGAACGGCCGGGCGCTATTCCTGGACCGGGTCACCAACCTCGTCGATGAGGGGATGGACGTAGCCGTCCGCATCGGCCATCTGGCCGATTCCGATTTCAGCGCCATCCGAGTCGGCACGGTCAGGCGGATCGTCTGCGGCGCGCCGGCCTATTTCGAGAAGCATGGCGTGCCTCGGACGCCGGCCGATCTCGCGCACCACACCATCATCGCCTCCGCCGGCGCCGCCCAGGATTGGCGCTTCGGCGTGGATCGGAAGATCGGCGTGACCGTGCATCCCCGGCTGGTCTGCAACATGCTCGGCCCGGCCATCGCCGCCGCTATCGACGGTTGGGGCCTGACCCGGGTGCTGTCATACCAGGCCGCGCCCGCCCTGGTGGAAGGGAAGCTGCAGACGGTGCTGGGCGAGTTCGAAGAGGAACCGTTCCCGATCCATATCGTCCATCCGGAAGGCCGTCACGCCCCCGCTAAGGTCCGCGCCTTCGTCGATTTCGCGGTCGAGAAGCTCCGAGCCAATCGGATGATCAACTGACTCAGTGGCGACTGGTCTTTCCCGAGCCCCATCTCAACCGGTAATAGAATAGGAGCGAAACACGAACCGGGACGTTCATGCCGGTACGGGAGAAGCCGCCATGATCGATAAGAGCGAAGCTCAAGCCGCCCGCGACGCGCTCGACAGCCTGGATCGGCTGGTCGGCTGCTGGCAGGTCTGGGACCCCAGCGGCGCTGGCGCCATCGACGGACGGATCAGGTTCGAATGGATGAGCGGCCGGAACTTCCTGTTCCAGCATGTCGATCTGGGCGGTGCCAAGGGGCTGGAAATCATCGGCTACGACCGGGTCAGCCGCTCGCTGCGATCGCATTACTATGACGAATCCGGCCTGCTGCTCGAATACACCTATAATATCGAGGGCGACCGGCTGACGATCTCGATCGACATGCCGGGCCGACAGGGACAGTTCCGCGCGGCCTTCGCCGAGAACGGCAATTCCTACGCCGGCCGCTGGCAATGGCTGCAAGACGGCAAGCGAATGAGCTATGACGCCGTGATGAGGCGCATCTGCTGACGGGGCCGCCGCCAGCCACGGATCACGATCCGCTGCAGGCGGCGGCGTACCGGTCGATCAGGCGGCGCGAAGCGTGGTCGCGGCCTGCAACGCCGCCTCGACCGCCTTGCCGCGATGCTCCGGCCCGGCCTGGACGCCCTCGGCGACGATGATCTCGAGATCGGCGACGCCGATGAAGCCGAACACAGCGCGCAGATAGGTCTCGACATGCTCGACCGCGGCGGCAGGCGAGCCGGCGCCGTAGAAGCCGCCGCGAGAGATGGCGATGACGATGCGCTTGCCGGAGGCCAGCCCCTTCACCCCTTCGGGCGAGTATTGAAAGGTCTTGCCCGGCACCAGGATCCGGTCGATCCAGGCCTTGAGCTGGCTCGGGATGGTGAAATTATACATGGGCGCGCCGATGACGACGATGTCGGCGGCCAGGAACTCGTCCAGCGCCGTCTGGCTGGCGGCGCTCTCCGCAGAAGGCGCCGTGCCCAGGGCGGCGCCCATGGGATGATCCGTCGGCAGCGTGGCGAGCGACAGATGCGGCAGCGGCGCCGCGGCCAGGTCGCGATGGACGACCGCGGCGCCCGGTGCCGCCTGGCGCAGCCGGTCGACGATGGCGGCGGCGATCTCGCGGCTCACCGAGTTGGCGCCGAGGATGCTCGAATCGATATGCAGCAGCTTCATTCAGCCCCCCTGATGGTATAAGTTTGTGACTGGGGCTAAATAGGTGCCTGCAGGGAAATCGCGCAAGAAGGCACATTTTGGATACTGGAGCACAAGAAGGTGACTATCGAGCCCCCTGATCTGGCGCATGAGGATTGCCGCAAGGTCAGCCGCGTGCTGGCACGCGTCGGCGATAAATGGACCCTGCTCATCGTCATGCTGCTGCGCGACGGCCCGCGCCGCTTCAACGAGATCAAGCGCATGATCGGCGGCATTTCGCAGCGCATGCTGACGCTGACGCTGAAGGGGCTGGAGCGCGACGGCATGGTGACGCGCACCGTCTTTCCAACCATCCCGCCGCGCGTCGATTACGAACTCACCGATCTCGGCCGCTCGCTGAGCCAGCCGGTCCTGGAGCTGGGCCAATGGGCGCGGGCGCATATCCCCGAGATCGATGCCGCCCAGGCGCGGTTCGACCACCGGCAGGAAGATTGATCAGCCGCCCACCAGATCCAGCAGCAGGTCCAGCATCGCGGCGGCATCGCCCAGCCCTTTCGCCTCCTTGGTGCGACCGCCGAGCTCGAGATCGATCCGGCCATGGAGCGACGCGTAGAGCAGGCCGGCAAGCTTCACCGTTTCCACCAGATCGTCGCGCCGCGAGCGATAGCGCAGAACGAGCAGGACGAACGCCTCGAAAGCGGCCGCGGCCGAGGCCGCCAGCGCGCCGCCGCCGACCGGCAGGTCAGGATCGCTGAACAGCAGCCGGTATCGAGCCGGATGTCGTCGGGCATAATCGACGAGGCCGAGCCCCGCCGCGCGCAGCGCCGCACGCGGCTCCAGCCCCTTGGCGCCGTTAGCGGCGAAGAGGTCCGCGAGTGCTCTGAAATCGCGCTCGGCGATCGCCGCCAGCAGCGCGCTGCGGCCGTCGAAATGGCGGTAGGGGGCGTTGTGCGAAACGCCGACCCGCTGCGCCACCGCCCGCAGGGTCACAGCCGCCTGGCCGCCTTCATCCAGCAGGTCGGACGCCGCCGCGACCAGCTTCTCCTTGGTGTCTCCGCTCATGCCGCATGGTTAGGCCCGGACGTTGACAGCGTCAACGCAACGCGGGTTGACGCTGTCAACTTTCGCTGGGTACCGGAATGCCGAGACGCAACGTCATCACGCCCCGCTGCGGCTCGGCCAGAAGATCGGCGAGCGTTCTGGTGTCGAGCACGGCCATGAACGCGTCGAGCGCGTCATGCAGCAGCAATTGCAGCCGGCACGCATCGGTAATGGCGCAGTGCCGCCGGCCGTCCGCCTGGAAGCAGTCGACCAGCGCCAGATCTTCCTCAGTGAAGCGCACGACATCGCCGATGCCGATCTCCGCCGCCGGCCGGCCCAGGCGCAAGCCGCCGCCCTTGCCGCGGATGGTCTCGATCATGCCGCCCTGCCCGAGCTTGTGGACCAGCTTGACGAGGTGGTTCTCCGAAATCCCGTAGGCCTCGGCGATTTCACGGATGGAGACGCGGCGATCCGGCCGCAGGCCGAGATAGATGAGCGTGCGGAGCGCGTAGTCGGTATGGAGGGTCAATCGCATTGATAAGATATAGCCAGTCTACATCTTTTGGAAAAGACCCCTGAAAGATGAGGGACCGGTCCCCAAGGGCCGGACTCCCCTTCACTCAAGACTTCAGGATGATATTTCGTCGCGCTCGAAATATGTCTTGCCAGCAATCGGGCAGTTCTCGGAGGAAAGTGAGTAAATCCGGTTGCACAAAGTGTGATCGTATCTCGGATCACCATCGAGGACGAGATTGTAGATCGATATGAAACTATTCTCTCGGCGCGTACCAATTTTCTCGACGAACAGTATTAAAACTGCCGGCCGCACATGCTATCTGACATAAATCAAGGAGTCCGAACCCGCTCGCCGAACAGGACCCGCCAAGGCAAGATGCGTGTCCCCAGGATCCGATCGACGTGACCCAGCCGCCCGATCTCTCGCCCCTCCAGGCGGCCCCGCTGCCGGACGAGCCCAGCGATGCTCGCAACAGCAAGCCGGCATTTTGGTCGGCCGCCCTGCCGCTCCTGGCGCTGGGATTGCTCGAAGGACTGATCGCGCGCGCATCGGATGGCGATCCTCGGCTGGCGCTGCTCGGCCTGATCGGATTCGCGATCGGCGTCACGCTCCTCGGCACCAATTTCGGCTTCTCGATCGCGTTCCGCCGGGCGGTCGAGGGCGATCCCGTCATCTTCCGGGCGCATGCCGTGATGTTCGCGCTCGCCACCATTATCATCGTTCCGATCCTGGCGCAGGGCTCGGTGCTGGGCCAGGCGGTGGAGGGCTTCTCGAACCCGATCGGGCCGGCCTTCATCCTGGGTGCGGCCATTTTCGGCATCGGCATGCAGATGTCGGGCGGCTGCGCCTCGGGGACGCTCTATCTGCTCGGCGGCGGCAACGCCAAGTTCCTGGCCGTGCTGCTCGCCTTCATCCTCGGCTCGACCATCGGCGCCGCCCATATGGGGTTCTGGTGGAGCCTGCCGAGCCTGCCGCCGATGACCGTCTTCACCATCGGCCCATGGCCGCTGGGGCTGGCGCTCGACCTGGCGGGGTTCGCCGCCGTCGCCTGGGCGACGCTACGGTTCGGCTGGCCAGAGCACGATCGTATTGGCTGGAAACAGCCAATACGTGAATCGTACTCTAACTGTTTGAATAGAGACGGACTCACGGAATGGGTGGCTTCCACCCATTCCGATCCGGCTCTAGGCGCGCTGCCCCGCCGGCTGCTCCTTGGCGCGATTGCGCTCGCCCTCCTCAATGCCGCGACCGTGCTCGTCGCCGGGCGGCCCTGGAGCGAAACCTACGGCTTCGCGCTCTGGGGCTCGAAGCTGGCGGGCGAGCTCGGCTGGCACCCGGAGGATTGGGCGTTCTGGCAGGACAGCCCGTCGCTCAGCGGCAGCATCTTCATCGACAAGACCTCGATCATGGATATGTCGATCATCCTCGGCGCCTTCGCCGCCGGCAGCTGGAGCGGGCGCCTCACGCCGCAGCTGGGCGGCAGCTGGCGATCCTGGCTGGCCGGCGCGTTCGGCGGGCTGATGATGGGATATGGCGCGCGCCTGTCGGGCGGCTGCAACATCGGCGCCTATTTCAGCGCCATCGCCTCGGGCGATTTCTCCGGCTGGATCTGGGCGGCGGCGGCGCTGACGACGACGATGATCGGCGTGCGGGCGCGACGATGGATCGAGAGCTTCCGGGCAAGAGGCACAGATCCATCGCCGATCGCGCCGTGAAAGGCATCACCACATATCGTTTGAGATAGGACTAGGAGCGAACGTCATGCAACCCGTCAAGATCAGCGACAAGCTTTCGGTCATGGGACAGCCGTCCCTAACCGATTTCCCATCCTTCGCGGCTGATGGCTTCACAGCGATCATCAACGATCGTCCCGATGGCGAGGAGCCGGGCCAGCCCGGCACCACCGCCGAAGCGAAGGCGGCCGAGGCTGCCGGCCTCGGCTATGCCCATATTCCCGTGGCCGGCCCCAACATCACCGAGGGGGATGTGCGGCGCTTCCAGGCCGCTATCGCCGCGGCCGACGGTCCCGTGCTGGCCCATTGCAAGAGCGGCCTGCGCTCAGCAACGCTCCATGTCATCGGCGAAGTCCTCGACGGCCGCATGGCGCCGGGCGAGGTCCGCGCCTTCGGAGCGGCGCACGGCTTCAACCTCGCCATGGCCGAGGCCTGGCTCGCGGCCAAAGGCAAGCGATGACGGGCGGTACTTCGCCCGGCCGGCCCGACGTCGAGGCCTTTTACGATCCGCGCACCGGCAGCGTCCAATATGTCGTCGCCGATCCGGCGACGAAGGCATGCGCCATCATCGATCCCGTGCTCGATTTCGACGAGAAATCCGGCGCCACCGGGACCGCGAACGCCGATACGATCCTGGCCTATGTCGCGGAGCGGGGCCTCGAGGTCGAGTGGATTTTCGACACCCATCCCCATGCCGACCATTTCTCGGCCGCCCAGTACCTCCACGCCCGGACCGGTGCCCCGACCGCGATCGGTGCGCATGTGGTCGAGGTGCAGCGCCTGTGGAAAGGGATCTACAACTGGACCGATCCGGCGGCCGACGGCTCGCACTGGGACCGGCTGTTCGCCGCGGGCGAGCGCTTCAGGATCGGCTCGATCGACGGCCATATCCTGTTCTCGCCCGGCCATACGTTGGCGTCGATTACCTATGTGATCGGCGATGCCGCCTTCATCCACGACACGATGTTCATGCCCGATAGCGGCACGGCGCGCTGCGATTTCCCGGGCGGCAGTGCCAGGACGCTGTGGCATTCGATCCAGGAGATACTGGCCCTGCCCGAGGCGACCCGGCTGTTCATCGGCCATGACTACCAGCCCGGCGGCCGGGCGGCGCGCTGGGAGAGCACGGTCGGCGAGCAGAAACGCCGCAATCCGCATATCGCGGGCCAGAACGAGGCATCGTTCGTGGCCCTGCGCGAAGCGCGCGACCGGACGCTGCCGATGCCCAAGCTCATCCTGCATGCGCTGCAAGTGAATTTGCGCGGCGGCCGTCTGCCGGAGCCGGAGAGCAATGGCTGCCGCTACTTGAAGATCCCGCTCGACGCCCTCGCCGATGCGTCTTGGGGGTGATCTCAGGCCTGCGCCGGCGCGGGAATCGCCGGCGCCGTGCCGTCGATCGGGAAATGCAGCAGTGCGGCCAGCAGGCCGGCGGCGATCGCGGCGCTCCAGACCAGCGAATAGGAACCGGTCAGGTCGACGAGCGCCACGCCGAGGCCCATCGCGGCCGCCTCGAACAGACACAAGGCGACGAGGGGCAGCAGGCGAAGCGGCACTCTTCCGCCTAGGCCCTGGCCGTGATCTTGCACGGCATCCGGTCTTTCCCTCGATCCATCCGGCGCTGCGCGGGAGGCAGTGAGCGGACCTCAGGACCGTCCCGAAGCCCGCTCGATTCCAAGCTTAGGCCACCGCGGCCCGGCGCGGCAGCTTCCAGCCGGGCCGGACGAAATGGCAGGTATAGCCATTCGGGATCCGCTCCAGATAATCCTGGTGCTCGGGCTCGGCTTCCCAGAAATCGCTCGCCGGCACAATTTCGGTGACGACCTTGCCCGGCCACAGGCCGGAGGCGTTGACATCGGCGATCGTGTCCAGGGCAACCTGCTTCTGCTCTTCGCTCGTATAGAAGATGGCCGAGCGGTAGCTGGCGCCCAGATCGTTGCCCTGGCGATTCAGCGTCGTCGGGTCATGGATCTGAAAGAAGAATTCCAGCAGCGTCCGGTAGCTGGTCTTGGCCGGATCGAAGGTGATCTCGATCGCCTCGGCATGGTGGCCGTGATTGCGATAGGTCGCGTTCGGCACCTCGCCGCCGGTATAGCCCACGCGCGTGGAGATCACGCCGGGAAACCGACGGATCAGATCCTGCATTCCCCAGAAGCAGCCGCCGGCGAGAACAGCACGTTCGGTCATCAGATATCCTCCACCTGGTCGAGATAGGCCCCGTAGCCTTCGGCCTCCATGTCGTCGCGATGGACGAAACGCAGCGAGGCCGAGTTGATGCAATAGCGCAAACCGCCGCGATCGATCGGGCCGTCTTCGAAGACATGTCCGAGATGGCTGTCGCCGGCGGCCGACCGCACCTCGGTGCGGATCATGCCGTGCGAGGAGTCGCGCAGCTCGTTGATATGGGCGGGCTCGATCGGCTTGGTGAAGCTCGGCCAGCCGCACCCGGATTCGAACTTGTCGGACGAGGCGAACAACGGCTCGCCGGAGACGATGTCGACGTAGATCCCCGGTTCCTTGTTGTAAAGATATTCGCCGGTTCCGGGCAGCTCGGTGCCGCTCTGCTGCGTCACGCGATATTGTTCCGGCGACAGCCGGGAGACAGCTTCCTGGCTTTTGCTGTAAGTGGCCATCTTCTTCTCCGTGTGCGCTTTGTGGACAGAGAGATGGCTATTCGCGGCCGATCTGTCCAATACCCCGAGCGCATGGCGGAACGCAGGAAGAAGAGGGCGGCGGAAAAGCTGCGTCACGGCAACCTGCCGAAGCCCCTCGTTTTGACCCATAACGTCATAGCCTGACGAAGCCGCCGATGATACTGGATACGAAACGCTTTGCTTCGGTGAGAAATCGGCCTTGGTCTCAGAATGGCTTTTCGAACGGAACCCGGTGGCGAGGGCACAGTGTCCCTCGAATCCCGATGGCGGTGGCCGGCCGGTCTCTTCGTCCCGAACGAAGCCGGAAAAGTAAGCAGGTCGGCAAATATCGTCGCCTTCAGAAGCCGGCTCCGGACATCATTCCGTTCATCAGTTTTGTCGTCATTTCCTCAATGGTCTTATGTCCATGACAGCTCGAGCATTCTCCTTTCTCTTGAGCCCGAAGCTCTGGTTTTTCCTGGCGACGCTGAGCGGGCTGAGCTGGCTGGTATTGGACCAGCTCCCCGAGATCGACAGTCCCTTCCTGTACCAGACGGGATTGGGCGAGATGCGGCCCAACGGCGGCCACGACTATATCGAGGAATTGGCCGATCCCGCTCTGACCGAAAGCAAGGTCTCGACAAAGGTCCTTCTTTTCGAGGGGACCCAAGTCCCGGGAAGCCCCCTCACCTACCTCAAACCAGCGTTGGGCTGGACACGGATCTACTATTTTGTCAGCCACCTCCTGCACGCCGACTACCCGAACGAGACGATTGTCCAATGGATCAAGCTGGGTCCGGGAAACCAGCAGCATGTGGATATTCAAAGCGAGGGCGGCGGGCGCTACAACCTCTGGCAGGGAACGCTTCATTTCTCGGCCTCCGACAACTCCGATCCCAGGGCGAACGGCAAGAAATACGCGCTCATGGTCCCATGGATGAATCCTCGCACCGGCCGCATCGCGTTGCAGGTTGCCACTTTCGTGTCGGCCGTGATGGCATTCGCCCCCTTCGTGGTGACGATTTGGCGGGAAAGGAGATTGGGGGTCGTTCTGCCGGGAATCTGGGCACTCGTGGCCACGGCGGCGATAGGCTTTGCCGCCGTAGAAATTTTTCTGCGGTTTGAAATTCCTTTTGTTCGCGAGGATTGGCCGATGCGGGAGCATCCGACCGCCGGCTTCACGTTCAACCCGGGCGCGGAGCTCCATCATACCAACAATACCGATTATTGGGTCAGCCAAAGAGTGAACTCCTTGGGTTTTCTCGACCGCGAGCCTGTGATCCCGAAACCGCCCAATACCTTTCGGATTCTGATCCTCGGCAATTCATTTGCCGCCTCCGCCATGGACAACATAAACGATAAGTTTTGGGTTTTGCTCGAGAACATGCTCAATGACGGCTCATCTCAACTGAAATATGATACGACTTCTATGGGGATGGATGCTTGCGGCCAATCATGTCAGATGTCGTATTACGAGACCTTTGGTCCTGAGATACAGCCGGATTTAATCATTAATCTTACCTCGACCCCCGACCTCGCCTATAATTCGCCCATCCTCGATTCGATTCGAGCCGGCTGGGGCGCCTATAAGTCCCCCCAGCTCCACTACGAGATCGACACGACGGCCGGCGGCTTTCGGCGCTTCGAAATCGACCCGAGCTGGCGCGACCATGTATTGCCGCTTGCCGATCGGGGCAGTTATGAAGCGAACGTCGCGGCGCGGTTTGAATATTTCAAGCAAGACCCCGCCGTCGCTCCCAAACTCGGCGACTGGCACCCGCCCGACGATACCGACATGGACACCATGTTCTACACGGAAGATCCGCCACCCGTCTTCCGGGAGGCCCTTTCGATTACTGGTCATATCTTTCATGAGATGAAAGGTCTCGGCAAAAGAGATCATTTTCACTTCCTTGTCGCGGTGTTGCCGGAAGTAGGGGCGGCCTTCGGCAAACCCGGCCTCGATCATGGTCGAAAGTTCGGGGATACGCTGGTCATCGACAGGTTGAAGGCGCTGACCGCTGCGGAAAATATCCCGCTGCTCGATCTCCATCCTTCTTTTGCCGCTCATGGAGATACCAGCAAATCGCACTACCGGTTCGACGGACACTGGAACAATCTTGGGCAGCGCTGGGCGGCCGAGGCGATCTATTCCTACTTGAAGAGCCATCCGGAATTGCTGCAGCCGGTCACGAGCGTCTCAGCGGCGAGCGCCGGCAAACCGTGACCGTTCTGCTGACGCGCCGTTTCCTTGCTGCCGATCAGGAATTGTTCGCGCGCCTGTCCGGCGACCGGAATCCGATGCATATGGACCCGATCGCCGCGCGGCGCACTCAGGCCGGCGCTCAGGTGGTCCACGGCATCCACACGGTTCTGTCCTGCCTCGAAGGGCTCGCCCGGAGCGGCGATCGGCCGGAAAGGCCGACCAGCATCGAAGCGCGGTTCGCCAAGCCCGTGCTGGTCGGCGATAGCGTCACGATACATCTGGCCGGGCGGACTGCCGAGCATGTTCGTCTACGGGTCGAGCTGGCGGGATCCGTCCTCGCCACGCTTCGCCTTTCCCTGAACAAGCCGGGCGTCGATCTTCCCGTCATCGATGCGTCGCCCGAACCGGGCGATCTGCCGGCACCTCGGGAATTGTCGTTCGCTTCCATGCCGGGGCGTTCGGGCGCGGTCCCGCTCGGCGCGCCGCTCGATGCTTTCGAAGGCGCCTTCCCGGCCGCCTCGGCATGGCTGGGTGCAGCTTATTTGCGCGAACTCGCCGGCCTTTCGTATCTGGTGGGCATGGAATGCCCAGGGCTTCACTCCATCTTCTCCAGCTTATCGGTCCGCTATCTGCCGGCCCGCGAAGCGAAGGCGATCTCCTATTCGGTCGTGTGGGCGGACGAGCGGGTGAATATGGTTCGACTGGCGGTGTCAGGGGCCGGGCTCGCCGGCGAGATCGAAGCCTTCGTCCGCCTGCCGCCGACGGCGCAGCCCGCCATTGCCGAGATCGCCCGGCAAGTGGCACCGGACGAATTCGCCGGCGACGTGGCGCTCGTGGTCGGAGCTTCGAGGGGATTGGGCGAGATCGCGGCCAAGATCATCGCCGCCGGTGGCGGCCATCCGATCATCACCTATGCTCAGGGCGGCGCCGACGCCGACGCCGTGGCTCGGGACATCACCGGCTTCGGCCGGCCTTGCACCGTTCTACGATATGACGCCCGCCTGGCGCCGGAGCCGCAATTGCGTGATCTCGCGCTGGTTCCGACAAGCCTCTATTATTTCGCCACCGGCCAGATCTTCCGCCGCAAGAGCGGCATTTTCGAACCGCAGATCTTTCGCGATTTCCTGGCCTTGTACGTCGACGGCTTCCAAGCGCTTTGCCAGGCGCTCGCGGCACGGTCGCCGCAGCCGCTCTCGGTATTCTACCCATCCTCGGTGGCGGTCGAGGATCGGCCGGAAGGCATGGCCGAATATGCGATGGCGAAGGCGGCAGGCGAAATCCTCTGCGCCGACCTCGCCCGTTTCTCGCCCGGCCTCGACATCCATGTCCGGCGCCTGCCGAGGACCAGGACCGATCAGACGGCAACGGTGGTTCCGGTTGGCGCCGCGGAACCGGCCGCCTTGATGCTGCCGATCGTCAGGGAGGTCCAAGCGGCGATTAGACGCCTGGCGTGACGAACCTAAAAGTTGAAATAAATGAAGGGGGCGGTCGACACGCCGGCGCGGCCGGTGGTCAATTCATCGAAATCGATCGACCCTTTGACGGTCAGGGCCGCGAGAAACGCCAACGTCACGACCAAAGCGCCGGCGGTCGAGGTTCGCAGGCCGCTCAGGATTCGAGCGACTGGGCGCTTGTGCACATTATAGTCGATCGCCTGGATGACGAGCGTCACTAGGAGTGCTGCGGCGAACCAGCCGATCGGGGGATGATCGGAGACCGTCGAGCGGAAAAATCCTCTCAGGACCCGGCCGACCTCCTGGAGGTTGTTTGCTCGAAAGATGAGCAAAGACAAGGCCCAGGTCAGCTGCAGCAGCAGAATGCTGAACAACTTGCCCGCCCATGTGCGCGGCGGCTTGCCCTTCGTCACCGCCGCCCATGTCACGATGATCACGCCCTGCGTGACGCCGAACAGCATGAAATGCCAAGCACCGCCATGCCAGAGCCCGAAGAGGGCCATCACGACGAGGCTCACGCCCATCAAGGCGCGGCCTTGCACTTTCCGCGAACGGATGCGGCGGAGCACCGCCATGGCCATGTTGTCGTAGAGAAAGATGCGAATCCAGTTGGACAGCGATATGTGCCAGCGACGATAGAATTCCGGCGGGTTGGCGGCGAAGAAGGGCGCCCGGAAATTGATCGGCAGCCTGAAGCCGAGCATGCGCGCCACACCACGCCCCATATCGGTATAGCCCGAGAAATCGAGATAGAGCTGAACGTAAAACCCAAGAACGGCCAGGATGAGAGCCAACGCCGAAGCGTGCGTCGGCGCTGCCCAGATCGGATCGATCATCTGGCCCAGCGGGTCCGCCATCAATTTCTTCACGAAGCCGATGGTGAAGAGATGCATGCCGATTGTGAGATTGCGCGCCCGAAAGCTTTTCCGATAGTCGAACTGCTCGCGCAACTGCCGGAACCGCACGATCGGACCCGCGATCAAGTGCGGAAAGAACATGATGAACAGCGGCCAATCGAGCCCGCGCACCGGCAGCCGACGGCGCCGTACGTCGATCACGGCGCTGATGGCCTCGAAAGTATAGAAGCTGATGCCGAGCGGGATGACGGCGACCAGGACGGCCGGAATGGGCAGATGAATGCCGGCTACCGAGGCGAGAAGCGCACGATATTTGAAGTATGCCAGATCCATGACCAACAGGCTGATGATCACGACAAAGCCGAGCTTCCCGGTCTTGAAACGGGCATCGATCTGCCAATGGAGGACCACGCCGGCGAGGACCAGGGCAACCGGCAGGAGATTCCAGACTCCGGCCCAGACCAGAAAGCCGATGCTGCCGAGAAGCAGCAGGAGGTTCTGTCCGAAAACAGTCCTGGTACTGTAGAAGGAGACGATAAAGGCCGGCAGGAACAGCAGGAATTCGTAACTCGAATAGATCATTCCACAACCCTGCTCATGCCGGCTCCGGCCGTTTGGTGTCTATCGCGATAGGGACCGTCCGCGCCTCATAGTCCGTTACATCGAGCCCGAAGCTGGCTTCGCTGTCCGTCGTCTCGATCGGCGAAAAGCCGAGCCGTTCATAATGAGCCTCGACCATCTTGTTGCGCTCGGTCGGCCGATAGATGCCGCGCAGCCGGATGATGCCGGCCGCCCGGGCGCGCCGGACGATTTCGTTCAGCACCGCGATCTCGACCTGGCGATTGAGGACCCGGCAGCTCATGACCCAGGTATCGATCTCCCATGCGTTGCCGGCCGGGCGACAGATAACGGCGCTGATGAGACCGTTATCGCCAAACCGATCGGCCAGGCGCACCTGGAGCGTCAGGACGGACGCATCGGCGGCGAGGGCCAGGATCTCGGCTTCGGTATAGCGGCGCGTCGTCAGGTTGAACTGATTGGATTTGTTGACGAGCTGGGTGAAACGCTGCCAACCGGTATCGCCCTCGCCCACGAAAATCGCCGACATTTCCAGCGATTTCAGGAACTCACCCATGTCGCGCGTTCGGGACAGCAGCGTCTGTCGGCGCGCATTGGCGGCATATTGCTCGGCGCGGTCGCGATCTTCCTGCGAAAAGGCGACGCTCTCGAAGAAGCCGCCGGTGAGGAGAATCCGGGCGTAATCGGTCGGATCGCGCGGCAGCTCGGGAACCCGCACTTGCGGCAGCGCCGAACGGACCTGGTCGCGTTCGACCGGGTTGTCGTCGAGGAAGACGAAGCTGTCGAGACCCAGCGAGAGCTGCTCGGCGATGGCCTCGATATTGGAAGCCTTGTCGTTCCAATTGATCTGGATCGCCGCGAAATCATCCTCGCGCAGCAGCATATCGGGATGCTCGCGGATCGCGGCCCGGGCGATCGCATCGGTATTTTTCGAGCAAAGGGCGAGAAGGATGCCGCGCCGCTTCAGGGTCAGGGCCGCCCTCTGCAGGTCGAGGAATGCTTCGCCGACCGGATCACCCTGGCCGAGGCGGATCCCGTTCACGCCGTCATCCCCGATCACGCCGCCCCAGAGCGTGTTGTCGAGATCGAGGACGAGGACCTTCCGGCTGTTGCCGCGAATGGCACCCAGCAGGCGGCCGACATGGTCGGCATAGAGCGGGACCAGATCCTGGGCGAAGGGCAGCCGTGCCGTCATCCACTGCGCCCGATCGAACCATCGACCGTATCCGATCGCCGCCGCCAGGCCCTCGACGTCCAGAAGAGCGATGCCAGGGCGCACCACCTCGCTGCAAAGCCCCTCGTTGAAACGAGCGGCGAGCCAGGCGGGCGTTCCCGACTGACGGCGATCGAGGCTGCCGAAGATCCGTTCGGGCGGGGCCGCGACGGTTTGCACGATGATGGTGGCACGGCCGGCCGCCCCAAAGGCGCCGGCGGTATCGGCGATATCGGCGAGGGCAGCCGCCACGCGCGCCTCGGGATCACCCTCGAGGGCGTCGCCGCCGAACAGGGCGCTATAGTCCAACGCCATCAGCACCACGTCCGGATTCGCCGCCAGAACCGGGGAAGCTGGGTCGAACGCAGCCTGGGCCGTCACGCCGAAGGGCGCCGCAATCACCGAGAGAGCTATGCCATAGCGCGCCGCGGCGCCGATCAGCGGCGGGATCAGCAGATCCGTGGTGGCGTTGCTGACGAGCCCCAAAGTAAGACGGGCGAGGGGAGCAGCCGCATCCGCGTCCAACGCCGCCGTGACCGACCGGGCCAGACGATGCAGGCCGTTGCTGTCGAGGTCATAACCGGCGAGCTGTTTCAGCCCTTCGCCCCGCGTCCCCGGGCGCGCGTCGAGCTCGGCGCAAAGACCCCGAAACCTCTCCGGTTTGGGCAGCTGCCAGGACATGCTCGCGCGCTCTATTCCGCTCGCTTCGAGATAGCCGCCGCAAGCTCTCCGACATTCCTCAGCTCGGAGATCTCCTCGACCTCGAACCGGAAACCGAACTTCTGCTCGATCGAGAGCATCAGGCGGATATGCGCGACACTGTCCCAGCCTTCGACATCTTTCGCCGTCATGTCGCCGCGCAGCGTGATGTCGTCATCGTCGAAGACATCGCGAAAGATCTCGGTCAGCTTCCCCATCAGCGTGTTCTGATCCATGCGCATCTCTATCTCGAAGGGTCTGCCATGCGACGGCTGGCCGCCTATGCTCGTCGTCCGTGCCGGAAGCACGATAGGCGAGACGAGTCCGGCTCTTCTGCAACGGGGCCGGTTCATCGTCAACAGGATAGATCCGACATTGGCCACAGAAGCAGGGCGCGTCAAACCGCCATTCTGCTGCACCCGACGCACGCGCTGTTGCGGCGACCCTTGGGGCGCCATCCGAGTCCCGATGCCCCCTGCATCCATCATCTCCGCATCGCGATGGCAACCGATTCAGCGTCGAAATGAGAATGCAACTGTAATGCTAAGGGGGCTGATCGGCGCGCTGGGGCCGCGATCAGCCGTCTCCTGGTTCTCAGCCGGCGGGCGTATATACGGTCTCAACCTGCCACGAACCGGCAGGCTGGCTGTGCAGTTGCCAAAACTGTTCGGCGACGGCATTGGCGTCTTTGCTGTTCATGACGAGGCCCGCGACGGTAACGGTCGCGACGTGGACGCCTTTTTCCTGGAACGGCCTGAAGATGCCTTGCGCCAGCGCGCGAATACCTGCCTTACCGATGCTCAAAGAGAGAAAATCCGGGTGCGGCTGAAGGCCGAAGCCGCCGCCTGTGAACAGGATGGAGCCTGAGCCGCGTGCGATCATGTTGGGCCCCGCAGCCTGGGCAGCGACCATGGCGCCACCGATATTGACGGCTAGATCATAGTTGAACGTCTCGCGCGGCTGATCCGCCAGCGTGGCCTTTCGCATCGAGGCCGCGTTGAAGTGCAGAACATCGATCCCGGCGAACTCGCTTTCAATTCGAGACACGAGGGCCGCGATGCTTGACGGTTCAGCGGCATCGACCGTGCGTACTTCGACCTTATGGCCTTTCGCCTGGAGCTGCCCCGCAAGCTCTTTCGTCTTGGTCTCGTTCCGGGCGCTCAAGACGATCCGAAACCCTTCGCCGGCAAACCGCTCGGCTGTCGCTAGGCCCATACCCGGACCGGCTCCAATGCTCAGAAACGTTTTCATGATCTACCTCCTCGACAATGGGAATAATCCAAAATGTTCATCTTCGGTCGCCGCCACGCCGGGTTCGGGAGGAACGGGCGCGGTGCAGATCGATCTCGCCGTGACATAGCTCGGAAAGGGCTCGATAAACGGCACGCGCAAGTTGGAATAGCCCGGCCGTTTTCCGCCCTTCGCCAACTCGTCGACAAAGTCCGGCGGCAAGCTGTGCGAGTCGTGGAAACCGCCTTTCAAGATGCCGGCGAGACTCATGGCGAAGATCCTTGATCCACGGCCCGAAGCGGGGCGGCGTTTCCCGCCGCGTTCGAGCCAATGTAATTGGTCATAACATGGCGGCGGCTTGACCGACCGTCAAGCAGAATGTTATTGGTCATCACATGAACGGACCCCCAAACGGAAAGGCCCCGGGACGGGCCGGCTATCATCACGGCGATCTACGGCGGGCCCTGGTGCGAATCGCGCGCGAGCAGATCGCGGAAAGCGGGGCGCATGCGGTGTCGCTCGCCTCTCTCGCGCGGCTTGCCGGTGTAAGCCAGCCGGCTCCCTATCGCCATTTTGCCGACCGCGACGCGTTGCTCGAGGCGGTCACGACGGAAGGGTTCGAGGAGTTTGCCGCTGCGCTGGCAGCCGCCGCTGCGGCAGGAGGCCGTGATGGTGCCCTAAAAGCGATGGCGCTCGCCTATGTCGCATTCGGCGAAGCGAACATCGAACTCTATCGACTGATGTTCGCGTCGCGCCTCGTGCCCGAAGCCGGCACGGGGAGCGCCCTGGAAACCGCTGCCGTCGATGCCTTCAGCCGATTGCGCGAAGCCTTGTCCCCCACCGCTCCGGCGGACCGCATCCAGGAGGAAGCCCAACTAATTTGGGCCCAGTTGCACGGGCTGGTCATGCTGAAGGCGGATGGGCACATCAGGCGTCCCTTGGCGGAACTGGTCGAGGTGTCGAGGCTGTTCAAACCATCCTGACTGCTGCACGATCATGAGCCACTGACAGTACGCTCGATCACGCTTGAGCCGTACCCGGCTCCCGTTGATCTGCTTAAAGAGTGCTTACATTTTTCGGATAATGCCGATTTAAGCAAGCGACCGGCCCCGAAGGGCCGATCTATCGCTCTGATTTCCCGAGGGAAATTGGAGCGGGCGAAGGGATTCGAACCCTCGACCCTAACCTTGGCAAGGTTATGCTCTACCCCTGAGCTACGCCCGCATCCGTTGGACAGCTAGCGCCGTCCGGGTGGGCGATATATACAGAGCGCCGGATGCCGTGCAAGCCTCTTTTTTCGAAGAGCTGGCCGGCATTCCGTCTGCACGGACGGCTTGTTCTTATGGCCGCGAACGCTCATTTAAGCACCGTAACCCCCGGCAATCAGGTGTGACTCCCGTGGACCAGCTCATCGCCGCCGCCAATGGCGCGGCCCCCGTCAAGGAAACCAGCACCGCCACTTTCATGACCGACGTCGTCGAGGCATCGATGCAGACGCCGGTCATCGTCGATTTCTGGGCGGAATGGTGCGGCCCCTGCCGCACGCTCGGCCCGATGCTCGAAAAGGCCGTGGCCGCCAGCAATGGCGCGGTCCGGATGGTCAAGCTCAATATCGAGGATCATCCCGAGATCCCGACCCAGATGCGCATCCAGTCGATCCCGGCCGTGTACGCCTTCAAGGACGGACGGCCGATCGACGGCTTCGTCGGCGCCATCCCCGAGCCGCAGATCAAGGCCTTCGTCAAGCGCCTGGCCGGCAAGGCCGGCCCGTCGGCGGTCGACGAGGCACTGGAGATGGCGAAGCAGGCGCTCGCCGATGGCGACACGGCCAGCGCCGAGAACATCTTCCAGCAGATCCTGCAGCACCAGCCCGATCACGTGGAGGCGCTGGCGGGCCTCGCCCGTTGCGCGCTCGCCGCCAACAACATCGAGGACGCCAAGACGATCCTCGCCCGCGTTCCGGCCGAGGAAGCGAAGAACGCCGAGGTCGCCTCTGTCGCGGCCGCGATCGAACTCGCCGAGCAGGCGGCCAAGTCCGTGGGGGCCACGCGCGAGTTCGAGCAGCGGCTCGAACGCGACGCCAACGACCACGAGGCGCGCCTGGAGCTGGCCAATGCGCTGTTCGCGGCCGGTGAACGCGAGGCGGCGGTCGATCACCTGCTGCACATCGTCCAGGTCAATCGCGAATGGAACGAGCAGGCGGCGCGCAAGCAGCTGGTCAAGCTGTTCGAGGCAATGGGCTTCACCGATCCGTTGACCGTCGAGGCGCGCAAGCGCCTGTCCTCGATCCTGTTCGCATGAGCGGCGGCGGCCCGGAGTTCGCGGCCCGGCCCCTGCCGGGCAGCCTGCCGGTGTTTCCGCTGCCGAGCGTGCTGCTGCTGCCGCGCGGACGGTTGCCGCTCAACATCTTCGAGCCGCGCTATCTGGCGATGGTCGACGACGCGCTCGCCGGCAACCGGCTGGTCGGCATGATCCAGCCGACCGACCCGGAACCGTCCGGCAAGGCGCCGGCTCTTTACAAGACCGGCTGCGTCGGCCGCATCACCTCCTTCGCCGAGGATGGGCCGCGCTATCTGATCACGCTGACCGGCGTCTGCCGGTTCGACATAGCCGACGAGCTGGCCACGATTCGCGGCTATCGCATGGTGATGCCGGACTGGACGCCCTATCAGGCCGATCTCGTCGAGCAACCTTCGGCCGGTGTCGACCGGGCGCGGCTGCTGGAGGGGCTGAAGGCCTTCTTCAAGCTCAGCGGCATCACCGCTGACTGGCCCTCGATCGAGACCACGCCCGACGAAAGGCTGGTCACCTCGCTCGCCATGATCTGTCCGTTCGGCACGGCCGAGAAGCAGGCGCTGCTGCAGGCCGCCGACCTCGGCGAGCGGTCACGGATTCTGACCAGCCTGGTCGAGATGGCTGTGCTTGATCACGGCAGCGGCCGGAACGACGGGGCGCGTCACTGACATGGGAGAGGGGGAACCGAACATGGCCGATACGGCGCAAGAGATCGATCCGAAGCTGCTCGAGATCCTGGTCTGCCCGCTGACCAAAGCGCCGCTGCGCTACGACCGCACCGCCCAGGAGCTGATCAGCGACCAGGCGGGCCTGGCCTATCCGATCCGCGACGGCATCCCGATCATGCTGGTCGACGAGGCGCGGCCGCTCGACAAGCCGACCCCGCCGGCAAATTGAGCCCTGCCGATGATGCGGGCGACGAGCGCTGGCCGGTCGAGCTGCTGCTGAAGCGGGCCGAGAAGCGGCTCGACATCCGTTTCGACGACGGCACGCGCTTCGAGCTGCCGGCGGAATATCTGCGCGTCGAAAGCCCCTCGGCCGAGGTGCAGGGCCATGGGCCGGGCCAGAAGACACTGGTCGCCGGCCGCGCCCACGTCGGCATCATGGCGCTGGAGCCGGTCGGCCATTACGCCGTGCGCATCCAGTTCGACGACCTGCACGATACCGGCATCTATACCTGGCGCTATCTCTATGAGCTGGGCAGCGATTATCCGGCACGCTGGCAGCGCTATCTGGACGCGCTGGCGGCGCAAGGTCTCAGCCGCGAGCCCAAGGGGCGATAGCTACAGCGCCTCGCCGCGGACGAGGCGGGGCAGCGTGCCGACCATGCCCATGGCGTGGCGTATGAACAGGCGCTTCAGCGGCGGCGCCTTGCCGACGAGCGCCAGCCCGACATCGCGCACCAGCCGGACCGGGGCCAGATCATTCGAGAACAGGCGATTGAGCCCGTCGGTCACCGCGCTGAGCGCGATCGTGTCGACGCGCCGCCAGCGCTGATAGCGCGCCAGCAGGTCGGGCATGCCGGGATCGAGCCCGAGCCGGCAAGCATCGACGACGAGCTGGGCCAGGGCGGCGACATCGCGGATGCCGAGATTGAGCCCCTGCCCCGCGATCGGGTGGATGACGTGAGCGGCATCGCCGACGAGCGCCAGCCGCCGGTCGATCATCCGCTCGGCATAGCGGATCTCCAGCGGATAGGACCAGCGCGGCCCGACCGATTCGACAGTGCCGAGGAAGTTGCCGAAGCGGCGCGCGAGCTCGCGGTCGAAATCCGGCTTGTCGAGCCGCATCATGGCGGGCGCCAGGCGCGCGCGCTCGGTCCAGACGATCGAGGAGCGGTCGCCGGTCATCGGCAGGATGGCGAACGGGCCCGCCGGCAGGAAATGCTCGACCGCGACGCCGTGATGCGGCTTGTCGTGCGCTACCGTGCAGGTGATGGCGTGCTGAGCGTAGCCGGCACCGAGGGTGCGAATGCCGGCCGCCTTGCGCAGCGCGGAATTGCGACCGTCGGCCGCGACCACGAGCCGGCTGCGGATCGTGCCGCCATCGCCGAGACGGATCACGGCGCCATCGGCATTACGCTCGACCGACTCCACGCTCTGCGGCGCCAGATGGACGAGATCCGGCAGCTCCGCCAGCCGAGCGAACAGGGCGCGGCGCAGGAGCCTGTTCTCGACGATCCAGCCGAACGGCGCCTCGCCGACCTCGCGATGATCATAGTGCAGGAAGAGCGGGGAGCCCTGGTCGACGACACGGATGTCGAGGATCGGCTGCGCCGCCTCGACATGCTGCCAGATACCCAAGCCGGCGAGCACGCGCTGCGAGCCGAACGCGATCGCCGAGCTGCGGCCGTCGAACGGCTCGGCCAGCATGGCGGATGGCGGCTCGCGATCGACCACGGCGGTCCGGATGCCGGCGCCGGCACAGGCGATGGCGAGCGGCAGGCCGGCAAGGCCGCCGCCGATAACGGCGATCCCGACGCCGAGCGGCGTGCTCGCCAGATGCGGGAACTCGGTCATGGCGGCACCTTGCCCTCCCGGCCCCGAGCTTGTCCAGCAGGACGGCGATCTGCCGCGTCGGCGCGCGAGTTCGCTCAGTACGGATGAAAATTTGATCAAATCCGGAATTTCTTCCGCCTGTTTTTTGGGCATTTCTGACTTTCGCCGGCCCAACCTTCCCTTGAACATTGCGCACCGCACAACTAAGCGGCCTTGGAATCTAGTTGGCACGGTTCTTGTTCTGAAGAGTGGTCGCCGCCTGCCCAGCCAGCGGAACAAGAGAAAACGTTTCTCATCAGGAGAAAGCACATGATGCATGCGTTGAGAGCCAGAAGGCGGATCGGCCGTGCCGTCCTGGCACTGGCAGCGACACTATTTCTGGCGATCGCAGGCTTTGCCTCGATCACCGCCGGTCCGGCCTATGCGGACGATACGCCGGCCCCCGCCGCCGCCGCTCCCGCCGCCGCCCCGGCGGCCGATGCTGCCCCGGCGCCGCCGGCCTGCGCCACCGGCGTCACCGACCCATGCGTTCCCAATTCCGGCGATACCGCTTGGATGCTGACCTCCATGGCGCTCGTCCTGATGATGACGATCCCGGGCCTGGGCCTCTTCTATGGCGGCATGGTCCGCAAGAAGAATGTCGGCGACACGGTGATGACCAGCTTCGCCATCACCTGTCTGGTGACGGTGCTGTGGGCCGTGCTGAACTACAGCCTCGCGTTCCGCGCCGGCACGCCGTTCCTGGGCGGGCTCGACCGCACGTTCCTCCAAGGCATCCTGAGCGATGCCTCTAAAAACACCACTGTGCCCAATCCGCTGGCACCGACGATCCCTGAAACCGTCTATATGTGCTTCCAGATGACCTTCGCGATCATCACCCCGGCCCTGATCGCCGGCGCCTTCGCGGAGCGCATGAAATTCTCGGCCATGCTCTGGTTCATGGGCCTGTGGGCGACCATCGTCTATGCCCCCGTCGCCCACTGGGTGTGGGGTCCGGACGGTTTCCTCAACAGCGCCAACGACGCCGCCAAGTTCAAGGTGCTCGACTTCGCCGGCGGCACGGTCGTCCATATCAATGCCGGCGTCGCCGGCCTGATCGCGGCGATCCTGCTGGGCAAGCGCAAGGATACCGGCCCCGCGCACAACGTCGTCTACACCTATATCGGCGCTGCCCTGCTGTGGGTGGGCTGGTTCGGCTTCAATGCCGGCTCGGCCGTCTCGGCCGGTGTCGTCGCCGGCATGGCGATGACCGTGACCCAGATCGCCACCGCCACCGCAGCGTTGGTCTGGATGTTCGTCGAATGGGCCGTGCGCGGCAAGCCGACGGTGCTCGGCATCTGCTCCGGTGCCGTCGCCGGCCTCGTCGCGATCACGCCCGCTTCGGGCTTCGTCGGCCCGGCCGGTTCGCTCGCGATCGGCGCCATCGCCGGCGTGGTCTGCTATCTCGGTGCGACCTCGCTCAAGCACATGTTCGGCTATGACGACGCGCTCGACTGCTTCGGCGTCCATGCCATCGGCGGCATCGCCGGCGCCATCCTGACCGGCGTGTTCGCGATCAGCGAATATGGCGGCACCTCGGGCCTGATCGAGGGCAACGGCGCCCAGGTCATCAACCAGATCATCGGCGTCGCCATCGTCATCGTCTATGACGTGATCGCCTCCTTCATCATCCTGAAGGTGATCGACATGGTCGTGGGCCTGCGCGTGGACGAGGAGATCGAGCGCGACGGTCTCGACCTCGCCCTCCATGGCGAGATGGTCCAGTAAGCTCCTCCCCCTGAGCGGCGCTCGCGCTCTTGCGCGGCGTCGCTCCTTTTTATACGAACGGCGCCACCGGAAACGGTGGCGCCGTTTCGCTTTGCAGCACCCTTCCCTTTTCCTGTTGGCCGAAATCTTCGCCGGCTTTAATATCGCTTGAACACTGCCTGATAAGTTGGTGATTCAGCGAGTGTTGAGGCAGAGCGACCGTGCAGACGAACGAGAGATTGGAGCGGCTGGGCGATAATCCCTTCACGCGGCTGAATACGCTGCTGAAGGATGTCGTCCCGCGCAGCAATATCGAGCCGCTGATGCTGAGCGTCGGCGAGCCGCAGCATGCGCCGCCCGCCTGGGTCGCCGATGTGATCGCGGCCAATGCCGGGCTCTGGAACCGCTATCCGCCGGTCCAAGGTACCGAGGAATTCCGCGCCGCCGCCTGCGCCTGGGCTACCCGCCGCTATCAGCTGCCGGCCGGCGCCCTCGATCCCGATCGGCACCTGCTGGCCTTGAGCGGCACCAAGGAGGGGCTCTATCTGGCGACGCAGATGGCCGTGCCGGAAAGCAGGAACGGCCAACGCCCCGTGGTCCTGTTGCCCAATCCCTTCTATCTGGCCTATCGGGGTGCCGCCGGCATGGCCGGGGCTGAGATCGTGCCGGTAGCGGCCACGCGCGCGAGCGGGTTCCTGCCGGACTTCGAGACGGTGCCGCCCGAGATCCTGGAGCGCACCGCCTTCGCCTTCCTATGCACGCCGGCCAATCCGCAGGGCGCCATCGCCAGCCTCGACTATTTGAAAAGTGCCATCCGGATGGCGCGGCGCTACGATTTCGTGCTCGCCATCGACGAATGCTATTCCGAGATCTACGACCAGGCCCCGCCGCCGGGCGGCCTCGAAGCAGCGGCCGCGCTAGGCGAGGGCTTCGGCAACATCCTGGTCTTTCACAGCCTGTCCAAGCGCTCGAACGGCGCCGGGTTGCGCCTGGGCTTCGTCGCCGGCGACGAGGTGCTGATCCGTCGGCTGCAGACGCTGCGCTCCTATGGCGGCAGCCAGGTGCCGCTGCCGCTCCAGGCCGCCGCCGTGGCGCTGTGGCAGGACGAGGCCCATGTCGAGGCGAACCGGGCGCTCTATCGCGCCAAATTCGACGTGGCCGAGCGGATTCTCGGCGGCCGCTACGGCTTCTATCGGCCGCAGGGCGGCTTCTTCCTGTGGCTGGAGGTCGGCGACAGCGAGCAGGCGGCGCTCAGGCTCTGGCGCGACGGCGGCGTGCGCACCGTGCCCGGCAGCTATCTGGGCATCGCCGACGCGGCCGGCCGCAATCCGGGCGACGGCTATCTGCGCCTGGCCCTGGTGCATGACAATACGATCGTGGCCGAGGCGCTCGACCGCTTCGCCCGGATAGTGTGAGGCCCAGCATGGCCGGTTTCGGCGCGAGTTTCGGTACCAGCGGCGGCGGCATCGCGCTTTTCCTGCGCCGGCGCCTGAGCGAGCTCGCGGGCGTGGCGCTCTTCATCGCCAGCATCATGCTCTACCTGATCCTGGCGACCTACGATCATGTCGACGCGTCCTGGAACGTCGCATCCGACCGGCCGCCGGCCAATTTCGGCGGCCCGTTCGGCGCGGTCCTGGCGGACGGGCTGATCCAGTCGATCGGCTATGTCTCGGCCCTGCTGCCGACGATCTTCACCATCTGGTCGCTCCGGCTGCTGCTCAACCTGCCGCTCCGGCAGCTCTGGCTGCGGCTGGCGCTGGTGCCCGTGCTGCTGCTGCTGGTCGCGATCAGCCTCGGCATCCTGCCCGGCCGCATCGGCGGCGTGCTGGGCCTGCTGTTCTGGCAGCGCGTCGCGATCGGGCCAGCGACGCCGCTCGCGGCGATGGGCATGGCGGCCTTGGCCGGCGTGCTGCTGCTCTATGTGCTGGGCCTGTCGCGCGGCGAGTGGCTGGCCGTCGGGCGCGGCGCCGGCAAGGTTGCCCGCGCCGGCGGCAAGGCCGGCCGCTTCACCTGGAAATGGGGTCGGCACGTCACCCTGCCGCGCCTGAGCGTGCCCGCCTTCAGCCTGCCGCGCCGGGTCACGGCCGAAATCGAACGGCGCGAGCCGGTCGCCGGCCGGCCCGCCCGCGCGCCGGCGGCACCCAAGACCCGGCGCGAGCCCGTGATCGGCGCCCAGCAGGCCAAGCGCGCGCTGCCGCACGATATCGTGGCGCCCAAGATCGCCGCCACCGTGCCGGGTCGGCGCGCCGAGGTGCCGCGTCAGGCCTCGCTGGATTTGGAGCCGCACAGCGATTACGAACTGCCGCCGCTCGACCTCTTGGCCGAGGCGCCGCTCGAACGCGGCCGCATCGGCCCGAGCGAGGATGCGCTCCAGCAGAACGCGCTGCTGCTGCTGAACGTGCTCGAGGATTTCGGCGTCAAGGGCGAGATCGTGAAGGTCCGGCCCGGCCCGGTCGTGACGCTCTACGAGCTGGAGCCCGCGCCCGGCACCAAATCCTCGCGCGTCATCGGCCTCGCCGACGACATCGCCCGCTCGATGAGCGCCGTCTCGGTCCGCGTCGCCGTGGTTCCGGGCCGCAACGTCATCGGCATCGAGCTGCCCAACAGCAAGTCGGAAACGGTCTATCTGCGCGAGCTGCTCGCGTCCGACGCCTATGAGCGCAGCAATTTCAAGCTGCCGCTGGTGCTGGGCAAGGATATCGGCGGCAGCCCGGTCATCGCCGATCTTGCCAAGATGCCGCATCTCCTGATCGCGGGCACCACCGGTTCCGGCAAGTCCGTCGGCATCAACACCATGATCCTGTCGGTGCTGTTCCGCATGCCGCCGAACCAGTGCAAATTCATCATGATCGATCCCAAGATGCTGGAGCTGTCGATCTATGACGGCATTCCGCATCTGCTGGCGCCGGTCGTCACCGATCCGAAGAAGGCGGTGGTGGCGCTGAAATGGACCGTGCGCGAGATGGAGAATCGCTACCGCGCCATGTCCAAGCTCGGCGTGCGCAATATCGAGGGCTACAATCAGCGCCTGGCCGAGGCCGTACTGCGCGGCGAGACGCTGTCGCGGCGGATCCAAACCGGCTTCGACGCCGAGACCGGCGAGCCGCTGTTCGAGGAGCAGCCGCTCGAATCGACGCCGCTGCCCTTCATCGTCGTCGTCGTCGACGAGATGGCCGACCTGATGCTGGTCGCCGGCAAGGACATCGAGGCCGCGATCCAACGCCTGGCGCAGATGGCGCGCGCGGCCGGCATCCACATCATCACGGCGACGCAGCGCCCGTCGGTCGATGTCATCACCGGCACGATCAAGGCCAATTTCCCGACCCGCATCAGCTTCCAGGTGACCTCGAAGATCGACAGCCGGACCATCCTCGGCGAGTCCGGCGCCGAGCAGCTCCTGGGGCGCGGCGACATGCTGCATATGGCCGGCGGCGGGCGGATCACCCGCGTCCACGGCCCCTTCGTCGCTGACAGCGAGGTCGAGGGCGTGGTCAATTTCCTGAAGAGCCAGGGTACGCCCGACTATGTCGAGGACGTGACCGAGGACGATGATTCGCCGGTCGGCGAGTTCGACGAGTCGGAAGGCGAAGGCACCAAGAGCGGCGACGAGCTCTATGACCGCGCGGTGGCGCTGGTCACGCGCGAGCGCAAGGCCTCGACCAGCTTCGTGCAGCGGCACCTGCAGATCGGCTATAATCGGGCCGCCCGTATCATGGATCGCATGGAACAGGAAAACGTTGTCGGCAGCGCCAACCACGTCGGCAAGCGCGAGGTGCTGGCGCCCCCGCCCCGGTGACGGCGCCCGCGGCCGGTCAGCACAAGGAATTACGCCCGATGAAGCTTTCCCACCCCCAGCCCCGGTGCGGCGGTATGACACGCCGTGCGTTCGCCGGCGGTGCCTTGCTGCTGCTGGCAGCCCAACGGGCACTGGCGGCACCGGCCTCTCTCCCCGCGGCCGACCAGGCCGAGCTGCAGCAGATCGAGGCCTATCTCAACGGCATCAAGACGCTGAAGGCCAAGTTCCAGCAGACCGCCGCCGACGGCGCCGTCTCCGGCGGCACGGTCTGGCTGTCACGGCCGGGCAAGATGCGGCTCGATTACGACCCGCCGGCCAAGCTGCAGCTGGTCGCCAATGACGGGCTGGTCGCCGTCAACGATCTTACGGTCGAGCAGGTCCAGTACATCTCGATCGACGAGACCGCCGCCTGGTTTCTGCTGCGCGACAAGATCACGCTCACCGGCGACGTGACCGTGACCCGATTCGAGCGCGGGCCCAAGACCGTCCGCGTCACCGCGACGCAGACCAAGGATTCCTCGATCGGCTCGCTGACCTTGCTTCTGACGGAGGACCCCCTGGCGCTCAGGCAATGGACCGTGCTCGACGCTCAGGGCAAGAACGTCACGGTGGCGCTGACCGAGGTACAGGACGGCATCACGCTGGCCAACAGCCTGTTCGAGCTGCCCAACAAACTCGACAGATCGCCCCGGCCGCACTGAGCGATGCGCATGGGCTGGATTGCCGGCATTCTCGCGATCGCGGCGGCGGGCGTGGCGTTCGCCGTCGCGGCGGGCTATCAGATGTCACGCCCGGCTCAAGCGCCGGTCGGGCCGCCGCCGGACGATCTCGGCGCCGAGACGGTCCTGATCCCGTCGCCTTCCGGCAGCACGCTCCGCGGCTGGTTCGCGCCCGGCCGGCCGGGCGCCGGCGGCGTCCTGCTGCTGCATGGCGTGCAGGGCAATCGGCTGGCCACGCTGCCGCGCTTCCGGCTGCTGCATCAGGCCGGCTATGGCGTGCTGGCGATCGATTTCCAGGCGCATGGCGAGAGCCCGGGCAAGCTCATAACCTTCGGCCAGCTCGAAGCGCTCGATGCCGCGGCCGCCGTCGATTTCCTGCATAGCCGCCTGCCGGCGGAGAAGCTCGGCGCCATCGGCATCTCGCTCGGCGGTGCCGCCGCCCTGGTCGGGCCGAAGCCACTGCCGGTGCAGGCGCTGGTGCTCGAATCCGTCTATCCCGACATCGACAGGGCGATCGCCGACCGCATCGAGTACCGGCTCGGCCCTTGGGGCCGGTTGCTGGAACCGCCCTTCGTCCTGGTCGCGGGCCCAGCGCTCGGCATCTCGTCGAGCGTGCTGCGGCCGATCGACCGGATCGGTGAGGTGAAGGCGCCGATGTTCGTCATGGCCGGCATCGAGGACCGCTATACCAAGATCGACGAGACGCGGGAGATCTTCGCCCGCGCCAACGCCCCCAAGGAGCTGTGGGAAGTGCCGGGCGCCGGCCATAGCGATCTGCAGGCCCATGCCGGGGCCGAGTACGATCGCCGCCTTCTCGATTTTTTCGGCCGCACGCTGCGCGCCGTCGATCCGGCCGGCGGCGGCATGACACCGGCACCGTGACGATCACGAGCAGGGATCGAACGGCGCGGAACGCGGGCGTGCCGCACCTTTGTCGGGGCCGTGGAAACGCAGTTCGGCTGAGGTCCGGCGGTAAACGGCGGTGCCTCAATGTCGTCTCATGCAGGCCATCGGCTTCCGCTATGCAGTGAGCGCAGTTGTGGCTGAGCGAATCGACGCCAAATGCTTAGACGAAGTGTTCAGTGACCACAGATGTCCTGATTGTCCGATCCAGTTCCCCTGCTGGCTCGGGCTCCCAACGGCACTTCAGACGCCTGGGCATCCCCCCTGACCAGGCGTCACACGCGCAAGCGGCGTCCGATCCCCCCCGGTCGGGCGCCGTTTTTTTTGCGCGGTTTGCGGCTTGTCCGGCGGTTGCGAGGCTATGGCACTTCTGCTTTGATGCGCCCGCTCGCAATTTCGAGGTTTCTCCATGGGCTATGCCGTTCCCGTCACGCCAGTGACGACCGTTCCGGTCGTCGGCGGCGATCCGTTCCCCGTCCGCCGGATCTTCTGCGTCGGTCGCAATTATGCCGCCCACACGCGCGAGATGGGGCACGATCCCGACCGCGAGCTGCCCTTCTTCTTCACCAAGCCGGCCGATGCGCTGCTGATGACCGGCTCGGTCATGCCCTATCCGCCCAAGACCAACGATCTGCATCACGAGATCGAGCTGGTCGTCGCCATCGGCAAGGGCGGTGCCGACATTCCCGAGGCCGCAGCCCTCGACCATGTCTATGGCTATGCCGTCGGCCTCGACATGACGCGCCGCGACATCCAGGGCGAGGCCAAGAAGCTCGGCCGCCCGTGGGACATGGGCAAGGGCTTCGACCATTCCGCCCCGATCGCGCCGATCCATAGGGCGAGCGATGTCGGCCATATCGACCACGGCGCCATCTGGTTCAAGGTCAATGACGAGATCCGCCAGACGAGCGACGTGAAGGAGCTGATATGGTCGGTGCCGGAGATCATCGCCTTCCTGTCGGGCCTGGTCGAGCTCAAGCCCGGCGATCTGATCTTCAGCGGCACGCCCGAGGGTGTGGCCGCCGTCGTCCGCGGCGACAAGCTGCACGGCCATGTCGACAAGCTGACCGATCTCGAGGTCACGCTGCGCTGATGGCATTAAAGGTCGCGACCTGGAACATCAACTCGGTCCGGCTTCGGATCGAGAATGTCGCCCGCTTTCTGGAGGAATCGCAGACGGACGTGCTGTGCCTCCAGGAAACCAAGACGATGGACGAGTTCTTTCCGGAAGCCCGGTTCGAGGAGCTCGGCTACCGCTACCGCCATATCAGCGGCATGAAGAGCTATAACGGCGTCGCCATCCTGTCGCGCGTGCCGTTCCAGGCAACGGATAAGCCGACCTGGTGCGGCAAGACCGATTGCCGGCACGTGGTCGCCACGCTCGAGAACGGCATCGAACTGCACAATATCTATGTGCCGGCCGGCGGCGATATTCCCGACCCGGCGCTCAACGAGAAATTCGCCCACAAGCTCCAGTTCCTCGACGAGCTGACTGCCTGGTTCGCCGAGGCGGCTCCGCGCGGGAGGCCGATGATGGTGGTGGGCGATCTCAATATCGCGCCGCTCGAACACGACGTCTGGTCGCACAAGCAGCTGTTGGATGTGGTGAGCCACACGCCGGTCGAGGTCGAGCGGTTCGGCAAGCTGCAGGCGACGGCGAATTTCGTCGACACACACCGCCACTTCGTGCCGCCGGACCAGAAATCCTATAGCTGGTGGAGCTATCGCGCCCGGGATTGGGAGCTGAGCGATCGCGGGCGGCGGCTCGACCATATCTGGGTTACGCCGGATCTGGCGCCGGGGCTGACCGGTACTGAGATCCACCGCTCGCTGCGCGGCTGGGAGAAGGCGTCCGACCACGTTCCGGTGATCGTCACCCTCGGTAGCTGAGCGCCCCGGCGCGCGGTGTCTATGCCATCTTGAGGCGCTTGAATATCAGCGTCTTGATCTGGTCGAGCAGCAGCGCGAACGGAATGGCCACCCCCAGCACGCCCAGGACCACCCAGGGCGATAGCGGCGCCATGATGATGCCGCCGGTCGCCAGCAGCGTGATAATACCCAGATCGACCACGGACGACAGCATGAGCCAGTTGCTCGGTCGCGAGCTCCATAGACGCCGCCGCTCGCGGGCGACGTAGAGGACACCCTGGCCGCTGAAGACCAGCGTCACCGCCGCGAGGGTCCTGAGCGACACCATGTCCAGGCGAAGCCAGTATTTGCCGGCGGCCAGGATGCTGCTGCAAAAGAGCAGATTGCACGTGGCCATGATGGCGCCGGCCACGGTCAGATTATCGATCCGCCAGGCATTCGGCTTCGCGGAGGCCCGGACATTGTCGGTGGTCGCGGCCATGGCCAGGAAATCCCCCGTGACCATCAGGACCACCATCAGCATCGGCGTCAGGATGGCGTGCCCGGTCATGATGAGGCCGACCGTCAGGAACAGCAGCTGGTCGATCTTTCGCGTAACGGATCTGAGCGTATAGGTGAGGATGCGCTGGAAGGTTATCCGGCCCTCGCGGATGGCGGTGACGATGCCGCCCAGCCCCGGCTCGGTCAGTACGATGCCGGCCGCCGATTTCGCGACATCCGTCGCGGTAGAGACGGCGATCCCGATCTGCGCCTGCCGGAGTGCCGGCGCATCGTTGGCTCCATCCCCGCACATGCCGACGATATGTCCGGTTCGCTGAAGCGCCTTCACGAGATCGTATTTCTCTTCGGGCAGCACACCCGCAAACACCGAGAAAGCCTCGGGCGACGGCTGCGCGGCGATGGGACCCGGCGGGCAGAGGGCCGCACCGAGGCCGACCGCCTTCGCCACGACGGCCGCCGTCGCGGGCGCGTCGCCCGTCACCATCATCGTGCGCACCCCCAGGTGATTCAGCTCGGCGATCAGAGGCGCCGAGTCCGGCCGCGGCGGATCGCTGAGCGCGATGAGGCCGGCGAGCTCGAGCGCTTCCGCCGGCCCCACGCCCACGGCGAGCACCCGATAGCCTTGGGCTTCGAGCGCGATCGCGGCAGCACTGGCCGCCGCCGGCGATTGAATGAGAGTGCCGACCTGGGCGAAGGCTCCCTTGACGATCTGAAGGCGCCGGCCGTCGGCATCGCGCGCGACCGCCTCCGACATTTTTCTCGCCGGATCGAACGGGACGAACTTGACCAGCGCCGGCAATTCGGCCGCGGCGGGCCGAACTGCGGCGCGCCGGACGGCGGCGTCCACGGGATCCTGCCCGCCATCGGAGCTGGCAAGAGCGGCGAGGCCCAGGATCCGCGCCTCGTCGAAGCCGGGCATGGCATGCACGGAAGCGACCGTGAGGCTGTTCTCGGTAAGCGTGCCGGTCTTGTCGGCGCACAGAACGTCCATCGACGCCGCCTCGTCGAGCGCGGAAAGCCGCGTCGGCAGCACGCCCTGCCTCGCAAGCGCCCGCGCGCCCAGCGTGCTCGCCAGCGTGAAGGTCGCAGGCAGCGCCACGGGGATAGCCGCCAGGATGGCGGTGAGCACGAGCGGAACGATCTCCGCCGCCGGCATCCCCAACGCCGAGGCATAGGCCGTCTGGAGGAGGACGATCACGCCGTTGAAGATCGCGAGATTGCGCACGACGCGCAGGACGGCCTTCTGCTGAGAGCTCGTCACATGCGCGATCCGGACCAGCTCCGCCGTCCGTCCAAAGGTCGTGCGCGGGCCCGTCGCGGTCACTTCCGCCGTCGCTTCGCCGCGCCGGACCAGGGCGCCGGCGTAGGTCCGCCTGCCGGATCCGGCGTCGATGGGCAATGATTCGCCGGTCAGCATCGATTGATCGAGCAGGACATTGCCGTCGAGCAGGCGCACATCCGACGGCACGACGCCGCCGAGCGACAGCTTCACCACATCGCCCGGCACCAGCTCGGCGACGGGAACGATCTTCCAGACCCGGTCGCGGAGAACGGACGCATTGAGCGCAAGCCTCGATTTCAGCGCGTCCAGCGTCGCCTGCGCCCGGCCCTCCTGGAAGAAACCGAGGGCGGCGTTGAAGATGAGCAGGACGGCGATGACGGCGGCCTCGACATATTCGCCCAGCACCAGCTGGAGCAAGACAGCCGCTTCCAGCATGCAGGGCACGGGCGCCCAGAACTTCACCAGCGCCCGGCGCCAGAAATCCGACGCTGCATCGGGCATGGCGTTCGGGCCGATTTCCTCCAGCCTTTGCCGCGCCTCGGCGCTCGACAGCCCGGCGGGCGGCTCCTCCGGAAGAGCCTCGGCCAGCTGCGCCCGCGCCGCCATCGCCGTCGGAGCGCTTGAATTCGGCGTCATGTGCCGGACCATGGATCGGAGCCTCTATTCATCCTCGGGCGGCATGGCGCCGATCGCCAAGCCGTCCGGACGATCCTTCACACCGCGGTCCGACATATTGATGCGGATCAATTCAATCGAGCGTCGCGATCTGACGACCGCGCGAAGGCGGTGCTATTTCCGCCAATCGTAATCGCCGCCGGCCTTGAGCCGGATCACCTTGCCATCGGCATCGGTTTCGAACACCAGATCCTCGCCGACCAGCGCGCCGGACAGGAAGCGGAACCGGTCGGTCCCGTGCGGCTCAAGATAGATGCGGTTCCTGGCCGGGTCGGCGGCGCCGGGATCCTGCCAGGCGAGGCGGCCATTGACGATGACGATGGCGCTGCCGCCATGCTCGGAGCTGTAGAGCCCGATGTATTTCTGCCAGGCCGGATCGGCCGCGGGGACCGGCGGCGCCGGCAGCGCCTCGGCGATAGCCGGCGCCAGCAGCGCCAGCGCCTGGTCGGCGAGCCGGGTCGGACCGCCTTCGTCGGCGTTGGTCAGCACGATGACGCCCAATTGCGATGCCGGCTCGATCTCGAACCGGCCGGCATATCCTGCCGCCTGGCCGGCATGGCCGATGCGGATCACCGTGCCCACTCGCCGCGTCTGCCAGCCCAGCCCCTGGCCGCCGGAGAAATCCGGAAAAACCGCCTGAATGCGCAGCATCTCGCGCCGGCTGGCCGCAGCCAGGACCGGCCCATCCGTCTCCTCGAGCGCCCAGGCGGCGAGCTTGGCCATATCCTCGGCGGTCGAGACGATGCCGGCCGCCGGCGTCAGCCCGCCCATGGCGAGGAACGGCCGCGCCGGCCGGACGCCGTCGGCACCGCGCACGCCGTAACCGGTCGCGAGCGAGGTATCGTCGGGTGCGGGCTCGACGAGAGTATCCCGCATGCCGAGCGGCGTTAGGATGTGATGTGTGACGTAATCGGCATAGCGCTCGCCCGAGGCTGCCTCGATGACGAGGCCGAGCACGGCATAGCCTAGATTCGAGTATTTCCACTGAGACTCGCGCGGGATCGCCTCGGGCTCCTCGCCCATGTCGCGGATGAGCGCGGCGCGGTCGGGCATGGTCCGGTCGTCCCAGGAGGCACCCAGCGCCTCGCGCGGCAGACCGCCCAGATGCAGCAGCAGCTCGCGCAGCGTCACCACAGGATGAGGATCGCCCGCGAGCGCGAAGCCGGGCAGATGATCCGTCACCCGGTCGTCGAGCCGGAGCCGCCCGGCATCGCGCAGCTGCATCACGGCAAGGCCGGTCAGCAGCTTCGACATGGAGGCGAGGCGGAAGCGCGTCGCCGGACCGACCGGCGCCGAGCGGGCGAGATCCGCCATGCCGTAGGATCGACTCCACAGCAGCTCCTGGCCATGGACGATCGCGATGGCGAGGCCCGGCGTGCCGTGCTCGACGATATCGGCGCCGACGAGCCGGTCGAGCGCGCCCAGGGCCGCCGCCACCGGCGGCGCTGCGGCGAGCCGGTCCGCCGCGGACGCCTGGCCGGCCAGGCAAAGAAACAGCAAGGCGGCGATCCGTGTCATTTGCCGGACATGGCGGTGACCGTCAGCACCCCGCCCACATGCCGACCAAGGGAATCCCGGAACCCAGCCACATCCGGAAATGGCTCGAATCCAAGAGAATTCGCGCTTGGCGCGATGATGCCTCGCCGCTGCAGTCCTGTGGATAAGCCGCATGCGCGATGCGGAGGGAAGGGCCGCCGCGCTCGCAAAATCTTCATCGACCGAGCTTGTTTCGCTCATTGCCAGATCCATCCTGTCCAGGCAGGGTGCGCGACCCATTTCGCGACGGTTCCACGACGACCCCAATAGCAAGCTTTGGAGACTGTTATGCGGAGAATTCTCGGTCTCGGCGCCATGCTGGCCGCCGCGATCATGCTTTTCCTGGCCGCCCCGGCCGATGCCCAGACCCCCTCGGTGCCGGGCGCGAAGGTATTCTTCGTCAATATCAAGGATGGCGACACGGTCAAGAGCCCGTTCAAGGTCGAGTTCGGCCTTACCGGCATGAAGATCGCCAAGGCCGGCGACGAGACGCCGGGCACGGGCCATCACCATCTGCTGATCGACACCAAGCTCTCGCCCGAGGAGCTGACCCAGCCGATCGCCAACGACGATACGCACAAGCATTATGGCGGCGGTCAGACCGAGGCGACGATCACGCTGCCGCCGGGCAAGCACACGCTGCAGCTCGTGCTGGGCGATTGGTCGCATGTCCCGCACCAGCCACCGGTCATGTCGCAGGTCATCACCGTCAACGTCCAGTAATCCAGAGCCCGATGCTGTCAGGCCGATCCGGCCTGACAGCTGAATCGGTCTCTCATATATCGAAGCAGAGGGGCCGCTAGCACGGGATGGCGATGACCTCCAGCCACACCTATCCGCGAGCAGCACTTCTCGCTGACTATGCACGGGCCTCGGTCGGGCTGGTGCTGGCGACGATGGCGATCCTGCTGCCGCTGCATTGGATCCTGGCCACGGGCTTCGGCGCCGTCGCCGCCTTGCTGCTGTTCTTCGGCGCGCGGACCCTGGTCCGCCAGCGCAGCCGGATCGAGATCTCGCCGGACGGCATCGCCCTGATCGGCCCGTTCGGCCGGCGCATCGCCTGGACGGCGCTCGACGGGTTCCGGCTGCGCTATTTCTCGATGCGGCGCGACCGCAAGCTGGGCTGGATGGAGCTGCTGCTGGAAGGCGGCGGCAAGCGGATCGCCGTCGAAAGCCAGATCCAGGGCTTCGAGGACATCGTCACGGCCGCGGCCGAGGCCGCCGGCGCGCGGCGACTGGCGCTCGACGAGGCGAGCGAGACCAATCTCGCCGCCATGGGCGTGGCCGTGCCGCGCCTAGACCGCGATGACTTTAGGTCGATTCGACCTAAAGTCTGAATCGCTGTCTTGCCATCAGCTTCTACCGCACCAGGCGGTAACCCCCCGGCTCGGTGATCAGGATCTCGGCCTTCGACGGGTCGGGCTCGATCTTCTGGCGCAGGCGATAGACATGCGTCTCGAGCGTATGGGTCGTGACCCCGGCATTGTAGCCCCAGACCTCGTTCAGCAGCAGCTCGCGCGCGGTCGGCCGGTCGCCGGCGCGGAACAGATATTTGAGGATCGCCGTCTCCTTCTCGGTCAGGCGGATCTTCTTCTTGCCGTTGCTGTCGGTCAGCAGCTTGGCCGAGGGGCGGAAGCTGTAGGGGCCGAGCGCGAAGATCGCATCCTCGCTCTGCTCGTGCTGGCGGAGCTGGGCGCGGAGCCGGGCCAGCAGCACGCCCAGCCGGAACGGCTTGGTGACATAGTCGTTGGCGCCGGAATCGAGGCCGAGGATCATGTCGGCCTCGCTGTCCGCACCGGTCAGCATGATGATCGGCGTGCGCACGCCGTTGCGCCGCATCAGCCGGCACAGCTCGCGCCCATCGATGTCGGGCAGGCCGACATCGAGCAGGATCACGTCGAAATGCTGCTGCTTGACGATCTCCAGTGCCTTGGCGGCATTCTCGGCCGTCTCGGTCTCGAACTCCTCGTGCAGCCGAAGCTGCTCGACCAGCGCCTGGCGCAGCGGCTCGTCATCATCGACGAGCAGGATCTTCTTGGCCAGGCTCACGGACGCACCGTCACGCCGTGCCAGAAGGCGACATGGTCGCGGATGTTCTCGGCCGCGGCTTTGGGTTCCGGATAGTACCAGGCGGCATCCTTGTTCTCGATGCCGTCGACCACCACCGAATAATAATGCGCCGTGCCCTTCCACGGGCAGATCGAGGTGGTGTCGCTGGGCCGGAAGAATTCGCGCTTCACGGCGTCCGGCGGGAAATAGATGTTGCCCTCAACCGTCTCGAAGCGATCGCTTTCGGCGATCACGCGGCCTTGCCACAGGGCGCTCGGCATAACGACCTCCCGTTGGGATACCCGGATGTGCATCGATCTTCGGCGTTACAATAGTGGCGCGCCGCCTGGATCGCAATGAAGCGCCGTTCTAATCGGGTCCGGCCGATTAAGCCATCAGCGCGTCGAGGGCTGCGGCAAACCGATCGCCCGTCTCGTCCCAGCCCGGCAGCCGGCCGGCAGCGGCCAGCGCCCCGGCCGCGAGCGACCGGCGCAGCGCCGCATCCCCGATCAGCCGGCCGAGCGCCGACGCCAACGCCGCCTCGTCGCCCGGCGGCACCAGCAGCCCGGCCGATGGCGGCACGGTATCGGCGATGGCGCCCGCCGTGGTGCCGATGATCGGCAGCCCGAACGCCATCGCTTCGGTATAGGCCATGCCGTAGCCCTCGTGATAGGAGGGCAGCACGAAGAGATCGGCGGCGCGGTAGGCCTCGGCCAGCCGCGCCGGCGGCCATTCGCCGGCAAGGATGACGCGGTCGCCGAGCCCCGTCCGCGCGACCGTCTCCCGCAACAGCGCCGCGGTTTCAGGATTGCGTTCGAGGCTGCCGAGAATGGTGAGCCGCCAATCGGACGCGGCGAGGCGGGCGAGCGCCCGGACCAGCAGCAGGTGGCCTTTGCGCGGCGTCACCGTGCCGACCGAGAGCAGCCGTAGCGGCCCCGTACGCTCGGCACCGGACATGGGCACCGGATGGTCGAGCCCGGGCGGGACGATGCGGATCCGCTCGGCCTGCACGCCGTACTCGCCGACGCCGGCGGCACTCGCCGGGCTCGGGCAGATGACGCCCCGGCAAGCCGTCAGCAACCGGCGCTCGATCGCGCGGAAGCGCTCGACCGCCGCCGCGTCGAGCCCGGTCTCCTGCGCCAGTGGGTGATGAACCAGGACGATCGCGCGCGCGCGATGCGGATGCGCGGGCAGGCCGTCGAACGCGGCAAGCGCCAGCCCGTCGATGCACAGCGGTGCGTCCGCTCTGTCGAGCAGGGCCGCGGCGGCGGCGAAAGCTTCGGCGTCCGGCTCGGGATAGCGCCCCGGCAGCTCGACCACCTCGACCGCACGGCCGATCTCCCTCAGCCTGCCGACGACACGCCGGTCATAGATATAGCCGCCGGTAATCTGGTCGAGCCGGCCCGGCACGACGAAAGCCAGGCCGGCCACGGCTCAGAGCGTCCCTTCGAACGCGGCCCAGGCGACCGGGGATTCGCGCAGCACCACGCGGATCGAATGCAGCGCCCCCGCCGTGCCGGCGCCGAGCGCCCCTTCCGCCGCCTTGGCGGCGAGCTGGCCGAAGATCCAGCCGGCCAGGAACTCGGTCGTGGTGTTGCGGCCCTTGAAATCCTCGAGCGTATCGAGATTGCGGTAGGCCAGGGGCGCCAGCACGGCTTTCAGCACCTCGATCGCCCGACCGATGTCGCAGACGACGCCGTCGCGATCGAGATCGACCCGGCGAAACTCCGCCTCGACCGCATAGGTGGCGCCATGCAGCCCCTGCGCCGGTCCGAAAAGCTCGCCCTGAAAGCTGTGGGCGATCATCACATGATCGCTGACCGCAACGGTATACATGAAGGAAACCTCGTCTCAGGAATAGATGACCCGGTGGCAAAGCGCCCCCGCCGGATCGGTCGCCAGCCGCGCCATCGCGGCGGGCAGATCCGCGAAATCGGACGTGCCGGTCAGGAGCCGGTCGAATTTGGGATCGGCCAGCAGCGAGAGCGCCAGTGTCATTCGTCGGCGATAGCTCCAGCGCGCGCGCTGCGCCGTGGCGACGGACCCCACCTGCGACGATCGTATCGTGAGCCGCCGGCTGTGGAAGCCCGCGCCGAGCGGCAGCGTCACCGGCTTGTCGCCGTACCAGGAGAGATCGAGGATGGTCGCCTCGAAGGCGGCAAGGCCGAGGCCCAGCGCCAGCCCCGCCGGCGCACCGCTGGCATGGATGACGAGGTCGGCCTCGGTGCTCGCCCCCTCCGGCCGGGCGAAACCGACGCCGAGCGCGTCGGCGAGGGCGGCACGGCGCGGATCGATATCGACGAGCTCCACTTGGACGCCCGGAATGGCAGCCGCGAGGGCGGCAGCGCAAGCCCCGACGACGCCGGCGCCGATCACGGCGACCCGGTCGCCGAGGCGGGGGGCCGCGTCCCAGAGCCCGTTCACCGCCGTTTCCATATTGGCGGCGAGCACGGCGCGCGCGGTCGTCACCGCATCCGGCACGGGGATCACCGCCGAAACGGGCACGACATAGCGATCCTGGTGCGGATAGAGGGCGAAGACGCGCCGGCCGAGCAATTCGGGCGGCCCGGCCTCGACCAGCCCGACCGAGGCATAGCCGTACTTCACCGGAAAGGGAAAATCGCCGGCCTGGAACGGGCAGCGCATGACCGCATACTGGCTCGCGGGGATTCGGCCCTGAAAGACGAGGGCTTCGGTGCCGCGGCTGATGCCGCTGGCGAGCGTCCGGACCAGCACCTGGTCGGGCCCGGGTGCCGGCAGCGTCTCGGCGCGGATCTCGCCGCGCCCGGCGGCGACGGTCCAGAACGCCTTGGCGTCGGCCGTCGTCACTTGAGAATACATTCGACCATCAGATCGCGGCCCAGATCGAAGCGACGGACCTCGGGCCGGAGCGCGTGGGACAGGTCGCCGATCTCCGGCAAGGTGATGCCCGGCCGACCGGAACCGATGATCACGGGCGAGATCGTCACCTGCAGCCGGTCGAGCACGCCCTGCTGCAGGAATCGCGACACGGTGACGCCGCCGCCTTCGATGAACAGCCAGTGGAGGCCGCGATCCGCCAGCGCCTCGATGATCGCGGCACAGCACAGGATCGGACCGCGATCGGGAATGGCGACGATCTCGGCTTCGCCCAGGCGTTGCGATTTGGCGCAGGCGGCCGAGGCGAAGACCAGCGTCGGCGCCGCCCCGTCGCACAGCAACCCCAGGGCGGGATCGAGACTGAGATAGGGGTCGAGCACGATGCGCACGGGATTGCCGCCGGCGCAGCGGCGCACGGTGAGCTGCGGATCGTCGCGCCGGACCGTCTCGGCCCCGACGATGACGGCGTCGCAGAGCGCTCGCATCCGATGGTTATGCAGCACATCCTCGGGCCCGGTGATCCAGCGCGAGGCGCCGTTGGCGGCGGCAATCCTGCCGTCCAGGCTCTGGCCGAGATGCGCGACCACAAGACGCGGCCCGGCGGCGGCCAAAGGCAGATAGAGATCGAGCAGGGAATGGACCGCGTCGGACAGGCGTTGGCGGCTCGACCATTGGCCGTCGGCATGGATCTCCAGGAAGGTGCCGGCGAGATCGAGAAACAGCGGGAAGGCTTCCTCGTCGCCGTCGCGCAGCCGGTCGCGCACGGTCTGCACGACCGTCCAGGCAGTAGCTTCGTCGAGAAATTCAGGCGCAATCACAGGGGCTTCACTGTCCGATCTCAAGATTGAGGGCTCTAGGCGCGTTTCAGGGGAATGGGAAGGAGTTTGACGCAGTTCCAAAAGATATATGTAACTCCCGTCGCCGCCATCGTTACAACCGCCGAGCCCGTTCGCCTATTCCATGACACAAACGTCTCTACTTCCCGATCGTCGCCGACGCGGCGCGGCCCTCGCGCTCGCGGCGGGAGCCGGCCTGCTTGCCGGGTTCCTGCTGCTGCTCGGCCACAGAATCGGCAATACGGCCGGCCTTGGCGCCCTGTTCGTCTATGGCGTCGGCGCCTACCTGTTGTGGCAGCAGCTCGGGACCCTGCGCGATCACGATTTCGGCATCGCCAATACCGTGACGGTGCTGCGCGCAGCCATGATCGCGCTGCTGGCGGCTCTTATCATCGAGGCCCGTCCGCTCGACGACGCGCTCGGCTGGGCGGTCGTCGCGGGCGGCACTGTAGCATTGCTGCTCGACGGCGTGGACGGGCAGATCGCCCGGCGGCTCGGCCGAGCGAGCGGTTTCGGCGCCCGCTTCGACATGGAGGTCGACGCCGTCTTCGTGCTGCTGCTGGCGGCGCTGGCCTGGAGCGCCGGGCGCGCCGGCGCTTGGGTGCTGCTGAGCGGCGCCATGCGCTATCTGTGGGTCGCGGCTGCCATGGCCTGGCCGCTGCTGCGCCGTCCTCTGCCGCCGAGCCTGTTCCGCAAATCGGTCTGCGTCGCCCAGATCGCCCTGCTGCTGACCGCGCTTGCCCCGGCGCTGGCGCCGCCTTGGCCCTCGGCGCTCGCGGCGACGGGGCTGGGCCTGCTCGTTCTCTCCTTCGGTCGCGATTTTGTATGGCTCTTGCGCGGCACCGGTATGGCGATCGGGCCGCACCCATCATATGTAGAGGATGCTGGACGTGTATGATGCCGAGCGGGAGCCGAAAGAAGCAGGAATGTCGATGCAAGCTACGGCCAAAACTGCCCGGACCGCCGTTCCGGCCCGTCCGCATGCCGTCAATCGCGCCATTGCCGACCTGCGGCGCGGCGATGTGGTGCTGTTGCATGACGGCGATGCCGTCGCCCTGATCCAGGCGGCCGAGACGATCGACGATGCCGGGCTTGCCCGGCTCATGGCCTGGACCGGCGTCGCGCCCAGCCTCGCCACGACCCGCCGCCGCGCGGTGGCGCTCGACCTCGCGCCGGCCGAAACCGGTTCGGCCTCGGCGGTCGAGCTGAAGCCGTCGAGCGTGACCGCGACGCTGCTCAACGAGCTGGCCGATCCGACCATGGCGCGGCAGGTGTCGGCCCAGCCGATCGCCGTGACCGACGCGCCCAAGCACGGGCTCGCCGCCGCCGCGATCGAGCTGGCCAAGCTCGCCCGGCTGCTGCCGGCGACGGTGCTGTTTCCGATCGACGCGAAAAAGGGCCGCGACCTCGCCCGGCGCGAGGGTTTCATCGAGGTGACCGCCGAGACGGTGTTCGAGCATCGCACGGTGCTGGCCCGCACGCTGCGCCGGGTGACCGACGCGCGCGTGCCGCTCGCCGATGCCGAGGATACGCGGATCGTGGCCTTCCGCCCCGACGATGGCGGCGTCGACCATCTCGCCATTTTGATCGGCGAGCCGCGCGGGCCGGAACCGGTGCTGGCGCGCATCCATTCCGAATGCTTCACCGGCGACCTGCTCGGCAGCCTGCGCTGCGAGTGCGGCGAGCAGCTTCGCGGTGCGATCAAGAAGATCGCCGAAGCGGGTGGCGGCGTCGTCATCTACCTGGCCCAGGAAGGACGCGGTATCGGGCTCATCAACAAGCTCCGTGCCTATCGTCTGCAGGATACCGGCTTCGACACGGTCGACGCCAACGAGCAGCTGGGCTTCGACGCCGACGAGCGGGTCTATCAGCCGGCGGCCGAGATCCTGCGCCAGCTGGGCTTCGACAAGGTCCGGCTGCTGACCAACAATCCCGACAAGATCACAGCTCTGGCCCAGCATGGGATCGAGGTGGTGCGCGAGCCCCACGCCTTCGCACCCAACAACCATAACCGCGCCTATCTCGACACCAAGGCGACCCGGAGCGGCCATCTGTTCTGAGCGGACCGGCAAGATCTGCCGGTCGAACCGCCAAGATAAGCCATAAGCTCTTGAAATAGCCGGCTTTGGCGGCTGGCACTTCGCTTGCGAGGATGAGGCTCGCAACAGCGAAGGACCGCTATGGACGCCGTGTCGTCACCGCCGCCCACAGAAACGATCACCGTCACCGGCACCAAGCCGGCGCCGCCGAAATCGCATTTCTGGGCCGGGTCGTCCTTCAGCTTCCACGATCTGCTGGATACGATCAATCCGCTGCAGCATCTGCCGATCATCGCGCCGATCTACCGCGCCATCACCGGCGACACGATCGGCAATGTCGCGCGCGTCGTCGGCGACGGGCTTTTTGGCGGACCGATCGGCGCGGCTTCAGGCCTGGTTGAGGTCGCCGTGGTCGAGATAACCGGCGAGGATATCGGCCAGCACCTCATCGATCTGGTCGACGGCGACAAGGGGGGGTCACCGGACAAATCCGCCGCCCCGGCTGCCGCACCCGCGCCGGCGACGGCACCGGCCCTACCGCCGGGCCGGCCCAATCCGGCCTATCTTTCGGCCCTCCCGCAAGCGCAGGGGCAGCCTTCGGCCTTGCCGCAGTTCGGCAATGCCGGCACGGCCAGCAAGCTCGCCGCCGCGGCTCCGATCTCGCCGCTCGATGTCGCCAAGATGGCCGCCCAAGCCCAGGGTCAAGCGCAGGCATCGGCACCGCAGCAGCAGCCGGCCGCCTCGGCCGATGTGCCGGCCGAGGGCGTGGCGCTCGGCGCCAAACCCGGCATCGCCATCGATGTGACGCCTGCTGGCATCGCCAAGATGCGGGCGACATCGGCTGTCCACAATCCCGCGCCGGTGGCGCTCAACCTGCCGGCCGGCGCGCTCACCGCCATGCAGAGCTCGGCCATGCAGGGCGCGCCCGCGGCACAGGCGCCCGCCGATTTCGCCGAACGAATGAAAACGGCGCTGGCCAAGTACGACGCGCTGATGGCCGCCCGGGCGAGCGGCCAGAACGCCAGCGGCACCGGAACGGTCGATCAGACGCATTAGGCAGAGCCCGATCTATGCAATGCGCTCCTGCAGGGCGGGGGTTGGAATCGACGATGTCGCTTCGATCTTGCGAACGCTTATACGGTATCGCTTCGGCGCATTGCCGGTCGCGCGCTTGAAGGCGTTGCTGAACGCGCTTTCCGAGGTATAGCCGAGCAGGCCCGCCAATACCGAGACCGGCGTATCCTCGTCGCGCAAGGCCCGCTCCGCCAGCCGCATGCGCCACGCCGTGAGATAGGCGAAGGGCGCCACGCCGGCGACCGCCTTGAAGTGCTGGGCGAAGCTGGTCCGCGACATGGCGGCGGCCTTCGCCAGCTCTTCGAGCTGCCAGGGCCGGCCGGGATCGCCATGTATCAGCCGGAGCGCCGGCTCGAGCCGCTTGTCGGCGATCGCACGCAGCCATCCGGCCGCCAGAGTTCCGGACGCGGCGAGATGCGCGCGCAGGATCTGGACGAAAATGAGCTGGGCGAGCTGCATCGCGGCGAGGCCGGCCCCCGGCAGCTCGCCGTTCCGCTCGCGGACGAGCTGGTCGAGCAGCCAGTGCAGAACCGTCGCCTGGGGCGAGGCGGCCCGGACATGGATCAGCGGCGGCAGGACATCCGCCAGCAGCCCGCCGCACGCCGGGTCCAGCCGGACGCTGCCGCCGAGCAGAACGCAATCCTCGCCCTCACCGATCGTCGTGACCTTGCCGTGGCTGCCCGCGAACAAGCTGACCGCATCGAGCGGAAAGGCTTCGAGATCGGCGGCGAGAATGAAGGAACGGCGGGCCGAAAGCAGGAATACGTCTCCCTCCTCCACCCGTATCGGCGCCTCCCCGCCATCGATATTGAGCCAGCAGCCGCCCTTCACCAGCGCGAAGAATTTGAGCTTATCCGGTGCCGGGAAGCGGATCGCCCAAGCGCCGCCGGCCGTGAAGCCGCCGGAGACGATCGATTGGGCATTCACGAAACTGAGGACATCGGAAAAAGGATCTGTTTCCATTTCCGGACTTTCGCGCAGGTTTTTCGACATTTCAAGCATTCGCCGATCGGTTCGATGGGGCTATCCTGAGTTATAGCCCTCTATCGTCGGAAGGAGATTTCATGACATTGAGCATGCGTAAGCTTGGCACCCAGGGGCTCGAAGTATCGGCGATCGGCCTTGGCTGCATGGGCATGAGCCAATCCTACGGTCCCGCGGACGAGAAGGAGTCGATCGCGACGCTGCATCGTGCGATCGAGCTCGGATGCACCTTCTTCGACACGGCGGAGGTCTATGGCCCTCTCACCAACGAGACGCTGCTTGGAAAGGCGTTCAAGGACCGGCGCGATCAAGTGGTGATCGCGACCAAGTTCGGCTTCCGCTTCAAGGACGGAAAGCAGGTCGGCGTCGAAAGGGCCAGCCGACCCGAGCATATCCGCGAGGCGGTGGAAGGCTCCCTGAAACGGCTTCAGACCAGCTATATCGACCTCCTCTATCAGCACCGCATCGATCCCGCCGTGCCGATCGAGGAGGTCGCCGGCGCGGTGCGCGATCTGGTCTGGGAGGGAAAGGTCCGCTTCTTCGGTCTTTCCGAAGCCGGCATCACCAATATCCGCCGGGCCCACGCCACTCATCCCGTCTCGGCGCTGCAAAGCGAATATTCGCTGTGGGAGCGGAATCTGGAGCCGGAGATCATCCCGGTCCTGCGCGAGCTCGGCATCGGCCTCGTGCCCTTCTGTCCGCTCGGCCGCGGCTTCCTGGCCGGCGAGGCGCGCCGCGCGGAAGAATATCCGGAAGGTGATTATCGCCGGACCGATCCGCGCTATCAGGGCGAGAATTACGATGCCAACGCCGAGGCGGCCCGGATCGTGCGCGATGTCGCGGCCGACGCCGGCGCCACCGCCGGACAGGTGGCGCTCGCCTGGCTGCTGCAGAAGGGACCCGATATCGTGCCGATCCCCGGCACCAAGCGCCGTAAATATCTGGAGGAGAATGTGGCGGCCGCCACGGTCCGGCTCGACGCCGCGCAGATGCGGCGGCTGGACGAGGCCTTGGCGCCCGAAGCGATCGCCGGACAGCGCTATCCCGATTGGATCATGGCGACGATCGATCGCTGAACCAAACGCGCCAACCCGCGTGACACCGACGCCGGCCCGCGCTAAGCAGCGCTCATGAGCGATCTGCTGGTGACCCCTGACGGCTGGGCGTGGCTCGATGGCAGGCGGCTGCGCTGCGCCATCGGCCGCAGCGGCATCTCCGCCGCTAAGCGCGAAGGCGACGGCGCCACGCCGATCGGCGCCTGGGCTTGCCGATCGCTCTATTATCGCCCGGATCGTCTGAGCCGGCCCGAGACCGGGCTCGCCGTCCACGCGCTCACGCCGACCGACGGCTGGTGCGACGCGCCGGAGGACCCGGCCTACAACCGGCCGGTCACCCTGCCCTATCCGGCCGGGTGCGAGAGCTTGTGGCGCGAGGATCACGTCTACGATCTGATCGTGCCGCTCGGATACAATGACGATCCGGTCGTGCCCGGCCTGGGCAGCGCCATTTTTCTGCATTTGGCGCGGCCTGGCTATGCGCCGACCGAGGGTTGCGTGGCACTGGCCCCGGATGACTTGATGGCTTTTCTGGCGCGCGCCGATGGCAGTGCGCGCATCGTCGTCCGGAGCGAGGCATGAGCGGCAGCATTCATTTCAAGCAGCATGGCCGCCATGTGGCGATGTTGGAATTCGACAATCCGCCGATGAACACGATGGGCCAGGCGATGCGGGCGCAGTTCATGGCCCGGCTCGACGCGCTTGAGGCCGACGAGGAAATCCGCGCCATCGTCGTGACCGGCCGCGGCCGCGCCTTTTGCAGCGGCGACGATCTCAAGGAGGAGCGGGTCGCCGCCGCCAAGGCCCATCACAGCGATACGCCGCCGGCCGAGGCAGTGAGCTTCAGCCAGTTGCTCGAACGGATCGAGGGCTTCCGGGTGCCGGTCGTCGCCGCGATCAACGGCTGGTGCGTCGGCGGCGGGCTCGAGATCGCGCTCTGCTGCGATATCCGCATCGCCACCTCATCCGCTCGCTTCGTCTGCGCCGGAGTCAATGTCGGGCTCATGGCCTCGGCCTATCGGCTGCCGCGCCTGATCGGCGTGGCGCGGGCCAAGGCAATGCTGCTGACCGGCACGCCGCACGACGCGGCGGCTGCGGAGCGCTACGGCCTGGTCACAGCCATCCAGGAGCCGGAAGAGCTGGTCCCGGCCGCCCTCGCCCTCGCCACCCGCATCAGCACGCGGGCGCCGCTGTCGGTGGAGGCGACCAAGCGCATGGCCGGCCGGGCGCTCGACCTCGACGCGCAGGCGGCGGCATCGCTGCAGGCCGAGGAATTCAAGGTGCTCGTCCGCACCGAGGATCATGCCGAGGCGCTCACCGCCTTCGCCGAGAAGCGCGAGCCGATTTTCACCCGCCGCTGATCAATGGCCCATGTCGCGGGCGCCGAAGATCGCGGTGCCGATCCGGACATGGGTGGCGCCGAGCTTGGCTGCGATGCGATAGTCGCCGCTCATGCCCATGCTGAGCACGGGCAGGCCATGGCGCCGCGCCATGTCGCGCAGCAGGGCGAAATGCAGCGACGGCTCGTCGTCGGCCGGTGGAATGCACATGAGGCCGCCGACCGGCAGCTTCAGCCGCTCGACGCAATCGCGGATGAAATCATCGGCGTCGGCCGGCAGGATGCCGGCCTTCTGCGGCTCCTCGCCGGTATTGACCTCGATCAGGACCTGGCGCAGCCGGCCCGGCTGCTTCGCCAGGGCGTCGGCCAGCGCCTGCGCGAGCTTCGGCCGGTCGACGGTTTCGATCACGTCGAAATTCTGCACGGCCTCCTTGACCTTGTTGGTCTGCAGCGGACCGATCAGATGCAGCTCCAGATCGGGCACCCGGGCGCGCAGGGGCGCGAATTTGGCGATCGCCTCCTGAACCCGGTTCTCGCCGAAGATGCGCTGGCCCGCGGCCAATGCCGCTTTCACATCCTCGACCGGCTTGGTTTTGCTGACGGCGACGAGGGTCGCGGGCGGCATCGACAGCATGGCGAGCTCGCTTCGGAGGGCTGCGAGATTATCGGCGATATCGGTCATGACTCTATCTTTATCTCCTGACGCGATCATAGACGCATCCGGCTTTGAAGCGGACGCTGAACATGCTAGGAACGCTCACTTTGCAGCGAGCCGCTCGATCATCGACGGCATAAAGCGGCGTACCGGCCCAGGCGGGCTGGTATCGAGGAGCCCGATGTCGAACCGCACATACCTTGCCCTTTTCGTTCCCGTCCTGGTGGCGGCCGGTCTTCTCGCCGGCTGCGACAGCTCGTCTTCGCCGAACGATACCCCATCACAGGTATTAGGCACGGCGCCGGAGAAGAGCGACTCGATCTTCACCGGCGGCGGCCTGTTCAGCAGCGGCAAGCCGACGCAGCAGGCGTCGCTCGGCGTCGGCGTCAACGCCTTTCTGTGGCGGGCCTCGCTCGACACCGTGTCGTTCATGCCGATCTCGTCGGCCGACCCGTTCGGCGGCGTGATCATCACCGACTGGTACGCCCCGCCCGAGACGCCCACTGAGCGTTTCAAGGTCAATGTCTTCATCCTGGACAAGCAGCTGCGCGCCTCCGGCGTCAAGGCCACCCTGTTCCGGCAGACTCAGACCAGCGACGGGCACTGGATCGACGCACCGGTCGATCCCAAGGCATCGGGCGATTTCGAGAACACCATCCTGACGCGGGCACGTCAGCTTCGCATCAATTCGGGCGTGCCCGATCAGGAATAATCGCGTCGGTAAGCAGGCGGTCCTCCCGGCGCAGGGCCGCCCGCCGGGAGAGGCAGCAGGTCGATGACGACGGAACGGTATAATTTCCACGAGGCCGAGGATCGCTGGCGCAAAACCTGGCGCGAGGCGCGCAGCTTTGCCGCCGTCACCGATCCGAGCCGGCCGAAATATTATGTGCTGGAGATGTTTCCCTATCCGTCGGGAAAGCTCCATGTCGGCCATGCCCGCAACTACACGATGGGCGACGTGCTGACGCGCTTCAAGCGCGCGCGCGGCTTCAACGTGATGCACCCGATGGGCTGGGACGCGTTCGGCCTGCCGGCCGAGAATGCTGCGATCGCATCCGGCATCCATCCGGCCAAATGGACCTATGAGAATATCGCGACCATGCGCGGGCAGCTCCAGATGATGGGACTCGCCTATGATTGGGACCGCGAGATCGCGACCTGCCATCCGGGCTATTACCGGCACGAGCAGAAGATGTTCCTGGATTTCCTCAAGGCGGGCCTGGCCTACCGCAAGGAATCCTGGGTCAATTGGGATCCGGTCGAGCATACGGTGCTGGCTAACGAGCAGGTGATCGAGGGCCGCGGCTGGCGTTCCGGCGCGCTGGTCGAGAAGCGCCTTCTGTCGCAATGGTTCCTCAAGATCACCGATTTCGCCGACGATCTCCTGGACGGGATCGAGACGCTCGACCGCTGGCCGGATCGCGTGCGGGTCATGCAGGCGAACTGGATCGGCCGCTCCGAGGGCGCCCGCGTCCTGTTCGAGCTCCAGGGCGAGCGCTTCACCGGCGAGACGCTGGAGATCTTCACGACCCGGCCGGATACGCTGTTCGGCGCCTCCTTCTGCGCCATCTCGGCCAACCATCCGGCGGCGCGCCGGCTGGGCGAGGAGGATCAGGCGGTCGCGGACTTCAACGCCGAATGCAATCGCATGGGCACCAGCGAGGTCGCGGTCGAGACGGCGGAGAAAATGGGGCTGCGCACGCGCCTCACCGTCCGCCACCCGCTCGATCCGAGCTGGGAGCTGCCGGTCTATATCGCCAATTTCGTGCTGATGGAGTACGGCACCGGCGCCATCTTCGGCTGCCCCGCCCATGACCAGCGCGACCTGGACTTCGCCAACAAATACCAGCTGCCGGTGCGGACCGTGGTGCGCCCGGCCGATGGCGAGACGCCGGTCATCGGGACCGAGGCTTTCGTCTCGCAGGACGGCATCCTGGTCAATTCGCAATTCCTCGACGGGCTCGAGGTGCCGGCGGCCAAGCGCGCCGTCATCGCGAAGCTCGAGGAGATGAGCCGCGGCACGGGCACCATCCAGTACCGGCTGCGCGATTGGGGTGTGTCGCGCCAACGCTATTGGGGCTGCCCGATCCCGGTGATTCATTGCGGCAAATGCGGGATCGTTCCGGTACCGGAACAAGATCTGCCGGTCGAGCTGCCGGAAGATGTGAGCTTCGACCAGCCGGGCAATCCGCTCGACCGCCATCCGACCTGGAAGCATGTCAGGTGCCCGCAGTGCGGTGGCGCGGCCACGCGCGAGACCGACACTTTCGACACCTTCTTCGAATCCTCCTGGTATTTCGCGCGCTTCTGCTCGCCGCGCTCGGAGCAGGCGTTCGAACGCAAGGATGTCGATTACTGGCTGCCGGTCGACCAATATATCGGCGGCATCGAGCATGCGGTGCTGCACCTGCTCTATTCGCGCTTCTTCGTGCGCGCGTTGAAGCGCTGCGGCTATCTCGATCTCGAGGAACCGTTTGCCGGCCTGTTCACCCAGGGCATGGTCTGCCACGAATCCTATCGCGACCAGGATGGCGAATGGCTCTATCCCGAAGAGGTCGTGACCGGCGAGGATGGCGTCTTGAAAGACCGCCAAGGCCGCCCGGTTGCGATCGGCCGCAGCGAGAAGATGTCGAAATCCAAGAGGAATACCGTCGGGCTGGACGATATCTGCGCCGCTTACGGCGCTGATACCGCGCGGCTGTTCCTGCTGTCGGACAGCCCGCCGGAGCGCGATCTGGAATGGACGGCCGCCGGCATCGAAGGCACTTGGCGCTACGTCAACCGGATCTTCCGCCTGATCGCCGACCACGCCCAGGGACCGGCGGCGGCAAAGAGCAATGCCGTCAGCGAAACGCGGCGGCTGACCCACAAGACCATCGCCGCCGTGACCGAGGATCTGGAGCAGTTCCGCTTCAACCGCGGCGTCGCCCGGCTGCGCGAGCTGTCGAATCATCTGGAAAGCGTCGCCGGCACCGCCGATCCGGCCGACCTGCGCGAAGCGCTCGAGACGCTGGTGCTGCTGCTCGGGCCGATGATGCCGCATCTGGCCGAAGAGCTGTGGCGGATGCTCGGCCATGAGGCCATGGTCGTCGATCAGCCCTGGCCGGAAGCCGATCCGGCGCTGGTGCGCGACGATGTCGTGACGCTGGCCGTGCAAGTGAACGGCAAGCTGCGCGCGACGCTCGACCAGCCGCGCGATGTGGATCAGAATATCGCCAGGGCCGCGGCGCTCGCGCTGCCTGCGGTCGAGCGGGCGCTCGAAGGCAAGCCGGTCAAGAAGGTGATCATCGTGCCGAATCGGATCGTCAATGTCGTGGTCTGACACGCTTCGCCTCAGTGCCTGCGGCCTGGTCCTGGGATTGGCCGGCTGCGGCTTCCAGCCGCTCTACGGCGACCACGGCGTGGCCACCGACGTGGCGCCGCAGCTCGCGACCGTGCAGGTTTCCCAGATCGGCGAGCGCTTCGGCCAGCTCATGACCAACCAGCTCCACGATTCCTTCAACCCGCATAGCCTGCGGGTGGCCGCCGCCTATCAGCTCGATGTCGGCGTGACCGAGAACAAGTCGGACATCGCCGACCGCGCGGACGGCACCGCCAGCCGCACCAACCTGTCGATGATTGCGAACTGGACGCTGCGCCGGCTGAGCGACGGGACGATCGTGACGCGCGGGAGCGTCAAGGCGCAGACCGGCCACGACGTGCTGGTCAATGAATATGCCAACGTCGTCAGCGGCGATACCGACGAAAAGCAGGCGGTGAACGAGTGCGCCGAGCAGATTCAGACTCGGGTAGCGCTCTATATGCAGTCTCTGCAAGCCGCGAAGTGAAGCCGGCAGCGGCACAGCTCCGCGGCTTTCTACGCGACCCTCCCGCAAGCATCGCGGCGATCCTGCTGTTCGGTCCGGATGACGGGCTGGTGCGCGAGCGCGCCGACCAGCTTTGCCAAGCGGTACTCGGGCCGGCCAAGGATGATCCCTTCCGCCTGGCGGTGCTGACCGGCGATGTCCTACGGCAGGACCCGGCCCGACTGGCCGATGAGGCCGCCTCGATCGGTCTGTTCGGCGGCAAGCGCGTCGTGCGCGTGCGCGAGGCGGGCGACGCACTCTCCAAGACCTTGCAATTCGTGCTCGAACGGGCAGCCGGCGATTCCCTGATCCTCATCGAGGCCGGCGATCTCGGCCGCAGCTCGTCGCTGCGCAAGCTCGCCGAGGCGGCCCCCAACGCCGCCGCCATCGCCTGCTACGCCGACGGACCGCGCGAACTCGCCACGCTCATCCGCGAGATGATGGGACAACACAACATCTCGATCGGCGAAGAGGCCGTCTCCTATCTCGTCCAGAATCTGGGCGAAAATCGGTTGGTGAGCCGGCAGGAGCTGGAAAAGCTGATCCTGCTGGCCGGCGACGGCGGCAGGATCGGACTGGATGAGGCAATCGCTTCGGTCGGGGATTCGAGCGTGCTCGCCATCGAAGACGTCATCTATGATTCGCTCGATGGCGATGCCGGTGCGGTCGAGACTGCCCTCTCCCGCCTCTTCCTGGAGGGACAAGCGGCCGTCACCATCCTGCGCGCGGCACAGCGGCACGCTCAAAAGCTGCATCTGGCCGCGAGCCTGGTGGCGAAAGGGACCGCGATCGACGCGGTGGTGAACGGCATGCGGCCGCCGATCTTCTTCAAATATACCGACCGCTTCCGAGGCCAGCTCGGCGCCTGGCCGCCCGAACGGGCGCAAAGGCTACTGAAGCTGCTGCTGCAGGCGGAACTCGACTGCAAGACGACGGTCTATCCGGAAGAAACCATCTGCCGCCACGCGCTGAGCCTGGCCGGCCGCCTGCCGGGACGGCCGGCGCGCCGCTAGATCGGATCGGATTGTAATTCCTCTATAGAAATACAACTCTTCCGAGTTAGCGAAGCCGCTTCAGCAGATGGTCGAGCTGATCGAGCGTGCGGTACTGAATCACCATCTCGCCACCGGTGCCGCGCGGCTTGAGCTTGACCGCCAGCCCGAGATTTCCGGTCAATTCCCGTTCGAGCGAGAGCTGATCCATGTCAGGCGCCGCCGCGGCGCGCGCCGGACGGCGGGCCTTGGCCATCATCGCCTCGACCTGCCGGACATTGAGCCCACGATCGACGATCTGGTCGGCGATCTCGTCGGCCCGATCGGCACCGATCAGCGCCCGCGCGTGGCCGGCCGTGAGCTTGCCGGCAGCCAGATACTCGCGCACCTTCTCGCTGGCGCCGAGCAGCCGCATGGTGTTGGCGACGTGGCTCCGGCTCTTGCCGACGACTTGCGCCAGATCCTCCTGGCTATGCTGGAATTCCTCCATCAGCTTCGCATAGGCCTCGGCCTCTTCGAGCGGATTGAGGTCTTCACGCTGCAGATTCTCGACCAGCGCGATTTCCAGCGTCTCGCGATCGGTGAGATCGCGGATGATGACCGGCACCTCGTGCAGCTGCGCCTCTTGCGCGGCCCGCCAGCGGCGTTCGCCGGCGATCAGCTCATAGGTATTGGCCTGGGTCTTGTGCGGCCGAACCAGCAGCGGCGTCAGAATGCCCTTGTCGCGCACCGACTGGATGAGCCCGGCGAGCTTCTCCGCATCGAAGATGCGTCGCGGCTGGTACCGGGATGGGTGGATGTAGGCGATGGGGACGGTGCGTGTCGGCTTACGCAGCTCGGCCTCTTCGGAATCATCCTCGGCGAACAAGGCCGACAGGCCCTTGCCCAGACTACGGCGCTTATCGGTCACGATATGATCTCAATCGCCACCAAACCGGCCCTATTGCGCATAATCCTGCTCACGATAGAGCACTTCGCTGGCCAGGTGGATATAGGCCTGAGCACCGGCGCAACGCCAATCATAGAGCAGCACGGGCTTGCCGTGGCTCGGCGCCTCGGAGGTCCGCACATTGCGCGGGATCACCGTATTGTAGACTTTCTGGCCGAAATAGCCGCGGACGTCGGTCGCGACCAGATCACACAGATTGTTGCGCTTATCGAACATGGTAAGCACGACACCCTGGATATCGAGACCGGGATTGAGGTGCTTTTTCACCCGATCGATCGTCTTCACCAGATGGCTGAGCCCTTCGAGCGCATAGAATTCACATTGCAGCGGCACCATCACGGCATTGGCCGCGACCATCGCGTTCAAGGTCAGCAGCCCGAGCGATGGCGGGCAATCGACCAGCACATAATCATAGACGATGCGCAGGCGGGACAGCGCGTCGCGCAGCCGATATTCCCGCCGGTCCATCCCGACCAGCTCGATCTCGGCACCGGCGAGATCGGTCGATGCCGGCACCATCTGCAGCCCCGGGACCGAGGTCGAGACCAAGGCCGCTCCCAGCTCTTCCGATCCGACCAGCACATCGTAGGTCGTGACCACGCGCTGCTGGCGGGTGATGCCGAGCCCGGTCGAGGCGTTGCCTTGCGGGTCGATATCGATCAGCAGCACGCGCTTTTCCGCGGCTGCCAGCGCCGTGGCGAGATTGACCGCCGTGGTCGTCTTGCCGACACCGCCCTTTTGGTTGACCACAGCGAACACACGCGCCGATTTTGTTGCTCCGGCCGTGACGCCGATCGGTTCTGGGCTAACGCTCACGGACAATGGACTCCAATTTCAAAACGGCGCTCGACGCCTCGGAAAGGCTCGGGAACTCGGAAAAAACGAATTGCCAGTGCCGACGGGCCTCCGCGACCTCCTCCGTCCAGCGCTGGCCCTTCAGGAAATAGCACGAGCCACCGGGTTTAAGGAACCGCGATGAATATTCAAGAAGCCCGGGCAAGGGCGCCAGCGCCCGCGCGGTCACGATATCGGCGGCGATCGCGTCGACGGCCTCGATCCGAGCGGCGTGAATATTGAGCTTCGTCCCCGTTATCCGTGCTGCTTCCCGCAAGAATGCAACCTTGCGTGTATCCGACTCGACGAGATGGACCTCGGGCACTCCCATCAGCGCCAGGATCAGCCCGGGTAAGCCGGCGCCGCTGCCGAGATCGACCAAGGTTTCAGTGCCGGGCGGAAGCAGCGCCAGGAGCTGCACCGAATCGAGAATATGGCGGCGCCAGACATCGGCAAGCGTGCTCGCCGCCACCAGATTGATCTTTTTGTTCCATTTGCCGAGCAGCTCGACATAGGCCCGCAGCCGGACGCGCTGCTCAGGCGAGACACTGAGGCGTTCGGCGAAACCAGCTTCGCTCAGCACTGTTTCACGTGAAACAACGCTCACGCCGACAGCCGCTGGTGCGAGCGTTTCACATGCTTGAGCAACGCCATGAGCGCCGCGGGGGTAACGCCGGGAATGCGCCCCGCAGCGCCGAGCGTCGCCGGCCTAGCCCGATCGAGCTTCTGGCGGACCTCGTTCGAGAGGCTGCCGACCGTGGCGTAGTCCAGGTCGACTGGCAACACGAGCGCTTCGTCGCGCCGGAACGCCTGGATATCCTTCTGCTGCCGCTCGATATAGGCAGCGTAGCGGCCATCGATCTCGATCTGCTCCGCGATGTCGGCGCGCAATGCGCCAAGCTCGGGCCAGACCATCCGCAAGCGTGCGAGATCGATGCCGGGATGACCGAGCAGTTCGGCAGCATTTCGCCTCTGCCCATCGGCATTGACGGCAATGCCGTGCCGATGCAGGGCTGGCGGGGTCAAGGCGAGCCGACGGACCAACGCCTCCGCCTCGCTCAGCAAAGACGCTTTCTCTTGCCAGTGCGCGCGCCGAGCTGGCCCGACGCACCCAATGTCGATCCCTCGCCCGGTCAACCGGCGGTCGGCGTTATCTGCTCGCAGGAGCAGCCGGTACTCGGCGCGCGAGGTGAACATCCGATAGGGCTCGGCGGTCCCGCGATGCACGAGATCGTCGATCATGACCCCGACAAAGGCCTCGGCCCGGTCGAGCAGGAAGGGTTCGTTGCCCGCCGCTGCCAGCGCCGCGTTCAAGCCGGCGATCAGCCCCTGTCCCGCGGCTTCTTCATAACCGGTGGTCCCGTTGATCTGGCCGGCGAGATAAAGGCCCGGCAGTCGGCGGGTTTCCAATGTCGGCAGCAATTCGCGCGGATCGACGAAATCATATTCGATCGCATAGCCGGGTCGGATCATGCGTGCCTGTTCCAGCCCCGGGATCGTCTTGAGCAGCTCGAGCTGTACCTCGCGCGGCAGCGAGGTCGAGATGCCGTTGGGATAGACCGTATCGTCGTCCAGCCCCTCGGGCTCCAAGAAGATCTGATGCCGCTCGCGGTCGCCGAAACGGACGACCTTGTCCTCGATCGAGGGGCAATAGCGCGGACCGGTGCTTTCGATCTGCCCGGAATAGATCGGCGCCAGATGGAGATTGGCGCGGATCAGTGCATGGCTGGCTTCGGTCGTGCCGGTGATATGGCAGGCGATCTGCGGCGTGGTGATCCGCTCGGTCAGGAAGGAAAACGGTTCGGGCGGATCGTCGCCCGGCTGCTGCTCCAGGCCCGCCCAATCGATGGTCTTGCCGTCGAGCCGCGCCGGCGTGCCGGTCTTGAGCCGTCCCAGTGCGAAGCCGGCCCGCTCCAATGTCGCCGACAGTCCGACCGACGGCGCTTCGCCGACACGCCCGGCCGGAATCCGCTCCGTGCCGATATGAATGAGGCCGCGCAAGAACGTGCCGGTGGTCAGCACCACGCGCCCGCATTCGAGCACAGAGCCGTTGGCCAGCACGACGCCGCACACCCGGCCGGTGCTATCGAGCCGTAGATCCTCGACCGACCCTTCGATGATCTCGAGCGTCGGCAGCTCGGCCAACAGCTCGGCCATGGCCAAGCGATAGAGCTTGCGATCGGCCTGCGCCCGCGGCCCCTGCACGGCCGGCCCCTTGGACCGATTCAGCATGCGAAACTGGATGCCCGCGCGATCGATGGCACGGCCCATGACACCGTCGAGCGCATCGATCTCGCGCACGATGTGGCCCTTGCCCAACCCGCCAATCGCCGGGTTGCACGACATCTCGCCGATCGTGTCCCGGCGATGGGTGACGAGCGCGGTGCGCGCACCGAGCCGGGCCGCGGCGGCCGCAGCCTCGCAACCGGCATGGCCACCGCCAACCACGACGATGTCGAATTTCACGGAATGGCTGATCATGGACGGAAGATATCACGCTATTTACCGATGCAAAACTCACGGAAGATCAAATCGAGCAGATCCTCAACATCGACCTTGCCGGTGATCTGGCCGATCGCGCGCAGGGCCAGCCGCAAATCCTCCGCGATCAGGGCTGCCTCCAGGGCTGTGCCCGACCGATCGAGGGCCATGAGGCATTGCTCCAATGCCGCCCGGTGCCGTTCCCTGGTGATGAGCGGCGCTGGCCCGGCCAGCAATGCCTCGGCCTTTTCGCCGATCCGGCGGATAAGCGTGTCGATCCCTTGGCCGGTCTCGACCGAGATGGCCAATTCCCCCGGCGGTGCCGGCTGAAGATCGCACTTGCTGCGGACAATCAGGGTCTCGACCCCGGTCCCCGGCATCAACGCGGCCACCGTTTCACGTGAAACATCGACTTGAACATCAAGCAAAATCAGGCACATATCTGCCATTTCCGCGCGCCGTCGCGCGCGCGCGACGCCCTCGGCCTCGATCGGGTCGGCGCTCTCGCGAATACCCGCCGTGTCGGCCAGCACGATCGGATAGCCGCCGAGATCCAGATGGATCTCGATGATATCCCGGGTCGTGCCGGCCGTCGCCGATACGATCGCCGCGTCCCGGCCGGCCAGAGCGTTGAGCAAGCTCGATTTGCCGCTGTTGGGCGGGCCGATGATGGCAATCGACATCCCGTCGCGGACGATCTCGCCGCGCCGCCCATCCGCGAGATGGTGCCGGATCTCCTCGCTCAGCCGGGCCGTCTCGCTGCCCACCCGCTCGAACAGATCTTCCGGCAACTCCTCGTCCGGGAAATCCAGCACGGCTTCGAGATAGGCCAGCGACCGGATCAGGCGGGCCGTCCAATCCGCCGTCGTTCGGGCGACGCTGCCGCCGAGCTGATGCAACGCTTGCCGACGCTGCGCCCCCGTCTCCGCCGCCACCAGATCGGCGATCGCCTCCGCCTCGGTCAGATCGAGCTTGCCATGCTCGAAGGCACGGCGGCTGAACTCTCCCGGCTCGGCCAACCGGCAGCCGGGCATGGCGCTCAAGGCGCCGGTCAGCCCCGCCAGCACCGCGGCACCGCCATGGATGTGGAACTCCACGACATCCTCGCCGGTGAAACTCTCCGGTCCCGGAAACCAGAGGATCAGCGCGCGATCGATCAGTTCGCCGTCACGCGGATCGGTCAGCCCGGCGAGCCGGGCCTGCCTCGGCTCGGGGAGACGCCCGGTCAGCGCCTTGAGCGCGAAGCCGGCTTGCGGACCGGACAGGCGTACCATCGCGACACCGGCGCGACCGCGTGCCGTGGCCGGCGCGAAGATCGTATCGGCCGGATTATTCATGCGCTCAGCCCTTGGCCGGAGCCTGATCGGGATGAAGCATGAGCCGCTCGACCCGCTCGCCCGCGACCAGATGCTTGGTCAGGATCTCGTCGATATCCTCGCGCGTGTCGTAGCGATACCAGATCCCTTCGGGATAGATCACCATGACCGGGCCGAGCTCGCAGCGATCGAGACAGCCGGCATTGTTGATCCGGGTCTCCGGCAGGCCCAGCTCCTTGGCGCGGACCTTCATATAGTTGCGCAATTTCTCGCTGCCCTTCTCGGTGCAGCAGCCGCGCTCATGGCCCGGCGGACGGACATTGGTGCAGACGAATACGTGAGTCCGATAATAGGGACGCTCGGCCGACTCCATGCTCTCTCCTCGATGTGATGCGATGCCGCCTCGGCAAGCGTTGGCTTGGCAGGGCCGAACCTAATAAGATGACCGGCCGAGGACAATTCTTGCGCAGGATCCATGTCTGAAAACCAGCTCGGCCACGAGACCAGCCCTTACCTGCTGCAGCACAAGGACAATCCCGTGCATTGGCGCGCCTGGAGCCCGGCGGTCCTGGCCGATGCGCAGGCCCAGGATAAGCCGATCCTGCTCTCGATCGGCTATGCCGCCTGTCATTGGTGCCATGTCATGGCGCATGAAAGCTTCGAGAACCCCGCCATCGCGGGCGTGATGAACGAGCTGTTCGTGCCGATCAAGGTCGATCGGGAGGAACGGCCCGATCTCGATGCGATCTATCAGCACGCGCTCGCGCTCCTCGGCGAGCAAGGCGGTTGGCCGCTGACCATGTTCCTGACGCCCGACGCCAAGCCCTTCTGGGGCGGAACCTACTTCCCGCCCGCCTCGCGCTGGGGCCGGCCCGGCTTTCCCGACGTACTGCGCGGCATCGCCCAGGCCTATCGCGAGCAGAAGGACAAGATCTCGACCAACGTCGAGGCGATCGGCCAGGGCCTCACCCATCTGTCGCAGCCGAAATCGGCCGGCCCGGTACCGCTCTCCGAGCTCGACCCGATCGCCGAGCGCTTCCTTGCCAATATCGATCCGCGGCATGGCGGCATCGGCGGCGCGCCGAAATTCCCGAACTGTTCGATCCTCGAACTGCTCTGGCGCGGTTACCGGCGCACCGACAACGAGGCGATGCGCGAGGCGGTACTAAACACGCTTATTCAAATGTCGCAGGGTGGCATCTACGATCATCTCGGTGGCGGCTTCGCCCGCTACTCCGTTGATGAACGTTGGCTGGTGCCGCATTTCGAGAAGATGCTCTACGACAATGCGCAGCTTGTCGAGCTGCTGGCCTGGGCCTGGCAGGAGACGGCGTCACCGCTCTATGGCCAGCGCATCGAGGAAACCATCGGCTGGCTGCTGCGCGAGATGATGGCGCCGGCCGGCGGCTTCGCATCCACCCTCGACGCCGACAGCGAACATGAGGAAGGCAAATTCTATGTCTGGACCGAGGCCGAGATCGACCGGCTGCTCGGCGCCGATGCCGGCCTGTTCAAGTCCCGCTACGACGTGACCACCGAAGGCAATTGGGAAGGCAAGACCATCCTCAACCGCTCGGCTCACCTGACGATCGGCGACGATGCCACCGAAGCGGCTCTGGCGCGTTCCCGCTCCATCCTGTTCGAGGCGCGCGCGCCGCGTGTCCGCCCCGGCCGCGACGACAAGGTGCTGGCCGATTGGAACGGGCTGATGATCTCGGCACTGGTCCGGGCCGCCGATGCGCTCGACCGGCCCGCCTGGCTCGATGCCGCCAAGGACGCTTACCGCTTCGTCACGACCACGATGATGAGCGGCGACCGGCTCGTCCACTCCTGGCGCGAGGGGCGCACCCATCCCGGCACGCTCGACGACTATGCCGATATGAGCCGGGCCGCCTTGCTGCTGCACGAGGCGACGGGTGACGGCGCCTATCTCGACCAGGCCCGTGCCTGGGCGGCGGCACTCGACCAGCATTTCGCCGATCCGGCCGGCGGCTATTTCTTCACGGCGGATGACACGGAAAGCCTGATCGTCCGCACCAAAACCGCCAATGACAGCGCCGTGCCCGCCGGCAACGGCACGATGATCCAGGTGCTCGCCCGGCTCTATATCCTGACCGGCGAGGAGTCCTACCGCGACAAGGCGGATGCGCTCGTCGCCGCGTTCTCGGGCGAGCTCGAGCGCAATTTCTTCCCGCTCGCCACATATCTCAACGGCATCGATTTCCTCGGCCAGCTCCTGCAGCTGGTCGTGGTCGGCGCCCGAGAGGACGAGACCGTGCAGGCGTTCCTCTCAGCGGCACAGCGCCGCTCCCAACCAAATCTGGTGATCCAGGTCGTGAGTCCGGACGCCTCTCTCCCGCCGGGACATCCCGCCGCGGGCAAGGGACAGATCGACGGTCGAGCCACCGCCTATATCTGTGCCGGCCGCGTCTGCTCGCTCCCGATCACCGATCCCACGGCGTTGGACGAAGCCCTTCGCCATTACTGACCCTTAGTTTCCGAGGATATCATGACGATCAAGATCGACACGGCCGATGGTCCGATGAACGCTTATATCGCCACGCCCAAGAGCGGCAGCGGTCCGGCGCTCGTCGTCATCCAGGAGATATTCGGCGTCAACAAGGTCATGCGCGACCTGGCCGATTCCTTCGCCGCGCAAGGCTATATCGCCGTCTGCCCGGATCTATTCTGGAGGATCGAGCCCGGCATCGACATCACCGACAAGACCGAAGCGGAATGGAAGCGCGCTTTCGAACTGTTCCAGGCCTTCAACGTCGATAAGGGTGTCGACGACATTGCCCGGACCATCGCCGCCGCCCGCAAGCTGCCCGGCGCCAGCGGCAAGGTCGGCACTGTCGGCTACTGCCTGGGCGGCAAGCTCGCCTTTCTCACCGTTACACGGACGGATGCGGATGCAGCAGTCGGCTATTACGGCGTCGGGCTCGACGGAATGGTCGGCGAGGCAAGCAAGATCCACAAGCCGCTGATGCTCCATATCGCCGGCAAGGACGAATATGGCCCGCCGCCGGTGCAAAAGGCCGTGCATGCCGCCCTTGACGGCAATCCGCTCGTCACTCTTCATGACTACCCGAATGACGATCACGCCTTCGCGCGCGTCGGCGGCCAGCATTACGACAAGGCCTCGGCCGATCTCGCGAACGGGCGGACCGCCGCCTTCTTCAAACAGCATCTCGCCTAAGGGAGAGCCCTGATGACCCACGCAATTCTCGTTCATAAGCCGGGCGGGCCTGAAGTGCTCGAATGGCAGGAGATCGAGGTCGGCGAGCCCGGGCCGGGCCAGATCCGGCTCAAGCACACCGCCGTCGGGCTCAACTTCATCGATGTCTATCATCGCACCGGCCTTTATCCGATGCCGCTGCCCTTCGTACCCGGCATGGAAGGCGCCGGCGTGGTCGAGGCCATCGGACCGGACGTGACCTCGCTCGCGGTCGGCGACCGCGTCGCCTATGCCGGCTCGATCGGCGGCTATTCCGAGGCCCGCCTGATCGCGGCGGACCGGGTGGTGAAGCTGCCCGACGCGATCTCGGACCAGACCGCGGCCGCGATGATGCTGCAGGGCATGACCGTGCAGTACCTCATCCGCAGCGTGTTCCCGGTCAAGTCGGGTGACACTATCCTGATCCATGCCGCCGCCGGCGGTGTCGGCCTCATCTTGTGCCAATGGGCGTCGTCGCTGGGTGCCACCGTGATCGGCACCGTTTCGAACGACGAGAAGGCGGCCCTGGCCAAGGCCAATGGCTGCCATCACACGATCAACTACACGACCGAGGATTTCCAAGCCCGCGTGCTGCAGATCACGGGCGGCAAGAAGCTGCCGGTCGTCTATGATTCGATCGGCCGAGACACTTTCATGAAGTCGCTCGATTGCCTGCGCCCGCGCGGGCTGATGGTGACCTTCGGCCAATCCTCCGGGCCGGTCGGGCCGATCGATCTCGGCATCCTCGGACAGAAGGGATCGCTGGTCGTGACCCGGCCGACGCTGCAATCCTTCATCGCCACGCGGGAAGATCTGGCGGCAACGGCGAACGATCTCTTCGATGTCGTCGCCTCCGGCAACGTCAAGATCTCGGTCAACCAGACCTACCCGCTCCGTGACGCAGCCCAGGCGCATCGCGATCTCGAGGCGCGCAAGACGACCGGATCGACGGTCCTCACCGTCTGATCGATCATCGATGTTCCGGTTCGGCCTGCCTTGGCTCCGCTTATCGCTGCTCGTCGTGCTTCTCGATCAGGCGTCCAAACGCCTGCTCGAGGGCACGATCGCGCCTTTCCAGCCGGTGCCGGTGGTGCCGTCCTTCAATCTGCTGCTGACCTATAATCCCGGTATCTCGTTCAGCTTCCTGCAGTTGCCGGGTGCCGTGCAGCGCTGGCCGCTGTCGATCTTCACCCTCATCGTGCTGGTGCTGCTGGTACGCTGGATGCGGGGCGTGCCGAAAGAGCGGTCGCTGCTTCTTGCCGGCATCGCCATGGTGATCGGGGGTGCGGCAGGCAACCTCATCGACCGGGTGCTGCGAGGCGAGATCACCGATTTCATCCAGCTCTACGCCGGAAGCTGGTCCTTCGCGATCTTCAACCTGGCCGACGCGGCACTCAATATCGGCGTCGGGCTCATCCTCATCGATACGTTCCGCCAGCGCAAGACGCCGGCGGTCGGCACCTGATCGGGTCAACCCCGACCAAGTGCCGATCGATCAGGTATTCATGGCGTCAAAGAATTCGGCGTTGCTCTTCGACTGCTTGAGCTTCTCGATCAGGAATTCCATGCCGTCGACGACACCCATCGGCATGAGCACGCGGCGCAGCACCCACATCTTGGACAGCGTGCCCTTCTCGACCAGCAGCTCTTCCTTGCGGGTGCCCGACTTGGTGATGTCGAGCGCCGGGAAGGTGCGCTTGTCGGCGACCTTGCGGTCGAGCACGATTTCCGAATTGCCGGTGCCCTTGAACTCTTCGAAGATCACTTCGTCCATGCGGGAGCCGGTATCGATGAGCGCCGTCGCGATGATGGTGAGCGACCCGCCTTCCTCGATATTGCGGGCGGCGCCGAAGAAGCGCTTCGGCCGCTGCAGCGCATTGGCGTCGACGCCGCCGGTCAGCACCTTGCCGGAGCTCGGCACCACGGTGTTGTAGGCGCGCGCCAGGCGCGTGACCGAGTCCAGCAGGATCACCACGTCGCGCTTATGCTCGACGAGACGCTTCGCCTTCTCGATCACCATCTCGGCGACCGAGACATGGCGCGAGGCCGGCTCGTCGAAGGTCGAGCTCACCACCTCACCCTTGACCGAGCGGGCCATGTCGGTGACTTCCTCCGGCCGCTCGTCGATCAGCAGGACGATGAGATAGACTTCCGGATGGTTGGCCGAGATCGCGTGCGCGATGTTCTGCAGCATCACGGTCTTACCGGTGCGCGGCGGCGCCACGATGATCGCGCGCTGTCCCTTGCCGAGCGGGGCGATGAGGTCGATGACCCGGGTGGTCAGATCCTTGCGGGTCGGGTCATTGAGCTCGAGCTTGAGCTTCTCTTCCGGATAGAGCGGCGTCAGATTGTCGAAATTGATCCGGTGACGGATCCGCTCCGGCTCCTCGAAATTGATCGAGTTGAGCTTCAGCAGCGCGAAATAGCGCTCGCCGTCCTTGGGCGCGCGGATCTGGCCTTCGACCGTGTCGCCGGTGCGCAGGCTGAAGCGCCTGACCTGGCTCGGGCTGACATAGATGTCGTCCGGACCCGGCAGATAATTGGCTTCGGGCGAGCGCAGGAAGCCGAATCCGTCCTGCAGAATCTCCAGCACGCCGTCGCCGAAGATCGGCATGTCGTTTTCGGCGAGCTGCTTCAGGATCGCGAACATCATGTCCTGCTTGCGCAGCGACGACGCGTTCTCGATCTGTAGTTCCTCGGCGTAAGCCAGAAGCTCTGCCGGGGTCTTTCGCTTCAATTCTTGGAGATTCATGGATGAGGTCGCGCTGGGAGAGGAACAGAAAGGAAGGACCCGGTTCACGCGCTCTCGAAGGGGTGGGCAGGGTTAACCCGCCGGGATACACCCGGACACGCGTGCAATTCTCGGGAAGGAACGCCGTCACTTCGGCGCATATGGTTCTTTAGGCGAGGTCTCGCCACAAGTCAAACAGGTTTATATCACGATAGCGTCACGCTGGCGACTCGTTCGCAGCGAGCCCGTGCGATCAAAATGGCTTCACCACCACGAGGATGACGATCAGCAGCATGGCGACCGCCGGCAGCTCGTTCACCATTCGATAGAATCTCGCCGAGTGAAGGTTACGATCCTGCTCGAAGCCGCGACGCCAACGCGACAAAAGGTGCTGAAAGACGAGCAGCAGAACGACCAGCGCGAGCTTGCCGTGGATCCAACCCATCTTCCAATCGACGATACCGGGTATGCCAGCCAGGATCAGCCCGAACAGCAAGGTCGAGAGCATCGCCGGCAGCATGATCCCGCGTGCCAGTCTCCGCTCCATCACCTTGAAGGTCTCCGAGCTGGGCGACCCCACCGGCGCGTCGGCATGATAGACGAACAGGCGCGGCAGATAGAGCAACCCCGCCATCCAAGCGATCACGCTGACGATATGCAGCACCTTGATCCAGGGATACGCGACAGCCAGGAAACTCATGCGATCCTCTCGAAGGCGCAGAGGCCGAAGGGCTTGGGGCAGATCCGATCGCTTTCGGCGGAGCAGAGGGAAACGCCTGAGTCGACCATGCGCCGGATCTCGGTTGCCAGCCCCGCTATGAAGGCCGGATCGGCATCGACCGTCGGCACCCGGATATAGGCCGGAACACCTTCCGCTTCAGCCAAGTGGCGGTATTCGATGTCGAGCTCGACCAGCGTTTCCGAATGTTCGGAGACGAAGGCGACGGGTGCGATCACCAGCGGCACGCGATCCCTGCCAGCACGCCGGACCTCGTCGTCGGTCGACGGGCCCAGCCATTTCATCGGGCCGACCCGGCTCTGATAGCACAGGGTGTAATCGAGCGCCGGCATGCCCAGCGCCTCGACGATGGCGGCGACGCTGCGCTCGACCTGCCACTGATAGGGGTCACCCCGCTCCACCGTCACCTTGGGCAAGCCGTGAGCGGAGAACAGCACCCGCGGCGCCGGTAGGCCGGGCGGCAATTGCGCCAGGCCGGCCCGCACCCGCTCCGCCACCGCCGCGACGAAGCCGGGCTGGCGCGGATAGCAGCACAGCGTCGAGACCGGTTGCGACAGGCCGACGCGCTGGGCCGCCTCAGCCCATTCCTTGACCGAGGAGGCCGAGGTGGTGCTGGAGAATTGCGGATAGAGCGGCAACAGCACGATGCGATCAGGGGACCAGTCGCGCACCGCCAGCACCTGGTCGTCCGCGCGCGGCTGCCAGTAGCGCATCACGATGAAGCATTTGAAGTCCGGCCCGAGCGCCGCTTCGAGCGCCGCTGCCTGGACCTCGGTGTTGGGCAGGATCGGCGAACCGCCGCCCATATGCTGATAAATATCACGCGCCACCGGCGCACGCCGTCCGGAGATCAATCGGGCGACGAGCCAGCGCAGCGGCTTCGGCAGGGCAATGATGGCCGGGTCATAGAAGAGGTTGAACAGGAATGGCTGAACCGCGTCGAGATTGTCCGGCCCGCCGAGGTTGAACAGGATGATCGCAGTCCTCATCCGATTACTGTGCCCTGGCTCGCCGCCCTGGTCGTCTTCAGAATGTGGGCGACACGCTCGACATGGGCGATCGGCGTTGCCGGCAGCACGCCATGGCCGAGATTGAAGACGAAGCGCCCGCGCCCGAACGCAGCCAGGATCTCGTGGATCTTCTCGTCCATCAGCGGACCGCCTGCGAGCAGGATCTCCGGATCGAGATTCCCCTGGATCGCTGCGATCGGCTGCAGTCGGTCCCGGGCGAAACCCAGCGGTAGCGTGTGATCGATCGCCAGCGCATCGACGCCGGTCTCTTGGGCATAATCGAGATATCGCGTGCCGATCCCTTTGGGGAAGCCGATCAACGGCACGGTGGGATGGGCAGCCTTGATCGCGGTGGCGATACGCTTGGCCGGGCCGAGCGCCCAGCGCCGGAACGCATCGCCCTCGAGCGCGCTCGCCCAGCTGTCGAAGAGCTGGATCGCTTCGACGCCGGCCCGAATCTGTGCGTCGAGATGCTCGATCGTGGCATCGGTCAACAGGTCGATGAGCAGCTGGAAGCCTTCGGTATCCTCAGCGGCCCATCGCTTGGTCCGGGCGAAATCCCGGCTGGAGCCGCCCTCGACCATATATGTCGCAAGCGTCCAGGGCGCGCCGGCGAAACCGATCAGCGTCGTTTCGGGCGCAAGCTCCGCCTTCACCTGGCGGATGGTCTGATAGATCGGTTCAAGCCGTCCGAGATCGAGTGAACCGCTCAGCCGAGCGAGACCGGCTCGGTCATGGATGGGATCGAGCTTGGGGCCTTCACCCTCCTGAAAGCCCACTTCCTGTCCGAGGCCGAGCGGGATGACGAGGATGTCCGAGAACAGGATTGCCGCATCCATCCCGTAGCGCTCGACCGGCTGCAGCGTCACGCGTGCGGCAAGGTCGGGATTCATGCATAGCGACAGGAAGCTTCCGGCCTGGGCGCGGATGGCCCGGTACTCGGGCAGATGCCGTCCGGCCTGCCGCATCAGCCAGAACGGATGCCGTTCGACCGGCATGCCGCGCAGTGCGCGGAGGAGCAGCTTATCGGTATGACTCATGGGTTGGGTGAACCGGGAATGCGCACGAGATGGACTCTCATCCTAAAGAAGGAAATTAGGTAAAGGATGTAGTTGTAGTAGATGCCTGTGGATTATGGGGATTACCGCTCGGCCCGGAACGCTCCACAGGATAGCATCGCATCGCCGACGGGCCACGCTATCCTGTGGAAGAATCCGTGTCATCGGTAGATGATCGAGGCGGGGTGGCGAGTCGATGATGAAACATGTGAACGGGAATTGGGTGGATAAGTCCGGCGGTCAAGCCGGTCATCCCCGTTTTCCGCTCCGTCCGCGATTCTTTTCCCCCGGGGGAAGGAAGCGGGTATGAACGGCGGGGAGCGGGGGCGGTTCCGGCCGGCGGGACAAAAGGGGGACTTATCCCCGCTATCGCCAAGCTTTTCCACAGAGATGGGATAGTTTCGTGACGGAATCGCGGTTTCACCTGCATCTCGTGTCGGACGCGACCGGCGAGACGGTTCATTCCCTTGCCCGTGCGTGCCTTGCGCAGTTCGAGGGGGCCGAGGCGATCGAGCATATCTGGTCGATGGTGCGCACGCGCACCCAGATCGAGCGGGTGATTGCCGGCGTCGATGCCAATCCCGGGGTGGTGCTGTACACGCTGGTCAATGAGGTGCTGCGCCAGCCATTGCAGGAATGCTGCCGCCGACTCAATGTTCCCGCCATCCCGGTGCTCGATCCGGCGATCGGTGCGCTCGGCGCCTATCTCGGCCGGTCGGCACGCAACCTGCCGGGCCAGCAGCACACGCTCAACCACGAATATTTCCAGCGCATCGACGCCATGACCTTCGCCATGACCCATGATGACGGCCAGGCGCCCTGGGGATTGAACGAGGCCGATGTCATCCTGGCCGGTGTCTCGCGCACTTCAAAGACGCCCACCTGCATCTATCTCGCCAATCGCGGCCTGAAGGCGGCGAACGTGCCGCTCGTGCCCGGCGTGCCGGTGCCGCCGGAGCTGTTCCAGGCGACGAAGCCGCTAATCGTCGGCCTCACCAATGATCCGGAGCGGCTGATCGCGATCCGGCGCAACCGCATGAATACGATTCAGGCCGGGCCGCCGACAGCGACCGACTATGTCGATCTCGAGGCGGTCAAGGCGGAGCTGACGGCGGCGCGGCGGCTCTATCATGAGCATAAATGGCCGGTGATCGACGTGACCCGCCGCTCGATCGAGGAAACCGCCGCCGCCATCCTCAAGCTCCTGGCGAAGCGGCAAGGCGCCGAGGCCTAGATCGTGCCTGACATGCTTATCCTGGCGTCGGGCAGCCCTATCCGTCGGGCTCTGCTGGAGCGGGCCGGCATCGCCGTCACGGTCGAGACCATGCCGGTCGACGAGGCCGAGATCCGTGAAGGCTTCGCGGCCGAGGGTGCCCCCGTCGAGGATTGCGCTATCGCGCTCGCGGAACTCAAGGCGATGCGGGTTTCGTCACGCCGGCCCGGCAGTTTAGTCATCGGCGCCGATCAGATCCTGGAATGCGAGGGTATCTGGTTCGAGAAACCGGCCGGCCGCGCCGAGGCACGTGCCCAGCTACAACGATTGCGCGGCCGAAGCCATCGCCTGGTCAGCGGCTGTACCGTGCTCCGTGACGGCCAGCGGATCTGGCATATCGTGGATGAAGCGACCCTGCGAATGCGCGACCTGTCGGAGGGCTTCATCGAGGATTATCTCGATCGGGCGGGCGATGCGGTGATGGGCTCGGTCGGCGCCTATCAGCTCGAAGGGCTGGGCGCGCAGCTTTTCGACCGGGTCGAGGGTGATTTCTTCACGGTGCTCGGCTTGCCGCTGCTGCCCTTGCTCGGCTTCCTGCGCGGCCGGGGCGTGATCGGACGATGAGCGCGTTTCGCCTTGCCGGCGTCATGGGCTGGCCGGTCGGCCATTCCCGCTCGCCGGTTCTGCATGGGCATTGGCTCGCCCGCCACGGCATCGCCGGCGCCTACGTGCCGCTGCCGGTGCGGCCGGCCGATCTGGAACAAGCGCTGCGGGCGCTGCCCGTGCTCGGCTTCGCCGGCGTCAATCTGACCGTGCCGCACAAGGAGGCTGGGGCCCGGCTGGTCGATCATCTCGATCCGGCGGCTGCCCGGCTCGGCTCGATCAATACGGTGCTGGTCCGTCCCGACGGCTCGCTCGAAGGCCGCTCGACCGATGGCTATGGCTTCATCCGGAATTTGCGCGAAGGGACCGGTTGGCAGCCCGGCCGCGGCGCCGTGGCACTGCTGGGCGCCGGCGGGGCCGCCCGGGCGATCGCAGCGGCCCTGATCGAAGCCGGCGAGACCGAGGTCCGCATCGCTAACCGCACCGACGCGAAGGCGGCGGAGCTGGCGGCGCCGGGGTCGGCGATCAAGCCTTGGCCTTGGGCCGAGCGCGGCAGGGCGCTTGCCGATTGCCATCTCCTGATCAACACGACCAGCCTGGGCATGACCGGCCAGCCGCCGCTCGAGCTCGACCTGGCGATGCTGCCGGGCGACGCGATCGTGACCGACATCGTCTATGTCCCGCTTGAAACTTCGTTGCTGGCGGAGGCTCGGCGGCGCGGCAATCCCACCCTCGACGGTCTCGGCATGCTGCTCCATCAAGCGGCCCCCGCCTTCGCCGGCTTCTTCGGAACCATGCCCACAGTGGATGCCGCTTTGCGGATGGCGGTGCTGGCGACCTTCGCATGATCGTCCTCGGCCTCACCGGCTCGATCGGCATGGGTAAGTCGACGGCCGCGACCATGCTCCGGCGGATGGGGCTGCCGCTGCACGATGCCGATGCGGTCGTGCATCGCCTGCTCGGACCGGGCGGGGCGGCTGTGCGCGAAGTGCTCTCGGCCTTTCCCGGCGTCGGGAGCTGGGAGCGCGGTATCGATCGCCAGAAGCTGGGCCGCCATGTCTTCGCCGATCCGCCGGCGCTGAAACGGCTCGAACGAATCCTCCATCCCAAGGTGCGCGCGGCCAATGCCCGCTTCCTTGCCGCCTGCGCCCGGCGGCGGGTCAGGACCGTGATCCAGGACGTGCCCCTGCTCTACGAGACCGGCGGCGATCGACATTGCGACGCGGTGCTGGTCGTCTCGGCACCCGCCTTCCTGCAAAGGCAGCGGGTCATGGCGCGGCCGGGCATGACCGAGGCGAAATTCCGCGCCATTCTGGGCAAGCAGATGCCGGATCGACTTAAGCGATCACTCACGCCATATGTAGTTGAAACCGGTCTTGGCAAGCGCCACAGCTTGATAATGCTGCGCCGCTTCGTCAAACTGGTGGAAGCAAGACACGGCACTGGATCGGCTTATCGGCATGCGCGAAATCGTCCTCGATACGGAAACCACCGGCCTCGATCCGGCTGACGGCCACCGCGTGGTCGAGGTTGCCTGCGTCGAGCTGTTCAATCTGCTGCCAACGGGCGAGGAGCTGCATTTCTACTGCAATCCCGAACGCGACATGCCGGCGGAGGCGATGGCGGTCCATGGCCTGACCGAGGAGTTCCTGCGCGGCCATCCGCTGTTCGACGATCAGGCCGAAAAATTCGTGAACTTCATGGGCGATGCCAAGCTCATCGCCCATAATGCAGAGTTCGACGTGCGTTTCCTGCAGGCCGAGCTGCAGCGCTGCAACCGGCCGCGCCTCGGCTGCGCGATCGTCGATACCGTGCAGATGGCGCGCCGTAAATATCCCGGCGCCTCGGCCAGTCTCGACGCGCTGTGCCGGCGCTTCGGCATCGATCTCTCCGGTCGTGCCAAGCACGGCGCACTGATCGATACCCGGCTGCTCGCCAAGGTCTATCTGGAGCTGATGGGCGGACAGCAGCCGGATCTGGGGTTGGCGGCCGGCGCCAGCCAGATCGCCATGGCAGCCGCGGTCGCGACCCAGCGGATCGCCCGTCCGCCCCGGCCCCACGCCGCGAGCGAGGAAGAGCTCGCGGCGCATCAGGCGATGCTTCAGGCGATGAAGGACCCGCTCTGGCTGAAGAGCTGAGCCCAGAGCCGGATCGGAATGGGGCCACCCGTTCCGTGAATCCGTCTCTATCCGAACCCCGTTAAGCGTCGGCCGGCGGGTTCGGCGGCGTGCCGGCCTCGGCGGCGCGCTGCATCTTGCGGCGCTGCAGATCGGCGAAATCGATCGGGTTGACCAGCAGCGGCGGAAAGCCGCCGTCGCGCGTGGCATCAGCGATGATCGCGCGGGCGAAGGGGAAGAGCAGCCGCGGCGTCTCGATCAGCACCAGAGCCGCCTGCATCTCGGCCGGGGCGTTGCGGACGGTGACGACGCCGCCGTAATCGAGCTCGACCAGGAAGGCGACCTCGTTGTTGCTCCGCGCCTCGATCTGGATGTTCAGCACGACCTCGAACAGCTCCTGATTGAGCTGCCGCGCCTTGACATCGATCTCGATCGTGACTTCCGGCGGACCGCTCTGAGACAGGAGGCTGTCGGGCGCCCGCGGATTCTCGAAGCTGAGATCGCGCAGATATTGCGCGTTGACGATCAGCGCGGGTGCTTGCTGGGCAGCGCCGTCTTGGCCGTTGGCGGCAACTTCGGACATGGATCTTGGCTCCGGATGGCGTGGAGCCGGTGGGCTAGCACGGAACCTCGTGTCGCGACAATCGGGATATCGTGACGGTTCGCCGGCGGTTGGCCAACCGTCACGCTCCGTTCAGAGAATGAACTTCGACAAGTCGCTGTTGCGGGCCAGCGCCGAGACCTGGGATTGGACATAGGCACGGTCGATGGTCACGACCGAGCCCGACGACATGTCCGATGCGCCGAAGCTGATCTGCTCCAACAGCCTTTCGAGCACGGTATGAAGCCGCCGCGCGCCGATATTCTCGACCGAGACATTGATCTCGACCGCGAGCGAGGCGATCTCGTCGATGCTTTCCGGCTGGAAATCGAGCGTGACGCCCTCGGTTTCGAGCAGCGCCACATATTGCTTGATCAGGCTCGCCTCGGTCTCGGTCAGGATGCGCTTGAAATCATCCTTGGTCAGGGCCTTGAGCTCGACCCGGATCGGCAGGCGGCCCTGCAGCTCGGGCAGGAGATCCGCGGGCTTCGCCAGATGGAAGGCGCCCGAGGCGATGAACAGGATGTGGTCGGTCTTGACCGAGCCGTATTTGGTCGCGACCACCGTGCCTTCGATCAGCGGCAGCAGGTCGCGCTGCACGCCTTCGCGGCTGACATCGGCGCCCGATCGCTCCGACCGCGCGCAGATCTTGTCGATCTCGTCGATGAAGACGATGCCGTTCTGCTCGGCCGAGACGATCGCCTCGCGCGTCACCGTCTCATTGTCGAGCAGCTTGTCGCTCTCCTCTGCGATGAGCGCCTCGTGGCTTTCCGCCACGGTCATGCGGCGTGTCTTGGTTCGGCCGGCGCCGAAGGTCTTGCCCAGGATCTCGCCCAGATTGACCATGCCCATCTGCGCGCCCGGCATGCCCGGCACCTCGAAGGTCGGCATCTGGCCGGCGCCGGTATCGGCCATCTGCAGCTCGATCTCGCGATCGTCGAGCTGACCTTCGCGCAGCATCTTGCGGAATTTCGAGCGCGTGTCGGCCGTGGCGCTGGTGCCGACCAGCGCGTCGAGCACCCGCTCCTCGGCGAGCGCATCGGCCTTCGCCGCGACCTCCTTGCGCAGGCGCTCGCGCGTCTGGGTCAGCGCCACCTCGATCAGGTCGCGGATGATCTGCTCGACATCGCGGCCGACATAGCCCACCTCGGTGAATTTCGTCGCCTCGACCTTGATGAAAGGCGCCTGGGCGAGCTTCGCCACGCGGCGCGCGATCTCGGTCTTGCCGACGCCGGTCGGACCGATCATCAGAATGTTCTTGGGCTGAACCTCCTCGCGCAGCGCTTCAGGCAACTGCTGGCGGCGCCAGCGGTTGCGGAGCGCGATGGCGACGGCGCGCTTGGCGTCGTTCTGGCCGATGATGAAACGATCGAGCTCGGAAACGATCTCACGCGGGCTGAAGGCGGCACTCATAGCGGACCCAGGCTTTCGACGATGATTTTCTCGTTGGTGTAGACGCAGATGCTGGCGGCGACGGCCATCGACCGGCGCACGACCGCCTCGGCGTCGAGCCCGTCGATATCGATGAGCGCGCGGGCGGCGGACAGCGCGTAGGTGCCGCCGGAGCCGATGCCGATGATGCCGTCCTCCGGCTCCAGCACGTCGCCGTTGCCCGAGAGGATGAGCGAGGCGGAACGGTCGGCCACCGCCATCATGGCTTCGAGCCGGCGCAGATAGCGGTCGGTGCGCCAATCCTTGGCGAGCTCGACGCAGGCCCTGGTGAGCTGGCCCGCATGCTGCTCGAGCTTCGCTTCCAGCCGTTCGAACAGGGTGATCGCGTCGGCGGTGGCACCGGCGAAACCCGCGATGACCGAACCGTCGCCCAGGCGGCGGACCTTGCGGGCATTGGATTTGACGATGGTCGGGCCCATCGAGACCTGGCCGTCGCCGGCGAGGACGACCTGGTCGCCCTTGCGCACGCATAGGATGGTCGTGCCGTGCCAGGTAATGGCGTTGCTGTCTGACATGCTGCTCTTCGAAGGAACGGGGAGGTACTGGTGGCATGTGGGCAGCGGGCCTGCCGCGTCAAGTCTGGGCTGCCGAAACCCATGCTCATGGGCAGGAGGCTTCCGGTGCGCCGCCGTTCTTGCTAGAACCGCACCAATCCCTCGGAACCACAGGAGAGCGCGCGTGCGTCAGGGCAGCGTCGAGCGCAACACCCAGGAAACGCGGATCAAGGCAAAGCTCGATCTCGACGGGACCGGGCAATATCGCGTGGCCACCGGCATCGGCTTCCTCGATCACATGATCGAGCAGCTGTCGCGCCACAGCCTGATCGATATCGAGCTCGAGGCGCAGGGCGACCTGCATATCGATTTCCACCACACGACCGAGGATTGCGGCATCGTCATCGGCACGGCGCTCAACCAGGCGCTGGGCGAGCGCAAAGGCATCGAACGTTACGGCCACGCCTATATCCCGATGGACGAGGCGCTGACGCGGGTGGCGCTCGATCTCTCCAACCGGCCCTACCTGATCTGGAAGGTCGCGTTTTCCCGGCCCAAGCTGGGCGAGATGGATACGGAGCTGTTCAAGGAATTCTTCCAAGCGCTGTCGCAGGCGGCCGGCATGACGCTCCATATCGAGAATCTCTACGGCGATAATAACCACCACATCGTCGAATCCTGTTTCAAGGGGCTGGCCCGCGCGCTGCGCCAGGCCATCGCCATCGATCCGCGCAAGGCCGATGCGGTGCCGTCGACCAAGGGCACGCTCGGAGGTTCGCTGGCCTGATGGAGCGCTGCGTCATCATCGATTACGGCTCGGGCAATCTGCGCTCGGCCGCGAAAGCGTTCGAGCGCGCGGCGCTGGAGACCGGGGCCGATGTCGCGGTCGAGGTCACCGGCGACGCCGACGAGGTGCGCCGGGCCGATCGGATCGTGCTGCCCGGCGTCGGCGCCTTCGCCGATTGCCGCCGCGGTCTCGATGCGGTGCCCGGCCTGGTCGAGGCGCTGGAGACGCGCGTGCGGCAGGAAGGCGTGCCCTTTCTCGGCATCTGCGTGGGCATGCAGCTTCTGGCGGAGCGCGGGCTGGAGCACGAGGTCAGCGCCGGCCTCGGCTGGATCAAGGGCGATGTAGTCCGCATCGAAGGTCCCGGGCTGCGCGTGCCGCATATGGGCTGGAACGATCTCCTGATTCGCCGTCCGCACCCGGTGCTGGTCGGCATCCAGAACGGCGATCACGGCTATTTCGTCCATAGCTACCGCTTCGCCTGCACCGATCCCGGCGACGTGCTGGCAACGGTCGAGTATGGCGGCCCGGTCGTGGCCGCGATCGGGCGGGACAACATCGTCGGCACCCAATTCCATCCGGAGAAGAGCCAGGAAACCGGGTTGCGCCTGATCGCCGATTTCCTGCGCTGGCGGCCATGAGCGACAAGCCCGTCACCTCGGTCGATCGGCTGACCGCCTTTGCCGGAACCGATCTCGAAGATCTGTGCGACGCCGCCGACGCCGCGATCGAGGCTGGCGGCGGCTTCGGCTGGGTCAAGCCGCCGCCGCGTCATGTGTTCGAATCCTTTTGGAAGGGCGTGCTGATGGTGCCGGAGCGACAGCTCTTCATCGGCCGGCTCGACGGCACGATCGCGGCCTCGGCCCAACTGGTGAAGTCGGCCCGCAACAACGAGGCGCAGGCCTTCTCGGCGACGCTGATGTCGAGCTTCGTCGCACCCTGGGCGCGCGGCCACGGCCTCGCCAAGATGGTGACCATGGCGGTCGAGGAAGCGGCGTTGGCGAGCGGGGTGCAGATGATCAACCTCGATATCCGCGAAACCCAGACGGCCGCGATCCAGCTCTATGAGACGCTGGGCTATATGCGTTGGGGCGTCCATCCGCACTATGCCAGGGTGGATGGAAAGCTGATTCGCGGGTTCTATTATTGTAAGTTCATCGACCCGTCGCTGGAGGCAAGGCCGGGCATGGGTGGCCAATCGTGATTCTCTACCCCGCGATCGATCTCAAGGATGGCCATTGCGTGCGCCTGTTGCGCGGCGACATGGAGGCGGCGACCGTCTTTTCGACGGCGCCGGCCGAGCAGGCGAAGCGCTTCCAGGATGAAGGCTTTGCCTGGCTGCATCTGGTCGATCTCAACGGCGCCTTCGCCGGGCGTCCGGTCAATGGCGAGGCGGTCGAGGCGATCATCGATGCGGTCCGGATCCCGCTGCAGCTCGGCGGCGGCATCCGCGACCTGGCGACGGTGGAATATTGGCTCGGGCGCGGCGTCCGCCGGGTCATCCTCGGCACGATCGCGGTCAGCAATCCCGAGCTCGTCAAGACCGCCTGCGCGCGCTTTCCCGGCCAGGTCGCCGTCGGCATCGACGCGCGGGGCGGCATGGTCGCGGTCGAAGGCTGGGCGCAGCAATCCAAGATCCGGGCGCTGGAACTGGCGCTGCGCTTCGAGGATGCCGGCGCCGCGGCGGTCATCTACACTGATATCGACCGCGACGGCGCCTTGGGCGGCGTCAATGTCGAGGCGACCGCCGACCTCGCCTTCGCGCTAACCACGCCGGTCATCGCTTCCGGCGGCGTCGCCTCGATCCATGATCTCGAAGCGCTGAAGGCGGTGGCCTCCACCGGCATCGAAGGCGTCATCTGCGGCCGGGCGCTCTATGATGGCCGGATCGATCCGGCCGCGGCACTAGCCCTGCTGCGGAGCGCCTGATGCTGAAGATGCGGGTCATTCCCTGCCTCGACGTGAAGGATGGGCGCGTCGTCAAGGGCGTCAATTTCGTCGGCCTCAAGGATGCGGGCGACCCGGTCGAGCAGGCCCGGATCTATGATCAGGCCGGCGCCGACGAGCTGTGCTTTCTCGACATCACGGCGAGTGCTGAAGGGCGCGACACGCTTTTCGACGTTGTCCGGCGCACCGCCGAGCAATGTTTCATGCCGCTCACCGTCGGCGGCGGCGTGCGCAAGACCGAGGATATCCGCCAATTGTTGCTGGCCGGCGCCGACAAGGTTTCGATCAACACCGCAGCCGTCGGTCGGCCCGAGCTGGTGCGCGAGGCGGCGGAGAAATTCGGTAGCCAATGCATCGTCGTCGCGATCGACGCCAAATCGACCGGCCCCGGCAAATGGGGGGTCTTTACCCATGGCGGCAGGCGCGAGACCGGGCTCGATGCGATCGATTGGGCGCGCCAGCTCGTCGATTACGGCGCCGGCGAGATCCTGCTGACCTCGATGGATCGCGACGGCACCAAGTCGGGCTTCGATATCGCCCTCACCCGCGCCATCGCCGATGCCGTCAATGTGCCGGTGATCGCCTCCGGCGGCGTCGGCACGCTCGACCATCTGGTCGAAGGAATTCGCGACGGCCATGCAACGGCGGTTCTGGCCGCCTCGATCTTTCACTTCGGCACCTATACGATCGCCGAGGCCAAGCGGCACTTGGCCGCGCACGGCATCGGGATGCGCTGACAATGGCTAAGGATACCAACTCCGCCTCGCCGCTCGACCGGCTCTATGCCCGGATCGAGGCCGCACGCGGGAGCGATCCCGACAAATCCTACACGGCCAAGCTGTTCCAACGCGGCCGGGCCAAGATCGCGCAGAAGCTGGGCGAAGAGGCGGTCGAAGCGGTGATCGAGCTGGTGCGCGACGATAAGAAGGCGCTGATCGGCGAGAGCGCCGACCTGCTCTACCACCTGATGGTCGGCTGGGCGGCGGCCGGTATCCGTCCCGACGAGGTCTGGGCCGAGCTCGATCGGCGCGAAGGCATCAGCGGGCTCGCCGAAAAGGCCGCGCGCAAGCCGGGCTAGCCGACACAACAGGAGCGGCATCTTCACCGGCGGTTAAGGCCGGGCGGCGACACTGGGCCCATGCTGGGATGGGCACTAAAACGTCTGGTATTGTGCGGCGCTGCCTGCGCCGGCTGGCTCTATTTCTGGAATCATCGGGTCGAGTTCACGGCTGCCGTCTCGCATGCCCAGCTTCCGGCCGCGGCCCCCGTTCTACGCAAGGCCCCGGTCGGCAACTCGGTCAGCTTCACGCCCGACCGCTCCGGCCATGTCTTTCTCGACGTTTTCGTGAATGGCGTCGCCATTCCCTGCGTGATCGATACCGGCGCCACTTTTGTCGCCCTGTCGCCGCGCGCGGCCCAGGCCGCCGGCATCGCGCTCGACCGCCTGCGCTACACGACGCGGACCAGCACGGCGAACGGCCAGACCATGGCCGCACCCGTTTCGCTGCGCGATGTCCGGATCAGCCAGCTCGCGCTCGAAGATGTCGATGCGTTCGTGCTGCAGACGGATATGAATGTCTGTCTTCTCGGCCAGAGTTTCCTCAAGCGCCTGGACGGCTACGAGGTGCGCGACGGCACCTTCGTGATGAGGTTTTAGGCCGGCTTCGACTCACCGTTCAGAGACCGATTCAGCTATCAGGCCAGGATCGGCCTGATAGCATCGGGCTTTGGAACCCGGCCCACCCGGTTCAGACAGGGACCGTGCTGAACGGTTTCACGATGCTCCGATCGAGCTGCACATACCGATCCGCCGCCTCGCGCAGGCGCTGAGCGATCTTGTCGCCCCAGCTCAGCACCTCGACCCTGCAGCCCTGCGTCTTCAGATAATGCACCAGCGGCTCGTAATCGCCGTCGCCGGCGACCAGCGCCACCACATCGGCCTTGGCGGCGAGCGAGACCGCGTCGATCGTCAGCCAGCAATCGACATTCTTGGGCGGTGTCTTGACCTCGATCCCGAATTCCTGGCCGACCGCGTCGCGCAGATCGGACGGAAACGGCCGCTCCCGCGTCGCCGGACGATACAGGATCGCCCGCAGGATCTCGCGCGGACCCACGGGCTCGAGCAGCTTGCCGTAATCGATATCGCGCTGATGCCGGCCGTTGGCGCAGATGGTGAGGTTGTTGTCGTCGATCAGCACCACGACCTTCTGGTTCGGCAACATCCGCATCGCACCCGCATTCGCCGCGCGATGATCGGCCTTCAGAAGCTTGTCCGCCATGACATCCCTCCTTGTTGTCCTGCCTGAAGGACGCAAGGCGCGGTTGAGATTGACAGGGGTGCCGAAAGAAAGTTTCAGGGTCGGGCATTCGGGGCGACCCGAATTCGAGTCGACGACAGTCCGGCCGCGTTTTATTATCTCACACTAAGTAAAATCGACCGGCGCGATACGATATTGGGCGGCGATGCCCAGGGGTCGTCAGGAATATACTGTCGGGAGACAAAATATGCGCCCGTACTCCGTCGCGGTTGTCATCGTGTTCCTCGGCTTTATCCCCAGCATCTCCGCCATCGGCGGTGCCGCGGAATTTCCGACGGAGGAAGCGGCCCAGAAATATTGTCCGGACGACAAGGTCGTTTGGTACAACCGCGCGACCGGCAATTACCATTTCAAGGGTCACACCTGGTACGGGGTCGGCCGGGAAGGGACTTATATCTGTCTGAAGGAAGCCGTGGCGGCGGGCTATAAGACGCCTAAGGGGTGACCGACCCAGGCCGGGGCCGGCAACGCATGGCTGGTCCGACCGGAATTCCCTTGCCAGATCATTTCCGATATCGGATATATCCCGTCATCGGACCTGACCCGAAAGGAGCACCATCATGTGGCGGATCATCCGCACATGGCGGGACCGGGCGGTACAGGTTCTCACGCGGGTGGAAGATCTGACGCCCCATCTGCGCAAGGACCTGAATTTGTGGGAGGAGGGGGAGCATCTCGCGCCCGATTCCATCCGCAAACGGAACCGTCCCCTGCCTACATCATTTTGAGACTTGCACTGGTCCTCGGACCAGTGCATAGTCCCGCCCGCTTCAACCCACGTGACTGGAGGACGCCATGCTGTTCATCAATGCCATGCGGCATCTCGATCCAAGCTTCGGCGTCTACGAACTCTCGCCGCGAGCCGTCGGGGAAACCCTGCACACCGGAATGGCCGGGATGGCTTCGATTACCAAAGCGGGAATTCAATTCAGTCACGGGGCGGAAAATGCACATCTTGATCAAGATCTGGGGCGGGCCGCAGCTATATGTTGAGCGTGATCGGTGGTCAACACGAGGGCCGTTCCTAGAATGGCACCGGCACGGGCAGGAGATCCTGGTATGGGTCGGTCGTTGGCACCTCATCTACACGCCGTCCGCCTGGACGGCACGAAAACGGTCGCTCCCTGATGGGCGCGTTGCCTATTGAAGGGGACGAGATCAAGACCGTGGTCCGCGTCCTTGAGGAGTTTCGGCGGTTCGATCCGGACATGCCGATCCAGTACGCGCTGTCCTTCCTGACGATCGCGCAGAATGAAGGCCTATCGATGGGCGATCTCGCGCAGAAGCTCGGGATCGCCCAATCCTCCGCTTCGCGCAATATCGCAGCACTGTCGAAATGGCATTCCTTCGGCAAGGCCGGTCACGATCTGGTCGAAGCCCATGAAGACCCGCGCGAGCGGCGGCGCAAGATCGTGCGCCTGACCGCCCGGGGACATCACCTCATCGGCATATTGCGGGCGCTAGTCGCCGGCGAAACTATTCCAGCGGGGCTGGAGCCGGAGCCGGCGGAGCGCCCGGCGGCGCGCGGCCGCCGGGGTAGTCGTCTGGGATTGGCGCCCAGTTCCTCGCCATCAAGCTGACCCATCGAGCTGACGAGGCGTTCAGAGCGCGATTCCGTTCACATCCGGACGATGTGAACGGAAAAGATGCTTGTTTGCTTGAAAGATATTAATCCGCGTCGGCCGGCGTGGAATCGGGCGCACCGGACGCGGCGCGCATCACATTCAACACGGCCCGCAGGATCCGCGGCGACAATCGGCGCGCCTCGCGGCCGATTTCCAAACGCAGCCGCTCGTGCGGTGCCCGTCCCTGCTTGCCGACCTCGAGCTTGCTGGTCGAATGCATCAGGCCCGGATCGATATCCTGGAAAAAATATTCCAGCTCGACATTATAGCTTTGCGCCACGCGCCACAGCTTGTCGGCCGAGATCTTGTTCGAGCCCCGTTCGTATTTCTGAACCTGCTGGAACGTCAGGCCGAGCACCTTGCCCAAGGTCTCCTGGCTATGGCCATTGGTCACGCGGATCATCTTGATGCGCTTGCCAACGCTTTCATTGACAGCCCGAGCGATATCATCGATCTGTTCTGCCGCCTGGGGTTTTCCACTCATCTTACTGCTCCCGCTTTGGGCCGCATGCCATTGCATGACGGCCCTCCATTGCAATGATCGATCCTGCTCCCACTATCCCGCGAAGACCGATGTCGATGCCCATCCCATTCGACGATTCGATCATATGTTCGAAAATGGAAGACGCATATGATTATTTCATCCGGGGGTCGTCGAATTTTCGTAAAGAATGTGTCTGCGCCCTGGGAAAAGACCGCGGGCCGGCGCCGATGCCCGAACGAGACATTCTCGCTGAGCGAGAACCGATCGGCCTTTGCCTATAAAGTTTTAGGTCCGAGGTATCGGGACTTGGCCCGCCGAGCGCCGGTCAGCCGGCGCGACGGTAGGACAACGCTTCCGCGATATGAAGGCGATTTACGGTTTCGCTTGAGTCGAGGTCGGCCAATGTCCGCGCGACGCGCAATACCCGATGATAGCCACGGGCCGACAAGCGCAACCGCTCCGAGGCGTCGGTAAGAAGTCGTCTGCCGTCGGCATCGGGTGCGGCGACTTCGTCCAAAAGATCGCCTTCGGCCTCGGCATTGGTGCGGATGCGCCGGCCTGGCGGCAGCGCCGCGTAGCGCGCCGTCTGGCGGGCACGCGCGGCGGCGACGCGGCCGGCGACCTTGGCTGAATCCTCGGCCGGCGGCGGCAGGCTGAGATCGATCGGCCGGATCGCCGGCACGTCGACATGGATGTCGATGCGGTCGAGCAGCGGACCGGAAATCTTGCCCTGATATTCCTGGGCGCAGCGCGGAACGCGCGCGCAGGCCCGCGCGGCATCGTCGAGATAGCCGCAGCGACAGGGATTCATGGCCGCCACCAGCTGCACCCGCGCCGGATAGGTCACATGGCTGTTGGCCCGCGCGACCACGGCGCGGCCGGTCTCGATCGGCTGCCGGAGCGCTTCGAGCGCCGCGCGGTGGAATTCCGGCAGCTCGTCGAGAAACAGCACGCCCAGATGGGCCAGCGAGATCTCGCCCGGCCGCGCCCGCGATCCGCCGCCGACCAGTGCCGGCGCCGAGGCGGTATGGTGCGGCTCCCGAAATGGCCGGTAGCGCATCAGCCTGCCCTCGTCGAGCAGGCCTGCCACGGAATGGACCATGCTGACCTCCAGCGCCTCGGCCGGATCGAGCGGCGGCAGCAGCCCCGGCAGGGTCGAGGCCAGCATCGACTTGCCCGAGCCCGGCGGCCCCACCATCAGCATGTGATGGCCGCCGGCCGCTGCGATCTCGAGCGCGCGCTTGGCCGTCTCCTGGCCTTTCACTTCGCGCAGGTCGCGCGGCGCCATGCCGCCCTCGGCCAGCAGCGGCACCGGCGCCGTCAGCACCTGGCTGCCCTTGAAATGATTGATGAGCGCCAGCAATGTCGGCGGCGCCAGCACCTCGATCTCGCCGGCCCAGGCCGCCTCGCCGCCGCAGGCCGCCGGGCAGATGAGCCCGCGCTGCTGCGCCGCCGCCCCCATCGCCGCCGGCAGCGCGCCCGCGACGGCGCTCAGCGACCCGTCGAGCGCCAGCTCGCCCAGGCAGACATATTGCTCCAGCTCGTCCGCCGGCAGCACGCCCATCGACACCAGCAGCCCGGCCGCGATCGGCAAATCGTAGTGCGAGCCCTCTTTCAGCACGTCGGCCGGCGCCAGATTGACGATGATCCGCTTGGGCGGCAGCGACAGGCCGAGCGAGGTCAACGCCGCCCGCACCCGCTCGCGCGATTCGCCCACCGCCTTGTCCGGCAGCCCGACCATGACGAAGGAGGGAAGGCCCGAGGCCATCTGCACCTGCACCTCGATCGGCAGGATCTCGATGCCTTGGAAGGCGACCGTGTGTATGCGCGCGACCATCGGGGTTCCTCATGCAACTAGCGCACGAGCCTATGCGAGGAAGATGTCGAGGAGCTAGGGGAAAGCTGGTTGGGCCAGGGCATGGATCGCAAGGCCGACGGAGCCAGCGCTTGACGGTGGACACGGCGATGCGGAGTCCGGCTCGGATCAGGACGGCGTCAGGGAATCCGTCCGCCCTTAAATCTCCCCGTGCGGCGCCACCACGATGCAGGCGACATGCTCGCGGCCGAGCCGGCTGCAGGCGTCGTTCGCGGCGTCGGCGGAGAGGCCGGTGAGCTGGGCGCGGTACATGGTCGCCGCGTGCGGACGGGTCACGGTCGCCACCGCCGGGTGGGCGCGGTCGAGCGCGCCGTGGGCGTGGCTCTTGGCCTCGTTCGCGGCGGCCTCGGCCTGGATCGGGCTGCCGAAGGCGCCGACCTGCACGATCCAGCCGCCGCCGGCCGGCGCCTTGCCGGTCGAAGCGAGCAGCAGATGCGGCTTCTCTTCCGGCATCGGGATGCGGGCCGCGGCGGGCTGCGGCGCATAGGCGGCGAGCGGCGATTCGATCGGGCCGCGCGCCCGCTTGGCTGCGAGCTGTTGATTGAGATCGCCGATGGCGCCCGGATCGTAGGAAGGCGCCGGCTGATAGGAGACGGTTTGGATCGACGCTGCCTGAATGTGAGCCGGCATCGGCGGCGGCAGGGCCGCCATCTGCACCGGAGCCGGCAGCGGCGCTACCTGGACCGGCTTGATCGGCGCGGGGTCCGGCGGCGGCACGTAAGCGACCTGCTGGATAACGGGCGCCGGGCGGGGCGGGGCCATCGGTGCGGGCGCCGGCGTCACGACCGGCGCGGGGGTAGCGGCGGCGACTTGCAGGGTGCCGTTGAGCGCCCGCTGATTGAGCTCGTCGGACGAGGTCTCGGCGACGGCGTAGCGGGCGAGCGGTCCGGATGGAGCCCGGTCGCCGAGACGCGGGCCGATCGCGGCCATATAGCCCACGGTCTCGCTCGGCAGCGGCGTGCCGTTGTAGAGATAGGATTCGAACCGGCCCGGCCCGGCATTGTAGGCCGCGAGAAAACCCGGCGAGCCGTAGCGCGCATACATCTCGCCGATATAGGCGGTGCCGGCCATGATGTTGTCATGCGGCGAATAGGGGTCGGGGCCGAGCCCGTAGCGATCGCGCATCTGGGCGTAGGTCACGGGCATCAGCTGCATCAGCCCCATAGCGCCGGCGCCGGAAATGGTCAGCGAGCCGCCGATATATTGCTGCCCGCCGGATTCCTGGCGCATGACCTCGCGGATCCATTTCTCCGGCACGGAGAAGCGCCCCGACGCTTCGCGGATATAGGGTCCCCAGGGATCGCCCGGCGGCCCCGGCGGGGAATAATCGCCGGCCGCGGCGCGCTGAGCGGCGACCGCCGGGCTCGGCATGCCGCGTGTCGCCTGCTGCTGCGATCCGCCGGAACAGGCGGCCAATCCGGAGACGAGAGCGATGCCGAGGGCCAGGCGCGCGACGCCGCGCAATCCGGCCTCGGCACCCGGATTTTCCTCCGCTCTTCCGACAGACAACGAGCGCGCCATCGCCAGTGTTCCCCTGCTGGCTTCGAATCCAAGACCTTAAACAACAACCTTAAACCATAATATCAGTCCTGGGGCAATCACCCTGCGTCAAATGGACGACGGTGCAGATTGACGCGCGGCTCGGCATTTCCCAGATCAGGAGAATCGAAGGCTCATCCACGGAGAAGGGAATGGAGCAGAGCGGCACAACCGTATCCGTCCGCATCTCGATCGATCTGGACCGGCTCGAGCAGGAAGTGCGGGTTATCCGGCACGTCCATGACGATCCCGAGGAATCGGGGATCGCCGGCCTCGTCCAGCGCTTGCGCTACTTGGCGGCAAGCGCCAACCGCCTCGCCGACCGGCTGGAGCGAAGCGGCTGAACCGGTCTCACCGCCGCCGGCGCTTCTCGATCGCGTCCCAGATCCGGCCTTCGAGCTTGGCGCCGTCGAAGCGGTTGATCTCCTGCAGCCCGGTCGGCGAAGTGACGTTGATCTCGGTCAGATAGCCGCCGATCACGTCGATGCCGACGAAGAGCAGCCCCTGCTCCCGGAGGGTCGGGCCGATCGCGGCGCAGATCTCGCGCTCGCGCTGGGTGAGTTCGGTCTTCATCGCCGTGCCGCCGACATGCAGATTGGCGCGTGCCTCGCCACGCGCCGGCACGCGCAGCACGGCGCCGGCCGCTTCCCCGTCGATCAGGATGATGCGCTTGTCACCCTCGCGCACCTCCGGCAGATAACGCTGCACCATCACCGGCTCGCGCGCGATCTGCTCGAACATCTCCAGCAGCGAGACGATGTTCTCGTCGTTCTCCTGCAGGCGGAAGACGCCCGCGCCGCCATTGCCGAACAGCGGCTTGATGATGATGTCGCGATGCTCCTCGCGGAATTCCTTGATCGTCTGGCGGTCGCTGGTGATGAGCGTCGGCGGCATCAGCGGGCCGAAATGGGTGACGAACAGCTTCTCCGGCGCGTTGCGCACGCTGATCGGATCGTTCACCACCAGTGTCGTCGAGCGGATATGCTCCAGGAGGTGTGTCGCCGTGATATAGCCCATATCGAAGGGCGGATCCTGCCGCATCAGCACCACATCCATGGTGGCGAGATCCAGCACCTCGAACGGGCCGAGGCTGTGATGCCGACCGTGTTCGCGCCGAACCTCGAGCTTGCGCGCGCGAGCATAGAGGCGGCCGTTCCTCAGCCACATGTTTCTGGTCAGGTAATGATAGAGCAGATGGCCGCGCGCTTGCGCTTCGAGCGCCAGGACGAAGGTCGAATCGGCATCGATGTTGATGGTCTCGATCGGATCCATCTGGATGGCGACGGCAAGGCTCACAATGGCAATTCCTCTCCGGACGGGGCGTGTCAGTATAGAGCCTCGCCGCCCGCCGTGAACTGCTAAACCTGCTTCTATCCGGCCGTCACGCCGCAGTGCTGCTAAAGCCCCATCTGGCTGATCAGCTCGTTGACTCGTCGCTTGTAATCGATGCGCTTCGTGTCGAGCAGCGAAACGAGTTCCGGAAGCGAGGCCGACTTCTTCCCCGTGCTGACGAAGCCGGTTCCGGCCATCATATGCACGATGACGCCGACGCCCGCCTTCTTGCCCTTCGACTCGAAGGCCTTGTCGACCTCGCTCACCTTCTCGAGCGCGTTCTGAATAGTCAGCGGCGCATTCAGGACATCCTTCACCGCCTTCAGAATATGCTGGGCGGCCGAGCCATGCGGGCCGACCAGCGGAATGGCACCGCGAGCGACCCGGTGAATATCCTTGATGATTTGCCGGTCGGCATCGTGGATTTCGAGCTGCGGCATTTCATTGAGATTCGTGACCCGGCCGCAGATCTCGAAGCCCCTTTCGCTCAAAGCGGGCGTTGCTTCGATGTAGAATCCCGCCGTGCTCTTGTGCATGGCCTCGAACACCAGTTCAAGACTCGGCCCGAAGATCGCCACGGGATAGATGCCGACGCCTTTTTCGCTGAAGACGAAATCGCCGCGTGACCCCTGAAGCGCGGGAATGCTGCTTTCGCGCTCGATCGCGAACGCCCGCCTGCTCTTGGACAATACCTTCTGGCTGCGCATGCGCACATAGGTAATGCGGCCACCCATCTTCTCGACATATTTCTGCATTTCGAGCCTTCGGCCGGATGATTACGAATTTGCTACGCAATCCTTGGCCTATTCTCGATATCCTCCGTTACAATCTTAGTAGCCTATGGGGTGGAATCGGACTGCCTCGTCAGTTCAGCTTGCCGCGTACATGCTGAAGCAGAAGCGCCGCCTGCTCGCGTTCCGGTGAAGAGGGCGCGTGACGGATCGCCGCTTGCAAAGCTGTCGCCGCGCCACCGAACCGGTCCAGATGGGCGTTGAGCAAGCCTGCCTCGTACCAAAGCCCGGCATGATCCGGCGCCAGCAGCAGCATGCGCTCGATCACGGCGACGGCGTGCTCGGGCTCGCCGGCTCGGATCAGCCGGCTCTTGATGTTGTTCTGCAGGCGCAGCAGCACCTCGCGGTCGGGCACGCGCCGGCGAAAATGCGGCTGCAGCGTCGCGGTTTCGTCGAGGCCGCGCAACAGCTCGCCCAGCCGCTCCGCATCGCAGGCGATGCCGCCGGCGAAGGGATCGATAATCGCGTACCGGTCATCCTCGCCCAGACCGATCAGGAAATGGCCGGGAAAATTGAGTCCGGCGGCATCCCAGCCTTGGGCGCGGGCGACGTGGATATAGAGGATGCCGAGCGTTACCGGCAGGCCGCGGCGGCGATCGATCGCCCGCAATATATCGGCATTGGCGATGTCGTCATAATTCTCAGTGTCGCCGCGATAGCCGTAGACGCCGCCGATCACGGCGCCCAACGCCTCGACCTGCTCGTCCAGCTCGGCATCGCCGCCGGCCGCTTGCCTGACCGCGCTCGCCAGTTCCTTCAGATGCTGGCGCTGCGGCGCAGAATCGATGCCGGGCCGTTCAAGCTCGGCGAAGGCGATCGCCCCTTCGATCAACGGCAGCACCTGCCCCGTTTGCGACCCCAGCCGCCGCAGCAATGCCGCGGCCGCCTCCGTCATTTCAGCGGCTCGATCTGAATCGGCGCCGAGGTTGCTGGCGGCGATTGCGGTGCCGGCGCGAATTGCCCGGATGGCGGAGGATTCGGTGTTTGATAGGGCTGCTGCTGATATTGCGGTGCCGGGGCATATCCGCCCTGGCCGCCGGTCGAGATCGGTGCCGGCGCCGGGGGTGGCGGCGGTGCCGCGGGCGGAATGTTGCCCTGGCCCGGCACCTGCGTCTCGCCGGCACCGGAACGGATGCGGACATAATTCACGACACGGCGCACATCGGGGATGTTGCGCGCATGGTTCAGCACCAGATCGAGCTCCTCCTGGGTGCGGGCGATGCCGATGATGTAGACGACGCCGTCGACGGTCTCGATCGAGTAGTTGAGCGACTTGATGCCGCCGTCGAAGGTAAGCTCGGTCCTGAGCCGCGTCTGGATCCAATTATCCTTGGCATTGGCGCCGAAGCTCGACGCGTCGGAGAGCTTGATCTCGTTGATGACCTCGCGGACGCCGTTCACCTTCCAGGCGATGGCGACGGCCTGATCGCGCAGTGCCGGATCCGGTACGTTGCCGGTCAGCAGCACCCGGCCTTCGAATACGTTGATATAGACGTATTTCTCGATGGCACTGTTGGTGCCGACATAGTCGGCCTCGAGCTGCGACTTGATTCCCGTGTCGCTGAACGTGCCGCCGGGGCCGCGCTCCTGGGCCAGCGCATAGCCGCCGCCGGCGGCGCCGGCGCCGACCGCCGCGACCACGCAGCCGCCCAGACTGGTGCAGCACAGGGACAAAAGTGCGAGCCGAGCAAGCACGGAACGGGAAGATGTCACAGGGCGGCACTCCGTCATGGTCAAGGAATCAGCTATAGGATGACTGAATTGTGGCGACAACAGTGCAGATGCTGCCGGTCAGGCGGGGAGCCAGGCCGATTCGAGGTGGCGCGGCAATCGGTAAGGCATCACCAGCATGACATCGAAGCGCACGTCGAGGGCTGCGAGATTCGGGCGCGCGGCAATGAACTGGCGCGTTGCCATGGCGATCCGGCTCTGCTGGCGCATCGAGACTGATTCGGCGGCGGTGGCATAGTCAGCGCGCGCCTTGACCTCGATCACCGCCAGCGTCCGGCCGCGACGCGCGACGATGTCGAGCTCGCCCGCGGGGCAGCGCCAATGATGCGCCAGGATCCGATACGCTTTCAGCCGCAGCATCAGCATGCACAGCCGCTCGGCACGGCGGCCGTGGCGCTCGGCCTCCGCATAGCTGCGCCGCCTCACGGCTTGCCGAGCGCCAGCGCGCGCGCATAGATCTCCCGCCGCGGCTGGTCGAGCCGGGTTGCGACCTCGGAGGCTGCATCGCGCAGGCTGAGCCGGCCGAGCGCTTCGCGCAGCATCTCGTCGATCTCTTCCGGGGCCACGACCCGATCGAGCGGCGGTCCGATCACGACCACGATCTCGCCCCTGGGCGGTCCGTCCCGTTCATAGCGCCGGGCGAGCTCGCCGAGCGTGCCGCGCGCCACCTCCTCATAGAGCTTGGTCAGCTCGCGCGCGACCGCGGCCGGCCGGTCGCCCAGCATGCCGGTCATGTCGGCGAGCGAGGCGGCGAGGCGCGGCCCCGATTCGAAGAAGATCAGCGTCGTCCTGAGCGCCGCCACCTCGGCGAGCTGGCGGCGCCGCCCGGCGGATTTGGCGTCGAGGAAGCCCATGAACAGGAAACGGTCGCTCGGCAGGCCCGACAGCACCAGGGCCGCGAGCACGGCGGAGGGACCGGGCAGGCCCGCGACCGGCAGCCCGGCCGCGATGGCGTCGCGCACCAGCTTGTAGCCCGGGTCGGAAACGAGCGGCATGCCCGCGTCGGAGATGAGCGCGATGCGCTCGCCCCCGCGCAGCCGCTCCAGGAGCTGCGGCCGCACCCGGTCGGCATTGTGGTCGTGATAGGCCAGCAGCGGCGTGCGGATGCCGTGGATCGCCAGCAGCTTGGCGCTGACCCGCGTGTCCTCGCAGGCGATCGTGTCTGCCGAACGGAGCGTCTCGAGCGCACGCAGCGTTATGTCCTGAGCATTGCCGATCGGGGTCGCGACAATGTAAAGGCCGGGAGCCAAGCCGCGTTTACTTGGCACCGCCCCGCCGCTAGGCTCTGCGGCCGCCTCGATGGGCTCGGAGGAATCGTTCGTTGCGCTGTTCATCTCACCGTCTTGCGGGCGCGTCATGGCTCGTGATCCTCGCGCTCGGAGTGTCCGGCTGCGCGATCCAGAACGTACCGGTCGGTGCCCCTCTGTCGCAAGCGCCAGCCGAAGTCCCGCCACTGGCACCAGTCCCGCCGCCGCAGGCGGCACAGGAAGTTCCGCCCCCGCCGCCGGAGCGGCTGGTCGATGTCGGCGGCAAGATCGATGTCGCCCTGCTGCTGCCGCTGAGCGCGCCCGGCCGGGTCGGTGTGCTCGGCCACGACATGCTCGATTCAGCCCAGCTCGCCATGACCGAGCTCGCGGATGACGGCATGGCGCTCACACCCAAGGACACCAAGGGCACGCCCGACGGTGCCGCCGCGGCAGCGCGCAAGGCGGTGGCCGAGGGCGCGAAGCTCATCGTCGGTCCGTTGACGGCACCTGAGATCGAGGCGGTGCGGCCGATCGCGCTGCAGGCCGGCATCAATGTCCTCGCCTTCTCCAACGTCGCCCAGACGGCCGGCAACGGCGTGTTCCTGCTCGGGATCCTGCCGCAGGACGAGGTCCGGCGGATCACGCGATATGCCGCCTCGACCGGCATCGACCATTTCGCCGTGCTGGCGCCGTCCAACGCTTACGGCAAGCTCGCCAGCGACGCGTTCCAAACGGCCGTCGCCGACGCCGGCGGCACGCTCGACGCCTCCGGCTTCTACGATCCCAATTCCACCGATCTGCGTCAGGCGGCAAAGCGCCTGGCCGGCACGCCGGGCTTTTCCGCCCTGCTGCTGCCCGAACCGGATGCGGCGCGGCTCAAGACCGCCGCATCGCTGCTGCCGGCCTACGGCATCGACCCGACCAAGGTACGGCTGCTCGGCATCGGCGGTTCGGGCGAAGGCTGGGAGGCGAGTAATCTCGGCACCGAGGCGACCTTGAACGGTGGCTGGTTCGCGGCGCCCGCGGAGGAGGCGCGCGCCGGCTTCGAGCAGCGTTTCCTCGACGCCTTCGGACGTAAGCCGCAGCGCCTGGCGACGCTCGCTTACGATGCGGTCGGCGTCGCCGCCGTGCTCGAGCGCACGCCCGGCGCCGGCTTCTCGGCCGAGTCGATTACCAACCCCAGCGGCTTCGCCGGTGCCGACGGCATCTTCCGCCTGCTGCCCGACGGCACGGCGCAGCGTGGCCTGGCCGTTCTGCAGATTGAACGCAGCGGCACCAGTACAATCAGCCCGGCACCGGACACATTCGAGCAAACCGGGCAGTAAATGCCAAGAGTGCTTACAGTAAAATAGAGTCGATGCCAATAAAATAGGCATCGACTTTTAACTGTCAGCAAATGTTTACAAATTTTCCAATAAAACTGTCATCTCTCTAGCGGACGCTCCGCCGGCGTCGTTTAGCCCTACCCTTTTCCCTCCGTCAGAATCTTGATTGCTGTTGGCCTGCGACGGCGTGCAGCTGGTCTTTTCCTTTCGAATCGGCGGACGGGATGCGGAGCCGGGGCGAACGCGCCACCCGGAAATCGATCCAGAGAGGCGAATATGCACACGAACTCCGTCGGGCCGCTCGGAAGGAGCGCCGCCTGCGCTCTGGCCTTGTCCATCGCGCTTGTCGCCGCCCCGGCCCACGCTGATGCGCCGACCCAGACACCGATCAAGCACATCGTCGTCTTCTTCGAGGAAAACCAGTCCTTCGACCATTATTTCGGCACCTATCCGAACGCCGCCAACATTCCCGGCGAGACGAGCTGGGTGGGCGTGCCGGCGCCGCAATTCGTGCCGCGGCCGAACACGCCTACGGTGAACGGGCTGACGCCGGAGCTGCTGACCAACAATCCGAACAAGACGCTCAACGGCGCGCCTGCCAATCCGCAGCGCCTGCGCCCGATGGATGCCGCCGTCTGCTCCAACAACCATTCCTACACGCCGGAGCAGAACGCGGCCGATCACGGGCTCATGGACAAGTTCCCGCAGAGCACGGCGGGCACCGGCGAGGGCTGTTCGCCCGACGGCTCCACGGTCATGGATTTCGTCGACGGCAACACGATCACGGCGCTGTGGAACTACGCCAATCACTACGCCATGAGCGACAATTCCTTCGACGCCACCTTCGGCCCGACCCTGCCCGGCCATCTCAACCTGATCTCGGGCAACACCCATGGCGGCATCCTGCACAACGCCAGCAGCAGCAGCGCCGTCTTCATCGATCCGAACGACGGCACGGTCACCGACATCAACAATATCGCAGGATTTCTCGACGATTGCGGCAGCGATCACGGCGGTACCGTCAAGGCCGCGACGCTGGAGATGACCGGCCGCAATGTCGGCGATCTGCTGAATGCCAAGGGCGTCACCTGGGGCTATTTCCAGGGCGGCTTCGCGCCGTCGAGCCCGGCGGTGGTCGATGCCAACGGCAACACGGTCACGCCGGCGGCGTGCGCCGGCACGCTGGTCCAGCATCAAATGACCATCAACGGCACGACCTACACCGTGCCCAACCCGACCACGGGCTTCACCGGCGACATCCATACGCCGGCGACGGTCTATGCCACCGGCATCGCGCCGTTCAGCCACTATGCCAGCACGCGCAACCCGCATCACCTGCCGCCGAGCTCGCCGGCGATGATCGGCCAGACCGACCAGGCCAACCATAATTACGACACGGCCGATTTCTTCACGGCGCTGCAGAACGGCAATCTGCCGGCAGTCAGCTACGTCAAGGCGTTCGATCCCTATACCGGCCATCCGGGCAACTCCGATCCGCTGGTCGAGCAGGCCTGGCTGGTCCAGGGCATCAACGCCGTCATGAAATCATCGGCCTGGTCCTCGACCGCGATCATCATCGCCTGGGACGATTCGGACGGCTGGTATGACCATGTGCTGGGTCCCGTGCTCACCCCGTCGGGCACCAGCATCGACGCGCTCGCCGGCCCCGGCAATTGCGGCACGGTGACGGGTGCCGCCGATTCGCCGCGCTGCGGCCGCGGCCCGCGCCAGCCGCTGCTGGTGATCTCGCCCTATGCCAAGACCAACTATGTCGACCACACGCTCACCGACCAAGTCTCGATTCTCGCCTTCATCGAGCAGAATTGGGATCTGGGCTTCATCGACGGGCCGAACCCGCCGGCTCAGGGGACAGGTTCGACTGACCGCTATGCCGGCTCGATCGACGGCATGTTCGATTTTACCGACGCGCCCAATCTGCGCCAGCTGCAGCTCGATCCGGTGACCGGCACGGTCGCCGGCAAGAACTGGTAGAGCGATCCTCGAAGACGGGGCGGCTGAGGCCGCTCCGTCGTTATTTGGAATAGAAATAAATATAAAATGTATCTCTCGGTTGTACCGGGGAGACCCAAGATTGCCAAGAGCACTTATAGTATTCACCGATGAAATAACTCATCGAGTGGTAAAGGAAGCGAAAGTATAACAGTTGAACTGTCCGTATCATTGTCGCTAATCGAACCAAATTTCACGAAAATTATCGCAAAATTGTCATGGTTACGGGAGAATCTCTCGCACGCCTTCAACCCTATCCATTTCGACCCGTCCAACCTTCGACGATCGGCCGGCGCCATTGCGGGGCGGTGACAGGCGCGAGTCACGCTTCCGGACGGGGCGATCGACGGAACGGGAGCGGCACCGACAAGGGGCGAGCGCGTCGCTCCGCAACAAGCAGAGAGGCAAAACGATGCGGGTAAGACACTCTCGGTTATTTCAGCAAGTTTCCCGTTGCGTGCTCGGCCTGGCCGTCGCTCTGTCGGGGAATATTTCTCCGGCGCTGGCCGATATGCCGACCAAGACGCCGATCAAGCACGTCGTGGTCTTCTTCCAGGAAAACCAGTCGTTCGACCATTATTTCGGCACTTACCCGAACGCCGCCAATATTCCTGGCGAGACGAGCTGGGTCGGCATTCCGGCGAGCCAGTTCACGCCGCGCCCCAACACGCCGACAGTGAACGGGCTGACGGCAGAGCTGCTGACGAATAACCCGAACAAGACGCTCAACGGTGCGCCCGCCAATCCGCAGCGCCTGCGGCCGGCCGATGCGGTGGTTTGCGACAATAGTCACGATTACACCAAGGAACAGGACGCGGCCGATCACGGCCTCATGGACAAGTTTCCGCAGAGCACGGCCGGCACGGGCGAAGGCTGCCTGGCCGACGGCTCGAGCGTCATGAACTATGTCGACGGCAACACGGTCACGGCGCTGTGGAATTACGCCAACCATTATTCCATGAGCGACAATTCCTTCGATACGAACTACGGCCCGACGCTGCCCGGCCACATCAACCTCGTCTCGGGCAACACGCATGGCGGCATCCTGCACAACGCCTCCAGCAACAGCGCCGTCTTCATCAACCCGACTGACGGCTCGGTCACCGACATCAACAACATCGCGGGCTTCCTCGACGATTGCGGCAGCGACAAGGGCGGCACGGTCAATGCCGCGACGCTGGAGATGACCGGTCCGAACGTCGGCGACCTGCTGAACGCCAAAGGCGTCACCTGGGGCTGGTTCCAGGGCGGCTTTAAGCCGACCTCGCCGGCCGTCGTCGACGCCAACGGCAACACCGTGACGCCGGCCGTCTGCAGCACGGCCCACGCCAACCACCAGGTCGTGGTCAACGGCACCACCTACACCGTGCCGAACCCGACGATCGGCTTCACCAAGGACGTGCACACCCAGGGCACCGACTACAGCACCGGCGTCGTGCCGTTCATGCACTATGCCAGCACGCGCAACGTGCACCATCTGCCGCCGAGCTCGCCCACGATGATCGGCCAGACCGACCAGGCCAACCACCAGTACGATACGTCGGACTTCTTCACGGCGCTGCAGAACGGCAATCTGCCGGCGGTCAGCTACGTCAAGGCGCCGACCTATCTCTACGGCCATCCGGGTAATTCCGATCCGCTGGTCGAGCAGACCTGGCTGGTCCAGGGCATCAACGCCGTCATGCAGTCGCCCTTCTGGTCCTCGACCGCGATCATCATCGCCTGGGACGATTCGGATGGCTTCTACGACCACGTCATCGGCCCCGTGCTGACCCCCTCGGGTGCCAGCATCGACGCGCTCGCCGGCAGCGGCAGCTGCGGCACGCCGGTCGGCGGCGCCGACGCCGCCCGTTGCGGCCGCGGCCCGCGCCAGCCGCTGCTGGTGATCTCGCCCTATGCCAAGACCAACTATGTCGACCACACGCTGACCGACCAAGCCTCGATCCTGCTCTTCATCGAGCAGAACTGGGACCTGGGCTTCATCGACGGCCCGAACCCGCCGGCCCAGGGCACCGGCTCGGTCGACCGCTATGCCGGCCCGATCGACGGCATGTTCGACTTCACCGATGCGCCCAACCTGCGCCAGCTCCAGCTCGATCCGGTCCGCGGCACCGTGGTCGGCAAGAACTGGTAAGGGCCGACCTCAGCAGCCGCCGGCTCGGAAGAACCCGAGCCGGCGGTCATTTCAGACTTCCTGAGATTTAGGAGATTGACCATGAATGTTCGTTTGATGCTGGCCGCCCTGGCGGTCTCCGGTGTCGTTGCGGCCCAGCCCGCCAGCGCCGAGTTCGTCGATAACGGCAATTTCGCCAACGGCACCACCGCAGGCTGGACCCTCACCGGCGACACCTCGTTCGACACGGTCAGCCATGTCATCGCCTTCCCGGGCGACCGCAACGCGCCGGTCGGCAACGAAATCCAGCTCGCCACCAACGACTCGACGACCGAAGGCCAGCTGAAGCAGACGTTCGCGACCGGTCCCGGCACCTATGCGATCAGCTTCGCGCTGCAGTCGGAAGATGCCCTGACCGCGCTCGATCATTTCACCACCAAGATCGACGGCGTCACGATCTCGCCCCTGTCCGTGACCGGCGGCACCTCGGCGTTCGACTGGACGACGTACACGTTCCAGTTCACCGAGACCGGCAGCGATACCGATCTCGAGTTCGACATCACCGACGGGCCGTCCTTCTTCGATCTGACGGACATCTCGGTCGAGCTGCCCGAGCCGGCCAGCTGGGCGCTGACGCTGGCGGGCCTGGCCGCTCTCGTCCTTATCCGTCGCCGTAACGCGACTGCCGCCTGAGGACGATAGAAGAGGCGGGGCCGCATTCTGGCGGCCCCGTTCGATCAAGGAAATCCAATGTTGCGTTCCGCTTGCCTCATCGCTCTCGCTCTGCTCGGCTGGTCCGCGCAGGCTCATGCCGATTGGGATGATCGACCAGGTGTCGGCTTCAACGGCTCCTACCTGATCTCGACACCGGACGCGCCCTGTGGCACCGGCACGCCGCCGCGCGGTCACTTCCCGCCCGATCTGCCGACGTCCGGCCCGTTCCAGGCCTTGAAGCTGACGGTCAAGCAGGATCCCAACAGGCTTTGCTACGTGTTCGGCAGGCTGGCCGAGGCGCCGACGATCCGCGTCCGCCAGGATGACGATCTGATCGTTGTGCTGGAGAACGACATCACCGACCCCTCGGCGCTCGACAAGATCGTAGCGCCGGGCAAGCTCGACACGCCCAACCCCAAGGTTCCGACCAAGGCCGGCTTCTATCCGGTCGTTCCGGCAATGCACCACCAGGCGACGGGCGCCACCAACCTGCATCTTCACGGCTTCGCCGTGCCCCCGACCGTGCCGCAGGACGAGGTGCTGAAGACCTGTGTCGATCCGGAAACGGGGCCGGCGAATTGCGGCCAACGCCGCTTCACCTATCACTACCATATCCCCCTCACGATGCCGGCCGGCCTCTATTGGTATCATCCGCATGTCCATGGCGAGGTTCAGGCGCAGATGCTGATGGGCCTGTCGGGGGCGCTCATCGTCGAGGGGCCGGACGACGATGCCCGCCGTAATGCCGGCATCTTCGACCGCGTCTTCGTCTTCCGGCAATCCACCGATCTCGATGCGCAGAACCAGGCGGCTTCGGTGCCGTCCGCGCCGGTCCACGCCGCCACGGTCGAGCCGGAGGCCGCCAAGGCCAGGAAGGAACCACCGTCGCTCGGCGGCCGGATCGAGACCGCGCACGAGCTCGCCTGCTCGGACAAGACCGGCACCGACGAGCTGACCATGAACGGCGCCCTGGTCAAGGACGGCGACGCGACCGACGCCGATCTCGCAGCACTGGAGATTCCGGCCGGGCATAAGCAGTTCTGGCGCATCGTCAATGCCGCGACCGACGCGTTCCTCGATCTCGCCCTGGTCGACCAGGGCGGCAAGCCCGTGCCGGTAGAGGTGGTCGCGCGCGACGGCGCGCCGTTGAGCGACGATACCGGCAAGGAGCTGCCGCCGCAGGCGACGACCGAGGCCCAGCTCGTGCCGCCCTCGGGACGGATCGAGTTCCTGGTCACGGCGCCCGCCCCTGGCAAGAAGATCTATTTCGTCAGCCATGGCGTCGATACCGGCTGCGCCGGCGACAAGGTGCCCGAGCGTAAGCTCGCTTATCTAAGCGTCACGCGGACGGCGCTGGAGAACGTGCCGACCGAGGTTTTGACGCCGCCGGCCGCACCGAAGCAGGGGCCGTTCACGGGCCTGCTTGCGCGCAAGACCGACCGTGAACGGACGATCGCTTTCGCCGAATACCCGCATCCGGGTTCGGACGATCTCAACGATTTCTACATCGTCGAAAGAAAGCCGGGCGCCGTGTTGCGGCCGTTCGAGATGGACGGGCCGCCGGCGATCACGGTCAAGTCGGGAACGACCGAGGAGTGGACGGTCGAGAATTGGACCAACGAGCTTCACGCCTTCCATATTCATCAGGTCCATTTCCGGGTGCTCGACGTGAACGGCCGGCCGGTGCCCGAGACGCCGCTGCTCGATGTCGTGACCGTGCCGGCCGCCAGCCCGGCGGATGTCGCCACGGCCAAGGGCGTGGTGCCGGGGCGTGTGCGGGTCAAGCTCTACTTCCCCGCCGAGCTCGCGGGCGACATTCCGTTCCATTGCCATCTCGTCGACCATGAGGATGCCGGCATGATGGCCGTGCTCCGCGTGCTGCCGCCGGAAGGCGAGACACCGGAGAAGAAAGCCGAAATGAGCCCGGTCAAATGGGCCTCGCTGCTCGATCCGCCGATCTGCCGCAGCCCGCGCGCGTCGAGCGGCTCCGACGTGTCCGACTCTCAGGAGAGATGATTTGGTTCAAGTAACGAAATCATCGCGGAAGGAGTAGTTCAAATAATATTCAATATTCTTTCAATTGAAATACTGGTGTCATGAGAACTCTTTATTCTCTGATACCTTACCTGAAATGGCGCTGAAATATCGAATGCGTGCGGATGGCGATCAACGCGCCGACCGATATTGCTGCTGTATTTTCAGGCAGGCAGTGAGAGTTCCTTATTCGGAGGCACAAGCATGAAAGACTGTCGAATGCAGCATTGGAAGCGCCTGCTCACCGGCGCGCTGACCGCCGGCACCGCCCTGTCGGGCTTCGCCGCGCAAGCCGTCGCGGCGACCGGCCCGACCACGCCGATCCAGCACGTCATCGTCATCTTCGAAGAGAACAGAACCTTTGACAACTACTTCGGGACTTACCCGAACGCGGCGAACAATCCCGGCGAGACGAGCTGGATCGGCGTGCCCGCGCCGACCTTCACGCCCAAGCCGAACACGCCGACCGTCAACGGCCTGACGCCGGAGCTGCTGACCAACAACCCGAACATCAACAAGAACGGCGTCAAGGTGAACCCGATCCGGCTGCGTCCGGCGGATGCCATCACCTGCAGCAACAACAACGACTACACCAGCACGCAGCTGTCGGAAGATAGCGGTCTGATGGATCGCTTCCCGTCGCATGCGGCGGCGAGCGGTCAGGGCTGCCTCGCCGACGGCTCGACCGATCTCGGCTACTATGACGGCAACACCGTCACCGCGTTGTGGAATTACGCTCAGATGTACTCGATGAGCGACAACCACTACGACACGACCTACGGCTCTAGCCTGATCGGCCACATCAACCTGGTGTCGGGCAACACGCACGGCGCCATCCTCCACAACGCCACGACCAACGGCAGCGTCTTCATCAACCCGGCCGACGGCTCGGTCACCGCGATTGGCAACATCGCCGGCTTCCTCGATGATTGCGGCGACGATCGCGGCGGCACGTCGAAATCGGCGACGCTGGAATTCACCGGCACCAACGTCGGCGATCTGATGAATGCCCAAGGCGTCACCTGGGGCTGGTTCCAAGGCGGCTTCAAGGCGACCAAGGCCGCCACGCTGAAGGCGGACGGCACCACCTCGAGCCCGGCCCAGTGCAACACCGCCCACACCAACCATCAGTTCACGGTCAACGGCACGACCTTCAAGGTGCCGAACCCGACCATCAATCCGGGCTCGGACACGCATACTTCGGCGACGGACTACGCCACCAGCGTCGTGCCGTTCCAGCACTACGCCAGCACCCGCAACGTCCACCATCTGCCGGCCAGCTCGGTCGCCGCCATCGGCAGCAACGACCAGGCCAATCACCAGTACGACATCTCGGACTTCTTCACCGTCCTGGCCGCCGGCAACGTGCCGCAGGTCAGCTACCTGAAGGCGCCGAGCTATCAGTACGGCCACGGCTTCAACTCCGATCCGCTGACCGAGCAGACCTTCATCGTCCAGACGATCAACGCGATCGTCGCCTCGCCGATCTGGGCCAGCACCGCAATCATCATCGCCTGGGACGATTCGGGCGGCGACTATGACCATGTCATGGGGCCGGTCGCGAATCCCTCGATGATCAGCAGCGATGGTCTCGCCGGTGCCGGCACCTGCGGCACGCCGGGAACAGGGGCCGATCTCGCCCGTTGCGGCGTCGGTCCGCGCATGCCGCTGATGGTCATCTCGCCCTGGGCCAAGGAGAATTACGTCGATCATGTCCAGACCGACCTCACCTCGGTTCTGGCCTTCATCGAGCAGAATTTCACCCTCGGCTTCATCGACGGCCCGGTCGCTCCGGCCAAGGGAACCGGTTCGTTCGACCGCTATGCCGGCTCGATGATGGGCATGTTCGACTTCACCTCGAAGCCCAACCTCAGCCGTCCGATCCTGGACCCGATCATGGGTACCGTGGTCAGCGTCAACTAGGCAGTCCGCTGCCGAAGGAAACCGCCGCCGGCAAGCCGGCGGCGGTTTCCGCATTCATGTCGGTTCGAATGAAGTTCACCCGCTCGCCAAGACACCTCCTTTGGATCGCCGGCATCATATGGCTCGGTCTCGCCGGCAATGCGCGGGCCGATTGGGACGATGGTCCCGGCATGGGCTTCACCGGCGATTTTCTGCTGTCGAGCGACCGGGCGCCATGTGGCGTCGGCGTTCTGCCGCGCGGGCATTTCCCGCCGGAAATCCCGGTCCTTCAGCCGTTCCAGGGGGTGAAGTTGGTGGTTCGGCAGGATCCCAACCGGCTCTGCTATGTCTTCGGCAGGATCGCCGAGGCGCCGACCATCCGGGTCCGCCAAGGTGAGGACCTCTACATCACGCTCGATAACGAGATCACCGATCCCGCAGCCCTCGACAAGCTCGTGGCGCCGGGCAAGCTCGATGTGCCCAACCCCAGGGTCCCCGCGACGCCAGGTCTCTATCCGGTGATCCCGGCGATGCACCATCCGGCGACGGGCGCCACCAACCTGCATCTCCACGGTTTCGCGGTGCCGCCGACCGTGCCGCAGGACGAGGTGCTGAAAACCTGCATCGATCCCGCGACGGGGCCGGCGCATTGCGGCCGGCGCGAATTCACCTATCACTACCGGGTCTCGGCCAGCATGCCCGCCGGGCTCTACTGGTACCACCCGCATGTCCATGGCGAGGTCCAGGCGCAGATGCTGATGGGGCTGTCGGGCGCCATCGTGGTCGAAGGGCCGGAAGATGATGCGCGCCGCGCCGCCGGCATCGAGGACCGCATCTTCATCGTCCGCCAGTCGGCCGATCTCGACGCCCAGGTGCCGGCGCCCGTTGCAACGGACGCGACACCGGCCCCCCGGAAGACGTCCGCGCCCCATGGTCCGATTGACACCGCGCACGAGCTCGCCTGCTCGAACAAGGCCGCCACCGACGAGTTGACGCTGAATGGCGCGGTGGTGAAGGATGGCGAGGTCGCCGACGCCGACCTCGCCCAGATCGAGATCGGCACCGGGCGCACACAGCTCTGGCGCATCCTCAACGCCGCGACCGACGCTTTCCTCGATCTGGCGCTGCTGGATGAGGACGGCAAATCGGTGCCTGTCGAGATCGTGGCGCGCGACGGCGCACCGCTCATCGATGATCAGGGACGCGATCAGCCGGCGCTATCGACGACGGATTCGCAGACGGTCCCGCCCTCGGGACGGATCGAGTTCCTGGTCAAGGCGCCGGCGCCCGGGCGCAAGCTTTACCTCGTCAGCCACGCGGTCGATACCGGCTGTGCCGGCGACAAGGTGCCGGAACGTAAGCTCGCCTATCTCACCTCGACCGATAGTCCGGCGCCGTTGTCGCCGCCGGTGGTCACGCGCGGCCCGATGTCCGACTGGGTGATCGCGTCCGACACGCCGCCCCCTCCGCCGCCGCCCAACCCTTTCGCCGGCCTGCTCGCCCGCAAGACCGATCGGGCGCGGACCATCCTCCTCGCCGAATATCCGCATCCGGGCTCGGACGATCTCAACGATTTCTACATCGTCGAGAAAAAGCCCGGCGCCGCGATGCGGCCGTTCGAGATGGACGGGCCGCCCGCCATTACGGTCAAGGCCGGCACGACCGAGGAGTGGACCGTCGAGAATTGGACGAACGAGCTGCACGCGTTTCATATCCATCAGGTCCATTTCCGCGTGCTCGCGGTGAACGGCCAGCCGGTGGCCGACAAGCCACTGCTCGATGTCGTGACCGTGCCGGCCGCCGGCCCGGCCGATGTCACGACCGTCGGCGCGGTGACGCCGGGGCGCGTGCGGATCAAGGTGAGCTTTCCGGCCGATCTCGCCGGCGACATCCCGTTCCATTGCCACCTCACCGACCACGAGGATGCCGGCATGATGGCGATAATCCGGGTTATGCCCCTGTCGGCCGGCAGGCCGGAAAGAAGTGCAGGCGTCAGCCCAGCAGCAGGCCCAGCACGGCGTTGAGCCGCTGACGCCCGGCCGGGGTTGCCATAAGGCGCTCCTGGTCGAGCGTCACGAACCCGCCCTCGATCAGTCGGGCGAGGCCCTCGGCATCGAGCACCGCCTCGGGCGGGCGGCCCAGCTCATCCATGAAGCGCCGGCGCGGAATGCCTTCGGCCAGGCGTAGCCCCATCATCAGCATCTCTTCAAACCGGGCCTCCGGGTCGAGCGGCAAAGTTTCCTCGGTGCCGTGGCTGCCGCTTTCGACCGCGTCGAGCCAGCTTTCCGGGGCCTTCTTCTGCCGTGTGGCGTGCTTGATGCCGTCGAGGGTCAGCCGGCCATGGGCGCCGGGACCGACGCCGACATAATCGCCATAGCGCCAATAGGTCAGATTGTGCCGGCTCGCCTGGCCCGGCCGCGCATGGTTGGAAATTTCATAAGCGGGCATATCGGCTTGCGCGAGGCGATCCTGGGTCAGCTCGAAGAGTGCGCCGGCGAGGTCATCGTCGGGCAGGATGAAATCGCCGCGGGCATGGGCGGTGTGAAAGGCGGTGCCGGGCTCGATGGTGAGCTGATAGACCGACAGATGATCGCCGGCGAGATCGAGCGCCTGGTCGAGCTCGGCCGCCCAGCCTTCGAGCGTCTGGTTCGGCCGCGCATAGATGAGGTCGAAGCTCCAGCGCGCGAAATGCCGGGCCGCGAGCGCGATCGCCGCCCTCGCCTCGCCGGCCGAATGGGCGCGGCCGAGAAAGCGCAGGTCGCGGTCGTCAAGCGCCTGGATGCCGAGCGAGGCGCGATTGACTCCAGCCGAGCGGAAGCCGGCGAAGCGTTCGGCCTCGACCGAGGTTGGGTTGGCTTCGAGCGTGATCTCGGCATCCGCATCGAGGTCCCAGTTGCGGGCGATCCGCTCGATCACCGCACCGGCGGTGGCCGGCGCCATCAGCGACGGCGTGCCGCCGCCGAAGAAGATCGAGGTGACGCGCCGGCGCCCGGTCAGTCCGGCGTAATGATCGAGCTCGGCCAGCAGCGCCCGCCGCCAACGCGCCTCGTCGATCTCGACGCGGACATGGCTGTTGAAGTCGCAATAGGGGCATTTCTTCAGGCAGAAGGGCCAGTGCACATAGATGCCGAACCCGGCGTCGGTCATGGCGCGAAGCAGGCCTCGACCAGCTGCGCGAAGGCGCGGGCGCGATGGCTGATCCGGTGTTTCACCTCGGCATCGAGCTCGCCGAAGGTCAATTGGTAGCCGTCTGGCACGAAGATCGGGTCGTAGCCGAAACCCTTGTCGCCGCGCGGCGGAAAGGTCAGCACGCCTTCGATGCGGCCCTCGAAGCTTTCGACATGCCCGTCCGGCCAAGCGAGCGTCAGGGCCGAGACGAAGGCGGCACGCCGGTCGTCGGTGTCGAGCGCGTCCAGCTTCTCCTCGACCAGCGCCATGGCCGCGGCGAAATCCTTGTTCGGCCCGGCCCAGCGCGCCGAATAGATGCCGGGCGCGCCGCCGAGAGCGGCGACAGCCAGGCCGGAATCATCCGCCAGAGCCGGCAGGCCCGAGGCACGCGCGGCCGCAAGCGCCTTCAGCTCGGCATTGGCGATGAAGGTGAAGCCGGTCTCTTCCGGCTCGGGCAAGCCGCGCTCGCCGGCCGAGCTGACCTCCGCGCCGAAGGGTTTCAGAAGCTCGACGATCTCGCGCAGCTTGCCCTTGTTGTGGGTGGCGAGGACGAGCTCGCCGTCGGCGAAACGCCGCCTCGCCATCTCAGCCGAGGCCTGTGATCGCGCCGCGCTGCAGGCGGGTCAGCTCGCCGATGCCCTTGCGCGCCAGCTTCAAGAGGGAGGCGAACTGCTCCTCGGCGAAGGGAGCGGCCTCAGCCGTGGCCTGGATCTCGACGATCTTGCCGCTCGCGGTCAGCACGAAATTGGCGTCGGCTTCGGCCTCGGAATCCTCGGCATAGTCGAGGTCGAGCACGGCAGTGCCCTGATGGATGCCGCAGGAGATGGCGGCGACGGAATCGATCAGCGGCAGGGTCGCGAGCTGCTTGGCGTCGACCAGCTTCCGGAGCGCCAGATGCAATGCCACATAGCTGCCGGTGATCGAAGCGGTGCGGGTGCCGCCATCGGCCTGCAGCACGTCGCAATCGATCTTGATCTGGCGTTCGCCCAAGGCCTTGAGGTCGGTCACGGCGCGCAGCGCCCGGCCGATCAGCCGCTGGATCTCCTGAGTCCGGCCGGACTGCTTGCCGCGTGCCGCCTCGCGGTCGGTACGGGTATGGGTCGAGCGCGGCAGCATGCCGTATTCGGCGGTGACCCAGCCCGAGCCGGTGTTGCGCAGAAAGGGCGGCACCTTGTCGTCGATGCTGGCGGTGCACAGCACATGCGTGTCGCCGCACTTCACCAGGCACGAGCCCTCGGCATATTTGGCGAAATTCGGGACGAGGCTGACCGGGCGAAGCTGGTCGACGGCGCGACCTGAGGGACGGGGCATGGGCGGATGCTCATCGGGGACGGGGCCGGCACGCTACAAGCCGCGCGCGCTCGCGTCCATCGCGAACGCCATGCGCCTGTCTATTGACAGACCGCCTCGAGCTTATGCCCGTCGGGATCGAGCACGAAAGCGGCGTAATAGCTCGGGCCGTAATGCGGCCTGAGGCCGGGCCCACCCAGATCGGTGCCGCCGGTCCTGAGAGCGGCGGCATGGAAACGGTCGACGGCCTCGCGGCTCGGCGCGACCAGTGCCAGGTGGAAGCCCGGGCCGGGCGGCGTCACCGGTCCGGATTGAAGGAACAGCGCCAGCTTGTCGTTGCCGCCGGCCGGTCCGTAGCCGGCCGCCTCCGGCCCGTCCCAAACCCGCACCTGGCCGAGCTCGGCCAGCACCGCGTCATAGAACGCCATGGCGCGCGCCAGGTCGGCGACGCCGAACGACAGGTGACCGAGCATGCGCCGACTATTTCGCCATCGCCTCGAGGCTCGGCAGATCGACCGCGTTCACGGCCCCTTTGAGGTCGTCGATGCCGATCTGCGACCCCTCGGCCCGCACCATGAAGCGGCTGACCAGCACGACCGAGTAGTCGCCGCTCCGGGCGGTGCGGTCATATTCCTCGACCACGGTGCGGCCGTCGACCTGGCCCATCTTGGTGTAGCCGGTGGCGGTCTCCTGATTGCCGGAGATGCCGAGCGAGCTGCCCAAGGCGGCGAAGGCGCCCATGGTGCCGAGATCGGTCACGCTCAGGCTGACCGCGCTCGGACCGGTGCCGTATTTGGCCGTGACCGTGCTGGCGCCGAGGCCGGCGATCTGGCCGCCGCCGCTCGATATGTCGCGGCGCGCGCCGACGGGGAGCGTGTCGGGCAGGAAGCGCTTCAGCGTGTCGACCGGCACGCCTGGAGCCGCGCTGCCGGACTGCATGGTCTTGCTGGCGTCCTCCATGGTCTTCGCCGCTTTTTCCAGCTGGCCCAGATCGAGCGTGCCGCCGCCTGGCAGCTTGATCGCGCCGGTGACGCTCCCGTCGCTCGTCGCGGGCCGGTCACTGGTGCTTCCCATCATACCGCCACCCATCATGCCGCCGCCCATCATGGCGCCGGTGCCGACGATCGCGGTGGTGACCACGCCGATCAGGATGAACACGATGAAGCCGACGAGGATGATCACGGCGGTGTAGGGCACGGCCCGGTCCGCCGGCGTCTTCATCAGCATCGGCAGCCCGCGATAGAAGAGGTAGAGGCTATAGAGGCCGAGGATGGAGAGAATCCCCAGCATCGGGATCAGATGGAAGATGCCGGCGAGCCAGGAGGCGGTCGCCGCATAGGCTGCGACCTTCAAGGCTTGCACCTGATTGCGCTGGCCTTGGAAGGTGGGAGCAAGCGCATCGATGATCAGGGCCAGGACGAAGATGCCGGCCAGCGATAGAACATAGCTGACGATGGCCCCGCTCAGCGCGCCCATCAGCGACGGCCGATAGACGGCGATGCCGGGAACCTCGTAGCCGAAGACCAGCCCGCGGAGCATCCGGGCGACGGGCGGTATGGCGGCCAGGATCATGACATAGCCGGTATAGAGCGAGCCGATCGTGGCCGGCTCCCGGTCGATCTTCTGCCATTCCTGATCGGGCTTGGTCAGGATGCCGATGATGCGCGCGACGAGCGCCGGCTGGGTCGGTGCGGGTTCCGCTTGAGGCAGGGTCACGGCCGTTTCTCCGATCGAAGACCGAAACGCATGGTATCACAGCGTCATGACCGATGCGACCATCCGCCGCGCGCACGGGCCGGCGATTGACGATCCGGTATCTTGACGCTTGCGCAGCTTGGCTGGCGCAGACCACCATGCACGCGCAACGATAAGAACCCATGGGAGGAATAATGAATCCGATAAAAGGACTGGGGCTGGCGCTCGTCGCGGCCCTGGCGCTGCCCGCTATTGCCCAAGCGAAACCCTTCATGGTCGTCGGCAATGACGAGAAGGTGACGTGGGACGATGCCGGCCAGGTCGTGCTGTCGGCGCCCGGCAAGGATACGGTCTCGATCATCGATCTGGCCGATCCCGATCATCCCAAGCTCGTCACCAGCCTGCCATTGGAAAACTCGGTCATCGGCCCGCCGACCAATATCGCGATCACGCCCTCGGGGGCGCTGGCGCTGGTCGCCAACTCGGTCGACAACGTCACCGACAACGGCGCGCTGAAGCAGGTCCCGATCGATCAGCTCCACATCATCGACCTGACCGCCAACCCGCCCAAGCTGCTGACCACGCTTCAGGTCGGCAAGCAGCCTTCGGGTCTCGACATCAATGCCGCCGGCGACATGGCGATGATCGCCAACCGCGCCGACAAGTCGGTGACGGTGCTGTCGATCAAGGGCGCCGAGGTCAAGGTCACGGACACCATCGCCTTTCCCGACAGCGTCGCCCATGTCGCCTTCACGCCCGACGGCAGGCACGCGCTGGCCGTGCGCAACGTCGCCAATCTGGTCTCGGTCATCGATATCGGGGCGGACGGTAAGGCCGCCTACAACAAGCTCGACCTGCCGACCGGCACTACCCCCTACAATCTCGTCGTAACGCCCAACGGTAAGCTCGCCCTCTCGCTCGACCAGGGCAACAATGGCGGCGGCTGCGACGGCAATGTCGACGGGGTCTCGGTGATGGATCTCAAGGCACAGCCGCCGCATGTCATCGACCGGGTCGTGGTCGGCGACTGCCCCGAGGGCATGGCGATCAGCCCCAAGGGCGATCTCGCCATCGCCGTCCTGATCGGCGGCACCAACTCGGCCAAGAACGCCTGGTTCCACCGCAAGACCGGCTCGCTGGCACTGCTCGCCATCCATGGCGACAAGGTGACCAAGATCAAGGAGGTGGCGGCGGGTGCCCTTCCCGAGGCGATCGCCTTCTCGCCCGACGGCGGCACGCTCTATGTCGGCAATTTCTTCGATGACGATATCGCCATCTACAAGGTCAAAGGCACCGAGGTCACCGATACCGGCCGCCGGCTGAAGCTGCCGGGTCATCCCGCCGCTGGCCGCGCCGGACCGTAAGTCGAGGACTGGTCGGCACGGTCGTCGCCCTTCGCTCCGGCCGAGCGAAGGGCGACGCCTCGCGGCGAAGAGGATATGCTGCGCCAGCTGCGAGCTTCGGAAGTAGAGCGATGTTCGATGTTACCCTGACCTTCGACAATGGACCGGAACCCGAGGTCACGCCCAGGGTGCTGGAAACCCTTCGCCGCACCGGCGTTTCGGCGACCTTCTTCGTCATCGGGCAGAAGCTGGTGGCGCATCGGGCGCTGGCCGAACGGGCCGCAGCCGAGGGGCACTGGATCGGCAACCACACCTTCACCCATTCGATCCCGCTGGGCGAGCGCGTCGAGGCCGATGCGCCCGAGATGGAGATCGGGCGGACCCAGGCGATCATCGGCGATCTTGCCGGTGCCGAGCGGCTGTTCCGCCCGAATGGCGGCGGCGGAAAGCTGGGACCGCATCTGCTCAGCCCGGCGGCGGCGGACTATCTCAAACATGGCGGCTTCACCTGCGTCCTGTGGAACTGCGTGCCCGAGGATTGGCTCGATCCCGAAGGCTGGGCGGATCGCGCGCTTCAGGATTGTCGCTCGCGGGATTGGACCTTGCTGGTGGTGCACGATCTGCCGACCGGCGCCATGGCCCATCTCGATCGGTTCATCCATGGCGTTCGCGATGCGGGGGGACGGTTTCGTCAGGATTTCCCGCCGGATTGCCTGCCGCTGCGGGGCGGGCGCGAGACGGAATCGCTGGGCTCGTTCGTTGCAAGCTGATAATGGAGCAAGCCAATTCAAGTGCGGCGGTTGACGCGTTCTGCCACACTTCATAAGTATCGTCCTTTCTGGATCAATCGCGTCATAGGGCGAAGCGTGACCGACCGCCTTATCCCTTCGGGCCGAACTCTGACTGCCGATACGCCGATCGGTGCGCTCAGCGAGCGGAGCCGCGAGATTTTCCGCCAGATCGTCGACGCCTATGTCGAGACGGGCGAACCAGTCGGCTCGCGCACCATCTCGCGCCGCATGGGGCTCGGCCTGTCCTCGGCGACGATCCGTAACACCATGGCCGATCTCGAGGAGGCCGGGCTGCTCTATGCGCCGCACACCTCCGCCGGCCGGCTGCCGACCGATGCCGGGCTGCGGTTGTTCGTCGATGGGCTGCTCGAGGTCGGGCGGTTGAGCCAGGGCGAGCGCGAGAGCCTCGAGAGCCACTGCCGGACCAGCGGGCGTTCGCTGCCGCAGCTCCTGGAGCAGGCGACGACCGCCCTCTCCGGCCTGTCGCGCTGCGCCGGGCTGGTGCTGGCGCCCAAGACCGAACGCTCGCTGAAGCATGTCGAGTTCGTCAATCTCGGCCCGGGGCGCGCCCTCGTCGTGCTCGTGACCGAGGACGGCATGGTCGAGAACCGCATCGTCGAGGTGCCGATCGGCATTCCGGCCTCCGTATTGGTCACGGCCGGCAACTACCTTTCGGCGCGCATCGTCGGCCACACGCTCGAAGAAGCGCGGACCAAGCTCACCACCGATCTCGAAGCGAGCCGCGCCGAGCTCGACGAGATCACCACGCGGCTGGTCGAGGCCGGCTTCGCCAGCTGGGCCGGCGATGCGTCGAGCGGCGGCGCCCTCATCGTCCGCGGCCAGGCCAATCTGCTGGGCGATATCAACGCGCTCGAGGATCTCGAACGGGTCCGCACGCTCTTCGAGATGCTGGAGACCAAGGATTCGATGCTGCGCCTGATCGAGGCGGCCAACCGCGGCGAGGGCGTCCAGATCTTCATCGGCTCCGCCAACCCGCTGTTCGGCGTGGCGGGCTGTTCCATGGTGATCGCACCCTATATGAACAGCCGAGAGCAGATCGTCGGCGCCATCGGCGTGATCGGCCCGACGCGGATCAACTATGCCCGGATCATCCCCATGGTGGATTATACCGCCAAGGTGATCGGACGTTTCTTGGGATAGACAGGAACGAGATGAATATGAGCGACCCCGCGATGCCTTCCGACCCCGTTGACGAGACGCCGGATCGCGCCGCCGAGCCGGCACCGAAATCGGACCGCGAGCGTGTGATCGAGCTCGAAAGCGAGACGGCCCAGCTCAAGGACCAGCTCCTGCGCGCGCTGGCGGAGCAGGAGAATGTCCGCCGTCGCGCTCAGCGCGAGCGCGACGATGCGGTGAAATACGCCGCGCAGAAGATCGCCGCCGACCTGGTGTCGAGCGCCGACAATCTGCGTCGCGCCCTCGAGAGCATGCCCGAGGCGAAGGCCAAGGACGACGCGACCAAGCAGCTCCTGGCCGGCGTCGCCGCGACCGAGCGCGAGCTGCTGGGCGCCTTCGAGAAGCACGGTATCCGTAAGCTCGTCCCCGACGGCGAGAAGTTCGACCATAATTTCCACCAGGCGATGTTCGAGCTCGAGAATACCGGCAAGCCCGCCGGCACGATCGTCCAGGTGCTCCAGGCCGGGTACGTCCTGCATGACCGGCTGCTGCGGCCGGCCATGGTCGGCGTCGCCAAGGGCCCGATGCCCGCGGCGGAGCCAGGCCCCGAAGCTGCGGCGAAACCCGAAACGCCGGCCGAAAAGCCCGATCCCTATCACCGCGTGGATACCAAGGCGTAAGGTAGCTTCAGATTCACCCATGCAATTATCGATCCGGCCGTTGCAGGGTCCGATCGTGACCCATATATAACCGAGGGGGCGGCTTAGCCGCTCACTTTGGGGGAACCAGCGGTGCCCCTTGGGGCCGCGATTCCTGCTAACTTCGAAGAGGCGCTCATGAGCAAAGTCATCGGTATCGACCTCGGCACGACCAATTCCTGCGTCGCTGTCATGGAGGGTAAGACCGCCAAGGTGATCGAGAACAGCGAGGGTGCGCGTACCACTCCCTCGATGGTCGCATTCACCGAATCGGGCGAAAGGCTGGTTGGCCAGGCGGCCAAGCGGCAGGCCGTCACCAATCCGGAAAACACCTTCTTCGCGATCAAGCGGCTGATCGGCCGCCGGTTTGCCGACCAGGTCGTCAAGAAGGATGTGGATCTCGTCCCCTACAAGATCATCGGCGCCGACAATGGCGACGCTTGGGTCGAGAGCCGCGGCACCAAATACGCGCCGTCGCAGATCTCCGCCTTTATCCTGCAGAAGATGAAGGAAACAGCGGAGGCCTATCTCGGCGAGACCGTGACCCAGGCGGTCATCACCGTGCCGGCCTACTTCAACGACAGCCAGCGCCAGGCGACCAAGGATGCCGGCAAGATCGCCGGCCTCGAGGTGCTGCGCATCATCAACGAGCCGACCGCGGCAGCCTTGGCCTACGGCATGGAGCGGCGCGGCGCCGGCACGATCGCGGTCTATGACCTCGGCGGCGGCACCTTCGACGTGTCCATCCTCGAGATCGGCGACGGCGTGTTCGAGGTGAAGTCGACCAACGGCGACACGTTCCTGGGCGGCGAGGATTTCGACAAGAACATCATCGACTATCTGGCCGAGGAATTCCGCAAGGAGCAGGGCATCGACCTGCGCAAGGATCGCCTCGCCCTGCAGCGCCTGAAGGAAGCGGCGGAAAAGGCCAAGATCGAGCTCAGCTCCTCGATGCAGACCGAGGTCAATCTGCCGTTCATCACGGCCGATGCGGCTGGCCCGAAGCACCTCAACATCAAGCTGACGCGCGCCAAGCTCGAAAGCCTGGTCGAGGATCTGGTGCAGCGGACGATCGAGCCCTGCAAGGCGGCGCTGCGCGATGCCGGCCTCAAGGCGTCGGAGATCGACGAGGTGGTCCTGGTCGGCGGCATGACCCGCATGCCCAAGATCGCCGAGACCGTGAAGCAGATCTTCGGCAAGGAGCCGAACAAGGGCGTCAACCCGGACGAGGTCGTGGCCATCGGTGCCGCCATCCAGGCCGGCGTGCTCAAGGGCGAGGTCAAGGACGTTCTGCTGCTCGACGTGACGCCGCTGTCGCTCGGCATCGAGACGCTGGGCGGCGTGTTCACGCGCCTCATCGACCGCAACACCACGATCCCGACCAAGAAGGGCCAGACCTTCTCGACCGCCGAGGACAATCAGACCGCGGTTACCATCCGCGTGTTCCAGGGCGAGCGCGAGATGGCGGCGGACAACAAGCTTCTGGGTCAGTTCGACCTGATCGGCCTGCCGCCGGCACCGCGCGGCATGCCGCAGATCGAGGTTGGCTTCGACATCGACGCTAACGGCATCGTCCAGGTTTCGGCCAAGGACAAGGGCACGGGCAAGGAGCAGCAGATCCGCATCCAGGCCTCGGGCGGCTTGAACGACTCCGAGATCGACAAGATGGTCAAGGACGCGGAATCGCATGCCGCCGACGACAAGAAGAAGCGTGAGCTGGTCGAGGCGCGCAACCATGCCGAGGCCTTGATCCACTCGACCGAGCGCACGCTCAGCGAGTCGGGCGACAAGGTGGCGCCGGCGGACAAGCAGGGCGTCGAGACGGCGGTCGCGGCGCTGCGTGAATCGTTGGCCGGCGAGGATGCCGAGGCGATCACCGCGAAGACCGAGGCGCTGACCCAGGCGGCCATGAAGATCGGCGAAGCCATCTACAAGGCGGCCCAGGCGGAAGGTCCGCAGGCCGGTCCGGGCGAAGGCCCGACCGATCACGGTGCCGACCATGGCGCCCCGGGCGACGACAAGGTCGTCGATGCCGATTTCGAGGAAGTCGACGAGCGCAAGAAGGGCCAATCGGCCTGACCGGCGATTCGGCATTTGACTAGGTCTCGACGCCCGGGTCTCGCATGCAGCGCGGCTCGGGCGTCGGTCCGTCGGGATCGATGAACGATGGCGAAACAGGATTATTACGAAACATTGGGCGTGGCTCGCGGCGCCTCGGGCGACGAGCTCAAGAAAGCCTACCGCAAGCTCGCCATGCAATATCACCCGGATCGGAATCCGGGCGACAAGGCGGCCGAACAGAAGTTCAAGGAGCTGAACGAGGCCTATGACGTCCTGAAGGACGATCAGAAGCGCGCCGCTTATGACCGCTTCGGCCATGCCGCCTTCGAGAATGGCGCCGGCCCGCGCGCCGGTGCCGGTGCCGGCGATTTCGGCTTCGCGTCCGGCTTCGCCGATATCTTCGACGAGATGTTCGGCGGCTTCGCCGGCGGACGGCGCGGCCAGGGCGCCACCCGCGGCAGCGATCTTCGCTACAATCTGGAAATCTCGCTGGAAGACGCCTTCAAGGGTTCCTCAGCGCAAATCCGCGTGCCGACCTCGGTCAGCTGCGAAAGCTGCAGCGGCAGCGGTAGCGAGGCAGGCTCGCGGCCGGTCACCTGCACCACCTGCAACGGCAACGGCAAGGTCCGAGCCCAGCAGGGCTTCTTCACCATCGAGCGCACCTGCCCCAGTTGCGGCGGGGCCGGCCGGGTCATCGAGAATCCGTGCAAGAGCTGCGGCGGCCAGGGCCGGATCCGGCGCGAGAAGACGCTGTCGGTGAATATTCCGGCCGGTGTCGAGGACGGCACGCGCATTCGTCTCGCCGGCGAAGGCGAAGCGGGCCTGCGTGGTTCGGCACCCGGCGATCTCTACATCTTCCTCTCGGTGACGCCGCATCGGCTGTTCCAGCGCGACGCCGCCAATATCCATTGCCGCGTGCCGCTGCCCATGACCACGGCGGCGCTGGGCGGCCAGCTCGAAGTGCCGACCATCGAAGGCGCCCGCGCGCGCATCACCATCCCGCCGGGCACGCAGACGGGCGATCAGTTCCGCTTGAAGGGCAAGGGCATGTCGGTGCTGCGCTCGCCCGCGCGCGGCGACATGTATATCGAGGCCGTGGTCGAGACACCGGTCAGCCTGACCAAGCGGCAGCAGGAATTGCTGCGTGAGTTCGAAGGTTCCGGCGACAAGGACAAGACGAGCCCGGAATCGGAGGGCTTCTTCGCCAAGGTCCGGGAATTCTGGGAAGATCTGAGGGACTAGATTCGATGCTGTTCGATTTCGCCAAGATCTCCCCGACCGATTGCTACAAGCTGATGATCTCGACGATCACGCCCCGGCCGATCGCCTGGGTCGTCAGCCAGGACAAGGCAGGCGCGCTCAACGCCGCGCCGTTCTCCTTTTTCAATGCCTTCTCGGGCGACCCGCCGGTAATCGGCATCGGCATCGGCAGCCGTTCGCCCGGCACGCCCAAGGATACGCGCGCCAATATCCGGGAAACCGGCCAGTTCGTGGTCAATTTGACCAACGAGGAGCAGGCGCGGGCGATGAACATCACCGCCATCGATTTCGACAAGGGTGTCTCCGAGCTGGCCAAGGCCGGCCTCACGGCGGTGCCATCGGTGCATGTGAAGCCGCCGCGCATCGCCGAAAGCCCGGTCGCGATGGAATGCGAGCTGATGCAGATCGTCGATCTCGATGGCAAGAGCGGGCTGGTGCTGGGCCGCATCCTCGCCATGCATATCCGTGACGACGCCGTGCTCGATCCGGCGAAATGCTATGTCGATACGCCCAAGCTTGGCTTGATCGGCCGCATGCACGGCGCCGGCTGGTACGCGCGCACGACCGATCTTTTCAACATGCCGCGCATTCCGCTCGCGGAATGGGAAAAGACCGGGGAATAGCTACTCCGGGAAGCTGGATGCGGCGGGGAACCCGTCCGACGCCGACCAGGCGAGATGCTTGTCGGTGCGGACGTGCTTCACCCACTGTCCGTCGCCGTCATAGCGATATCGGATGAAATCGGTGACGAGCGGCAGATCCGCCGGCAACGGCTCGTCGTCCTTGAGCGCTTTGACGCGCGGATCGTCGAAATCCGGATGGCTCGACACTTCGCGGATCGCGTCGGCCTTGTCCGGGCTGTCCGGCCGCCATTCGATCCTGTTGGCATGGACGAGGGTAAGCGCCGTCCGCTCACCTGGCTTGTCCTCGGTCGATTGAAAGGCCAGCTTGTCGCCGGTGATGCTGAAAAAATAAGTGATCTGGCCGGCATACTCGCCTTCGCCGGTGCTGCAATCATCGACCAGCGTCCAGATCGTCCCCTCGCCCTGCCGGACCGGGGCAACCGCGCCCAGCTCGCAATCGAGCCGGTGCTCGCCCAGCACCGCGCCCTTGCGATCGACCAGCCGAACCAGGCCGCGTTCGAGCGGCCGGTCCTTGATCGAGGCGGCGAGAGCGGCGGGCTCCTTGCTGTTCCCCCACATGGCGGTGCGCAGGGCGGGCGTGATCCGGGCATCCTCCCAGATCTCGACGGTGCGCTCGTCCGCTTGGCCGGCGGCGGCCACCACCTGTCGCGCCTGCAGCGCCAGGCCGGTGGGTCCCTCGGGCTTGCAGCCGGCCAGCGCCAGCAGCATCGCGATGCCGATCGCTCGATAACTCATGGGGAGGGCGCCCGGCCGAACTGAGTCGAGAGGTCGCCGGCATATTGGGTCGGGCCGACATGGACGAGGCGGCTCGCCGCATCGGCCCAGATCTCGCCGCCCATCGCGGTCCAACGTGCGCAAAAGCTATAATCCTCGCTGAGATAGGTACCGGTGGCCGGATCGATCATGCAATCGAAGAGCGCGAATCGGTTCTCGCTCGGCCCGTGCTCGTCGCGGGCGGCATGCTGGCGGCGGAATTTGAGCTCGGGAAAATGCCGGCACATCGCCTCGAGTGCGGCCCGCCGGATCATCATGAAGCCGGTGCCGGCATAGCGAACCTGGATGAAGCCGTCGCGCACGCCGACGCGCGCCGGATCCGCCACCTCCATGACGTAATCCAGGCTGGCCGCGGCCGGATCGGGATGACCGGAGGCGAAAAGGCTCTTCGCCTTCGCCCAATTGACCCGCTTCACCGGATAGATCGCAGCGGTGATATCGGCGTCGAAATCGAGCAGGCGAAAGGCCTGGTCCGGCTCGAAGCCGATATCCGCGTCGATGAACAGGAGATGGGTCATCGCCGGCTCGTCGAGGAAATTGGCGACCAGATTCGCCCGCGCCCGCGTCACCAGGGCGTCGCCGCCGAGCATCTGCGTCTTCAGCTCGACTGCGCGCCCGGCACAGGCCTGGGCCAGCTTCAGGAGCGAACCGGCATAGAGGGTGGTCACCATGCCGCCGAAGCAGGGCGTCGCCACGAAGAGCCCGGCCATGTCAGGCGTGAACCTTGTGGCGGACCGGCTCGCCTTCTTCGAGCACGCGCGTCAGCGCCTCGCGGATCTGCCGGAGCTTCGATTCGTGATCGATCTTGAGGCCGAACACGTCCTTGACGAAGAACACGTCGACGACCTTCTCGCCATAGGTCGCGATCTTGGCGCCGGCGATCTGCACGCCTTCAGCCGTGAGCGCGCGGGTCAGGTCGAACAGCAGCGCCGGCCGGTCGCGGCCATTGACCTCGATCACGGTGTGGGCGGCGCTGGCCTTGTTGTCGATCAGCACGCGCGGCGGCACGGTGAAGACGCGCGTGCGGCTGGGATAGCCGGTGCCGCGCTTCAGCTCGGCCGCCGGATCGAGCTTGCTCGACAGCACATTCTCGAACAGCACGGCGAGCTTGGCCAGCTTGTCCGGCCGGTCAAACGCGCCGCCGCTGGGATCCTGGACCCAGAATGTGTCGAGCGCCATGCCGTTCGCCATGGTGACGATGCGGGCATCGACGATCTTGGCGCCGGCGACCGAGAGCGCGCCCGCGATGCGCGAGAACAGGCCCGGATGGTCGGCGGTGTAGACCGTGATCTCGGTCACCGACCGCATCGTGTCGACGCGGTTGATGACCGTCACCGGCGCGCCGGTTTGCTCTGCCTGGCGGATCATCCTCGCATGCCGGGCGAGTGCGGCCGGATCATGCGACAGCCAATAGAACGGATAGCCGCGCTGGGTGAAGGCGGCGAATTCGGCCTCGGTGAAGTCCGGCAACAGCTCGCGCACCTGCTCCTGCGCGCGGGCGATGCGCACGTCGCGGGCGTCGGCGATGACATTGCCCGACATCAGCTCCTGCGCGCGGCTGTAAAGCTCGCGCAGCAGCGCTCCTTTCCAGCCGTTCCAGACCTTGGGGCCGACCGCCCGGATATCGGCGGCGGTCAGGCACAGCAGCAGCTTCAAGCGCTCCGGCGACTGCACGACCTCGACGAAATTCTGCACCGTCTTGGCGTCGTCGATATCGCGCTTGAAGGCGGTCCGGCTCATATCGAGGTGATGCAGCACCAGCCAGGCGGCGGTCTCCGTCTCCTCGGCGGTGAGACCCAGCCGCGGGCCCAGCTTCTCGGCGATCCGGGCGCCCAGCTCTGAATGATCGCCGCCGCGGCCCTTGGCGATGTCGTGCAGCAGGACGGCGACATAGAGCGCCCGGCGCGAGGTGATGCTGTCGACGATCGAGCTGATGAGCGGCAGCTCTTCCTTGAGCTCGCCACGCTCCATCTTGGTCAGCATGCCGATGGCGAAGATCGTGTGCTCGTCGACCGTGAACACATGGTACATGTCGTATTGCATCTGCGCCACGACCCGGCCGAAATCGGGCACGAAGCGGCCGAACACACCCGCCTCGTTCATGCGCCGAAGCGTGATCTCCGGATCGTTGCGCGAGGTCAGGATCTCCATGAACAGGCGATTGGCCTCGGCATTCGCGCGCAGCCCGGCATCGATCAGCTTCAGCGACAAGGTCACGAGCCTGAGCGCGCGGGGATGGATGTCGAGCTTGTGGCTCTGCGCCACATGGAACAGGCGGATCAGATTGACCGGATCCTCGGCGAAGGCGTGGTCGCTGATCACCGTCAGCCGACCGCCATCGATCTTGAAGCCTTCGACTGTCCGATTGGAGGCGCTCGGGATCAGCCGCCGCCAGAGCGAGGTCGGCTTGCGCTTCTGCTCGGCCTCCAAGGCGGCGATGAAGATGCGCGTCAGATCGCCGACATCCTTGGCGATCAGGAAATAGTGCTTCATGAAGCGCTCGACGCCGCGCGCGCCGACATGGTCGGTATAGCCCATGAGCTGGCCGATCTCGGCCTGGACGTCGAAAGTCAGCCGCTCTTCGGGCCGCCCGGTCAGGTAATGCAGATGGCAGCGCACGGTCCATAGGAACATCTGGTCGCGCGCGAAGCGGCGGGCCTCGCCATGGGTGAGGATGCCGCGCTCTGCCAGCTCGCCGATCGTCTCGACGCGAAACAGGTATTTGGCGATCCAGATCAGCCCGTGCAGGTCGCGCAGGCCGCCCTTGCCTTCCTTGATGTTGGGCTCCAGCACATAGCGGCTGTCACCCAGCTTCTGATGGCGTGCGTCGCGCTCGGCCAGCTTGGCGTCGACGAAGGCGATGCCGCTGCCCTCGATGATCTCGGCCGAGAAGCGCTGCCGCAACGTCTCGAACGGCCCGGCATCGCCGGCGATGAACCGCATTTCGAGCAGCGCCGTGCGGATCGACAGGTCGCCCATGGCCTGGCGCAGCGATTCATCGATCGATCGGGTGGAGTGCCCGACCTTGAGGCCGACATCCCACAGCACGTAAAGCAGAAATTCGACGGCCTGCTCGGTATGGGGCGTCGCCTTGTAGGGCATCAGGAACAGGAGATCGATGTCGGATTGCGGCGCCAGCTCGCCGCGTCCGTAGCCGCCGACCGCCGCCACCGACAGAAGCTCGCCCGCGGTCGGGTTGGCGACCGGGAAAACCCGTTCGTTGACCACATGCAGCAGCGCCCGGATCACCACATCCATCAGATAGGCGCCGGCGGCGACGCATCGCGCGCCGTCCTGATCGGCCATGAACCGCCGTTCGATCTCGCTGCGGCCCCGCGTGAGCGTCGCTTTTACCACCTCGATGAGCCGACGCTGCAGCTCGCGCGATGGGCCTTCTACGGCTTCGTCGAGCCGGGCCTCCAGGAGTGCGGGATCGACGATGGCGTCCGCCTCCTCGATCTGCAGCGACGGCTGGGCCGCGGCCGGTACTGCCTCCTTCGTCGGCATCTCGACCGGCTTGGTCGGGGCCGCTACGCTCCGACGCCGGATTCCGCGCATCCCGTGCTTCCTTCTCTCATGGCGTACCAGATATCACGACGGCCAACTCTCGGTGCAAGAGAAAGCATGCGGCAGGAATGGGCACCGAAATTGCACGTTCTGCTCGCACATGCGCCTGCACCGATGGGCCTCATCTCTGATATAAGCTACCGCCATGACCGCATCGCCGACGATCGACGACCAGCGCCGTCACGCTCCCGCGACGGAGCGCAATCGTGACGCCATTCTGGCCATATTGGCCAAGATCCTGCCCGCGCACGGCACCATTCTCGAAATCGCCAGCGGCAGCGGCGAGCATGTGCAGCATTTTGCCGAGGCGCTGCCGGCCCTGCGCTGGCAACCCTCCGACATCGATCCGGCCGCACGCGCCAGCATCGCCGCCTGGACCGCCGATACCGACCTTGCCAATATCGAGCCGCCGCTGGCGCTCGATGCCGTGGCGCCCAATTGGCCGATCGACCGCGCGGATGCCGTCATCTCGATCAATATGGTGCATATCTCGCCCTGGGCGGCCGCGATCGGCCTGCTGTCCGGTGCCGCCCGGCTGCTGCCGGAAGGCGCGCCGCTCTATCTCTACGGCCCCTATCGGCGCGCGGGGCTCGAGCTGGTCGCCTCGAACGCCGCGTTCGACGAGGATCTGCGGCGGCGGAACCCGGTCTGGGGGCTGCGCAGCCTGGAGGCGCTGACCGAGGCGGCCGATGCTGCCGGCTTCGATCGCGACGAGCCGATCGAGATGCCGGCGAACAATCTCAGCCTGGTCTTTCGGCGCCGCTGAGCGATCGATGCGCGGCGCCCTCGACGCTCCCGGGGCGAAGATTCTGACCCGTCTGGTTCGGGAAGAATGGTTTCTGGCGATCAGCCTGATCACCGTCGGGGTGTTCGTGCTGCAGGGCGAGGCTCTCTCGAGCAAGCTCGCGAGCCCAGGCTGGCTCGGGCTCATCCTGTTCTGGCTGTTCACCGTGGTGCTGGGATCGGCGCTCGCCGTCGTACGCCACGCCGACCATCTCGCCCTTCGGCTCGGAGAGCCCTACGGCACGCTCATCCTGACGCTGTCGGTGACCGCCATCGAGGTCATGGCCATCTCCGCGGTCATGATGCATGGCGACAACAATCCCACACTGGTCCGCGACACGCTGATCTCGGTGGTCATGATCATCCTCAACGGCATGGTCGGGCTGTCGCTGCTCATTGGCGCTTGGCGGCACCGGGAGCAGCAATATAATTTGCAGGGCGCCAATACCTATCTGGGCGTCATCATCCCGCTCGCCGTGTTCAGCCTGGTTCTGCCCGATTTCACGGTGACCACGGCGGGGCCGACACTGTCCTTCGCCCAGGGCATCTTTCTGGCGTTCGCGTCGGCGGCGCTCTACTGCACTTTCCTGGCCATGCAGACCAGCCGGCATCGCGGCTATTTCACGCTCGGCGACAGTGATGATGACGGTCATGCCGGCTGGATGAAACGAACGCCGCGTTCGATCGCGCGGCATGCGATCCTGCTCGCGATCTACATGCTACCGGTCGTCATCCTGGCCGAGCATCTGGCGAAACCGGTGGATTACCTGATCGAGACGCTGCAGGCGCCGACGGCGCTCGGCGGCTTGATCATGGCGCTCCTGGTCGCGACGCCGGAGGCGATCGGGGCGGTGCGCGCCGCGATCGCCAACCGTCTCCAGCGCTCGGTGAACATCTTCCTGGGTTCGGTCCTGTCGACCATCGGGCTGACCGTGCCAGCCATGCTGACGATCAGCTATGTGACCGACCGCGCCATCGTCCTTGGCGCGCAGAACACCGATCTGGTCATGCTGCTGCTGACGCTGGTGGTGAGCATCGTCACCTTTGCCAGCGGCCGCACCAACGTCCTGCAGGGCGCCGTGCATCTATTGCTGTTCACGGCTTACCTGCTGCTGATCTTCCAAGGATGAGGGCACACACTAGAGCACGATCATATTGGCTGGAAACAGCCAATATGTGAATCGTACTCTAACTGTCTGAGTAGAGACGGATTCACGAAATGGGTGGACTCCACCCATTTCGATCCGGCTCTAGATCCGGGTAAGTAGAACTTACCCGGGCCTCAGTCGCCGGGCGCCCATCTCCGGCGGGCTCGGCTTTCGCGCCATGCGGCGCGCGCTCGCCGTCGCTCGCGATACCAAATCCCGAAGAGTGGGGATTTGGTATCAATCCTCGTCATCGCCGAGCAGGCTTTCCCACTCGGGATCGATCCCGCTCAGGCGCGAGGCCTCGATCTCGCGATAGAGCAGCCGCGCCTCAGCCGCCGGGCCGCGCCGCGTGCCGATCGCCAGCACCTCGATGCGCCGCCGCCAGCCGCCCAGGCTCACGGTGACGATGTCACCCGGCTTGACCGGCTGGGCCGGGCGCGACACGGTGCTGTCGGCCAGCTCGACGGCGCCCGCGCTGCACAGCCGGCCCGCGAGCGAGCGTGTCTTGCAGAGGCGCGCATGCCAAAGCCATTTGTCGATCCGCTCGCTCATCGGGGCTGCCGCTCCAGCTCCAACTCGCGCAGCTTGGCAAAGGGATTGTCGGACGCCGCCGGCTTGGGCCGACGCTGCGGCCTGTTGCCGTCGCGCCGGGCGCGGCGCGGCTGCGGCGCGAAATTGAGCCCGGATTCGGTTTCAATGCCGCGATATCCGAGCGCGGTCACGATCGCCGGCAAGTCGCCCAACGGTGCCGCGACCAAGGCCGCCAGCGCACCATCGAGCGCGAATTGCTTGCCGGCACGCGCCGCTCGGCGCAGGGCCGCGGCCAACAGCTCCAGCCGGTCGGCCCGGATCGCGCGCGGCCCGGTCATGCGATAGCCGATCGCATCGCCATAGGCCGTGCCCGGCAAGGCCGAGGCCTCGATCGAGAGACGGCCGGGCGGCGGTACCGGCGCCGGCAGGTCGAGCCCGTGAAAGATCGACCAGAGCAAGGCGCGCAACGCTACCGAAGCGGGCTTGAGCAGCCCGTCCAGATAGATCGTTTCCGTACCGAAACGAAATCCGGCGCGCGCCAGCCGCTTGCGGTCCGCGGGCGTGAGGCCGGCGATGAGCGTCGCGCCCTCCGCCGCCTCGATCGTGCCCAGCCCTTCGGCCAACCGAAAGGCGAGCCCGCGCCCGGCCGCCTCGGCCGGCGCTTCGAGCGCTTCGAGCAAGGGCCGCATGAGCCGCCGGATCTCGGTCTCGGCGAACCGCTCCAGCCGCTGGCGCACGGAAGTGCGCTCGGCACCTTCGAGGAAATCGGCGGCCAGCGGCTCGATCCGCGGTGTCAGCGGCACCGCGCCGGCGGCGAGCCTCGCCACGGCGGCGCCGTGCCAGCGGATGAACCCGTCGGCATCGAGCGCGAAGGCCTTATCCGGATCGGCGGAAAGGCGACGAGCCCGGCTCTGTACCTCCTGGCGCAGCACGCGATTGGCCGCGGCCAGCAGGGTGCGCGCCTCCTCGCCCTGGGCCGAGGGATCGGCGGTGAAGCGGAAGCCGGAGATGCGGCCGACGAAATGGCCTTCGACCCTGACCTCGCCCTCCTGGGTCACTGCACCCATGAGCTCGCGCGCCTCGGCCAGGTAGCGTACCAGCGAGGCGGAGCGACGATCGACGAAGCGCTGGGTGATGCGGTCATGGAGCGCGTCGGACAGCTTATCCTCGATCGCCCGCGTGCGCTCCTGCCAGGACTCGGCCTCGTCGAGCCAGTTCGGCCGGTGGGTGATATAGGTCCAGGTGCGGATATGGGCGATGCGCTGGACCAGCGCGTCGATATCGCCCTCCGTCCGGTCGAGGCGGGTGATCTGCTGCGCCACCCAATCGGCCGGCAGCCGCTCGGCCGGGCGGGTCAGATACCGCCAGATCTGGCCCAGCAGCCGGGCATGGTGCTCGCTCATGACCTTGCGGAAATCCGGGATCTGGCAGACATCCCAGAGCAGCTTGACCGCCGGCCGGTTGGTGGCGCGGGCGATGATCTCGGGCTGGCGAGCGAGCGCCTCGAGCGCCAGCTGATCGTCGGCGGCGGCCACGCGCCGCATCACGGGCAGGGGCGGCGGCGCCTCCAGGCTGCGCAGCAGCGCTTGGGCCGAGCGGAAATCCAGCTCGTCATTGCGCCACCAGACCTGCTTCAACGGATCGAAGCGGTGGTTCTCGACCGCCTCGACCAGCTCCGGCTCGAGCGGGCCGAGCTCGGCGGTGGTGCCGAAGGTGCCGTCATTCATATGCCGGCCGGCGCGGCCGGCGATCTGCGCGATCTCTGGGGCGGTCAGCCGGCGGGGGCCGCGCCCGTCGAACTTGCTGAGCTTGGCGAAGGCGACATGGTCGAGATCCATGTTCAACCCCATGCCGATGGCATCGGTCGCGACCATGTAATCGACCTCGCCCGACTGGTAGAGGGCGACCTGGGCGTTGCGGGCGCGCGGGCTCAAGGCGCCCATGACGATGGCGGTGCCGCCGCGCTGGCGGCGAACCAGCTCGGCGATCTCGAACACGTCGGCGATAGCGAAGGCGACCACGGCCGAGCGCGGCGGCAAGCGCGTCACCTTGCGCGGGCCGGTATAGGTCAAGGTCGAGAAGCGCGGCCGGGCGACCAACTCGGCCGAGGGCACCAGCCGGCGCAGCAGCGGCCGCGCGGTGTCCGAGCCCATGAACATGGTCTCCCAGCGGCCGCGCGCCCGCAGCAGCCGCTCGGTGAAGACATGGCCGCGTTCGGGATCGCCGACGAGCTGGATCTCGTCGACGGCTAGGAAATCGACCTCGCGCTCGAGCGGCATCGCCTCGACCGTGCAGACGAAATAGCGCGGATGCGGCGGCAGGATGCGTTCCTCGCCGGTGACCAGCGCCACGGCGGCCTTGCCCTTGATCCGGACGATGCGGTCGTAATTCTCCCGCGCCAGCAGGCGCAGCGGAAAACCGATCATCCCGCTCGCGTAACCGAGCATGCGTTCGATCGCGAGGTGCGTCTTGCCGGTGTTGGTCGGGCCGAGAACAGCGGTGATCCGGCCGGGGGCTTCGCTCGGGGCCATGGGCGAAAGATCGGCTGCCGCCGGCCGAAATGCAAGTCGGGCGACGGGGGAGGGAAAATCGCGCGACCGCTCGCCTGGATGGCCTGACGGAAACGGCCGCTCGCCATCAATGGCCCGGATGAAGCCGTGATCTGATGGCGCTCTTCTCAGAAAATCTTGGTTAAGGAAAGATTGGATTTTTTACGCTTTGGTAAACCTGGCAGGCCTAGACAGGTACGGTCAGAACAAGGCTGTTGCGCGCATGGGCGAGGATTTGGCTGTCGTCGAGCGAGACGCCGTTGCGGCGAACGGCCTGCTTGCGGCGCCGTCGTCCATCGGCGCGGAGATGCATCGCTGGGCGCGCGATCTCTTTCCAGTCTGCCGCAGCCTGACCGGCGACGGTGTTCGCCGCACGCTCGCCTATCTCAAGGCGCTGCTGCCCGCCCTGCAGATTCACGAGGTGCCGAGCGGCACCAAGGCGTTCGACTGGACCGTGCCGGACGAATGGAACATCCGCGCCGCCTATATCGAGAATGAAGCCGGCGAGCGGATCGTCGATTTCGCCGACAATAATCTGCATGTGCTCGGCTACTCCGAGCCGGTCGATCTGTGGCTCGACCGGGCCGAGCTCGACCGGCATCTCCATTCGCTGCCCGGCCAGCCCGACCTCATTCCCTACGTCACCAGCTACTATAAAAGGCGCTGGGGCTTCTGCCTGCCGGATCGGCTGCGCCAATCCTTGCCGGAGGGGCGCTACCACGTCGTCGTCGATGCGACGCTGGCGCCCGGCGCCCTGAGCTATGGCGAGCTGCTGCTGCCGGGCCGCGAGTCGGGCGAGGTGCTGATCTCGACCTATGTCTGCCATCCCTCGATGGCCAATAACGAGCTGGCCGGGCCGGTCGTGACCGCGGCACTCGCGCGCTGGCTCATGGCCATGCCGGAGCGGCGGCTTTCCTACCGGATCGTCTTCGTGCCGGAGACGCTGGGCTCGATCGTCTATCTGTCGCGTCATCTGCCGGCGCTGCGCGAGCGGGTCCGCGCCGGCTTCGTCGTCACCTGCGTCGGCGACGAGCGCGGCTATTCACTGCTCGAATCGCGGCTCGGCGGCACGCTCGCCGACCGGGTCGCCCATCATGTGCTGCGCCATATCGATCCGGCCTATCGGGCCTATAGCTTTCTCGAGCGCGGCAGCGACGAGCGGCAATATTGCAGCCCCGGGGTCGACCTGCCGGTCGCCTCGATCATGCGCAGCAAATACGGCACCTATCCGGAGTACCATACCTCCGCCGACGATCTGTCGCTGATCACGGCCGACGGTCTCGGCGGTTCGCTGGAGGCCTATCGCCGCGCCATGCTCATCCTGGAGCATGATGCCCGCTACCGAGTCACCGTTCCGTGCGAGCCGCAGCTCGGGACGCGCGGCCTCTATCCGATGCTGAGCGCCGCCGGTTCCACTAACGGCAAGGTGCGCGACATGATGAATGTGCTCGCCTATTGCGACGGCGATCATGATCTGATCGGCTTGGCCGAGCGGGTCGGGCTGTCCGCGCTCGCGGTGATCGAGATCCTTCAACCGCTCCTCGGCCAAGGGCTGGTCGAGCGGCTTCCTTCATCCCGCCGGGAGAGAGAATGAGCGCGCTGGACGACCTCAAATCCTGCTTCGTCGAGACCTTCGACCTCAGCGATACCGACCCGGCGATGCTGGCGTATCACGGCATTCCGGCCTGGGATTCGGTCGGCCATATGCAGCTGATCGCGGCGATCGAGACCCGCTTCGACATCATGATCGAGACCCAGGACATTCTCGACATGAGCGATTTTCGGCAGGCGGTCGCGATCGTGCGGAAATACGGCGTCGATGTCTGAGCCCCGCCTCGAAGGCTGTCCGGTGGCGCTCGTCACCGGCTCGACCCGCGGTATCGGCTGGGCCTGCGCGCGCCGTTTCGCCGAGGCGGGCTATGCCGTCATCATCAACGGCGTTTCCGACGAAGCGGCGATGACGGCGCGAGCGGCCGAGCTCGGGGAGGAATTCGGCGTGCCTACCCTGGCGATCCGGGCCGATGCCGGCGATGAGGCGCAGGTCGCGGCCTGCTATCAGGCGATCTTCAAGAAGCTGCGCCGGCTCGATGTCCTGGTGAACAATGCCGGCGTGCTCGCCGACGGCAAGATCGGGATGGTGCCGGGTCATCTTCTCCAGCGCGCCCTTGCCGTCAATGCCGCCGGCTCCTTCTATCATCTGCAATCGGCGGCGCGGCTGATGGGGCGCCATGGCGGCGGCGCCATCGTCAACCTGACCTCGATCATGGGCGTGCGCGGCGCCCCCGGCGCTTCGGCCTATGCGGCGTCGAAGGCCGCCATCGTCGGCCTTACCCTGTCGGCGGCGAAGGAGCTGGGGCCGCAGAATATCCGCGTCAATGCCGTCGCCCCGGGCATGATCGAGACCGATATGCTGTCGGGCCTCAAGCCCGCGGTGATCGAGGAACGGCGGCGCCTGATCCCGCTCGGCCGGCTGGGCACGGCCGACGAGGTTGCGCGTACGGTGCTGTTCCTGGCTGAGGCGCCGTACATCACCGGCCAGGTGCTCGGCGTCGATGGCGGCATGGGCGGGTGAGGCATGATCTTCGGCTTGGAGCGATGGGCCGACAGCGACGCGCCGGCGCTGCTCGACGATAGCGGCGAGAGCTGGCTCGGCTATCGCGACCTCGTGTCCGGCATGTCGAGGGAGGCCGCCGCCATCGCCGGGCTCGGCCGGCCCCTGGTCTTCCTCTTCGGGCGCAACGATATCCCGACCGCCGTCACCTATCTCGCCTGCCTGGAGGCCGGGGCACCGGTCGCCTCGCTGCGCGCCGATCTGGCGCCGGAGCGGAACGCGGCGCTGGTGGCGCTCTATCGCCCCGGGCTGGTCTGCGGCATCGATCCCGGACCCGGCTACGAGCCTGTGGCGGGCCGGGCGCTGCCTGCCTGGCGGCGGTTGGATCGAGCGGCAGAGGCGCATCCGTTGCTGGCACAGATGCTCTCGACCTCGGGCAGCACCGGCAGCCCGCGCATGGTGCGGCTCGCTCGCACGGCGGTGGAGGCGAACGCCCGCTCGATCCGGCAGGCGCTCGATATCGCCTCGGCGGAGTGCAGTCTGCTCAACCTGCCGCTCTCCTATTCCTACGGCCTGTCGGTGCTGAACAGCCATCTCGCCGCCGGCGCCTCGGTACTGCTGACCGAGCGGGGGCTGAACGAACGGCTTTTCTGGGACCGGCTGGCGGCGCATCGGGTCACGTCGATGCCGGGCGTGCCCTATCTCTATCAGACGCTGAAGCGTCTCGGCTTCGAGACGCTGGCGCCTGCGTCGCTCACCACCCTGACACAGGCCGGCGGCAAGCTTTCCGATGCGCTGGTCGAGCATTTCCATGGGCTGATGCGGGCGCGCGGCGGCCGCTTCTTCGTCATGTACGGCCAGACCGAGGCGACGGCGCGCATCGCCATTCTCGACAGCGCCGACCTGCCGGCCAAGCTCGGCTCGGCCGGCCGCGCCATTCCCGGCGGCGAACTCTCGATCGAGCCCGAGACCGGCGAGGTGATCTATCGCGGTCCGAACGTGATGCTGGGCTATGCCGAGGCGGCCGAGGATCTGGCCAAGGGCGACGAGCTCGGCGGGCGTCTCGCCACCGGCGATCTCGGCCGGCTGGATGGCGATGGCTTTCTCCACATCACCGGCCGGCTGAAGCGCATCGCCAAGATCAACGGGCTGCGCGTCAATCTCGATGAGGTCGAGACCCTGGCCGCCCGCCATGGCCCGGCAGCGGCCCTCGAAGGCGACAATCTGCTGATCATCGTGCTGGAAGCAGCGCTCGACGAGGCGGCCCGGCGGGAGGTGCGGCGCCAGCTTGCCCAGGCGCTGGCGCTGGCGCCGGCAAGCCTGCGGCTCCGCTGCGTCGACAAGCTGCCGGTCGGGTCCAACGGCAAGCTCGACCGCGACGCGTTGCGGCAGGTGGCATGACGGACTTCCTTCAGCTCCCGCCCTATGGCGTGCCGCAGCCGCAGAAAGACCGGCTGCTGGCCGATGGCTTGGCCGAGCTCACGCGCCACCATCGCGCCGCCTGTCCCGCCTATGACCGGGTGCTGAGCGCGCTCGGCCATGACCGTGCGGCGGAGCGGGTCGAGGATATTCCGTTCCTGCCGGTCTCGCTGTTCAAGAGCCACAGGCTGGCGAGCGTGCCCGATGGCGAGATCGTCAAGATCCTCACCAGCAGCGGTACCACCGGCCAGGCCGTCAGCCGCATCGTCCTCGACCGCGAGACCGCACACCGCCAGGCGCAGGCGCTGGCGATCATCATGGGTGCGCTGCTCGGGCCGGAGCGGTTGCCGATGGTGCTGATCGACAGCCAGTCGCTGCTGCGCGACCGGGCTTCCGTCAATGCCCGGGCGGCTGGCGTGCTCGGCATGATGCCGCTCGGGCGCCAGCATTTCTTCGCGCTCGATGGCGAGATGCGGCTCGATGTCGAAGGGCTGCGCGGCTTCCTCGAGAAATTCCGCGGCCAGCGCGTGCTGTTGTTCGGCTTCACCTACATCGTCTGGAAACACTTCGCGCCGGCCATGGCCGAGGCCGGCCTGCGGTTCGAGGATGCGATCCTCGTCCATTCCGGCGGCTGGAAGAAGCTGGCGGAGGAAGCGGTCGACAATGACGGCTTCAAGCGCGCCATCCGCGAGCGGACCGGCATCGGCCGCATCCATAATTTCTACGGCATGGCGGAGCAGGTCGGCAGCGTCTTCGTCGAGGGCGAGGACGGGCTGCTCTATCCGCCCGCCTTCGCCGACATCGTCATCCGCAATCCTCTGACCCTGCGCCCGGTGCCGGTGGGCGAGAGCGGCGTCGTGCAGGTGCTGAGCCTGCTGCCGCGCAGCTATCCCGGCCATTCGCTTCTGACCGAGGATCTGGGCCGGATCGTCCATGTCGACGGCGCGGCACCCGGCCATTGCGGCAAGGGCTTCGTCATCGAGGGCCGCGTGCCGCGCGCCGAGCTGCGCGGCTGCAGCGATGTGGCGGCGCGCATGGAGGAAGCATGAGCCGGGTGACGCTGCTGCCACAGGGCGAGGCCGAGATCGGCGCGGTCCTGGACCGGCTGGCAGCAGCACCACGCGCCCGGCCCTTCGCGCCCGACCGGATCGAGGCGCTGGGGCTGCTGTCCCGTACGCTGCTCGCCGATCGCGATCGGCGGCGGCAGGGCGAGGCGGTGGCGCTCGGCTATTGGCTGCGGCCGGCCAATATCGACGAGATGCGGCGGCGGTTCGAGGCGCTGGCGCGGCCCGATTGCCTGCGCATGCCGGCCGGGCTCGCCTTCCATGTGCCGCCGGCCAATGTCGACACGATGGGGATCTATTCCTGGGCGCTGTCCTTCCTGTGCGGCAATGTCTCGATCCTGCGCTTGTCCCAGCGCAGCAGCCCTCTCAGCCTCCGGCTGGTCGAGATCGTTCAGGACACCCTCGCCGCCCGGTCCTTGGCCGACTGCACGGCCTTCGTCAGCTATGGTCATGATGCCGAGATCACCGGCGCCATCTCCCGATGCGCCGATCTGCGGGTGATCTGGGGCGGCGACGCCTCGATCGCGGCCGTGCGCGCCGTGCCGTTGTCGCCGCATGCCAAGGAGGTGGTGTTCGCCGACCGCCTGTCGCTATCGGTCCTGTCGGTCCCGGCCTGGCTGGGGCTCGACGAGGCGGCGCGGACGGCGCTCGGCCAGCGCGCCTTCAACGACATCTATTCCTTCGACCAGATGGGCTGCTCCTCGCCGCGCCTCATCGTCTGGTGCGGTCCGCCCGATCAGGTTCGCACCGCCTCGGCCGGCTTTTCCGCGGCGCTGCGCCGGGAGATCGCGCGGCGCGGCTATCATGCCGCCCCGGCGACGGCGCTCGGCAAATACACGGCTGCCTGCGCCGCCGCGATCGATTGGCCGGTCGCCCGGATCGGTTTCGAGGATCTCGATTGGGTCGTGCTCGATCTGGGCGAGCGGCCCGGCCGCCTGCCGCAGATCGGCGGCGGGGGCGGTATCGCCGTCGAGATGCGCATCGATCGCCTCGCCGAGCTGGTGCCGCTACTGGATCGGCGGGTGCAGACCATCGCCCATTTCGGTTTCGATCGGGCGTCGCTCGCGGATTTCGCCGAGCGGGCCTGCGGCTGCGGCGGCGATCGCCTCGTTCCGATCGGCGAGGCGCTGAATTTCTCCAGCCTCTGGGACGGCTACGATCTGCTCCAGGAATTCACGCGCGCCGTCGAGCTGCGCTGAAGGCTCACTCCATCTTGCCGAGCGTAAGCGGCCGGCCGTGCCGGCGATAGAGCTCCTCGATGACGGCGCGCGACGAGGGCGTCAGCACATAAAGCTCGTCATCCTGCATGCGGCCGCCGATCAGGTCGACATAATCCCGGGCACGGAACATCATCGCCGTGCCATGGCCGATGGCGGCGATCTGCAGCTTCCCGGCCTCCTGCAAGAGCGGCCGACCGAGATCGCCATAGGCGACGGCGCCGTCGATCCGCGGCCGAACGCGATACCGGAAATCGATCGGCCGCCTTTCGCCGTCTTCGATGATCTCGCCGGGAAATGGCTTCACGTAGCGATAGCCGATATCGAGCCTCTCCTCGACGTAGTGGATGAAGGTATTGGCGATCATGTCGGCGCCGAGGAACAGGATCGCGGCGTTCCGCTCATGCAAGGTGGCGAACAGGCTTTCCGGTCCGAAGGGCTCGGCTTCCGCCGCGAGCGGCAGATCGTCATTGCCGAAGACACAGAAATTGAAGATCGGCGTGCGCGTCCGCAGCGCTGCGTGATGCTCGACGCAATGCCGGCTGAGGGCGCCGATCTGGCCCGGATCCCGCGCCGGGTCGAACAAGCGGGTGCGCGGGAAGTCATAATTGAAGGTCGGCAGCAGCACGGGCCGATTTCCGGCCGCTTCCATCAGCAACGCGATCCAGGCTTCGCATTGCGCCTCGGGCTCGGTCAGCCCGTCCGGAATGCCGATGCGCAACAGGTCGCTATGGACGAGGATCGGCGTGCCGGGCGGCAGCGGTGAGAATAACGCCGCCAGCTCTGCTGACAATCCTTGCCGCGGTACGGCGAAACGTTCCCAGATCGATCTCATCGCGGCGCCCGGTATTGCCATCCTTCAGGCGAGCATAGTGCAAATGTCGCAGCCTGTTCGATTTCGACTGTTCTCCCGCACCTCGACACTGGAGGAGGCCGAATATATTCGCAAGGGCGACTTCGCCCATTTGCATGAGCCGGGAGGCAGATCCGGAAGATAAGTCAATGCGTGCACTCGATGGCGATGGTCGAGCGGCGTGCCCGGTCCGGGAGACTGCCGTGCAATTTGGTGGCGGCGCCGCTCTCATAGCCGATCGACTTGGCGTCGAGGAATTCGCGGACCGACGTCACCTTGATTGCAAAGTTCGCATTCTGCGAGATGGTCCCGGCCACGCCCAGCATGCCGCCATTGATGGCGCTCTGAACCACGCCGATAACGGCGCCGTCGGCATCGAAGACCGGACCGCCGGAATTGCCGGACTGGATGGGGGCGGAAATCTGGATCTGCCTGGTATTGTCACCCGCGCCAGAGAGCGCGCTGACGATGCCTTCAGTGACACTCATATCCGTAGTGAGCATGCCGACCAGCGGGAATCCGGCGACCATGATCCTTTCACCCTGCCGGGCCGATCTGTCGCGCAGCACGACCGGTTCGCCCAGCAAGCCCGCTGGCCGCAACACCGCCAGATCACCGGACCGGTCCGTGGCGACGGGCGTGGCCTTTACTGGCTCGCCATTGGCGACATGGGTAAGGATCGCGGTACAGCCATCGATCACATGATTATTGGTTAGCACATCGCCGGCAGTATTGATGACGAAGCCCGAGCCGGTCTTCTTGCCTGATCCGGCAGCGGGTTTTGGCGCCTGGCCGCTACCATTCCCCGGCAGGCTGGCCATGGCCAGGACATTGTCCAGCGCTCCTTTGCCGGGAGTCCAGTTTCGGGCCGCCGCGCTGACACGTTGGACATCGTTGGCGCTAAGATGCGTGGCGAGATTGTCGGCATAACGCTGATGCGCGGGGCGGCTGGGATTGTCGTTGGGCATGCGGAGCAGCGCGACATCCAGCCAGAACAGTGCCAAGGCGTAATTCTGCGGCAGGCCGAACCCGTCGGCGAACTGTGTGCCGACATTGGCGAGGGCGACGGCGTGCCCTTGCTCGGCCGCCTTGACGGTCCAGCGGAGTGCCTCTTTGGGATCACGGGCGACGCCCCGCCCATTGCGGTACATGAAGCCAATCAGCGACTGGGCTTCACTATTGCCTTGCTCCGCCGCGGCCCGAAACCATTTGACGGCCTCGGCATCATTCTGCAGGTCGGCTGGGCCGGTTTGATAAACGATGCCGACATCCTTCTCGGCGTCGGGATCGCCCGTCTTGGCCGCCGCCAGGAACAGCTTCAACGCCCTGTTGCTGTCCGCGGAAGTGCCGATGCCCTTAAAGTAGAGCGCTCCAAGCTGCTTCTCCGCTTCCGGATTGCCGGCATCCGCAAGCGGCTTCAGCAACGAGATTGCTTTGTCGTAATCCTTGACCTGGATTGCGCTGCGGACCTCGGCCATGGAATTTGCCGACTGGGCATCGGCGCGACCGCCTGTCAGCACGACCGCCACGGCCGAAATCATCAGGCTCCAGCGAGCGCCCGCCATCTTCCGCCTCTTCCACAACATGCTTCAGTTGCAAAACACAAGATCCTAACCCGCCGGATCACGCAACGGAAAGAGAGAGATTGGAGCCTGCCCCGTATCAATTGCCGCAGACGGTTAAAGCCCTTTCAACCGGTTCAACCCGCTCACCAGCGCCTTGAACGAGGCCGTCGTGGTGTTGGCGTCGAGCCCGGCGCCGAAGGTCTTGCGGCCGCTCTGGTCGGCGATTTCGACGAAGCAGACGGCCTGCACATCGGAGCCGTGGCCGACCGCGTGCTCCTGATAATCCAGGAACTCGACGGCGACGCCGCAGCCCTGGACCAACGCATGCACGAAAGCGTCGATCGGACCGTTGCCCTGGCCCTCGATCGTACGGCTCACGCCGTTTTCCCCGATCTCGGCGCGGCAGCTCAACGTGTGAGCCGATTGCGGCGCGGCGCCCAGCCGGTAGTCGATCAGCGCCAGCGGCTCGTTCCGGTTGAGATATTCACGGTCGAAGAGCTGGCGGATCTGGCCGGCCGTGACTTCCTCGCCCGTCCGGTCGGCGACTTCCTGGACGACGCCGCTGAACTCGATCTGCAGGCCGCGCGGCAGGCGCATGCCGTATTCGCTTTCCATCAGCCAGGCGACGCCGCCCTTGCCGGACTGGCTGTTGACCCGAATGATCGCCTCGTAGGTCCTGCCGACATCCCGGGGGTCGATCGGCAGATACGGCACTTCCCAAATGCCGGAATTGCTCGATTGCTGCGCCGACATACCCTTCTTGATCGCGTCCTGATGCGAGCCTGAGAAGGCGGTGTAGACGAGCTGGCCGGCATAAGGATGGCGTGGATGCACCGGCAGGCGGGTGCAATATTCGGCGATCTCGATCGAGCGGTCGATGTTGCTGAAATCGAGGCCGGGATCCACGCCCTGGGTGAACATGTTGAGCGACAGCGCCACGATGTCGACATTGCCGGTGCGCTCGCCATTGCCGAACAGCGTGCCCTCGATCCGATCGGCGCCGGCCATGAGCGCCAGCTCGGTCGCGGCGATGGCGGTGCCGCGATCATTGTGCGGATGCAGGCTCAAGGTGATGCGCTCGCGCTGCTTCAGGTGCCGGTGCATCCATTCGATCTGGTCGGCATAGATGTTGGGCGTCGCCATCTCGACCGTGGCCGGCAGATTGAGGATCATCGGCCGCTCTTCGGTCGGGCCCCAGGCGCCCATGACCGCGTGGCTGACCTCGAGCGCATAGTCGAGCTCGGTGCCGGTGAAGCTCTCCGGCGAATATTGGAAGCGCAGATCCGTGCCCGACGCTTCGGCGCGCGGCGCCAGCTCCTTGACTATCCTGGTGCCGTCGAGCGCGATCTTCTTGACGCCCTCCCGGTCGGTGGCGAAGACGACGCGGCGCTGCAGGGTCGAGGTCGAATTATAGAGATGGAGAATGACCTTCTTCGCGCCTTCGACCGCGGCGAAGGTACGCTCGATCAGCTCCGGCCGCGCCTGGGTCAGAACCTGGATCGCGACATCGTCGGGGATGAGCCCCTGCTCGACGATCTCGCGGACGAAGCCGAAATCGGTATCGGACGCGGCCGGGAAACCGACCTCGATCTCCTTGAAGCCGAGCTCGACCAGATGGCGGAACAGCCTCAGCTTGCGGTCGAGCCCCATCGGCTCGACGAGCGCCTGGTTGCCGTCGCGGAGATCGACGCTGCACCAGATCGGCGCCTTGTCGATGATCCGGCCGGGCCATTGTCGATCGGGCAGATCGATGGGAGCGAAGAAACGGTATTTCGTGACGGGCATGGTGGTCATGATGCCTCTCCATCCTGCGAGAGGTTGCGCGCTGGGTTCGTCTCTCCGTCGCGATCCGGGCGCGACGGAACCTACCGGCCCTCGTCAGAAGGCCGGGGTGCTAAGTCGACGAAGCAGTCCGGTGCGCAAGGAACCCATCATAGTGGCCGCAACCTTAGCGAGGCCGGGTGACAGGGTCAACCCGATCCCCGCGTATGACGCCATTACCGCTTGCGCGGCGGCCCCCGCCTCTACATATCAAGGGCCGATTTCGATAATCCAGTTTGGTTGGGTCCATGGCAGAAACGAGAAGCTTCCAGGCCGAAGTCAGTCGGCTGCTCGATATCGTCGCGCACTCTCTCTACAGCGACAAGAAGGTCTTCCTGCGCGAGCTCATCTCGAACGCGTCGGATGCGTGTGATCGCCTGCGTTACCTGGCGCTCACCCAGCCGGAGCTGGGCGCGCCCGAGGGCAAGTATCGGGTGGTGTTGACGCCCGACAAGGACGCCAAGACGCTGACGATCGAGGATAACGGCATCGGCATGAGCGAGGCCGAGCTCATCGACAATCTCGGCACCATCGCGCGCTCGGGCACCGCCGCCTTCGTCAAGCAGATGGACGACGCCAAGAAAGCCGATCTCTCCATGATCGGCCAGTTCGGCGTCGGCTTCTATTCCGCCTTCATGGTCGCGGACAAGGTCGAGGTCACGTCGCGCAAGGCCGGCGAGGAAGCGGGGCATCGCTGGACCTCCGACGGCCGCGGCGAATTCACGGTCGAGCCGGCCGAGAAGGCCGAGACCGGCACCCGCATCGTGCTGCACGTCAAGCCGGACGAGGGCGACTTCCTGCTGCCGGTGCGGCTGCGCCACATCGTCAAGACCTATGCCGACCATGTGGCCTTGCCGATCGTGCTGGTCGAGGACGGTAAGGAAGAGACGCTCAATACCGCCTCGGCGCTCTGGACCCGGTCCAAATCCGAAATCACGCCCGAGCAGTACAAGGAATTCTACCATTCGGTCAGCCACAGCTTCGACGATCCCTGGCTGACGCTGCATTGGCGCGCCGAGGGCGTGCTCGAATACACCAACCTGCTGTTCGTGCCCTCGACCAAGCCGTTCGATCTGTTCGATCCGGCGCGCAAGCACAATATCCGGCTCTATGTCCGCCGGGTGTTCGTGACCGACGATTGCGCCGAGCTGCTGCCCTCCTATCTGCGTTTCGTCAAGGGCGTGGTCGATAGCGAGGATCTGCCGCTCAATATCAGCCGCGAGACGCTGCAGGCCAACCCGATGATCGGCAAGATCCGGATCGGCCTGACCAAGCGGATCCTGAGCGAGCTCGGCAAGAAAGCGGCCGACGCGCCGGAGGAGTTCAAGAGCTTCTGGCAGAATTTCGGCGCGGTGCTGAAGGAAGGCCTGTACGAGGATTTCGAGCAGCGCGAGACCATCCTGGGATTTGCCCGCTTCCGCTCGACCGCGTCGGACGATTTCATCTCGCTCGACGATTATATCGGCCGCATGAAGCCGGGTCAGAAGGCGATCTACACGATCACCGGCGATCGCGACGAGATCGTGCGCAAGAGCCCACAGCTCGAAGGCTATCGGGCCAAGGGCGTCGAGGTGCTGGTGCTGACCGACCCGGTCGACGAGTTCTGGCTGCCTTCGATCGGCAAGTTCAAGGATCTCGAGTTCAAGTCGGTGACGCGCGGCGGCGCCGATCTCGACGAGATCATCTCGTCGGACGACAAGCCGGCCGAGCCCAAGCCCGAGCCCTCTCAGGGCATGGCGAGCCTGATCGCGATGATGAAGTTGACGCTCGGCGACGTGGTCAAGGATGTGCGCAGCTCGGACCGGCTGACGGAGAGCGCCGTCTGTCTGGTCGCCGACGAGGGCGATATGGACATGCACTTGGCCCGGCTGCTGCGTCAGCACAAGCAGCTCGCGGATGAAGCCAAGCGCGTGCTCGAGATCAATCCGCAGCATGCCCTCATCCGGCGGCTGGCGGATCACGTCGGTGCCCCAGGCGGTGCGGCGCAGATCGAGGATGCCGCCTGGCTGCTGCTGGATCAGGCTCGCATCGTCGAAGGCGAGCCGCTGCCGGATCCGGCAAGCTTTGCCCGGCGTCTCGCCATGTTCCTGGAGCGTGGCCTTCAGTAAAAAAGAGGGGCGGCCCCTAGCGAAGGTTGGCCGCCCCGGCGTCTGCAAAGACGGACGCGAGGTTACGCTGAGCACCGCGGTATAAGCCGCAGGCGCCTTCAGACAACGGCCCAATCATGGCGAAACCCCGCCGGAATTGTGGCGAAACCGTGATTTGTACCGAAGCGAAACGCGCGCGGCGCGGCCCTCTTCGTATGGTCAGGTCGTTGCCGGCCGGCCGGGCCAATGTCAGGCGCGGCGGCGCAGCGAGCCGGGGTCCATCAGACCGAAGCTCATCATCGCCGGCGAGGCCGGTTCCGGGACCGAATTGACCGGGAAGTTGGCATCGATGAAGAAAGAGGTCGCCCCGATGATTCTCGGGGTTGAGCCAGGTATTGCCGCATGGCTGTCTGCTTCAAAGACACAAACCGGGCCTGATTACGGATCAGATGCTTAGCTGGATTCCGGCTCAGGCTCGCAATTGGACTTTGTGAAAATCTGCAAAAAGGCGAAAGCCACCAACTTCTGCCGCCGGCCCTTCGCAGAGGCTTTTCGTCGCGATGCTGTAACAAACTGTTACACCGAAGCTCTTCCTCCGTTATGCCCGGGAAACATATAAAGGCTAAGAATCGCGTAGGCGTGTCGTGGTAGGTCTCCACGGTGCAGCGGTGGGGCGTTCGAGTATCTTCGAGACGGGCAAGGCCCCGATCATGTCAATCATCGATGCTCTGCAGGATGGACGGCTCGCTCGGCCGTTCCGGTTGTTGGGTCGGATATTCGCGATAGGAGATCCTATGCTTGCACGCTTTCACGCCCGCGCGTTCGAGCTCATTTTCACGCTGGCTCTTCTAGCGGTCATCGCCCCTCTTTCCGTGGCCCATGCCTATATCGGTCCGGCGCTCGGACTGGGCGTGCTCGGCGCCGGCTTCGGGGTGCTGATGACCTCGGCCAGTGCGGTCTTCTACCTGTTCGCGCTCACCGTCCGGCGTGCGTTCAAACGGGTGATCGGCTTTTTCGCGCCCACCCGTTCCGCCGGAGCGGACGAGGCCGCGGCGCGCCAGCCCGAATAGCGTTCCTGCGCGGACCCGGCCCATATGAGTTTTGTTCATATGAAGTGGGAGGATAACTCGTTTGCCGGCAGGCCTCGGCGGCGGTAAAGCCTGTCTCGATCGAACGATCTGCTATACTGAGCGCGGATCGTCGGAACGAGGGAGCCCGTCCGTGAAATATGCCGGCCACGATACGCTGAAGACCCGCCGCACGCTCCAGGTGGGCGGCCAGGAATATGTCTATTACAGCCTGCCGGCCGCGGCCCAGGCAGCCGGTCTCGGCGATATCTCGCGCTTGCCCTTCTCGCTGCGCGTCCTCCTCGAAAATCTGGTGCGCCTGGAAAATGGCCGCACCGTCACGGTCGACGACATCAAGGCGGTCGGCGCCTGGATCGATACCCGGACTTCGGATGTCGAGATCGCCTTTCGCCCGGCCCGCGTGCTGATGCAGGATTTCACCGGCGTGCCGGCGGTCTGCGATCTGGCGGCGATGCGCCACGCCATGGTGAAGCTCGGCGGCGATCCGCAGCGCATCAACCCGCTCTCGCCGGTCGATCTCGTCATCGACCACTCCGTCATGGTCGACGAGTTCGGCCAGCCTTCCTCATTCCAGGCCAATGTCGCGCACGAGTTCGAGCGCAATGGCGAGCGCTACGCCTTCCTGCGCTGGGGCCAGGACGCGTTCGACAATTTCCGCGTCGTCCCGCCCGGCACCGGCATCTGCCACCAGGTGAACCTGGAGTACCTGTCCCAGGTCGCCTGGATCGGCGAGGAGGATGACGGCACCAAGGTCGTCTATCCCGACACGCTGGTCGGCACCGACAGCCACACCACCATGGTCAACGGCCTGGCCGTGCTCGGCTGGGGCGTCGGCGGCATCGAGGCCGAGGCGGCGATGCTGGGCCAGCCGATCTCGATGGTGCTGCCCGAAGTGGTGGGCTTCAAGCTTTCGGGCAAGCTGCGCGAGGGGGCGACCGCGACCGATCTGGTGCTGACCGTGACGCAGATGCTGCGCGCCAAGGGCGTGGTCGGCAGCTTCGTCGAGTTCTACGGCCCGGGCCTCGACAACATGACGATCGCCGACCGCGCCACGATCGGCAACATGGCGCCCGAATACGGCGCCACCTGCGGCTTCTTCCCGGTCGATCAGGAGACGCTGCGCTATCTCGCCTTCTCCGGTCGCGACAAGCACCGCATCGATCTCGCCGAAGCTTATGCCAAGGCGCAGGGCCTGTGGCGCGACGCCTCGACGCCGGATCCGGTCTTCACCGACACGCTCGAGCTCGATCTCGGCTCGGTCGAGCCGTCGCTCGCCGGCCCGCGCCGGCCGCAGGATCGGGTGCTGCTGAGCGGCGTTTCCGCAGGCTTCGCCAAGGAATTGCCGAAGCTGGCGCCGGACCCGAGCCAGCTCGAGCGCTCGGTCAAGGTCGAGGGCAGCGATTACGAGCTCAAGACCGGCGCGGTCGTCATCGCCGCGATCACCAGCTGCACCAATACCTCGAACCCGTCGGTCATGGTCGGCGCCGGCCTGCTCGCGCGCAATGCGGTGAAGCGCGGCCTCAAGGTCAAGCCCTGGGTCAAGACCTCGCTCGCCCCGGGCAGCCAGGTCGTCACCGACTATCTGGCGAAGGCCGGGCTCAACAAGGATCTGGATGCGCTCGGCTTCAATCTCGTCGGCTATGGTTGCACCACCTGCATCGGCAATTCCGGGCCGCTCCCGGACGCCATTGCCAAGGCGGTCGACGAGGGCAGTCTGGTGGTCGGCGCCGTGCTGTCGGGCAACCGCAATTTCGAGGGCCGGATCAGCCCGCAGGTCCGCGCCAATTACCTGGCCTCGCCGCCGCTGGTCGTGGCCTATGCGCTCGCCGGCTCCCTGGACATCAACCTCTCGACCGATCCGCTCGGCATCGACGACAAGGGTGCGCCGGTTTTCCTCAAGGATATCTGGCCGTCGACCCGCGAGATCGAGACGGTCGTGCATGATTGCCTGACCGAATCCATGTTCCGCTCGCGCTATGCCGACGTGTTCAAGGGGCCGGAGCAATGGCAGCAGATCGAGACCGCGACCGGCCAGACCTATCAGTGGATCGCGGGCTCGACCTATATCGCCGAGCCGCCCTTCTTCGAGAACATGCCGAAGGAGCCGGGCGCCATCACCGACATTCACAAGGCCCGGCCGTTGGCGCTGCTCGCCGACAGCATCACGACCGATCACATCTCGCCGGCCGGCTCGATCAAGAAGGACGGTCCGGCCGGCGCTTACCTCATGAGCTTCCAGGTGCGGCCGGCGGATTTCAATTCCTACGGATCGCGGCGCGGCAATCACGAGGTCATGATGCGCGGCACCTTTGCCAATACCCGCATCAAGAACGAGATGGTGCCGGGCATCGAGGGCGGCATCACCAAGCATCTGCCCGACGGCGCGGTCATGCCGATCTATGACGCGGCCATGAAGTATCAGGCGGAGGGCGTGCCGCTCGTCGTCATCGCCGGCAAGGAATACGGCACCGGCTCGTCGCGCGATTGGGCGGCCAAAGGCACCCGGCTCTTGGGCGTCAAGGCCGTTATCGCCGAGAGCTTCGAGCGCATCCATCGCTCGAACCTGGTTGGGATGGGTGTGCTGCCGTTGCAGTTCAAGAGCGGCATGAGCCGGCTGACGCTGAAGCTCGACGGCTCCGAACTCTTCGATATCACCGGCATCGAGCAGGGCATCAAGCCACGGATGGATGTCGCGGTGACGATCACCCGCGCCGACGGCTCCAAGGAGCAGATCGCGGTTATCTGCCGGATCGATACGCTCGACGAGGTCGAGTATTACCGCCATGGCGGCATCCTGCATTATGTGCTGCGCAACATGATGCGTGACGCCGCCTGACCGGCACCTCGATCCGGGTGGTCGGCGACGGCCGTCCGGATCGATGCGATGCCGCCCGTGCGAGGCGGCCTGCGACGAAGCGATATGCGATCGGGCTTGGCCCGGCTTCGTGCCGGGCTTATCCTCACTCGTCATGGAACCGGCCTCTCCTTCAGATACCGTGCATTGGCAGGCCGAGCTTCGGCCGCATCGCAGCCTTCCGCCGCGTGGCTTCCATGTGCTGATGGGGGTGCTCGCCCTTGTCAGCATCTTCGCCAGCATCGGCTTCACCTTGATCGGCGCCTGGCCGGTCTGCGGCTTTTTCGGCCTCGATGTGCTGCTGCTCTATATCGCCTTCCGGGCCAGTTACCGGAGCGGCCGGATGCGCGAGATCCTCCGCCTCGCCGGGGACGATCTGACCGTCGAGCGGATCAGCGTACGCGGCGAGTTGCGCTTCTGGCGGCTTCAGGCCTTCTGGATCAAGGTCCGGCTGATCGAGGGCGAGGATACCAGCCGGCTGCTGCTGACCAGCCATGGCCGGTCGCTGGTGGTCGGCGGCTTTCTTTCGCCGGTCGAGCGGCGCAGTCTGGCGACGGAGTTGAGCCTGGCCCTCGAACGCTGGCGCGCGACCCCCATCTAAGAGCCATGAGCATAAGCCTGATCGATCGACTGACCTGCTTCATCCTCGGCGAGGAAGCCCCTGCAAGCGACGGCGATGGGCGGCGATTGGCCGTGGCTGCCCTGCTGGTCCAGGCCGCGCGCATGGACGATCATTTCGAGCCGGCGGAGCGAACCGCGATCCTGCGGCTGCTGCGGACGCGCTTCGGGCTCGATCAGACGGCAGCCGAGCATCTCCTGGCCCTGGCCGAGCGGGCGGAAGCGAGGGCCGCCGGCCTCTATCGCTTCGCCAAGTCGGTGATCGACGCCTTCACGCCCGAGGAGCGGGTGGGCGTCATCGAGATGATGTGGGAAGTAGCCTATGCCGACGGTGTGCTCGATCCCGAGGAGGATGCGCTGGTCCGGCGCATCGCCGGATTGATCCATGTCGAGGACCGCGATCGAGGGGCCGCCCGCTTGCGCGCCCTTGCCCGACTCGGGCGGGTCTGATACCTACCGAGGCTTTGCTGCGACGTCGGACGGCACTTGGCAGCGCCGTCCCGGCCGAACTACGGGATCAAGCTCGATGACCTACGTCGTTACTGAAGACTGTATCAAGTGCAAGTATATGGATTGCGTGGAAGTTTGTCCGGTCGACTGCTTCTACGAGGGTGAGAACATGCTGGTCATCCACCCCGATGAATGCATCGATTGCGGCGTCTGCGAGCCCGAGTGCCCGGCCGAGGCGATCGTCCCGGACAGCGATGCCAAGGCCGAGCCCTGGCTGCAGCTCAATCGGGACTATTCCGGCTCCTGGCCGAACATCGCGCGCAAGGGCGAGGCTCCCGCCGATGCCGATGCCTTCAAGGGCGTTGCTGGCAAACACGAGAAATTTTTCTCGCCGAACGCGGCCAAACGCTGAATTTCACCGGCCCGAAAGGGCCGGCATCGCCCAGCGGAATCGGCGAGTCATAGAAGCCATGTCATCCCAGTATGTCGCCGCGCTGGTATTTGTTTGCGCTTTTGTGCTAGATTTTTAAGCGAACGGGGCGCTTTCGGCGACGTAACGCTTGTAGTCGCGTATCGCTCGTCTCCACCGGATGGTTGGATCATAGTTGGCGTCGCTGCGGAGCGTGGTGCCCGCGGAAATGCTGACGATACGGGCTCTCCGTTCTGGTCCAAGGATTTGAGAGAATCGGATGTCGGATAAGATTGGGTTCGCCGAAGGCGATTACGTCGTGTATCCGAGCCATGGTGTCGGGAAGATTCTCGGCATCGAAACTCAGGAAATTTCGGGTTACAAGCTCAGCGTGTTCGTCGTGCATTTCGACAAGGATCGCATGACGCTCCGTGTCCCTGTGACCAAGGCGAAGAATTCCGGCCTGCGCCGGCTGTCGACCCAGACCGAGATGCAGCTGGCGCTCGGCCGGCTCAAAGGCCGTTCCAAGGCCAAGCGGACGATGTGGAGCCGCCGCGCCCAGGAATACGAGGCGAAGATCAATTCGGGCGATCCGGCCTCGATCGCCGAGGTCGTGCGCGATCTCTACCGCAATGCCGGCCAGCCCGACCAGTCCTACAGTGAGCGGCAGATCTATCAGGCCGCGCTCGATCGGCTGGTGCGTGAGTTTGCCGCAGTGGAGTCGATCGACGAGGTGACCGCGACCCAGCGCCTCGAACAGATGCTCAACGCCGCCTGACCGGACGCCGCATGGCGAAGCGCGATCCGGCACCGGCAAGCGCTTCGGCCCATCGAAGCCGTCTTCCATCCTGCGGGGCACCGCCTTCATGACCGCGCCGCGAGCGGCACCGGTCGAACGCTTCGCGACCCTGGTCGGGCGCCGCCGTGTCTGGGCGGTCTCGGCGATTCATGCCGATATCCGGCGTCTCGAAGCGCTTCATGACGCGATCGAGAAGCGGCTGGAGCCGGGCGACGCGATCGTCTATCTCGGCAACATGATCGGACGCGGCGATGCCGTGTTCGAAACCATCGACGAGCTGCTGGCGTTCCGCCGCGCCTTCATCGGCCGCCATGCCGCCTTCGCCACAGATCTGGTCTATCTGCGCGGCAGCCAGGAAGAGATGTGGCAGAAGCTCCTGGAGCTGCAATTCGCGCCCAATCCCGGTGAGGTGCTGCGCTGGATGCTCGATCACGGCATCGGCCCGACGCTCACGGCATATGGTGTCGACTACCAGCAGGGGCTTGCGGCCTCGCGCGATGGTGCCGTCACCCTCACGCGCTGGACCAACGCCATCCGCGGCCGGGTCAACGCGGCCCCTGGGCATGCCAATCTCCTGACCGCCCTTCGCCGCGCCGCCTTCACCAGCGGTGAAGAGCTGTTGTTCGTCCATGCCGGGATCGACCCGACCCGCCCGCTGCCGGCCCAGCACGATGCCTTCTGGTGGGGCGGCGCCGGCTTTCTCGATCTGGCCGAGCCCTATGCCGGCTTCCGTAAGGTGGTGCGCGGGTTCGACCGGCATCATGGCGGGCTGCAAGTGGCGCCGTATGCGGTGTCGCTCGATCGCGGCTGTGGTTTCGGCGGTCCGCTGCTTTGCGCCTGCTTCGATCTCGACGGCACGATCGTCGAAAGCTTCGAGGCCTGAAGGCGGCCGACAGGGCCTCTCGAACAATTCTAAAAATCTTTCACGACGGCTGATCCAACCGCCGGCACTCCGCGTATCAAGTTCATTGATACGAGGGAACTGGACCATGGGTTACGTCGATAATGCGCAGGCGCAACGCGCCAACCTGGCCTTCATCAAGGCATCGATGCAGATACCGCTGCTCGAGCGCGATCACGAATTCGATCTGGCCCGCCGCTGGCGCGATGAGAGTGATGTGGCCGCCCTGCACGAGCTGGTGCGCGCCTATACCAGGCTGGTGATTTCGACTGCCGGGCGGTTTCGCAATTATGGGCTGCCGGTCGGCGATCTGGTGCAGGAGGGCAATCTCGGCCTGATGCAGGCCGCCGCCCGGTTCGAGCCGGCGCGGGATGTGCGCTTCTCGACCTATGCCACCTGGTGGATTCGTTCCGCCATGCAGGATTACGTGCTGCGGAACTGGTCGATCGTGCGCACCGGCACCACGGCTGCGCAAAAATCTCTATTCTTCAACCTACGCCGGCTGCGTGCTCGGATCGAGGATTCGACCGGGGGGCCCCTCACCGATGCCGGCCGGGCCGAGATCGCCGAGACGCTCAACGTGCCGCTCAGCGAGGTCGAGGGCATGGAACAGCGTATCTCGGCCAGCGACCAGTCGCTCAACGCGCCGATCGGCGATGAAGGCGAGGAGGCGTGGCAGGATCTGCTCCCCGACCAGCGTCCTTCGCCCGAATTGGCGGTGATGAGCCTGCGCGACGGCATGGCGCGGTCCAACTGGCTGGCGGAGGCGCTCGATGAGCTCCCGGCGCGCGAACGGACGATCATCAGCGAAAGGCGGCTGCGCGACGACGGCGCAACGCTCGAGCAGCTTGGCCGCACCTTCGGCATCTCCAAGGAGCGCGTGCGCCAGCTCGAGCACCGTGCGATCGGCAAGCTCCGCGAGTCGATGCTGCGCCGGGTCCAATCGGATTTGGACCTGTTGCCGGAAGAATAGCGCCCGCTCCTACTCTGCGCTAAACCGCTCCGGTCGAAGCGGCCGGAGCATCTTATGGCGATCCCGCGCATCATCCTGGGGCTGGGAATCCTGATCGCCGTCCCCGCCCGAGCGGCTCCGCTCAGCGACGCGGATCTTCTCGCCGCCTTGCCGGCGTCGGAGACGGCGAGAGTTGCCGCCGTCGCCGATGGCGGGACGCTCACCCTCGATGACGGCAAGATCGTCCGGCTCGCCGCGATCGAGGTGCCCCTGCCGCCGCTCGGCCGTGCCGCCGATACGCCCTGGGGCTGGGCCGACGCCGCGAAGGACAAGCTCGCGGCCCTCGTCGAAGGCCATGAGGTCACGGTTCGAGGTGCCGCCGCGACACCGGACCGCTACGGCCGGCTGGTTGCCGAGATCGTGCGCGACGACGGGCTCTGGCTCGAAGCCGCCCTGGTCGAAGAGGGCGCCGTGCGGGTCGAGACCACTCCGGACACTGCGGCCCTGGCCCCGGCACTGCTGAAGCGCGAGGCGGCGGCGCGCGGGCAGGGCCTGGGCCTCTGGCAGGCGCGTTTCTATGCCGTGCGGACGTCCGCCGAGCTGGAGCATGAAAGCGGCAGCTTCCAGATCGTCGAGACCGTGATCCGCAAGGTCGAGAACCGGCATGGCATCGTCTGGCTCGATCTCGGCAGCGACGCCGCCGCGCGGCTGGAACGGCCGGCGCGCAAGGCCTTCGAGATGGCCGGTCTCGATCCGCGGACACTGGCGGGCTCATCCGTCCGCCTGCGCGGCTGGGTCGAATGGCAGGGCCGGCCGGTGCTGGAGCTGACCCATCCCGAAGCACTCGAAAAGCTCCGCGGCGGCCCGGAAAATTGAGGCCGCGCCCGCGGCTTCGGTCCTACCCGCGCGCGCGAAGATGCGCTATAAGCGGCCGGGGTCCTCGTAGCTCAGCTGGATAGAGCATCAGTTTCCTAAACTGAGGGTCATGGGTTCGAATCCCGTCGAGGACACCAATTCACACCGATGAGTTGTAGTCGGCAGGCCTTTGGGCGCCTGTGGATAAGTCGTGCCGACTCCATTTTCATCAGAGAACATAATAGGAACATGAGTCGATCGTAAAAGGAGATCGACGACATGAGTCCTGGGTCTGGAGGTATCGGCGGCTATAACCCCGACGAGCCGCGCGATGAGCGCGGCCGTTGGACGACGGGCGGTGGCACGCCCCGGGCCGCGGAATGGCGGCGCAAGCCGATATATGACGGAAGCTCTCGCGGCAGGGCGACCGCATTGGCGACCCATGCCTATCTGGCTCTGCCGGGTGACTTGCGGCGCCGGTTCGGGCTCGGCGACAGCGACACGATCGATCTGCTCGACAGGTTGATCCGGGAAGGCGCACCGGACTCCGACTCTCGGCAGACGGCCTCCCCCGCCCACTACCAATTGCGGGCGGCAGCGTCAGCCGCAGCCGTTGCCGAAACGGCGGGTGAAATGGCCCAGGCTGGAGATCATCTGGCCTCTGCCGTCAAGGTAGTCGGTGTCGGCGCCTGGCCTCGCTTCATTAGATCGACTGCGCTCAGAAAGATCATCCCGATTTCCGAATCCGGCGACGAGGTGAATACGCCGCCGAAAAATGAGCAGCCCGTTCCTGATGATCTAGAGCTCGATCCCAACTGGCTGAAGCTACCGCCGGGCGACCGCATCGATGAGCTCGGCGACCTCATCGAATGGATTGCCAATGCTAAACCGGAAGATGAGGGGCCGATCCGAGCCGAGATAAAGCGGCTCTATTCGGAAGTCGGCGATAGAAACGGCGCCCTCATGCTGAATGAGGCACTAACCCAAGCGCTTCGACCCGGAACAACCAGGGAGGATCGCGAGGAAATACTGAGGGATTACGAGCATTATGCGCGTTATGACCCTGCCGATTTTGGCCTGCTCGACGATCTTCTCGCGCATGCGGCTCTCGAAAAGACACTTGCTCGGATTCTGGAGGCTGGAGAGGCCGTTCCGGGACATGGCAATCACCCGCTGGATGATGCGTGGGAGCTTGGCTGGGGCAAGCGCGGGGAGATAATAGAAAAGAGGTTGGGTAAGAATTTGCCGCAATTTTTCCCAACGATCGATAGGTTTACGCCTGATGGCATCGCGACAAGCATCAAGTCGCTTGATTTGAGAGGAGCCAGCTATCAAAACCCCCAACGCTTACTGCAACGAATTACAACTTATCTGAAAAGCGTTGCCGAATTCGAAGGCGCGAGCTTTGGCGATCGCCCCATCAGAGCCCAGGAAATTCGTGGCCGAGAATTATGTCTCGCCGTTCCAAATATTTCCCCAACCGCAGCGCAAAAGGTCGCCTTTGCAAGAGCGCTTGAAATAGCTGTACAACTAAATGTCAAGTTTACTTTGATACGCTTTTAGGAGGAGCGTGATGTTCTGCGAATGCTATCTACGGAAGGGCTTAGTCTACTTACCAGGACTCGCGAAAGCGACAGCTGGTTTTTACATCGGGATCGATCCAGTGCTTATAGTACCAATTGCCGATACGGATGCAGTCTTAAAAGCGATGCACGAAATCTGGATCAGCGGAAATCCGATCGTTCCGACGCCCCCACCAGATGAGCCAGCTGTCCTTCTAAAATACGTCAACGCGAAAACCTGGGGCGCCTTCGCGCGAGATGCCCTTCTTTGGACAATGGATGAGGATAACGGCGTCTGCAAGATCGTCGGCTATCGAAAGGTCCGGCATGGAGGCTACGTGCCGGATCCGGAGCAAACCATCACCTTGCCCGCCGGTGCCGGGTTCGACGAGATGGCGAAGCGGCTGGTCGAGATCATGCAGGCGGCCGCAGAGTTCAAACCCGAGCAGCGCTGATCTTCGAGCGCATGAAAAACCCCGCGCCCGGACGAGCCGGACGCGGGGTACGCTGTATTCAGACCTGTATCAGACGGCCGAACGGCGGCGGAACCAGGCCAGCATCGGCAGGCCGACCAGGAAGGCCCAGGTCGGCGCTTCCGGGATCGGCGAGGCGTTCGGGTCGACCAACTCGGCGCTGAGCAGGTTGAAATCGGCGTCGCCGCCGAGCGCCGAGAAATCCAGGTCGAACAGCTGGAAATCGCCGCCGGACTGGAGGGCGGCGAGCTGATCGGCGGTCAGGAACGAGACTTCGGAGATCTCGAGAAGACCGGGCGACAGCACCGTGACGCTGCCGATCCCGTCGAAATTATCGAGAACGCCGAGCTTCGAGCCGAAGGGGCCGTTGGTGGTGAGGTCGGACGGATCGATCGTGACGGCCGACGGATTATAACCGATCTCGATATCGAAGCCGGCGAGCAGATTGGCGCCCAGGCCGTTGGTCGAGACGGCGAGGTCCGTCGTGCCGCCGGTGGTGCTGGGCGCGAGGCTGACGAGCGCCGCGTTCGCGGCCGGAGCGGCCGCGAGGCTGAGACCGATCAGTGCCGCCGCGCCGAAAAGGCGAGTGAAAATCGCATTCATGAGAAGAGCTCCGCTAAATGATCGTGCTGATATAAATTCGACAGCGCGCTTACGGCGCGCAGCCGGCCTTGGTGCACACGTTGGTGCAGGCGCGCGCATCGGCGATGGTCACCGTGCCGTCCTGGTCGAAGTCACGCGGATCGCCGACGGCAACCTTGATGTTCAGCGACTTCATGATGGCGTTGATGTCGTTGCGGTCGACCTGGCCGTTGCTGTCAACGTCGCACATGAAGGCCTGGGTCAGCGGCTTGGCGCTCACATCGCAGGTCTGGCCCGGGTCGTTGGTCAGCGTGGCGACACCGGTGCTGGCCTCGATCGTGCGCAGAACCGAGCAATGATCGACGAACTCGTTGTCCGTCGTGCCCTGCTTGATGCCCGCGCCGACGACGACGCCGGGGATCAGGTTCGCCTCGGCGATCTGGAGCGGGTTGCCGGTGGCATCGACCGGCACCGGCGTCTTGCCGTCGGACAAGGTCAGGAAGTCGTGGCGCGGGTCGAAGGTCGAGGGCGTCTTGATGCCGTTGTTGGTATAGAGCTGACCGTTATCCTCGTCCCAAGTGACGATGAGCAGGCTGTTGTGGGTGATCGCCCACTGGGCATAGGCGCCGATGTTCTTGCGCAGCCAATTGTCGGCGGCGATGTTGAAGTTGGTGCCGTTGTCGCTGGCCTGGTCATGCTCGTCGTCGATCGCGTCCGGCGTCACGAAGGCGACGGTCGGCAGCGACGAGAAATCCGGATGGGACGGATCGGCGAACGGGTTGCCCGGCTGGCCGGGGAACTGGTTGAAGGTCCGGTTGGTGCTGGAGGGCAGCTCGTTCGAGGTGACCGGGCCGCCGGGGGTCGCCACCAGCGGGTCGGTGTCATTCAGTGCTTGCCAGGTGATCCAGGTCTGATGCTTGCGCTGCAGATTGGTCGCCTGGGTATCGACCGCACTCGGCGGCAGCGGCGTCGGGTTGGTGCCGCCGATGTTGAGGTTGATGTCGGTGCGGTCGCCGGGGAAGGGCAGGCCCTCGGTATAGCCGGCGAAGGTCAGGCCGGCGCGGATGAGCTGGGCGCCGATGTTCGGCGTGTTCAGCGGGATCTGGTCGCCATTCGTGCCGGGGATGGTGCCGTCATTGCCGCTGATCGGCACGATCGTGCCGTTATTGATGACAGCGACGCAGCTCGACGGCGTGCTGCAGACATCGGCGGTCAGGTTGAGGACCGGGCTGGTGTTCGTCGTGAACACGGTCTTCGCGGAACCCTGCTGCAGATGCGGGAAGTCGGTGACGCCCGGCACGTTCGGGGTCTGGCCGGCACCGGCGCCGAGAGCGAAGGTCGAGCCGACGCCCTGAGGCTGGCCGGAGATCTGGAAATTGTAGTTTGGCTCGCTGGAGTGATCGTCACCATGCGAGTTGGTCAGCAGCATGCCTTCCGGGATCAGCACATTGTTGAGGAAGGTGGCGGGTGCCGCCGGATTGGCGATGACCTGCGAAAGACTATGATTTTCCATCGTCACGATGACGATATGATCATATTGCGGCACAGCGAGCGCCGGCGTCGCCAACGCCGTGCCGGCGAGCAGCGCCGTTGCGAGGAAATATTTAGACATAAAGGGCTTCTCCGTCGGAGCGAAAATAGAGCGGCCGGATAATCTGGGTGGTATGTTACAGTCGCTTTACAAGTTTCCGATCAAAGAGATTAAAATTTGAGGCAAAGGGCATATTTATGCCGCAGCGCTCCCGACGGCCCTAAATATCTGCAAATTAAGGTCGAGAGAATCCGGCCTCTGCCCGGGCAAGGGCATGGCTAGAACGCTTTTGGTAAACTGTCCTATTCGAAATAAATCGATTTTTACTTTGTCGTCTTGCTCAAAGGCGGCGCGTTCTCTGCAAGGCGAGGACGATAAATTCCTCTCGTATGCGCGAATTAGTAAGAAGCGACTGACGATCGTTACAGCACGACCGGGTGCAGCCCGCCATCCATCGCCAAGCTGACGCCGGTGATGTAGCGGGCATCGTCGGAGGCGAGGAAGAGCACCGCATCGGCGATCTCCTCGGGTAGGGCCATGCGCCCCATCGGGATCCGGGCGACGGCATTGGCCCGCGCCTCTCCGACGCTGATCCCGGCGGCCTTGGCGTCGGCCTGCAGCCCTTCGGCCACGCGGTCGGTCTCGGTCAGGCCAGGGCTTACCCCCACCACGCGCACGCCTTTGCCGGCATAGGCGGTGCCGAGGCCGGCAGTCGCCAGCATCAGCGCCGCATTGGCGGCACCGCCCGCGAGATGAACGGACGAGGCAACCTTGCCGCCCGTGCCGATGATATTGACGATGACGCCGGTCCCGCGTGCCGCCATCCGCTTGATCACCGGATCGACGACATTGATGGTGGAGAAATATTTGGCGTCCATGGCGGCACGCCAGAAGGCGGGCGTCAGATCCTCGGGCGGCGCGCGTCGGGCGGCGCCGGCGGAATTCACCAGGATGTCGATCGGCCCGATGGCGGCTTCGACCCTGTCCACCATCGCGGCGGCGGCCTCGGCGTCGATGAGGTCGGCCTGGGTGCCGAAGATGCCGGGCACCTGACGCATCGCCGCCCCGATATTGGCTTCCGCGCGCGAACAGATCGCGACATGCGCGCCGGCGGCGGAGAAAGCCTTGGCACAGGCAAGGCCAATACCCTTCGAGCCGCCGGTCACCAGCACCCGCTTACCGTCGAGATCGCGCATTCTTCATCCCCTTTCGAGCCAGGCACAAATATTCCCCACGCGGACCAGCTTGTCCCGCCCATCGCATCCCTACCCTATACCGTCATTGACGGGATCCGACGCTGCGGCAAAGTCGAGCTGGATGAGATGCCCGCGCAATCGGGCGCGCGTTGAACGATCACGTGATTTTGGCTCGCGATCGAACAGCGAGAACCTTATCTGTAGTGGGGCCGGAAATTCCGGCCCCAATTCTCCAGGAGGTTCCAGCATGTCTGTGAATGTTCTCTACCGAACCAGCGCTTCGGCGACTGGCGGCCGCGACGGCCATGCCGAGACCAAGGACGGCAGCTTCAAGGTCAATCTCTCGACGCCCAAGGAGCTGGGCGGCGCCGGCGGCCCCGGCAACAATCCGGAGCAGCTCTTCGCCTCCGGCTATTCGGCCTGTTTCCTCGGCGCCATGAAGTTCGTCGCCTCGCAGGGCGGCCCCAAGGTGCCGGCCGACACGACCGTGACGGCCAATGTCGGCATCGGCCCGCGCTCGGAAGGCGGCTTCGGGCTCGAGGTCGCCCTCGAGATCTCGCTGCCGGGCCTGCCCAAGGCCGAGGCGGAGGCGCTGGTCGAGAAGGCGCATCAGGTGTGCCCCTACTCGAACGCCACGCGGAACAATATCGACGTGAAGCTGAGCGTCGTCTGAGCCGAAGGGGCCTGGTGCCGATTCCGGCACCAGGCCTTCATTCCGCCCGCTTAGGGCAGGGGACGGGCGAAGGGATGCGTGCTCGACAAGCCGCCATCGACGGCGAAAGCCTGACCATTGACATAGGATGCGTCGTCGCTCGCGAGGAACAGCGCCATGGTCGCGATCTCGCGCGGCTCGCCATGGCGCATCATCGGGTTGAGCTGGCCGATCTTGGCTTCGTTGCCGCGGTCGCGCGCGGCGTCGAACAGCGGCTTGGTCATGCCGGTCTCGATCAGGCCGGGGCAGATGGCATTGATGCGCACGCCGGTGCCGCGCAGCGAGTTGGCCGTGGTCTGGACCAGGCTGATGACGCCGGCCTTGCTGGCGGCATAGGGATGGCCCGACGCGTTGGCGCGCAGGCCCGCGACCGAGGCGGTGCAGACGATCGAGCCATGACCCTGGCGGATCATGTGAGGGGCCGCGTGTTTTACGGCTAGGAACGGTCCGATCAGATTGACGCGCAGCACCTCGGTCCATTGCTCGACGCTCTGCTCGAACAGCGGCACCAACCCGCCGCCGATGCCGGCATTGGCATAGATCACGTCGAGCCCGCCGAATTCGGTCACGGCGCGGTCGACGAAGCTCGCGACCTCGTTTTCGCTTCCGGCATCCGCCGCGAGCGCCAGCGCGTTGCCGCCGGTCGATTTGATCTGAGCCAGAGTCTCGGCGACGGCATCGGCGTTCTTGTCGACGGCGAGCACGGCGGCACCCTCGGCCGCGAACAGAATGGCGGTCGCGCGGCCGATGCCGCTGCCGGCACCCGTGATGATCGCCCGCTTGTCCCGGAGCCTTGCCATTGTCTTTCCTCCCGTATCCTTCGTTTTGATTGCCGTCGACTATGCCATGTTTTGCCGGGATGGCCAGACACGCGCGGCAGGTGAGCGGTCCATTCTCCTACGGCCGCACCTTTCGCCGTCCGATAGTAAGTCGATAATTAACTGCTACCAATAATACTGATCCGACAATACTGGGTTGTCTTGGCTCGAAGGTATTCAGATGTGGCGGTTTGTATAGCCGGCTGATCCCAAGAGCGGAAGCCAGCATTCCCTGCCCCACCGGTCGGGCATGCCCACAGAAGATCGGAGGATTGCCTTGGCGCGATGACCGCCGGGACGTCTCTCCGCTCGCCCGAAGGGAACGGCTCTATGACGCTGACAGAACTTTCCGTGTCCGGGCTAGATCGCCTGGCCGAACTCCTCGCGAGGGATCATCCGTCGCTCAAATATCTCCGCCTGCCCGGCGACGGCAAATATCAGACGGTGGAGACGAGACTCGATCGGGTGATGGCGGATGTCAGAGATCATCTCGCCGTCGCCTTCCACGGTCGTGCCACGACCGATTTTCCGATGCTCTATTGCGCCTGGGGCCGCGCCCGCGTCGGCTCGACCGCCCTCAACAACCTGTTCGGCATGGCCGGATTGCCTTCCTACTATCAACCGGTCAAGGCGGTCATGCGCTCGGTCTTGGCGGAAAGCGCCCCCTCCGTCTGGCAGCTGCCCGAAGCAGACGCGCATCCGCATATCTTCATCAAGGAAACGGCTGGCCCCTATCTTCCCGCCGAATGTCTCTATCTGCCACTGCAGGTGCTGTTGGAAGCGGGATATCCGGCCGATCGGCTGCATCTGCTGATTCTCGACCGCGATCCCCTGGCTTCGCTCGCCTCCTGGCTCGCCAAGTGGTCGGATCGTGTGGCGGAGCCGGTGCTCGTCCAGCATTTCATCCTGGCCACGCTCAACGCCGCCCGCGTGCGGGCCCATGCGCGCCGTGCCGGCATTCCGACCACGCATTATGTCTATGAGGCGAGCAAGGAACCGGCCGAAACCGTCGGTGCCCTGTTCTCGCGTCTGGGCCTGGATGGGCTGTTCGGGGCGACAGTGATCGACGGCTGGCAAGGCGCTGGCGAACTCGATGCCGCCGGCACGATCATCCGTTTCCCGGAGGAACCCGGAATCTACGCCGTGCCCGGCCTGCACGCCTCGGCATCCTCATATCGCTACCACGAGCGGACGAATGCGGCACGCACCCAGCCTTACGAAGCCGTGCTTGCGCGCTACGGCATTGCGGATTGTTATCGCGACTCCGTGACGGCCTGCATCGCCGATCTCGAACTCGACGCCGCATTGTCGCGGCGATTGTTCACGGATGGATCCGATGCGCCGCATGGGATGATCCGCCGGCTGGAAATGTCGGCGGCGGATTAATTTCGCAACCGACAACCTTAGGATACTATTTATACATGTATTACACCTAAGATAGGCGGTCTATCTACCAAATCGCAGGCCTAAAATGCTGAAACGGCTGCCGATCTCCTACCGCCTGTTGCTGTCCATTCCGATGCTGATCCTCGCGCTCGGCATCTGCGTCGTCTCAAATCTCGGCACGCTGCGAGACAGCCTGATCGATGACCGGAAGGAATCGCTGAAGCACCTCGTTGAGGTGGCTGAGCATGTCGTGGCCGGCTGGCAGGCGCGTGAGAAGGCGGGCGAGCTCGACCATGCCGCGGCGCAGAAGGGCGCCGCCGAGGAGCTGTTCAGACTGCGCTTCGGCGACGACACCTATTTCTTCGTCCAGACCTATGACGGCGTTACCGTCACCCATCTCAATCGCGATTTCATCGGCAAGAACCGGATCGACGCCAAGGATGCCGACGGCGTTCCGACCGTGCGCAGACAGATCGACGCGGCCAGGCGCGGCGGGGACTACGTCTATTATCGCACGACCCGGTCCGGCACGCTCGATGACAGCAGCCGGCTCCAAAAACTGTCCTATTGCAGCGGCTTCGAGCCTTGGCAATGGTCCGTCTGCACCGGCATCTATGTCGACGATGTCGATTCCATCTATGACCGGATCGTCGCGGTCGATGCCGGCATCGGCCTGCTGGTGCTGTGCGCGGCCTCCGGCCTCGCCTTTCTGGTCGCTCGCAGCATCAGTCGCCCGTTGTCGGCGATCACCGACCGCACCGGCCGGCTCGCCGACGGCGATCTCGATATCGACGTGCCCCATCTCGACGATCCCTACGAGATCGGCCGTCTGGCGCGTGCGCTCGACGTGTTCAAGATCAATCGGCGCAAGGCCGACCAGCTCGCCGCCGCCCAACAGGCCGAGCAGCTCGCCAAGCTCCGTCGGCAGGAAATGGTGGAGGCGCTCATCGCCGAGTTCCGGGAGCGCGCCACTGGCATCATCGCAACCGTCGCCCAGGCGGCCGAGCGGGTCCAGGCCAACGCCTCCGGCCTCGCGGCCATGGCGACCCAGAGCCTGAGCCTGATCGAGGCGGTCAATGTCGGCGCCGAGACCACCTCCGGAAATGTCGAGGCGATCGCTGCCGCGGCCGAGGAGATGTCGGCCGCCGTGTCCGAGGTCAACCGCCAGATCTCCCGTTCGACCGGCATCGCCGAGCGCGCCGTCGACGAGGCGAACTCGACCGGCGTCACCATGCAGGGCTTGACCGTGGCGGCGCGGCGGATCGGCTCGATCGTCGAAGTGATCCAGCGAATCGCCTCGCAGACCAATCTTCTGGCCTTGAATGCCACGATCGAGGCGGCACGCGCTGGCGATGCCGGCACGGGCTTCGCCGTCGTCGCCTCCGAGGTCAAGCAGCTCGCCAACCAAACCACCAAGGCGACCGAGGAGATCCAGTCCCAGGTCGGCGACATTCAGAACGAGACCGCCAAGGCGGTCGAGGCGATATCGAGTATCGCCTCCACTGTCGGCGAGATGCGCGCCATCGCCGCCGACATCGCCTCGGCGATGGAGGAGCAGGGTGCTACCTCGCACGAGATTGCGCGCAGCATCGGCAGAGCGGCGGACGGCAGCAAGGAAATTGCCGAGAATATCGGCGGCGTCGCCGAGGCTGCGGGATCCACCAATCAGGCCGCCGCCGGCTTCCGGGGTGCTGCCGACGATCTCAATCGCGAGGCCGCCACGCTCAATGGCGAGATGGCGGGTTTCTTCGACCGGATGCGCGCGGCCTGATCAGGCCGGCGCGACCGAGATCAGGTTCGTGGCACGCCAATCCTCGTCGAGCCGGAGCGTCAAACGGTCGCCGGCGCGAACGGATGGCGGTATGGCGACCGGGCTGAACGCCTCGGCCGACCAGATCAGCCTGTCCTGGAACGACAGTTCCTGGACCCAAAGCACGGCATTCAAGCTGCCGGCGGCGTCGATCGCGACGGCGGTGCTGTCGGGCAGGTGCCGGAACGGTTCGCCTCGATCGTAGCAGATCTCGGCAGCCAGCACGCGCTCGCCCAGGAACCGCCCGCCCGTTCGGGCATGCCGATAGGCGCTGCCGCCGCCCGGTTGCCATTTATAATCGCCGTAGAGCTTGGGTCGCGAGCGCATGAAGGCGAGTTCGCCGGCCACCGCTTCTTCGAGCGCGCTCAGCTTCAATCCGTACCGATTTTCGATATCGGCCACGGCCTGGCGCAGCTCCGCCCGCTCGGTTCCACCATCCTGGGCCGGCCAATCGCAGGGGATCGCCCAATAGCGCACCCGATCCGGCACGGTCACGGCATCGGGCTTGCCGAAACGATGCCTCAGCCCGGCGACCATGCGCGAGCGCGGCTCATCGACGACGATATGGTTGCTGTAGACGAAGGCGAGCAACGCATCGAACTTGCCCAAGCTCGGATCCTCGAGCGTGGCCAGATCCGCCTCGATGAAGCGGATGCGGTCCGCCATGCCATTCTCGCGCGCGAGCGCCTTGGCGAGATCGATATTGTCGCGATCGACCGCGACCACCTCCGCTGCCCCGGCCTCGATCCCCAGGAAGGAAAGCAGACCCGAGCCGCAGCCGGCATCGAGCACGCGCGCGCCCGGACGGATCGCTGTCCGCAGCGCCCGGCGGATGCTCTCGGTCCGGTCGACGCGCAGCAGCAGGCGCAGATGCATCGAAGCCGAGAAGACGACATCCGCCTTGGGCGCCGCTGCCTGGTCCGTCATGGCCGCTTCCTCGTCGTTGTGGGGGATCGATTATCGCCGATCTCGCCTTATAGTAGTCCAGGATAATGCCACTCGCCGCGGTGGGCGGACGACATTTTCTCTCTTACAGAGGACAGCCCACTGCCGGCTGGCGTCCCCGTGCGACTCTGATAGGCTTGACTCCGAGCTATTCGGTAGAGGGGTCGGAATGTCGTTTTCCGCGTCGAGCGCCGTCGCAGAAGAATGCCGGGATTATCCCTTTCGCTCGGGCGAACAACCGATCGGCTACGAAGCTATTGCATCGCTCGAGCTGACGAAGGTGAAAAGCCAGCTCTTCCCGACCATTCGCCATGCCGGCGGCACGGCCCGGAGCGCCCGCTCGATGCTGCCATCCCCGGCCGATTTCGACGAGAGTCGCGCGGTTCTCACCGAGCGCGGCCGATTTCGGCGCTGAGCTTCCGATATGAAGAGCGCATCCACGGATCCCGTCTTCTCCTACGCATCCGAAGAGGTGGGAGCCCTCAGCCGCGTCCTCATCCGAATCATCGAGCGTCTGAGCGGCCAGCCACACGTCAAGCAGCTCTATGAGGAGTACCGGGAAAAGCATCGGCCGTCGGAGCTGTTCTGGGACGATGCGCTCGATACGCTCCGCCTGACGCTGCGCATGAACCGCTCGCCGGCCGAGGCGATCCCGGCACGGGGACCGTTGGTCGTCATCGCCAACCATCCTTTCGGCGTGGTCGACGGAATTATCCTAAGCGCGCTGGTCGCGCGCCGCCGCGCCGATTTTCAGATCATGACCCATCGCGTGCTGCATCAGGCGCCGGAGGTGCGAGACCATATCATTCCGGTCGATTTCCGGGGCACGCGCACGGCGCTCGAGGTGAATGTGCAGGGGCGCCGAAAGGCCCGCGACTTGCTGGCCGCCGGCGGCGCGCTCATCGTCTTTCCGAGCGGCGGCGTCGCGCTGTCGGACGGGCCGCTCGGACGGGCGGTCGATCTGGACTGGAAGACACTGACCGCCGGCCTCGTGCTCGGCAGCGACGCCGATGTGCTGCCGATCTTCTTTCACGGCCAGAACAGCCGGCTTTACCAGATCGCTGGCAACATCCTGCAGACCTTGAAGCTATCGTTGCTGTTCCATGAGGTGGTGAACAAGATCGGTACCACCATCGATGTCACCATCGGCGAGCTGATACCCAATGCGCGGCTTCAGGCGATCGGCGATCGTCAGGCGGTGATCGATTTCCTCAAGACCGAAACCCATGCGCTCTGCCGGCTGCCGCCTTCAGGCGGCACCGCGACTCTGATCGATGCTCCAGGCCCCGCCGCCGGCCGCCGCCAGATATAGGAAGGCGAAGCAATAGACGATGGCGAGCTCGCCGCCATTGAGGATCGGAAAGAAGCCCTGCGGCGCATGCGCCATGAAATAAGCGACCGCCATCTCGCCCGACAGGATGAAGGCGACCGGCCTGGTAAGCAGCCCGATCAGGATCAGGGCGCCCCCCACCAGCTCGAAGATGCCGGCGATGCCGGCCGGTGACATGACCGGTAGGTTGGCGAACATGGGGATCGTCGGAAAGCCGAACAGCTTACCCGTGCCGTGCTCGACGAACAGCAGCCCGATCATGATGCGCAGCAGAGCCAGCAGATAGGGTGCCAGGGGCGCAAGGCGTTCCATCAATATCCTCCGGTTGCTGCATCCCGGATGATCCTAACCATTTGTAGAGAAAAAGGGAATGCGCGGTGCGATGGATCTGGGGCGTCGCTGCCCGGATGGACCCGATGACCGACGAGATGATGACGCTTCGTTCGATGCTTGAGAACGGCACGGTTGCCGACCGGCTGCCGGAGATGATCGGCTTTGCCGCGGATCGCCCCATGGAACTCGAGGTTCAGGGGCTTTGCGCACGTTTTCCGGACGGTCAGACAACCGCCACCACGGCAATGGCCAGGCCCAGCGCGACAATATCTTCGAGGATGGCGGCCGGATGATCGTTCCCGAACCCTGCTGCCAGGGCGCCGCGAGCGCGGGCTCCCAGCAATGTTCCGATGACGGCGCCGACGACGCCGGCGACCATTCCCAAAGGCCAGCTTCCCGCCGCTGTGGCGATCGCGGCGCCACTAAGCCCTCCCATAACGAGCCGGGCAATGAACTGAGGCGGCACTTTGCGGCTGGGCGTGCTCGGGAGCTGGTCGGTCACCAGCTCACCCGCCGCCGCCAACGTCAAGATCCAGGGAGTCCAGCGATAGCCGGCAAAAGCGAGCCAAGACGATGACAGGTCGAGAAAGCCACTCGAGGCTGCCCAGCTGACAACGGCGGGCGCGAGCAGGGCGCGAAGGCCGGCAACAACGCCGATAGCTAAAGCGAGAACGTAAATCATGGTCGTGTCCCTCCAACAGGATCGCGCATATGAGCCTCGCCCTCGGTGGGCAACCGCTCGCAACTCTTGATCGAGGCGCGCCCTTCGGCTTTTCCGTTCCGCTCGCGGGACCGAAACCGGCGACAGCGGAAGTTGATCCCGCCGCGTTCGGCGTAGCGGGTGGGCGCTGTCTCCGACGCGGCGACTTCGCTTATCGCGGGCATGGCTCGATCGTGTCAGGGACAATGACATGGCGGCGATCGGACCAGATGTTAGGAGGCGTAAGTTAGCGCTAAGCCTTGTTACCAGGGCCGCTCGAAACGGCGCCTAGGCCCGATCCCGCTGGGCGGCGTCAGGACCGAGGACAATCTTTCCAGGTCGGTCCGACCTGTAGGTCGTGGCCATGTTCTCGTGAAACACGCCATAGTCTCCCGGTCTTTTCCGCTCGGAGCTGCCCATGACCACGCGCCAACAAGCTGTCGATGCCGCCGCCCGCTGGTTCGATGACGGTCATTTCCTGGCCGAGCTCGACCGACGCGTGGCGCATCGGACCGAGAGCCAGGAGGCGGGCCGGCTGCCGCAGCTGTCGGCCTATCTGACCGAGGAGATCGGGCCGTCGCTGGAAAAGCTCGGCTTCACCTGGCAGGTAATCGACAATCCGGTCGACGGTTTCGGCCCCTTCCTGATCGGCGAGCGGCATGAGGGCGCGGGCTTGCCGACCGTGCTGACTTATGGTCACGGCGATGTCGTACGCGGCTACGACGATCAGTGGCGCGAGGGACTCCAGCCTTGGCGGATCACGGTCGAGGGCGAGCGCTGGTACGGGCGCGGCACCGCCGACAACAAGGGCCAGCACACGATCAATCTCGCCGCCATGGCGCGCGTGCTCGAGGTGCGCGGACATCTCGGCTTCAACGTCAAGATCCTGATCGAGACCGGCGAGGAAACCGGCTCGCCGGGACTGCGCGCGGTGTGCGAGCGCCATCGCGAGGCACTCAGGGCCGATCTCCTCATCGGCTCGGACGGGCCGCGGCTCAAGACCGAGATCCCGACGCTCTTTCTCGGCACGCGCGGCGCCTTCAATTTCGATCTGTCGCTGACGTTGCGCGAGGGCGGCCATCATTCCGGCAATTGGGGCGGCCTCCTCGCCAATCCGGGCACCATCCTCGCCAACGCCATCGCCAGCATGGTCGATGCCCGCGGCCGCATCCTGGTCGAGCGGCTGCGGCCGCCGCCGATCCCGAATTCGGTCAGGCGGGCGCTGGCGGGAGTCGAGCCGGGCGAGCCGTCAGGGCCGGCGATCGATCCCGATTGGGGCGAGCCCAGCCTGACCCCGGCCGAACGCGTCTTCGCCTGGAACACGCTCGAGGTGTTGGCCTATCGCACCGGCAATCCCGACCGGCCGGTCAACGCCATCCCGCCCTCGGCCTCGGCCCATATGCAGCTGCGCTTCGTCGTCGGCAGCGATTGGCCGAACTTCATTCCGATCATCCGCGAGCATCTCGACCGCCACGGCTTCCCAATGATCGAGGCGAAATCGGCGCGCATGGAGATGATGCCCGCGACCCGGCTCGATCCCGAGCATCCCTGGGTGGTCTGGGCCGGCCGCTCGATCGCGCGCACGACCGGCAAGGAGCCGACCATCCTGCCCAATCTCGGCGGCTCGCTGCCCAATGACTGCTTCTCTGAGACGCTGGGCCTGCCGACCGTCTGGGTCCCGCATTCCTACGCCGCCTGCTCGCAGCATGCGCCCGACGAGCATCTGCTGGCGCCGCTCGCGCGCGAAGGACTGCAGATGATGGCCGGGCTGTTCTGGGATCTGGGTGCCGGCGAGCCGCTGCCCCTCTGACCCTGCTATCGCATCGAACCTGCTCCGGAGGGCTTATGCGCCGCCTCACCATCCTCGCTTTGTCGCTGCTGCAGATCGGAACGGCCCGGGCGGCCGTCGACCATATCGAGATCCTCGACCGCCAGCCCTTCGCCGCAGGCACCGAATTCGGGGCGACCGGCGCCTATGAGAAGATCCGGGCGCGCGCCTTTTTCGCGATCGATCCCGAGCTGTCGGCCAATGCCGGCATCAGCGACGTCGCCCTGGCGCCGCTGGACGCCCAAGGCAAGGTTGAGTTCAGCGCCGATTTCCTGATGCTGCGGCCGGTCGATGCGGCGCGCGGCAACGGCACACTCCTCTACGACGTGGTCAATCGGGGCAATCCCGTGATGCTGGGCCAGCTCGACGAGGCGCCGTCCAATCTCGACCCGTCGAGCGCCGCCGATGCGGGCAACGGCTTCCTGTTCAAGCGCGGCTTCACTCTGCTCTGGTCGGCCTGGCAATGGGATGTCGCGGTCAAGCCGGGTGAGAAGCGGTTTGCGCTAAAGCCGCCGGTCGCGACCGATCATGGCAGGCCGATCACCGGCAAGGTCGCCTATGAGGTGATCGTCGATGCCCTGGCGCCGATGGCGAGCTTCGCCGGCATCGGCGGCCTGCCCTATCCCTTCGCCAAGTCCGGGGCGCCCGACGCCCAGCTCAGCTGGCGCGACCGGCCGGAAGGCGAGCGCCGGCCGATCGCTCATGCCGACTGGTCCTTCGCTGCGCCGGGCGACGACGGCATGCCTCAGGAGATCGCGCTCAAGGAGGGCTTTCGGCCCGGCCGGATCTACGAGCTGACCTATACCGCCAAGGACCCGGTGCTGGTCGGGCTGGGCATGGTCGGCATCCGTGACCTGCTTTCCTATCTCGGGGCCAACGGCTTCGAGGGCGCGCCGGCGCCGGCTCATACGCTGACCTTCGGCGTGTCCCAATCGGGCCGGCTGCTCAAGACCATGATCCTGCGCGGCCTGCATGTCGACGAGGCTGGAAAGAAGGTCTTCGACGGCGCGTTCATCCATGTCGCGGGCGGTGGAATGGGCGGGTTCGACGGCCGCTTTGCCATGCCGACCCGGCATTTCAGCGTGCTGCAGGATCATATCTATCCGACCGACTATTTCCCCTTCACCACCACGGTCGAGTATGAGCCGCTGACCGGCGCCGCAGGCTCGTTCCTCGATCGGGCGCACCGGCTGGATGCCGTCCCCAAACTCGTGATCACCAATGATTCAACGGAATATTGGAACCGCGCGGCGGCGCTCGCCCATACCACGCCCGACGGCACCGGCGACGTACCGGAAGCGCCCGAAGCGCGCATCTATCTGCTTGCCGGCGCCCAGCATTATGTCGGCCGGCAGCATGAGCGCGGCATCTACGACAATTGCGTCAACACGCTCGATCACTATCGGGTGCTGCGCGCCTTGATGGTGGCCCTCGATGGCTGGGTGCGTGACGGCACTCCGCCGCCGCCCAGCACGCATCCCCGCGTCGCCGATGGCACGCTCGTCCCGGTCGATGCCTACAAGCTCGTCTTTCCGCAAATTCCGGGGCTGCGGCTGCCTGAAAGCAATCTCAACCCGCCCCGTCTCGATTTCGGCCCGCGCTATGCCAACCTCGGCATCGCCGATATCGTGCCGCCGCGTGCCGGCCCGAACTTCACCGCGCTGGTGCCCGAGCCCAATGCGGACGGCATCGATCAGGGTGGCATCGAGCTGCCGGAGGTGTTGGTTCCGCTCGGCACCCGCCTCGGCTTCAACACCCGCAACGAGGCGGCCGGCTTTCCCTGGGCGACCGGGCGTTGGGATGGCTCCTTCATCCCCTTCGCCCGCACCGAGGCCGAGCGCGAGGCCTCGGGCGATCCGCGCCCGTCGCTGGCGGCGCGCTATCGTGATCGGGCGGATTACGAGCAGCGTCTGCGTCAGGCAGCGGCGCGGGTGGTGGGAGAAGGTTTCCTGCCGGCCGACGAGGTCGATCTCCTGGTCAAGCAGAACGGCGATCTCTACGACCGGATCATGGCGCACGACCCGGCCGACCGAAGCTGCGCTTATCTGTTCCCGAGCTGATCAGCCCCGGCAGAGCGGCGCCCAGGACAGGCTCTGCGACCAGCGCTGCTTGGGCGGCACCGGCGCGTAAGGCCAGCTCTCGACCGTCCGCCAGGCGCCGTCCCGGCGCTGCAGCAGCACGGCCGAATGGGCCGGCAGCTCGACATCGCTGCCGTCGCTGCAAGAGATGAGGGCGAGGTCGTAGCCGGCCTGGGCGGCTTGATCGAGGGCGCTCTGGTTGCCGTTGGTCAGCTCCAATATGTCGAGATCCGGATGGCGCGGCGGCGAGAAGCGCAGGATGCCGCGCAGCATGGGCGCCACGCTGCCGCCGTCGCCGGGCAGCAGCAGCGCCACCTTGCCGTCCGGGGCCAGATGCGGCGAGAGATGCTCGGCCAGCGACCAGACCAAAGGCTGCGGCATGTCGGCATCGAAGCGCAGCCGCTGGGCGAACCCGACCGGCACCAGCAGCATCAGCACGACCAGCGCCATGCCGGCCCGCCGCGTCAGCACCGGCCGCGTCGCGAGCCAGGTCTCGATCGGCGCGCGCAGACCCAGCACCAGCGCCAGCAGGATGATCAGCGACAGCTGAGTATTGTAGCGGAAATAGGAATGCGCCTCGACGCTCATCTCTCCGGGGAAATGACCGATATAGGTCAGCACGATGAAGGCGTTGTAAGCGAGGAACACGGCCGAGCCGAGGCCGAGCGCCCGGACCGTCTCGGCGCTCCGGCGTTGCCGCCAGGCGCGTAGAAGCAACGCGAACATCAGCAGCACGGTCGCGAAGAAGAACGGCTTCTCGATCACGACCTTGGCCATGCTGAGGGCGATCTCGGGCAGATTACCCCACTGCCATTGCGAGATCGGCAGGGGCTTGAGCTCGCCTTCGGGAAACCGTTCCAGCACGTAATAGCGCCAGGCGAGATAGAGCAACGCTCCGGGGGCGCCCGCTGCCGCGACGGCGCGCAGGCCGGCGCGCCAGCCGATGCGCCGGTCCCAGGCGGCGACCAGGAGCGCGCTCATCAGGAAGGCGAGGAAGAGGCCGAGCGCCTGCTGCTTGGTATTGACGAGGGCGGCAAGCACAAGGGCGAGCGGCACGAGCTCGGCCGGCCAACGCGTACCGCGCGCGAGCTTCTCCATCGCGGCGAGGCCGAGCCAGGCGGCGAAGGCCAGCGCCACCGCCAGCGGCGCTTCGCCATATCCCGCGAAGGAAGTGCGCGGCACGAAACCCGGATTGAACGCCGTCGCCAGCAACAGGCCGAAGGCGGTCGCGGCCCAGCCGGCCCTCGGCCCGGCGAGCACGCGCGCGAACAGCAGCCCGGCGGCCAGATGCAGCAGGATGGTGAACAGCGCCAGCCCGCCGGCCGCGAAGCCTCCGCCCAGGAACGAGCCCAGATAGGGCACGAACTGCGTGTTGTAGGGGGCGACCGGCAGGAAGGAATAGCTGGGCGGTCCCCCTTCGGCGGGAAAGACGCCGTGATCGACCAGATAAGCGGCGTTCGGCATCAGATTGAGAAAGATGTCGGACTGCGACGGCCGCATCGTCGCGGTGATGATCAGGATCGGCAAGGCCAGCGCCACGACGCGGCCAATCGCGGCCAGGTCGCCCGGCTCGCCGCGCCGCCATATGGCCAATCCGCCTAAGGCAAGCAGGCAGAAGAGGATCGCGGGCGCCGCGAGCGAGCCGATCCCGGCCACGCCCCACAGCGTCAGGATCAGGCTGAGCGCGCCCCAGCCCGCCATCATCTGCACGGCCGGCCCTTCGCGTCCGCGCAGCAGCAGCCGGCCGGCCAGCAGCATGATCAGCACCGCCCCCAGGATCTGGCCCAGGCCGATCAGGTCGCTCCAGCGGGTCGAAAGGATCAGATGTTTCATGAGGTCAGCGCCGGCATGGTTTCGAGCGCCGCCGCCAGCACTTCCGCTACCGTCAGATCGGCCAGGCTCGGCCGACTCAGCACGCGTACCTGGCCGCGCGGCGCGCAGCGCAGCGGCTCCGAGGCGGCCGAGAACAGCACGATGACGGGATGGCCGCCGGCGGCGGCGATATGGGTGGCGCCGGTGTCGTTGCCCACCGACAGCGTGGCGGCCCGGGCCAGATCGGCCAGGGCGGCGAGGTCGGTCTTGCCGACCAGATCGATCGCCGACGGGCAGAGCGCGCGGATCCGGTCGCCCAGCGCCTCTTCGCCGCGCCCGCCCAGCACCACGGGCAGCAGCCCTTGCGCCGCCAGCTTCTGCGCCAGCGCGCCATAATGCTCGGCCGGCCAGCGCTTGGCCGGATGGCGCGGCGAGGAGCCGGGGATCAGCAACGCGAAGCGCTTGCCGTCGAGCCCTTCCGGCAGGGTGCGCGTGGCGCCCGAGAAGGAGGGCAGCGGCGTCGGGAAGATGCCGGCCATCAGCAGCTGCTCGGCCTGCTTGTCGATCGTGTGCTGCGGATCGCGCTCCAGATTGGCGTGCGGATGCGAGCAGCGCCGGGCGATCCCGGACCATTCCGGCTGATTCCGCCAGGGCAGCAGCAGGGCGTATAGGCTCGACCGATCCGAAGTCTGCAGATCATAGACCCGGTCGAACCGCCCGGAACCGAGCGTGCGCCGGAGCGCCAGCCAGCCGGGGATATCGAGAAAGCCAGGACGGCGGTCGATCAGCACCTCATCGAAAAGGCCGGCAGCCCGGGCGAACTCGGCATAGGGCGCGGTCGTCAGCAGGCTCAGCCGATCATCGGCATGATGTCGACGGATCGCCTGCATCGGCCCCAACGCCTGGACGAAATCGCCGAGCGCGCTCAGCTTGATCACCAGGATCCGGCGCGGTCCGGGCCGCGGCGCGCGTCTGCGATGGATCGGCCGCGTGCCGGCGAGGGCGGTGAGATCGATCAGCGCGTCGAGCCGCTCGAACGCCTGGAACAGGTCGGCATGGGCCGCCATGTCTGCGCTGCCGAGACTGGCCTGCAGCGCGTCGATGACCGCCTCCCCGGCCGCGAGCTCGGGCGTGCCGTCGAGGGCCGCGAGGGCAGCGGCGTCGAGCTCATGGAATCGGGTCGGCGCGCGCGCATCGATGAGCGGGCGGACGAGCAGATGCACCAGCCCCGCCTTTCGTCCCTCCGGACCGAAATGCCGGCGCAGCAAATGCAGGTCCTGCGCCACGACATAGCGCCGGTCGGGCCCGCGCCCCGCCTCGTTCCAGGCGAAGAAGGCATGGAGCGGCGTTCCGGCCGGGAAGGCGGCCGCGGTCAGGGCCGGCAGGTCGGTCATGATCGCGGTACGACCGACAGCAGCAGATCTTCCAGCAGATGCGACTGCGCTCGCGCGCTGAACCGGTCGAGCGCATGCTGGCGGGCGGCCAGGGAGATCCGCCGTCGCGCCGCGGGATCGGCATGCAGGGATGCCACCGCGTCGGCAATGGCGCCGGCATCGGCCGGCGGCACCAGCAGCCCGGTCTTGCCATGCTCGACCGCCTCGATGATGCCGCCCTCGTCGGTGCCGATGACCGGCACGCCGGCGGCCAGCGCCTCCAGCACGACATTGGGCAGCCCCTCGGCATCGCCCGCGGCGGCGACCACGCTCGGCACGCAGACGGCGAAGGCGCGGCTCATGCGCTGCCGCACCGCCTCGTTCGATTGCCAGCCGAGGAAGCGGACCTGATCTAGGCCCGCGGCCTGGGCTTTGAGCTCGTCCTCGAGCGGGCCGCTGCCGATCAGCGCCAGCGGCCGGTCGATGCCGCGCGCGCGCCACAGACGCGCCGCTTCGATCAGATACCGGATGCCCTTCTTCTCGACGAAGCGGCCGGCGAACAGGATCTCGCCTTCGGCGTCCGGCTCCCGCACCGGTGCGGCGGCATCGATCTCGACGCCATAGCGCAGCACATGCAGCTTGGCGGCGGGAAAGCCGCGGCGCAGCAGCACCTCTCGGACGTAATCGGAGACGCAGATGATAGCCGCCGCCTCATGCTGCAGGGTGCCGAGCCGGCGCTGATAGATCGTCGGCAGCGCCCGGCGGTCGTAATGCTTGTCCTTGGAGGCGTCGCCGCCGTGATATGTGACGACCAGCGGGATGCCGAGGGCTCGCGCGATCGGCAAGGCAAGCGTGCCGCCCCGGCCGAAATGCGCATGCAGCACCCGTGCGCGCAGCGCCTTCAGCGAAGCCAGCGCCGGCACGCGGCCGAATTGCTTGAAAAGCTGGCGGGTCAGGCTGCCGAACAGATTGCCCGCCCCGATGATCAGCGGCTCGACACCGAGATCGCCGAGCCCGTCATCGGTCCTGCAGCCGATCCAGACCGGGCTGAGGCGATCGAATCCGACATATTGGCGGCGCAGGAAGTGGGCTTCGGATTTTGGGACGATCCGATCGCGATAGACGAGCACGGTATCCCGGGGGGCGATGCCGCCGGGCATTTCCTTCGGTTCTGCCAGAATCATCACGCCCGATTGTGATCAAAGGGTCGCCGCCCCTGGCGCGTGCTCTATCACATTTTCCCGCGAACGCCTCTGGTCTTTCGGTTCGGCAGCCATGCGGCCCAGCGCCACTGTTGCAGCCGTGCCGATGAAGAGCGTGCCGATCCACCATTCCTGCCAGATGCCGAAGCTCAAGCTGCCGGGACCGAAGGCGCCGGCGACCAGGGCGGCGATCATGGCGCGGGGGATTGGAGCGGCGAGCGCCGGATCGAGAAAGCTGCGCGACAGGCTCGCCAGAAGCGCGCCGAAGGCCAGGATCGCGCCGACGGCGCCCAGCTCCAGCCAGATCTGCAGCACGGCATTGTGCGGATGCAGCGGCAGCACGTCGCCATCGACGACGACCGGCCCGTCCGGCTCGCCGCAGCGATGGATCGTGACGTGCTCGGTGCCGCCGGGCATGCGCCGGGCGCTGTCGAGGCCGTAACCGAGCCAGGGCCGCTCATGGATCTTGCCGGAGACGAAGTTCCAGATGATCACCCGGTGCAGCCCGCTCGATTTATGCGCGGCGAGCCAGCAGGTTTGGCCCGGCGTCAGCTCGATCGGCACCAGGAACGGGATCGCCAGCGCGGCCAGGGCGAGTGCTGCGACCAGCACCCAGCGCAGGCTGGGCAGCGCCAGCACCAGGCCGGCGACGATGAGCGCGACGATCAGCGCCAGCTTCGACGACATTTCCCAGCCGGCCATGATCGCGGCTCCGCCGATGACCAACTGCGCCACCGCGAGCCGCGGCTGGCCCAGCCGCCACAGGCCGAAAGCCAAGGCCGGGATCAGGAAGGCGGCGAAATCGCCGCCTCGGCTATAGTGGCTCATCAGATTGGAGCTGCCGTCGCGCCTGTTGAACAGATGCGCCAGGGCCTGCTGGTCGAACGCCTCGGTGAAGACGATCACGGCGGCGATCATGAAGCCCCAGGCGAGCCCCCGGATGAACGGCAGGGCCGTAGCGCGCGGCAATTGCGACAGGCTGTGGATGAACAGCACGCCGCTCGCGAACAGGCCGACGAGACGCAGGCTCAGGATCAGGCTGGCCCGGGCGTCGAGCGACCAGAGGGCCGATAGCGGCAGGAACGCCAGCAGCGGCAGCCAGACCAGACCGGCGCGCAGCATCGGCCGCAGATCGAGGACGCCTTGCGACTGGGCGATCGCGGCCATGGTCAGCGCCAGAATCGGCAAGAGTGCCGCCATCGCCAGCGGGGTCGCATAGGCGAGCGGCCCGATAAGGGTGGAGAGCAGGAGGGCGAAGCCGGTCAACAGCCTTTCGCCCTGGCTCGGCACCGTCATGTCAGGCGGCCCTGCCCAGCACGCGCTGCTCGTCGCCGGCATAGATCCGGGCGATGCGGCGCAGACGGGCTTGGGCGGTCGGCACGGGGCATAGGAGGCTCGTCCATCGATGCCGATAGAGCGCCAGCCGATCGGCGCGGGTCAAGGCGGCCGGCGCCTCACGGCGGAAATAGCGCAGGCAGCGCGCGGCCTGGCGCCGGACGATCGCGGCGGCATCGGCCGACCGGCTTCGCTCGATCTCGGCCGCCAGGACCAGGCAGATGTCGCGGTACATGGCGGCGACGCGCCGCGACAGCCGGTTCTCGATCTCGCTCGGCTGCAGCGAGGCGATCGCCGCAACGCGCGCGACGTTGCCGCGCCGGGCCAGGCGCAGCGCCACGCATACATCCTGGGCCAGTCGGAGCTCCGTCGGCAGCGGCAGGATCGCGACCGCCTCCGCCGTGCGCATGAGCGCGCCCGACAGGTTGAAATCGATGCCGCGGGCAAAGCGCTCGAAAGGCTCGGGCACGAGGGCACTCGACGGGCTGTCGGCAACGGGAACGGGTTCGACCGGCCGGTCGATGCAGCCGCCGACGGCGAGGATGGCATCGTGCCGGTCGAGGGCGGCGGCGAGAAACCCGCTGCTGCCCGCGACGATCTCGTCATCCGCGTCGACAAGCCGCAGGAGCGGTTGCCGGGCCTCGCGAATCAGCCTTTCCGTGGCGGCGACGACGCCTCGGTTCCGATCGCCCTCGATCAGCCGAATCGGGCCGTCCAACAGCTTTGCGCGGACGATCTCGACCGATTCGTCCGTCGAGACATCGTCATAGATGATGATCTCGCCGCCCGTACGCTGGCACTCCGCCAGCACGGCGTCGAGTACGCGGCTGATATATTTCGACTTGTTGTAGAGCGTGATGCCGTATGAGATCGACAAGATGGTCCGCAGGTAGAGAAAGCGCCGGAAGATAGGCGGGCCGCTGGTGGAAATCACGTTTTTCCGCATCGCCATCCGGTTAGCGGTAACGGTTCTAGGGACGGTCGTTTTAGAGCAATGGTTTTAGTTCTGACTTCCCGGCCCAGCGCCCGGCATGCGGTCCGGGTCCAAATAGCGTCGTTCCTGGGCCGGGCTTTGGCGGCGCAGGACGGACGGGCGCGCGGCGTCCGCCGTCTATGGGTCAAGCTGGTCAAGGTGCTGTTCTTCGCGCTCCACCAGCGGCTGGGCTTGCCGTCGCCGGCCCGGCTCATGCTGCCGCACGGCCGTTCGATCGCCGTCGATTGCGCCGATACCGCCTTTCTTCAACATGCTCGGGTCGCCCGCGCCGGCGAATGTTACGAGCCGCCGGTAACGGCCTTGCTGGAGTTGCTCGCCCCGTTGCTCGGCACGGTCTATTATGTCGGGACCAATTGGGGCTATTATGCGGTGCTGCTCGCCAGCAACGCGGCGTTCCGGGGCGGCATCGAATGCTTCGAGATCAACCCGTCGAGCTTTCGCATGCTGGAGCGGGTGGTGGCCGGCGCCGGGATCGAGAAGAGCGTGACCCTGCATGCATTCGGTCTGTCCGACCGTTCCGGCACGGTCCGCATGAGCCTGGAAAAGCACAGCGTGCTGACCCGCATTCTGGCCGAAACCGATGATGCCGAGGGTGTTTCCGCCCGAGTCGAGCGGCTCGATGATCTCGGCCTGCCGCCACCGGATCTGCTCAAGCTCGACGTCGAGGGGCACGAGGCGCCGGTCTTCGCGGGCGCCTTGGCTCAGTTGCGGGCGGCGGCGCCCTTCATCATTTTCGAGACCGGCTGGCGCGATGACGAGGCCGGCATGCTGACGCCGCTTCGGATGATCGAGGCCGAGGGCTACGAGCTGTTCCGGCCGCTGCTCAGCGGCGGCCGGCTCGAAGCCGTTCCGTTCCGCAGCGCCGAGCGGGCGGGGATGAAGGAAAGCTTCGACATCCTTGCCGTCCCGTCGCGCCGTCGCGCCCAATTGCTTGCCCTGGCCGATGCCTGACCCGGGTCGGCCGTCGCGCCGCACCCTGCTGCGCGCCGCCGCCGCAGCACCCTGGCTGCTCGCCGGCCCGGCGCGGGCCCAGGGCGACGGGATTGCCGTCCGGATCGAGCAGGATATCCAGACCCTCGACCCGGCCGAGCGCGCCAGCGCCATCGAGGGCAACGTCATCCGGGCCGTCTGCCGGAATCTCGTCGCCTTCAAGCGCGGCAGCTTCGAGATCGAGAACGATGCCGCCGCCGAAATCCGCCAGGTCTCCGACACGGCGATCGAATTCACGCTCAAGGACGGGCTCGAATTCACCGGCGGCTACGGCCCGCTTACCGCCGACGACGTGAAATTCTCCTACGAGCGGTTCCTGTCAGTGGGGCCGGACGGGCGCAAGCCCGCCTATGCCGCCGATTGGGCCGCGCTCGATCGGATCGAGGTGACGGGGCCGCTCACCGGCCGGATCCTCCTCAAGCACCCGTCGGCGGCGCTCTGGGCCAATGCCATGGCCGATGTCTCGGGCGCCATCCTGTCGCGTGACGCCTGGACTAGGCTCGGCCGCGAGGCATCGCTGAAGCTCGTCGGTGCCGGCCCCTACCGGATCGAGGAATGGACGCCCAATCGCCGGCTGGTGCTGCGCCGGAACGAGGCTTATCTGGGCGACCCTTCGGATTTCGAGCGGATCACGCTGCGCCCGATCGCCGGCTCGACCACTTCCGTGCTGGCCTTCCGGGCGCATGAGCTGCAGCTCACCCGAATCGAGGCCAACGACAAGCATCGGCTGGAGCATCTGCCGGGAACGCGCCTCATCGATCTGCCTTCGATCAATTTCGTCTGGCTCGGCCTCAATATGGCGAAGCCGCCTTTCGACGATGCGCGGGTCAGACGGGCGATCCGGCTCGCCCTTGATCCGGGCGAGATCGTGACCGCCGCCTATGACGGCACGGTCGCGCCTGCCCGCGCCCTGCTCGCGCCCGGCATGCTGGGCTATTGGGAGGCGGCGCCCGTGCGGAAGCGCGATGTCGAGGCGGCGCGCAAGCTGCTCGGAGGCGGCTTCCGCGCGACCCTGACGCTGCTCAACAAATTCAACTACATCACGGCGGCCGAGGTGATCCAGGCGCAGCTCGCCGAGATCGGCGTCGCCGTCGATCTCAGGCCGCTCGACGGCGGCAGCTTCTGGTCCAGCGGCGACGGCGAGGTCGGCAAGCGGCTGGAGCTGTTCCTGCTGCGCTTCGGCGGCAAGGCCGATTCGAGCTTCATCAGCCAATGGTTCCTGCCCGCCCAGATCGGCAGCTGGAATTGGCAGCGCTGGAACGACCCGGAATATGCGAGGCTCTACGATCAGGCCGCCGCCGCCGGCGATCCCGCCGAGCGGGCAGCGCTCTATATTCGTATGCAGCAGCTCATGGACCGGTCGGATGCGATCATCCCGCTCACCCACGAGACCAGCCTCTTCCTCGACGATGCCGGACTCGATCCGGCGCTGCTGCCCAATGGCGACGATCAGCAATATGCGCTGTTCCGGCGTCTCTGAGCGATGATGGCGAAGGCGTTCCTGGGCCGGCTCGGCCAGACGGTCGCGGTGCTGGTCGCCGCCATGGCGCTGCTGTTCGCGCTGACGCTCATCATTCCGGGCAATCCGGCCGAGGCGATCCTGGGTCCGCGGGCGACGCCGGAATCGATCGTCGCGATCACCCGCCAGCTCGGCCTCGACCAGCCGGTCTGGGAACGGCTCTGGCGCTTCTTCGCCTTGCTGCTGACCGGCGATTTCGGCACCGACATCGTCAGCGGCCGGCCGATCGCCGTCATGATCGGCGAGGTTCTGCCCTTCACCCTGGCGCTCACGCTCGCCTCGATCCTGCTGGCGCTGCTGCTGGGCGTGCCGGCCGGCGTGCGCGCCGCCCTCCGTCCGGGCGGGACCGAAGACCGGCTGCTGGCGCTCGTCAGCGTCGGTTTCGTGGCCCTGCCCAATTTCGTCGTCGCGATCGGCCTGCTCATCATCTTCTCGCTCTGGCTCGACTGGCTGCCGGTGGACGGCGCCGGCCTGCCGGGCGATCTCGGCGACGAGCTGCTGCATCTGATCCTGCCGTCGCTCGCGGTGGCGCTCGGCTGGATCGGCTATATAGCCCGCCTCGTCCGCTCGGCGATGCTCGAGGTGCTGGGCCAGCCCTATATCCGCACCGCCAGGGCCTTCGGCCTGAGGCAGGGGCGGCTGATCTATCTTCATGCGCTGCGCAACGCGGCCCTGCCGGTGCTGGCCGTGCTCGGCGTCGGCATCGGGCAGCTGCTCGGCGGCGCCGTCTTCGCCGAGATCATCTTCGCCCGCCCGGGCATGGGCAGTCTGATCTTCAACGCCATCAACGCCCGCAACTATCCCGTCGTGCAGGCGAGCGTGTTCGTCATCGTGCTGCTGTTCGTCGCGACCAACCTCATGATCGATGCGCTCTTCCTCTGGCTCGATCCGCGGCTGCGCCGCCCGGCCGCCTCATGAGTCTCCTCAATCGCCTCTGGGCCTATCCGACCGGGCGGCTGGGCCTGGCGCTGGTGGCGCTGGTGCTGGCCTTCGGCCTGCTCGGGCCGTGGCTCAGCCCCTACGATCCGGTCGTGATCACGGTGCCGGACCGGTTCGCCGTGCCCTCATGGCAGCATCCGCTCGGCACCGACCAGATCGGCCGCGACCTGGCCACCCGCCTCGCCTATGGCACGCGGCTGGCGTTGGTCCTGGCCGTGATCGTGCTCGCCCTGGCGCTGGCGAGCGGCGTCACGCTCGGCATCCTCGCCGCCTTCGCGCCGCGCCGGCCGGCCCAGGCGATCCTGGTCGGGTTCGACATGCTGGCGGCGTTTCCGAGCGTGATCCTGGCGCTCGCGATCTTCGCAGCCCTCGGTCCCGGCCTCGACCGGCTCACCCTCATCATCGCCGCGACCATGATGCCGCATTTCGGCCGGGTCGCCCGCGCCCAGGCGCTGGGCTTCCGCGGCAGCCCCTTCATCGAGGCCGAGCGCGCGCTCGGCGCCTCGGCGCCGCGCATCCTCGTGCTGCATGTGCTGCCCAACATGCTGGGGGCGCTCATCGTGCTGGCCAGCCTCGATCTGCCGGTGGTGATCACGATCGAGGCGGGGCTGAGCTTCCTCGGCCTCGGCGTGCCGCCGCCGCAGCCGAGCCTCGGCAACCTCCTGAACGACGGCTACAGCACCATCGGCCGCACTCTCTGGCCCGTCGCGGGCGCGGCCGGCATCCTGGCGCTGGCGACGCTGGGATTTACGCTGTTCGGCGAGGCGCTACGCGACGCGCTCGACCGGCGGAGCGCGCCATGACGCTGCTGGAGCTGCGCGACCTCAGCCTCGATTACGCCGGCAAGCGCAGCCTCGACCGGCTGTCGCTGACACTGGAACGCGGCCGCATCCTTGGCCTCGTCGGCGAAAGCGGCAGCGGCAAGTCCAGCCTGGCGCTGGCCCTGATGGATCTGCTGCCAGGGAACGCCGCGCTCGACGGGCAGATCCTGCTCAACGGCACGGATCTGCGCGCGATCACGCCCCACCAGCGCGCCGCCCTGCGCGGGCGCAAGCTCGCCATGGTGTTCCAGGATCCGATGACGGCGCTGAATCCGCTCTTCCCGATCGGGCGGCAACTCGTCGATGCCCAGCGCGCGCGCCATCCCGAAGCGGGCCGCCGCGCGCTGCTCGATCGCGGCCGCGAGATGCTGCGGCGGGTCGGCATCGCCGATCCCGAGGCACGGCTCAAGGCCTATCCGCATGAGCTGTCGGGCGGCATGCGCCAGCGTGTGCTGATCGCCATGGCGCTGCTGTGCGAGCCGGATCTGCTGATCGCCGACGAGCCGACCACGGCGCTCGACGTGACCATCGAGGCGCAGATCATGGGACTGTTCGAGGAGCTGCGCGACCATTTCTCGGGCTCGATCCTGTTCATCTCGCACAGTCTGGCGCTGGTTTCGCGGCTCGCCGACGAGGTCGCCGTGCTCTATGCCGGCCATCTGATCGAGACGGCGCCGGCGCGGACCTTGTTCGCGCTGCCGGCCCATCCCTATACCCAGGCGCTGATCGCCTGCGAGACCGGCGAAGGCGAAGGCAAGATCGTGCCGACCATCCCCGGTGCCGTGCCCGCGCCCGGCAGCGATCTGCCCGGCTGCAGCTTCGCCCCGCGCTGCCCGGCGCGGCAGCCGCTCTGCATCGAGGCGGCGCCGCCGTTGCGCGATGTCGGCCAGGGGCGGCGCGCCGCTTGTCACTTCGCATGAGCGCGCTGCTCGAAGCCCGTGACGTGATCGTGCGCTTCGCGCGCATGGTCGCGGTCGACCGCGTCTCGATCGCGCTCGCGGCGGGCGAGACGTTGGGCCTCGCGGGCGAAAGCGGCAGCGGCAAGACCACGCTCGCCAAGGCGCTGATCGGGCTCCTGCCCTATCAAGGGCAGGTCGAAATCGAGGGGATGAGCCTCGACCGGCTCGACCGCGCCGGCCAGCTCCGGCTCCGGCGTCGGGTCCAGCTCGTGGCCCAGGACGCCGTTTCGTCCCTGTCGCCCCGGTTCACCGTCCGGCGGCTGATCGAGGAGCCGCTGCGCATCCACGGCCTGGGCGGTCTGGAGCGTGCCGCGGCACAGCTCGACGCGCTGGGGCTGGGGCCGGCCCTGCTCGACCGCTATCCGCACGAGCTGTCGGGCGGCCAGGCCAAGCGGGTGGCCCTCGCCCGCGCGCTCATTCTCGATCCCATCCTCATCGTCGCCGACGAGCCCACGGCCGGGCTCGACGTCTCGGTCCAGGGCGAGATCCTCAATATTCTGAGCGCGCTCCAGGCCGAACGTGGCCTGGCGCTGCTGCTGGTCAGCCACAATCTGACCGTGATCCGGCGCGTGACCGACCGGCTGGCGATCCTCTATCTCGGCCGGCTGGTCGAGACCGGGCCGACCCGTTTCTTGTTCGAACGCCCGGCCCATCCCTATACCGCGGCCCTGATCGCGGCGGCGCCGGTCATCGATGCCGAACGGGTGCATCCGCGCTCCGCCCCCGCCGGCGATCTGCCGAGCCCGTTTCATCCGCCCGAGGGCTGTCGCTTTCACCCGCGTTGCCCTTACGCCCAGGCTCGTTGCCGCATGGAATCGCCGGAACTGGTGCCGGCTGGCGAGGGGCGGATGGTCGCCTGCCACTTTCCTCTCGGATAGGCTACTCTACTTAAAATAGAGCGAGGGCGACCATGGCGACATTGAACAGTAACGAACGGGAAGCGGCGAACCGGGCGGAAGCAACGGCCCTTCTGATACGATCAGAATTTCGAGTCTATCGACCCGAAGCGGATGTGGCGGGCGAGGACTTGGTCATTCGTCGCCCTAATGGCGATATTCAAGCTGTACAGCTCAAAAGCCGAGCATATGTCGATTGGGCACGATATGGCGATAAAAAGCTTTGGATGCTATTTCCTGATTCGAAAGGGGAAATTCCTGGACGAGCATGGTACCTGGTCCCCCACGACGAATTATTTAACTGGATGAAGGATCGGCACGGTCATGCGCCAAAATGGAAGGATATTTGGACCGATCCTAAAATAAGTACGCAGTTGCGTGATTACTTAGAGCCGTTCTCGCACCGACATTGGCGTTTAGAAGGCATCATAACCGATGCTGACGTTCTGCCCGATTGAGGCGTCTTTCCATCCCTCGTTGACTACTCAGAACATCCCGGCAGATCGAACAGGGCGGCGAGGCCGCAGGCGGATCCGAGCATCTTGGCGCCCTCATGGCCGACGCCGGGCACTTCGTGCAGCTGCTGGGTCAGGCCAGGATGGCGTGCCTGCAGATAGGCGAAATAGGCATGGCCGCGGGCAAGGCGGTAAGGTCCTTGAACCTCGGCCTCGCAGCTCTTGTCGAGGGCGGCATGGTTGGGATCGATATCGTTGCCGCCGAGCAGATAGACAACGTCGCGGGCGACATAGCGCGTTTCGAGCGCCGTTACCGCCTCGCCCTCGACATAGGGCGGCGGCGCCTCGAAACCGTATTTCCATCGGTCGAAGCCCGGGCAGGCGGAACCGTCATCGGCGACTGGCCGGTCCTTGCTGAAATAGACGTAGGAGGACGGGTTGGCGACGAGGTAGCGGACATGGATGCCGCGTGCCGTCAGCACCGTTTCGCCCTTGCCGACCACGGCATAGCGCTGGACCACCTGGCCGCCGCCGGAATGGCCGGCGACGACGACCGTCTGCAGGGCGGGGAACAGGCTGCGGTCGGCCAGACGGGCCAGGATGGCGTCGATGGCCTCGAACGAGCTGAGCGCGGCCGGCCCGTGGGCCGGCTCTCCGCCCATCCAGGCGTCCGGCCCCCAATGGAGGAGCTGTGCCGGCAGCTCGTGCGGCGCCATGTCGAGATCGTCGAGGAATTGCGGCACGATCAGCAGCGTGCCCTTCGCCCCGTCGCCGGCGGCCGCCAGGGCGGCCTCGCCGGATTTCAGATAGACATCCGCATCGCGCAGCTTGCCGTGGAAGACCAGCAGGGCGCGGATGATGCCGGGCTGCGGCCGGGTCCAATCGGCCGAGACATAGAGCGGCAATTGGCCGGTGCCGGCGGCGGCCGTGACGGTCAGCCGCTGGTCGGCTACGACCTTCACCGGCTTGTTGTGCGGATCGGTATCGTCGCTCGCGGCGAGCGCGCTCCCGGTCAGCAGGAGGCCGCAGAGGGCCGCAAGGGCGAGGCGCATCAGTGCTTGTGCGGGTGCGGATGGCCGGGATCGACCCAGAACACCGATTCCGGCTTCTCCACCGGCTCGATCGCCAAATTCACCACGACCGGCTCCTGATCGCTGCGGCACAGCACGCATTCGAGCGGCTCGCCCGGATCGGCATTGATCTCCTGGTGCGGCACATAGGGCGGAACGTAGATGAAATCGCCCGGCCCCGCCTCGGCGACGAATTCCAGATTCTCGCCCCAGCGCATCCGCGCCTTGCCGCGCACGACATAGATGACGCTCTCGACATGGCCGTGATGATGGGCGCCGGTCTTGGCATTGGGATGGATCACCACCGTGCCGGCCCAGATCTTCTGGGCGCCGACGCGGGCGTTGGTGATGGCGGCCGCGCGATTCATGCCCGGCGTCTGCGCCGTGTTCCCGTCGAGCTGGTCGCTCTTGATCACGCGCACCCCGTCCAGGCGCCAATCATGCGGTGATTTCTCGTCGGTCATGCTCGGCTCCATTGCTCGATTCGGCGCCAATTCGATTGCTTTCGCGCCTTGCCGTCAACATCATCGCGTGATCCGGTCCCGATCGAGAAGCGCATCCGATGAGCATCACCTATGGCACGATCCGCGAATCCGTGGGCAAGTTGGTCGGCATCTCGGACTGGATCACGATCGATCAGGCCCGCATCAACCAGTTCGCCGACTGCACCGGCGATCATCAATGGATCCATGTCGATGTCGAGCGTGCCAAGCAGGGACCGTTCGGCGCCACCATCGCGCACGGATTCCTCACCCTGTCGCTGATCCCGCAGATGGGCTCCTGCGTCTGGGCCGAGCCTTCCGGCATCTCGGCCGCTTTCAATTACGGGCTCAATCGCGTGCGCTTCGCCTCGCCCGTCCGGTCGGGCTCGCGCGTCCGCGACCATGTCACCCTTGCCGCGATCGAGGAGCGCGAGGGCGGGGGCATCCTGGTGACGATGGAGCATCGCGTCGAGATCGAGGGCGAGGACAAGCCCGCTTTGGTCGCGACCACCCTCGCGCTGATCATGGGCTGAGCCGCCGGTGCTGATCGGAACGGTCGAGCTGGGCGGCCGCAGGCTACGGGTCGGGCATCGCGCAGGCGAGCCGACGCTGCTGATCTTCAACGGCATCGGCGCCGATATCGAGTTGATGCGGCCTTTGATCGAGGCGCTCGAGGGGTTCGGCATCGTCATCTTCGACATGCCCGGCATCGGCGGCTCGGCGCCGTCGCTGCTGCCCTACAGCTTTGCCGCCATGGCGCAGCTCGCCGACGAGCTGCTCGGCCGTCTCGGTCATGACGGCGCCGTCGATGTAATGGGCTATTCCTGGGGCGGCGCGCTCGCCCAGCAATTCGTCCGGCAATATCCCGAGCGGTGCCGAAAGCTGGTGCTGGCGGCGACCACGGCCGGTGCGGTCATGATCCCGGGCCAGCCGGCGAGCTGGGCCCGGCTCGCCGGTTCGCTGCATCAGACCGGCAATCGGATCGGCCAGCTCTATCAGCTCATGGCGACGGTCGGCTGGACCAGCATTCATTGGCTGCATCGCCTGGCCCAGCCCTGCCTGGTCCTGACCGGCGAGCGCGATACGATCGTACCGCCTGCGAACGGGCTGCTGCTCGCCTCGCATCTTGCCAACGCCCGGCTGCAATCGCTCGAGGGTGGCCATCTCTTCATCCGCGATCAGGCGGCTTCAGTGGCGAAAACGCTTCGTACCTTTCTCCGCGAGGAAGGCAGTACTACATCAAGCCAGGGAACGGCCAGCTGAGCGTCGGATGGAATTGATTTTGAAGGCTGATGGCGTGCCGGAACGGAAGCGGGTTCGGCTGCGTCGGATGCGGATGCTGGCGACCGGGCTCCTGCTTGCCATGGCGGCGATTCTCGCCGGCGCCGTGCTGCTGAAACCTCGCTATCCCTGGCTCGCCTGGGTCGAATCCTTCGCCGAAGCCTCGGTGGTGGGCGCCATGGCCGATTGGTTCGCCGTCGTCGCCCTCTTCCGCCATCCGCTCGGCCTGCCGATCCCGCACACGGCGATCGTGCCGCGCAACAAGGATCGGATCGGCGGCGAGCTCGGGCGCTTCGTCGAGCAGAATTTCCTCACGCCGGAAAATATCGTCGCCAAGCTTCAGCAGCTCGATCTGGTCGGGCGTGCCGCCGAATGGCTGGCCGTGCCGGAGAACAGCCGGTTCGCCGCCCGCTCGGTCCGGCACATGACGCCGCGTCTGCTCAACGCCTTCGACGATCGGCAGGTCGAGGCGCTGCTCGGCCAGACCTTCGTGCATTTCATCGCCGGCATCGATATCGCCAAGGTCTCGGGCGGCATTCTCAGCGCCGTCACAGCCGGCAACCGCCATCAGGCCGTGTTCGACGAGATCCTGTACGCCGTCGCCAGCTGGCTGCATCGCAACCGCACGGTGCTCAAGGAGAAATTCGGCGAGAAATCGACGCTGACGCCGGCCTTCGTCGATGCCTATATCGTCAACCGCTTCGTCGACGGCATCATCGACCTTATCGGCGAAGTCGCGGTTTCGCCGCGCCACGAACTGCGGCTCAGCTTCGACGAATTTCTGCAGAGCTTCATCCATCGGCTGCAGAACGAGTCCGATTTCCAGGCCAAGGCCGAGGCGCTGAAGCGCGAGGTGCTGGACCGGCTCGATCTCGGGGGTCTCGTCGGCACCGTCTGGGTCGAGATCAAGCACCAGATCGTCGCCGATGCCGAATCCGAGAATTCGGTGATCGAGGCGCAGCTCGCCGACGCGTTGGCCCGGCTGGCCGGCGCCGTGCTGGAGGATCAGCCGCTGCGCGAGCGGCTCAGCACCGAGACCTATCGGCTGGTGGAGGCCGGTCTGCTGCATGTGCGCCATCAGATCTCGACCCTGATCGAGGATGTGGTGAAGCGCTGGGATACGCGCGACGTGTCGGAAAAGATCGAGCTCGAGGTTGGACGCGACCTGCAATTCATCCGCCTCAACGGCACCATCGTCGGTGGCATCGTCGGGTCGGTGCTGCATGCGCTGCTGCTAGCGATCCAGTAGCGTCCGATCACTTCGACGTGAAATCCGCTATTCCCGTAACGTAATAGCGCCTATCTCCGAATCGCCGATGATACCGACGCGGCAGTTGGAAGGCGCCTCGACATGATTTTATTCCTGCTGGCCTATTTTGGCGGGGTTTTGACGATCGTCAGCCCGTGCATCCTGCCGGTTCTGCCCTTTGTCTTCGCGCGGGCAGAGCGGCCTTTCACGCAAGGGGCGCTGCCGATGCTGATCGGCATGGCGGCGACCTTCACGCTCGTTGCGAGTTTGGCGGCCGTGGCCGGCGGCTGGGCGGTCGAAGCCAATCAATATGGCCGTATCCTGGCTCTGGTGCTGCTGGCGCTGTTCGGCCTGACGCTGATCTCGACCCGGCTCGCCGAGCATATGGCGCGGCCGTTCGTGGCGATGGGCGCGCGCCTGTCGGAATCGGCGGGCAGCGAGGCGGGCTTCGTGCCGTCCTTTCTCATCGGCATCGCCACCGGCCTGCTCTGGGCGCCATGCGCCGGGCCGGTGCTGGGCATCATCCTGACCGGGGCGGCGCTGCACGGCGCCAGCATCGGCACGACGCTGGCGCTCTTGGCTTATGCCGCCGGTGCCGCCACCTCGCTCGCGTTGGCGCTGCTCATCGGCGGTCGCGTCTTCGCCGCGATGAAGCGCTCGCTCGGTGTCGGCGAATGGGTCCGGCGTGCGCTCGGCGCCGCCGTGCTCGCGGCCGTGCTGGTCATCGCCTTCGGGCTCGATACCGGCTTCCTCACCAACCTATCGCTCGCCAGCACCGGCTCGCTGGAACAAGGCCTGCTCGACCGGTTCCAGCCGGCCAAGCCCACGGATGCGATGAAGGCCGGCGGCGACACCGTGGCCGATGCCGGCGGTGCCATGAAGGCGGTCGGCAAGCTGGCTGCGCCCGGCGGCGATCTGCCGGTCGAAGGCACGTTTCCGTCGCTCTCCGGTGCGGTGACCTGGCTCAATTCGCCGCCGCTGACGCCGGAGGCGCTCAAGGGCAAGGTCGTGCTGGTCGATTTCTGGACCTATTCCTGCATCAACTGCCTGCGCGCCATCCCCTACGTCAAGGCCTGGGCCGAGAAGTATAAGGATCAGGGGCTGGTGGTGATCGGCGTGCATACGCCGGAATTCGCCTTCGAGAAGAATGTCGACAATGTGCGCGCCGCCGACACGCAGCTCGGCATCCAATATCCGGTCGCGATCGACAGCAACTACGCGATCTGGCGCGCCTTCGAGAATGAATATTGGCCGGCGCATTATTTCATCGATGCGCAGGGCCGCATCCGCCATCACCATTTCGGCGAGGGCGAATACGACGAGTCCGAGCGGGTGATCCAGAAGCTGCTGGCCGAGGCCGGCAACAAGGTCTCGTCCGACCTGGTCTCGGTCAAGGCCTCCGGCGCCGAGGCGGCGCCCGATCTGCACGATGTCGATTCGCCGGAAACCTATATCGGTTATGATCGCGCCGAGAATTTCATCTCGCCCGGCGGCGCCGTCGCCGATGCCGCGCACGACTATACCGTCAGCGAGCCTCGGCTCAACGAGTGGGGCCTGACCGGCGATTGGACCGTCGGCAACGAGCACGCTTTGCTCGACAAGCCGGATGGCGGCATCGTCTATCGTTTCCACGCCCGCGACCTGCATCTGGTGCTCGGCCCGTCGCCGGACGGCAAGCCGGTGCGGTTCCGCGTCACCATCGACGGCAAGCCGCCGGGTGATAGCCACGGCGCCGATACGGACGCCCGGGGCGAGGGTTCCGTGACCCAGCAGCGGCTCTATCAATTGGTCCGACAGGATGGCGCCGTTTCCGATCGCACCTTCGAGATCAAGTTCCTCGATCCGGGAGTCCAGGCCTTCGCGTTCACGTTCGGCTGATGATGGAGCTCAAGGCACGATCATCCTATGATCGTGGCGCTCCTGGCGGCGGCCGATCGAAGGACGCTTCGACATGATCCTGTTCCTGCTGGCTTATCTTGGCGGGGTTCTGACGATCGTCAGCCCGTGCGTATTGCCGGTTCTGCCCTTCGTCTTCGCACGGGCCGAGCGGCCGTTCACGCAAGGGGCGCTGCCGGTGCTGGTCGGCATGGCGGTGACCTTCGCGCTCGTCGCCAGCCTGGCCGCCGTTGCCGGCGGCTGGGCGGTCGAAGCCAATCAATATGGCCGTATTCTCGCTCTGGTGCTGCTGGCGCTGTTCGGATTGACGCTGATCTCGACCCGCCTCGCCGATTACCTGTCGCGCCCGCTTGTGGCTGTCGGCGCGCGCCTGTCGGAATCGGCGGGCAGTGAGGCGGGCTTCGCGCCGTCCTTTCTCATCGGCATCGCCACCGGCCTGCTCTGGGCGCCATGCGCCGGGCCGGTGCTGGGCATCATCCTGACCGGGGCGGCGCTGCACGGCGCCAGCATCGGCACGACGCTGGCACTGCTGGCCTATGCCGCCGGTGCCGCCACCTCGCTGGCGCTGGCGCTGCTCATCGGCGGGCGCGTGCTCGCCGCGATGAAGCGTTCGCTCGGCGTCGGCGAATGGGTCCGGCGTGGCTTGGGGGTCGCCGTGCTGGCGGCCGTGCTGGTCATCGCCTTCGGCCTCGATACCGGCTTCCTCACCAACCTCTCCGCCGCCAATACCGCTTCGCTCGAGCAGGGATTGCTCGATCGGTTCCAGCCCGGCGACGACCGCGCGTCGAGCGATCTCGCGGTCGAAGGCACGTTTCCCTCGCTCTCCGGTGCGCTGACCTGGCTCAACTCGCCGCCGCTGACGGCCGAGGTGCTCAAGGGCAAGGTCGTGCTGATCGATTTCTGGACCTATTCCTGCATCAACTGCCTGCGCACGATCCCTTACATCCGGGCCTGGGCCGAGAAGTATAAGGATCAGGGGCTGGTGGTGATCGGCGTGCATACGCCGGAATTCGCCTTCGAGAAGAATGTCGACAATGTGCGCACCGCGAATGCGCAGCTCGGCGTCCATTATCCGGTCGCGATCGACAGCAATTACACCGTCTGGCGCGCCTTCAAGAACCAGTATTGGCCGGCTTTCTACTTCATCGATGCGCAGGGGAACATCCGGCACCATGTTTTCGGCGAGGGCGAGTACGGCGAGTCCGAGCGGGTAATCCAGAAGCTGCTGGCCGAGGCCGGCAATAAGGTCTCGTCCGACCTGGTCTCTATCGAGGCGACCGGTGTCGAAGTGGCACCTGATGACGGCAATGTAAATTCACCGGAAACCTATATCGGCTACCGCGAGGCCGAGAATTTCGTCTCCCCCGGCGGTGTCGTCGCCGATGCCGCGCACGGTTACACGGCCGGCGAGCCTCGGCTCAACGAATGGGGTCTGGCCGGCGATTGGACGGTCGGCAGCGAGCATGGCACGCTCGGCCAACCCGACGGCAGCATCGTCTATCGTTTCCATGCGCGCGACCTGCATCTGGTGCTGGGGCCGCCGCCGAGTGGAGAGCCGGTGCGGTTCCGCGTCACCATCGACGGCGCGCCGCCCGGCGACAGTCACGGCACCGACACGGATGCCCAAGGCGAGGGCGCGGTGACCCAGCAGCGGCTTTATCAACTGGTCCGTCAGAGCGGTGCTGTTTCCGACCACACCTTCGAGATCAAGTTCTTCGATCCTGGCGTCCAGGCTTTCGTGTTCACTTTCGGCTGATGGCGGAGTTCAACGCATGACCTATCCGATGAATCGCGCCCTGTTCTTCCTCGTGCCGCTGGTGGCGGTCGGCGGGGTCTTTCTTGCCATGCCGCGCTCTGCGGCCGAAGAGGCGCGTCTCGTGCCGCCGCCCGCAACGGACGAGCCGGCCGGCCGGACCGACGGCTCGGAAGTGGCGGTGCTGGCCGGCGGCTGCTTCTGGGGCGTGCAGGGCGTGTTCCAACATGTCCAAGGCGTCTCCAGCGCCGTCTCCGGCTATACCGGCGGCGTCAAGGAAACCGCGCATTACGAGCTGGTCGGCACCGACGCCACCGGCCATGCCGAGTCGGTCAAGATCACCTTCGATCCGCACCGGATCAGCTATGGCCGCCTGCTGCAAATCTATTTCTCGGTGGCGCACGACCCGACCCGGCTCAACCGCCAAGGTCCGGATGTCGGCACCCAATATCGCTCGGCGATCTTCCCGACCAGCCCCGAACAGGCGCAGATCGCCAAGGCGTATATCGCCCAGCTCAACCAGACTCACAGCTTCGATGCCGCCATCGTCACCAAGATCGAACCGGGCAAGGAATTCTATCCGGCCGAGGATTACCATCAGGACTTCCTGACCCGGCACCCGACATATCCCTACATCGCCATCAACGACATGCCGAAGGTCGAGGCGCTGAAGGCGCTGTTTCCCGAGCTCTATCGGGATCAGCCGGCCTTGGTGTCGTCCTCGGTCGCCTCGAACTGAGCTGGCGGATGCTTGTCGCGGCCGGGTTCAGCCTCGGCGCGACAGCCGCTGGATCAGCCGATGGAAAGTCAGGGCGCCAAGCGAGGATTCGAGCCAGGCCGACAGCCCTGCCAACAGCACGGCGGCAGCGATCTCGCGATCGTGCGGCAGGACCGCGAGCAAGGCGGCGAAACCCAGCCAAAGAGCCAGAAGAACGAAGCGCGCCACCCTTCGCGCCTCAATCAGTTCGCTTGTCACCGCAAGCTGTTGGTGACCGAAACTGCGCATTTTTATCCCCTTGTCCCATGCCGGCGATTTTGTCCATTGTCGGCGAGGGATGGTGAAATTATCTATACGTGTTGTCCCTACCATGGACCGCGCCGGGCGAGCAATGCGTGGCGTGGCAGCGCGGCCCCGTGCCGCGGCCCGAACGAGCGAGCTGGAAGGAAGGCTTCGATGCGGAACGCCTATCACGCTGCCGGCCTTGCGTTTTTTCTCGCCTTTTGCGCACAGCCCGCCTCGGCGCAGGAATTCTCGACGCCCAATGCGGCCGTGACGGCGCCGCCGGCGGACAGCTCTGCTGTGCAGAAGCCGGGTTCGGCCTTCGACGGGCCGCAGCAGCCGGCACCGGCGCTCAGATTTCCGAGCCCGCTCGCCGGGGCCGGTAGCGGCAATCTTCCCGGCCAGGATCTGGCCGACGGCACCGGGGCTGGCGAGAATCGCGTCCGCCTGTCGCCGGCCGAGACCGATTCGCTCTTCAACTCGAAAGATTTCGAGCAATCGATGCAGCTCTATTCCCGCCCCGCCCATGGCGGCCATGAAGGGCCTGCCCGGCAATTCGGCCAGGCCGGCGAGGCGATGCTCGGCAACCTCGCCATCATGGGCGTGGCCGCGGCGATCGAAGGGCATCTCCCCGACGGGCACTAACCCGGGGCAGCCATGATCGGAAGGCGGGGTTCGCACCTTGGCTTTCCGGACGGTTCCTGCTCTAGGATATCTCCTTGACAGAGGAGATCGGGCAGGAATGGCGGAAATGGGCGAAGCCGCGTCGCCGGCGGTGCCGACCAGCGCCGAGGCGCCGCGGACATATGGGCGCATGTTGTCCGGCCGACGGCTGCATCTGCTCGATCCCAGCCCGATCGATCTCGATCTGAACGATCTCGTCATCGGCATCAGCCGCGTCAATCGCTGGTGCGGCCAGACCTTGGGCGAGGTCGGCTTCAACGTCGCCCATCATTCCGTGCTGGTCGAGCAGATTCTGGCCCAGATGGTCTGGCCGGGCGCGCCGTGGGAGGTGCGCCGCTGGGCGCTTGCCCATGACCTGGCCGAGGCGGTCTATGGCGATGTCGTGACCCCGGTCAAGGCCGTGCTCGGCCAGACTTATCGCGAGCTGGAGCGGCGGCTGGAGCGGGCCTTGTGCCTGGCGTTGGGCTTCGGTTCGGCGGTGCCGGCGGAATGGCGCAAGGCGGTCAAGCGCGCCGACCGGATCAGCGCCGTGACCGAGGCGGTCCGCCTCGCCGGCTGGAGCGAGCGCGAGGCGCGCCGGCTGGTCGGCGGCGGCTATCGCGGCAAGCTGTGGGACGGGCCGCTCGAACCCTGGGCCGAGGCCGAGGCGCGCGAGCGCTGGAAGGATCGGTTCCGTGCTCTCGGGGGCCGGATCTGACGATGGAAGCCGCCATTACCGGGCCGATCGTGCGCGGCACGCCCGCCTTCCATCGGACCAACCTGGCAATGTTCGCCGCCGGTTTCGTCACCTTCGCCCAGCTCTATTGCGTTCAGCCGCTCATGCCGATCTTTGCCGCCGAGTTCGGGGTAACGCCGGCCGAAAGCAGCCTCGCCGTCTCCCTCACCACTGCGGCCTTGGCCTTCACTCTCGTGCTCGCCGGCTCGCTCAGCGAGCGCTACGGTCGCAAGCGGGTGATGCTGTTGTCGTTGGTGGCGTCGAGCCTGCTTACCCTCGCCACCGCTGCCGTCGCATCGTTCGATCAGCTGCTCGTCCTGCGGCTGGTGATCGGTGCGGCGCTATCCGGCGTGCCGTCCGTCGCCATGGCTTATCTGGGCGAGGAGATCGCGGGGAACTCGGTCGGGCTTGCCATCGGCCTCTTCATCGGCGGCAGCGCCTTCGGCGGCATGGCCGGCCGGCTCGTCTGCGCGCTGCTCAGCGATTTCGCGAACTGGCGCCTCGGCCTCGCCGCCATCGGCTCGACCGGACTGATCTCGGCCGCGATCTTCTGGCGCGCCCTGCCCGAATCGCGTCATTTCACCGGCGGCGCGGTGCGCTGGGGACAGCAGGCGATGGCGGTCGGCCGGCATCTGACCGAGCGCGGCCTGCCTTTCCTGTTCCTGACCGGCTTTCTGCAGATGGGAACCTTCGTCACCATCTATAATTATGTGGGCTTCCGCCTGCTGGCCCCGCCTTTCCTGCTCAGCCAGAGCCTGGTCGGGGCACTCTTCAGCGTCTATCTGATCGGCATGGCGGCATCGGCGGTGACCGGCAGCCTCGCCGACCGCTTCGGGCGGCGCAAGCTGCTCTGGATCACGATCCTGGTCTCGCTCACCGGGGTGGAGTTGACACGGCTCGACAATATCGCTGCGATCGTGTCCGGCGTCGCCATCGTCACCATCGGCTTCTTCGGCAGCCACGCCCTCTGCAGCTCCTGGGTCGCGCGCCGCGCCCAGTTCGCGCGGGCGCAGGCATCGTCGCTCTATCTTTTTTTCTACTATATGGGTTCGAGCGTGGTCGGATCGCTGGGTGGCATCGTTTATGCCAGGGCCGGTTGGGATGGCGTCGCACTCGGGCTCGTCGTCCTGCAACTGATCGCGCTTGCGATCGCCGTCCGGCTGAGCGTGCTCGTACCGCTCGGTCCCAAGCTGGGAGAGAATGGATGAAGGCGTTGGTCACGGGGTTCGAGCCGTTCGGCGGCGACACGGTCAATCCGGCGCTCGAAGCCATCGGCATGCTGAGATCGAGCCTCGGGCCGCTCAGGATCGAGACGCGGCCGATGCCGACCGTGTTCGGCGCCGCGATCGAGGTACTCGACGCGGCGATCGAAGAAATCCGGCCCGACATCGTGCTCGCGGTCGGTCAGGCCGGCGGCCGGACCGAGCTCTGTCTCGAACGGGTCGCGATCAATGTCGATGATGCCCGCATTCCCGACAATGCCGGGCGCCAGCCGATCGACCGGCCGATCGTGCCCGGCGGGCCGGCCGCCTATTTCTCGACCCTGCCGATCAAGGCCGCGGTGCAGGCGCTGCGCCAGGCCGGGCTGCCGGCCGCGGTTTCGAACACGGCCGGCACCTTCGTCTGCAACCACATCTTCTACGGGCTGATGCATGCGGCCGCGCGTCGGGGCGATCGCCTGCGCGGCGGTTTCCTGCACATTCCCTTTCTGCCGCAGCAGGCCGCGCGTCAGCGGGGAGCCGCCTCGATGGCGCTCGAGCATATCGTGCAGGGCATCGAGATCATCCTCGCCGTCTCGGCGGAACGAGAGGCCGATCTGGTCCTGGCCGAGGGCGAAATTTCCTGAAAAAGGGGGACGGGATGGCCAAGCAAGCCAAGATCGAACCGGAGCCGCATTATCATGCGGCCCTCAACGAGCTGCAGATCGAGCTGGTCAAGTTCCAGCGCCAGCTCATCGCCAAGAACGAGCGCATCCTGGTGCTGTTCGAGGGGCGCGACACGGCCGGCAAGGACGGCACGATCAAGCATATCACCGAGCATCTGAGCCCGCGCGAGACGCGGGTGGTGGCCCTCGGCACGCCGTCGGACCTGGAGCGCTCGGCCTGGTATTTCCAGCGTTATGTCCGCTACCTGCCGACGGCACGTGAATTCGTGCTGTTCAATCGCAGCTGGTACAATCGCGCCGGGGTCGAGCGCGTTATGGGCTTCTGCACCAAGTCCGAGTACACCCAATTCATCAAATCGGTGCCGGATTTCGAGACGATGCTGGTCGATTCCGGCATCCAGCTTTTCAAGTATTATCTCGATATCAGCCGGGCCGAGCAGGAACAGCGGCTGGAGGATCGCCGGCACGATCCGCTGAAACAGTGGAAGATCAGCCCGATCGACGAGGCCGCCCTCTCCCATTGGGACGATTACAGCAAGGCGCGCGACAAGATGCTGGCCGACACGCATCATCGCAAAGGACCCTGGACCGTGGTGCGGGCTGACGACAAGCACACCGCGCGGCTGAACGTCATTCGCGATCTGCTGTCGCGCTTGAGCTATAAGGGCAAGGATTCAAAGCTGGCGAAGCCGGATCGCGAGATCGTCTTCGAGTTCCGGAAATCCGCCTATAAGGAAGGGCTGATCGCGCCCTGAGCGGGCCTCGTTTCGCCCATCAGCCGGCGGAGCAGAGGTCCCACGAGCGCCATGGCGACGGCTGCGGCGAGGCCGATGGCGCCGAGCCAGGTGAAGAGCCGCTCATAGCCTGCGAGCGAGGCTGCATCGGCGTCCGGCGTGCCGAGGCTCGCCAGCTTGCCAGCCTCCTGCGCCAGGAAATCGCCGCCGGCGGTGCCGAGGAACCAAAGCCCCATCATCGTGCTGCCGAGGCCCGGCGGCGCCAGCCGCGTCGTCGCGGACAAGCCGATCGGCGAGATCATGAGCTCGCCGATGCCGCTCAGCAGAAAAGACAGGACGAGCCAGCCGGGCGCGATGAGCCCGGTGCCGGCGAGCGCGCACGGGATTGCCAGCACGCCCATGCCGGCGGCGATGAAGACGAGTCCGATCGCGAATTTCGTCGGCGTCGCCAGATCGCCGCCGCGCCGGGCCAGCATGACCCAAAGCTGGGCCAGCACCGGCGCCAGCGCGATGATGAAGAGCGGGTTGAGGCTGAGATAGAGCGGGGCCGCCACATGCAGCCCCAGCACGGTGCGCGGCACGTGCCGGTCGGCCAGGAGGTTGAGGCTGCCGGCCGCCTGGTCATTGAGGAACCAGAGCACGATCGCGGCGACGCTCAGCGCCAGCCCGGCCGCGACCCGGCCCTGCTCGCGGGGCGCGCCGAGCTTGGCGGTCTGGCGGAGGAGCCAACCGATCGTACCGGCGGCGCCGGCTGCGAGCGCCAGCCCGACAAGCGCATGGAACTGCATCAGCAGCCAGGCGGAGGCGACCAGGGCCAGACACAGGAACGGCAGCCAGAGCGGCAGGCGCCGTGTCGCGTCTTCCGGCAGCGCCTTGCTGCCGCCGATGAAGGTCGCCATGCCGATCAGCATGCCGATCGCCGCACTGCCGAAGCCCCAGCTCCAGCCGAACCGGTCGGCGAGCGTGCCGCAGACGAGGGCGGAGGCGAAGGCGCCGATATTGACGCCCATGGTGAAGATCGAGAAGCCGGCATCGCGCCGGCTGTGCTCGCTGCCGTAAAGCCGGCCGACCAGGGTCGCGATGCTCGGCTTCATGAAGCCGTTGCCGACCGCGACCAGCGCCAGGGCCAGGAACAGCGCCTGCCGCGCCCCTTCGGGGGCGAGCAGCCCGTCGCAGGCGAGGCAGAGATGGCCCGCCGTCATCAGCGTCAGTCCGATCAGCACGGCCCGGCGATGGCCGGTCACCCGATCGGCGATGATGCCGCCCAGAAGCGGCATGGTGTAGACGAGCGCCAGATAGTTGCCGAGCGTGTCATAGGCGGTTTCGTCGTCGAACTTGAGCGCGCGGACCATGTAGAGGATCAGTAGCGCCCGCATGCCGAAATAGCTGAAGCGCTCCCAGGTCTCGGTCAGCGAGAGCGGGACCAGCCCCCAAGGGTGGCCGAAGAAGCTGCGTGCCGATGCCGGGATCTGCGGCCTCCGCTGCCGGGGCGCCGGCGGCGGCGCGGGAAGAGACTCCCACGATGGAAACGCGGATCGCCCGCGTCAAGCATCCTACTGGCAAAGCTCGCTATAGCGCGTGCGGCCCAGGCGATCCCGCGTGCTGGTGATCTCGGTCTCGGTCAATGCGCGCAGCGGCGGGGCGAGGCGGCGCCAGCTTTCGTCGCGATAGAGGTCGGAGAGCGCCCATTTCGTGGCGGAGATCACCGGGGTGGCCGTGAGCGCCGCCCGGATCGCGGCGGCCTCCCGAATCGCCTCGGCCCCTTCCGGCGTGCCCAGCGTCGCCCAGCCGCGGGCGGCGAATTCGACGGTGATGTTGGCGGTCGCCGAGATGCAGCCGGCGAAGCCGTCTTCCTTGGCCGTGGCGAGCGCGCCCTCGGCGCTTGGGAAGACATCGAGATCGGGCAGCGATTTGGCGAGGCCGCGGGCATAGGGCAGGTCGCCCGAGCTGTCCTTGACGCCGAGCAGCTGGTCGGGATGGGCGCGGTGCAGCCGCTCGACCACGGCGGGCGGATAGGGCACGCCCGAATTCTGTGGGAAATGATAGAGGTAGAGCCTCAAGCCCCGCGGGCCGACGCGGTCGATCACGGTCTCGACGAAGCCGGCCAGGCTGCCGTCATCGATGCCTTTGTAATAGAAGGGCGGCAGCAGCAGCGCGCCGGCGAAGCCGAGCTCGCGCGCGGCGCCGGTCAGCGCTACTGCATCGGCGAGCGCGGCCGCACCGGTGCCGACCAGGAAGCGGTCGAGCGGCAGGCCGGATTTGGCCACCGCCTGCATGGCGGCCAGCCTCTCGGCGACCGAAAAGGAGGTCGCCTCGCCGGTGGTGCCGAGGAGGTTGATGCCGTTGCAGCCGCGATCGAGCAGGCGGCGGCAATGGCCGACCAGCTTGTCGTGATCGATGGTGAAATCGGCATGAAGCGGCGTCGCTGCCGCGGCGATGATGCCTTTTACGCGTTCCATGCGCGCCCTCCCTGATCAGTCGGTGCGGCCGGGCACCAGGAAATCGAAATCGCAGCCCTCGTCCGCCTCCAGCACCGTTTGCTGGAAGAGCTTGGCATAGCCGCGCTCCGAACCGGGCGGCGGCGGGGGCGGCTGATAAGCGGCGCGGCGCCTTTCGAGCTCGGCATCGTCGACCAGCAGCTCGATCCGGCGCGCCGCCACGTCGAGCTTGATGCGATCGCCCGTTTGAACCAGCCCCAGCGGACCGCCGCTCGCCGCTTCCGGCGTCACATGCAGCACGATCGTGCCGAAGGCGGTGCCGCTCATGCGCGCGTCGGAAATACGGACCATGTCCTTGACGCCGGCGCGGGCGAGCTTCTTCGGAATCGGCAGATAGCCTGCCTCCGGCATGCCCGGGGCGCCCTTGGGGCCGGCATTCTGCAGCACCAGCACGTCGTCGGCCGTGACTTCGAGCGTCTCGTCGTCGATGCGCTTGGCCATGTCCTCGAGGCTGGTGAACACGACCGCGCGGCCTTCATGCTGCAACAGCGCCGGCGAGGCGGCGGATTGCTTGATGACGGCGCCGCGCGGGGCGAGATTGCCGTGCAGCACGGCCATGGCGCCGATCGGCTTCAACGGCGCCGATCGGGTGCGGATGACGGTCTGGTTGCGCACCTCCTCGGCCGCGTCGATCGAGTCGCCGAGCGGCTTGCCGGTCACGGTCAGCGCCGAGCGGTCGATCAGATCGCCCAGCTCCTTCAATAGTTTGGGCATGCCGCCGGCCCAGTGGAAATGCTCCATGTAATGGTCGCCCGACGGCTTGAGATCGATCAGCACCGGCACCTTGCGGCCGAGCTCGTCAAACGCGGCGAGATCGACCGGAATGCCGAGCCGGCCGGCGACCGCCGTCAGATGGATGAGGCCGTTGGTCGAGCCGCCGATCGCCTGCAGCACGGTCAGCGCGTTCTTGAACGCGGCCGGCGTCATGATCTCGCTCGGCTTCGGGCCGCCCTGGGCGAGGGCGGCGGCGCGCGTGCCGGTCTCCTCGGCCAGGCGGAAGCGGTCGGCATGGGTCGCGGGGATCGTGCCGGCGAGCGGCAGGGCCATGCCCAGCGCCTCGGTGGCGCAAGCCATGGTGCTGGCCGTGCCCATAACCATGCAGGTGCCGGCCGTGGGCGCCAGCCGTCCGCTTATCGTCTCCATCTCGGCCGCATCGATCTCGCCGGCACGGAAACGTCCCCAGAGCCGGCGACAATCGGTGCAGGCGCCCAGCACCTCGCCCTGATGATGGCCGACCAGCATGGGACCGACCGGCAGCACGATCGCGGGCAGATCGACGCTGGCGGCGGCCATCAGTTGGGCCGGAATGGTCTTGTCGCAGCCGCCGATGATGACGACGGCATCCATGGGCTGCGCCCGGATCATCTCCTCGGTGTCGATCGCCATCAGGTTCCGTAGGAACATGCTGGTCGGGTGCGAGAAGGATTCGTGGATCGAGATGGTCGGGAATTCCATCGGCAGGGCGCCGGCGAGCATGACGCCGCGCTTCACCGCCTCGATCAGCTTCGGCACGTTGCCGTGGCAAGCATTGTAGTCGCTGAAGGTATTGGTGATGCCGACGATCGGGCGGCCGAGCGAATCGTCGGTGTAGCCCATCGCCTTGATGAAGACCTTGCGCAGGAACAACGAAAAGGCGTCATCGCCGTAACTCGTCAACCCTTTGCGCATACCGGTAGTCACGAGCGTCTCTCCCTTCGATGTCGAAGGGTATTTGAAGCGACGCTGCAAGGCTTGTCGAGTTCCGACAATGAAGGACAGCCGCGCGCAGCCCGGCGTTTACCGCGAGCGCCTCGCGTTCTTTCAACTATCGAGCTGTAAGGATGCCCAGCAGGGCCAAGCGGGTATCTACCGGCCGCAAACGCAAATAAAGCGCCGCCCGCGCCCCGTGGCGCAGGCGGCGTCCTATATTATCCGAGACGAAGGCTCAGCCGGCGATCTCGACGCCGACCGCCTCGCGACCCTTCATGCCCTCGACCACGCGGAGCGTGACGGCCTGGCCATCCTGCAGCCCGGCGATACGGGCGCGTTCCAGCACGGACGCATGGATGAACACATCCTTGCCGCCATCCTGGACCGCCACGAAGCCGAAGCCCTTCGCCGGATTATACCACTTCACCGTACCGGTCATCTCGACCGCGGAGGCGAGCTGGTCGTCGCGAAGACGCGGGCCGCCGCCACCACCGCTACCGCCCATCGGGCGGCTTTGGCGCGGCGCTTCGGCCACGGCCGTGCTGGCATCGACCTCGAGAACCGCAGTGACCTGCGCGCCCTTCTGGCCCTGGCCCTTGTTGACCAGCAGCGTCGTACCCGGCGCCACCGCGCCGTGGCCCGAGGATTCGAGCACGGCGATATGGAGGAACGCATCGCCCGATCCGTCCTTCAGCTCGACGAAGCCGAAGCCCTTCTCGGGGTTGAACCATTTCACCACCGCGCTAACGGAGGGGCCGGTCGGCGCCACCGGCATGCGAGCACCGCCGCCGGGGCGCTCGCCGAACGGCATCGATCTCGGGCCCGCGCTATCCGCGCGCGACGACCATTGATCATCATCAAAGCCACGACGCCTCGGCTCGCGGAAATCCTTGCCTCTACCCACGGTTTTTTCTTCTCCTGAGATTCTACCTCGTGGCCCGGCCGCCGAGGCTTGATAAGTTTTCCAAGCTAACACGAAATGACCCGCTCCCGCGAGTCGATCCCGTGCGTGTGCGAGCTGAATCGCATCACTGAATTCGTAAGGGGTGTCTCAGGCGCGTTCGATCCGCGAGAAAAGGCCGCCGGCGGCAAGGGCCGGCCGGTCAGACGCGTCGGCTGCGATAGCGCGGATTCGCTTCTTCCTCGGCTGCTGCGGCAGCCACCTCGGCCTCGCGCGCCTTCTGTGCCGCGAAAGCCTGAAGCTCTTCCTGAAGCTGCGCTACGCGGGTCTCGAGCCCTTGGCGCATTTCCGGCGACAGGCGCGCATTGGCCAGCAAAGCGCGGCATTCGGCGATGGTGCGGCGGGTATATTCGGGGCCGGTTGGACGCTTGGGGAATTTCGAGAGGGGTTCGCGCATGTCTCGGTCCTTCTAGTCGTCCGGTCCAGGCCTAATAGCCTTCGCGTTCCAGGCGCTTGCGCATCGCCTTGCGATGACGGCGCGCCGTCTCGGCGGCCTCGCGCGTGCGACGCTCAGACGGCTTCTCATAAGAGCGACGGCGCTTCATCTCACGGAAGATCCCTTCGCGCTGCATCTTCTTCTTGAGGACGCGCAGCGCCTGCCCGACGTCATTGTCCCGAACGAGTACCTGCATTCCAGCTCCCAGCCGATCAATGGCTTATCCGCCCGCACGGTCCCATGACCGCGCGTCCGCCGGCAGGTCGAGGGTTGGGCAAAGCAATCCACCCGCGGGTCCCCGACCGGCCGCGAGATTTGTCCTACCACAGCTGAGCGCGCTCGTCGAGAGGCGGGATGACGGCGTTCCGCACGATTCCGCCATGCCCGCGGATCCAGGGTCCGGGGTGACCGGATATTTTTGCATGGGCTGAGGCTGCCCGCAGAAGTTTATAAGCATTACTTATCGTCTGTAATGCATCCTTTTGGGCGACCGTGAAACGGCGAAGGGTTGAGGACCATGCGATTGCATGCATTGAGTTGGGCGGCCATGGGGCTGGTCCTTTCCGCAACCGGGGCGTGGGCTCAGGGCGTTCCGACCATCCCGGCGACGACCGGCAAGGCCGAGGCCAAGGACGTGCCGGTCTATGTTTCCGGCATCGGCACGGTGCAAGCCTACAACAGCGTCGCCGTAAAGTCGCGCACTGACGGCCAGATCACGCAGGTGCTGTTCACCGAGGGGCAGGAGGTGAAGGCCGGCGACAAGCTGTTCCAGGTCGATCCTCGCCCCTATCAGGCCATTCTCGATCAGGCTCAGGCCGCCAAGGAGCGCGACCAGGGCCAGCTCGCCGGCGCCCAGCTCGACCTCGACCGGTTCAGCAAGCTGCTGACGACCGGGTACCAGACCCGGCAGAGCTATGACGATCAGAAGGCGACCGTGGCGCAGCTCCAGGGTGCGATCAAGGTCGACCAGGCCCAGATCGATGCGGCCAAGCTCAATCTCGAATATACCGACATCCGCGCGCCGATCGACGGCCGCACCGGCGCCCGGCTGGTCGATCAGGGCAACTACATCCAGGCGGCCCAGGGGACGAGCCTGGTCTCGATCACCCAGATCAAGCCGATCTACGTCTCCTTCACGCTCCCGCAGGATACTCTCGACGAGATTCGCCGGAACCAGGCCCAGGCGCCACTGCCTGTGGATGCCTTCGGCAGCGATCTCGTGACGAAATTGTCCGACGGGCATCTGACGCTCATCGACAATCAGATCGACCCGACGACCGGCACGATTCACCTCAAGGCGAGCTTCGACAACAAGGACGAGCGGCTGTGGCCGGGCGAGTTCGTCAATGCCCGGCTGATCCTGTCGGTACGTCACAATGCGGTGACGGTGCCGTTCCAGGCGGTGATGCAGGGCGCCCAGGGCAACTACGTCTATATCGTCAAGCCGGACGATACGGTCGAGCATCGCGCCGTTCAGGTCCTGCAGAGCCAGGACGGCATCGCGGTCATCGGCAGCGGCGTGGCGATCGGCGATCCGGTCGTGGTCGAAGGGCAGTATCGCCTGTTCGACGGCGCCAAGATCCGCGCGGACACGCCGCAGAAGACGGCGTCGAGCGCCGGTTGAGGCCGCGATCCTCGGATCGCGGGCAGGATGGCAACGGAAAGCGTTAGACCATGAATATCTCCGAGACCTTTATCCGGCGGCCGATCGCCACCTCGCTCCTGATGCTCGGCATCCTGGTGTTCGGGGCCGCGGTCTATAATCTGCTGCCGATCTCGGCGCTGCCGAACGTCGATTTCCCAACCATCACGGTCTCGGCCCAGCTGCCGGGCGCCAGCCCCGACACGATGGCCTCCTCGGTCGCGACGCCGCTCGAGCAGCAATTCGCGGCGATCCCGGGCTTGACCTCGATGACCTCGACCAGCGGCCTGGGCTCGACCAGCATCACGCTGCAATTCGACCTCAACCGCAATATCGACGGTGCGGCCGAGGATGTGCAGACCGCGATCAACGCCGCCGGCGGCCTTCTGCCCAAGGATCTGCCCAATCCGCCGACCTATAAGAAGACCAACCCGGCCGACCGGCCGGTGCTGATCTATGCCATCTACTCCGATGACATGCCGATCTATCGGGTCGACGATTACGCCTACACCATCCTGGCGCAGAAGCTGTCGGCCGTGACCGGCGTGTCCCAGGTCATCGTCGCCGGGCAGCAGACCTATGCGCCGCACATCCAGCTCAATCCGGGGGCGCTCGCCTCGCGCGGCATCGGCTTCGAGGATGTCCACAACGCGCTGACCGCGGCGACGCTCGACGAGCCCAAGGGCACGCTCGAAGGCAGCCGGCAGACTCTGACGCTCGATACCAACGATCAGTTGTTCGACGCCAAATCCTTCAACAATGTCATCATCGCCTATCGCAACGGCGCGCCGGTCAAGCTCAAGGATGTCGGCAACGTCATCGACGGCTCGCTGCTGCCGCGCACCAGCGCCTGGTTCAACGGCAAGCCGGCCGAGCTGCTGCTAATCCAGCGCCAGGCCGGCGCCAACACCATCGACATGGTCGACCAGATCAAGTCGCTGCTGCCGCAGCTGCGCGCCTCGATCCCGGAATCGGTCAAGATCGATCTGGTCAGCGACCGCTCGGGCACGATCCGCGCCTCGGTGAACGACGTGCAGTTCACGCTGATCCTGACGATCGGGCTGGTCGTCCTGGTGATCTTCCTGTTCCTGCGCAATCTGTGGGCGACGATCATCCCCAGCGTGACCGTGCCGCTGTCGCTGGTGGCGACCTTCGGCGTGATGTATCTGCTGAACTACAGCCTCGACAATCTGTCGCTGATGGGCCTGACCATCGCGGTCGGCTTCGTCGTCGACGACGCCATCGTCATGATCGAGAACATCGTCCGCTATCTGGAAGAGGGCGACCGGCCGATGGAGGCGGCGCTCAAGGGCGCCGGCCAGATCGGCTTCACCATCATCTCGATCACCTTCTCGCTGATCGCCGTGTTCATCCCGCTTCTGTTCATGGGCGGCATCGTCGGCCGGCTGTTCCGCGAATTCGCCGTCACCGTGACAGTGGCCGTGGTGGTTTCGGGCTTCGTCTCGCTGACCCTTACGCCGGTCATGTGCTCGCTCTTCCTCAAGCGCGAGAGCGAGGAGCGCCACGGCCGCTTCTATCGCGTGACCGAGGATTTCTTCGAATGGATGATCCGCGTCTACGACAAGGGCCTGCATTTCGTCTTCAGGCATCAGTTCCTGACGCTGCTCTCGACATTGGTGCTGATCGTCGCGACCGGCTGGCTCTACGTCATCATCCCCAAGGGCTTTTTCCCCGAGCAGGATACCGGCTTCATCTTCGGCCAGGCCGAGGCGCGGCAGGACATCTCCTTCGCCGGCATGGCCCAGCTCGAAGACCGGTTCATCAAGATCGCGCTGTCCGACCCGGACGTGGCGGATGTTGTGGGCTTTGCCGGCGCCACCGGCGGCAATGCCAGCGAGAACACTGCGCGCACCTTCATGCAGCTGAAGCCGTTCGAGGAGCGCACGGCATCGGCCCAGCAGATCATCCAGCGGCTCCGGCCCAAGATGGCCGAAGTGCCGGGCGCGTTCTTCTATATGCAGGCCGGCCAGGACATCAATATCGGCGGCCGGCTCAGCAAGACCGAGTACCAGTACACGCTGACCGACACGGATTCGGAGGAGCTCAATCATTGGGCGCCGATCCTGCTCGACGGCATGCAGAAACTGGCGCAGCTCCAGGACGTGACCTCGGACCAGCAGATCGCCGCCCCGCATGTCTCGATCGATATCGACCGCGACGCCGCCTACCGTCTGGGCCTGTCGCTCGGCCTGATCGACCAGACGCTCTATGACGCTTTCGGCCAGCGCCAAGTGGGCACGATCTATACCTCGACCAACCAGTATAAGGTCGTGCTGGAGGTCCAGCCGCAATTCCAGGACACGCAGGATGCGCTTCAGCACATCTATATCCCCGGCCCCGGCGGCGCCCAGGTGCCGCTCAGCACGATCGCGCATTACAGCTCCAAGGTCGAGCCGCTGACCGTCAATCATCAGGGCCAGTTCCCGGCGGTGACGATCTCCTTCAATCTCAGGCCGGGCATGGCGCTGGGCCAGGCGGTCGAAGGCATCAACGCGCTGCAGACCCAGCTGCATGTGCCGATCACGCTCCAGGGTGCGTTCCAGGGCAGCGCGCAGGCGTTCCAATCCTCGCTGTCCTCGACGCCGATCCTGATCGCGGCCGCCATCCTCGTCGTCTATATCGTGCTCGGCATGCTCTATGAGAGCTACATTCACCCGATCACGATTCTGTCAGCCCTGCCCTCCGCAGGCGTCGGCGCTCTCATCATGCTGATGATCTTCCATTATGATCTGAGCGTGATCGCGCTGGTCGGCATCATCCTGCTGATCGGCATCGTCAAGAAGAACGCCATCATGATGATCGACTTCGCGCTCGAGGCGGAACGACACGAAGGCAAGTCGCCGATGGAGGCGATCCATCAAGCCTGCCTCATGCGCTTCCGGCCGATCATGATGACGACCTTCGCGGCCCTCTTCGGCGGCCTGCCCATCGCCATCGGCCAGGGGGCAGGGTCCGAGCTGCGCCGGCCGCTCGGTATCGCCATCGTCGGCGGTCTGCTCGTCAGCCAAGTTTTGACTCTCTACACGACACCGGTGATCTATCTCTATCTTGATCGGTTGAGCGAATGGCTCGGCAGCCGGCGCCGGCACCGGGTCGAGGCGGCCGAGACGCTGGGCGCCGCCGAGCCGGCGACCGGCCGGCCGCGCTCGCCGCGCGAATGATGGGAGGCCGGCGATGGTGAGGCTGCGGCATCCGGGTTCGGCCCACGGCATCGAGCCGGCGATCGCTTGCGACGAGCTCGATCTGGGTCAGCCGGTGCCGGACGCCTTGCCGGTTCGCCGCACCTTCGGCTTCCTGCTGCAGGATACGTCGCGGCTGGTGCGCCGCCGCTTCATCCAGCTCGCGCGCGCGGCCGATCTGCCGATCAACCGGTCCGAAGCCTCGGTGCTGCTGCATGTCGATCACCAGGAAGGCATCAATCAGACCAACCTCGCCGGCGCGCTCGATATCGAGCCGATCTCGCTGGTCCGCCTGCTCGACCGGCTCGAAGTGCTGGGGCTGATCGAACGGCGGCGCCACCCGACCGACCGGCGGGTCTGGACGATCTGGCTGACCGAGGCGTCGGGGCCGATGCTCGATCGCATCCGGGCGATCACTCTGCGTGTGCGCGACCAGGCCTTCACCGGCTTCACCGAGGCAAGGCGGGCAGCGCTCATCGAGGAGCTGGGGGAGCTCCACGCCAATCTCCTGCGCTCGCCCGACGGAGCCTAGGGGTGATCTCGCCCGACGACGACAACGACGACGACGACCGGCAGACGCGTAGCCTCGCCGGCATGGCGCTCGTCCTGGCGCTGCTCGTCATCGGCTTGTTCCTGGTGCAGAAGCTCGCCGCCACCTCCGCGCTGCAGGATTGCATCCTGGAAGGCCGGACCAATTGCGCACCGATCGACGTGTCGCATCTGCAGTGATCGGCGCGCCATCGTTTGCTTGCGAGCTGAGCGGCCGCTTCGAGCACGCTGGAAAAAGACCCTATCTGCAATCTTCATAGTTGTTGATGAAACCTGGAGTCTGCATTAGGACTCTGCACGCCTTGGATGCGTTGGAATAGATCTATACGCACCAGACTGTGCGGGGCTCAACGGCGAGATGATAGGACTGACGCCGGCACAATGGCCATCTCGCCCGCTGCCCGGCCAAATCTGGTTTATCCTCGGCGGGTTCGCATTCCTCAAGTTGCTGATCCTCGGCTTGTACCGTCCGTTCAAAGCATCGGACACGGACGGTTACCGCTATGTCGCCGATGTGATGAGCCATGATTCCAGTTTCTGGTTCAGCGTCACCGATTGGCGGACGGCGGCGTTGCCGGGGGCGGTCTTTCGGCCGATCGGCTACCCCTTGCTGCTTGCACTGTTCCATAACGACCAGCTCGTCATCGCCTGCCAGATCGCGGCATCCGTCATCGTGGCGGCAATTCTCTGCCGCCTCGTTCTCGATGCCACCGGATCCGGGCGGGTCGGCGCCCTCGCCGGGGCGTTCTACCTCGGTGGCTATTCTATGTTGGTCGATAACACGCTGCTGAGCGACGGCCTCTACGCCGCACTCTTCAACATCGTTATCCTGACGCTGTTGGGCAGCGCTTATCGGAATCGGCCAATCACTGCCGGCCAAGCGTCGGCGCTGGGGATCGCCTGGGGTTGTTCGATCCTCGTGCGCGAAAGTGGTGCCTTTCTCACTCTCATACCTTTGGCGTTGCTGGTCGATCGCCGGCTTTCGGCAGACGATCTCGGTACTGTGCTGCTGGCGCGGCTTCGCCCTTTGGCCGCCTTTCTGGCGCCGGTGCTGGTCGTTGTCGGGCTCTATGTCGGCTGGAACGACTATCGAACCGGAGAAGCCTTCCTCGGTATCACCGGTGCGGCGAACTACCTCCGGCCGGTATTCGATATCGCGAAGGTGGGTGCCGCGGACCCGTTCGACGACAATTCCATTCTTTCGATGACGGTGAAGCGGACGATGAAGAATTTCAGCTTTCCCGAACAATTCGATCTGTTCCAGACGATGCAGAACGAGACCGGATTGACCCCGGTCGGACTGGAGAAGCTTTTTCGCGGTAAGTTCGCCGAGACAGTGGTCCATCATCCCATCGCCTATGCCGAAATCGTGGCGAAGAATCTTGATCCGGCGAATTACGCCGATCTGCTATTCAGTCCGATCTTCACCCTGAACGATCTCTTCCAATTGGCCGTGCCGCCCTATCAGCGCATCATTCCCGGCTTCGGCATAAAGAGCTGGAAGTCTTTGCTTGCCGACCGCAATTGGACCGGTATGGGGCTCGCGTTCGCGTCTGCCGTCAGTACGGCATGCGCCACGGCGCTATTCCTGATCGTACTAGTCGGCCTGCCGTTGCAGGCTGCCCGTCAACGGTGGACGCCGGAGCTTTCATTGGGGCTAAAGGCGCTCGGCGTCTTCGTAACTGTGGTGATTGCCTTCGCGCTCGTCCATACCGAAGCGCGGCTCGTTGTGCCGGCCATTCCGTCATTCCTGATAGCGACCGCGATCGCGATCATTTATCGCCCCCTACCGATCGTCTCCAGACTATCCTTCAGACCGGAAACAGCGCCGAGGTCGATCCAGGTCCGGCAGTTGGACGAGTAGGTTCTCCCACGTTAATATCCTGATCCGACATAAGAAATGGAGAAGATGATGTGGCAGCCGGCCACCGCCTATCCCGATCCCGCGGTTGAAATCCTCGATCCGAGCTTCGCCAAATACCGCGTCACCCTGGCCGCGGTCGAGCGGCTGGCGACCGGCTGCCGCTGGAGCGAGGGGCCGGTCTGGTTCGGCGATGGCCGCTACCTGCTGTGGAGCGACATTCCCAACAACCGGATGCTGCGCTGGGACGAGGAGACGGGGGCGGTCAGCGCCTTCCGCAAGCCTTCCGACAACGCCAACGGCAATACCCGCGACCGGCAGGGCCGCCTCATCACCTGCGAGCATCGCAGCCGCCGGGTCACGCGCACCGAATATGACGGCTCGATCACCGTCATCATGGACAGCTTCGAGGGCAAGCGGCTCAATTCGCCCAACGACGTTGTGGTGAAATCCGACGGCTCGATCTGGTTCACCGATCCGACCTTCGGCATCCTCAGCTACTACGAGGGCGAGCAGGCCGAGCCGGAGCTGCCGACCAATGTCTACCGCTTCGACCCGAAGACCGGTCGGGCGACGGTGATCACCGGCGAGATCCCGCGGCCGAACGGGATCTGTTTCTCGCCGGACGAAAGCCGGCTCTATGTCGTCGTCTCCGGTGCGGTGCCGCGTCTCATCATGGCCTATGATGTGGTCGATGACGGCGAGCGCATCGCCAATGGCCGGGTCTTCGTCGATGCCGGCGAGCATGGCGCGCCGGACGGTTTCCGCTGCGATGTCGACGGCAATCTCTGGGCCGGCTGGGGCATGGGGCCGGGGCATGACGGGGTCATGATCTTCTCGCCCCACGGCCAGCCGATCGGCCGGATCGCGCTGCCGGAACGCTGCGCCAATCTCTGCTTCGGCGGGCGCTGGCGCAACCGGCTGTTCATGGCGGCGAGCCAGTCGCTCTACGCGCTCTACGTCAACACTCAGGGCGTCGCCGGCGGCTGACCCAGATAGCCGAAGACGGCGCGGGCGACGCGCGCTTCGAGATCGGCCGCGTCGGTCTCGCCGCGCTCGCCCGCGGCATCGGTGATGCCCCGGGTCATGGCCTGTAGATCGAAGGCGAGGCGATCCCGATCCGCGCCGGCAAGCTCGGGCGAGCGGCCGAGCGCCTCGACGATGGCGCCATGGACGGCACTCAGCCGCTGGCCGCTTTCAGGTTGTCGCGGCAGCCGCGCCTCCTCGAAATCCAGCACGCGCGCCAGCGCCGGCCGTCGGAGCTGATGCCGCACGGCCGCGCCGATCATCCTTCCCAGCACCGTCCGCCAATCCGTCTCCTGCCGGGCCGCCTCGATATCGGTCCGGAGCAGAGCGGCCTCGCGCTCGATCAGCGCAATGGTGACCGCATCCTTGGCCGGGAAATATTGATAGAGCGAGCCGATGCTGACGCCGGCGCGCTCGGCGATGCGGTTGGTCGTATAGAGCGCCGGCCCGTCCTTCTCGAGAATGCGAGCCGCCGCCTCCAGGATCGCGGCGACGGTCTCGGCCGCGCGCGATTGGCGGGGCGTTTTCCGGGGCTTGAGCGGGTCTCGATCGGGCATGGCGGGATGCGAGTAATGAATATGAGCAAAAGCTCGTATTATCTCTGCGTCCTGTCAATGGTTTGAGAGAATTCCCATGGTTCCGGTCGACCCCGCCCGTTGCGCGGCCCTGCTGCGCGGCATCGGCGATCAGTTGCGGGCCGGCGTGCCGGTGCCCGCCGGCGCCGGCCTCGACAGCCTGTTCCGAGTCGTTCGCGCGGCGAATGGCTGGGCGGATGCGGCCATGCGCAGCGCTTTTCAGGCCCTCCACCCCGATATCGGCTGGGCGGGCGAAGCGTCGGCGCGGCAGGCCGAAGGCCTGCATTGGATCTACGATCCGATCGATGGCGCCTACCATTTCGCTCAGGGCATGCCGCTCTGGTCGTCGTCGCTGACACTGGTCCGGACCGGCCGGCCGATCGTCTCCTTCGTCTATGATCCGGCCCAGCGAGAAATGTTCATCGCTGAGAAGGAAGCAAGGCTCGACGGCGCGATCCTGCGCCTGACCGCGAAGCCCGATCTCGGGGCGGCCGTGCTCGGCACCGCCCTTCCGCCCGGCCGAGGGCCGGACGGTGCGCTCGTTCCGGCGGCGCTGGACGCGATCGGCCGCGCCGCCGGCCATGCCTTCGTCATCCGCATGATGGCGTCGGCCTCGCTCCAACTCGCCTATGTCGCGGCCGGCCGGCTGGACGGCTATTGGGAACTCGGCCGCGACATCCACGATTGGCTCGCCGGCGCCCATCTGGTGAGGGCGGCCGGCGGCATGGTGAGCGACCTCGTCGGCCGCGATTTCGGCTTCGATGCCGACGGCGTCGTCGCGGCGCCCGCCGGGCTCCACGCCGATCTGCTCGCCGTCCTCAGCCCGGGCGGATCCATTCGTCCAGCCGCGCCATGAGCGCCCGGGCGTCGCCCGCGAGATGCAGGATCTTCAGGCGCGATGTCTCGCCCGACCGGATCGTGATATCGGCCTTGCGCACCCGCAGCCTATCGGCCAGGAAGGCGATGAGCGCCTTGTTCGCGGCACCGTCGACCGGCGGGGCCGCCAGGCGCAATTGCAGCACGGCGCGCCCGTCCGGACCGGCGGCGACACCGTCGAGCTCGTTGCGCGCCGCGCGCGGCGTCAGCCGGATCGCCAGGCGGACGCCGTCGGACACAGCGGCATAAGGGGGCGCGGAAGCATCTTCGGTCATGGGCCGGCATCATGCGATACCGGCCCGCGCGGCGCTATTGCTGCGGCGTATCCGGATTGTCGACCGCCGGCAGGGCGGTGAACTGGCTCAGCCCGTGCCGGTTGACGAACAGCAGCACGTCGTCCTTGGAGGCCTCGGCCAGCTTTTCGGCGGCATTGTAAGGCCCGTCGACCGGCTGGCGGTTGATCGAGACCAGCACGTCACCGGGTGCCAGCCCGATCGCGGCTGCCGGGCTGCCGGCATCGATGCCGTCGATGATGGCACCCTGCAGCGTCGGCGATACATGCAACACCGTCCGCAGATCCGGGGTCAGCTCGGCGAAGCGGATGCCGAGCGCCATGGGGGCCGTCTCGGCGGGCGCCGCCGACTGCTTCTGCTGGGCCTCCGCCTGCTCGTCCGTCGGAGCCTGGCCGATGGTCGCCCGCAGGCTGACATCCTTGCCGTCGCGATTGGCGATCAAGTTCAGCTTGTCGCCGATGCGGGCGAGGGCGACCAGGCGGGAGATGTCGTGGGCGGCCTGGACCGGATGGCCGTTCGCCTGCTTGATCACGTCACCCTGGAGCAGCCCGGCCTTGGCGGCCGGCCCGCCGGCGTCGAGATCGTCGACCAGCAGGCCCGGCGGATTGTCGGGATCGAGCTTCAGGGCATGGGCGACATCGGGCGAGATCACCTGGACGGTCAGGCCCAGATAGCCGTGATCGGCATGGCCCTTGTCGCGCAGCTGCTTGACTACATCGCGGGCGATGTTGGACGGAATGGCGAAGCCGATGCCGACGCTGCCGCCGGTCGGCGAATAGATCGCGGTATTGATGCCGACGACCTTGCCGTTGGTCTCGAAGGTCGGACCGCCGGAGTTGCCGCGATTGATCGGCGCGTCGATCTGCAGGAAATCGTCGAACGGGCCCTGCTGGATGTCGCGGCCCAGGGCGGAGACGATGCCGGCCGTGACCGAGCCGCCGAGTCCGAACGGGTTGCCCACGGCCATGACCCAATCGCCGACCTGAACCTTGTCGCTGTCGCCCCACTGCAGAACCGGCAGGTTGCTCTTGGCCGCGATCTTCAGCAGCGCCAGGTCGGTCTTGGCATCGGCGCCGACCAGCGTCGCCGGATGCCGGGAATTGTCGGGGAGGATGACGGTGATCTTGGTCGCGCGGGCGACGACGTGGTTGTTGGTGACGATGAAGCCGCTGGGATCGATGATGAAGCCCGAGCCCAGCGAGAAGATCTTTTGCCCGGGCTGTGGCGGCTGGGGCGCGGCCGGAGCCGGTGCCGGCAGGCCGCGCTGCTCGAAATAGCGGCGCAGAAACTCGTCGAACGGCGTCTGCGCCGCCGCAGCCTGCGATTCCTCGGCCGGATCGGGCGCCACCTCGGCTGAGACGTTGACGACGGCCGGCATCACGCGCCGGACCAGCGGCGACAGGCTCGGCAGCGGCACCGATACGTCGACCAGCTTCTTCAGTATATCGGTGCCCGCTGCCTCGCTGGCGGGCATGGCGGCCAGCAGCGCGCCGGCCATGGCAATCCCTCGCCACCAGCCAGGGATCGTCCGGAAGGATCTTCTCATCACGGCTGTTGCCGTGTCGTCATTGGCTGTGTCACTGCGTCTCCGAGCCCTTCCAGTGGAAGGAGATATCTTTGCCTCCGCGGCCGGCACCGTCAATCGAGACCTCCTGCGTCTCGGTCTTGCCTTCGTAGCTGGCTCTGACGCGGTACTGGCCCGGCGGCAGCATAACATCGGTCAACGGCCCGGCGGAATCGAGCGCGAAGACGCTCTTGCCGCTCGGATTGCTGATGTCGAGGTTGACGCCGGTCACGAACTCGCCGCTGCCGCGTTCGGAAAACTCCATGCGCAGGCTGTATTTCGGGCCGTTCTCGCGCATGTAACTGATCTCGTTGTCGCCGATGCCGCCATTGATGTAGGTGGCTTCGCCATTGCTCCTGATGGCAACGGCGTCTTGGGCGCGAGCGAGCGAGGCTTGTGTAAACGGGCTGGCGCACACGATGCCCAACCCCACGAGGGCGAGCGCCGATCGATTGATGCGGATCATGTTGATCTCCTCGGCGTCGAGGCCGTTCGGTCAGGGCCGACGCTGTCTGATCAACGAGGTGCGGCGCCGGCGGGTTCCTGCAGGCCGGCCAGGATCTCGTAGGAGCGCAATCGGGCCGCATGATCATAGATGGCGGACGCCACCATGATCTCGTCGGCACCCGTTTCGCGGGCAAAACGATCGAGCCCAGCCTTCACGGTTTGGGGCGAGCCGACGAACGAGCAGGCGAGCATGCGCATGGCCTGGGCCTTCTCGACCGGCGACCAGTAGCTCTCGATATCCCCGATCGGCGGCCGGAGCTGGCCGCGCGTGCCGCGGAACATGTTGGTGAAGGCCTGCTGGATCGAGGTGAAGAGAAGGCGCGCTTCCTCGTCCGTCTCGGCGGCGATGACGTTGGCGCCGGCCATGACATAAGGCCGGTCGAGCTGTTTCGATGGCCGGAAGGTCGCCCGATAGATCTCGATCGCCTGCATCAGCGCATCGGGCGCGAAATGCGAGGCGAAAGCATAGGGCAGGCCGAGCATGGCGGCGAGCTGCGCCCCGAACAGGCTCGATCCCAGGATCCAGATCGGCACTTCGAGGCCGGTGCCGGGGACGGCCTGGATCACCTGGCCCAGTTGCAGCGGGCCGAGCAGCGCCTGCAGCTCGAGCACGTCCTGCGGGAAGGTGTCGGCGGCGCCGGGGTCCCGGCGCAGCGCCTGCATGGTACGCTGGTCGGTGCCGGGCGCCCGGCCGAGGCCGAGATCGATACGGCCCGGATAGAGGGAGGCGAGCGTGCCGAACTGCTCGGCGATGACCAGCGGCGAATGGTTCGGCAGCATGATGCCGCCCGAGCCGACGCGAATGGTGCTGGTGCCGCCGGCGACATAGCCGATCACGACGGATGTCGCGGCGCTGGCGATACCCACCATGTTGTGATGCTCGGCCAACCAATAGCGGCGGTAGCCCCATTTCTCGGCATGTTGCGCCAGATCGAGCGAGTGGCGCAGCGCGTCGCCCGGGGTCGAGCCCTGGGTCACCGGGGCAAGGTCCAGAACCGAAAAGGCAGGCATGAAGCATCGTCTCCAGAAGGGTCGAGACCCCTATATGGGGTCTCTCGCCGTCAGCGGTGATGCTCTATGTCGCCAATCGCGAATTCGGTTTCCCGCTCTGCAATTTGCACATGTTCCAGCGCGCGATGCTTCAGCTCCCGCGCTTCGGGCACGTCCTCGGCATGGTCCAGATCGCCGTGAACCTGGCGCAGGATCTCGAGCGCCCGATGCAGGCGGCCCGGCCGTTCGCGCGGCAGATCGATGCCGGTATGGTCGTTGACATCCTTGCCGTCATCGATCGCAGCGCGCTTGATCTCGGCGAAGGCGGCGTGGATCTCCTGGCGCGCCGTCTCCTCATGGGCACTGACGAAGGCGTCGCCCGGCCGGTTCTCCAGCATCCAGGCAGCGGCGCGCAGGTCGGCGAGCGCATGCAGATATGCCGGATGCGGACCGGGTACTTCCGCCCGCGCGGCCAGGGGGGCCAGCGCGACCAAGCCGGCCAGCGCCAAGGGGCCCAGGAGATGGGAAAGTTTTGCCATTATCGTTGGTTGCTCCGTTTGAACGCGATGTGCGTGAACGGACTTTATCACAGGAAGTTTCGCTTAAATTTATGTCAAGGAAGGGTGGAAATGGCGTCGACCCCGCGCCAGGCGCTCGGCCGCCCGGCCTTGTGCGCGGCGGCGAAGCGCGCGGCGCCGGCGACCCGGGGCGCGTTGAGCCCTTCGGTCTCGCGCATGCCGGCATAAACGGTGTGGCCGGCCTCGGCGAGGGCGCGGGCGGCCAGCGCGCCGAACCCGTTCGACGCGCCGGTGATGAAGATGATCTGCTTCATGATGATCTGCCCTTGGATCAGATAGCGCCGCCGTTGGAGCGCAGGGTCTGGCCGTTGATCCAGCCGCCGTCCGGGCCAGCCAGGAAGGCGACGAGGTCGGCGATATCTTCGGGCTGGCCGAGGCGTTCCAGCGGCGACAGCTTGGCGAGCCGGTCGATCACTTCCTGCGGCTTGCCCTTAAGGAACAGCTCGGTCGCGACCGGCCCCGGCGCCACGGCATTGACCGTGATGTTGCGGCCGCGCAGCTCCTTGGCCAGCACGCCGGTCATCGCCTCGACGGCGGCCTTGGTCGCGGCGTAGACGCCGTAGGTCGGGTACAGCAACGCGGCCTGGCTGCTCGAGAAATTGATGATGCGACCGCCGTTGCGCAAGCGCTTCGCCGCTTCGCGCAGGGTGTTGAAGGTGCCCTTGACGTTGACGCTCATGTGCCGGTCGAACAGCTCATCGTCGGTCTCGGCGATGCTCTTGGTGATCATGATGCCGGCATTGTTGACCAGCACGTCGACCCCGCCCAGCGCAGCTTCGGCCGTATCGAACATGGCGCGGACGGCGTTGGGATCGCTCACATCCGCCTTAGCGGTGAGCGCGCGACCGCCCTTGCTTTCGATCGTGCGGGCCAGCGCTTCGGCCGGGGCGGCATCGCCCGAATAATTCACGACAACGGCGAAGCCATCAGCCGCAAGCCGCTCCGCGACCGCGGCGCCGATGCCGCGCGAAGCCCCGGTAACGAGGGCTACCTTATTCGATTCGTTGGTCATTTCCATCTCCTTCGAATACGTCGCGGGGATTTCCGTCGGCGTTGAGAAATAGATGATCCTTTTCTGAATCCGCATAATCATCCATAATTCGGCATCACAATTCGGAAATTGCGAACAAACCAATGGACAGGTTCGATGCCATGCGCGTCTTCACGCGGATCGTGGAGCGACGCAGCTTCACACTCGCGGCCGAGGATCTGGGCCTGCCGCGCTCGACCGTGACCGACGCGGTGAAGCAGCTCGAGGCGCGGCTCGGCGTCCGGCTGCTGCAGCGGACGACGCGCCATGTCAGCCCGACCCTCGATGGCGAGGCTTATCATCGGCGCTGTCTTTCCCTCATTGCCGATCTCGAGGATGCCGAATCCGCCTTTTCCGGTGCCCGGCCGAAAGGGCTGCTGCGCATCGATGTCCACGGTACGCTGGCGCGCCATTTCGTCGTGCCGCATCTGCCGAAGTTCCTCGACGAATATCCGGATATCGAGCTGTTCATGGGTGAGGGTGACCGGCTGGTCGATCTCATCCGCGAAGGGGTCGATTGCGTCCTGCGGGTCGGCTACCTCCAGGACAGCGACATGGTCGGCCGGCGTGTCGGCCTGCTGGAGGAGGCGACCTGCGCCGGGCCGGATTACGTCCGCCGCTTCGGTCTGCCCGAGAGCGTCGAGACGCTCGACGGCCATCGCATGGTCGGGTTCCGCTCCTCGGCGAGCGGCGGGCTCCTTCCGCTCAAATTCACGGTCGGGGGCGAGATCCGCTCGGCCATGCTGCCGGCTACCGTGTCGGTCAATGGAGCGGAAAGCTTCGTCGCCATGGCGCGGCTCGGCCTGGGCCTGATGCAGGTACCGCGCTATCACGTCGAGGATGATTTCCTGCGCGGCACGCTGGTGCCCGTGCTCGAAGATTTTCCGCCGCCGCCCTCGCCGGTATCGCTGCTCTATCCGCGTAATCGCCAGCTGTCGCCGCGGGTTCGTGTCTTCATCGACTGGCTCACCCGCACCTTCGAGCGGGGCTAGCCCAGTTCGGCCCGCATGCGGTCGAGATAGGCGGTCAGCCCAGGGTGCCGGCGGGCTTCGCGGGCGAGCCCGGTCTCGACCGGCACCAGCAGGATATTGGCCAGCAGGCCGTAGAGACTCGCATCGAACGAGGTTGGCCGGGCGCCTACGGCGAAGGGGTAGGGTGCTACCGCCGTCGCGATCGCGGCGAGGTCGGCAGCACCGAGTGCCAGGATTTCCTCTGGCGTGTGGCGTCCATAGCCTTGGCCTCGAAGCGCGCGGCGGATGCCCCGCCGCGCGATCATGGCAATCATGTCGCGCAGCACGGGCGGCAGCGGCCCGAAGAAGACGGGCTTGACCGTTCGCCAGCCTTCGGGATCGATCCAGCGCGCATCGAGCAGCACGAAATAAAGGCTTTCCTCGCAGCAACGTCGGATCAGATGGCCGCGCGCCCGCTGTTCCTCGTCCAGCGCCGCGTCGAGCGGGTCGCCGTAACGCGTCTTGAGATGGTCGATGATCCGCCCGCTATCGGCGACGGTCGCATCTCCATCGGTAATGAAGGGCAGCTTGCCTTTCGGCGCCCGGAAGGGCAGCGCCTGCACGCATTCGAACGGAATGCCCGCCAGCCGGCAGTAGGTCTCGACCTTGAGGCAAAAGGGGCTGGGGTTGATGCCCCACGGAGCGGCGAAGACGTGAAGACGAAGCATACGCGTCTCCCGGGCGGCTAGGGCCGAACGCGCGTCGGCGCATTGCTCAAATATATGCCGGGTGTCGGACCGAGATGGATGCGCTATCTCCAGATCACGAACGAAACACGGATTTGTGATGTATGTCTCGAGTGGACTGAGGTCGCCTCTTCCAGCCCGCAGCTGCACTCGAAATATGCCGGGCGAGCGTCAACGCAGCGCCGTCATAGTCGAATCATTCTAAAGTGCAAAGGTCTCTATATATGAATGAGTTGCAGCCCTTTGTGCCCTTCCCGGCGCTCTGATTCATGTCGACCGGCCTCCCACTTCTATCACCTTGAAAAGTAAGAGCGCTGGCTTAGCCGGCGGTAATTTTCCGCCGTTCGGCATCGGCGTGCCGCCCGGTGGCGCTGAGATCGGCGTTGACAATCTCCCACGCGATTTTGCAAGTGAGAACGACTCTTAATCGCTTCGGATATCGGTCATGCATTTCTTCCTGGGCCAGGCTGTTTCCGGCCCGCGCCAATTTCGGCGCTCCTCAGCGATGCGGAAATTGTTCCTCCACGTGACTGCCGTCGCACTGCTTGCGTGCATGCCGCAAATCGCCCGCGCCGACGAGGCCGGCGGCAGTGTCGATGGCGGCGCATCGGCGTCGGAGGAGATTCTGGTGCAAGGCCAGCGCCAGCATAGCGGCGACCTGAAGCAGCAACCCAATCTCGACAAGACCGGCACGAAGCTGGAGGATCTGCCGAGCAGCGTCGAGGTGATCGACCGCGCCCTGGTCGACCAGCAGGGCGGCGTCTCGCTCAAGGACGCCATCAGCGATGCCAGCGGCATCGGCCAAGGCGGTTCGGATTCATTCGGTTTCGCCGACCGGTTTCTGATCCGCGGCCTCGACGCGCGGATCTATAATGATGGCTTCTCCGACGGCGACCAGCGCAACGGCATTCCGCATTCCCTGAACGGCGTCGAACGGATCGAGATCCTGAAGGGGCCGGGCTCGGCACTGTTCGGCAGCGGCCCGCCGGGCGGCACCATCAACATCGTGCATTTCCTGCCATCCGATACGCTCGGATATGGCGGCTCGGTCGAGTTCGGCTCGTTCAACACGCTGACGATCAATCCTTATATCACCGGCCCCACCGGCGTTCCGGGGCTGGATTTCCGGCTCGACGGGCTGGTGCAGCACACGACCGGCTTTCGCGACCTTGCCGGCCGCGACGACGAGATCCGGCCCGAGCTCAGCTATTCGGTCGATCATCATTTCATCACGCTCTCGGTCGATGCGCGTTTCATCAAGCAGACGCCGGATCCGGCCGGGCTTATCTATCTGCACGGCTCGCCGATCCCGGATGTCTCGGTCGACACCAAATATTCGACCCCGTTCAGCACCGGCGAGCAGACCCTGGCGCGCGTGAATGCCGCTGACGAATGGACGGTCTCGCCCTACCTCACCATCAACAACCGCTTCTCCTTCATGAATCGCGAGCTGTCGGTCCTGCGCAACGGCGACAGCGGCACCATCGTCGGCGACGCGCTGACCGGGCGCCAGCTGCGCCAGCAGCATGACGACATCAACGACTATGATTACGAGCTGGAACCGCTCTGGACCTTCCAGACCTGGGGCATCGGCCATACGCTGCTGACCGGCTTCGAGGCGCAGCGGCAGGATCTCCACAGCCAGCGCGCCACCGCGGACCTGCCCAACATCACCGACATCTTCGCGCCGGTCATTCCGGAAACCTCCGCCGCCAGCCTCAACTTCCTGCAGGACGCCAAGCATTCGGGCTTCAACGACGATCTGAGCTCGACCTATCTCAGCTTCTATGCGACCGACCAGATCGACCTGACCGAGCGCTGGAAGCTGCGCATGGGCATCCGCGAGGATTGGTGGGACACCGACCTGACGCCGCGGGTCTTCGTGCCGGGCCGGCTGCAGCCGAACGGCCAGCTGTTCGAGCCGGGCATCACCACGGGCCGGATCGATGCGCCGCTCTCCTGGAATGTCGGCACGCTCTACAAGCTGACGCCGGAATTCTCGCCCTACTTCGGTGTTTCCAAGAGCAATCTAACGGTCTTCTCCTCGGAATCGGACTCGACCGGTGTCGCCGCACCGGAATCGGCGCTCGAATATGAGGGCGGCTTCAAATCGAGCGCGTTCGATGGCCGCGTCACCATCACGGCCGCCGGCTTCGACGTGTCACGCAAGAACGTGTTCACCCTCGTCGGCGACGTGCCGTTCTTCAATAATCAAGAAACCTACGGCGCCGAGATCGATCTCGATGTGAGGATCACGCCGCAATGGCATCTCACCGCCAATGCCACCGGCCAGCACGCCTCGTTGACCAATAACCCGTCGAGCCCGACCTCGGACGGCAAGCGGCCGATCGGCGTGCCGGCGGCGATGGCCCATCTCTGGACCAGCTATGATTTCGCCGTCGCGGGGATCGAGGGCTTCCAGGTCGGCGCCGGCGTCAATTATCGCGACAAGATGTACGGCAACACGCTCAATACCAACGCCATCCCGAGCTACGTCACCGCCGATCTGGCGGCATCCTTCACGCATGATCGCTGGACCTATTCGGTCGGCATCAAGAACCTCACGGACAAGACCTATTTTGTGGCCGCCAACGGCGCCGGCGCGTTCGTCGGCGATCCGCTGACGGTCTATGGCCGCGTCGCCGTCAATTTCGGCGGCTGAGCACCGTCGGGGAGGCCGGGTCCGGTCGGGCCCGGCCCCTTCGCTCCGGGCCAGTCGAAACTTTCTCGCCGATCGTGATGCCAACGCGCCGGTCAACGAGCCGTCCTTACAGCGCAGCCCTGAGGCGAACGGCCGGATTCGAGAGACAATCGGCCGCAGTTTTGAACGCGTGGCGAGCGTGAGTTGATTCCCCCAACCGGTCATTATGGAAGATCGGTCATGGATCGGGGGGGTGCTTTGGGATGAGAACGTTGTCTGCGGCCATTCTGACGATGCTGCTGCTCGGCGCCAATGTTCCGGCACTGGCGGCGGGCGTCACCGAGGCGGAGCTGATGCAGGCGGCGACCGAGCTTGGCCGGCAATATGATGCCCATTACGCGGCCAAGGATCCGGCCGGTATGGCCGCGCTTTATGCGTCGGACGGGCTGCTGGTCTCGCCCTCCGGACCGATCGTCCGCGGCCGTGAAGCGCTGCAAGCCTATTACACCAAGCGCTTCGCCTCCGGCGCCCACAGCCATGCCATCAAGGTCGTGGAAGTGCACGTGAAGGGCGATGGCGGCTATGGCCTCGCCCAGTTCTCGGTTACCGTGCCGCGCGCAAGCGGCGGCATCGAAGAAGTCCATGGCAGCATCGTCGCCATCTACCAGCATGATCCCGATGGCTGGCATATGAGCCTCGTCCAACCGAGCGTGCCGGAAGCGGCCGGTAAATGAAATTGTCGCGGGTGGGCGAGCGAAATCGGCTCTCTGCAGCGCCCGATCCTCATTTCCGGTTGCGACTAATCGAGCCGGCCTCGACGGAAACGCCGCTAGCTTTGAGTCCCGGTTTCCAGGATCTGTCGTCGCGAAGGCTTCTCGGTGGGGCGGCGCCCGGTCGAATGATTGTCTATGTTTTGACCGGCCTTGTCGAATTTGTCGCACCGAGCTGTTGAGGCCCCTGATTTCTTGTCTGTTCTGATCGGAGTAAAGACCAGAGGGTGCATCTAAGGGTGATGACGCCGGATATAAAAATATACACTGCAGGCGACATATCCAGATTGAGCGTGGTCAATTGTTACATTGGTAACGAAGCGACTTTTCATCACATTTTTGGATGAGATTTTAAGGATGCGGCAATTCCTATCCTGGATGTAGCGTATCTACTTGATTAATTCGGTTGAATGATGAAGGATCTCCACGTTTATCGTCGGGATTTGCTTGTCAACACCAACCACGCCATCGAGGATCCGCCTCTCGAAAGGTGCCGTCCGCATAGAATAAGTCCTGCGGAATTTACGTCGTTGGGAAAAGGGCGGGATCTGGTCGCCCAGCGGGAATGCCCTCAATCGTATGCTCGGACGGTTCGATGAGATCTACAGGTGCATTTATGACGGAGCGCGTGCGGGCCGAATCCGTTTCGGCACGGGAGGCGTCGTCCGATGTGGAAGACGGAGATGCGATTTTGCGCTCGGCGCTGATCCTATTCTCGCAGTTGGACTACGATCAGGTGACGCTGAGAATGGTCGCCTGCAAGAGCGGTCTTTCAGACGGTGCCCCGGCATATCATTTCGGCAGCAAGGAGCAGCTCTTCGCCGCCGCTGTGGACGTGGCTTTGGCTCGCATCATCTCCTCCGCAGATGGCATCGCCGCGCTTGGTCGAAACGGCGTTGCTGTCGCCCCTCTCGGAATGCCGATGAAGGACGCCGACGATCCGGCGGCGTTGATATTGCGCGGGGCGGCCAACGCCCGGATCATGCCGATCTTGCGCAGCGCCATCGAACGGCATTTCGAGCGACCTTCGGTGGGGGGGCTCAAGGGCGCCGATGGCGACCAGCGTGCCGCACTCCTCTTCGCAGTGCTCATCGGCTCTCAGCTTGCATCGAAGATCATGGATGACGGCGTATCGTCGGCGCGCGATCCGGCAATCGTTTCTCGCCATCTCGATCCGCTCCTTCAAATGCTGATCGATCCGCCCCAACCGGACGAGGCAAAGCGATAGCGGGGCCTCTTCAGTCGTGGTGGGCGGGAAGGGATGTATGCATCCTTAGATTGTCACGAGTTTGGGGCGACGCATCGAGGCATACAAAATAGAACAGTTAACGATCTGTAGTAGAAGTTGGACATTTCTTGGACGAAATTCGTTTACAAACTCGGCGTTCGGCGCGCCGGATTTATGCTCGAAATCGTATAGCGAGATTGTTCTTCTCGAATCGTCCCGCATGGATATTTCAGCTGCCCTAAGCCGCTTCCGTACACTACTGGGGAACGGTTGCTAAGGGGCTGATGATTCGATCATTCTCGAATGTAGACTTTTGGCCGGATAAAGTTTACAGACGATGACATGAGACGCGCATCCTCATCCACGGTGCCGACACCATCGCTGTCAAAACGCCCGCGTAATGCAAATGCGACGCGTGAAGCCATTCTGCGCTCTGCTCTGATTGCCTTTTCCCAGTCGGGTTATGACGGTGTCGGCGTGCGGGAGATCGCCGGAGAAGCCGGCGTAACCGCCATGCTGGTGAATCGGTATTTCGGTTCGAAGGAAAAGCTGTTCGCTGCGGCCGTCGAGACAATCTTCTCCGAGGGTGAGCTGCTTAATGGCGACATCGCGACGCTGAGCCGCCACGCCGCCGGCTTCCTGGTCGGGGGCACTGCGTCGGATGCTTCACCGACCGGCGAGTTGCGGGCCGACCCGCTGCTCCTGATGCTGCGTTCGGCGGCCAGCCCGCAGGCGGCGGCAATTCTGCGAGACGGTCTCGAGCGGCATTTCCAGCAACCTTTGGCGGCATCGCTGCCCGGCATCGACGTGAGAGAGCGGGCGGTCCTGTTTCTCGGGCTGGTTGCCGGATTTCAGCTCATGTATAGGGTGATCGGCGCCAAGCCGCTCGTCGAGGCTGATCCGGAGCTGCTCGCGAAGCGGCTAGAATCGATGTTTCAGCTTCTGGTTTCGCCCCCACAGCGACGATCTGAGGCCCCTGCTCCGAAATCGGAGACCTTCGGGGCAGATCGGCTGGCCGAGCACGGGCCGATTAAAGCGGCTGCCGATTTATAACCGGGGAACGGCGAAGCGCGGCTTTGGCGATCGCGGTGCCATCTCGGGATCTTTCTGAATTCTCTGTTCGGCCGGATCAACTCGACACGCCGTTGGCGTTCCAAAGAAACGGGGGCTGCCGAACCGGCAGCCCCCGCTCTAGACAACGCGTTTCAGCTGCGATCAGAACTTGATCGCGACCTTGGTGTAGATGAAGCGGCCGACTACGTCGTAACCCGCACCGGTAACCGTCTGCGAGACCGAGACGCCGCCGGCGAGGAAAGGCGGCTCCTTGTCGAACAGGTTGTCGACACCGATCGTCACATGCATGTTCTTGTAGTCGTAGCTGCCGGAAAGGTCCGTGTAGAATTGGCCGTCCGCATGGCAGCCGAACTCGGTCGGCTCCGAGCAGCCTTCCGCAGTTTGCGAAGGCTGATCGGGTTTGACGTCACCATAGTACCGCTCGGTCGCGGTCACCGACCAATTGTCTTTGGCGAAGGTGCCCGATATCTGAGCCTTCCAGCGCGGCTCGGCCGTATCGTTGGATAAATCGAAAGTTCCCGCGTTTTGGGTCACGATGCCGCCGGTAATCAGATTGTCGGACAGCAGGTAGCTCGCCTGCCCGTCGATCGAGAACCTGCCGCCGAGCCCAGCCAAGCCGATCTTGTCGGAGTTGAACGCATAGCTCAGGCCGAGATCGATACCGTCGGTATTTTCGGCACCGAAATTGATGAGCGGATCCGCGACCGAAACCAGAATGCCGGTGCCCGGCGCGCGGATGACGCCAGCGCAGGGATCGGCGAGGCCGGATGGGGCCGAGCCCGGCGTTTCGCACGCGTTGAGCGGATCGTTCGCCAATCCGATGCTGTTGCGGATCAGCACGGTATAGTAGTCGACGGTGACCGACAGGCCGGGCACCCAGCGCGGGGTGAAGACGCCGCCGAGAGTCCATTCCTGCGACCGCTCGGGAGATAGGGTAGAGTTGCCGCCCTCGACCGTCGAGACCTGATTGATCGAGTCGGAGAAGTTCGCAATTTCGTTGGCGTTGAGGCCTGCCTTGGTAAGATCGGCGACGCATTGTGCCGACGGAGTCTTCTTGCCCCCCTTGGTATCGCAAGGGTCGGATCCGGCCGGCTCGTTGAGGAAGCTACCGCCGAACAACTCCTTGACCTGCGGCGCCCGGAAGCCGGTTGAACGGCTGCCACGGAGCCGGAAGTCGTCGGTCACCGCCCAATCGATGCCGGCCTTATAGGTCAGCGCCCGTCCGAAGGATGAGTAATAGTCATACCGGCTCGACACGTCGAAGGTGAGCGACTTGACGAGAGGTAGGTCTTTCAAGATCGGCGCATTCAACTCGATATAGCCGGATCCGACATTATAGGCGCCCTGGCTGGGCGAAGCGTTGCTGTTGGCGTCGCCCTGAACCTCGGTCGAGTCCGGCTGGTCGAAGGTGCTCTCGTTGCGATACTCGAAGCCGATAGAAGCCTGCAGCGGACCGGCCGGCAGCTGATAGATCGGGCCGCTGATGTTGCCGTAATAGTACGACTCCTCGATATCGCTGGTGCGCGTATTCGTGAAGGTCAGAAACTGAGCCTGCTGCGGCGTCAGCGTGTTGAAGCCGAAGAAGTTGGAAAGGCAAGGATCGCTTGCCGGGCCATTCAGGCCGGCAGCCTTGGCTTGATTGGTATTACACGATTCCAGGCCGAGCTCTTGTGCGGCGTGATCGAAATTGACCTCGTTGAACACACGGTCGGTCACAGTCGACTTGCCGTAGACGTAGCCGGTTTCCCAGTCGTATTTATCGAGGATCGTGCCCTGCAAAGCGAAGTGCAGGCGGTAAGTGTCGACGTCCTGGGTCTCGATACGATTGCCATTCTCGAAACGGCGCGTCAGGAACGAGGTGATGTCCTGAGGCGTGGAGCCGGGGACAACGGCGCCGCCCGGCAAGACGATATTGCCGGCGACGGTCGGATTGGCGAGATTGGGCGTGCCATCTGGCAGGAATTCCGGGACGAACAGGCCATTCGGGAATTTCGACGTGCCGACGTTGTTGCCCAGCGGCTCGGGATTGAGCTGCTGCTGCGAGGTGCGGTTGGTGTAGAACGCGTCGACCACGGCCGTGACATTCGGCAGAATGTCGTAATGACCGGCGAAGTTGAATTGGTTGCGATCCGTCTCGCCTTGCAGCAGCTGTTGCTGGGTCGTGTCGAAGAAGGGCGTATTGCCTTGGCCCGGGACCCCGACAATGATGCCCGGCGGGAAGATCGACGAGACATTCGGATTGTTGATGTTGGCGAACTGACCACCAACACCGAAGAAGAGCTTCTGGCCGCCGATCGTGGCGAGCGCGCCGGGAATGCGCGACGAGACCGCGGGATCGGCAAAATCGGTACCCGGATGCTGGTCGGACGAGAATTCACGGTCGCGCTGGAAGATCGGATCGGTGTGATCGTGGGCGACATTGATGATGATGTTGCCGCGATCGAAGTCGGAACCGAGCGTCGAGGAGACGCCGTAATGCATCCCGTCGCTCTTGTCGGTGATGCCGAAATCGCCGTCGAACTCGAGACCGTTGAAATGCTTCTTCAGCACGATGTTGATGACGCCGCCGATGGCGTCCGCACCGTAGATCGACGAGGCGCCGTCGCGCAGCACGTCGATATGGTCGATCATCTGAACCGGGATGTTCTGCAGATCAACGTTCGCCTGGCTGATCTCGTTGTCGGTCGCGACCATGCGCAGACCGTTGATCAGGACCAGGGTACGCTGGGCGCCGAGGTTGCGGAGGCCGACGACCGAATTACCGTTGCCGCCGTTGGTCTGCGCCGAGGAGATACCGCCCGCGAAGTCGACCGACGGCAGCTTCTTCAGAATGTCTTCCGCCGTGGTGGCGGAGGTCTTGGCGATGTCGTCGCTCGTCACGACCGTGATCGGGTTGGCGCTCGCGGCATCGGCATTCTTGATGCGCGTGCCGGTCACTT
>Ga0255336_100055_pt1 | contig 284033 bp, 236 predicted proteins | sample MeOH1_35cm_T3_17_FD_189102 | JGI IMG/M metagenome (GOLD analysis project Ga0255336, IMG submission 189102) | Sandy soil microbial communities from University of British Columbia, Vancouver, Canada - MeOH1_35cm_T3_179 | ecosystem: Engineered > Artificial ecosystem > Sand microcosm > Unclassified... | reverse complement strand
TTCGGCCAGGATCAGATGCACGGCCTCGTCCCGCTGAGCCTGCGTAATGTCTTTGCGTCCCATGGTTCACCTCGTTCTGGCTGCGAATCCCTTTGGGATGTCCAGAAAAATTAGACCACTTCAGGGCACCGAAGGCTCTGCGCCGCCACGTCCGAGCCCGCGCGGCATCAGCCGCTGATAACACGCACTCGCGAAGCGAGTGAGCCAATGCCCTCGGCGTCCCCGGAATTCCACGAAGAACCAAAAAAAGGGGACGCCGAAGCGCCCCCTTTCCCTCACCCCGAGTTGGATCGCGATCAGATCGCGTAGTACATCTGGAACTCGAGGGGGTGGGTGCTCGCACGGTAGCGCGTCACTTCCTGCATCTTCAGCGCGATGTAGCCATCGATGAAGTCGTCGGTGAACACGCCGCCCGCCTTCAGGAACTCGCGATCCTTGTCGAGGGCGACGAGCGCCTCGTCGAGGCTGGCGCAGACCTGCGGGATGTTCTTCTCTTCTTCCGGCGGCAGGTCGTAGAGATCCTTGTCAGCCGGGGCGCCCGGATCGATCTTGTTCAGGATGCCGTCCAGGCCAGCCATCATGAGCACGGTGAAGGTCAGGTAGCCCGACTGCATCGGGTCCGGGAAACGGATCTCGATGCGGCGGCCCTTCGGGCTCGACACATACGGGATACGGCAGGAAGCCGAGCGGTTACGCGCCGAGTAGGCGAGCATCACCGGTGCTTCGAAGCCCGGGACCAGGCGCTTGTAGCTGTTGGTCGTGGAGTTGGCGAAGGCATTGATCGCCTTGGCATGCTTGAAGATGCCACCGATGTACCACAGCGCCGTCTGCGACAGGCCACCGTAGAGGTCGCCCGCGAACAGGTTCTCGCCGTTCTTCGACAGGGACTGGTGCACATGCATGCCCGAGCCGTTGTCGCCGACGATCGGCTTCGGCATGAAGGTCACGGTCTTGCCTGCCTGGTGGGCGACGTTCTTGATGACGTACTTCATCGTCATCAGCTCGTCGGCCTTCTTCACCAGGGTGTTGAAGCGCGTGCCGATCTCGCACTGGCCCGCATTGGCGACTTCGTGGTGATGCACTTCGACCACCTGGCCGAGCGACTCGAGCACCTTGCACATGTCGGCGCGCAGGTCGCCCAGGCTGTCCACGGGTGCCACTGGGAAGTAACCGCCCTTCACGCCCGGACGGTGGCCGGTGTTGGTGCCGTCGTACTTGTAGCGCGACGACCAGGCCGCTTCCTCGGAGCCGATCTCGTAGAACACGCGGCCCATGTCGTTCTGCCAGCGGACCGAGTCGAAGATGAAGAACTCGGGCTCCGGGCCGAAGAAGGCGGTGTCGGCGATGCCGGTCGACTTCAGGTAGGCTTCGGCGCGCTTGGCGATCGAGCGCGGGTCGCGGCCGTAGGCCTGCATGGTGCTCGGCTCGAGCACGTCGCAATGCAGGATCAGCTGCTTGTGGGCGCTGAACGGATCGAGGTGCGCGGTTTCCGGATCCGGCATGAGCACCATGTCGGACTCGTTGATGCCCTTCCAGCCGGCGATCGACGAACCGTCGAACATCTTGCCGTCTTCGAAGGTGCTCTCGTCGATGGCGTGAGCGGGAAACGTGACGTGATGATGCTTGCCGAGGATGTCGGCGAAGCGGAAATCGACGAACTCGATTTCCTCGTCCTGGATCAGGTTCAGCACTTTCGAAGCGGCGGACATAAAAACCTCGGGTAGGTGGGCGGAGTCCATTTAGCAAGCGCCATGCCAGCGGCTCCGCCATCGACGGGGCGGCCAGGACCAAGCTTTCGCATCATAGAACGGCTTTGCGACAGGTGTGCAAATGCACCAACATGGTGCATTTGCTGGAAGCTTGCACCATGGCAGCCGGGGCGCTCCTCTCGCCCTCCACCTTCGAAGTGAGGTTTCGACACCGCTGTCGCGCCGTCCGCAGCATGGAAAGCGCCGGTTTTGGCCTGCCACCGACATCGTTTACCCTGCGGGCTTGCCTGGCATCGAACTCTCCCCCTTGGAGCTCGCGCCCGACGCCCCGCCATCGCGAACGAAGACCATGACGAAGAAAACCCAGAACGACACGCCGGATGCCGGCCGACGACGCCTGCTTGGCGGCATCGCGACCACCGGCGCCGTGCTTGCCCTGGGCGGCGTGGCCGAGGTCGCCGCGGGCGAATCGAACGCTCGTGCGGCCACCCCCAGCGGCAAGGAACTCGATGCGCTGCTTGAAAAGAACATCCGGCACGTCGTTGTGATCTACGCGGAAAACCGCAGCTTCAACAACCTGTTCGCCGAGTTCCCCGGACTGCAGCAGCCGTTGAGCGCGGTGCCCCCGGAGCGTTATCTGCAACGCGACCGTGACGGCAAACCGTTGGCCACGCTGCCGCCGATATGGGGCGGGCTCGTGCCGCACGAGCAGGTGGTCGACCACAAGCCATACAAGGTGGGTGAGAAAGACATCACCGGCTTGCCAAACGCGCCATGGGCCCTGCATACCGGCGATGGCACGCCGCTGCCGCACGGCCTGGTCACGCGCGATCTCGTCCACGCGTTCTACAACAACCAGCTGCAGATCAATGGCGGCAAGAACGACGGCTTCGTCGCCTGGGGCGACAACGGCGCGATGACGATGGGTCACTATGCGTCTTCGCCTGTGCACCTGCGCCTTTGGCGCCTCGCCGAGCAGTACACGCTTTGCGACAACTTCTTCATGGGCGCCTTCGGTGGATCGTTCCTCAATCACCAGTACCTGGTCGCCGCGCAGCCGCCGTTCTATCCGGACGCCGACAAGAGCCCGGCGCAGTTCGGGATCGCGGTGACCGAGAGCGGCGATCCGCTCGATTACCGACTGAAGATGGCCGAGGAATCGCCGGCCAGCGCGATGCAGGGCAAGCCCAAGTTCGCCCACCATAACCAGCTCACGCCCGACTTCTTCGCCGTGAACACTATCGGGCCGCCTTACTCGCCCGGCTTCAATGTCGATCCGAAGAATCCGTTGTTCGCCGACGCGACGAGTGCCAACACGCTCGTCCCGCAGAAGCACAAGCATATCGGCGACGTCCTCTCGGAGAAGGGCGTCGACTGGGCCTGGTACGGCGGCGGGTTCCAGGCCGCGCTGGACGGCAAGGGCGACGGCGAAGAAAAGCAGTTCCCGCAGACGCCGAACTTCCAGCCTCACCACCAGCCGTTGAACTACTTCGTGACGCTCGCGCCGGGCACGGAGGCACGCAAGCGCCATCTGCGCGATGGTGGCCTCGGCGAAACCGCGAAGACCAACCTCTTCCTCGCCGACGTCGCCGCCGGCAAGCTGCCGCCGGTGACCTTCTACAAGCCGCAGGGCGATCTCAACATGCATGCCGGCTACTCGGACGTCGAGGCCGGCGATCGACACATCGCCAACGTGGTGCAGGCACTGCGCACGAGTCCGCAGTGGAAGGACATGCTGGTCATCGTCACCTTCGACGAGAACGGTGGATGGTGGGACCACGTCGCACCGCCGAAGGGCGATCGCTGGGGGCCGGGCACGCGCATTCCGGCGCTGGTGATTTCTCCCTATGCGAAGAAGGGGCATGTCGAGCACACGATTTACGATACCGGGTCGATCGCGCGCTTTCTTACGCGGCGGTTCAAGCTGGAGAAGCTGCCGGGCCTGACCATGCGCGAGGACGCGATGGTGGCGGCGGGTGGACCGGCGCCGGGGGATTTGACGGAGGCGCTGGCGTTTTCCGGGCGCGGGGCTTCGTAGGTCGTCGCCGCTGAAGCGGCTCCCACAGGGACCCTTCGTCATCGGCCACCTCGGTACCCTAGACCGGCTACTCCGGTACCTGACCTTGGCTAGCTCGGTGTGTGGGCTTGGCTAGCTCGGTGTGTGGGCTTGGCTAGCTCGGTGTGTGGGCTTGGCTAGCTCGGTGTGTGGGCTTGGCTAGTTCGGTGTGTGGGCTTGGCTAGTTCGGTGCGTGGGCTTGGCTATCTTGGCGCCTGAGACCGGCCAGCTCGGGCCTGGGCCTGGGCCTGGGCCTGGGCCTTGCTACCGTAGTGCCTGGGAGGCGTTAACTCATTGCCATGGGTTACGTCTTGCCATGGGTTACGTCAGTGACCCGGCGAACCGCCGGATGCAAAGGGCGGTTTGGCGAACCACACCGCGATCATCGCCAGAACGAAAATCAGCGCGAAGCCCCAGAACACGTCGTTGACCGCCAGCGTCGCTGCCTGCAGGTCGACGATGCGGTTCAACGCGGCGTTCGCCGTTGGCCCTTGCACGCCCAATGCCTGGAAGCGATCCAGGTACTCAGTGGTGGTTCGGCTTCCGGCGCTGACGTTCTCCGCCAGCACGGCGTGGTGATAGGTCGTGCGGTGCGAGTACATCGTGGTACTGACGGCTGTCGCGATACTGCCGGCCAGCGTTCGGAAGAAGTTCGACAGGCCCGAGGCACTGGCCACTTGCTCGTCCGGCATGCCGGCGAGAATGATCTGGTTCACCGGCACGAAAAACAGCGCGATGCCGGCGCCCATGCAAAGACGAGGTATCGCCATCTCGCTATACGGCGCGTTCGTGCTGAGCGTGGACATGTAGAACGACGCGCTGGCGAAGATCGCGAAGCCGACCGTGTTGAGCAGACGCAGGTCGAACTTGCTCTGGAAGGCGCCGACGATCGGCGACAGCACGATCGCGAGTATGCCGATGGGCGCGACCACGAAGCCGGCCCAGGTTGCCGTATAGCCGAGGACCTCCTGCACCCACATCGGCATGACCACGGTGCCGCCGAAGAACGCGAACATGCCCAGCGACAGGCACAGGACGCCGACGAAGAAGTTGCGCCTTCCCAGGAGCCGAAGCTCGACCACGGGATGCTTGTGCATCAACTCCCAGGCAACCAGGAAGGTCAGGCAGATCAGCGAGACGATGGCCAGCACGGTGATGGTCTTGGAGGTGAACCAGTCGTCGTCGTTACCGTTGTCGAGCATGAACTGCAGGCAGCCGACGCCGACCGCCAGGAGGAACAGGCCGATCGCGTCGATGGGCGCCTTGACCACCTTCGATTCGCGGTCGCGCAGGAGCGCATAGGTGACGACGACGGCGAAGATGCCGACCGGTATGTTGATGAAGAAGATCCACGACCAATGGTAGTTGTCGGTGATCCAGCCACCGAGGATCGGCCCGAACACCGGAGCGACCACCACGGTCATCGCCCAGAGCGCCAGCGCGATCGGCCGCCGCGCCACGGGATAGTTGTTGAGCAGGAGTGTCTGCGATAGCGGCACCATCGGTCCGGAGACGGCGCCCTGCAACAGCCGGAATACGATCAACATGGGCATGCTTTGTGAGAAGCCGCACAACGCCGAGAACACGACGAAGAGCATGACCGAGGTCATGAACGTGCGCACTTCACCGAAGCGACGGGCGACCCAGCCGGTCAGCGGCTGCATCACCGCGCTGGCCATCGAGTAAGCGCTGATCGCCATCGTGCCTTCGTTGCTGCTCACGCCGACGTTGCCGGCGATGGTGCGTACGGAGACGTTGACGATGGAGATGTCGAGCACCTCCATGAACGTTGCCAGCGCGACGCCCGCGGTGAGCAGGACCAGGGCGCCGCCGGTCAGTGGTGCCTTCGACGCCCCGTTGCCGTTCTGCCCTGGCATCGATCAGCTGCCGCGCCTGGCCGGAACCGGCTTCGGCGTCGTATCCACGATGTTGGCGCGGATGATCGCCTCGGCATGCTGGTCGGCCTCGCCCATCTCCTGCTCGTAGACGTTGGTGCTTGCCAGCGGCTTGCTACGCACCGTATCGGAGAGGACACGGCCGTCGCGATCGTGCGTGTCGACCTTGACGTCGGTCGACAGGCCGATACGCAACGGGTGCTTGCGCAGGTCCTCCGCATCGATCGCCACACGTACGGGCAGGCGCTGCACGACCTTGATCCAGTTGCCGGTGGCGTTCTCGGCGGGCAGCAGCGAGAAAGCGCTGCCCGTGCCGGCGTTAAGGCCGACGATCTTGCCGTGGTACTCCACGTCGGAGTACATGTCCGTGGTGATCGTCACCGGTTGGCCGATGCGGATGTGCTCGAGCTGCGTCTCCTTGAAGTTCGCATCGACCCAGAGGTCCGACAGTGGGACAACGGTGAGCAGGTCCTGGCCCGGCTGGATGCGCTGACCGACCTGGACCTGGCGGCGCGCGGCGTAGCCTTCGATCGGCGAGACGATCGCATTGCGGCCGTTGTTCACCCAGGCATTGCGGAACTGCGAACGTGCCTGGACGACCGCCGGATAGTTCTCCACCGTCGTGCCATCGACCTGCGCGTGGGCGGCGGCCGCTTCGCGTTCCGCGGCATCGAGGGCAGCCTTGGCTTGCTCCATCTGGCGTTTGCCGGTGTCGACTTCCTCGGCGGATACGGCACGCCGTTCGAGCAGCGGGTGGCGGCGGTTGTAGTCGTCGCGCGCCTGCTCGTACTGCGCACGGCGCTGTGGGATGGCCGCATCGGCCTGGTTTGCCTGCTGCATCTTCGCCTGGGCCTCGCGTACCGCCTGGGCGAGTTGGCCTTCCGCATTCATCAGGCTCACGCGGGCGTCGACGGGGTCGAGCTTGATCAGTACCTGGCCCTGGTGCACGCGCTCGGTTTCTTCCACGCCCACCTCGATCACGGTGCCGGCGATGCGCGAGGAGATCGTCACCATGTCGCCCTTCACGTAGGCATCGTCGGTGGTCTCCCGCTGCGAGAATACGAAGATGTAGAGCAGGAGCCAGGCCAGGCCGGCAAGGACGAAGACCGCCGCGATGACGGAAAGGACGATGACCTTCTTGCGCTTCGCCTTCGGGTCTTCCTTTTCCTTGTCGTCCTTGTTCTTGCCGTCCTTGTCGTCCGCTTTCGCGTTCTGGCCTTTCTCGTCGTCCTTGCGGTCGCCTTGCTCTCCGCCATCGCGCGTCGTGTCTTGCCGGTCATCGTCGTCGTGCTCGGCGCGCGGCGATTCGTCCCCGTACTTGTGCAGGTACTTATAGCGGTACTTGAAAGGCAGCGGCGCGGTGCCGGCTTCGTTATCGTCGCGCGGTTCGTCGTTTTCTGGGGTCATCGCGGGGAATCCTTGCCGGCGTCGCCAGCCGGAAGAGCAGGCACGTCGCCGTCGGCGTGGTAGCCGCCGCCGAGCGCGTGGATGAGGGACAGATTGGCCGAGAGCATCTGACTGGTGAGCTGCAGGCGGGCGTCGCGCTGCTGATCCAGCTGCATGTCGGCGTCGAGCCAGGTACGGTCGTCGATGAGGCCTTTCGAGCGCCGGTCGGCTGCCTTCGTCCGCTGCGCCGCGCTGGCCTGGTACTGGCGATCGACCTGCACGCGCTGGTCTTCCAACATCCGCAAGGTGGTCACGCCCTGGGCGATCTGCCCGGCGGCCTGCACGACGGCGCCATCGTATTGGGCGACTGCGCTGTCGAGCTGCGCCTGAGCGCTTTCGAACTGGGCCCGCAGACGACCGCCACTGAAGATCGGCAGCTGGATCGAGGGACCGATGTTGCCGAGCGTCAGATCGGTGCGCGTGCCGGAACCGAGGTCGGGGTAGGTACGCAGGAAGGCACCGAGCGCCATGAGGCTCACGTCGGGGTAATAGGCCTTGCGCGCCTGGTCGATGTTCTTCGACGAGGCCTCGATCTGCCAGCGCGCCGCCGTGATGTCGGGCCGGCGCGCGAGCAAGCCGAGTCGCGCGTCGGCGGGCAGGCTCGTATCCGGCGTCGGCAACGGCGAGGGCGTGAGGGTCCCCAGATCGTTGGGCGAGACACCGGCCAGGGCGGCCAGCTGGACGAGGTCGAGGCTGGCGGCTCCCTCCAGCTGCGCCACGGCGCGGCGCTGCTGGGCCAGCCGACCATCGGCCTGATCGAGGTTGGTGGGATCGTCCAGTCCGCCGTGGACGCGAAGTTCGACCAGGTCGCGGTACTGGGCAGAGCTCTCGGCGGCATGCCGCGCCACCGTGAGCCGGGCCTGCTGCGCCTGCCAGTCGTAGTAGGTGTTGACGACGTTGTACTGCAGCGACGTGGCGGCCGATGCCCGTTCCGCCTCCGCCGCACGGGCCTGTCCCACCGCCGCGGACACCGCATCCTTCTGCTTGCCCCACAGGTCGAGGTCCCACGTGGCGAGCGCGCCGGCCGCCCCGCTGTTGCTCCAGCTCTTACCCGGATTGAGCTGGAAGCTTTGCGCGTTACCCGCGGCACCGGGCAACTCGCCCTTGACGGCGACATCGCTGTAACCGTGATTACCGTTGACCAGTCCACGGACTTGCGGATTCAGGTCGGCACGCGCCGAATCGACGGCACGCATGGCTGCGCGGTAACGCGCTTCGGCCTGCTCCATGTCGGGCGAGCCACGCATGGCCAGATCGACGATGCGGTCCAGCTGCGGGTCGCCGTAGCGCTTCCACCATGCCGGCTGCGGCCAGCCCGCCTGCGTGGTGGGCAGCCCGGCGATCGGAACGTCCTCGCGTGGCGAGAAGGCGGGCGGGCGGACCGCTGGCGCACAGGCGGCGACGAACAAGGCGCCGCCGAGGACGGCGATACGGGCGCCGCCGCATCGGCGGCGGAACCGGATGGAGGTGGACGCCATGGCATTCCATGTGAAGGCTGCTTGCGACGGCAAAAAATATCAGCGGACCCCGTGGGCGCCGCGTGATGGAGGGCGGCAGCGGCTAAGCTATGCGCCGTCCCCTCACCCGGAATGCGTAGCCTGTGAACGACCTGATCAGCGCCATCCTCCTCGGCATCGTCGAGGGGATCACCGAGTTCCTGCCCGTCTCCAGCACCGGCCACCTGCTCATCGCGGAGCGCTGGCTGGGCGCGCGCTCGGACCTGTTCAACGTGGCGATCCAGGCCGGCGCGATCCTCGCCGTGACCTTCATCTACTGGCGCACCCTGTGGAGCATGCTGCAGAACTGGCGGCGCCCGGAAACCCGCGACTACGTGATGAAACTGGCCGTGGCCTTCCTGATTACGGCGGCGCTGGGCCTGGTGGTGACCAAGCTGGGCTTCAAGCTGCCGGAGAACGTGACGCCGATCGCCTGGGCGCTGATCGCCGGCGGTATCTGGATGATCGTGGCCGAGAAGGCCACGATGAACCGGCCCGATCAGGTCGCGATCACCTGGCGCGTCGCCATCCTCGTCGGCCTGGCGCAAATTGTTGCGGGCATTTTCCCGGGAACCTCGCGTTCCGCGGCGACCATTTTCGTCGCCATGCTCGCCGGCACGAGCAATCGCGCGGCGGCTACCGAATTCGCCTTCCTGGTCGGCATCCCGACCATGTACGCCGCGACCGGCTACGAATTGCTGAAGACCTTCAAGCAGGGCGGTGTCGCCGGCGAGGACTGGACCGGTCTCGGCGTGGCCTTCGTCGTTTCCACCCTGGTCGCCTTCGTCGCGGTGAAATGGCTGCTGGGATACATCCGCTCGCACAAGTTCACCGTCTTCGCGGTGTACCGCATCGTCCTTGGCATCGCCCTGCTGCTCCTGCTGCCCGCGGGTGGTTGAGTCGCCCACCCGGCCATGACCTCCCGCTTCCGGCTACTCGATCTCACGGTCGACCTGGCAAGGCAGCGGGTGGAGCGCGGCGATGTCGCGCTCGACGTGACCGGCCTGAGCTTTCAGCTGCTCGTGTGCCTGATAGAACGCGGCGACCGTGTCGTCGGCTTCGACGAGCTCATGAAAGCCGTGTGGGCCCCCGCCGTGGTGAACGAGGAGACCGTGACCCAGCGCGTGCGCCTGCTCCGCCAGGCCCTGGGCGACGACGCGCGCCAGCCGCGCTACATTCGCACCGTGCGCGGACGCGGCTATCAGTTGGGCGCGCCGCCCGAGCCGCTGGCGGAATCGACCGCGCGGCGACGGCATTCGGTCTGGCCGGCCGTCGCCGCCGTGGGCGTGCTGGCGGCCGTCGCGCTGGGCGCGGGTTTCCTCGCCCACGAACAGAAGCCGGTACTCACCGCGCAGCAGGAGTTGCTTCAGCGCGCCCACTGGTACGCGGCCATGGGTCAACGCGAGAACAACGAACGCGCCCTCTCGCTGTACGACAACGCCCTGCACGAGGCACCCGACGATGCCGATGCGCTGACCGGCGCGAGCCGCACGCGATCGGCGCGCACCTGTCTCTACAACACCGGCGCAGACGATGCCCGCGATGCGCAACGTCTCGCTGATCGTGCCGTCGCCTTGCGCCCCGACCTGGCCGCGGCCTGGTCCGCGCTCGGCTATGCGCGCGACTGCCTCGGCGACATCTCCGCTGCCATAGCCGACTACGAGCATGCCGTGCGACTGGATCCTGCCGACGATGGCAGCCGCTCGTCCGCCGCCTATCTGTACCAGGAACAAGGCCGGCTGGCGGACGCCCTGCGCGCCAATCTGGACATGCACGGCGACCCGGCGCGCGTGCGCTTTCGCGACGTACAGATCGCCCGCGAGTATGAACTGCTCGGCTTCGATGCGGCGGCCGAAGGGCGCTTTCGGCGCGTCTTCGCCTTGTCGCCCGACAATGTCTTCTCCAACCTGGCCTGGCCCGCGTTCCTTTTTGCACGCGGGCGTTTCGACGAGACACGCACTGCGCTGGCTCAGGCGCGGGAACGTGACACGCCGCGCGCCGAGCTCGCACAGCTCGATGGCGAACTCGCCCTCCGGCGCAATGACCCGGCCGCGGCGGCCAACGCGTTCGCCGAGGCCCATGCCATGCGTCCCGAATCACGATTGCAGACGACGCTCGCCGCCGTCTACGGGCCCGTGCCGGTCACCCCGGCATGGCTCGCGCAGCGCATCGCGGAAACCCGCTCCAGCCTGGTCGACGACCCGTGGCCCGCCAGCCGGATCGAGCTGGCCGTCCTCCTGCAAGCGGCGGGCGACCGACGCGGCGCGATCGCGGCCCTTGCCGATGCGGTGGACAAGGGATGGCGCGACGCCGGCTATCTCCGCGCCTCGCCGTTGTTCTCGTCGGTTGCCGCGGACCCCGCTTTCGAGGCGGTGCTCGCGGCAATCGATCGCCGGGTCGCCGCGGAACGAGAACGGGTGCTTGCGGCGCCCTGGTGTCCGGCCGATCTGAAAACCCGGCAACTCTTGCGCGAGAGCGGTCAGCGCGGCAGGGACGAGAGAATGTAATCGCGAAAGATGGTCTGCGACTGCGGATGCGCGAAGCCCTTGTTATAGGCCTGGCTGGTGATCACCGTGACCAGACCACGCTCGGGCAGGACGAACACGTAGTTGCCGCCGTTGCCGCTCATCGCCCATACCTTGGTGTCCACCCCGTGGATGGGGAAGCGAAACTGCCACCACAGGTAGCCGTAGTCGGCATCGTCGCGAGCCTGGGCATGCGGTGTCAGCATCGTCGCGACCCATGCCTTCGGCAGCACCTGCCGCCCCTGCCATCGGCCACCATCGGCGACGAGAAGGCCGATCTTCGCCAGGTCGCGCGAGCGATACCGCGTGCCACCACCGCCCATGCCTACGCCCTCGCTCGAGGTGTTCCACTTCACCTGCGCGATCCCCAGGGGTTGTTCGAGCGTCTCGTGCGCAAACCGCGCCAGGGGCATCTTCGTCGCCCGCTCGACCACGGCGCCGGCCAGGAACGCGCCGGCGGTGCAATAGGAGAACGTGCGGCCGTACGGCGAATCCTTCGGCCGGCTCACCCATGGCGCGTAGCCGCGGATCGGGATGTTCAACGCGAAGTCGAGCCAGCGCTCGGCGACGTACATGCGCTCCTCATTGCCCGCGGAGAACGGATTCTCGTCGTCGCACTCGAGGATCGAACTCATCGTGAGCAGGTCTTCGATCGTGATGCCTGCCCGACGCGCGTCCGGGTGGTCGATGCGTATCTCCGGGAAGAACGCGTACACCGGCTGCTTCACGTCGTGGATCGCCCCACGCGCGATGGCGGCACCGACCAGCATCGCCGTGAGGCTCTTGCTCGCCGAGCGTATGTCGTTGAGGAGATCGGCCGAGCCGTCGTTGAAATAGTGCTCGTAGACGAGGCGTCCGTGGTCGACGACCAGGACACTGGTGATCTGCTTGAAGCTGCCGTCGACCATCTTGCCGTCGAGGCTGGCGAGCGTGGCGGTGTCCCAGCCGAGCTTGCCGGCATCGGCCACGGGCCAACCGTCGGCCGAGGCGAGGGGTGGCTGGTAGGTTGCCGCCGTCACCGGGAAGGCGACGGCGAAGATCAGGGCGGAGAGGGCGAGACGCATGTCGGAAGCTCCTTGGGAAGAGCCCCGAGTGGATCGTCATGCGCCGTGAAGTGCCTGAAGTCCGGGTGAAGTTTTATGAAGCCGTGTTACGCGACCGCCGCGATGGGCGCGGGTCCCAGCTTGCGAATTCGGTCGAGTTCGGCCATCTGCGCCTGGACGATCTGGCACTGCGGCGTGCTGGTCCGCTGGAACAGCTCGCTGGTCCACTCGATGAAGGCCTGCACGCGGGCGGAGAGGTGACGCTTCTGCGGGTAGACGATCCAGAGGTTGGAACCGGTGGAGATCGTGTCCGTCATGATGATTTCGAGCAGGCCCTTGTCGAGCGCGCTCGCGGCCAGGCAATGCGGTGCCTGGATGACGCCCAATCCGGCGATGGCGGCCTGGATCACCGACTCGCCGTCGTTGATCATCATGTGCGCGTCCACGTCCACGGCGACACGACCGCTGGGCGAGTCGAACTGCCACTGCGACGGCTTGCCCGTGCTCGGGTGGACGAAATTTACCGTGCGGTGGGTCTTCAGGTCTTCGATGGTGGTCGGCACCCCATGGCGGGCCAAATAGGCCGGCGAGGCGCAAAGCACGTTGCTGAAGTGGCCGATCTTGCGGGCGATCAGGCTGGAATCGGCCAGTTCGCCCATGCGGATGGCGCAGTCGAAGCCTTCTTCGTTCAGATCGAACGGGAAGTCGCACATGGTCAGCTCGAGCCGGATATCGGGGAATTTGGCTTCGAATTCGGCGAGGTTGGGGATGATCGCCGCGCGACCGACCGCCGACGAAGCCGCCACCCTCAACTTGCCGGCTGGCTTGGTCTTCGCGTAGCCCAGGGCCTCGGTGGCTTCGGTGAGATCGGCAAGGATCTCCTTGCAACGCGCATAGAACGCGGAGCCATCGTCGGTTAAACGAAGGGAACGCGTGGAACGGAAGAAGAGCCGTGCGCCGAGGCTTTCTTCCAGCCGCGAAATCGCCCGGCTGACCCCCGACGGGGTCATCTCGAGATGCTGCGCCGCGGAAGAAAAGCTCTTGGCCTCGACCACGCGAACAAAAACGCTGATAGCGGAAAAGTCTTCCATCGCCGACTCCGGGAATCTTCATTCGTGACTGTGAATCACAGGCGCGATGATTGTAGACCCATTTAAGCCTTGACAGGCAAGGCCTAGATTACGCCCCCTGAGACGGACCGGCTTGACCTCAACCAAAGTTGAGGTTGCATCCTGCGCCGCCGCACGACTTTCCCGCCTACCTATCACGCTCTCAGGACCTCGTCATGAAGAAGAAACTCCTGTTCGGTTCGTCCGCGCTCGCCGTCGCGATCGCCTCGGCGCTCTGGCTCAGCGCCGGCAGCTCGCCGATCCACGCCGCCGAGCCCGCCGCTGCCATGCCGGCACCGGAGGTCACGGTAGCCCAGGTCCTGCTGCGCCCCGTCTCCGACGCCAACGCCTTCACCGGCCGCATCCAGGCGGTGGACACGATCCAGATCAAGCCGCGGGTCAGCGGCTATGTGGATAGCGTGCACTTCCGCGAAGGCGCCACGGTGAAGAAGGGCGACCTGCTCTTCACTATCGATCCGCGTCCGTACCGGGCCGAGACCGACCGCCTCGCCGCCAACCTCGCCCAGGCCCGCGCCGAGGCGAAGAATGCGGACGCCAACGCCGCCCGCGGCAGCAAGCTGGTCCAACAGCACGCCGTGTCGCAGGAAGAAGCGGATCGTCTCGATACGGCCGCCGCCAGCGCCAAGGCGCAGGTCGCTTCGGTGCAGGCCGCCCTCGACAACGCACGCCTCAATCTCTCCTTCACCGAGGTTCGTGCGCCGGTCGACGGCAAGGTCAGCAATGCCCAGATCACCGCCGGCAACCTGGTCACGCCGACCGATACGCTGACCAGCGTCGTCACCGTCGACCCGATGTACGTCTACTTCGACGTGGACGAGCAGACCTTCCTCAAGCTCGACCGCCTGCGTCGCGCCAACGGCCATGCACCTGACGTCGAGATGGGCCTGGCCGACGAAACCGGCTACCCGCACGTCGGCAAGATCGACTTCGTCGACAACCAGATCCGCGCCGGTGCCGGCACGATCCGCCTGCGCGCCGTGTTCCCGAATGCGGATGGCGCCTATACCGCCGGCCTCTTCGCCCGCGTGGAACTGCGCAGCGGCAACACCGAGCCGCGTGCATTGATCGACGACAAGGCCGTCGGCACCGACCTTGGCAACAAGTTCGTCTACGTGGTCGGCAAGGACAAGAAGGTCGAATACCGCCGCGTCTCCACCGGTGCCCTGGTGGACGGCCTGCGCGTGATCGACTCCGGCCTCAATGCCGAAGACGTCGTGGTGGTGAACGGCCTGCAGCGCGTGCGCCCGGGCGTCGAAGTGAATGCGAAGCGCGTGGCGATGGCCTCGCTGGTACCGGAGAGCGCACGCAATGTCGCCGCCCGTCCCGCCGGCGTCGACAGCGTGGCGCAGAACCAGGACTGATCCCTCATGAAAATCGCGCAATATTTCGTCGAACGCCCCATCCTGGCGGGCGTGCTGTCGGTGCTCTTCCTGATCGCGGGCAGTATCGCCGTGTTCAAGCTGCCGATCAGCGAGTACCCGGAGGTCGTTCCGCCGACCGTCGTGGTGAAGGCGAGCTACCCGGGTGCGAACCCGAAGGTCATCGCCGAAACCGTCGCCACGCCGCTCGAAGAGCAGATCAACGGCGTGGAAGGCATGCTCTATACCTCCTCGCAGTCCACCAGCGACGGCCAGATGACCCTCACGGTCACCTTCGCCCTCGGTACCGATCTCGACAACGCGCAGGTGCAGACGCAGAACCGCGTCTCGCAGGCGCTGCCGCGACTGCCCGAGGAAGTGCAGCGTCTCGGTGTCACGACGACCAAGAGCTCGCCCGACCTGACCATGGTCGTGCATCTGACCTCGCCGGATAACCGTTACGACATGCTCTACCTGTCGAACTACGCCCGTACGCGCATCAAGGACCAGCTCGCCCGTCTCGACGGCGTGGGTGACGTCCAGTTGTTCGGCGCCGGCGAGTACAGCATGCGCGTGTGGATGAACCCCGAGAAGCTGGCCATCCGCAACCTCACCACCGGCGACGTGATCAAGGCGGTGCGCGAGCAGAACATCGAAGTCGCCGCAGGCGCGCTCAACGCGCCGCCGGGCCCGAACTCGAATGCGTTCCAGGTCAACATCAACACGCAGGGCCGCCTGGTCACCGAGGACGACTTCCTCAACATCATCGTGCGCAGCGATCCGACCGGCTCGGTGACCCACCTGCGCGACGTTGCGCGCGTGGAACTGGGCTCGAACAACTATGCCCTGCGCAGCCTGCTCAACAACCGGGAGGCCGTGGCGATTCCGATCTTCCAGCGCCCGGGCTCGAACGCCATCGCCATCTCCGATGAAGTGCGCGCGGAAATGGCCACGCTGAAGAAGGACTTCCCGCAGGGTGTCGATTACACCATCGTCTACGATCCGACCGTGTTCGTTCGCGGCTCGATCGAAGCCGTGGTGCATACGCTGTTCGAGGCGATCATCCTGGTCGTCCTCGTGGTGATTCTGTTCCTGCAGACCTGGCGTGCATCGATCATCCCGCTGGTGGCCGTCCCGGTCTCGCTGATCGGTACGTTCGCCGTGATGTACATGGTCGGCTTCTCGCTCAACGCGCTTTCCCTGTTCGGACTGGTGCTGGCGATCGGTATCGTCGTCGACGATGCGATCGTGGTCGTGGAGAACGTCGAGCGGCACATCGAGCATGGACTCGATCCGAAGATGGCCACGCGCCAGGCGATGACCGAAGTCACCGGTCCGATCGTCGCCACGGCGCTGGTCCTGTGCGCGGTGTTCGTGCCGGCCGCCTTCATCAGCGGCCTGACCGGTCAGTTCTATCGCCAGTTCGCCCTGACCATCGCCATCTCGACGGTGATCTCCGCGTTCAACTCGCTGACCCTGAGCCCGGCGCTTGCCGCGTTGCTGCTGAAGGGCCGCGACGAGCCCAAGGACAAGCTCACGGTCCTGATGGACCGTAGCCTCGGCTGGATCTTCCGTCCGTTCAACCGCACCTTCGAGCGCGCCTCCAACGGTTACGTCGGCGGCGTGAAGAAGATCCTTCGCTTCGCCGTGGTGATGCTGGTGCTCTACGCCGGCCTCGTCGGCCTGGGTGTGCTCGGCTTCGCGCGGACCCCGACCGGCTTCGTGCCGCCGCAGGACAAGCAGTACCTGGTCGCGTTCGCCCAGCTGCCGGACGCCGCCTCGCTCGACCGCACGGAAACGGTGATCCGCGAGATGGGCGACATCGCCCTGAAGGATCCGGGTGCGGCGAGTGCCGTGCAGTTCCCCGGCCTGTCGATCAACGGCTTCACCAACAGCACCAACTCGGGCATCGTCTTCGTGACCCTGAAGCCGTTCGAGGAGCGTCGCGACAAGGACCTCTCGGCGGATGCCATCGTCGCGCGCCTCAATGCCAAGTTCGCTTCCATCCAGGGTGCGTACATCGCGATCTTCCCGCCGCCGCCGGTCAACGGCCTCGGCACGATCGGCGGTTTCCGCATGCAGCTGGAAGATCGTGGCGACCTCGGCTTCGACGAGCTGTTCAAGCAGACCCAGGGCATCATCGGCGCCAGCCAGAAGACGCCGGAGCTCGCCCACCTGTTCAGCAGCTTCCAGGTGAACGTGCCGCAGTTCGATGCGGATATCGACCGCGAGAAAGCCAAGTCCGAAGGCATCGACCTGGGTGATGTGTTCCAGACGATGCAGGCGTACCTGGGGTCGCTCTATGTCAACGACTTCAACCGTTTCGGCCGCACCTACCAGGTGAACGTTTCCGCCGAGCCGTCGTTCCGCCACGAGCCGTCCGATGTCGTCGGCCTGAAGACCCGCAACGCCGCCGGCGACCTCGTGCCGCTCGGCTCGTTCCTGACCATGCGCCAGACCAACGGTCCGGATCGTGTGCAGCACTACAACGGCTATCCCACCGCCGAGATCAATGGCGGCGCGGCACCGGGCTACAGCACGGGTCAGGCGCAGGAAGCGATGGAGAAGCTGGTCAACGCGAGCCTGCCCAACGGCATGAGCTACGAATGGACCGAACTGACATACCAGCAGATCCTTGCCGGCAATACCGCGGTGCTGGTGTTCCCGCTGTCGGTGCTGCTGGTGTTCCTGGTGCTGGCGTCCCTCTACGAGAGCCTGAGCCTGCCGCTCGCGGTCATCCTGATCGTACCGATGGTGCTGCTGTCGGCGATCGCCGGTGTGATCGTCACCGGTGGCGACAACAACATCTTTACCCAGATCGGTCTGATCGTGCTGGTAGGCCTCGCCTGCAAGAACGCGATCCTGATCGTGGAGTTCGCTCGCGAAGCGGAGATCGAAGGCATGAACCGCGTGGATGCCGTGCTCGAGGCGGCCCGCCTGCGACTGCGTCCGATCCTGATGACCTCGTTCGCCTTCATCATGGGCGTGGTCCCGCTGGTCACCTCGCACGGCGCGGGTGCGGAAATGCGTCATGCGATGGGCGTGGCGGTGTTCGCCGGCATGCTCGGCGTCACCTTCTTCGGCCTGATCTTCACCCCGCTCTTCTATGTGTTGATCCGCGGCTGGAACGAACGCTCGGCGGCGAATCGCGCTGCACGCCGTGAGCGCCGTCTCCTCGAACACGCGGCCCGGGAGTCGTGATCATGAAAACCATCCTCCGTAGTACGGCCCTGTTCGCCGCCCTCGTCCTCGCCGGTTGCGCGAGCGTGGGCCCCGACTATCACGCGCCGAAGGAAGCGCCGGTCACGCTGCAGGGCGTCGACCCGGCGCAGCAGACCAGCACCGATTTCCAGGCGCAATGGTGGAAGCAGTTCGGCGATCCGACGCTGGATAGCCTTATCGTCCGTGCGGCAAAAGGCAGCCCGGATCTGAGGATCGCGGTCGCCCGCCTGAAGCAGGCGCGCGCGGCTCTCGGCACCGCGAAGTCGCAGCAGATTCCGGATATCGAAACCGGCGTGGATTATTCGCGCGCTCGTGAACAGCAGCCGGGCTTCACCGACCGGCGCACGACGATCACCTCCTACCAGGCCGGCTTCGACGCCTCTTGGGAACTCGACCTGTTCGGCGGCATCCGTCGCTCGGTCGAGGCCGCCCGTGCGGATGCCGGTGCCGGCGAGGCCTCCTTGCAGGACGCGCAGGTCACGCTGTTCGCCGAAGTGGCCCGCAACTACTTCGACCTGCGTGGCACCCAGCTGCGCATCGACGTGGCCAGGCGCGACATCACCAACCAGCAGGATTCGCTGAAGGTGATCAATGCGCGCGTGGAAGTCGGGACCGGTGCGGAGCAGGATCTCGCCTCGGCGAAGGCCCGCCTCGCCGCCGTCGAGGCGCAGCTGCCCGTGCTCGAGACCCAGGCCCAGGCCGATCGGTTCCGCATCGCGGTGCTGCTCGGCGAGCGGCCCGGCGAGCTCGACATCGACCTCTCGCCGGCGACGTTCAAGCCGATCGACGTCAGCCTCGCGATCGGTGGTGCCGACGAGGTGCTGCAGCGTCGTCCGGACATCCGCGTCGCCGAGCGTGAGCTTGCCGCGGCGAATGCCCGCATCGGCGTCGCCAAGGCCGATTACTTCCCGCACATCACGCTGGGCGGCTTCGTCGGCTTTCTCGCCGGTCGCAGCAACGACTTCGGCGGGGCCGACTCGCGGGCGTGGTCGCTCGCACCGAGCATCTCGTGGTCGGGCCTGAACGTGCAGCGCGTGGCATCGGGGGTCAGGGGCGCGCGTGCCCGGGCGGAGGAAGCGCAGGCCAACTACGACCGCACCGTGCTCGGCGCGTTGGAAGACGTGGACAACTCCCTGGTCGGCTTCAACCAGCAACGCCTGCGTGTCGAGAAGCTCGTCGTGCAGGCGAAGGAAAGCCGTCGTGCGGCCGAGCTGGCCAAGCTCCGTTACGACGCCGGCCGTACCGACTACCTCGAACTGCTCGACGCGGAACGTACGCAACTTTCCGCGGAAGATCAGCTTGCCGAGGCGGAAGCCGGGATCAACACCCGCGCCGTGTCGCTCTACAAGGCACTCGGCGGTGGCTGGCAGGCCTGCGGCAACAGCACGTGTAGCGAGGTTGCGAAAGCCCCATGAGCTCCGCGAAGGTTCATCGCCTGCCCGTACAGACGAAGCGATCGAACCCGACCGCCGTGGAGCCACCGCTCACCCAGCGCGTCGCGCTGGTGAGCGGTGCCAATCGCGGTATCGGACTTGAGGTATCGAAACAGCTCGCCTCGCTCGGCGTCACCGTCTTCATGGGCATGCGCCAGCCTGCCAGGGGCGAGAAAGCGGTGAAAACCGTCCGTGACATGGGCGGTGACGCCTATGCGGTCAGGCTCGACGTGACCCGCGCGGCCGACATAGAAGCGGCGATCGCCAATATCGATGGTCGTTTCGGCCGGCTCGACATACTCGTGAACAATGCGGGTGGGTATTTCGACCACGACGCGCGCGTGTCGAAGCCGGACCTGGAGGCTATTCGCGGCGCATTCGATACGAACCTGCTCGGTGCCTGGTGTCTTACCGCGGCGGCGTTACCGCTGATGCGGCGCCATGGCTATGGGCGCGTGGTCAATGTTTCGAGCGAATGTGCCGTCAGCAACATGTGCGGCGAGACGGCGCCGGCGTATCGCATTTCCAAGGCCGCGCTCAACGCCTATACCCAGGTCGCCGCGCACGAGCTGGAAGGCAGCGGCATTCTTGTCAATGCGGTGTGCCCGGGCTGGACGGCGACCGCGCTCGGCGGCAGCGGCGGGCGTCCCGTCGCCGAAAGCGCGGAAGGCATCGTCTGGGCTGCGCTTCTTTCGGAGCGTGAGTCGGTAAACGGCGGGTTGTTCCGGGATCACGCGAGGCTGGCCTGGTAGGCGGCGGGCCTCAGCGCGAGATCATGTGCGCAAACCATTCCCAGCCGCGCAACCTGGCCGTGATGAGCTTGACGCAGGTCAGCATCGGCACCGCGAGCAACGCACCGGGGATGCCCCAGATCCAGCCCCAGACCAGCAACCAGAGCAGGATGGCAACGGGGCTCAGCCGTGAGCGGCGACCCTGCAGCATCGGCGTAAGCAGGTTGCCTTCGATGGCCGTGATGCCGGCGAAGGTCGCGGCAGGCAACAAAGCGGGCCCGAGTTCCTGGAAGTGCAGCACACCGACGACCGAGAGGATCGTCGTCGTCGTGATGGCGCCCACGTAGGGAATGAAGTTCGCTATCGCCGTGACCGACCCCCAGAGCAAGGGGTCCGGTACGCCGTACAGATAGAGCATGCCCGAGGTGACCAGCCCGAGCGTGACGTTGATCGCGGCAGTCAACAGCAGGTAGCTCGACACTTCGGTCTGGATGCTGCGCACGATACTGACCGTGTGTCGCTTGTACGCGAACGTCGGCGATATCTCCACGGCTCGCCGCAGGATCTCGTCGCCGTACACGAGGAAGAAGAACACCAGCAGCGCCACGGTAAGCACGCTGGCCAGCACCTTCGGCGCACCGGCGACGATGTCCCAGGCGGTGAAGGCGAAATCGTTACTGGCCGCCGGTGCGTTGCGCGCGACCGTACCGCCGACGAGATTCTGCGTGGCCCGGCTCGCCGCCTCGATCTGTTGCGTCAGCGGCTTGATCTTCGGCGCGAACGTGCGCATCGCCGTCGGCGCTTCATGGAACCAGTTCAAGGCGGGGGTTGCCAGCGTCGCCACCGCGGAGACCAGACCGACGCCGAGCAGCAGCATGACCGTCACCGCGGCGAACCAGCGCGGCAGGCGAATGCGCGCGGCGGCCACGACGATGGGGTTCAACGCCAGTCCGATGAAGGCGGCAAGAACCAACGGGACAAGCAACGACTTGCCGATTGCCACCGTATAGACGGTGGCGAGCAGGATCATGCCGGTGAGTGAGATACGGATCGCGCGCAGATGACGCGATATCCGCCGCGTGCTCCGGCTGCTACCTGGTTTACGACGCGAGCGCGCCACGGCGAGCGACGACACGGCCACACCGGGTGGCGCCGTCGATGGCAGCGGCGCGGGAACGGGGCTGGGGAAGTCGCTCACGCGACCTCGTCGGCGGCATCGGCCGTGGCGTCGGCGGTATCGCCGGCGAAGTCGCCGAGGAAGCTGCCCGCGGCCATGGAGATCACCTTGCCGATGATGTCGGCCGTCCCACCGGCAACCAGCCCACTCACACCAGGCACGGCCAGCGGATTGACCTTGATGCTACTCAGGAGCACGCCGGAACCGGCCGCGATACCGAGCACCGTGAGCGGATACTCGTAGCCGCGTGCGATGAGCGCGGCGGCGGGTTGTACGGTGGCTTCCCGTGCAAGGGCGACTTCGGCGCGCGCCTTGGTGACTTTCGCCAAGCTGTTGAAAATGCCCACGTCAGCCCTCCACCTTCAGCTCGCCTTCGGCCTTGCCCTGCTTTGCCGCTTCGCGGGCGAGCGTGGCCAGTTCGGCCCGCGAGGCCGGGAGCGTCAGCCAGTGCATGGCCCGCCGGAACACAAGGATCGCCAGGACGAGAAGGATCAGCTGCAGACCCGCCAGCGCCGCCAGCGCCCACGCCCAGGATCCGAACCACTGGGCGAGTCCCCACCCGGCCAACGCCAGCAACGTGAATCCGAGGGCGACCGCGAAGACGATAGCCGCCAGTCCCATGAAGAGCATCAAGGTGATGCCGCTCCGGGCCAGGCCGAGCTCGGCGAGGATGAGGCGCAGTTGCGCCGAGAACAGACGCTTCAGTCCGGCGCCGAGCTTTCGCACGTCGTCGAACCAGGCGGGCATCTTCACTCCCGACGAGCTGGGCGCCTCCGCGCCCGGCATCGGGTCGTCCACTGAGCTCTGCCCCGAGGGACCGTCTTCCAACATGCGTCTTGCCCCCGGGGAGATGTGGTTCAGCTGCGCAGGATGCGACCGGCCAGCCAGCCCGCGGCGATAGCCAGCGCGATGGACTGTACCGGCTTCTCGCGAACATAGTCGCGGGCGGTGTCGAGCCAGTCGTTGGCGGTGTCGACCGCCTCACCGTAGGCTTCCTTGCCGCGAAGCTTGGCTTCTTCGGCTTTCTCGGCGGCGCGCGTGGCGCCATAGGCGGCCTTGTCGGTGGCGTGGTGCAGCGACGACTCGACCTTGTCCGCGGCGCGATCCACGGCGTCCTTGGTGCGGTCGATGGTGTCGGAGGTGGCCTGTTTCACTCGCTCGGCGCTGGCGTCGATGCGCTCGGCGGCCGAAACGGTATTCGCGGCGGCGGTCGCTGCGTTGGCGACGTGGTCGGCGGGCTTGTTCATGACGAAGTTCTCCGGGAACGGGGTGGTGCAACGTAAAACAGGAAAGGTGAGGTAAAGGTCATTCCGCGACTACACGCTGCGACCGCGGAAGAACGAGATGATGGCCAGGATCAGGAAGATGATGAAGAGGATCTTCGCGATACCGGCAGCCGTACCCGCGATGCCACCGAAGCCGAAGACCGCGGCAATGATCGCGATGACGAGGAAGACGAGGGCGTAGTGCAGCATGGTCGGGTACTCCAGTGGGTGGATGGCGCGGAACCCATTTAGTCCCGGCCACCGCGCAGGCCGCGTGAAGTCGGCACGCCATGCTCAAAAGTCGTTCAGCCTCGACCTTCACCCTCTCGTCACGCTTTGACTTTCCGGTTCAGCGAGTAGGTCCCGGTGATCACGGCCTCGTCCACGACGTGCCCCTTCATCACGTCCCTCAATTCGGCCAGGGAGAAGCCGTTTTCAAGCGGCACCGTGTCGACGTCCAGTGCATAGACGTGGAAGTGGTAATGGTGTGCGATCGAATCGTTCCAGGGCGGGCACGGGCCGTCGTAGCCGTGGTAATGGCCTTCCATGTCGCGATCGCCCTTGAACCATCCGGTGTAGTCGTTGAGACCCTGCACCGAGCCCGGCGGGCCGACCGGATCTTTCTTGCCGCGCGCGACGACGCCTTCGCCACAGGCGCCCTCGCCCAGTTCGCGGCATTCCAGCGGGATGTTCGCCATCAGCCAATGGACGAACTCGACGCGCGGCAGGTGGCGGGGCACCTCGCGACCTTCCACGTTGACGTCGTCCGGCCTGGACGGCACGTCCGTATCGATGACGGCGATGGCGAACGACTTCGCGGTTGCCGGCACCTCGGTCCAGGCAAGGTGGGGTGTGACATTTCCTGCAGGCTTGATCGGTTCGCCGATCTCCATGAAGGCGTAGGTGGCCGCGATGGGCTTGCCGTTCTCGATGCTGTCGCTTTTGAGGCGCATGGGGATCTCCAGGTTGCTTCACGCATGGTCGGACGCCCGGGGATGGTGGGGATCAGCGGGCGATGGCGTCGAAACGGGCTGCGATGTAGTCGTCGGTGAAGCTGGTCATGCCGAAATCACGGATGAAGCCACAGTGGCCACCGTAGCGGGCGATGTCGAGTTCGATATTCGGCGGAAGGCGCAAGGCGCGGAAAGCGCCGATGGGGATGACCGGGTCGTCGCTCGAGGTGAGGATGGTGGCCGGAACATGCATGTTCATCAGTCGGTCGCCGGCGATCGAGTAGCCGTCGAGGTAGGCCTCGAGCGACCCGAAATCCGTGTGCCGCAGGACCAGCGAAGCGGTCAGCTCGCGCATGTTCTGCTTGAGCTCGTTGAGCTCGAAATAGGTCTGCTGGGGGAAGGCTTCCTGCTTCAGGCGCAGCGACCGTCGCCATTTCTGCATGAAATAGGCGTGGTAGATCCACGGCGCTTCCTTCTCGAGCGAGAACAGGCCCTCGGCCGGATCGACGATCGGGCAGACCGCGAGCACGTAGTCCAGCGGCACGCCTTGCGCGGGCGCCAGCATAGCTGCGCGGAGGGCGAAGTTGCCGCCAAGCGAGAAACCGGCGACGCCGATCGTCTTCGCCGGGAACATCCGGGCGATCTCGCCAAGGGCGGTGACCACCTCGTCGATGCGACAGGAGTGGAACAGGGCTTCGTTGAGTCCGTGGCTGTCGCCGTGGTCGCGAAAATTCAGGCGGAACACGTCCCAGCCATCTTCGAGCAGGCGGCTGCCGGTTTGCAGCACATAGGTGGAGTCGACGCTGCCTTCCCAGCCGTGGAACAGGATGGCGAGGCCCCGCGACTCGCGACCGGTGGTCTGCGCGGTATAACGGCCGCTCAGCCGGTCGCCTTGCCCGACATCGACCAGCACTTCGCGTGCATCCACCTGCACCTGGTGCGCCCGCCTGGGCAACAGGCGACGGCGAACGCCACTGGACGAAAGCATGGTCTGGATGTGCCCGCTGCGCAGCGGCCACGGCGGCAGGAAGTCTGAGCCTTTGGGCAGGCTCATGCGGGCGTATCGGTGTCCAGGGCCAGCGCGATGCGTTCGCGCGAGGCCTCGGCCATGCGCCGACGGCCATCGGCCGATACCGGCACCGACTCGAGGAAATGAACCTCCACGTCCAGCGGGGCCTCGCCCAGCAGCCGGATGACGTTGCCCATAAAGGTCTCGTTCTCGCGGAAACCGGCGTCGATGACCCGACGGCCCTGGCGCGCGAAGCGCAGGGCCACGGGCTGCACCGGAACCTCGGCGTCGAGCGCGGCCTGGAAAATACGCGCATGGAACACACGGAGCACGCCGTTATGGCCGGTGCCGCCCTCGGGGAAGACGGCGACCGAACGGCCCTCGTGCAGGCGCTCGACCATGACCGCCATGACCGATGCCAGCGAGTGGTTGCTGCCACGGCGGTGGAAGATGGTGCCTCCGCGTGACGCCATCCAGCCGACCAGTGGCCAGCCGGCGATTTCGGCCTTGGCGACGAAGCAGGCTGCGCGCTGCGAATGCATCAGCGTGATGTCCAGCCAGGACGTGTGGTTGGCGACGAACAGGACCGGATCGGGCAGTGGCGTGCCGAAGCGGCGGCTGCGGAAGCCGAAGATGCGAAGCAGCAGCACCGACCACAGGCGGATCGCGCGATGGGCGAAGGGCTCGCGGCCGTTCTTCATCACCCCGTTGGACCAGCTCAGCACGAAGGTGCAGATCAGGATGGCGAACACGATATGCAGCAACACCAGCGGGATTCGCCACAGATAGCGAAACGGACGCATGCGGTCGCGGGAACTCAGGTTGGCAGAGGTGGCTTCCATCGAGAAAGCAAGATTAACGATGGCCGGGCTGTGCCGCTAGAGGAACTTGCGTTTGTTCTTAAGTCACGCGGGCTTGCGACGTGCTAGACAGGCACGTTAGCGAGTGGCAAGGCGGTCGAAGCCTTTACCGTTCGCAGGACAAAGCTCGTGTTGACGTCGGCCACGCCCGAGGCATTCAGCAGCCGATCGAGCAGAAAGCGCGAGAAGCCGTCCAGATCCGCGACGTAGACCTGGAGCAGGTAGTCCATGTCGCCGGTGAGCGCGAAGCAGGAAACCACCTCGTCCCACCCGGCCACCTGCACGGTGAACCGGTCGATCGCCTCGGCTTCATGGCGGGAGAGCTGCACGCGAACGAAGGCCTGCAGGCCCAGGCCGAGGGAACGCGGTTCCAGGCGGGCCCCGTAGCCGGCGATGACGCCGTCGGCCTCCAGTTTCTGCACGCGGCGCAGGCAGGCCGAGGGCGAGAGGCTGACCTCGGTTGCCAGCTCGGCGTTGGTGATCCGCCCATGGGTTTGCAGGGTGGCGAGGATACGCAGGTCGGTGCGGTCGAGGGTCGCTTGCATGATTGTTTCGCCATGATCGTCTACGCCGGCACATTGTTGCACAGTGGCGGCCTTTTAGCGCAACAACACAAGCCTATTGCGGCGCTTCCTCGCTAAGCTGAAGCCTAGATCACCACCCGCACTGCAGCCCAAGGAGGCCCGCCATGGACACCCCCCGTCGCGTCGAACACCAGCAGACCGACCGCGGATACGTGCCCGTCTACGCGACCGGCACCGTGGAGCAGCCGTGGGAGAGCTATTCGAAGACGGACCACGAGGTTTGGGACACCTTGTACAAGCGCCAGCGCGAGCTGTTGCCTGCTTACGCCTGCCAGGAGTTCCTCGACGGCGTCGAGCGCTTCGGCCTCGGCGACGGCGGTATTCCGCGATTCTCCGAGCTGAACAAGGTGCTGGGCGAGGCCACGGGCTGGGAGGTCGTGGCCGTGGAAGGCCTGCTGCCCGACGAGGTTTTCTTCGACCACCTGGCCAACCGTCGCTTCCCGGTCAGCTGGTGGATCCGCAAGCCGGACCAGTTGGACTACCTGTCCGAGCCGGATCTGTTCCACGACCTGTTCGGCCATGTGCCGCTGCTGCTCAATCCCGTGTTCGCCGATTACATGCAGGCATACGGCAAGGGCGGCATGAAGGCGCACGCGATCGGGCCCGAGGCGCTGATGAACCTCACGCGCCTGTACTGGTACACCGTCGAGTTCGGACTGATCCGGACCGACAACGGCCTGCGTATCTATGGCGCCGGCATCGTCAGCTCCAAGGGCGAATCGGTCTATTCGATCGACTCCGCGGCGCCGAACCGCATCGGTTTCGATCTGGAGCGTGTGATGAACACCCGCTACAGGATCGATACCTTCCAGCAGACGTACTTCGTCATCGACGACTTCGCGCAGCTGTTCGATGCGACCGGCCCGGACTTCACGCCAATCTACGCGAAGCTCGCCGAGCGCTCTGCCGTGGCGGCGGGCGAGGTGCTTGTGACCGACCACGTGTTCCATAAGGGCACCCGCGAGGGCTTCGCTTCAGGCGCGGACAACTGAATCTCAACGGCAGCCTAACGAACGGCGTTCTACGATGGACTTACTTTCCGCTGAACAGGGTGTGTCCATCGTGGTCGTCTTCGATATTCCGTTCGAGTCCGTCGGTCCGGGTCTCTGGCTATTGCAGAAGAACGAAGCCGAATATGGCGAGTTCTGCTCACGGGACGACGCTCTGGAATGCGCAATAAGCGAGGCCCGTCGGATCGAGCAGGCCAACGCGTTCTCCGACATCGTGCTGAACATCGAAGGCAATGACGGCCGCTGGCGCGCCTTCGACACCTCGATCCGGCCCTACGCGAGCCGCAGCCGCACGGTGTGAGCCAAACATGGCGGGGTTGCCCTGACGGGCGGGTGGGTCGCTGACTCGCCCGCCCGTTCCTTTGTGTGCTCCCACAGACCGTCGCGGCCCGATTTGCCGGATTCCGGGCAAAATAAAACCCCGGCAGCCAGGGGAGGAGCTGCCGGGGTCGGTGTCGGGTCCAGGCTATCAGGGGAAATAGCGGGACCCGGGACAGATAGACCAATAACAACCGGTCGTCTGACAACAGGTCGCCTCTCGGCGATCACAGACTTAGATAAGGGCGATCGCGTGAAGTTCCCGCATTACGGGGTAGGCGCGTTTTGCCTGCGTTTATCTTCAGCGCGCATCGCGTGCTCCGCGAGCCAGGGGGTGACTTGCGCAACCCACAGGGCGTAGCCCTTCGCGTTCATATGTAACCCATCTTCAATGAACAGATCCGGCCTGGGCTGGCCTTGCGCATCGAGCATCGCCGGCACCACGTCGAGGAAAGCCACGTTCTTCTGGGTCATCGCCCAGGCGCGGATCAGTTGGTCGGCCCGCAGGATATTCGGCAGCAAGGCGGCCCGCGCCACGCTGGGCTTGATCGCGATGAACGCAATCGGCAGATCGGGCTGTGACTGGCGCACCTTGCCGACGAAAGCGGCAAAGTCGTCGCGGACCTGCTCCGGCGAGTCGCCACCCTGGAGATCGTTGTCCCCGGCATACATCACCAGGGCCGCCGGACGGTAAGGCGTCACGATGCGATCGGCGAACGCCGTCGCGTCGTCCAGATCGGATCCGCCGAATCCGCGGTTGATCACCCGATACCCGGGAAAGTCGGTACCCAGCGTCTTCCAGAAGCGAATGGACGAACTGCCGATGAAGAGCACGGCGTTGGCCGGCGGGGGCTGGCTCTTGTCCGAGGCCTCGAAGGCCTGGATGTCGGCATTCCATTTGGCGTGGTCCGACTCCTTTGCCACCGCGCCACAGGAAAAAACGAGAAGAAGGAGAAGAATCGTCAGGCGTGTCATGCGTAGACCGTAACTGCTTACGGTCTACGAGGTAAACCCTGACGCTCCACGGGGGTGACCTTCAAGACCGCTTCGACGCGGATGCCGTTCCAGCGATAGATGAGATGCTCGGCCTGCACGCAGGGCGCCACCAGATCGGGATAGAAGAGCGCCACGCATTCGCCGCCTTCATGGCGCGCGCTGTCGTAGGCAATGCCATTGGAGCCGCTGTCACGCAGGCGGCGGGCGAGTTTCACGCTTGCCACATACGAGTCGGGAGCGTGCTCGGCCGCCCAACCGCCACGAATGTCGTGCAGCTTGCCGGCAATGGCGGTCTTGTAGCAGCGCACCTGGACGTCGGTGGGCGGTTCATGCGTCGCGGCGAGGAAGGCTTCGCGGTGGAATACCGTTTCCTCGATCGCCGTCGCCACGCTGTGGGCGGCGTAGAACACGCCCCAGTGGCCGTCGGAAAAGCGACTGCCTTCCGGCGGGATATGCGCAAAGGCCGCCATGATCGGCGTCGTGCCCGGGCCGGAGACGCGGCGCGACGGCGGGACCAGGCTCAACGCACCGATTTCATCGCGCAGGCGCGGATTGGTCAGCGACTCGATGGCCATCACCGCGTCGATGTCCTTCGGATCGGCGATCCGGTCGAACAGACCGACCGGCGGAAACCGGCTGGGGACGATGCGGTAGGCGTGGCTCCAGCGGATGCGCCGCAAAGGAGGTGTTGGCTCGCCGGCGCTCATCCGTTCCAGCCGCGCTGGGCGTCGAGGTACTGACGGACGACATAGAGATCGGCCACGTTGCCGGACAACATGCGCTCCAAGGCGGGGCGACCGCCGAACAGCGAGGCGTCGTTGGGCTTGCGCAGCCAGGCGTCGGCCTGGGCGGGGTCGGGAAAGAGTATCTGCAGGTCCTTCCAGATGCCGAGCAGGTAGCTGATCCGCTCGATGACGTCCCGCGAGGGGGCGCCGTCCTGCTGCTTTTTCCACTTGAAGTAGGTCGACTCGGGTGGGTCACCGAGCAGGGTGCGCTGCTCGGTGACACGAAGCTTCCAACGCTCGGCCAGGGCGAAGAAGGCCCGGAGCGCGGGACCGCCCAGGTCGCCCGTGGGCGTGGGTTCGGCATGGATGACGGAGTGCATCGTTGCTCTACCTGTGGAGTTATCTCTTAATGTACTCCATTTGTAGACCGATTTCACGGAAACGATTGGCTAGCCGTGGCAGGGCTGGTTTTTGGTTCGGCCTCGCGGGCTCGGCTGCGCCATCGTTCTCTACACTTGGGCGCTTCGCGGGGAGACCTTGGCGCCCACCCTCGCTGCTCAGACAGGTCCGAGCCCGCCGCGGCATCAGCCGCTGAGACCAAGCACTCGCGAAGCGAGTGAACCGATTCCTTCGGCGTCCCCGGACTTCCGCGAAGAACCTATTTTTTCGAGGCGATCCAGCTGTCGACGTGTTGCTCGAGCACCGGCAGCGGCACCGAACCCACCGCGAGCACGGTGTCGTGGAAGGCCCGCAGATCGAACTTCTCGCCAAGCTGGGCTTCGGCGCGCTCGCGTAGCTCGCGGATCTTCAGGTAACCCAGTTCGTAGGAGAGGGCCTGTCCGGGCCAGCTGATGTAGCGGTCCACCTCGTTGGCGATCTCGCGCTGGCTCAAGGCCGTGTTCTGGGTGAGGTAATCGATCGCCTGCTGGCGCGTCCAGCCCAGATGATGGATGCCGGTGTCGACGACGAGACGGCAGGCACGCCACATCTGGTAGGTGAGGTAACCGAAGTGCTCGTAGGGCGTGTGGTAGATGCCCATCTCTTCGCCGAGGTATTCGGAGTACAGGGCCCAGCCCTCGCCATAGGCGGAGATGTAGCCATCGCGACGGAACGGCGGCAAGCCATCCTGCTCGGCCGAGAGGGCCAGCTGCAGCGCGTGGCCCGGCATGGACTCGTGCAGGGTCAAAGCCGGCATGTTGAACAGGGGGCGCGACGGCAGATCGTACGTGTTGACCAGATAGACGTCCGCACCGCCGCGGCCGGAGGTGTAGTACGGCGCGATATCCGCCGGCACCGGCTCGATGGCGAAACGCTGGCGCGGCAGCAGGCCGAAGTAGTTGCCCAGCTTGCCGTCCACCTGCTTGGCCACCCAGGCCGTGCGCATGAGCAGTTCGTCCGGGGTCTTCGCGTAGAACTGGGGGTCGGTGCGCAGGAATTGCAGGAAAGCCGGAAAGTCGCCCTTGAAGCCGGTGTCCTTCATCGTCTCCAGCATGGCCTCGTGGATCTTCGCCACCTCGCGAAGGCCGATCGCGTGGATCTCGTCGGGCGTGAGGTCCAGCGTGGTGTATTCGCGGATCTGCTGGCGATAGTAGGCCTTGCCGTCGGGCAGCGATTCCGCGGCCAGCGTGCGTCGCGCCTTCGGCACGTACTCCGTGCGGAAGAAGGTCAACAGCTTGCCGTACGCGGGTATGACACCCTGGGCGATAGCGTTGCGCGCGTCGGCACGAAGGGACTCGGCATCCGCGGCCGGCATGGCCTTGGGCAGCGCCTTGAACGGCTTGTAGAGCGCGCTGTCTTCCGGGCTCTTCAACCCGGCCACGGCGGCGATAGATACGTCGCGCCCGTCGAGCACCTCGCGCGGCACGGTGAAACCACGCGCCAGCCCGAGGCGCATGTTGGCGATCTCCTGGTCCATGTAGGCCGGAATCTGGCGCAGGCGCTCGATGTAGTGCCGGTAGTCCTCGCGCGTGCGCAGGTCGTCGCCATGCATCACATAGCCCACGTCGGACCAGAACGCCGAATCGCTGTTGAACGGCATCTGCCACTGCGCGAAGCGCTGTGCGGCGGCGAGGTTGAAGATCTGCTCGCGGTACACCGCATAGTCGACGCGAGAGGTCGCACTCAGGCTGTGCGGATCGATGCGATCGAGCTGGGCGAGCACGTCGTTCCAATAGGCGAGCCGCTTGGCCTGGCTGGCGGCGTCGACCGTATCCAGGCGTCCATCGCCGGGCTGGGCCTCGCCGGAGGTGAGGATGCCCGCCTGCCCGTTACGCCAGGTCCATTCCTTCGTATAGATGCCCTTGAAGGCTTCGTCCGGCGACGCCGACGGTGTGGCGGCGTGGGCGGTAGCGGCAAACAAACCGGCGAAGGCGATGGCGCGGATCCAGGGGGACATGCAGGAGACCGTTGGCGGGAAAACCCCGATCATCGCATTCCCCGCTCATTCCAGTCCCGCGTAATGCCCGCGCATCGTATCCAGGTAGGCCTTCAGGTCCCGTCCCGGCACATCGGTGAACGTCTCGCCTTCGTTACGGCAGTCCTCGATACGGTCCGGCCGGAAATTGCGGAACGCCTGGCGATGACGACACCAGGTGCCGAGGGTCCACGCGCCGCCCCAGAAAGACAGGCAAAGCGGCTCGACTTCGCGCGTCGACGTGCGCCCCTCGGCATCGCGGTAGTCCAGGCACAGAACGCAATGGCCGACGATGGCCGCGTGCAACCGGTCGAGCATCGCGGCGACCTGGTTCTGGAACGGATCGCGCCAGATCGGCGCGAAGATCTTCGACTGCGCCGAGCGCTCGCGGAGCTCGGCCGGAAGCACGGCCTCGATCTTGATCAGGGCCGCCTGAGCTTCCCGTGCCAGACGTTCCCCGGCGAACGCGCGAACGAAGCGCGTTCCGGCCACGAGGGCTTCGAGTTCGTCGGCGGAGAACATCAGCGGCGGGATGTCCGAGCCCTTGCGCAGGACATACCCGACGCCGGCCTCGCCTTCGATCGGAACCCCGGAAAGCTGCAGATCGGCGACATCGCGATAAACCGTGCGCAGCGAGACCTCGAGCGTGCTCGCCAGCTGGCGCGCAGGCAACGCGGTACGCCGCCCACGCAGGGCATTGATGATGAGGAACAGGCGGTCTGCACGGCGCATCCCCGAATCATCGCTTCCCGCGCGGTGCGCGGGAAGCGGCGAAGGTCATGGGCCGGCACGTCGGAGCGCTCAGGCGACGGCCAGGGTCTGTGCGCGGGCCAGCGCAGCGTCCTGCCCGGTCGCCCGGCAGATGGCCGGCCGGGCCATCAGCCGGGCCACGTACGCCTCGAAGACATCGCGGCGCGGCACGATGCCGAAGCGCATGGTCCAGTCCAGCGCGCTGGCCCAGAGGATGTCCGCGGCGGTGAAGCGGTCGCCGAACAGCCAGGGACCGGCGCTCAGCTGGGCCTCGATCATGTCCATGACGGTATCGAAGTCGCCATAGGGGCAGGTCGACGTCGGCGCCGGCTCGTGTTTCATGAAGCGATCCATCACCGCCGGCTCAAAGCAGGAGCCGTAGAAGGCCAGCCAGCGAAGGTACGGGCCGCGCAGCGGATCGCCCAGCCCCGGGGCCAGACCGGCTTGCGGGAAGAGATCGGCGAGATAGGTGAAGATCGCCGGCCGCTCGGTGACCAGGCCGCCGAGATGCTCGATGGCCGGTACCTTGCCCATCGGATTGACCTTCAGGTACGCCGGCTGCCGCTGCTCCCCCTCGGCCAGGTTCATCACATGGATGTCGTACTGCGCACCGAGCTCTTCGAGCAGCATCAGCGTGCTCCCCGAACGGCTGTTCGGCGCGTGGTGGAACTTGATCCGACTGGCATTCATGCGTGCAATTCCCTGGTGGTCTTCGTGGATGTCCTGGAGCCCGGCCGGGCAGGCGCCGATCCGGCCCGCGATTCCGGCGGCCGGCCGGTATCGGGAGCGAAGCGGTATTGCCCATCCATCAGCAGCCCGCGGCGCCCGAGCGGTGCATAGAGCACGGCGAGACGATCGAGAAAGCGATTCATGCGACGTCCCTCTCCCTTGCTTCGGTAGAGGGAGAGTCTGCGCGGGGGCTGCTGACAGCGTTCTGTCAGCAGCCCTCTGGCGCCGTTCACCCGGCATCCGGACAATGCGTGCTTTCGCGCCTGAGTCCGTCCCGATGACGAAACCGATTTCACTGATCCAGTTCCTGATCGAAGAGAAGCGCGAGGGGCATATCAACGCCCAGCTCAGCCTGCTCATCGAGGTGGTGGCCCGCGCCTGCAAGCGCATCTCCGTGGCTACCGGCAAGGGCGCGCTCGGCGGCGTGCTCGGCAACGCCGGCTCGGACAACGTGCAGGGCGAGGCCCAGAAGAAGCTCGATGTGATCTCCAACGAGATCCTGCTCGAGGCCAACGCCTGGGGCGGGCACCTCGCCGCCTGCGCCTCCGAAGAGATGGAAGACCCGCAGCCGATCCCCGACGCCTACCCCAAGGGCAACCACCTGCTCTTGTTCGACCCGCTCGACGGCTCGTCGAACATCGACGTCAACGTGTCGGTCGGCACGATCTTCTCGGTGCTGCGCTGCCCGGATGGAGTCACCGAACCCAAGGTGCAGGATTTCCTCCAGCCGGGCACCGACCAGGTCGCCGCCGGCTATGTGGTCTACGGCCCGAGCACCGTGCTGGTGCTGACCTTCGGCCATGGCGTGCACGAGTTCACCCTCGACCGTGAGCATGGCAGCTTCGTGCTGACACGCCGGAACATCACCATTCCCGAAGAGACGGCCGAGTTCGCCATCAACATGTCGAACCAGCGCCACTGGGAAGCCCCGATGCAACGCTATATCGGCGAACTGCTCGCCGGTTCCACCGGTCCGCGTGGCCGCGACTTCAACATGCGCTGGGTCGCCTCGATGGTCGCCGACGTCCATCGCATCATCACCCGCGGCGGCGTGTTCATCTATCCGCTGGATGCCAAGATCACCGCCAAGGGCGGCACCGGCAAGCTGCGCCTGATGTACGAAGCCAATCCGATGGCCTTCATCGTCGAGCAGGCCGGCGGCGCCGCGACCACCGGTCGCGAGCCGATCATGAGCCTGCAGCCGACCGCCCTGCACCAGCGCGTGCCGGTGTTCCTCGGCTCGAAGCACGAGATCGAGATCGCCACGCGTTACCACGTCGAAGCCGACGACACCCGCGACTGAACCAGGGGCCGGGCGGCGTCTCGTCGCCCGGCTTTCGCCACTTACCCGTCATCGATGCGCCGCCATGGTGCCCGATGATCCGCCAGCCCCCTCTCGGTTCGCCTCCATGACGCTTCGCGCCCGCACCTGGCTCCCGCTGCTTTTGACCGCCCTGCTCACCGGCTGCTTTGGCGGATCGAAACCGGATGCCCGCCTGGACAACGCCGTACCCGTGCTGGCGGCCAAACCGCGCATCGGCCTGGCGCTGGGCGGCGGGGCCGCGAAAGGCTTTGCACACATCGGTGTGATCAAGATGCTCGAGGCCAGCGGCATTCACGTCGATGCCGTCTCCGGCACCAGCGCGGGAAGTGTCGTCGGCGTGCTCTACGCCAGCGGCATGGACGCGTTCCAGTTGCAGGAAACGGCGTTCTCGCTGGACGAGGGCAAGATCCGCGACGTTCGCTTTTTCTCCGGCGGCATGGTGCAGGGACAGAAGCTCCAGGATTACGTCAACGACCTGCTGAAGAACACGCCGATCGAAAAGCTGCGCACGCCGTTCGCGGCGGTGGCCACCGAGCTGGAAACGGGCGAGCGCGCGATCTTCGTCCGCGGTAACGCCGGGCAGGCCGTGCGCGCGTCGAGCAGCATTCCCGGTGTGTTCGAGCCGGTGGAAATCAACGGCAAGCATTTCGTCGACGGCGGCGTGGTCAGTCCCGTCCCGGTGGATGCCGCGCGCCAGCTCGGTGCCGACATCGTGATCGCCGTGGACATTTCGGCGCGCCCCGACGGCAGCAATCCCGCCGGCATGGTCGGCATCGTCGGCCAGTCGATCACCATCATGGGTCGCAAGCTGGCCGAGCAGGAGCTGCGGCGTGCGGATATCGTGATCCGGCCGAAGGTCGGCCAGATCGGCCCGACCGACTTCGACCAGAAGAACGTGGCCATCCTAGAGGGCGAGCGCGCGGCGCTTGCCGCGATTCCCGCCATCAAGGCGAAAATCGCCGAGAAGACCGCCGCCATGGGCAAGCCGCCCATCCCGGCGCGCTGACCGGCGCGGTTCTACAGTTGGCGGCGTTTGGCCACGTCCTCCGCCGTCACCTCGCCCTGCTTGCCGCCGAAGTGACCGATGACGAAGTTGGCCAGCGCGGCCACTTCGGGATCGCTGTAACCGTGCCCGAAGGCCGGCATGTAAACGTCGGTATCGCCGATGCGCATCGTCACCCCGTGCAGGATGGCCTGGGTGACATTGGCGCCCTTGGGATCGTTCACGCCCCGCGTGCCGGCGAGGCCGGCGTACGGTGTTTGTTGCCCCGCGCCGTTCCACTGGTGACAGCTGGCGCAGGCGCCCTCAAACAGACGCTGGCCTTCGGAGTCGGCGTTGGCCTCGTCCGCACCGGGTGCCGCGGCGCTCGACGCGACCACGCCCTTCGGCGTCGGGTCGACAGTGATCGGGTCCGATCCCTCGCGCGCCGGGACCGTGCGTAGCCAGGCCACCAGCGCCGCCGTGTCTTCGGGGGTCAGGAACTGCAGGCTATGCGCGACCGCCTCGCCCATCGGCCCCATCGCCGAGGCGTGGCCGTCGGCATGGCCGGTGCGCAGGTACTGGGTGAGCGCTTCATCGCTCCACTTGCCTATACCGTGGGCGTCGTTGGAGGTAATGTTCCAGGCGCGCCAGCCCTGCAGCTCCGCACCGGCCAGCGACTCGCCGTGCTTCAGGCCGAAGCCCAGGTTGCGCGGCGTATGGCATTCCGCGCAGTGACCCAGCGGGCCCGCCAGATAGGCACCGGCATTCCATTGCGGTGTCCGCGACGGATCGTTCGCGAAGCGCTGGCTGCGGAAGAACACCGCGTTCCAGAACCCCATGGCCCAGCGCTGGTTGAACGGAAAGCCCAGGTCGTTCGGCCGCTCCGGCTGGCTTACCTTCGGCAGGGTGAACAGATAGGCCTTGATCGCCAGCACGTCCGCTCGGCTCAGCTGCGTGTAGGCGGTGTACGGAAAGGCGGGATACAGATGCCTGCCGTCCTTGCGCACGCCCTCGCGCACGGCGCGCACGAAGTCGTCGTCGCTCCAGCTACCGATGCCGGTTTCGACATCGGCGGTGATGTTGGAGGAGTAGATGGTCCCGAACGGCAGCTTGAACGGCAGGCCACCGGCGAAGGGCTTGCCGGTCTCCGGCACGGTATGGCACGCGATGCAGTCGGCGGCGCGGGCCAGGTATTCGCCGCGCGCGACGGGGTCGGCATTCGCCGGCGCACCGACGATCGATGGCGCCGTACCCGCGGCCGGATCCGTGCGATTGAGGACGAAGTACGCCCCCGTACCGACGAGAAGGAGGAGCACGACGAGGAGGAGAAAGCGTTTCATGCGATGTCCCCCTTGCCGGTACCGATGTCGGCGACGTGTTTGAGCGCCTCGGCGGATTCGACCAGCGACGTACGCGTCACCGGTAGCTCGGTGAGGCGCACGCTGGTGGCCGCGAAGATGGCATTGGCAAGTGCCGGTGCGGCGATGGCGGTGCCGACTTCGCCGAGACCGCCGGGCGATTCGCCACTGTCCACGGTATACACCTCGATGGCCGGTGTCTCGTTGATGCGCAGCGAACGGTAATTGTGAAAGTTGCTCTGCTCGATCATGCCGTCCTTCAGCGTGATGCCGTTGAACATCGCCGCGCTCAACCCGAACAGCAGCCCGCCCTGCACCTGGGCCTGGACGGAACTCGGATTGATCGCGATACCGATGTCCACGGCGACCACCGCGCGACGTAACCGAACCACGCCTTGCGCCGTGACTTCGACCTCGACGATGGCACACACATGGCTACCGAACGGAGAGGCCACGGCAATGCCGCGGCCGACGCGCGCGGGCAAGGGCTGACTGCCCCAGCCGATCTTCTCCGCGGCCAGGTCGAGGACACCGAGCGGACGCGAGCCGGGCTTCATCAGGGCGCGACGGTAGGCGAGCGGATCCTTGCCCGCGGTGTGCGCGAGGTGATCGATGAAACTCTCGACGATGAACAGGTTGTGTGTCGGGCCGACGCCGCGCCACCAACCGACGACGAGCCCGGGCGGCATCACGTGGTACACCCACTCCACGAGCACGTTGTCCATGTCGTAGGGCAAGTCCGCGGCGGACTCGATGGCGTCGCTGTCCATGCCGTCCTTGCCCAGCGCCGCGGGCAACCACCGCCCGAGTACGGTGCCGCTGGTGATACGGTGTTTCCACGAGGTCGGCTTGCCGTCGTCGCCCAGGGTGGCCGAGATGCGATCGAAGTAGAGCGGACGCACGCGGTCGTGACGGATGTCCTCCTCGCGGCTCCAGATCACTTTCAGCGGATACGACACTTGCTTGGCGAAGGCGACCGCCTGTTCGACCTGATCGGTCTCCAGGCGCCGGCCGAAACCGCCGCCGAGGTACTGGTTGTCGACCGTAACCGCTTCCAGCGGAATACCGCAGATACGCGCGGCCTCCTTCTGCACACGCGTGGGCACCTGGGTGCCTGTCCAGATCTCGCACTTGCCCGGCGTCACGTGCACGGTCGCGTTGAGTGGCTCCATCGGCGCATGCGCGAGCATCGGCGAGACGAAGGTCATCTCCACCGCCTTGCCACCGGCTGCCGCCTCGCCCTTGGGTTTGCGACCGACCAGAGCGGGCCCGTTACGCGAGCTTTCCTGCAAGGCGGCGATCAGCGTGGCCGTATCGAGGTGCTCGTTGACACCGTGACGCCACTCGATCTCCAGCGCATCCAGGCCACGCTGCGCGGCCCAGTAGTGCTCGCCAATCACGGCCACCGCGTTGTCGAGCTTGACGACGTCGACCACGCCCGGGATCGCGCGCGCCTTCGTGTCGTCGAGACGACCGAGCGTGCCGGCCAGTTCGGGACTCGTGCGCACGGCGGCGTACTTCATCCCCGGTACCTTCACGTCGATACCGAACTGCGTGCCACCGTTGACCTTGTCCGGCGAATCCACGCGTCGCAGAGGCTTGCCGATGACCGTGAAGTCTTTCGGGTCCTTCAGCGTCACGCTGGCGGGCTGCGGTAACTTGCCCGCCGCCTCGGCCACCGCGCCGAAGCCGAGTGTCCGTCCCGAGGCCGCGTGGGTGATCGTGGCGCGCGATACCGAGCAACTGGCGGGATCGACATGCCACTGCGCCGCCGCCGCCGCGACCAGCATCTCGCGCGCGACCGCACCCGCTTCGCGCAACGATTGCCATTGGCCACGGGTGCTGGTCGATCCGCCGGTGATCTGGCCGCCGCCCAGCAGGGCGATACCGTAAAGCGCATCGCTCGGAATCGAATGCTCGACCTTGATCTGGTCGAGGCCGACGCCGAGCTCTTCGGCGAGCATCATGGAGATGCCGGTGTAGATGGCCTGGCCCATCTCCGCGCTGGGCATCACCAGTCGTACGCTGCCGTCGGCGTCGATACGGATAAAGGCATTGGGCGCGAAAGGCGGATTGCCGTCGGCGATGGCCGCGGCTTCGTCCGCGGGTTGCCGGCGCGGATTCATCTGCGCGAAGGCCGGACCCAGGCCCGCCGTCCACAGGAAGGCGACGGCCAGACCGCCACCGGCGAGCTTGAGCGCACCGCGACGCCCTTCGTCGATGCCGTCCTCACCACGGATACGCGCGTTCATGCGACGCTCCCGTCGACGATCACCTGGAGCCCCTGCGGCTGTCCGGTCGCGGCCTGTTTGATCGCCTCGCGAATGCGGACGTAGGTGCCACAACGGCAGATGTTGCCGGACATCGCGGCATCGATATCCCGGTCGGTGGGGTTCGGCGTGCGCGCCAGCAGCGCGGTGGCGGACATGATCTGTCCCGACTGGCAGTAGCCGCACTGCACGACGTCGACCGCGAGCCAGGCCTGCTGCACCTTCGCGCCCTCGGGCGTGTTGCCGATGGCCTCGATGGTGGTCACGGCGCGGTCTCCGACCGCCGATACGGGCATCTGGCACGAGCGGATCGGCTGGCCATCGATGTGCACCGTGCAGGCGCCGCACTGCGCGATACCGCAGCCGAACTTGGTGCCGGTCAGGCCGATCACATCGCGCAGCACCCAGAGCAACGGCATGTCCGGCGGGACGTCGGCCTGACGATCTTCGCCATTGATGCGCAAGGTAACCATGGTCTTCCCCCGGCTGGTGGGACGCGACGGTCCCATTGGCTGACTCACAAGCAGGCTGTCAGGTTACGCCGATGAGGGAGCGTGCGTTCCGTCGGAATCGGCGTTTTTTGGATAGAACCACCGCGATGTGGCCGCCGGGACGGACGCCGGGGAAGCCGCCCGTCCCAGCGCGCCGGTCAGCCGGCCTCGATCAGCTCGAGCGCGGCCTGGCGACCCAGGGACAGGATCTCGTCCGACAGGGCCGGCTCGGAGACCGCGCGCGACAACGACAGCGAACCGACCATCGAGGCGAACACCGCCATGGACAGCGTGCGACGACGCTTGCCGCGCACCGTGTCCGGCAACGTACCGGCGATCACTTCCACCATCTCGGCAAAACCCTCGGTGAAAGCGGCCCGCGTCTCGACCGGGCGTCGCCCCATCTCGGCCGACAAGGCGGCGGCGACGCAGCCGGTTTCCGGATGGTCGCGGTGTTCGGCCGACAGATAGCCGTTGACCAGCGCCCGGTACCCTTCGCCACGCGAGGCGGCGATCCGCGCGGCCATCCGCTCGGCGGCGCTGGTGGCACCGTTGGCGACACTCTCCCGGACGAGGTCTTCCTTCGACCCGAAGTGGTTGTAGAAACCGCCCTGGGTGAGGCCGACATCGCTCATCAGGCTGACCACGCCAACGGCATCGATACCGTCGGCGCGAAAACGTTCGGAGGCCGCCTCGACGATCTTCTGCCGAGTCTGCTCCTTATGACCTTTCTCGTAACGCATTGCTCACTTACTCCCTTTGGGGACGTCGTCCCCTGCCCGTGAGCCGATTGTAGCCAATCCTTGCGGGTTGAAATGTCGGCTGTCATGGTGCGCTGCGGCGGGCCCGTGGGCGATGAAATTCACAGGTTTGACGAAAGTGGTGCGACCGACCGAGTACGTGACGGTTAGTAGCCAAAAATCAGACGTATCCGATATTCGACGCCACGCGACGACATCTACTGTGACCCCGCGCTGCCATGGCGCAGTGCACCCCGATGTCAAATGCCGCATGGAGGCCATCATGAAGATCGTGCACCAACGGGCGACACGCCCGGCCCTCGCGCTATTCGCGCTCGTCGCACCCAGTCTCTCCTTAGCGCTCGACTACAGTCCGGCGCGCACCTATACCGAGAACTGCGTCGTCGCTTATGAGAACGAGGTATTCCGGGCCAAGTGGTGGGTGGAGACCGGCCATACGCCCGCCGAAGTGGATAGCGCGCCGAATCCCTGGGATACACCCTGGGAACGTGTCGCGCAGGGGTCCCCCACCGGCTGCCCGGGCGAAGATCCCGTCGATCCGGGCAATCCAGACCCCGGCACGCCCGGCAAGGTGCTCCTGAGCACGCTGCTCGCCGACGAGGCGCGGATGACCTCCGATCCGCTGATGACCGCCGTGCGGGCGTCTGTTCGCACGCTGGACAACGCGAGCGTCGAAGCGGTGGCACCGCACCGTGCCGGCAATCCCGGCAACGTGCGTCGCGTCGAGGCGATCGTCGACGAGGCGCGCTTCGACTACTTGTTTCCGCTGCGCGCGCCGGAATACACCTATCGCGGCTTCCTCCAGGCCGTCGCCAAGTTTCCCGCCATCTGCGACGACTACACGGACGGTCGCGATGCCGAGGCGATCTGCCGGAAGACCCTCGCCACGATGTTCGCTCACTTCGCGCAGGAGACGGGCGCGCATGAATCGTGGCGTCCGATCGAGGAATATCGGCAGGCCCTCGCCTATGTCCGCGAGATGGGTTGGAGTGAGGGCGCGCATGACGGCTACAACGGCGAGTGCAAGGTGGAAGGCTGGATCGCAGAGACCTGGCCGTGCGGCAAGTACCCGGACGGGGCGTTCAAGAGCTACTTCGGCCGGGGCGCCAAGCAGCTGTCGTACAACTTCAACTACGGGCCCTTCTCCGAAGCCATGTACGGGGATGTCCGCCCGCTGCTCGACGCACCGGAGCGGGTGGCCGACACCTGGCTCAATCTCGCCAGCGCGACGTTCTTCTTCACCTATCCGCAGCCGCCCAAGCCATCGATGCTGCACGTGATCGACGGCACCTGGCAGCCCAACGATGCGGATCGGGCTGCCGGTCTGGTGCCCGGCTTCGGCGTCACCACGCAGATCATCAACGGCGGTGTGGAGTGCGGTGGCAGCGCGGAACATGCGCAGTCGGCCAATCGCATCACGTATTACCGCGCGTTTGCCGCCACCCTCGGCGTGCCTGTGCCGGCCGATGAAGTGCTGGGCTGCAAGGGAATGAAGCAGTTCGCCGAAGGCGGTGCCGGGGCCTTGCCGATCTACTGGGAGAACAACTGGACCGAGCAGGCCGGTTGCAAGCTGGTCGGCTACCAGACGCCGTTCTCGGGGCTGAAGACGGGTGACTATGTCGCGTGTGTGCGGAAGGCGTTTCCCGATGTGGAAATCGTCGACGACACGCGCGATTAAGTTGGCCTGACGCCCCCTGTGGGCGCCTTCAGGGGGTCTCCCTGTGGCTGCATCTTCAGGGGGGGCCCTGTGGGGCAACTTCAGTGGGTCTCCCTGTGGGAACACATTCAGGGGGTCTCCCTGTGGGGGCACCGTCAGGGGGTCTCCCTGTGGGAGCCGCTTCAGCGGCGATGGGATCTCGCGGCAGCCCGGCCCGCTGCCGCGGGATCGCCGGCGAAGCCGGCTCCCACAGGGACCCAGGCGGTTACAACGGCGCGGTTCCATGCGCGCGTCATGCAGTTACGCATCGTCACCGTGCGCTGATCCGGATCAGCGCAGCGGATTCGCCTTGACACCTTCGTTGGTGATCTTCACCGGGACGATCGTGCCGTCCTTGTCGAACGACATCACATCGATCGCGACGACGCGGTCGTTGGCCTTGGTGTCGCCCAGAGGATGCCGGTGATAGACGATGTACCAGCTGTCGTCCCTGGCCACATGGAACACCGAATGATGCCCGGCTCCGGTGGCGATTTTCGGATCCTGCTTCAGGATCGTACCGATGCGCTTGAAGGGACCCATCGGCGAATCGCCGATGGCATAGGCCACCGAATAATTAGGCCCGCCCCAGCCGCCCTCCGACCACATGAAGTAGTAGTGCCCGTTGCGCTTGAACATCAGCGGGCCTTCGACGTACTCCGGGCCAGGCGTGATTTCCTTGAACACGGTGCCGTCGGACATCGGCTCGACGCCGGTGAAATCCGCTTTGAGCTTGACGATATTGGCATGCTTCCAACCGCCGTAAATCATGTAGTACGTGCCGTCGTCGTCGCGGAAGACGAACTGGTCGATCGGCTGTGCGCCGTTGTGGAAGGCGCCGACCAGCGGTTTGCCCAACAGGTCCTTGAACGGGCCTTCGGGTTTGTCGGCCACCGCCACACCGATGCCGCCCAGCTCCTTGTCGCTCTGGATGTCGTTGGCGGCGAAGAAGAAGTAATACTTGCCGTCCTTTTCGACCATGGCCGGCGCCCATAGCGCCTTCTTCGCCCAGGGGATCGCCTTGATGTCGAGCACGTCGGCGTGTTTCGTCCAGTGCACCAGATCCGGCGAGGAAAACGCGTCGAAACCTACCTGCTCGCTGTAAGCCAACGAGGTGGTCGGGTAGATCCAGTACTGGTTGCCGAAGATCGCCGCTTCGGGATCGGCGTACCAGCCCGGGAAAACGGGGTTGCCGGCGTATCCCGGAGGCGGCGCTGCCAGTGCGCTCGTCGAAAGGAGCACGGCCCATGCCGCAGCTCCAAGCATCTTGCGAAACCCCATCGCGATCTCCGGTTCGGTGTTATCGAACGCTCGATCCTAACGGGTCTGGCCGTCTAAAGGGGAGGACGGCCTGGCAGAACCGGTTACGCCATCAGCAGGTCTTCGTAGAAGGCGCCGACCGGCAAGCTCGGATGGGCGATCTGGATCTCCAGGATCCACAGTCCCGGCACGGGGACGGCGTCGAAGCCGCCGAGCGCACCCGCCTTGTGCACGGCGTGCGGGTAGTCGCCGACACGGTGCCCCTTGGTCGCATGGTTCAGCCGCCAACCCATGGCCCCGGCTTCGCTGCTTGCGTAGTCGTACAGCGCAACGCCTGTCACACCCTGGCGCCAGCGCGCCGCGGTTCGTTCGAAGAGTTCGCGCGAGGCCTCCGCGCAGGCTTGCATCGTGGCGTCATGACCGACCACGAACGTGTCGCCGACATCGCCCTCATGGCCATCGAAGACGGGGCCCAGATCGATGAAGAAGATGTCGTCCGCCGCCAGTACCGTATCCGGCGCGGAGCGCTGCCGGAACGTTTTCAGCGTGTTCGCGCCGAAGCGGACGATACTCGGATGCCAGATGCGTTGCATGCCGGCGGCGGCAAGACGCTCGCCGGCGAGCGCGATGGCTTCCGCCTCGCTCATCCCCGGCACGATGCGCGAAGCGATGTCGCGCAGGGCAGCCCACGACTGCTCGCGGGCACCGAGCATCCGTTCGAGGGAGAAGCGCTTGCCGACGTTCTCGGCGGTCGCGACAGCCATGGCCCATCCAGCTTGAAGTGAGGGGCCGATTATCCCTCGTCGATGCCCGCAAGATCGAGCGCTGCGCGCCGGCCGGCGGCCAATACCTCTTCCGACATGGCGGGATCATGGGTGGCACGGGCCACCTGCATGGTGCCGGCCATCAGACCGTACAAGGCGATGGCGCGAGAGCGCGCTTCGGCGGGCGCGAGTCTGCTCCATTGCGTGGCGGCGAGTTCGATGAACTCGTTCACTCCCGCCGTGAAGGCCTCGCGCACCGGAGTGGAATGCCGTGCGACTTCGGCAGCCATGGCCGACGACGGGCAACCCAGGCCCGGGTTGTCACGATGGCGGACCGAGAAATAGCTGCGAATGAGACCGCCGAGCCCCTGCCCCGTGTCGATCCAGTACCTTAGCCGGGCCACCCGCTCCTTGAGGGCGGCAGTCACCGCCTCGCGCGTCAGGTCTTCCTTCGACGCGAAGTGATTGTAGAAGGCGCCTTGGGTCAGCCCCGCCGCCGCCATCAGCGATTTCACGCCCTCGCCTTCGATGCCATGCTCGCGGAAGCGAAAGGCGGCAGTCTCGACGATACGCTGGCGGGTCTGGTTCTTGTGTTCCTTGTCGTAGCGCATGGCTCAGTGCTCCGTGCTGGCGACATCGTCGCGCGGTGCGTCCCAGCCACCGCCGAGGGCACGGAAGGCGGCTACCGCGGAACGGGCGTCGTTCGCATGGACCTGGGCCAACAGATCGCGCGAGGCGAGCAGTTGGCGGTCTTCGTCGAGGACTTCGATCAGGCTGATCGCCCCGCCCTTGTACGCATCCTGCGCGGCATCGCGGGCGCGCGAGTGCGCATCCACTTCATCGGCCAGCAGCGCATGCTGGGCTTCGAGCTGGCTGAGCGAAACGATGGCGTTCTCCACGTCTTCGGTGGCGCGCAACATCGACGCGCGATACCTCGCCAGCGCCTCGGCGTTTGCGCCCCTTGCCTGCCGGACTTCGGCATCGACGCGACCGAAGTCGAACAGACGCCAGTGCAGACCAAGCGCGCCCTGGGGCTGGAAGGCCGCGCCGGTCAGCAGATGACCACTGCCGAGCGTGCTGAAGCCGAGCAGGGCGGACAACGACATCGACGGGTAATACTCCGAAACCGCCACGCCGATCCGCGCGTTGCTGGCGGCCAGCTCGCGCTCGGCGGCGATCACGTCCGGGCGGCGGCGGAGCAGCGCGGCCGGGCCACCGGCCGTGTCCACGCCGGGAACGACGTACGCCTTGTTCGCACCGCCGGTCTCGGCGGCGTAAGTTCCCGGCGCCGCGCCCATGAGCACGTCGAGGCGATTGAGCTGGGTCTCGAGTTCGATCTTCAGCGGTGGGATCGTCGCCCGGGCCTGCAACAGCACTGCCTCGGACTGCGCCGTTTCGCGCGCCGTGCCCACGCCGTGCTCCGCGCGCAGGCGTACCAGGTCGACAAGCCCGGCTTCGTTCTCGATCTGCGCCTGCGCAATGGCGATACGCTCCTGCGCGCCTCGAACGCGGAAGTACGCGTCGGCGGCCTCGGCCGCCAGCGAGATACGCACGCCGACGTGGGTGGCTTCCGCTGCCTGGTATTCCGCGTCGGCCGCTTCCGCGCCGCGACGCAGACCTCCGGCGATATCCAGTTCCCAGCTGGCTCCCGCACCGACGTCCTGGATCGTCTGTGCGCGCTCGTAGCCGGGGAATGCACTGGCGATCTTGCCTAGCGGACTGCTGGTCGACTGGTGCTGTCGGACCACGCTGCCGTCGAGGCTGCCGCTCGGCATCCGATCTGCCTGCGCGTGCGCTGCGACGGCGCGCGCCTGCTCGACGCGCGCGGTCGAGGCGGCGAGGTCGAGGTTCTGCGCCATCACCCGATCGACGATGGTGACGAGCTCGGGGTCGTCGAACCCTTTCCACCACGCATCGAGCGAAGGCGCAGGGGCGGCGATCCCGCGCGCGGCCAGGGCATCGGCCTCGTGCCATGTCGGCTGGGTGGCGACGTCCGGTCGGATGTAGTCGGGACCGACGGTGCAACCTGCGAGGCCCACGGCCAGCAGGACGAGGAGGAAGTCAGTGCGCATCGGCGGAAGGTCCTTTCGGCGGCTGCACTTTGCGCATCAACGGCACCATGACCGTCGCGATGACAAAGCACACCATGATGGAGAGGAAGGCATCGCTGTAAGTCAGCGTCTGTGCCTCACGGAAGGTCAGTTGCCAGAGCGAATGCAAGGAGGCGGTGTAGTTCTCGGCATCCGCCGGGTTGGGCAGCAGGGTGTTCATCGCTTCGTTGGCGGGCGTCAGGTGCTCGGCCAGTCGATAGAAATGCAGGTTGGTACGATCGTTGAGGATCGTGGCGCAGGCCGCGATGCCGATCGCGCCGCCGAGGTTGCGCATGAGATTGAACAAGCCTGACGCCTGCTTGAGCTTCGAGGGCAGCAACCCTCCCAGAGTGAGAGTCACCGTCGGCGGAACCGCCAGTTGCTGGCCCATCCCGCGAAGCGCCTGCGGGAAGAGCAACTCGGTGGCGCTCCAGTCGTGCGTGATCGGCGTGAACTCGAACATCGAGGCGGCAAACAAGGCCAGGCCGACCATCAGCAGCCAGCGCAGGTCGACGCGGTTGGCGAGCATCGAGTAGATCGGAATCGTCAGTATCTGGAACACGCCCGTGGAAAAGACCGCCTTGCCGATCTGCAGCGCGCTATAGCCTTCCACGCGGCCGAGGAACAGCGGGGTCAGGTAGATGGTCGCGAACAGGCCGATACCGGTGACGAAGGAGAAGAAGCAGCCGAGGGCGAAGTTGCGGTCCTTCAGCGCGCGCAGGTCCACCACCGGGTGCTCCGCCGTCAGTCCGCGCCAGACGAAGAGCACACCGGAGATCCCGGCGATCCATGCCGTGGTGCGGATCGTCGCATCCTGCATCCAGTTCCAGCGCGGCCCCTCTTCGAGCGTGTACTCGAGGCAGCCGAGGAAGGCGGCGATGAGTGCGATGCCGAGCCAGTCGCCCACCTTGAGCAGCGAGACGTCGGCTTCGTCGATCTTGACCAGGATCGGCACCGCGATCGTGACGAACGCACCCGGGATCAGGTTGATGAAGAACAGCCAATGCCAGGAATAGTGATCGGTGATCCATCCGCCAAGGGTCGGGCCGAGGGTCGGCGCCAGCGAGGCGAGCGCACCGATCGTCGCCGCGGCGACGACGCGTTTCTTGCCTTCGAAGAAGACGAAGGCGGTGGTGAAGACCATCGGGATCATCGAGCCGCCGAGGAAGCCCTGCAGCGCGCGGAAGACGATCATGCTCTGGATATCCCAGGCGAGACCGCACAGTAGACTGGTCAGCGTGAAACCGGCCGCGGAGACCGCGAACAGCCAGCGTGTCGATAACACCCGGCTCAGCCAGCCCGACAGCGGAATCACCACGATCTCGGCGATCAGGTAGCTCGTCTGCACCCAGGCGGTGTCGTCGGCACCTGCCGAAAGACCGCCACCGATATCGCGCAAGGACGCCGACACGATCTGGATATCGAGTAGCGCGATGAACATGCCCAGGCACATGCTCGCGAACGCGAAGATTTTCTGACCCTGGGTGAGATGAGCGACCGGGCTCATGGCGCTTTGGTGTCGATCGTCGCGGTGACGGAGAGACCCGGGCGCAGCGTGCCAAGATCGCCGTCGTTACCGTCCAGGGTGACGCGAACCGGCACGCGCTGAACGATCTTGGTGAAATTGCCGGTCGCGTTCTCCGGCGGCAGGACGCTGAACTGCGCACCCGTGGCCGGCGCCAGGCTAGTCACGTGTCCCTTGAAGATCTTGCCCGGAAGAACGTCCGCGCGGACATCGACCACCTGCCCCACGCTCATGCGTGCGAGCTGGTCCTCCTTGAAGTTGGCATCGACCCAGAGCCCATGCGCGGGAACGACGACCAGCATCTGGCTCCCCGCCGCCGCGTAGGTGCCGACGCGCGCGCGACGGTTGCCGATCACCCCGTCGACCGGCGCGCGCAACTCGGTGTACGAAAGATTGAGCCTTGCGATGTCCGCTTCGGCGCGCGCCTGACTCAGCGCCGCCTCGACCTGGTGCTTTTGCGTGTCGATCACGTCGAGCTGTCGCTCTGCGCCCTGCACCGCCGCCACGGCGCGGTCGGTCGCTGCATGGGCCGTCTGGAAGTCGGCCTGCGCACGCTGCGCGCTTTCGATGGAAACCGCCGAACGGCCGGCGAGGTCGCGGTAGCGTTGGTCGTCGAGCTTCGAGCGATTCGCTTCGGCCTGTGCCGCCGCAAGGCCGGCCTGCGCCTGTGCGATCACGCTGTGCTGCAACTGGGCGACGGCATCCAGGTTACGCAGGGACGCCTCTTGCGCGGCGACTGCCGCCTCGGCCTTCTCCAACGCCGCCTTGTAGTCGCGGTCGTCGATCTTCACCAGGAGATCGCCCCGGTGGACCGCCTGGTTGTCGGTCACCGCGATGGTCTGGATGTACCCGGGCACCTTGGAGCCGATGACCGTGATGTCGCCCCCGACATAGGCGTCGTCGGTGTCCTCGATGAAGCGTCCGGTCGTCCACCAGTGGATGCCGTACAGGGCAACCACCGCGACGAGGCCAACCAGGCCGATGATTTTCAAGCTCTTTTTTCGTCCCGTTGCACGGGGGACGGGAGTGTCGATGACGGCGGCCACGGCGGTACCTGCTGGAAGGTTGAATTACGAACGTACTTTTAATGAAGATGATATGCGTAATCTCAAGTCCTGCGAGCGACTTTTTTCGTCCGACGTGAAGAGGCCGCCTTACGGCGGCCCTTGTCCAGATCCTGATCCCGTGGAACGGGTCTTGCCGAAGGCGGAACGCCTAGAGGCGAAGCAGCCGCGCTGCTTGTACCACCACGTCCGCAACGATCTGTTCGGCCCGGGCTTCCCGCGCCAACGCGCCCGACTGACCCGACCACAAAGGCTGGAAGTCGCCCACCCCGTCCGGCTCCGTGGCGGCGCGGAGCGGCGTCAACGGGCCACCCGCCAAGGGGAATGGCAGGGCGTCCGACGACAGGGGACCGAGTTCCCGCATGATCCGGTTGACCATGCCGCGTGCTGGCCGCCCGGTAAGGACGTTGGTCACCGCCGTCGTGTCGTCGCGGGCGGTGCGCAAGGCGTTGCGGTGTGTCGCCACGCTGGTCGCTTCCTCGGAGAGAAGGAAAGCCGTCCCCATCTGCACCGCGGACGCGCCCAGGCAGAGCGCTGCGGCCATGCCGCGACCGTCGACAATGCCGCCCGCGGCAATGACGGGCACGTTCAGCGCATCGACCAGCTGCGGGACAAGCGCGATCGTACCGGGCTGGGTGGTCATGTCATCGGTGAGGAAGTTGCCGCGATGCCCACCGGCTTCGTAGCCCTGGGCGATGATCGCGTCGCAACCGCGGGCTTCGAGCCAGCGACCCTCCGCGACAGTGGTCGCGGTGGCGATCACCGTCGCGCCGGTGGCCTTCACCCGATCCAGCAGAGCATCGTCGGGAAGACCGAAGTGGAAGCTCACGACTTCGGGACGCAGGTCGGCCACCAGCGCGCCCATCGCGGGATCGAAGGGGGCACGTCCGCCTGCCTTCGGCAGTTTGGAAACATCCACGGCGTATTCGGCGAAGTACGGTGCCAGACGGTCGAGCCAACGCTGCGTCATCGCGGCGGTCGGCGCGACAGGCCTGTGTGCGAAGAAGTTGAGATTGATCCTGGCGCCCGGCACAGCGGCGCGGAACGTCGCGACTTCCGCGGCTATCGTCTCCAGGGAGATGGAAGCGCAGGGAATCGCTCCCAGACCGCCTGCGCGTGCGACGGCGATGGCGAGTGCCGAACCACCCGATCCCGCCATCGGCGCAAGTAACAGGGGGTGCTCGATGGCGAACAGGTCGAGGGCGCGGCGGTCGATCCAGGCAGTCATGGCCATTCCTGCGAACGGGCATCGACGCACGCGGGTGGGCACGCCAACGCAAGGGGATCAGGATACCGCAGATCGGCGGTGGCGACGGATCGCGCGCGCGGTCGCTTCTCTTTCGTTGCTTCCACCCCGTACGATGTATGCCCCGGGCGAATCGTCACAGGAGCAATGCATGGTGAAGCCCGTGGGCGCACGTAGCCTCCACAACCAGGTTGTCCACGAACTGGGCCAGCTCATCGTCAGCGGCAAGCTCGCCCCCGGCGAGGGACTTCCGCGCGAGGACCTGCTGGCCGAGCAGTTGCAGGTGAGCCGCACCGCGCTACGCGAGGCGATGAAGGTGCTGGTCGCCAAGGGCCTGATCGAATCTCGCCAGCGCACAGGTGCCCGCGTGCGCGAGGCGGTTCACTGGAAGCAGCTCGACGCCGAGGTACTCGCCTGGCGCTGCGCCTCGATGCCGACCGACAGCTTTGTCGAGCAACTGGTCGAGATGCGCGAGCTGATCGAGCCTGGGGCGGCCGCCGCGGCGGCAAGACGTCGGACCGATGCGCAGGTCGTCGAACTCAAGGCGGCTTACGACGCCATGGCCGCCTCGGAAGATCTGGACGCCTGGGCGGAGGCGGACCTGTCCTTTCACGAGATCCTGCTCAAATCCACCAACAACTCGTTGATGGTGTCGCTGTTCTCGGTGATCGAGACGGCGCTGGGCACCTTCTTCCTGCTCTCCGCGCGCAACGCGGGAAACTTCAAGTCGGCCTTGCCGCATCACGAGAAGGTCTACCAGGCAGTCCGCCGCGGGCAGCCGGAAGTGGCGAGAAAGGCCATGCTCGACATGGTCGCGGAGTCGCGCGCCAACATCCGCGGCACCGGCAAGACCAGGCCCTGAGCGGCGGCCGGGGAAATGGTGCGCCGCAGCTTGCGGACATATAATAATAAAATACTACAATTGGCCCACAGGACAATCTTGATCGGCGAGTGATAACGGATAGCGGAGGCAAGGCGACTTGCATCCCCGGGGAACCGTGCGCCGAGCATCCATCCAAATGTGGGGAGTAAGGAATGCAGCGGAAGGTACTCGCGCTGTCGGTGCGCAACGCACTGGCGGGCATGCTCGGCATCTGTTTCGTCGGCGGTCTCATGCCGGTCCATGCGCAGGATGCGCCTGCCACCGCCAGCCAGGAGTCGCAGCGAACGCCGGATGGCAAGGTCGTCACCGACCTCAACGGCGTGGCGGTCACCGGCCAGTTGCAGTCCCTGTTCCTTTCGCAGTCGACCAAGCGCGACGCGGTGAATACGGTGGATTCGGTGTCGGCGGAAGAGGCCGGCAAGTTCCCCGACCAGAACGTGGCGGACGCGCTCCAGCGCGTGCCCGGCGTATCGGTCAACCGCAGCGGCGGCGAATCCAACCAGATCACCGTGCGCGGCTTCGGACCGAACTTCGTCAACGTGTTGCTCAACGGCCGCACGATGCCCACCGCGGCCAGCGACCGCGCGTTCGACTTCGACGTGCTGCCCTCCGAAGTGATCCAGCAGGCCATCGTGCAGAAGACCAGCACGCCGGACCTGGAAGAAGGCGGCATCGGCGGCACGGTCAACATCGTCACGGCGCGCCCGTTCGACTTCAACGGCTGGCATGCGTCGGGTAGTGCGGCCGGTGTCAACGACAGCATCGGCGGCGGCCTCGCGAGCAAGACGACACCGAAGGTCTCCGGCGTCATCGGCAACACCAACGCGGACCATACGTTCGGCTGGCTGGCTTCCGCGGTTTACTACAAGCGCGACCACGTCGAGCAGTCCATCGATACCCTGGGCTGGCTGCAGAGCCAGGACTTCTCGCGGATCAATCCGTCCTATACCAACGTGTCGCTGCCGCAGACCTTGCAGGGTCAGGTCATCAACGAGACGCGTACGCGCACCTCGTTCACGGGAGCCATCGACTGGAAGCCGCTGGACGACGTGACCGTGAAGCTCGACGGCCTGTTCTCCGAGTACAAGGTCGATTCGACGTACAACGCGTTCGGCTCCTACACCAATACCGGCATCATCCAATCGATCACGCCCGGTGCGAACGGTACCGCGCAGAACTTCGTCATGAATCAATCGGGCGGCATGTCGAACGACTACGCCCAGGAAGCCAATCCGCGCGACGCGTTCAACACGCAGTTCGGCAGCCACATCACCTGGCAGATCGACCCGTCGATGGAACTGGATCTTGACAGCGCGGCCTCGGGCGCATGGAACAAGCAGTCGCAGGATGGCTACTTCGTGGTGCTCGGTACGCGTAACGTCGGAGTCAATCCGACCTGGACCAACAACGGTGCCGACCATCTGGGCAGCTACACCGGCCTGCTACCGACGACAGACGTCTCGGACCTGCATGCCCATGTCACCAACCAGGGTACGCAGAGCCCGAACGTCAGCGACAAGATCTTCGAGAACCAGTTGCACCTGGGCAAGAGCTTCCTCGACGGCACCCTTTCGCGCATCGACTTCGGCCTGTCCAACGCCAACCGCACCAAGACCGAGGTGACGTACAACACGCCGAACAGCTTCGGCTGCGCCGAGTACTGCGGCTACGTCGTGGATGTGCCGCCCGACGCGGTCGACGCGCACATCTTCCATGCCGGCAACCTGGTCGATGGTGCCTCGCCCGGCTTCCCGCGTGACTGGGTCACCTACGACGTGAAAAAGCTCTTCGCGTACCTGGCGACGCCCGCCGCCTACAACCAGCTGCCCAACGCGGCCGCGTTCAAGGCGCAGCTCGACGCCAACGGTGGCGGCTTCACCTCGCTGCCGGACCCGAACACCTACAGCCGGATCAAGGAGCGGATCACCTCCGCCTACGGCATGGCCACGCTCGAAGGCGATGGCGGCATGCCGTGGAGCCTGAACGTCGGCATGCGCTATACGAAGACGAATACGACCTCGTACGCGTACTCGGTGCCGATCGTCGGCATTGCGGTGAACCCGAACGATCCGACCAACGCGATTCCCACGTACGGCACGTTGAGCCCGATCTCGCAGAACGGCGACTACCACGAGTGGCTGCCGTCGGCGAACTTCAAGCTCAACCTGCTCGACAACGTGATCTTTCGCGCCGCGGCGTACAAGACGTTGACCCGGCCGGACCTCAGCAACCTCGCCGCATCGGCGTCGTACAGCTTCCGCCCGCAGGACCAGACGGTAACGCGCGGCAATACGCAGCTGAAGCCTTACCTGTCGAAGAACTACGACGCCGGCGTCGAGTGGTACTTCAACGACACCAGCTATACGGCGTTGAACCTGTTCCGCAAGCAGGTCAGCAACTTCAGCACCCTGATCACCACCCAGACGACCTTGCTGGGCTTTCCGTTCCAGCTGACCGAGCCGGTCAACCTCAACGAGGCGACGATCAAGGGCGCGGAGTTCACGTTCAACTACCAGTTCACCAGATTGCCCGCGCCATTCGACGGCCTGGGCGTGGCGACCAACTACACCTACGTCACCAGCAACGCGACCATCAGCGAAGACAAGCTGGCCAATGCGGGCAAGTTCGCGGTGCCGGGCATCGGCAACTCCTACAATGCGAGCCTGTACTACCAGAAGGGGCCGGTGGAGGCGCGAGTGGCATACAACTGGCGCGCCAAGTACCTCGCCTCGATCGCCGGCAACCAGAGCCAGCCGACGTCGGTGAAGGCTTATGGCCAGCTGGACCTGAGCGCCAGCTACAAGCTCAACGAGCACGTCTCGCTGTTCATGGACGCGACGAACCTGACGAACGAGAACATCTTCCAGTACCAGGTGTACGACGATCGCCAGAGCTATGCCGAGGCCAATGGCCGTACCTTCTTCCTCGGTGTGCGCGCTTCGCTGTGATCCCGTTGTGCAATGACCGGTTGAGTGTGTGCCTGCTGCCTTCGGCAGGCGGTGGCATCGCACGCTTCGACTGGCTCGGCGGAAGCGAGGAGGTACCGCTGATGCGGCCCTGCCTCGGTGATGCCGAGCGGTCGCCCGGTTGCTACGAACCGAACCGACTTGCCTGTTACCCCCTCCTGCCGTGGAGCAATCGCATTGCCCACGGCGGCTTTTTCGTGGGGCAACGGCGCGTGGCCTTGCCGCTGAACCGCGACGACGACGCCTACCCGATCCACGGTAGCGGCTGGCAGCGACGCTGGCACGTCCGCCGGCACGACGCGGATGCGGCGCATCTGGAGCTGGTCGAAACGGTGCGGGATGCCTACTCGTATCGCGCCGGCCTTCACTATCGCCTCGACGGCGACGCGCTCGAGGTACGCCTGGATGTCACGAACACCGGCGATGCCCCGCTGCCGTTCGGTCTCGGCCTGCATCCGTTCTTCCCGCTGCACGGCGAGGCACGGTTGCTGGCACCGGCGACAGGGATCTGGCTCAACGACGGCCGCGATCCGCTGCCGACCCGCCACGAGGGGGTGCCGGGGCCATGGGACTTCTCCGTGGACCGCGCGTTGCCCGCCAGCGGCCTCAACCACGCCTTTACCGGCTGGACCGGGCGGGCCACTATCGAATGGCCCCGCCGCGCGCTGCGCCTGCACGTCGAAGCGGATGTCGACGCCTATGTTCTCTATACGCCGGCGGATAAAGACTTCTTCTGTTTCGAACCGGTGGACCATCCGATCAATGCCGTGCATCTTCCGGGAGGGCCGACCGCGAATGGCATGACCCTGCTCGCACCGGGGGAGAGCCTCGAGCACGCCTTTGTATTCCGCGTGGAAGCCGTCCCCGCCGATGACACCCAATGAACTGAGAGGTTGAAGACTTGATGCGTCCCGCCACGATCGTCCGGTTCACCCTGCTCGTTGCGGGCAGCGTCGCGCTCACGCCCGCGGCTGCGGCGACAAGATCGTCGTCGACGGCGAACGCCTCACCGACCTACGACGCCGCACACAAGGTATTCCGCCTGGATGCCGGGGATGTCACGTACGCCATGGGCGTCGATGCGCAAGGCAAGCTGCAGACGCTCTACTGGGGCGCCCGCCTGCCCACGAGCGATCCGCTCGGCCCGGCGATGCCGGCGCCGGAGCGTTCGTCGTTCGACCCCGCCGGCAGCCTTTCGCCGCAGGAGTACGCCGGCTGGGGCGGCGCCATGACGGCCACGCCGGCGCTGAAGGTTCGCCTCGCCGACGGCAACCGCGACCTCGTGCTTCGCTACGACAGCTACAGGGTCGAGAACGGTGGGCTCTCCATCCTGCTGCGCGACGCCCAGGCCGGGGTCGGCGTGACCCTGCGTTACACCGCCGATACCGCGACCGGCATCGTCGGCCGTTCCGCGCACATCGAGAACACCGGCCAGCAGTCGTTGGTGGTCGACAGCGCCGCCTCGGCGACGTGGAACCTGCCACGCGGCAGCGATTACTCGTTGCGTTACCTGACCGGCACCTGGGCCGGTGAGTGGCACCTGCAGACCCGCGCTATCGCACCCGGCGCAACCGTGCTCGAGAGCCGCCGCGGCAGCACGGGCGACGAGAACAATCCCTGGTTCGCCATCGGTCGCGATGGCCCATGGAGCGAGACCCACGGCGATGTCTGGTTCGGTGCCCTCGCCTGGAGCGGCTCGTGGAGCATTCGCGTGGACGAGGACATCCTCGGCCAGGTACGTGTGATAGGTGGCTATAACCCCTTCGACTTCGGCTACAAGCTGCAGCCCGGCCAGGCGCTCGACACGCCCATTTTCTATGCGGGCTATACGCGCGAAGGCATGGGCGAGGCGTCGCGGCTGCTCCACCGCTTCGAGCGCGACCGTGTCCTTCCGGAAGGGTCGCGCACCCCGTTACGACCCGTGCTCTACAACTCCTGGGAGGCCACGGAGTTCGAGGTCGACGAAGCCGGCCAGATGCGCCTTGCCGAGAAGGCGGCCGCGCTCGGCGTGGAACGCTTCGTCATGGACGATGGCTGGTTCGGCGCGCGCAATAGCGACCACGCCGGCCTCGGCGACTGGGCGGTCAACCGCACCAAGTTTCCCAACGGCCTGAAACCGCTCATCGACAAGGTGCACGGGCTCGGCATGAGCTTTGGCCTGTGGGTGGAGCCGGAGATGATCAACGCCGATAGCGATCTCTACCGTGCGCACCCCGATTGGGTACTGAACTTCCCCGGCCGCGATCGCAGCGAGGGGCGCCACCAGCTCGTGCTCAACCTCGCACGCGAGGACGTGAAGGCCCATGTGCTCGAGGTGCTCGACGGCCTGCTCAAGGACAACGATATCCAGTTCCTGAAATGGGACTACAACCGCAACTGGTCCGAGCCGGGCTGGCCGCAGATGTCGCCGGACGAACAGCAGAAGGTCTACGTCGCTTACGTCGACAACCTCTACGCCATCGTTCGCGAACTGCGCAAGCGCCACCCGAAGGTCGAGATCGAGTCCTGCTCCGGCGGCGGTGCCCGCGTCGACCTCGGCATCATGTCGCTCACCGATGAAGTCTGGCCCTCCGATAACACCGACCCCTCCGATCGCCTGTCCATCCAGGACGGCTTCAGCCAGGCGTATGCGCCGGCGACCATGATGGCGTGGGTCACCGGCTCGCCGAACTGGGTGAACAACCGCACCAGCTCGCTCGACTTCCGCTTCCTTTCATCCATGCAGGGTGGCCTGGGCATCGGTGCGAACCTGCTCGAGTGGACGGCGGCGGACGAGGCGACGGCCCGTCACTACATCGCCGAGTACAAGACGATCCGCGGCACGGTGCAGAAGGGCGAGCTCTATCGCCTGCTGTCCCCGCAGGGACGCGCACCGTGGTCCGCGACGGAATCCGTCGCCGGTGACGGCAGCCAGGCGGTGTTGTTCGCGTTCCAGCGACAGGGCGAGGAAGCCCGACCGTTCCCGACCCTGCGCCTGCGTGGTCTCGACCCGACGGCGCGCTATCGATATCGCAGCATCCACGGCACGGCCGCCCCGGGCACGCCGGAGGTGGCGAGCGGTACGTACTGGATGGAGCACGGTGTCGACCTCGTCATGAAGGGTGACCTCCAGGCGGCGGGACTCGTGTTCGAGCGCGACGGGAAACGATAAGGCCGGATGCCGTTTGTACCGGTTTGTATACGAACCGGTCGTCGATACGTAGTGTTGCAAATATCCCTCGTCGCGGACACGAGGGAGCTCGGATGCGCTCCATAGACTGTCGACACGCCGCGGCAATGCACTCGTCGCAGCCCCTCACTCTATGGAAGATCAAAGGAGCACGACGATGTCATCCGCACAGCACCCCGCCGCCCGCCACGCCTCCTTCGCCAAGCGCACCCTGGCCCTCGCCCTCGGCTTCGCGATACTTGCACCGTCGGTCTACGCCCAGCCGGCGCATGCCATCGACGCCGCGACGACCGCCAACGGTACGACCAAGGTCGACGAAAGCATCCGTCCCTTCCACGTCCATGTGCCACAGGAACAGCTCGACGACCTGCGCCGCCGCATCGCCGAAACCCGCTGGCCGGACAAGGAGGTCGTGAAGGACGAATCGCAGGGCGTGCAGCTCGCGCGCGTGCAGGCGCTGGTCACGTACTGGGGCACCGATTACGACTGGCGCAAGGCCGAGGCCCAGCTCAATGCACTGCCGGAGTTCGTCACCACCATCGACGGCGTCGATATCCAGTTCATCCACGTGCGCTCGAAGAACCCGCATGCCCTGCCCGTCATCCTGACGCATGGCTGGCCCGGCTCCACGTTCGAGTTCCTCAAGACCATCGGCCCCCTCACCGACCCGGTGGCCTACGGCGGCAAGCCCGAAGACGCCTTCGACGTGGTCATTCCTTCGATCCCGGGCTACGGATTCTCGGGAAAGCCCACGGAGCTGGGTTGGAATCCGGAACGCACCGCGCGGGCGTGGGACGTACTGATGAAGCGCCTCGGCTACAAGCACTACGTGTCCCAGGGCGGCGACCATGGCTCGGTGATTTCCGATGCACTGGCACGCCAGGCACCGAAGGGTCTGCTGGCCATCCATCTCAATATGCCGGCGACCATTCCCGGCAACCTCGTCAAAGGGATCAACGCCGGCGACCCGATACCGGCCGAACTCGGGCCCGACGAGAAAGAGGCTTATCAGTCGCTCAGCGGCTTCTTCGGTCGCAACGCCGCGTACGGCGCGATGATGGTCACGCGTCCGCAGACCATCGGCTATTCGCTGGCGGATTCGCCTTCCGGTCTCGCAGCCTGGATGTACGAGAAGTTCGGCCAGTGGAGCGATAGCGACGGCAACCCCGAGCGAGTCCTCACGCGGGATGAGATGCTCAACGACATCACGCTGTACTGGCTGACCAATACCGGCGCGTCCTCGTCGCGGTTCTACTGGGAAAACAACAACAATAACTTCAGCTCGGTCACCCAACGTACCAACGAGATCAAGGTACCCGTGGCGATCACCGTGTTCCCGCGCGAGATCTACAAGGCGCCGGAAAGCTGGAGCAAGGCCGCGTATCCGAGCCTGTACTACTACCATCAGGTGGGTAAGGGCGGTCACTTCGCCGCCTGGGAACAGCCGCAGTTGTTCGCCGAGGAACTGCGCGCCGCGTTCAAGTCGGTTCGCTAGGCGGCAAGCTTCTCGGCTGCAGGAAGCCCCGTCATGTGGGAGCAGCAAGAAGCCCGGAAAGGTAGGAGCAGCAAGAAGCCCGAAAAGGTAGGAGCAGCAAGAAGCCCCGTCATGGGGAAACAGCAAGAAGCCCGGACAGGTGGGAGCAGCAAGAAGCGCCGACATGTGGGAGCCGCTTCAGCGGCGATAGCCAGGTTATCGCACCCTCTATCGCCGCTGAAGCGGCTCCCACAACATTGCCGCGGCGGCAGCCGTCCCGGCGTCCTGCTGTCCTGCTTTCCTGCTTACTGCTGTCCTGCCGTCAGAAGTTCCAGCGAACGCCGAGGTTCACCGCATTGCTGGTGCTGTGCGACGCGACATCCGCGTTGTAGTAAACGTAAGTGCTGGCCTTCGGCGTGATGTCGAAGCTCATGCCCACGCCTGCCTGCCAGTGGTTCCTCACCGGGCGCGAGCCCTGCACGAGGAAGCTGTCCGCCGGCTCGCTGGCGAAGGCGTTGTTCACTGTCGCCGTATCGGTCTTCGTGTTGTGCAGGTAGCGCACCAGCACGATGGGATGCAGGCGGGTACCCTCCACGCCGAGGTCGACGTCGCCGATCAGTCGCAGACCGGCGCCGTACTGCAGGCTGCTCGCATCGCTGCGTCCCACTCTCAGGTCGGCGTCGCCGGCGTTCTTCTCGGTGAAGGCGTCGTACTTGACCTTGGTGTAGTACGCGCCGACGAAGGGCTCGAGATGCATGGCCCGTCCCAGTTCGAAACGATACCCGCCTTCCAGCGCCGCGTTGGTGGTCTTGCCGTCGTAGCGGCCGGTGGCCTGTGGATGGTAGGGGCCGACGACGATACGACGATTGCTGTCGGCGTTCTGCCAGCCATACGAGGCCAAGCCTTCCACCCACCACTGCTGCTGATTGAAGTAGAGCGCGTGCAGACCGATCGACGCCTGGTCCACGTCGGTGTAATCGCCGCGGCGGTCCACCTCGGTGCGTGAATTGGCGAGGTTGGCATGCACACCCAGGCGCAGGTCCGGGGTCAGCGCCGCGTCGGCACCGATGATGACGCCGTGGATGCGGTAGTCGGTGTGGGCGACATCGGCGCTGCGATCGAAATCGCTGCTCGACGTATACGGTTCGGCCCAGACCGCGGAGCCTTGTTCGCCCGTGTCGCGCTGAAGCTTCAGCCGGTAGAACAGCGTGTCCTGGTACTGGCTCTGGCCGCTGAGTTCGGCGTTCGCGGCCGAGGCGTAGGTCTCGCCGGTGAGCGAATCGAAGGCTGCGACGGCCTGGTCGGCTCGCAGGCCACGTGCGTAGCCGAGCAGGGTCGGCAGCGGATTACCGCCCGACGTGGCGATGTGCTGCAGCGCCGCCGCCACGCTTTGCTGGTTGCCGCCGAGGCCCGGGAACTGGTCGAACGGCGTGCCGCCGGTACCGTTGCCGGAACCGGCCTGGCTCAGCGTGAGGATCAGCTGGTTACCCTGCTGCGTCACACGCGTATCGAGAAACGGCAGTGTGTTCTGGGTGACGCCGGCATACGTACCGGTGATACCGCCAGTGGCGTTGACGATGGTGTAGCTCGTGCTCGGGCCATAGGTTCCCGCCGAAGGCGTGGCTACCAGCTGGCCACCGAGGTTCGCGGTGCCGTTGACATCGATGCTGTCGCTGGTCCCGCCCGCGGTGGTGCGAACCTGCGTGGTGGATCCTGCGCCAAGCGTCAGGCCGCCCACGGTCAAGGTCGTGCCCGCGACGCCGGTACCGGCCGCGGCACCGCTCGCGCCGCCGATGCCACTCGGTGCCACCGTACCGTTCACGGTCACCGGTCCGCCGATCGTGCCGCCACCGACCAGTCCACCACCGCTACCGATCGTGGCCGGTCCACCCAGGTTGCCATTCACCACCAGCGTGCCGCCGATCGTGCTGCCACCGGCGAAGGTGACCGACGTGCCGCTGTTCACCGACAAGGTACCCGCGCCGACGTTGAGGTGGGTGATGCCGTTGAACACGCCACCCGGCAGGCTGGCTTCGCCGCTACCGGTGATATTCAGCGTGGAACCCGGCGCCGTACCGTTGACCGTGCCGGTCACGCCGGGCAGTTCGCCGTAGGCGACGTCGATGTTGCTGTTGCCACCGACATTCACCGTACCGCCGATGGGTCCGGTGACCGTGACGGCGTTGCCGGAAGCATCGAGGTTCAACGTGCCGCTCGGGCCGACGACGATGCCTCCGGTGTACGGATTGCTCGCGTTGAGAATGCCGCCGTTGACGGTGAGTCCGCCGCTGAAGCCGGCAAGCGAGCCGCCCAGACTGAGGGTGCCCGCGCCTTCCTTGTCGAGACCGCCGGCACCGCTGAGGCTGCCGTTCAAGGTGAGGTCGTCGGGACCTTGCACGGTCGCCCCGTTACTGCCGATGGCGACATCGTTGCCGAGGGTCACCGCAGTGCCGGCTTCCAGGGTAGCGCCGTCGATCGCGAGCCCGCCCGTGCCCAGGGCCGTGTTGCTGCCGACGACCAGCGTGCCGCCATCGACCGTGGTGCCGCCGGTGAAGCTGTTGTTGCCGTTCAACGCCACCGTGGCGACACCGTGCTTGACGAGGCCGCCGGCACCGCTGATGGCACCATCGAGCGTGAGGTCGTTGCTGCCTGGCAGGGTCAGGCTCGCGTCGAGCGCGATGTCGTTCGCCAGGGTGGTCGCCACACTCGCATCCAGCGAAGCGGCGCCGCCGACCGTGAGGGTGCCCGTGCCGAGCGCCGCATCGTTGCCGACGTTCAGGCCACCGGCGTTCAACGTCACCCCGCCGCTGAAGCTGCTCGCACCACCCAGTGCCAGCGTGCCGGCACCATTCTTCACGAGGCCTCCGGTGCCGGCGATGCTGCCATCGAACGTGGTGTCGGTCGCGCCGCCCAGCGTGAGCGAGTTCGCACCGAGGGCAACCGTGCTACCGGCGACACCGGCAAGCGTGCCGATGGTCTGGTTGCCACCGGCCGAGATGTCGAAAGCGCCGGTGCCGGTCAGGTTTACCGCCCCCGTCGGCGCCAGGCTTCCGCCCGCGCCTATCGCCAGCGTGCCGGCATTGATGTTCGTGCCGCCGGTGTACGTGTCCGCGCCTGTGAGGGTGAGCGTCGCCGCGCCGTTCTTGGTCAGGCTGCCGGTACCCGCGATCGCGCCGGCGAGCGTCAGGTCGTTGCTGCCCAGTACGGTGAGCCCCGCGTCGAGCGCGATAGCGTTGGTCAGCGTGACGGCGCTGACGGCATCGAGCGTCGACGCACCGCCGACAGTCAGCGCACCCGTGCCGAGCGCCGCATTGTTGCCGACGATAAGGCCACCGGCGTTGAGCGTCACGCCACCGCTGAAGGTATTCGCGCCGCCCAGTGCCTGCGTGCCCGGGCCGTTCTTCACCAGCGAGCCGGAGCCGGCAATGCTGCCGTCGAAGCTCGCATTGCCAATACCGTTCAAGGTCAGCGCGTTGGCACCGAGGGTCACCGTGCTTCCGGCGACGCCGTTCAGTGCACCGATGGCCTGGTTGCCGCCGCCGGAGATATCGAAGCCGGTGCCCGCCGCGGTCAGGTTCACCGCGCCCGTGGGAGCAAGGCTGCCCCCCGCACCGATCGCCAGCGTACCCGCGTCGATCGTGGTGCCACCGGTATACGTGTTGGTGCCGGTGAGTGTCTCGGTCCCGGTACCGACCTTGATCAGACCACCCGTGCCGGCGATCGAACCACTGAAGGTGCCGTTGGTCGGCCCGCCCACGGTCAGCGAGTTGTTGCCGAGATTCACCGTGCCGTTGCCGATGAGTGTGCCGAATGTCTGGTTGCCATTGCCGGCCGAGAGATCGAACGTCGCGCCCGTGGCGAGGTTCACGACACCGTTGGCGAACAGGCTCGCGCCTGCGCCGAGCGCCAGCGTGCCGGCGTTGATGTTGGTGCCCCCGGTATAGGTGTTCGTGCCATTCAACGTCAGCGTGGCCGCGCCGTCCTTGGTCAGGCTGCCGGTACCGCTGAGGTTGCCGTTGAGGGTCAGGTTATTGCTGCCGAGCACCGTCAGCCCGGCGTCGAGCACCACGTTGTTCGCCAGCGTGACGGCACTGGCGGCATCCAGTGTCGATGCGCCCCCCACGGTCAACGCACCCGTTCCGAGTGCGGTGTCGTTGCCGACAACCAGGCCACCCGCATTCAGCGTGACCCCGCCCGTGAAGCTGTTCGCGCCACCGAGGGTCTGCACCCCGGCACCGTTCTTCACCAATCCGCCGCTGCCGCCGATGCTTCCGTTGAACGTGGTGTCGGTCGCACCGCCCAGGGTGAGCATGCTGCCACCGAGGGCAACCGCGCTACCGGCGACACCCGCCAGCGAACCGATGGACTGGTTGCCACCTGCCGAGATATCCAGGGTGCCGGTGCCGGTGAAATTCACCGCGCCGGTCGAGGCAAGGCTGCCGCCCGCGCCGATGGCCAGGGTGCCCGCGTTGATCGTGGTCCCGCCGGTGTAGGTGTTCGCGGCCGTGAGCGTGACCGTTGCCGCGCCGTCCTTGACCAAGCCGCCCGCACCGGATATCGCGCCACCGAGCGTCAGCGCGTTGCTGGCGAGCAGGTCGAGGTTGCCGCTGTTCAGCGCGATGGCGTTGGCGAGGTTGAGCGCCGCGCTCGTATCCAGCGTGCTGTTTCCATTGACCGCCAGACCACCTGTGCCGAGAGCGCCATTGTTGCCGAGCAAGAGGCCGCCGGCATTGAGCGTGACGCCACCGCTGAACGTGTTGGCGCCGCCGAGCTCCTGTACGCCGACTCCGTTCTTCACCAGAGCACCCGTGCCGGCGATCAGGCCATCGTAAGCGCCGTTCCCGATGCCACCGAGCGTCAGCGTGTTCGCGCCGAGCGTCACCGTACTTCCGGCCACACCGTTCAACACGCCGATCGACTGGTTGCCGCCGGCGGAGATATCGAATCCGGTGCCCGGTGCCGCGAGATTCACCGCACCCGTGGCCGCAAGGCTACCGCCTGCACCGAGCGCCAGCGTGCCCGCATTGATCAGCGTGCCGCCGGTATAGGTATTGCTGCCGGTGAGTGTTTCGGTGCCGGTCCCTTCCTTGATCAGGCCACCGGTGCCGGCGATCGATCCGCTGAAGACGCCGTTGGTCGGACCACCGACGGTGATCGAATTCGCGCCGAGATTGACCGTACCGCCACCGGTCAGGGTGCCGAAGGTCTGCGTGCCGTTACCTGCCGAGAGATCGAACGTGGCCCCCGTCGCCAGGTTCACGATGCCGCTGCCGGCGAGGCTGGCACCCGCGCCGAGCGCGAGCGTGCCGGCGTTGATGTTCGTTCCGCCCGTGTACGTGTTCGCACCGTTCAAAGTCAGCGTCGCGAGGCCGTCCTTGGTCAGACCGCCGGTGCCGCTGATGGCCCCGTTGAGGGTCAACGCGTTGCTGCCGAGCACGGTCAGGCCCGCGTTGAGCACGAGGGTATTTGCCAGGGTGACCGGGCCGCTCGCATCGAGCGTCGTTGTGCCGCCGACGGTCAACGCGCCCGTGCCGAGCGCGGCATCGTTGCCGACGACGAGGCCGCCGGCGTTCAAGGTCAGGCCGCCACTGAACGTGCTGGCACCGCCGAGCGTCTGCACACCGACGCCTGCTTTCACCAACGCGCCGTTGCCGCTGATGGCGCCGTCGAATGTCGCGTTGCCGGCGCCGCCGAAGTTCAACGTGTTGCCACCGAGGGCGACCGTGCTACCCGCGACGCCCGACAGGGTGCCAATGGTCTGCACGCCGGCGCTCGCGATGTCGAGTACGGCACCCGCCCCTGCCAGGGTTACCGCGCCGCCTGCGGCCAGACTGGCGCCAGCGCCGAGAGCCAGCGTACCGGCATCGATCGTGGTGCCACCGGTGAATGTGTTCGCACCGCCGAGCGTCAGCGTCTGGGCACCGCTCTTGGTGAGGCTGCCGGCGCCGGAGAGCGCGCCGGCCAGGGTCAACGCATGGCTGCCCAGCACGCTGAGGTTCGCACCCGCGGCGAGAGCGACGTTATTGGAGACATTCAGCGCGCCGCTCGTATCCAGGGAGGCGCTGCCACCGACATCAAGTGCCCCCGTGCCGAGCGCGGCATCGTTGCCCAATAACAAGCTGCCGGCATTGAGGTTCACACCGCCGCTGAAGGTGTTCGCGTTGGTGAGAGAAAGGACCGAGGCACCGTTCTTGGTGAGACTGCCCGTTCCTGAAACGACACCGCCCAGGGCGACATCCTGGCTACCCAGAACGTTCAGCGCGCTACCGCCGCCGAGGTCGATCGCGTTGCCGAGGCTGAGCGCGGCACTTCCATCCAGGGTGACGGCGCCACCCACGTTGAGCGCGCCCGTGCCGATCGCATTGCTGTTACCGAGCAACAACCCGCCGCCATTGACGTTCAAGCCACCGGAGAAGGTGTTCGCACCGTTCAATGTGAGTAGCGAAGCACCGTTCTTGGTCAGACTACCGGGGCCCGAGATCACACCGCCGAGCGTCATGTCCTGCGCACCCGGCAAGGTCAGGGCGCTGCCGGCGTCGAGGTTCACGACGTTGGCGAGGGTGAGTGGCGCGGAGCCGTCCAGGGTCACGGCGCCGCCGACGGTGAGAGCGCCCGAGCCCAAGGCATTCGCGTTGCCGAGGACGAGGCCCCCGGCGTTGACTGTCGTGCCGCCGCTGAAGGTATTCGCGCCGTTCAACGTGAGGACGGAAGCACCGTCCTTGATCAGGCTGCCGGTACCGGACACCACACCGTTCAACGTCACCGCCTGGCTGCCGAGCAGGTTCAGCGCGCCGGAGGCAAGGTCGACGTTGTTACCGAGGCTGAGTGCCGTCGTGCTGTCGAGGGTGCCCGGGCCGTTCACGGTAAGCGTGCCGGTGCCTAGCGCACCCGCGTTGGCGAGTAGCAGGCCGCCCTGGTCGAGGTTCACGCCGCCACTGAAGGTGTTGGCGCCGCCGAGCGTCTGGGTGCCGGCGCCGGTCTTGGTGATCGAGCCCGTGCCGGCGATGACGCCGGCGAAGGTCTGGTTGGTCGCATCGCCGAAGGTGAGCCCATTGCCACCGAGGTTGACCGTGCTGCCCGCCACACCCGACAACGCGCCGATGGTCTGGTTACCCGCGGCGGACATATCGAAGCCGGCGCCCGGCGCGCCGAGTGTCACGTTCCCGGTCGCCGCCAGTTGCCCACCCGCGCCCAGTGCCACCGTGCCTGCCGCGATGTTGAGACCGCCGGTAAACGTATTGGCGCCGGTCAGGGTCAGCGTGGATGCGCCGCTCTTGACCAGACCGCCCGTGCCCGCCAGCGTGCCGCCGAAGGTCAGCGGTTGACCGCCGAGCACGTTCAGCACGGCGCCCGTGCCGAGGTTCATGTCGTTGGCCAGGCTCAACGGCGCCGTGCCGTCCAGCGTCACCGCGCCGTTGACGGTCAGCGCACCGCTGCCAAGGGCGCCGCTGTTGCCCAGGAGCAGGCCACCCGCATTGACGGTGGTGCCGCCGCCGAACGTATTCGCGCCATTCAAGCTGAGCAGCGATGCGCCGTTCTTCACCAGGCCGCCCACACCGGAGACCACGCCGTCGAGCACCAGCGGCTGTCCGCCGAGCAGATTCAGCGAGCCACCGGCATTGAGGTTGACGGCGTTCGCCAGCGTCAAAGGGGCGGTGCCATCGAGCGTCGTCGCGCCGCCGACGCTGAGCGCGCCGCTGCCGATCGCGTTCGCGTTGCCCAGGAGCAGACCGCCACCGTTCAAGGCGACGCCACCGGTGAAGGTGCTGTTCCCGGTGAGTGTCTGCACACCGGTGCCCACCTTCACCAGACCGCCACTGCCGGCGATCGTCCCCGCGTAGGCGGTATTGCCCAGACCACCGAGCGTCAACGACTTCGTGCCGAGGTTCACCGCGCCGCCAAGGCCCGCCAGTGAGCCGACCGCCTGGTTGCTGGCGGCGCCCGAGATATCGAGCGAGGTGCCTGCGGCGAGCGTCAGGGCTTGCGTCGGCGACAGCAGGCCACCGGCACCGACGGCGAGGGAACCGCCGGTGAGCGAGAGACCACCGGTCATGCTGTCGACACCGCCGAGCGTGAGCGTGCCAGCACCTGCTTTCACCACATTGCCGGCGCCCGACAGCGCACCGTTCAACGTCACCGCTTGCGTGCCGGGGAGCGTCAACGTGCTGCCCGCATTGACGGCGATCGCGTTGGCAAGGTTGAAAGCCGCCGTGGTATTCAACGTGGCGTTGCCACCGACCGTCAGCGCGCCGGTGCCCAACGCACCCGCATTGCCCAGCAGCAACCCGCCGGCATTGAGGTTCACGCCGCCGGTAAAGAGGTTCGCTCCGCCCAGTGTCACCACGGCGGTATCGGTGACCGTGAGGCCGCCCGCGCCGGAGAGCACTCCGGCAAGGCCGAACGCGTTCGTGCCGGCCAGCTCGAGTCGCCCTGCGTTGAGGTTGACGGCGTTCGCCAGCGACAGTCCCGCCGTCGACGCAGCTATCGCACCGCCGTTGACCGTCATCTGGCCGCTGCCGAATACGCCGGCGTTGTCGAAATTGACCAGGCCATCGTTGATCGTGGCGTCGCCGGTGACAGCAGCACCTTGCAGATTCCAGGTGCCGCTGTTCACGACCAGATGCTGGAAATGCAGGTAGTTCGCCGCGTTGATCGTCGACACGGCACCGCCGGTGCCCGACCCTGTGCCGGTGGCGGCATTCTGCAAGAGCAAGCGGTTGTTCGCGCCCAGGCCGCCATCGACCTGGCCTGCACCGGCGAGGCTGACATTGATCGAAAGAATGCTGAGGTTTACGCCCACGCCGGCGTTCAGCACGCTCGAACCGCTTACCGCGGTGAACGTGTTGCCGGTCGGTGTATCGCCCATGTAAAGGCTGCCGTTGATCGTTCCCGCATTGACGAAGGTATTGCCGGCGCCTGGGGTGCCCGACGCGGCCAAACCGATGCGCCCGGTGATCGTATGCGACGCCGAGTTGATGAAGTTCGTCTGGCCGCCACCATAGGAAAGGATCGCCGGTGCATCCGCCACCGTGGTGATAGTGCCCAGACCGAGCAGCGATACGCCAAACGTACCGTCGTTCCTGATGTTGGTCACACCACCGGTGGCGTTCTGCACCACCAGGGCCTGGCCGCCGATGCCGAGCAACGAAGTGGCATCGAACAGACCGTTCATCGTGCCGCTGTTGTTGACGTTGATGGTGTTGCCACCCGCCGTCGCGTTGCCAAGGATCGCTCCCGTGGCGCCGAGACTGAGTCCGCCGGCGAGCGAGGGATCGATCGTGCCCTGGTTGTTCAGCGTGATGCCGTTGCCGGAAAGCGTGAGCGCACTTCCGCCGAGCAGTAGCGGCACGGCCAGGAAGCCGTTCGACTGCACGTTGACCGTGACGCCGTCCGTCGGAATCACGTAGTTGACTAACGAGGGGCCACCCGAGCAGGTGACTATCGCTCCGGCCTGGGTACAGGCGGCATAGGCAGGGTCACTCAGCAGAGGCAGCGCCAGTGCCGATGCAATCGCAAGATAGATGCCCTTGGCAAGCGGACGACGAACGCTTCCTACGTGACGCTTTTTCATACCACCCCCGGTCAGTCCGACCCTTCCCGTTCCAGGAATTCCGGCCGCAGTTCAGCGACGACGCCAGTTGCCTGGGTCGCTAATTAAGGACGTCCGATTGAAAGACGCCGGACCGGCCCCCAACGCACGAGGCCGACGTGCGCGGTCAGCCTATGCGAGCGCTCCGAGCGGCGCGTGCACAAATACGGCGATGGTTTTTGGGTGTTCTTTTGCCGCTTTTCCAGCGTTTGTGCGTTTTCTGCATTTGTCTACAAATACGGCAGCGACATGCGAGGGTTGGCCTTGGCGCGATGCAGGCCCATAGGGTCGCAGACCCGTTTCAACGGCCTTGTCGGCGTCGCTTCGCGCGTTCCGGTGACGAAGCGACTCGCCGATGCGGTGAGCCGTCGATGCGGAGGCGACCGATGGCTTCTTGCCGAATATCCGTGTCGATAAGCCCGAAGGCATCAAGGATCGTTGACGAAGTAGCGGCTCGGGGTGTCGTAACCCGGTATGTCGATAACGCCTTCGTCGCGGAAGCCGAGGTTCTCGAGCACGCGAATGGACCCGTCGTTGTCCAGCGAGGTAATCGCGACCACCCTTTCTACCTGCCGCCGCCCGCGGGCATGACCGAGGACGGCGGCCCCGGCTTCGCTGGCATAGCCGCGACGGTGGTGGCTGGCCAGGTAGGCATAGCCGAGGTCGGGGAACGCGAGCGTGTCGCGCCGGATCAGTCCGCACATGCCGATCGGTGCACCGTCCGACTTCAACGTGACCTTGTACAGACCGAAGCCGTGCTTCGCATAGCTTTTCAGCGGACCGTCCGACAGGTACAGCTCGGCACCGGCGACGTCCCGAACGCCTTTGTCGGCGATGTACTTGATGAAGTCGGGTTCGTTGAGCAGCTCGAGGATAAAGGGTGCGTCGCCGAGTCCGAATTCGTCGATGACGAGTCGATCCGTTTCGATGGCCATGGAAGGTGACTTGCCGGTGCGGAAGTGAAGGGTAGCGCGCCGGACCCGGCCTCGACCACCTACTGCAGCAGGCGGTTGATCTCCTCGATATCCTTCAGCTCGGCCGCACCGACGCTGCGCTTGAGCAAGAGCTTGTTGAGGATGAAGTTGTGGCGCAACGCGGTGTACTGCGTACGGATCTGGGCGAGGATTTCAATCGCCACCACCACGTTGGTCAGGCTCTGCGTGCCGATGTCGTAGCCGGCACGCAGGGAGGCCAGCGACTTCTTCGCGGCGTCCACCGCGTCACGCGCGTCGTTCACCTGGCCGATCCCGGCGACCACGAGGTTGAAGTAATTGTTCGTATCGCGCGCCGTCTGGCGTCGGACCGATTCGAGATCGCTCTGGTCTTCATCGCGCTGATGGATCGCCTGGCGCACCTGGGACTGGGTCAGGCCGCCGCTGAAGAGCGGCACCGAAAGCACCAGGCCGATCGTCGTGCTACCCGGGCCGTAGGCGGCCGTGCCGCGCGCCGCGTTCGACCACGCGCCGACCTTGTCGTAACCCACGGCCGCGTTGAGCGTCGGCAGGTGGCCGCTGCGTGCGGCGTTGATCGAGTGCTCGTCGGCACTCACCAGATGGTTGGCGGCGATGACCGACGGGTTCTGGCGCATCGCCTGGTCGACCCAGGCGGCCGCGTTGTCGGGCGTCGGTGCCTCCATGGGGAGGTCTTCGCGGAGCGTCTTCAACTGGCCGGGTTCCTTTCCGGTCAACTGCTGAAGCGCACGTCGCGCGTCCTTCAGCCGGTTCTCCGCATCGATGCGCTCGGACTTGATCAGCAGGTAATAGGCCTTCGACTGGGTCAGGTCGGCCTCCGGCGCCAGGCCCTGATCGAACTTGATGGTCGCCTGATCGAACGACTGCTTGTATGCATCCTCGTACGAGCGAAACACCTGGACCTGATCGTCCGCGACGAGCACGTTGAAGTACGCGCTGGTGGAGCGGACATAGAGATCCTGCAGCTCGCCCTCGTACGTCGCCTCCTGCGCTTCCTCGGTCTGCTTCGCCTGCCGTTCGCGGGCGAACTTGGAAAGATCCAGCACGGTCTGGTTGAGGGACAACGTGAGGTCGCGCTGGCGACTGTGACCATCGCCGCCTGTATTGGGCGTGCCGTCGCTGTTCGTGCCGTTCGAGAAGCTCGGGTGGAACTGCTGCAGGCTCAGCCCCGCCGACAGCTGCGGTAGCAACGCGGCACGGGCCTGGGGTACCCCTTCGGCGACGACGAGGCGCCGCGCGTCGGCGCTCGCGAGCAGCGGATCGTTGGCGACCGCTTCGCGATAGATGTCCATGAGGTCTTCCGCGTGAGCCACCGCGGGAAGGCCGGTCATGGTGAGCAGGCCGGCAAGGACAGCCGACAAGGTCCGTGTTTGCATGTGTGTTTCCCTTGAGCACCCATTGAGCTTGCCGACCTCGGTGCAATTCCCGTGCCGGGGACTGGTCAGGGGCTTCGCGGCGGTCCAGGGCGGCCCTGAAACGGGCTCACAACGCGCGGGCGCGGGCCAAGAAGGGAGAACAGACGGTGTCCGCGGACGCTGACAGGCGGACAGTGGCGGTCAGTCGAGGGATAGAGCTAGCCTTTCGGCGCGACGGATCCTCGCCATGGCGACGGCAATCGGCTGCCACATTGGCCTGCTCATAGTGGTTCTAAGGCCGGCCTCGCTATGGATGGATGGGGCGCCCGCTGCGGATGCAGATGCGACGATGCTTCAACTGCGTCTGGTTCCGTCTGTGACTCGCAGTGCTGAGGTCGTCATTCCTCGCAGCGTGCCATTGGCGAAGGCCAAGCGACGATCGCTTCAACGCACGACGCGCACCGGTGCGTATCCAGACGTCCTTAGTACGAACACATCGCCCGCGCCACTATTTACGACGTCTAACGCCAGTCCTGCTGCCTCCGATCACAACGTGGCGGGCCGGGTTCCTGCCGGGGAGGGCGGTTTCCAACAGCGATTGTTCGACGCACAGCACTCCCGAGACGTCAGAGGCGTGCCCGGTTCGGGTACAAGAGTCGCACCCGGCATCGAACTAACTGATCCGATGAATCAGGGCGTTGGTGCAGTCATAAGGAGCGCCCAACGTTTGTTCGGGGTCTCGGATCATCACTGCATCGACGTCGAGGTCTTGCAGAGTATCAGCGCCAGCGAATTGAGCGAGCGACATCTCTCCCCCGCCGACGTGAAAGCAGAGGCGGAGAAGTACAACTGCAATCGCCCCTTGGGACTGAACTTCTAGGAGGTTCCCCGGGCGTGTACATGAAGTGGTGGCCGATCGCTGTGATCCGGGCTCCTTTCCGGTCAGCTTCTGATGCGAACGTCGCGCATCCTGCAACGTGTTCTCGGCCCAGCTGCGTCGGGAGGGAGTGGCGAGCGTTCGAGACGCCGCGCTCGCTTAGTTCTTCGCGACCGGCTCCTTCTCAATGAATCCGACGGCTTCTCTAAGCACCGCAACCAGGCTCTCGCTTTTGTGATCGAAGACCAATCCCCTCTTCCCTTGGCCGAGGATAACCAAGTGATCATTCACAGCGTCCTGAGTTCGGCTCATCCTGATGCTGACAACGAGATGTCGGCGCGCCGCGCTGTCAATCTTGGCGAGGAGGTCGGCGATTGAGCTCGTTGCCTCGAACTCGCTGCTTATGTCCGGAGAAAATGCCTGAATGAGTGCCTTCTCCAGGTCGTCGGTTTCCGCTCTGAAACGGGAGCCCGTGTCTGCGTCCCCTTCCCACACGACGGTGTAGATCCTCCCGGTGTCGCGGTGTCCGTCCCACTTCACGATAACGGCGGACCCCTGCGTCAGTACCAAGGAGCGCGCGTGAAGAAGTAGACGTGCAATCCGCCGCCATCGGGTTAGGTACTCAGCGCCATTGAACTCTTCTTCTGCCATCATGATTCCAGTCGATCCTTTCCCTCGACGGCGGACGCCGTCATTCTGGCCCGCTCCGGCACTAAAAGCAGTGTGCGACTCGCTTGGCCGAGATGCACCGGCTTGTCCCTGCCATCGGTATCGTGTGGCATTGTCGTAGCCGTTGCGAACCACGTCACGGTAGCGACGAGCTTGGACAATCCTTCGCAGCGTATTAGTCGTCAGGTGCAAAGAAGCCGTAACGGTTGTTCGCAGAAACTAGCGATTCGAGTTCACCCAAGTCAACGGCTCCTATTCCTAAGAGGCGGACCTCCGGAAGCTGGGCGCCAGACCGGTGGTTGCCGATAGTCAGTCCGCCCCCGCTTTGGCACCCCCTTCCCAACACATGCGGACGTGCGCCTGGGCGGTGCACTGGATGCCCATATAGGTCAGCGCACCGATGGCTTCCAGGCCAAGAGCTACCCGTTGGCAGTCCATCGCATCGGCTTCGTGGATCAGGTCCGCCAGCAGGCCGGCAAGACCTCGCGCGTATTGCAGCCACTGCGTGGCCTCGTTCAACAGCTGGTGGGATGTGGCTTCGGGATCGGCGTGATAGCTGACGGTGCCGTCGGCATGACGGTTCTTCATGGGGCTCATAGGTGTTTGTCTCTTCTGGGCGCCGCTCGCGACCCGAGGTGCGGCACGCCGAGCTCAGCACGGTGTGCCGCGGATCAACGGATTCGCGGGTGCATCGGCTGTCCGTGACCGGACGCCGGGCGGCGGGATTGATGACGTGTGTGGCGGCGTCAGAACGTTTTCGGGGAGCACACGGGTACGCGCCGGATGGCACGGCCGAGAAAATGCTCAGGAAAACGGCTTGCGCCGTGGTTCTTCAACCGTGTCTGCGAGGTTCGCAGAGGGCCCGGTAAACGATGGGGATGCCGCCTGGGGGATTCAGCGGGCGAGCGGGTACCGTATGATCGGTGTTAGCCATGATCGACTCTCGTGTAGTTGGTTCTGGTTAGCGAACCAAGGGTGTTGTCGCACCCTTGGTTCGCGTTTCGCCGCTTGAAGCGGTGATCGCCTGCGGGACGTTGATACCGGCAGCGCAGGCGACGAAACGAACGTAGCAAAAACAATGGTGGGTTGTCTGTAGTCGCAACCGAAGGTGTTGCGTGACATTGTTTGATGCGTTCGCGGTCGGGGCTCGTGAATTTTCTAACTCAGAATCGACTGAGTTCGCTAGAGGCTCATGACCGGCCCCGACTGCTGCATGGCCACCTGCTGCATCTGCATTTGCATCTGCATGTCCTTCTCCTGTTGCATCGCCACCGCCTGCTGGTCGAGCTGCGTCGCCTGGGCGAGGCTTTCCTCTTTCGGTGGCGCGGGCGTGTCGATCGACAAGTCGATGACCGGGCCGCCATACATGCCGGCGCTGACGATGCGTCGCTCCTCGATATCGATGTCGCCGAGCTGGTTCGGGTGATGGATGCCGAGGCGGCGTGCCTGCAAGGCCGCCTCGGCCGCCTTGTCGTCGGAGACATCCATCGGTAGCTGCCCGCGGATCGCGGCGTAGATCGGATCGTCGCCCGCCTTGGGTACCGTAGCCCGCGGGCTCGTGACCGCGAGCGGATGCGGCGAGGCGATGTGCCGGCCGGGGTCGTCCGGGTGCATGGCCTCGCGCGCGGCGGCGCGTTCCTGGCGGAGCCGGTAGGTGTCTTCCAGGCGTTGCCGGGTGGTCGGGTCGTTCACGTCGTCCATCTGATCCAGTCGCATGCCGGCCGGGACCTGTGCGTGATGCATTTCCACCCAGTCGCCGACGCGGTCACGGGCGTAGTAGTGGTCGGTTTGACCGATGATGTTCGGCACCGTGTGCGAGCGCTCGCCGATGGCTCCGAGGTAGGCCGCGGCCATATCCCGCGCGTACGTGGCACGTTCCACAGCGGGCATGGCTTGGGCTTCGGCGAGGCTGAGCAAGGTGTCCTTGCTCCGATGCAGACCGAGCGCATCGTTGTTGAGCATGTTCGACCAGATCTGCTCGACGCGGGCTTCGCGGATGGCTTCTATGTCGACGACCTCGCCACGGGCAGCGGCAAGGTGCGCTTGATGTTCGGCGTCGCGTTGGCCCGCTTGGCGAGCGGCTTCGAGAAGCTTGCGTGGGGTCCAGGCGTCGGCGTCAACACCGATCTTGTTGAAAGACTTGTCATGGGCGTCCTGCACGTTCCGTGCGGGAAGGTTCAGGGCGAGGTCCGCTTGCCCTTTTCCCAATCGTGTTGTCCGATGGACGAGATCGCGCCGGATCAGGTCGACGCCGAAGTCGTCCCACTCCCGCTCGCTGAGTATCTTGCGGTTGTGCTCGCGGGCGTAGTTCTGTGCATAGAGGTTCGCCGTGGCGCCGGGCATGTTGTCGTGACGGACCACGCCCAACGCCAGACGACCGTAACCGTCGTTGCCGGGTAGCTCGGCCAGGTAGTTCCAGTACAGCTCGCGATTCTTGTGGAACGCATAATAGGCAAGGATATCGAGGTCCTTTTGGGTCAAGCCGAAGCGTGTATTCATTGGCTAATCTCCGCATCGCGCAACAGGGTCCGTATGCGTGTCTCGATCCGCCGCCAGTCCGGCATGACCATGCGTTGGTAGTCGAGTTCGACCACGGCCCTGTACTCGGGAATGGCGAACTGGTGCGTACACGTGGCCCGCCAGAACCCGCCCGGAATGTCGACCATCCGCCCACCTTCCATGCGGACGCCGTCAGGGACAGCCTGCGGCGAGCACTTCAGCACGGTGCGCGGAATGCCGTCCGGGCCCATGTCGACGAACCAGTCGTCGTTCATGAAGTTTTCCGGCTCCACTCCTGGCGGGTTCGGCCCGAACGCTTTCTCGTGATATCGCAGAAGCCGTTCGAAGTCGGTGTAGTACGGCGTCAAGCCATGCACCGGATCACCCTTGATCCGCAGGTCAAGATTGTTGCCCGGATCGGCGCGCTGCTCCGGGTCCGTCGGGTCGAACGGCTCGATCCATCCCCGTGGAAAGACCCGCATCTGCTCGTCGGTCAATCGATCCGGATACGACACATCGATACGCAGTGCCGCGAGGAAGCGATTGTTGTCCTTGTACATGTCGAAACCGTAGGGCAATGGCTCCAGCGACGGCCAATCGAGCACGAAGCCGAATTCGGTGCCATCGCCATTCGGCATGTGGAGGCCGTTGAACAACTTCGCCGGCAAACAGAACCGATGCGGCCCCAGCTTGACCTCCTCGATCCGCTCCGGATTGTCGAAGTTGTCGATGCCAGCGAGCGGACCACACGGGGATGGCGGCAGGGGGGCGACGGTCTTTTGTGCCGGCGCCGAGCAACCGGCGATCAACGCGGTCAGCAAGGCCGCCAGCGGCTTGGGAAGTGTCATGAGCTCTCCTTGGCATTCGATAGGGGGCGCAGGCGCATGGCGACGCGCGCCGACGACGCGACAGCGCACGGGATGGGATAGCAGCGGTGCGAACACGCCTTGTTCGCCGGTGCGCAAGGCCAGTAGCTGCTCGGCTCGCAAGGCCTTCGCATAGGACGTCCGGGTGTTGGCCGTCCGATAGGCCACGTGACGGTCCAGCGCGTCGGCTTCGCGCTCGGCGTGGGCGCGATCGCGTGGCGCGTGCATGGCGAGGACGCTGAAACGGTGCATCAATGCCCGCTCGGCGTAACCATAGTCATCGAACAGCGTGGCGAGGCTTCGTACCGAGGCAAGGCAACGCACGCCTTGCGCGTCGCGTTGCAGGAACGGCAACGGCGGCAGCAGATCCAGTCCATGGATCACGATCAACGGGTCGTCATAGCGCACGCTCTCGCGCCACTGCGCCACGAAGGCTTCGACGATCGGTATCGCGCCCTGTCCGCGCGCAAATGGCAGGTGCAGATACACCGTCGCTTGCGCCGGTGAGGCCAACGACATACCGGTACCGCGTGTGGCCGCCTCGACCGTGGGATCGGCAAAAGCGACCAACGGCCCGCGAAGGCGCTCCGCTGTCCGCGCCAGCGTGTCGTCGTCCAGCACCGCGCACGCCAGCAGCTCGTCGCGGGTCGTGGTGGTCAACGCTGGCTGCCGGGTCAGTGCCGTGAGGACACGACGATCGAGTCGCCCGTTGCCCAGCGCCAGCAACCGCCACACATCCCCGGGCGCGGGAGGGACCGTGTCGCCGGCCGCGCGCAGTACCTCGTCCACAGCCGTCACCAGGGCACCGAACACCCCGCGCACGTGGCTGACGAGGACCCGATCCGCGCGGTCACGTTGCGGGTACCAGCAGGCCGCCAGCGCATCGAGGGCATCGCGACGCAAGCCGTCGCGCGTCCAGGCGGTAGCAAAGGGATTCCAGGGGGCGCCGCCGCCAAGCGGGGCAACGCGAACGACCTCACTTTTTGCCACGCGCCAGCCCGCGGTGGCCCGGTGCAGGATGCCGTCGAGATCGATGACCAGGACCGGTCCTTGGGCGTCGCGCAGGGCGCTCTTGAGCACGGCGCACGTCGCGGGATAGTCCGGTGCGGCAAGCAACAGGGACTCCCCGATCGGCAATCGAAGCCGGTGAAACCGATGGGTCGTCAGCAGGGGCTGGCCGGCGCGCATCCACGTGCCGTCGCGCGGCAGGTCCGCTGGCCCGAACCACTCGGGTGGGCGGCGCGGCGGCGCCAGCACATGCGCGCGGCGCCATGCATACAGCACGTAAGCCGACCAAACGAGCGGCGCCAATAGAAGGCCAACCCCACCGGCCCAACGAATGCGCATGGCGTACGGCGCGAATGCCGGCAGGTCGAGTGCCTGCCAGTACGCATACGCCAGACCGTAACCAAGCTGATTGAACGGCATGCCGAGCACCACCAGGATGCACACGCCGGCCAGATACGGAGCGATCACCAACGCGCCAAGGCCTCCCAGGCCTGCTCCGAGACGCGACCACCGAGGCATCATGCCCATTCCTGCTTCGTCCAAAACGCGGATGCTGCCACGGGCACGTAGCTCACTCTCGGCGAGGACGATGCCAGGCCGGAAAATACGGTGTCTTGCTGCGGCGACTGCCAACACAAAGGAGGCGACGTGCTGAGGACTTTCGGACGTTGCCGAGCTCACGACATAGTGGGCGTTGCTTCAGCGGTGGTGGCTCGTGGCCTGACCCATCGCCGGCATAGCCGGCTCCCACACGAGGCGCGCCGCTGTTTATTCGGTCGCCGGGCGACGGACGTATACGTAGCGGTGCGCGAGCCACTGCCGCGCGGTGCCGTCGGCCAGGATGAAGTGCTGGTCTTTACGGGTCTCGTCGGCGGAAACCGTCTGGATCACTTCGTCCATACGCAAGAGCTGACCCACTCCCGTGGAAGCGCTACCCGGCATGGCGAACGGCAGGAAGGTCACTTGTATCCGGTTGGTCGGATCGCGTTCGAAGCTGTTGGCCGTCATGATGCCGACGGCCGCTACCCGCGTGTCCATGGACACGTAGTTCCAGCGGCCCTCTAGCCGATTGAAACCGAGGTAATCGATCCGGCTGACCGTCTTGTCCGAGAGGTCGTCCGACACGTGCAAGGTCTCCTCGAGCAGCGAGCCGATCATCCTGCGCAACGCGACGCCGTGCGTGACCGTGGGCTTGGCGCCCGGTGACGGCCATACGGTTTCGGTGACATCCCAAACGCCGACCTGCGTAGCGAGCGCTCTTGCTTCGACACCCCAGGCATTGAGGTCTTCCGGCTCCTGCTGGGTGCTCGCGTGAGCGGGAAATAAGAGGGTCGCGGCGGCTATCGCTCCAACGTGCACAAGCGTCTTTCGGTACCCGGCCATGTCGGCTCCTTCATCGAGGTGGTCCGCAGCATTGCGGTCGGACTCACTGTAGATTGACGCCGGTGAGCGATAAATCACCTAATTGGCGCGTCTTCTTCAACCAAGGGTGGATAATGGACCGGTTAACGAGCATGGCGACCTTCGTGAAGACCGTGGACCTCGGTTCCTTCACCGCAGCGGCCGAGGTCATGGGCATGTCCGCGCAGATGGCGTCCAAGCACATTCTGTCGCTGGAGAGCCGGCTGAAGACGAGGCTCCTCCTGCGCACCACCCGAACCCAACATCTCACCGACTTCGGACGCATGTATTACGAGCGCTGCAAACTCGTACTCGCCGAGGTGGACGCGGCAGACTCGCTGGCCGCACAGGCGCGCGTCGCGCCAATCGGCCGGCTTCGGGTGACCGCTCCGGTGAGCTTCGCGCAGGCGTTGGCGTCGATGGTGGCGACTTACCTTCGTCAATACCCCGAAGCGGAAATCGATCTGATACTGAACGATCGATTCGTCGACCTTGTCGACGAGGGATACGACGTCGGTTTTCGCATCGGCGCGCCCGCGTCGTCCGCCCTGGTGGCACGACCGTTGCGGCCTTTCAGGCTGGTCGCCTGCGCTTCGCCTGCCTACCTCGAAGCACGCGGGCGTCCCGTCGAGCCGAACGACCTCACGAAGCACGACTGCCTGCAGTATGCGTTCTTGTCGCGTCCCGTGGCCGACGAGTGGCGCTTCGAACGCGATGGTCGCACCTACGATCCACCAGTATCGGGACAGTTCCGTACGAACGACGCGCACGCGCTTCTTGCTGCCGCGGTCGGAGGGTTCGGCATCGCCTATCTCTCGGAAGATCTGGTCGGACCCGCGCTGGCCGAGGGACGTCTGCTGCGTGTTCTCGAGGACTATGCGACGCACGCGCGTCCGATGCATTTGTTGACGGTCGCCGATGCCCGGCCAACGACGAAGCTACGCACCTTCGTCGACGCCGCGTTGCTGGCGTTCGGCGCCGCGTGACGCGCGCCGCCCGGCGATCGGGCCAACGCACCAACGTGAGCAAGGCCTCGGCGACACGGTCTGTTATCTCGCATCATCGTGCGGCGTGAGGAGCTGGCTGCGCTTCGATGCGTCCTTTCAGACGCCTTCGATCATGAAGACCCGATAATCCGCGCCCTTGAACCGGTGCTCCTTGGCTTCGGTGTAGAGAGGACTGTCGTACCAGGCGAGGGCTTCGTCCTTGGTGGGAAAGCTGAGGATCACCGCTCCCTCGACGGGACTGCCTTCCAGGGTCTGGATATCGCCGTAGAAAGCGAGCGGCGTCAGCGGATGACCTTCGCCCGCATGGTGGGCCTTCTCGGCATAGACCGCCATTTCCTGCGGGTCGTTGGTGCGCTCACGGGTGAATACGACATAGGTCGTCATGGCTGCATTTCCTGGTGTGACCTCGGATAGATGGCTGGCCGTGCGCCTTGCACGGCCAGCCGGGAAAGCATTACCAGGGAAGCGTCTTGCCGAGATAGGAGAAGCTTCCCGTGGGGCCATCGGCTCCAATCAACGCCATGCCGACGCTGCTCTTGGCGCCTGTCGGCACGTCGATTTCACCTTGACCGCCGTTCATATCGGTCTGCACGTAACCGGGATGGATCGCGTTGACCTTGATCGGCGTGTCGCGCAGCTCATAAGCCAGATGCACGGTCCACGAGTTGATCGCGGATTTCGACGCGTCGTACGCCGGGATCTTGAAGTTGTAGATCGGGGAATTCGGATCGACATGCATGGCGATCGAGCCCAGTTGGCTCGACACATTGACGATGCGTGCCGCCGGTGCCGCCTTGAGCAACGGGAGGAAGGCCTGGGTCACTTCGACCACGGCGAACAGGTTGGTGTCGAACGTCTCGCGCCAGGCTTTCAGTGTCTGCGCCGACGGCGCCTTGCTCATGTCGTCGACGACGATGCCGGCGTTGTTCACCAGGATGTCGAGCTTTCCGTAGCGCGAGCTCACTTCGGCCACTGCCTTCGCGATGCTCTCGCTGCTGGTGACTTCGAGCAGGATCGGCTCGACCGGAAGGCCTTCGGCCTTGAGCTTCTCAGCGGCTTCCTTCGTGCGACCTGCGTCGCGGCCGGCGAGGAGCGTGGTCACCCCGGTCTGGGCGAGCTGACGAACCGTTTCAAGGCCGATGCCGCGTGTAGCCCCCGTAACGAGGGCGACTTTCTGTGTAGCGTTCATGGCGTGTCCCTATCGAAGAATGGCGAGGCGTCCCGGTAGGTCCGGGACACTGACAATCGACATAGGGACACCCTCCGGTCAGATAAAGGGGGCGCGGCGAAGACCCGGCGTGGACTCAGGCAGATAGCTGCTTCATCAGCACCGCCGCCGCTTCCGACGACGAGGCGGGATTCTGTCCGGTGATCAGCAGGCCGTCCGTGACGACATACGAACCCCAGTCCGGGCCCTTCGAGTAGCGGCCGCCCTTGGCCTTGAGTTCGTCTTCGACAAGGAAGGGCACGATCTCCGTGAGACCGACGCCTGCTTCCTCGGTGTTGGTGAAACCCGTGACCTGCTTACCGTCGACCAACGGCTTGCCGTTCGACGCCATGACATGGCGGAGTACGCCCGGCGCGTGACACACCAGAGCGACCGGCTTGCCGGCTTCGATGAACGACTCGATAAGCGCGATGGAGTGCTTGTCTTCGGCGAGGTCCCACAACGGGCCATGGCCACCCGGATAGAACACGGTGTCGAAGTCGGCCTGCGATACGCTGTCCAGGCGAACCGTGTTGGCGAGTTGGGCGTTCGCGGCGGCGTCGGCTTCGAAGCGACGTGTAAGGTCGGTCTGGAACGACGGCTCGTTGCTCTTCGGATCCAGCGGCGGCTGACCGCCCTTGGGCGAGGCGAGCACGATCTCGGCGCCGGCGTCCTTGAACGTGTAATACGGCGCGGCCAGTTCTTCCAGCCAGAAGCCGGTCTTGCGGCCGGTGTTGCCGAGTTCGTCGTGCGAGGTCAGAACGATGAGGACTTTCATGGTGGTTCTCCTGCATGCGGATGTGAAGTAGACCAGTCGTCTAGATGGAACGTACAAAAATAAGCACGTCTCGGTGGCGTGCTTTGAGCGACCCTCGCCCGTCAGGGCGAGAGCGCGAGCATGTGGCGCGTGGTCTTCATCGCCTTATCGAACGGCTCGGTGTTGCGGACGATCTTCACCATGACGCTCGCGCCCAGCCAGAGTTGATACAGGCTCTGCGCGACGTCTTCCGGCGCGTCGTCGACCGGCAGCGAACCATCGGCCGCGCCGGCCTGAATCGCCTGGGCAAGCTGCTCGATGATTCCCGAGGTGCCGCGCTGAAGCGACGTGCGCATGGCTTCGGACAGGTCCGCGACCTCTGCGCCGAGCTTCACCGCAAGGCATTTGCCCTGGCAGTCATGGAAGGATTGGTTGTCCTGCCAAGCCTGGAAGTAGTTCTCGAGTCGACGGGACATCGGACCGCCGGCCTGGCGCAGCGTCCGGTCCATGTCGGCCAGGTAATCCTCGAAGTAGTCCTCGAGTAGCGCCTCACCAAAGGCTTCCTTCGAGCCGAAGTAGTGATAGAACGAGCCCTTCGGCACGCCAGCCGCCGTCAGGATTTCGTTGAGACCAACCGCCGAGAAGCCCTTGCCGCCCATGATCCTCTGGCCGGTAGCCAGGATCCTGTCGCGGACGTCGGAGGATTCGGTGAAGGCGGCGGAAGGGCTCATGGGGAAAGGAGTGTACGGTGAATTAGACCGGTCGTCTAGTGTCGTGCCGACGAGCTGTTCAGTGCCGGAATGGTTGGAGGTTATAACGGGTCGCGCCCTGCGTGCACCAGGGCGTGACCACGTGCAGCCCACGCGTGTCCTGCTCGTCCACCCGTTGTGGATGACACGGAAACGACAGTGCGATGCCCAGGCTAAGGCTAAGGCTGTCGTCTTCCCATTTCTCTCAAGGAGACGCGCCTTGTTGTCACTCGGTCGCGAGGAATGCGCGTGTGTGACTTACATATTCAACGTGATGCTGGAAAAGAGCGCCATGACCCGCGTTCGGATAGATGATGAGCATTGCGTTCGGAAGGTGCGCAGCGAGAGTGAACGTATTGGCCGTCGGAATCATGCCGTCATCGATTCCGTTCGTGACGAGCACGGGGTGCCGTATCTTCGCGAGCTTTGCTGCAACGTCACCCTTCCAATTCGCCCATTCGATCATCGCCTGGAGCTGAGCCGGGGCAACGGCCGGAGTCGGAGCGAGGTCGGCCTCGGCCACACGCGACGCAAGGCGAGAAAGAAATGCGTCGGCAGCCTCCAGGGCTACGGGTGTCGTCGGAAAGAACAGACGCTTGAGTTTCTCGGACGGGGAGATTGCTGCGTCCGTATAGATTGCAATGAGCTCCGGGCGATCCATGCCGGCTCCCGGTCCGCCCTCCGGCGCACTTCCCGATATAACGAGACGGCCAACGAGGTCGGGCCGGGCAATTGCAATTTCCTGCGCAAGGAAACCACCGAGCGAGTAGCCGAGGATATGCACTTTCGACAGGCGGAGCGCATCGAGGAAGTGCAGTACGTGCTCGGCCATACCCGCGATGGTCGAAGATACCTCACCTCCCGAACGGCCCACGCCAGCGTTTTCGAACAGGATGACCTCGCGGTCCACAGCGTGCGCATCGACGATCGCCGGATCCCAGTTGTCCAACGTGCCCGTGAAATGCTGCAGGCAAAGCAGCGGCGTCCTTCCTGCCTTACCGAATCGGCGGTAGGCATAGCGCACTCCATTCGCTTCGATATAGAGGTTGTCGGCCGTCGCCGCAGTCATCTGACTCATGCTTATTGCTCCAGAATTGAAGTTGATTGGCGACTGTGGGTCAGCGAAGGGTGATGTCACTGAGCTCGATGGAGACGACCAGAGGCTCACTGAGCGACGTACCGTCAGGAAGTCGCGGGAAGATGCGTCTACGGGTCGGAATTCGAATACCTGAAACGTCGGCATAGTTGTCGACGTAGTGCGCGCCGGGCGTGTTACCCGCGATCTCCACGTCGTAATCAAGACGGCGCACCAGGCCGTCCGGGCCCACATAGATCGCCTGCGCCTTGCTGAAGACTTCGAGCGAGTCTGGATAGTGGACGCCGATCTTCCGCCAGGTCTCTCCGTTTTCCTCCCACGCGCCGGCATCCTCGGCAACCACACCATCCCAGGCAAGCACAAAAGGCGTGTTCAGATAGGTCCACATGGCGCAGCCGGCGAAGAATGCGAGTTGGATGTCGTTCCACTCCGTTTCGAGGGTGTGACCTGCGAACGAGGCGCGGGGATGGTCGGACGCGTCGATCACGGCGCCCGATGGATCCAGTAGTGCGATGCGTCGACCCGTGAACTCTGACCGCGCGGCAATGACACCAAAGGGGGCGTGCGACGCCCATTGCCGATCTGTCGCGACGGTGACGGACGTTTGGTCGAGCACCCCGGCCTTGCCTTTCAACCCCCAAAGCGCACCGCCCTGGGCGAGCGTCGCCTGAATCGTCCTGAAGCTTCGCCAGCGCTCCAGGCCGCCGTGTGCCCGAAGGACGTCATCGACGAGGGCGCTCATGGCCGCACCCCATTACCGTGCGGGCTCATCACGAGAACGGCGCGAAAGCGAACTTCTGCATTCATCATGAGCTTGTAGGCCTCGGCTGCGCGCTCGAGTGGAAAGACCTCGACCATCGGCTTGATGTCCTGCATCTGCGCGAAGGCGAGCGCTCGCTCGTTGTCGACGACCGTACCCGTCAGCGTGCCCTGGATGTGACGGCCGCCGAAGACCAACGTGACCGTATCGGCCGACACCGGATCCGCGGCTACTGCAACGACCATGAGGGTGCCCCGCGGAGCAAGACCCGCGATGATCTCGGACATGCCTTTGCCTGTCGGAGCCGTCGCAATGATGGCTTGTGCGCCACCGAGCTTCTTGAGGGCTGTGGCCGCATCCTCGGCCGACGAGTCGATGTAGTCGTGGGCACCAAGACCTTTGGCAAGCTCGTCCTTGTCGCCGCCGCAAGCGATGACGACGGTACGAAAGCCCATCTTCCGCGCGAACTGCACGGCGAGGTGGCCGAGGCCGCCAAGGCCGAGAATGGCCACGACGTCACCGGCGCGGGCACCGCTGTTTCGTAGTGCATTGAACGTCGTGAGCCCGGCGCACAGCAACGGTGCAGCCTCGGTTGCGTCCAGCGACTCCGGCACGCTGACCAGGCCGCGAGCTTCGGCAACCATGACTTCGGCATAGCCGCCGTCGATCGTCATGCCGGAAATCACGGGATTGTCGCAGGTGACGAAGTCGCCTCTTCGACAGGACGGACAGCTCCCGTCTTCTCCTGCGAGGAAGCCAACGCCGACGCGGTCTCCCACCTTCCAGCCGGCGACGGTGGCGCCGAGCGACGCAATGCGCCCGACGACTTCGTGGCCAGGCACTCGGGGAAATGGTATGCCGGCCGTACCCTCGACCGTGGCGCTGTCGGAGTGGCAGACACCGCATGCTTCAACGCGAATGAGTACCTGGCCCTCGCCCGGTGTCGGAACGGGGCGCTGCTGAATCTCGAGGATGCCCGGCGCGACCGCGACAGCGGCTTTGTAGGTCGTCATGGGAGGCACCTCAGCTGAAATGGAAGTTCGAGAGATCGACGCCGACAATCAGCGGCTCCGGGAGCGCAACGTTGTCCGGCGTGCGTGGATAGATGCGGAACCGGGTCGGCATCTTCATTCCCTGAACATCGATGTAGTCGCTGACGTACCGAGCCGCAGCGTTGCGTCCCTGTATGTCGACCTCGTAGTCGTGGCGACGCAGGAGGCCGTCGACGTCGAAGTAGAACGTCTGGACGGTGCTGTGGGTGCCAATGTCTACGGGAAACACGACCCTCAGACGGCGCCACGGAAGGCCATCGACCGTCCAGGGCGACATTTCCTCAGCCTCCACTCCTGCCCTCGCAAGCAGGAAGGGCGAGGTGAGATACGTCCACATGGTGTAACCCGCGAAATAGGCGAGTTGGGTATTGGTCCACGGCGTTTCCATCTCGAACCCCTCGAAGGAAGCGCGTGGATCATCCAGTGCCTCGACGAGAACGTCTTCCGGCGTACGCAACTCGACCCTTGACGGCGTGTAGATCGAATGGTCCTGACTGGGTGCGAACGGACCGTGGGAAACGCGCTGCTCGTGGAGTTGGACGGTGACCTTGCTGTCGGTCAACACACCGTCGCGCTGCTTCAGACGCCAGATGAGCCCCGAATGGTGCAGGCTCGCTGTCAGCGTGTTGAAGCTGTCGAAGCGTTCCATGCCACCTGCGGCATCCATGGCGAACTGGAGAAGACTGTTCATATGTAACCGATTCCTGTGCTCGAAGGGCTTCTTCCGGTCATGGTGCCGACGCACCGTCCGGCGGCAAAGGACAAAGACGTCCGCGTTTCCGGACACCTAAGCGCCGTTTCTACGAGTCCAGGGGAACAATCACACTGCTGCCGTGCAGTCATGCAATGGTGCGACGTCGAGCGGTGCACGGTCGGGTACACGTCTCCGCCACGCTCGTGGCGACACCCCCTCAAAACTTACGAAGGCTCGAACGAACTGCACCTGCTCAGGGAATCCGCAGACGGCAGCGACTTCGGCCAGTGATTTCGTGGTTTCCGCGAGCGTCTTCTTGGCGAGCTCAATGCGTCGCCATTTTCCCCATTGCATCGGAGTCACCCCATGGGTCAAGCGGAATGCCCGGCGGAAATCCCGGGCTGATAGTCCGCAGGCGCTGGCGATGGCACCGGTGTCGAACCCCGCGATCAGTTGCTCATTCATCAAGCGGATCGCCAGGTCATTCATGGTTGTGGTCAGCCCACGCTGCGCCCTGACCGATGCTGGGACGTGAGCGGCGCCGTGGGCAGCGCGCAGCGCCAGTGCGACCTCGGCAAACACCTGAGAGGGGAAGGGCTCCAGTGCGGCGATACGCGACAGCAAGGAGCAAAGCCTCGAAACGATCGAGCAGGACGGCCGCGCGCTGGCCGGTGCCACCTCTTCATCGATTGGGTGGATGGCATAACCGAGGTCCGGTCGCGTGCCGCGCCGTTCGGCATAGGCGATGAAAAGTGGGGTTCGCGAATCGGTATCGAGAGCGGTGAAGCGGACGTCGACGATACCGCTCCGACGCTTGATCTGTCCGGCGGCGCGCTCAAGCGTGTCACCGGACAGAGGGTCCGCTGCCGGGTACGTGCGATCGACACGAAATCCGTCGAACCCCATCTTGGACAGACAACCCGTCATCAGAACCCCGAAAGAACCAACTTCCCGCGCGCACGATGGCTATCGAGAAGCTCATGGGCCCTGCGCAGGTTCTCGGCGTTGATGACGCCTATGTGCTCGCCAAGCGTGGTCCTCAGCACACCTTCGTCGATGAGCGCGGCGACGCGCGCCAATAGCGCTTGCTGCTTACTCATATCGATCGTTCGGTACATCGAACGAGTGAACATGAACTCCCAATGCAGTGATATGGACTTGCGCTTGAGCGGCATCGCGTCGAGTGTCGCTGGATCGTCGATGAGAGCGAACTGCCCCTGGGGCTTGAGGAGCTCGACGATCTGGCCGTAGTACTGTTCCGTGTGCGTCAGGCTGATGACGTGGTCGACGACCGGGTGGCCCAGCGCAGCGAGTTGCGGCTGCAGCGGCTGCGCGTGGTCCACCACAGCGTGCGCACCGAGCTCGCGAATCCATGCCTGGGTTTCGGGGCGCGATGCCGTACCAATGACGGTCAGCCTGGTGAGCTTTGCTGCCAGCTGCACGAGGATCGAACCGACACCGCCGCCTGCGCCGATCACCAAGAGGGACTCGCCCTCTCCCCCCTGCTCGGGTATGCGCAGCCGATCGAACAGTAACTCCCACGCCGTGATGGTCGTCAAAGGCATCGCTGCGGCCTGGGGCGCCGACAGCGAGATCGGCGCGCGTGAGACGATGCGATGGTCCACGAGCGTGTATTCCGCATAGGTACCCGGGCGTGTGATATCGCCTGAAAACCAGACAACGTCGCCGATCCTGAAGTCCGCCACGGCGGCTCCTACTGCCTCGATCGTGCCCACGCCGTCCCAGCCGAGGGTACGCGGACCAGCGGGCTGAACAGCCGAACGAAGCTTGGCATCGACCGGATTGGCGGCGATGGCGGAGATGTGGACCAGGAGGTCGTTGTCGCCCGGAACGGGCGTGGGAAGATTTGCTTCGTAGAGAGAAGCGGGGTCGGACAGCGGGAGACCCGCCTTGTCGTAGACGATTGCCTTCATGGTTCGCTCCTGGGAAGAGGGTGCTGTGTAGTTCAGAAAACGACGATGGACGCCTGAAGGAGCCGAGCGTCCCGGCCGCGATGCCGGATGTCGGATGCCGCCCGACATATGAGCTGTCCATCCTGGAAATTTCTTGCGTCGTAGGCATCCGAAAGGTTGACGAGCAAGGAAATGCTCTCGTCTTCCTGAATCTTCCTCACGATCGCCGTGATCGCCACGGGACAGCTCGTATCAGCCTGGTAAACCTCGACCGATCTGCGGGTCCGGGTGGTCAGATCGTCGGCCAAAGCGTTCAAGCGACGTCGGTCCGCATCGATTAGGATGAGGTCGTAACCTTGCAAGGCGAGATGTTCGGCGCATGCGATACCCAGGCCCGAAGCTGCCCCGGTCACCACCGCTGTATGACATGGCGTAGACATCTCGTGCTCGTAGGCGGCAACTGCAATTCCTTGTGCCCGTGGACAAATGCTGCACTCAAGGGCCGGTTCCGCCAATGACACAGACCGCCCGTTTTTCGGACATTCCCCAGGTAATCGTGATGCATAAAATTGGGTATTTTCTGCCTGAAGGCTTTCAGGTCATGGCGATGGGAACGCAATCCGTTTTCGAGATGGCCAATATCGTCGCCCGCGAGCAGGCCTATCAGGTGGTCGACTATTCCCTCACGGGCGGGAAGGTGCGGTCGTCGCTTGGCACCATGGTCCTTACCGAACCTGCCCGGGACGCCGCGGTCGTCGACACGTGGATGATCTGCGGCGTGGTCAACCCATTGTCTATCGACCATTCGCCGGCACAAACGGACTTCATCGGCCACGTCGCGCGTAGCGCCCGGCGCCTGGCGGGACTCTGCACTGGCGCCTTTGCCCTCGGCGATGCCGGCTTGCTCGACGGGCGGCGAGTGACAACACACTGGGCGTTTGCAAATCAATTGCGTAAGCGTTATCCGGGCGCGCAGGTTGAGGAAGATCGGATCTTCATCGTCGACGGCTCGATCTGGACATCGGCCGGGCTCACCGCGGCCATGGATCTCTCGCTGGCCATGGTTGAGAAGGACCTTGGGCCCGAGGTCGCGAGCTCGGTCGCGCACGTTCTGGTCATGCACTACCGGCGCTCGGGCGGACAGTCGCAGCATTCCGAGGTGCTTCGGCTCGGCGCAAAGTCAGAGCGTATCCAGGCGGCGCTCGACTACGCCCGAAGGAATCTTTCTCAACCCCTGACGGTCGACGAGCTCGCGCAGACCGTGCACCTCAGTCCCCGTCAGTTCAGTCGGATTTTCCAGCTTGAGACGGGGCGCTCCCCACGCAAAGCCATAGAGCAGATGAGACTCGAGGAAGCCCGCAACATGATCGAGCGCGGGCGTCATTCGCTCGAGATTGTCGCGCGCGAAACAGGGTTCCGGGACAGGAAACATCTTCGGGAGGTCTTCGTACGGGGATACGGAATCACCCCCCAGGTGCTCCGGCGGGAGCGGCGGCCACTCCGAGGCCGTCAAGTCGAGGGCGCTCGCGCAGACATGCCCCGTGAGTCTGGTTCACGCGACACTTGAGCTCGTATGCCTTTCCCTAACGTGCCGCTCCGCTGTCGACCGGCGGCAGGAGTGTGCCCTGCGCCGCGCGGATCAGCGTGCCGATCATCACGGTGGCAAGAGCCAGATTCGTCATGACGAAGAGCGGCAGGCCAAGCTGCGGGATTGCGCCGACAACGCCACGGGAGGTCATTGTCATGGCGGTCCCCGAAAGCGCTGTCAGGCCGAAAGTAAAGGCCCAGTAACTCGGTGCAAATGGCTGCTCGGCTATCCACGGCATCAGGCGCAGCAGCACCAACAGTTGCAACATGCCGTAGCCCCAGGTTGCCTGGGCCAGCATCTCCGGAACGCCTTGGGTGTTCGCCAGCCATGCGGCGACGGCGACGACGGGAGGAGCCAGCTGTATGCCAAGCGTGGGACGAAGCGCTGTCGGCAGGGGCTGGGCGTGGAACAGCCGGTTGACAATGACGGACTCGAGGCCGAGCCACGCGAACAGTCCAGCGCCGAAGAACAACACTCCCCACGAAGGAAGGCCAAGTGTCCCGGCCGCGATGGCGGTGATGAAGTTGCCCGCGACCGAAGGCAGGTAGATAACGGGCGTCACCGTGGTCACCTCACGACCGCCCTTGAGCATGCCGCCCACACGCCAGACGCTGAAAAGTACATGACCGGCCCCTCCGACGATCAATGCAACCAGGGCGAGTAGATGCGCGTGCGGCGCGAGCACCACCGCCATCAGTGCTGTGGTTGCGGGTGCAAGCCCGATGAAGCAACACTGCACCGGATGGCTCGCCTCCTCGATCGCCGCGTCGCGGTGGGCGATCCATTTGAATGTGTAGGAAACGCTCACCGCGAGCCAGACAACGAAGGCGACCACCATGATGCCCTCACCAATCTCGGGAGGCAGTCCCCACAGGTGACTGGCGATGCGCCAGTTGCTGCCGAGCCCCACAAGGCCGAGGACCATGCCGAAGAACGAAGCGGGGATCGGGCGCAGCGAGGCCATGACACATCCAATGCGGAAACCGTTGTCAATGTCGCGGTGTATGGTCCCCGCGTATTGGAAATCCTTCAGGTCAGAAACCAAAGGGATCAGCAGGTGACGATGTCCCACATCCGTTGTTCGCTAGAACAGCTCCCCCTGCGGCGAAGCGACCCTCGGCGGCACGAACCGCGACGTATCCAACACCGTATCCCAAGCCCGATCCAATCCCGCCTTCCGCGTCGCCACCTGCACCCGCTTGCGGATAATGTCCGCAAGCACCCCCTGACCGCGCATGCGCGTCGCAAAGTTCGAGTCGTAGTCCTTCCCACCATTCATCTGCTCGCCAGGGCGGCGCGCGTCAGTCGCCACTTCTTTCGATCGGCTGGTACGGGTCGGTGTTGCTGCCATGTTGATCGGCTTGCACACGTAGCTGCGCTTCGCCAACTCGCCGCGGAGCACTTCCTCCAGGGTGGTCTTTGCGAAGAGCTTGGTCTCGAAATCCAGTCCAGCGGAGAGGTTGGGGTAGCCTTGCGATGTACGGGCGTAGCAGTAGATGCACCAGCACTTTATGACGATCTAGAAAGTGTTCAGTTTTTAGGTCGTGCTGCTTGAAGTAGCCAGCGGGCCCGTTCGCGTGATTCATTCACGCGCGCAATCAGCCTTCGAGCGGGGCCGCCCGGCGAAAACATGCGGCCGACGACTACTTAGAACACACACGAAACCGCAGCGCGGCTTGCCCCCTACGGCGCCTCGCGATCAGACCTGGAACAAGATGATAAAGAGCCACCCCAAGGTTACTGTGAGGCACAGGGCGATGATCGCCCAAGGCCTCGCCCGAGGGGAACCACCAACGTCATCCTCTCCAAACAACGGAAGACGCTTAAATGTGAAAATTTCATAATCAGGCTTCAGTTTCATTCGCCGAACATATTCCCCTGATCAACCGGGTACTAACTTACTTGGAAAACGCCATGGCTGCCCCCGTGTACTGCCGCGAGTGGTCATAAGCAATCGCTATCCCCCAAACCGCGACGACAAGAAAGAAGATGATCAGATCGATGCGGAGCGCGCGCCCGCCTTTTCGAGCTACTGCAATCAATAGGCCGGTCAACCAGGCCGAGTTGAAAACAAGCATGACGGCCATCAAAGGGACCAGATAGAAGGTCGTGATGATCGCATCGCCGGCCCCAGGGGGGAGTACTTCTTCGCCCCGCGGAGCCCAGCCCAGCGACGCAAGGACGATAGCGATGATGAATCCGACTAGATTGGCGAGGAGGAACCACCACACGGCACGGATGCTTCGTTTCTTAGTCATGGATATCCCGAGGGTAGATGGCCAGACGCCGCGGAATTCCAACCCTCGGCCCACCACTGGGACTGCGACGTCGAGCCCGCGTTGGATGACCTGATGATTGAGAAGCCGCCACCGATGCGCATTGTGTCACGCAAAGAATAACCCGCCCCATTCATGTAGACGCCCACAGCAAAGTTAGACGCATCGGTATATGACGGTAGAAAGTATCTACCCATCACCCCCGCATCAACTCGTTGAAAATCAAACTTTCCATAATGACCAACCGCCCCGTTGGTCGCGAATGGGTTCTTGCCATTCGCACGTCCGGTTGCGAGTACAACCGCGAAGTCCGCGAACTCCGGCGCGTAGAAGCTACGCCCGTCGGGCAGTACGTACAGTTTTGCACCGGGGCCCATCCCGTTTATGATGATTAGTCCGTCCTTTGCAACGCTTCGGACGTTGGCGACGGTAACGCCGCCTATCGTCATCGTCGTACCGCCCTGCGAGTTAGCATTCGCCAGTCCGCCACCATGATATGGCTCGTTGTTATGATCGTGACGCTCCTGTTCACGCGCCCGTTTGCACTCGACGTCGCATTTTTCCGAGCTGTCCTCCGAGTCACGACCGTCGGGGTCGATGAATCGAAATGGATTCAATGACGCATAGGTGTAGAGCCCCGCATCGCCTGTACTGATAGGGTCGACGGACAGGAATCGTCCGATTGAAGCGTCGTAGTACCGCTGCTGCATATAGATCAAGGCAACGTCGTCATCCCGGACGTGCCCGGCAAAGCCGACGCCACCGAAATCCCAACCCAATACCGACTCCCCGAAAGGACGATAGTCGTCCGAGCTGATGACATTGCCGGCGATATCCGCCGTCGCCAGGATGCTACCTTGCATATCGGTGTAGAAGTAAGTTACTTGCGTTCCTGCGTGAGCCTTGGCACTCAGAAGAAAAATCAGGATGAAGGCCGCGTATGGCGAGCAGACGTTTCTGCGCGCTCGGCCTTCTCCGGAAGTGATGCTTTTCTCTTGCATTCTCTTATTGCCCATCGAATATCGGCTCAGGCCACACGCTCCGTCGTGGTGGCTAACGGAGCGAGGACCGACGCTTCAGGGATTCGCTGACGCTGCAGCGCTCCAGGCGGAACAACCAACAGTGTTGCAGGCTCGAACGATGTAGATAAGCTGAGTCCCTGCCGCTTGCAAGCTGCTGTAGGTCAACGCCGTTCCGCTATAGACCAGCACGTTGTTCTCCATCAGTTCGTACCGCGTCGCGTAGGACTGCGCGACCCAGTCGACCTTCACCGTACGCTTGACTGTGTTGATCACGTGGATGGTCGTCGTCGGTCGCGGGGGCGGCGGCGGAATGTTCGCAACCGTGACCGCGACCTGATTGCTCCAGTTGGTACAGCCCGAACCGTTGCAACCCTGGACGAGGTAGTAGTACGTGCCGTCGGCCTTTCCCGCGGTGGACCACGACTGAGACGCGGAGTACTGGACCGCCGTCCAGCCAGTACCGTTCACGTTCTCCAACAGGTTGTAGACCGTCGCCCCCGGCGAGGCTGACCAGTTCAGGCCATACGCGCCGTTGTTGCTCGTGCCGCCGCCATTGAGTGTTGGAGGTGTCGTTGGGGGTAGGAGCACGGATACCGCCCCGCTTGTCGTATACCCACTGCAGCCATTGGCGTTGCAGGCGCGAACGCGGTAGTACCACCCGCCAGATGCGCCCTCGTTGAGGGTCGCCGACGTGGCTGCCCCGGCATACACCTCAGTCCAGGCGCCATTGCTCGTGTGCTCAAGACGGTAGACCGTTGCATAGGCGGACGCTGGCCAGCTGACGGGCACGGCGCCCGTGGACGTCGGCGGGACGGTGATGCTAGACGGCGCAGGCGGGATATGCGCGACCGTAACCGTGTTCGTGGGCGTTGGATCCCCGCAGCCGATGGCGTTGCAACCTCGTGCGCGGAATGTATATGTGCCGTCGGCCGGGTTGCTGATTGCCTTGTTCGTGGCCGTGCCAGTGTAGGCCGATGTCCATGTGGAGCTGCCGTTGTATTGCTGCTCGAGCTTGTAACTCGTGGTATTGGTCGTCGCCGTCCAGCCCACCGTGATGGTCGCAAGGTCTCCCGACAATGCCGCGCTTGCCGACGCGGGGGGAACCGGTGCCCGAACTGACGCCGGCATGTTGTACGTTCCCGAGCCGGTCAACTGGGTATCGGCACCACCGGTGATAGACATGCCGTTGACGTAAAGCGACTGCCCGACGAACGCGATACGATCCGCTTCGGCAAAGGCAATGCTGAAGCGATACGCGGTGCCGCTGGCGTGGCATGCCGTTTGGAGAGCCGCTTCGCTGGCCACGTTAGCGTGGTACACGCCCACGGACGTGCCCGTTCCCGCCGGCCCGCCCGCGTAGAGGTGGACGTCGAGCGAGGTGGGCAACCCTGTCGAGCAGGTCCATCCACTGAGTGACGCGCTTGCACCGTCGGTGAAGCCATCAATTGCGCCGATCACGACCGAGTTTGATGCCTTGCTGCTCGCGATGAGCTTCTTGCCGAGATAGATATAGTTCGTGCCATTCGTGGTCGCTGCGTCGTATTCGAACATCAGCTGGCCGGCAGCGTTGTACGCGTAGTATGTCGTTGCCGACGGCGTCGTCTTCTCGACTCGGCGGCCCGCCGCGTCATAAAGGTACGCACCCTTACCGGGGATGGCGGTGAGACGATTCGCCTGGTCGAAGGTCAGTCCCTGGCCATCCCTGATGACGGTATTTCCTCGTGCGTCGTATTGGAACGCATGAATTTGTGCGGCACCGTTACTTATCGATGCTAGAAGATTCGCACCGTCGTAGTTATAGGTGTTCGTACCACTGCTGTTGGTGAGGCTACGGATATTGTTGAGCGTGTCGTAGGTGTAGCTCTCGGTGCCCCAAAGGTTGCTTGCAGTGGCTGATGCAAGACGATTCAATCCGTCGTACGTCATCACCTTGGTGCGCTGGTTGTTACCTGCGATATCCGTGATCTGGCCGACGTTGCCGTTCGCGTCATACACGAAGTCTTCGCTGATGTTGAGGTTCCCACCCCTGGCATACGTGAAGTTACGTAGAAGGTTACGGGCGTTCTTCTCAGCCGAATAGGCCGCGCCATTGCCAAGGCTGTACGACTTGACATCCCCGTCCGGAGAATAGGTGATTCCCGTCGCATAACCCTCAACCGATGTCGGGCGACCCAGTACGTCGGGGTTGTAATGCACAATGTCGTTGTTGGGATAGCGCACGGTGCTCAAGGCGCCGTTGCCGTCGTATCCATAGCCAAGGGCCCAGCTCCAGCCCTGTACGGCGAGCACTTCCGCCGTGAGCACACCCAACTTGCTCCGGCCGAACGTCCACGTCACCGTGTCGTCGATCGACGTGCCGCTCGTCGAGCCGGCCAGGTTTCCCAATGCATCGTATGAGAACGTGCTCGGGCGCGTACCCATCGGGTAGATGATCGATGTGACGCGGTTCATCGCGTCGTAGCCACGCGTCGTCTTCGCCGCATCCGACACCTGATCCTGGCCGCAACCCGCGCCGTTATACGATGCGCCCGAGGTACTCCAGGCGAGGTTGTCCGCACCGTCGTAAGCCACGATCTCGCTGCCGGACTCCGGCTCCCACGTACGACACAGACGATGCTCGCTGTCGTATGTCATGGTCTTGGTGACCGACTGACCGCCTCCACCCTGCGTAATGGACACGGGGTTACCGTAGACGTCGCGGGTAATGGTCTGCTCGACACCCTCCTCCCCAACGACACGAACCGCGCTGTCATAGGACGGCTGATCGAACGCCTGCCCCCATGTCGAGGTCTGCTTGCCCTTCGGGTCGGTCGTGCGCTTCTGGCCACCTGGGAGGTACTCGGTCGTCGTATAGAGATCGCCTAGCTCCGAGTGCTGCCAGGATTGTGCCTGGCGGCCCATCGCGTCGAACCGCGTCGCCACGCCGAAATCCATGCCCGACAGATCCGGTGAACCGTCATAGGGGTACGACTGGAACGTCTTGCGCCCCTTCCAGTCATAGTCCGTACGCGCGCTCGTATAGAGCGCGCCATCGTTACGGTAGGTGTCGGCGATGACCGGACGCAACATGGCATCGAAATAGGTCGTCTGAACCTTGTAGCCTTGCGCGTCCGAACCCTGGCTCACTGATCGCCGCCAATGGCCAGCGGTGATGCCTCGTTCAGTGGTACCGACATACGCGTAGGCGAACGTTTTCGCATTCCATGGAATCGAATCGTCGGCCGGGTAGTTGATCCGGGCGATTCTTCCGATGGCGTCGTAGTTGTATGACGTTGTGGCACCAGCCTGATTGGTGATAGAGGCAATCTGCCCAAGATCGTCCACGCTCAACGTCTGCGTATGCGTATCCGGGTAGGTGATCGACTGTGGGATGCCGCGCTTGTAGTTGGAAAGGGCGGTGGCGTGTCCGTTGCCGTCGGTAAAGCTTGCCAGTTGGCCCTGGCCGTCGAACGTGTAGCTCATCTCCGGGCTTGAATTGCCGAACTTGTAGCGCTGGGAAAGCGTCAAATTGCTCAGATCGTAGACATTGCTACTGACCGTTTCCCCCGTGGTGAGGTTCTCTGATTTCAGGGGCAGGCCCAGCACCCAGCGGGCGAAGGCAGACGGTGCAGAGGTAGGATCGTCCTCCAGCCGCGTTGTCCTTTCCGTGACACCGTAGCCGAGCGAGCTATAGCGCTGCACTTCTTTGGGCTGAGCGAATGCGTTGTACGACACTGCGTTCCAGGTGTATGTATCGCCCTCGGAGGTCACGATTCGCGACGCCAGCGGAAAACGCTGCTGGTACTGGGCCCAGTTGACACGGTTCGATTCGGGGTAGCCCCATAGCTGTGGATACGCGCCGGCGCGCCCATCCACGGTCCTGTCGGGGTTTACATAGCTGTACTGGGTGAGGCGCCGGCGAGTCGTATTGTCCACTGCGCCATCGAAAACCTCTTCTGACTGCAGCAGGCTCTCGGTCCAGTCGTACACGTTGCTGAAGGTGCTGCGCTCGGCGTGCTGATCGGGATAAGTGACGACCGTCGAGATCGTGCTCGCGCAGCCGGTTGTGCAGTTGATTGACCAGCTCTCGTTCGCCGGTGAGTAGGCGTAGCTCCAGGTCTGGGTCGCCAGGCCTGCCCCCGTAAACTGCTTCGAGGTTATGCCCATGCCATAGGAGGCGTTGGGGATCGATGCATGCGTGCCAGGTCCAAACGGACTTGGGGACGTTCCGCCAACGCAGACGCGCGGTACGTGCGAGCGACCACGTTTGAGCGGCGTGACGTTAAACGTTCCGACCAGCCCTGACGGATGAGTTATCCGTCCCGTGTACATCGTTCCCAAATTACCCGGCGTTCCAATGGCGTCGCAATCGCCGGCCGACAGCTGCATGTCCACCCAGGCATTGAGCCCGAAGGTACCCAGGTCGAATGACCAAGCCGACCCATCGGGCTGTGTCACCGAAGTCAGCGTGTAGAGAAGGCTCTGCTTTGTATAGCTGTAGGCCCAGGTGCGCGTTCCCGCCGCGCCTCCCTGCACGGTGACGCTGGTGATCCGCGGCGTTCCCGCCTCATAAGCAACCGTGACGTGTCTGCCGTCACTAGCTGAGATATCGGTCACCTGATCGCCACTGTACGAGTATGTCACCCAGTTACCGAAGCGATCCTCGACACGAGTGACAAGCATGCGGCCCTCACGGCGGAGGAGCAGGTCCGAATCGAGAGCCATAGGCTTCACGACACCGCTCGTCCTCGCCATGAAATCCACCGGCCCAGAATCGAGCGGCCGCGTGATGTTCGGCATGTAGCGGTACGAAAGGTGGTCCATCCAGTACTTGGTGCCGTCCGGCGAGACGGCGAGGAATCCTTCGGTTGTGGGATCGTTGCTCGCTTGGGCAAGGCACCCCACTGCCCAATCCTGCTTGGTCACGATCGGATAGGACAGCCCCCCGACGCCCGGCGTTGCGGTGTTTTCCGCCGAGCGCGACAACAGCTCCTGACTTCCTTCACCGGGAATGCGTAGCTGATAACCGGTCCACCACGACGCCGGCTCCCAATCCGCACGTTGGGAGTCACCACCGGGCGCTGCAACACTTGGGGGCTCGCGAAAGCTACTGCAGATGGCCTTGGGGTTGGTTGATGCGACGAGCCATCCCTTGACGTTGTTCTGGTTGGCTGTGGTCGTCGTAATGACTGGGAGATCGATATCCCAATCGCCGAAGGCGCGGTTCTGCAAGTCGGGACGATCGTCCATGTTGTGCAGGACGAACTCACGGCCGACGGTAATGGTCGGACCGGTGCCGGTGACCGAGACATCCACCTGACGGAAGGACAGGCTGCCGTCGTAGAGACCGATGCGTTCGCCGAAAGGATTGTCGCCAAGAGGCTGAATGTCCTCGGACACTTTTATGAGTTTCTTGTACTCATCCTCCGGCTGCGCGTTGGTCTGGGCCTGCGCATGCGCCGATTGAGCGCTTGTAATTGCCAAGGCGATGACCAGAAAGGCCTTCGAAATCCGTTCGCCGAAAAGCACACGGCCGCGGGCCATGTCATGCACTGTCAATGTCATTCCCTTGTCCCCTGTACGCCGCCTCTACGAAGCCGGCCAAGTGTCTATTCGTGGTTGGTTTCGCCGTACTACTTGGGTTGTTCCGCGGCGGCTAAAGCCTCGATCAGGTGCATCTCACATGCCACGAGCAGTCTGGAATCGGCCAAACTCTCGTCCAACGGTACGTGGAGATACCTCCGTCCCCTCCCAATAGAACAACTGCATTATCCATTGGGCCGCATCTACATCCCCCAAGAGAAAAGCTCGGAGGTAGAACTTGGCAGCTGAGTTATAGCTTCTGCGCACTCCCCAACCGTTGTAGTACGACACGCCGAGATCGGAGCAGGCAGCAGCGACGTTCTTGTCGGCGGCAATGCGAAGCAGTCGATTGCCTTCCTTCAGATTCTTCCGCACATAAATGCCGAAAAGATGCCACGTGGCGAGTGCGTAGGTTGAGAGCGCATCGCCGTCAGCAGCAGCGGCCGTCAGCAGCGCATAAGCCTTCTCATGGTCGCCGCTCTTGTACATTACGGCCAAGGCCCGCTTATATCGAGGATCATCCCCTGGGGCACTCGCATATGCGCTAATTATTGGGTTCGGGTTTAGGCGGCCAGGGGCCATCGTGTCCCGGCGGTGGCTTGCGCGGGTATCGTCGGCCGTCATCGCCTTTCTCACCACCGCGGTCCCTTGTCCGTCTCGAATCGCCTTTTTCATGTTTTCCCTCGGTGCTCTTGCGCTTACCTTTGGTGTGCTCGGCCTGTTGCTGCGACGTAGGTAGATGCTGATTGGCTTCATTGATGGCGACGACAGTAGCTACGGTGGATGTTGTCACCGCCCCAGTGCAGAGGAAGCTAGCCGCGCATGCGGCGGCCATATCCATCACGGCAGGCGATCCAGTGACGGTCGCACCCGTAGCGACGTCGACCGTGATTGTGGCTGTTGCTGTCGTTGCTGTTGCTGTGGCAGCTGTCGCGGTGGCGCCGCCTGCAGTCAACACAGCGGCGCCCTCAGCTGTCGCTGCAACTTCCGTGACTGCTGCTGTGCCAGTAAGGAACTCGAACGCCTCGAACAAAAGGAATGCTTCACCGATGCAAGCATCCTCGATGCAACGCCCACTGGGGTCGGTATGAACCAGTGGTGAGTTCTCTGCATAGACAAAGCGGTTATGAACGAACAGATCGCCAGCGCTTGGCTGGACCGGATCGATGCTCAGGAACCGTCCAATAGCAGGATCGTAATATCGCGCCTGCATGTAGATGATGTCGCTTTCATCGTCAGCTACATGTCCTGTGTAACCAGGCTCGTTATGGGCAGATCCCATGACGCTTCGACCATAAGGCGCGTAGTCGTACGTCGCAATGATTGCGCCACTAGCGTCGGCCTCAGCGAGCGGCGTTCCTTGTGGGTCACTGAATACGTAGGTGGTGGTTTTCGTTTGTGCCGACGCGCCACCAACGAAGGATGCGATCAGCGTCGCCAGTAGCGCTACTCGGGCTCTGTCCATAAATATTCGACGGATCTTTCGCCGCACCCTGACTAAGCTCGCGTTAGCCGCCATGAAGTCTTCCCTGTTCAAGATTGAAATGCCCACGCTGCCATGCATTCGCAGGCTTCGGCCCGCGAATGTCTACTGCATGCGTTCAAACTGCCCCTGTTCTCGCCCAGCGATGGATCACCTGCTATCGCGTTTGATCATCGATCGTAAGAATTAGCTTAGTCAAGTCGCAAGTTTTTGCGACCAAGCTTTCTTGGTCAAGCTCGGATTGCTGACTTGGGGGTGCCTTCCTACCCTTTCATATCGGAATATCGGAATTAGGGTAGAGCCAAATTCCAGATCGAGGCAGGTTCTACGACTCGGCGATTCGGCGGACCCTTGTCTGGTCAGAACAGCTCCCCCTGCGGCGAAGCGACCCTCGGCGGCACGAACCGCGACGTATCCAACACCGTATCCCAAGCCCGATCCAACCCCGCCTTCCGCGTCGCCACCTGCACCCGCTTCCGAATGATGTCCGCAAACACCCCCTGCCCGCGCATGCGCGTCGCAAAGTTCGAGTCGTAGTCCTTCCCGCCATTCATCTGCTGAATCAGGCTGATAATGTGCGCCGCGCGATCCGGGTAATGCAGCTCGAGCCACTCGCGAAACAGCTGCTTGAGTTCGTGCGGTAAACGCACGCACGTATAGCCGATCGAACGCGCACCAGCGGCGCCAGCCTGTTCGATGATCGCCTCGACGTCCTTCTCGTTGAGCGCCGGAATGATCGGCGCAACAAGAACACCAACAGGCACACCGGCCTTACTCAGCGTCTCCACCGCCTTCATCCGCCGATGCGGCGCACTCGCTCGCGGCTCCAGCTTCGACGCCAGCTTGTTGTCCAGCGAATTGATCGAAACGAAGACATGCACGAGGTTCCGCTCGGCCATCGGCACCAGGATGTCCAGGTCGCGTTCGATCATCGCGTTCTTCGTCACGATGGTGCACGGGTGGTTGCACTCGTTGAGCAGCGCCAGGGCGGCACGCGTCAGTCGCCACTTCTTTTCGATCGGCTGGTACGGGTCGGTGTTGCTGCCGATGTTGATCGGCTTGCACACATAGCTGCGCTTCGCCAACTCGCCGCGGAGCACTTCCTCCAGGTTGGTCTTGGCGAAGAGCTTGGTCTCGAAATCCAGCCCGGCGGAGAGGTTGAGGTAGCCGTGCGATGGACGGGCGTAGCAGTAGATGCACCCGTGCTCGCAGCCACGGTAGGGATTGGTCGCCTGGTCGAAGCCGACATCCGGGGAGTCGTTGCGGCTGATGACGCTGCGCGCCAGCTCCTCGCGGACTTCCGTGGCCGGCCGGCTTTCGTCGTCGTCCCGGTGCCAGCCGTCGTCCTCGGCCTGGAACCGCGTGGATTCGAACCGACCCTCGGGGTTCGAGGCGGCGCCGCGGCCTTTGTGCAAACGGGTCATGGGGAGTGGCGAGGACATTGTACAAATGTACGACAAGCTAGTCTCAAACGGGGCGATTCGCCGACACGCAACGGCTTGCACCCTAACAGAAACTAAATCGCGCGATATTTCAGCGTGCACTATTGAAATGAAACGCCAGCTCGCCCGGTTTACTTGGGCAGGCGCAGGCACCGGCGGTCGAGTGGTCGATCCGCGGCATCTTCGCCCCCCAACCAAGGAGCTCCACCATGATCCGTTCCCTGATCCGCACCGCCTTGTTCGCGGCCATCGCCATCAGCCCGGCCGCCTTCGCCGCCGACAAGCCCACCATCGTTCTCGTCCACGGCGCCTTTGCCGATTCGTCCAGCTGGAATGGCGTCATCGGCCAGTTGCACAAGGATGGCTACACCGTGGTCGCCGCGCCGAACGAATTGCGCAGCGTGAAGACGGATGCCGCCGAAGTCGCCGCACTGGTGGACAGCATCAAGACGCCGGTCATTCTCGTCGGCCACTCGTACGGTGGTCCGGTCATCAGCGAAGCCGCCGAGGGCCGTGACAACGTCAAGGGCCTGGTGTTCGTTGCCGCCTTGTCCCCGGCCGCCGGCGAAACCACTGCCGGCCTGTCTGCCAAGTTTCCTGGCAGCACGCTTGGACCGACGCTCGCACCGCCGGTACCGCTCGCTACCGGCGGCAACGATCTGTACATCCAACGGGACAAGTTCCGCGCACAGTTCGCCGCTGACGTCCCGGCAAAGGATGCCGCAGCGATGGCCGCCGGTCAGCGCCCGATCACCGACACGGCGTTGAACGAAGCGGAAACCACGCCGGCCTGGACGCACGTGCCGTCGTGGCACATCTACGGCGACGCGGACAAGAACATCCCGCCGAAGGCCATGGCATGGATGGCTGACCGCGCGAAGTCGAAGAAGACCGTCGTGATCAAGGGTGCCTCACATGTCGTGATGGTGTCTCACCCGGTCGAAGTGGCAAAGCTGATCGAAGCTGCTGCAGCGGGTGAGTAATCGACCACCTCGGCGATGGCTCGCCGTGTCCTCGGGCGCGTCGAGCCAGCCACCCGGATCACTTGCGGTTCTCCCGTGGAATAAAGCCGGGGAGGCCGGTGTGTACGACGTCGTTGAGACGAATGTTGATGGTGATGCCGTCGCGGATTTCCTGCACGGCTTCCGGCGGTATCGGCGAGATCTCGAAGTTCTCGCGAATGTGTTCTGGGTTCGTCGATGTGGTCAGGAACGCCGTGCCACGTTGCAACGCCCAGGCCAGCGCGACGTGCGCCGGGGTTTCGCCGATGCGTGCAGCGATGGTCTTCAGCACGGGGTCGTCGTGGATGCTCGGCTCCATGCCGTGACCCAGCGGTGCGAAGGCGAGCAGGACGATGCCGTTGGCTTTGCAGAATTCGAGCAACTCCCACTCGGGAAGATACGGATGCGATTCGACCTGCACGATCGCCGGCTTGATGCGCGCGTGGGCGACGATCTCCTTCACCGTTTCCAGCTTCACGTCGGAAAGGCCAATGGCCCTGGCCAGGCCGTCGTCGACAAGCCGCTCCATCGCGCGCCAGGTATCGAGCAAGGTCACGCCCTTGTCGTAGGCCGGCGTGCCGTCGGCTTCCTTCGGGTACTGGTCGTCGCCCGGTGCGAAAGCGAACGGCGTATGGATCAGATAGGCATCGACGTAGTCGATCTGGAGTCGACGCAGGCTCGCTTCCAGCGCAGGCTTTACGCGCTCCGGGCGGTGATTGTTGTTCCATAGCTTGGTGGTGACGAAGAGCTCGTCGCGACGAAGCGTACCGTTGTCGATCGCCTGCTTGATCACGTCGCCGACGACGTCTTCATTGCGATACGCCTCGGCGGCATCGAGGTGACGGAAGCCGACTTCGAGTGCCGCCTTGATCGCGGCCCTTCCCTTCTCGCGATCGGGAATCAGGGTGCCGAAACCGACCGCCGGTATCGCACCGGTGCCGTGGGCCAGGGGAATCGTGGTGTTGCGAAACGTATCGAGGTCGCTCATGGTGTTCCTCCGGTGATAGGGTCGCCCGCCATCGACCGCTCGTCACGGTACGCCGCTCGCTGCTGGAAAGCTTCGTCGGAATTGCCGCCAAGGGCGATGGATAGCTGCACGGTGTCCTGGTATTGCGCGGTCTTCGCCTGGATCTGGCCGATCAGCGCCCGCTGGTATGAACGTTCGGCGTCGACGACCTGAAGCACGCCGGTTTCGCCCGCCTTGTAACCCTCCCGATTCAACCGGAGATTCTGTTCGGCTGCGTGGAGCGCGCGATCCTGCGCGGCGAACTCGTCGCTGTCGTGATTGATCGCCTGGAGCACATCGGCCACCTGTCCCAACGAGGTCACCACCGTTTGTTGGTAAGTCGCGAGCGCGGCCTTGTAGCCGTCCACCGCGCCCCGCTGATTGGCCTTGAGCGTGCCGCCGTTGAAGATCGGCACGCTCAGGCTGGCCGCCAATCCCCACAGCGTGCCGATGCCGGGCGCCGGGCCGACCCGCGTGAGCGATCCGGAGAGGGACAGGTGCGGATACACGTCCGAAGTCGCCACGCCGATCGCGGCGCTCGCGGCATGAAGCTCGGATTCCGCTTCGAGAATGTCCGGGCGGTCGTGCGCAAGCTCCGACGGCAGGGTCACGGGGAACCGGGTGGGAAGCGCGAAGTCGGCGAGATCGAAATCGGGCGCGACCCAGTCGGCCGGACCCTTGCCTGTCAGTACCGACAGCGCGTGGGATGCGGTGTCGCGCTGTTGCGCCAGAGGCGGAAGCAGGGTTTCGTCCTGGGCGAGCTGTGTCGTCGCCGTGGCGACATCGATCTGCGTGGCGCTGCCATAGCGGTGCGCGGTCCGCACCAGTTCGAGATTCCTGCGGTCGTTATCGAGCATGCTTTCGACTGCGGCGATCTGCGCGCGCGCCGAGGCGAGTGAGAGGGCCTGGCTGGCGACATGGCCGGTCACCGTCAGGTAAGCCGCGTCGAAGCGATGTCGCTGACGTTCGGCCAACGCCGCCTGTTCCTCCACACGGCGCTTCGTGCCACCGAACAGGTCGAGATCGAAGTTCACCCCTGGGCCGACGCCGTAGAAGTTGGACGTGGCCAGGCCACTGGCCCCATCGGCGCGCTGGCGGCCACCTTGCGCGCTGAAGCCGGCTTGCGGGCTCGACGCGCCACGCACGGATGCGACCGCCTCGTTCGCCTGGGCGATCGTGGCATCCGCCGCGGCCAGATCGAGATTGCCGGCGATGGCCCGTTGCATCACATCGTCGAGCTTGGGCGAGCCGAAGGCCGACCACCAGTCGCCGTCGATCTTCGTGTCGTAGTCGATATGTTGCGCACCGTTGCCGGCATGCGCTTGCTCCGCTTTCACGTCGTAGTGCTTCGAGGTGGGTGCGGCGGGCTTCTGGAAGTCCGGACCGACCATGCAGCCGGCGAGTAGCGCGAAGGTGGACGCGGCGAGTAGCGTTCTGACGACTTTCATGGGCGGCTCCGAATTCAGTTGACCGGGCGCGGTTTGCGAAGGAGAAAGACCAGGGGGCTCACCACCAGCATCGCGATCATCAGCAGCTTGAACTGGCCGATGATGGCGACGACGGCCGCCTGGCCGGTCACCCATTCGTTGACCACGGCGAGATGCGCTGCGGAATGATCGGCGACGAGCTGGGCGGAGGGCCCGTGCGCCCGCAGATGCTTCGCGAGGGCGAGATGCATGGCCTGCGTGTTGTTGTAGAAGAAGATCTGCACCACGGAAATGCCGATCGTGCTCCCGTACAGACGCGCGAGATTGAAGAACGCCGTACCTTGGGAACGCAGCGCCGGGCTCAGCGTGCTGAACGCGGCGCGCGTCAGCGCGGGCATGAGCACGCCCAGACCCGCCCCTTGCGTCGCCCCGGCAATGATCACGGGCCAGCGGTCCATCAGCGGCGAGTAGCCGAGCATCCGCCAGTTGCCAACCACCACCAGCGCCATCCCGGTAACGATGACGACACGGTTGTCGATCCACTTCGGGAGCCGCCAGGTAAGCAGGAGACCGGCGATCAACGCGGCACCGCGTGGGAGGGCGACATAGCCCGCGGTATCGGCCGGGTAGCCGAGCAGTTCCTCGAGCATCGGTGAGGTGAGCGCCAGCGTCGGCAGCAGGACAAAGCCGAACACGAAGTACATCGCCGACGAGACGGTGAAGTTGCGATCCTTGAACATGGCCCGGTTGAGGAAGTGCTCGTCCTTCGTCATCACGTGCACGGTGTACAGGTAGAAGCCGAGGATGGCGACGATCGCCTCGATGCGGATTTCCGTCGAGGCGAACCATTCCAGACGCTCGCCGCGATCGAGAAGCATCTGTAAACCCGCGATACCGAGAGAGAAGGTGGTGAATCCGAAGCCATCGAACGGCTGGCGGGTACCTGCCTTCTTTTCGCGAAGGAACAGGGCCATCGCAGCGAGGACCAGGATCGCCGCCGGCACGCTGGCCAGGAAGATGCTGTGCCAGCCTTCGTATTCGCTCAGGTAGCCGCCGATGGCCGGACCGCTCAGGATGCCGAGCAACGCGGTCACCGCCCAGACGATGCCGATGTGTCCGTGACGCAGCGCCGGTAGTTCGTCCAGCAGGATCGCCATCGACAAGGGCGCGAGCGTCGCGCTGGCGGCACCCTGGAGCATCCGTGCGGCGACGAACTGCAACGGCGTGGTCGCCATCGTGTCGAGGAACAAGGCGATGGTGAACAACGCCATCGATACCTGGAACACCGTCTTGCGGCCGAACCGTCCAGCCAGCCAGTGCGTCGTCGGCATGACGATCGCGCTCGCGGCGATATACGACGAGAAGATCCAACCCACCTCGTCGTCCGACATGGAGAGTCCGCCCTGGATATGCAGCAACGCCGCGTTGGGAATCGAGATGTTGACCGCCGAGAGAAAGGTCGCGACCAGTCCCGCACCGATGAGGACGCGATGTTCGCCCGGCGTGCTGTGAGGAGCGAGGGTGGCGTTCATGGCGCTTTCGCGTCGCTGCGCGTGTTCACCGTCGCGGTGACACTGACGCCGGAGTAGAGCGGCCACTTCGCATCCATGGCGTCCAGTTCCAGGCGAACCGGCAGGCGCTGAACCACCTTGACCCAGTTGCCGGTGGCGTTCTCCGGTGGCAGCACGGCGAACTCGGAGCCCGTCCCCGGACTCATGCTGACCACGTGTGCCTTGAAGCTATGCCCCGGATACGCGTCGACTTGCACCGTGGCGGGTTGTCCGGCACGCATGTGGGTGAGGCCGGTTTCGCGGAAGTTCGCTTCGACCCAGACATCGGAAGTCGACATCATCGAGAACACCGTCGTCCCACCGGTGACGAAGTCACCGACCTGGAGGTCGTCGACGCGGGTAACGATGCCGTCGTCGGGGGCGACGACGTCCGCGTAAGAGAGATCGAGGCGAGCACGATCCAGTTGCGCCTGCGCCTCGCGTACCGAGGGGTGCCTGGCGATGTCGATATCCGGATCGCCGTCCAGTCCAGCGACGGTGTTGGACACGGCCTGCTGCGCGGAGGCGATGTGCTGCCGAGCGAGCTTGACGTCGGTCTCCGCCCGTTCGAAGGAGGCCCGCGAAGCGAAATCGGAAGCGAGCAAGGCCTTCTTGCGGTCGTACTCCTTGCCGTCGAAGTCCGCCGAGTCCTTCGCCGTTTGCAGTTCCGCCAGCTGCTGTCGGTACGTCGCCTTCCGCGCTTCGATCTGGAGCCTGGCCGTGCCCAATCGGGCTTCGGCTTGCTCCGCGGCGATGCGATACGGCTGTGGGTCCACGCGGAACAGGAGCTGCCCCTTGCGCACCCGCTGGTTGTCCCGCACGGCGACCTCGATCACCTGGCCGGAAACCCGGGCATTGATCGAGTCCTTCGCCGAGCGGATGAAGGCATCGTCGGTCTCGATATCGCCGTAGCCGCCGAGATACCGGGCGCCGCCCACCCCGATCATGAGGAGGGGAAGGCCAGCCATCAGGGGCCAACGCAGCTTCTTGGCATTCATACGAGGCGACTACCGGTGAGGATTGACGGGGAATTGAATTTTGTACCGGTTCGTATAATATGTTTGGGCAAGCCCGACTTCAAGGGTTTTTATGCATGGCGGTACAAAAATGGACGAAACCGGAAAACGGCCTCGCGGCCGGCCTCGCGCCTATGAGCCCGAGGTAGCGCTGCGCCGCGCGGCGGATGCTTTCTGGAAGACCGGGTACTCCGGAACCTCCCTCGACGACCTTTCGGCGGCCACCGGCATGAACCGGCCCAGCCTCCGCGCGGCCTTTGGCGACAAGCACACGATTTACCTGCGCGCACTCGCCGACTACTGGGAGGTCAAGTTCGCCGTGATGCGCGTGGCGCTGGCGAGCCCCGGCACCCTGCCCGAGGTGCTGATGCGCGTTTACGACACGGCGTTGGATATTTATTTCTCCGGTGACGAGCATGTCCGCGGCTGCTTCGTCGTCGGCACGGCCGTTGCCGAAGCCGTGGGCGATCTGGAGATCCAGCAGATGATCACCATCGGCTTGCGACGACTCGACGCCGACTTCGAAGCTCGACTTCGCCAGGCACGCGACGCGGGTGAACTGAAGAAGGATGCCGACCCGGAGGCCCTCGCGATGCTGGTCTCCGCGACCATGCACACGATCGCCATCCGTGCGCGTGCGGGTGCGTCGCGCAAGGAACTCAGGACGCTCGCGGAGAAAGCGGTGAGTGTGATCGTCGGATGAGCGACGGTCTGCCGGACATCGTCGCCGGGCGGCTTTCCGTGCTGTTCTGCGGGATCAATCCCGGCATGGCGGCCGCGGCCGCCGGGCATCACTTCGAAGGTCGGGCGAATCGGTTCTGGCGCGTGCTTCACCTGGCCGGGTTCACGCCTGACGAACTGTCACCGCAGGAGGATCGTCGAATCCTCGACTATGGCTGTGGACTGACGACCATCGTCGGCCGGCCGACCGCGGCCGCCGGCGACTTGTCGAGGCAGGACTTCGTGGATGCGGCTTCCGGTTTCGAACGAAAGATCGCCGCCTATGCGCCGCGCTTCGTAGCCTTCCTCGGCAAGGCGGCGTACGCCGCACTCACGGGCGAACGGGATATCGCGTGGGGACGACAAGCGGTCGCCATGCACGATTCCACCGTCTGGGTGCTGCCCAATCCCAGCGGAAGGAATCGTTCCTTCACGCTCGAGCGCCTCGTCGGGGTCTATCGCCCGCTTCATGTGGGAGCCGCTTCAGCGGCGATGGCCGACCTTGTCGCTAGGACCTATCGCCGCTGAAGCGGCTCCCACACAACGAGACAGAACGGCGTCACCCCTCAACGGCGTCACCCGTCGATCAATGATCCAGCGGCACATCCTTCGTTTCCCGCACGAAGAACAATCCGATCACCACGGTCATGATCGCCACGCCCACCGGGTACCAGAGGCCGTAGTAGATGTCGCCCTTCCAGGCGACCAGCATGAAGCCGATGGTCGGCACGAAACCGCCGAACCAGCCGTTGCCGATGTGATACGGCAGGCTCATCGAGGTGTAGCGGATGCGTGTGGGGAACATCTCCACCAGCCATGCGGCGATCGGTCCGTAAACCATCGTCACGTAGAGCACGAGGATCGCCAATAGCACGATGAGCATCGGATAGTTGGACTGGGAAGGGTCCGCCTTCTCGGGGTAACCCGCCGTCTTGACCTGTGCCGTGACCTTCCCGGTGAAGTCCTTGCTCTTGGCCGTAAAGTCGGCTTTCTCGAGGCCTGCACCTTCGAAGGACTCGATCACCTCGTCGCCGATCTTCACCGTGGCCAACGTGCCGGCCGGCGCCGCCGCGTTGGTATACGGAATGCCCTTCTTCGCCAGCACGCTCTTGGCGACGTCGCACGAGCTGGTGAAGGTTTTCTTGCCGACCGGATCGAACTGGAACGAGCAGGCGTTCGGATCGGCGGTGACCACCACCGGTGCCGTGGCGGCAGCGGTTTCGATCGCCGGGTTACCGAAGTGCGTGAGCCCCTTGAAGATCGGGAACATGGTCAGCGCGGCGAGCAGGCAGCCGGCGAGCACGACGGGCTTGCGTCCCACCTTGTCCGACAACCAGCCGAAGAACACGAAGAACGGTGTGCCGATGAGCAGTGCCGCTGCGATCAGCAGGTTCGCCGTGGTGCCGTCGATCTTCAGGCTCTGGGTAAGGAAGTACAGCGAATAGAACTGGCCCGTATACCAGACCACGGCCTGTCCAGCGGTTGCACCAAGCAGGGCGAGAATCACCAGCCGCAGGTTCTTCCACTGGCCGAAGGCTTCCGTCAGCGGCGCCTTGGACTGTTTGCCCTCGGCCTTCATCTGCTGGAACACCGGCGACTCGTGCAGTTGCATGCGGATGTATACCGACACGCCCACCAGGATCGAGGAGAGCAGGAACGGAATGCGCCAGCCCCAGGCTTCGAAGCTCTCGGTACCCAGGCCCAGGCGCGTGCCGAGGATCACCAGCAGCGAAAGGAACAGGCCGAACGTCGCCGTGATCTGGATGAAGCTCGTATACAGGCCACGTTTGCCCGGAGGCGCATGCTCGGCGACATATGTCGCCGCACCGCCGTACTCGCCGCCGAGCGCCAGGCCCTGCAGCAGACGCAGGGCGATGAGCAACACCGGCGCGAGTACACCCATCGTCGAATAACCGGGTAGCACGCCGACCAGGAAGGTCGACGTACCCATGATGATGATGGTGATCAGGAACGTGTACTTGCGGCCGATCAGATCGCCCACGCGTCCGAACACGATGGCACCGAACGGACGCACGGCGAAACCGGCGGCGAAGGCAAGCAACGCGAAGATGAACTGGCTGGTCTCGTTCAGGCCGGTGAAGAACTGCTTGCCGATGATCGCGGCAAGCGATCCATAGAGGTAGAAGTCATACCACTCGAAAACCGTACCCAGGCTGGACGCGAGAATCACGCGTCGGTGGCTGGTTCCGATGGTGCCATCGGCACGAAGGCCGCTAGCGGTAGTTGCCATGGTGCTCTCCAATCAGAACCGGTACATGCCGTTGAGGGTGAGTTCGTTACCCGATGTCGTCTGCCGACCCAGGCCATTGGCCGTGGTCGAGTCGAGGTTGGAGTGGATCCACTCGACACTGAAGTCGAAGGGCCCGGTGGTGTACTGCAGGCTGCCGGCCACCTGGCGGTTCTTCAGCAGGCCCGGGGTGTTCGCCGCGCGCCAGCGCAGTACGTCGTCCGTATTCGGTTTGCTGGCGGAGGCGAAGGCGTACAGCGTCCAGTGCGGATCGAACTTGTAGCCCGCCTGGAGGTAACCGCCCTTGTCCTTGATATCGCCGAACTGCGAGAGATCGCCGAAGAGTTCGCCGATGGCCTTGCCCGAGTACAGCGCGCCCTTGAGGATGAACTGGCCAGGCGTCCACATGCCGCCGAGCTCGACGGCCGTACTGGTCAGGTTGGACTTGATCGGCGTCGGAGTGAGGCCGTCGACGCCTTTCAGGTCGAGCTTGCTGTAGTGACCGGCAAGGAAGGCCTGCCAGTTGCCGCCCTTCGCGGTCAGACGCGCTTCGACCTGCGGCTTGAAGCCGGCGCTGCCCGCGGTCTGGAAGTTCGTCGTACCCGTGGTGCCCGGACCGTTCCAGCTGCCCTGGAGCACGGCCATGTCGAAGCGCCACTTGGTGCCTTCGGATCCGTGGTTGAGATCCTGCATCCAGATCACGCCCGGATAGCGCCAGCCGATCACGCCGGTGCCATAGCCCAGCGGGAAGGCGATATGCGATAGCGACTGCGGGATGTAATCGAGCGGGAACATGAGATCCCACATCTGGCCGACACGGAAGGTGGTACCCGTGCTGGCGTTGGAGATGTCGAAGTAGGCCTGGCGCAGGCGCTGCTCGGGCTGCGAGCCCGCATACGCGCCGGTGCCGTTGAAGCCACCGAAGAAGTCCATTTCGATGCGACCGCTGCCCGACCAGTCTTCGTTGAATTTCGCGCCGGCGAAGTCGAGCCAGAAACGCGTGTTGCGCACGTCGACACCGCTGAGCCTGCCGTCGGCGCGCCCGGCCGCGCCCGGAGGCAGCGGGTATTCGGAGTTCTGGCCGTTGCCGTAGGTGTAGGCCTTGTTCTGGCTGAAGGCGCTGACGTCGATGAAGCCGTGCAACGCGAGCGAGACACCCGGCGCGGTGCCGGTGCTGAAGGCAGGCTTGGCCGGTACGCTGGCGACGACCTTCTCGACCTTGCTGACCTTTTCATCGGTCGCCTGCGCCTGCGTCTGCGCGGCCTGGGCCGTGGTCGTTGCCTGCGTGGTCTCGGTCTTCTGTTCCTGGATCATCGCCTTGAGCTCGGCGAGCTGCTGCTCGAGCGAGTTCACGCGGGCTTCGAGCTCCGCTTCGTGGCTGGTGGTCTTCCTGGACTTCGCTTTCGACTGGGCGTGGGCCAGATCCGGCAATGCGGCCATCGGCAGCATGAGGGCGCAGGCGACACTCAGGGCGATAGCCTTGCGGCCACCGTAACGGTTCGTCTTCATCATGGTCTCCCCAACCATTGGCGAGCCGAGCATGTGGCACGCCGGGCCGGGCATCCATTCGCCAAAGGTCGAACCTCGACCAAAGTCGTAGCAGGGTCACAGCCTTATGTTGCGCCGCGACGCTACACTTCGTGGCATAGCCACAAGCCCATCCGCAGGAAGAACGCATGTCCGATATCCACCCGGTCGATCCCGCCTTTGCCGCCAGGGCGCACATCCGCAAGGACGACTACCAGCGCATGTACGCCCGGTCCGTCGAGGACCCCGAGGGCTTCTGGAAGGACATGAGCGGCCGGCTCGACTGGGTCACGCCGCCGACGAAGATCAAGAACGTCTCCTACGACCCCAAGGATCTGCATATCCGCTGGTACGAGGACGGCACGCTCAACGTGGCCGCCAACTGCCTCGATCGCCACCTGGAGAAGCGCGGCGACAAGACGGCGATCATCTTCGAAGGCGACGATCCGAACGATTCGCGCAGCCTGACCTACCGCGAACTCCACGCGGAAGTGTGCAAGTTCGCCAACACCCTGAAGAACCTGGGCGTCGCCAAGGGCGACCGGGTCATCGTCTACCTGCCGATGATCCCCGAGGCCGCCGTGGCCATGCTCGCCTGCGCGCGCATCGGTGCCATCCATTCGGTGGTGTTCGGCGGCTTCTCGCCGGATTCGCTGGCCGGCCGCATCGCCGATTCCGGGGCCAAGCTGGTCGTCACCGCAGACGAAGGCTGCCGCGGCGGTAAGAAGATTCCGCTCAAGGCCAATGTGGACGAGTCGCTGACCCGGCCGCACACCAACTCCGTCGAGACCGTGATCGTGGTCCGTCGCACCGGCGGCGCGATCAACCTGCAATCGCCGCGCGATCGCTGGTATCACACCTTGATGGAAGGGCAGTCCAGCGACTGCCTGCCCGAGCCGATGAACGCGGAAGATCCGCTGTTCACCCTGTACACCTCCGGTTCGACCGGCTTGCCCAAGGGCGTGCTGCACACCAGCGGTGGCTACCTCGTCTACGCCAGCATGACCCACGAGCTGATCTTCGACCTGCGCGAGGACGATGTTTACTGGTGCACCGCGGATGTCGGCTGGATCACCGGTCATAGCTACGTCGTGTATGGTCCGCTCGCCAACGGCGCCACCGTGGTGATGTTCGACGGCGTGCCCAACTATCCGGATTTCAGCCGGTTCTGGCAGGTGGTCGACAAGCACGAGGTCACGCTGTTCTACACGGCGCCAACCGCCATCCGCGCCTTGATGCGAGAGGGCGAGGGGCCGGTGAAGAAGGCCTCGCGCAAGTCCTTGCGTCTGCTCGGCACGGTCGGCGAACCGATCAATCCCGAGGCCTGGAACTGGTACTACAACGTGGTCGGCGACGGACGCTGCCCGATCGTCGATACCTGGTGGCAGACCGAAACGGGCGGCATCCTCATCACCCCGCTGCCTGGCGCGACCGACCTGAAGCCGGGCTCGGCCACGCTGCCGTTCTTCGGCATCAAGCCGGCCATCGTCGATACGGACGGCAAGCCGCAGGAAGGCGCGTGCAGCGGCAACCTGGTCATCACCGATTCGTGGCCCGGCCAGATGCGCACGGTCTACGGGGATCACCAGCGTTTCGTCGACACCTACTTCAAGACCTACCCCGGCAACTATTTCACGGGTGACGGTGCACGCCGCGACGAGGACGGTTACTACTGGATCACCGGCCGCGTGGACGATGTCATCAACGTGTCGGGCCACCGCATCGGTACGGCGGAAGTCGAGAGCGCGCTGGTGGCCAACCACAAGGTGGCGGAGGCCGCGGTGGTCGGCTGCCACCACGACATCAAGGGTCAGGGCATCTACGCTTACGTAACCCTGGTCGCCGGCGAGAACGGCAGCGACGAGCTTCGCAAGGAGCTGATCGCCGGCGTACGCAAGGAGATCGGTCCGATCGCCGCCCCGGATTACCTGCAGTGGGCACCCGGACTGCCGAAGACACGTTCGGGCAAGATCATGCGCCGCATCCTGCGCAAGATCGCCGAGAACCAGCCCGACCAGTTGGGCGACATCTCGACGCTCGCCGATCCTTCGGTAGTGAAGAGTCTGGTGGAAGAACGACTGATCAAGTAGCTCCCCATGTCCGATGTCCTGATCGCCGATGACCATCCGCTGTTCCGCGATGCCCTGCAGCGCGCGGTCCTGGCTGCCTTGCCCGATGCGACGGTGCACACGGCGGACAGCGTGCCGGCGTTGTTCACGCTGATCGAGTCGCTGCCCGACGCCGATCTGCTGTTGATGGACCTGCACATGCCGGGCGCGCGTGGCTACTCCGCGCTCGCCCATATTCGTGGGCAGTATCCGGGATTGCCGACGATCGTCGTCTCCGGGCATGAGGAAGCGCAGGTCGCCAGGCGCGCGCTCGCGCATGGCGCGTCTGCCTACATACCGAAGTCGGCGGCGGTGGACGATATCGTCGAGGCCGTGCGCGCCGTGCTCGATGGCGACGTGTGGCTACCGCACAAACTGGTCGGCGGTAACGTGGAGCTAAGACCGGATGAGGCCGATGTTGCCGCACGCGTCGCATCACTCACGCCGCAGCAGTTCCGCGTGCTCAACATGATCGCCGAGGGCCTGCTCAACAAGCAGATCGCCTACGAGCTCACCGTGTCCGAGGCAACGGTGAAAGCACACATGACCGCGATCATGCGCAAGCTCGGCGTATCCAACCGCACCCAGGTCGCGCTCGCCGCAAGCCACCTCGACGTCGAGAGGGAAGCCTTTCCCACGAGCACGCCCGACGCCTGATCCGCGTTGCACGTGATTCATGATTCCGACCAAGCGATTGCCGATCGCTATGCCGCATGCGTACCCGTGCGCTTGGCCAGGGCCACCAGCAGCGCACGCAATGCCGCGGGTCTTACCGGCTTGTGCAACAACGGATAACCCAGGGCGCGCGCGCGCTGTTTCAGCTCCGTGCTCCCATCCGCCGTAACCATGGCCGCGGGCGGGATGCTGCCCAGTTTCTCCGCGAGGAAACTCAGCGCCTCGAGTCCATCGACATCGTCGGTCAGGTGATAGTCGGCAAGGATCAGGTCGACATGCGTGGTCGACAACGTATGCAATGCGCCGCCGACGTCCACCGCCACGCGGCAGTCGACACCCCAGCGGCCGAGCAACGCCTTCATGCCTTCGAGAATGGTTTCGTCGTTGTCGATGCAAAGCACGGTCAACGGCAGTTGTTCGCCGCCACCGGGCCGGGCCATTGCCGGCGCACGCTTGCGCGACACTGGTGCCGTCCGCGGAACGGAAATACTGAAGCAGCTTCCGCGGCCCACGCGCGATCGCAGTGCCAGGCGATGATGGAGAATGCCGGCGAGACGATCGCAGATGGAAAGACCCAGGCCGAGGCCTTTCTCGCCCCAGGGCGAAGGACGCTCCAGTCGCTGGAATTCACCGAAGACGCGTGCCTGCTGTTCGGTGGCGATACCCGGACCCGTGTCCCACACTTCGATGCGGATCTCATCCCCATGCCTGCGCGCACCGAGCAAGACGCCACCGGCACGCGTGTAACGCAAGGCATTGGAGAGAAAGTTGGCAACGATGCGACGAAGCAACTGCGCGTCCGAGCGAACCGACAGCGTCGTCGGCACGACGTGCAGCGAAAGCCCTCGTTGCTCGGCAACCACCGCGAATTGTTGCCGCAACGAATCGAACAGATCGGCGAGCGCGAACGGCGCGACCTCGGGCCGATAGCTACCTGCGTCCAGTCGCGATACGTCGAGCAGGGCATCGAGCAGGTCTTCCGCCGCGCGGAACGAGGCATCGATGCGCTCGGCGAGCTGCGCCGCCTCGGCATCGAGCCCCGGGTGTTGGCGCAAGGCCGACGTGAATAGCCGGGCGGCATTCAAGGGTTGCAGAAGATCGTGACTCGCAGCGGCGAGGAAGCGTGTCTTCGAAGCGTTCGCTGCCTCGGCTTCGCGACGCGCGATCGCCGTCGCGTTCAGGGCTTCGGAAAGTTCGGCGGTACGTACGTCGACGCGCTGCTCCAGTGTTTCGTTCGCGTCGATCAGTGCCTGCTCGACGGACTTGTAGGCGGTGACGTCGGTGAACGTCGTGACGAAGCCGCCACCCGGGAGCGCGCGGCCGCGCATTTCGATGACGGTGCCGTCGGGGCGAATGCGCTGGAACACATGTGGCGAGCCCGCGCGCATGTAACGAATGCGCTTGCCCACGTGCTCGTCCACCTCGCCGGGGCCGCATTCGCCATGTTCCGCATTCCAGCGGATGAGGTCGGCGACCGGCAGGCCGACATACACCATGCCTTCCGGGTAATCGAACAGTTCGACGTAGCGGCGGTTCCAGGCGACGAGTCGCATCTCGCCGTCGACCACGCTGATCCCTTGCGAGACGTTCTCCAACGTCGTCGAGAGCAACTCGCGATTGAAACGGAGTTCCTGCGACGCTTCGTCCATCAAGGCCATGGCTTCGGCGATGTCGAGCCCCGTGCCGGACAACGCGCCCATGAGGATGCGACGGGCACTTGCCGCGCCGACGGCGCTTGCCAGGAGGCGTTCGGTGAACTGGATGAGCGGACGGTCTGCCGAGTCCGCGGCGTTGAGCGCGACGCCGTGACGCTCGCCGTACTCGCTGAATGCTCGGGCGGTGACACGATCGCCGACGATGCGGCCGGCGATGGTACCGAGATCGCGCACGGTGACGCGGCCGCGCCAATCGCCGGCACCGGTGACGCTGCGTACGTAGGGGTCGACGAACAGTGCGGCATGCAGACGCTCGGCCACGCTCGGGCGGAATCGCAACGATATGAAGACGAGGCACGCGACATTGAACAGCAGCGACCAGAACGTACCGTGCGTTACCGGCTCCCATCCGCTTAGATGGAAGAGTTCGTTCGGCTTGAGCCAGCTCATGCCGAACGGGCCGTTGTCCACCCAGCCGCTACTCAGCCAACCGGCGCGTGTCATCGCTGGCAGCAGCAGGGTATAGGCCCAGACGCCGAAACCCGCGAGCAATCCCACGTAGACACCGACCCGGCTCGCCCCGCGCCAGTACAGCGCGGAGACGATCGCCGGTGCGAACTGCGCTACCGCCGCGAAGGAGAGTAGTCCGGTCGCGGCGAGATTCTCCGCGTTGGCGATGATGCGGTAGTAGACGTAGGCGAGTGCGGCAAGCGCCACGATCGAGATGCGCCGCACGAGCAGCACGATGCTCGACAGATCGCCACGGCGCTCGAGGTCGAGTCGACGTATGCGCAGCAACGCCGGCATGACCAGGTCGTTGCTGATCATCGTCGCCAGGGCGACGGCGGCGACGATGACCATGCCGGTCGCCGCGGAGAAGCCGCCGACGAAGGCGAGCAGGGCGATACCGCTGTCTCCCAGCGCGATCGGCAGGTTCAGCACCCACGCGTCGACATGCCCCTGGGTAACTCTGGGAATGCCCAGGCCAGCACTGACGATCGGCAGTACGGCAGCGGAGATGAGCAGCATGTACAACGGGAACAGCCAGCGCGCTTTGCGCAGGTCGCGCGGATCCTCGCACTCCACCACGCCGATCTGAAACTGGCGAGGAAGACAGAACATGGCGCAGAAGGCGAGCAGGGTCTGCGCGACGAAGCCGGGCGGCATGCTGCCTTTCTCCAGCTGCAACACCGGCGCATGCAGCGTCTGCGCGAGGCCGGGGCCGTGCAGGTATGCGTACACGCCGATCGCGACGAAGGCCAGCAGCTTGACCAGCGACTCCGCGGCTACCGCCAGCATCAGGCCATGATGGTGTTCGGTGGCGTCGATATTGCGGGTACCGAACAGGATGGCGAAGACGGCCAGCAGCGCCGCGCACCACAGCGCCGTGTCGCCGAACCACCACGCGGAATTGCCCGCGCCCAGGACGGCGAAAGACATCGCGACGGCTTTGAACTGCAGCGCGATGTACGGGATGATCGCCACCACGGCGATCACCGCGACCAGGGCGGCCAGGCCATGCGATTTACCGAAGCGCGCGGCGATGAAGTCGGCGATGGAGGTGATGTTGCGCTGGCGAGCCACGAGCACCAGGCGCTCGAGCAGACCGAAACCGAAGACGAACAGCAGCAGCGGGCCCAGATAGATCGGCAGGTAGGCGAGACCGGAGCGGGCCGCGGTACCGACCGCACCGTAGAACGTCCAGGAGGAGCAGTAGACGGCGAGGGCAAGGCTGTAGACCAGCGGTCGCAACCTGGGCTGGCGAGGGTAGAGCGGCCGACGGTCGCCAACGTAGGCAATGGCGAACAGCATGCCGACGTAAGCAAGCGCCACCAGCAGCAAAAGCCAGCCCGCAATCACGATAAGTGCTCCCCATTCGGCACAGTTCCGATTCTAGGGCCTCGCGCGGCGACTTGCAGGATTACCGTCGGCAAAGCAGCATGCGCGCATGAGTTCACTCGTTCCTGACCTTCCCACGCTGGCTGACGACGAGATCCACGTGTGGCAAATTCCGTGGACCGCCGGCGCCGGCGAGCAGCTCTTCGTGTCCCTGCTGGCGAACTACGCCGGGCCGGATGTACCCCCCGTGGCGCGTGGTGAACATGGCAAGCCGTATTTCCCGGCGCCGTTCGGTGGGCTGGGATTCAACTGGTCGCACAGCGGCGACAGGGCGTTGTTTGCGATCGGGCGGGGCGACGAGGGTTTCGAGCTGGGCGTGGACGTCGAGCGCGTACGTCCACGCCCGCGCGCGCTGGAGCTCGCACGACGTTTCTTTGCAGCCGATGAGGCAGCCATGCTCGCGTCGCTACCCGGCGACGCACAGCTGAATGCGTTTCTCCGTCTGTGGACCGCCAAGGAGGCCGTGTTGAAGGCCAATGGCGGCGGGCTTTCGTACGGCTTGCATCGCGTGGCATTCGAGATCGACGACAAGGCGGTCAAGGCCGTCGCTTTCGATGGTGAGATCGCGCCGTCATCGGCCTGGCGTATCGAGCCCCTGGACCTTGGCCTGGACTGCGTCGCGGCTGTCGCCTGGCGAGGTCGAGCACGGACGATCCGGGTCTTCACATATGCACTTTGAACCTTTTCTCAGTGGGGCGTGTCTGACGTTCTGTGAGTGCGCGTGTGTGGTGAGCCGTGCGCCAGACGGAGTTGGCGCGTTATGCTGGGACGACAGTCATTACGCACGTCGCGTTGGCGACGTGCGTTTTTTTATGGATAGACGATGACCCTACTGAGCGTAAACCTGAACAAGATCGCGGTGCTGCGCAATTCGCGCGGCGGCAGCGAACCGGATATCGCGACGGCGGCCAACACCTGCATCGACGCCGGTTGCGGCGGCCTCACCGTTCACCCGCGGCCGGACATGCGTCATGTCACCCCGGGCGATGTGCGCACGCTTGCGGGCTTGCTGCGCGGCCGTGTCGAATACAACATCGAAGGCAATCCCTTCGCCGGGCCGCGCGGTGCCTATCCGGGCCTGATCGAACTGGCTCGGGAAGTACGGCCGACTCAGGTCACGCTCGTACCGGACGGCGACGGCCAGATCACCTCCGATCACGGGTTCGACCTGACCAAGGACATCGAGATCCTGAAGCCCGTCGTCGCCGCGTTCCGCGAGCTCGGTTGCCGCGTCAGCGTCTTCGTCGACGCGGGTGGCGAAGGCTTCGCCGAGGCTGCCGCGATCGGCGTCCAGCGCATCGAGCTTTACACCGGCCCGTATGCCGAGGCTTTTGCCGAAGGCGATGCGCGCAAGGAACTCGCTTCGTTCGCGGACACCGCGCAGAGGGCACAGAAAGCGGGGCTCGCGGTGAACGCCGGACACGATCTGAGCCAGGCCAACCTGGGTACCTTCAAGTCGGCTATTCCAGGCCTGGCCGAGGTGTCGATCGGTCACGCACTGATCGGCGAGGCCCTCTACGAGGGGCTGTCCAAGACGGTGAAGAACTACCTCGAGATCCTTTCCTGAGCCGGCACCCCAGGAGCGAAACCCTGCCGTGTAGGAGCCGATTCATCGGCGATCCCGCGGCTGCAGCGTAGAACCCCGCGAGCACCCATTTGCCGATCAATCGGCTCCTGCAAGGAGCGCGGTGCCTACGTCGGGAGTCTCTTGAAACACAAAAAAAACCCCGCCGAAGCGGGGTTTTTCAGATCTTACCGGACGACTTCGATCAATTCGAGTTAACGAAACCGATCTTGGTCAGGCCCTGGCCCTTGGCGTCGGAAAGCACGCGTGCCACGACCTCGTACTGAGCCGCGTCATCCGCGTCGATCTGCAGTTCCGGCTGGTTCGACTGCTGGGCGATGACCGCGATCTGAGCCTTGAGGCCCAGTTCGTCAACCGGCGTATCGTTCCAATAGAGCGAGCCATCCTGGCGAATCTGCAAACGGACGGGATCCGGCGGATTCTCTGGGTTGACAACGTTCGGATTCGGCTGCGGAAGATCGATCTTGATCTTATGCGACAGCATCGGAGCCGTGATCATGAAGATGATGAGAAGCACCAGCATGACGTCGACGAGCGGCGTCACGTTGATGTCGGCCATCGGGCCACCAGAGTTGCCTGAGGAGAATGCCATGTTCGTTACTCCTTACCGGTCGACATAAAGCCGACGTGGACCATGCCGGCGTCTTTCGCATCGCCGAGGATCTTCTTGACCACTTTGTACTCAGTGGTGCGATCCGCACGGATCTGGAGCTCCGGCTGCGGCGACTTCGCCGCCGCAACCGCGAACTGTGCTTTCAGCTCAGCCTCGCTGACTTCGCCGTCATTGAGGAAGTACGTACCGTCCGGCTTGACCGCGAGATCCATCGGCTCGACCGGGGTGTCATCCTTAACGTTCGGATTAGCCTTCGGCAGATCGATCTGGACCTTATGGGACATCAGGGGAGCCGTGATCATGAAGATGATCAGCAGAACCAGCATCACGTCGACGAGCGGCGTGACGTTGATTTCCGACATCGGTCCGCCACTGTTGCCCCCGCTACTCATAGCCATGGGTCAATTCCTCACTTCTTGACGGAGACGACCGGACCCGAGCCTTCGACGCGGGCACCCGTGGCGAAGAAGTCGTGCAGGTCATGCGCGAATTCGTCGAACTGGGCGTAGGTCAGGCGGTTCGAGCGCATGAAGAAGTTGTACGCAAGCACGGCCGGGATAGCGGTGAACAGACCGAACGCGGTCATGATCAGAGCTTCACCGACGGGGCCAGCGACCTTATCCATCGACGCGGAACCGGAGGCGGCGATACCGATAAGTGCGTGGTAGATACCCCACACCGTACCGAGAAGACCGATGAACGGTGCCGACGAACCGACCGTAGCGAGCAGGGTCAGGCCGCCTTCCAGACGCAGGCTCTCGCGAGCAACAGCCTGGCGCAGGGCGCGATCGATGAATTCCGAACGCGACAGGGTCTCGGCGAGGCGACCACCGGCAGCTGCCTGGTGGTGAGCGACGGCCGAAGCGGCGTCGAGTGCGATCTTCGAGAACGGTTCGCCCTTCGGCTGCTCTTCGAGCACGCGAATGGCTTCCTGCGTCGACGCGGTGTTCCAGAAGCCCTGGATAACCTTGTCGGCGCGCGAACGCACCATGCTGTTACGGATGAAGTTGGCGACGATGAAGTACCACGAGAGCACGGACATCGCGACCAGCACCACGAACACAATCCAACCGAGGAAGTCGAAGTTGTGGATCAGGTGGTCGAAGCCCATCTGCTTGAGGGCATCGGCGTTGGAGTTTTGACCTGGATTAGCAGGCTGAGCGGAGGTGTCTTGCAACATAACGCTACCCTTGGGAAGTCAAGCGTGAACTTAATAGCTGTAAGTGAGGACTTACAGCTGGTTTAGGTTGAACGTAACGGGGACACGTGCATAGCCTTCGACGGCAGCACCGCCTCGCTTGCCCGGGTTGAATTTCCAATTCCTGGCGGCGTCTTCTGCTGCCTTGTCCAATTCGCGGAAACCGCTCGACTGGTCGACCTTGATGTCCTTCGGCGAACCGTCGACACCTACGAGGACCAGAAGTACCACCGTACCTTCATGCCGCTGACGAACCGCCTGCGGCGGATACTTTGGCGGGTTACGCTGACGGTACGACAGATTTTCGCTAGGCGCGATATCCGCAGGCGGTGCAGGCGGCGCGGGAGGCGCCGGCGGCGGAGCCGGAACGGGATTCGAAGACGCCTCGTCTACTGCCGGCGGCGGCGGAGCCGGCGGCGGCGGTGTCGGTGGCGGTTTCACCTGCTGAATGATTTTCGGCGGCGGTTGCTTTGGGGGCTCCGGCGGCGGCGGGGGGGGCGGCGGGGGCGGCGGCGGCGGTTCGATGAAATCGACTTGAACCACCTTCTCCTTCTGCTTTTCCTGCGACTTCGGCGGCGCCATGGGCGCGACCAGCAGCAGGAAGGCGAACGAGTGCAGGGCGATGGCTACTGCCAACGCGCTGGTGCGCCCCCAACTAAACGGCGCTTGGCCGGTTGATTCGTTACTTGAGGCCATCAGTCACTATCAAGAGCTAATCAAGCGGAAGTGAACCCGCACTGCTCTTCCGGCGTTCGGCGATTGACATACCGAAAACGCTGGTTTCTGCAAGCGGAAAGATAAGCAAATTACACCAGCATATGGCATTTGTATAGCACCTGAAGGGAAGAACGATGACTATCCCTTCCGGTACTTTACAAAGGCTTACTTGGTGTTCTCTGCCTTGTTCAACCAGGCGTTGGCCTTGGCAGACGTTTCAGGATCCTGAGCCGCGAGCTTCATGTCCGCGATCGCACCCTGCTTGTTCTTCTGACCACGCTTGGCTTCCGCGCGCACCATATAGGCAGTGCCTTTATGCTGAACGCCCTTGCTGATGGCATCCGTCGCCGACTTCTCGGCGGCGGCGTATTGATTCTTCTGGAGCTGCAGGCGCGCCACGCTGAGCGCGACGGAGCCATCGGTCGCGAGCGGTGCCGCCTTCTGGTACGCAGCGAGCGCACCCGCCTCGTCGCCGCCGGTAATCGCGGCGTCGCCCTGGAGCTTGTAAACCTCGGCCGAGGGCTTGATCGCGCCCTTGGCAAGACCGTCGGCAAGCACGGCCTCTGCCTTCTTGGCGTTGCCGTCCTGACGCTCGGAGTGTTCCTGCCCGTCGATCAGGTAGACCTTGGCGAGATTCACGTAGAGCTTGCCGCCGTTCTCGTCGTTGTGGAACGCACCGGCGGCGCGGCCCTTCTCGAGCAGCGCGATCGCTTCCGGATACTTCTGCGCCTGGATCAGCGAGGACGCGGCGTTCTGCATGGCCGTCGGGTCGTTCGGGTTCTTCGCCAGTTCGGCCGATGCGAGGTCGGCGGCCTTGTCGCCCTGGCCGGTCTCGGCGTAGCTGGCGGCGAGGATCTGGGTCCACGATGCCTGCGGCTTCGCATCCGGCATCGACTGCGCCTTGGTGATGGCGGCGATGGCTTCCGGATACTTCTCGAGGCGATAGTCGATATTGCCTTCGAGGCCGTAGGAGTCGGCGGTTTCCTTCTTGCCCTGATCGCGCCACTCATGCAGCGACTGCAGGGCCGGAGCGTACTGCTCGTCGGCGACGAGGAACTGGGTGTACATGTACTTCAGCTGGAAGTACGTGTCGTTCGGCATGACGCCGATGTCGAGGGCCTGCTTGAGCGTGGTGATCGCGCCCTTGATGTCGCCGTCGTTGTATTTCATGTTGGCCAGGCCCTGAAGGGCGAGCGCCTGCGCGTACTTGCTGCTCGTGCCCGAACCATCGGCGAGCGGCTGCAGGATCTGCTGCGCCTTTTCCTTGTCGCCATTGTTGGCGGCATCGAGGCCTTCGTTCAGGGCCTTCTGGTCCTTCTCGCTCTTCAGGTCGAGCTTGGGTTCCGTCCGGGTGGCATTCGGATACAGCGCCTCTTTCTTATCCTTGGGCGCACTGTCTTTCGCGACGACAGCGCCACTGGCAAGGGAAAGTGCGATCGCAGTAGCGAGCGCCATCTTGATCAAGGAACCCTGTTTCATTGACTGACCTCTGTTGAAGGAGTCGTCGCACAGTGACGTGCTCCGGGGGACTACAGAGGTTAACCCGATTCTATTCCTAAGAACAAGTCGCAGCGCCGCAAAAAATAAGAGTCAAAACAATGACTTGTTATATGAATGTTGGCGCTTACGAAATTAGACCAACTTTCGGCCCTTGAAATCGGGGTTTCCGTCCCACCTCATATCGGGTTGGGCAGGGCGAAGCGAACTTACAATTCGCGCGCGTATGGAGCAAAAAAACGCCCGGGCGCGACGCGACCGGGCGTTTTTTCCTACATGGACGTAGACCGCTGTCCGATACGTATCAGACGTCGAGGTTGGACGCCTTCAGCGCGTTCGCTTCGATGAAGTCGCGGCGCGGTTCGACGGCCTCGCCCATCAGCATCGAGAACATCTGGTCCGCGGCCACGGCGTCTTCCACACCGACCTGGAGCATACGGCGGGTTTCCGGATTCACCGTGGTCTCCCACAGCTGCTCCGGATTCATTTCACCCAGACCCTTGAATCGCTGGATGGTACGGCCCTTCTTCGCTTCGTCGAGCAACCAGGTGCGGATGTCGGAGAAGCTGAGCACGCCACGCGAACCGTTGCCGCGACGAACCACGGCGCCCGGCTGCAGCTTGAGCTCTGCCAGCTGCTGCGCGATGGACAGAATGGCGCGGAACTCGACCCCGCCGAAGAACGACTGCGGCATGATCCAGATGTGGCTGAGGCCATGCTGCATACGTTCGACTTCGATCGCCGCGCCCTGCTCGTTCAGTGCCGGGCGGAAACGCAGCGTGTAGGTCGGCTTGCCGAGACCGCTCGCGCTGAGGCGCTTGGCCAGGCCATCCAACCAGCCCTGCATGAGGGCTGCGTCAGTCCATGCTGCGTCGACCATCGGCGCATGCTCCAGCATCGCCGTGAGCGAGGCCACGTCGAAGCGATGGCTCAGGCGAGCGATCTGGTCGAGGGCCGTCTGGTAGTCGTGCAGCAGCTTCTCGAGGGCTTCGCCACCGATAGCCGGCGCACCTTCCTCCGGAAACAGGGAAGCATTGTCGACAGCGCTGGAGATGAGGTAATCGTTGAGGACGGCGTCGTCCTTGATGTACATCTCCTGCTTGCCCTGCTTCACCTTGTACAGCGGCGGCAGGCCGATGTAGACGTGGCCGCGCTGGATCAGCTCGGGCATCTGGCGGTAGAAGAAGGTGAGCAGCAGTGTGCGGATGTGGGAGCCGTCCACGTCCGCATCGGTCATGATGATGATGCGGTGGTAACGCAGCTTGTCCGGGTTGTACTCGTCCTTGCCGATGCCCGTGCCGAGCGCGGTAATCAGCGTGCCCACTTCGGCGGACGAGATCATCTTGTCGAAGCGCGCCTTCTCGACGTTGAGGATCTTTCCCTTCAACGGCAGCACGGCCTGGGTACGACGGTTACGGCCCTGCTTGGCCGAGCCACCGGCGGAGTCACCCTCGACCAGGAAGAGCTCGGACAGCGCCGGATCCTTCTCCTGGCAGTCGGCGAGCTTGCCCGGCAGACCGGCGATATCCAGGGCACCCTTGCGGCGAGTCATCTCGCGCGCCTTGCGGGCGGCGTCGCGGGCACGGGCCGCGTCCACGGCTTTGCCGGCGATGGCCTTGCTCTCGCCCGGATGCTCCAGCAGGAACGTGGCCAGCTTGTCGTTGATGACCTGCTCGACCGCGGTCTTCACTTCGCTGGAGACCAGTTTGTCCTTGGTCTGCGAGGAGAACTTCGGGTCGGGCACCTTGACCGACAGGACCGCGATCATGCCTTCGCGCATGTCGTCGCCGGACAGGGCGACCTTGGCGTTCTTGGCCAGGCCTTCCTTCTCGATGTAGTTCTGCAGCGTGCGCGTCAGCGCCGCGCGGAAACCGGTGAGGTGGGTACCACCGTCGCGCTGCGGGATGTTGTTGGTGAAGCAGAACATCGTTTCCTGGTACGCGTCCGTCCACTGCATGGCCACTTCGACCGTGATGCCTTCGCTCTCGGAGCTGAAGCTGATCACGTTGGGGTGCAGGGGATTCTTCAGTTGGGACAGATGCTGCACGAAGGACTTGATGCCGCCTTCGTAGGCGAAGATGTCCTTGCGCTCGTTGCGCTCGTCGACCAGCTCGATCGTGACACCGGAGTTGAGGAAGGCCAGCTCGCGCAGGCGTTTCGCCAGGATGTCGTAGTGGAACTCGATGTTGTTGGTGAACGTCTGCGCGCTGGGCAGGAAGCGAACCATGGTGCCGCGACGGTTGGTGTCGCCGAACACGGAGATCGGAGCCACCGGGTCGCCATGGGCGTACTCCTGGCGGTTTTCCTTGCCGTCACGCCAGATGGTCAGCCACAGCTTTTCGCTCAGGGCGTTGACCACGGAGACGCCGACGCCGTGGAGGCCGCCAGACACCTTGTACGAATTCGCATCGAACTTGCCGCCGGCGTGGAGCACGGTCATGACGACTTCCGCCGTCGACCTGCCCTCTTCCGGGTGGATTTCCACGGGAATGCCGCGGCCGTTATCGGCCACGCTGACCGAGCCATCCTGGTGGATGACGACCGTGACGTAGTCGCAATAGCCGGCCAGCGCCTCGTCGATGGCGTTATCGACGACTTCGAAGACCATGTGATGCAGACCGGTGCCATCGTCGGTGTCGCCGATGTACATGCCGGGGCGCTTACGGACGGCATCCAGTCCCTTGAGGACCTTGATGCTGCCGGAGTCGTAGGCGTTCGAATTGGTCGGATCGAGAGGTTCGTTCATGCGATGCCTGGTGATGGCGCAGGTTTCGGTCCCTGGCGGCGCGGACGCGCTGGGGACAGTCGGTCGATTATAGCAAAGCCGAGACGGCACCCTGTTCCACGTGGAACACAGTGACGGGCTGATCGATGAGGGCGGACGGGATCTCGGTTCCCGTCACAAAGACCTGGACGTCACGGCCGAGAAGCTGCGCGACGACCCACTCTTGATGGGTACGATCGAGCTCGGATGCAAGGTCGTCGAGGCAGACCACAGGCCATTCTCCGCGGATTTCCGCGTGCAACGAGGCCTGTCCCAGCAGGCACGCCAACGCGCAGAGTTTCTCCTGGCCACGAGAAAGATGTGCGCGCAGCGGAGCGTGCTCAAAGCCGACCGTGAAGTCGGCGCGATGCGGACCGACCGTGGTATGGCCACGTCCCAGGTCGCGCTGCCGGCGCTCTGCCAGCGTGGTCAGGAGGTTGGCGGCTTCGTCCCAGCCTGGTTTGTATCGGAGGGTGAATTCGCCCAACTCCGGAAGGACGTTTCCCATGAAACCCTGGATGTGAGGGAGAAGTCGGTCGATATAGTCCCGCCGGAACCCGGTTATGGCCTCTCCCGCCCCCGCGAGCTCCGATTCCCACGGTTCTATGAGACTCGATTCCACGAACACGCCTTGTCGAAGTAAGGCGTTCCGCTGCTTGAGGGCTCGCTGGTAACGACGCCACTGGCCGACGAAGGAATGTTCCACGTGGAACAGGCCCCAATCCAGATAACGACGGCGCTCGTCCGACGCTCCCGCAATCAGGTCGTGGGAGCCAGGTTCGAAACAGACCACGGCGCACTCCTGCACCAGCGCACCGAGCGAGGCTGCCGTGTCACCATCGACGCGGGCAACCCACCGGCCGCTTTCACGGCCCAGGCCGAGGCGCCGGATACGCCCATCATCCGAATGCACTTCGGCAAACACCGAGAGCGCGGCAGCGCCCCGCTTCAGCAGGACATCTCGCGAACCGGCCCGAAACGAGCGTCCGTGCGACAACAGGTAAGCCGCTTCCAGCACGCTGGTCTTGCCGGCGCCATTGGCGCCGACAAAGACGTTGATTCCCGCAGCAGGCGACAGCGTTACCCCATCCAGGCAACGAAGACCGGCAATTCTCAGCGACTCGAACTTCATGCCAAACGCGTCCCTATCCAAAACGAACGACGCCGGGGTGTCGAAGACATCCCCGGCGTCGTGGGCCGAACTCTAGCCTGCCTTGCCGTCAGAGGCGAAGCGGCATCACCACATGGCGAGCTTCATCATTGCCCTCTTCCTGAAGAAGACAGCTGGACTGAGCGTCGCGCAGGTTGATCCGCACTTTGTCACCGCGCAGCGCGCTCAACGCATCGAGCAGATAGCCCACGTTGAAACCCACGGCGAGGTCTTCGACCACGGTTTCGGCTTCGACTTCTTCCTGCGCCTCTTCCTGCTCAGGGTTGTGCGCGACGATCTTGATGCGACCCGGCGTCAGCTCGAGCTTTACACCGCGGTACTTTTCGTTCGACAGGATCGCCGCGCGCTGCAGGGCGCTTTTCAGCACATCGCGCTCGATCGTTGCCGACTTGTCCGCACCGAGCGGTATGACTGCTTCGTAATCCGGGAAACGGCCGTCGATCAGCTTCGAGGTGAACACCACGCCACCGCGACGAACGCGGAGATGGTTTCGGCCGAACTCCAGCTCCACCATGCCCTCACCCGATTCGAACAGGCCAATCAGTTCATTCACGCCCTTGCGGGGAATGATGATCTGGCGCCGAGCCGTCACCGAGCTCTCCAGCTTGGTTTCCTTCAACGCCAGGCGGTGTCCGTCGGTGGCTACGCAGCGCAGCGTGTGCTCCTGGAGATCCAGCAGCATGCCGTTGAGGTAATAGCGAACGTCCTGGTTCGCCATGGCGAAGGCCGTACGGTCCATCAGGTCGCGTAGGACTTCTTCCGGCAGCGAGACGCGTTCGACCAGCTCGATCTCGTCGACGACCGGAAACTCCGTGGCCGGCAGCGTGGCCAGCGTGAAGCGGCTGCGGCCCGCGTTCACCGCGATGCGTTCGCCGTTGAGCTTGACGTCGATCTTTGCGCCGTCGGGCAGCGCACGAACGATGTCGAACAGTTTGCGAGCCGGAATCGTGATTTCGCCATCCTGGACCGCGTCGGCGGCCGTGGTGGCGACCATCTCGACTTCGAGGTCGGTGCCGGTGAACGAGACCTCGCTACCGGAGGCGCGAACCAGAAGGTTGGCCAGTACGGGCAGGGTCTGACGACGTTCGACGACGCCTACCACTTGCTGCAGAGGTTTGAGCAGAACTTCCCTCTGGATGCTGAATTGCATGCGCCCCTTCTCCTGCTTTTAAGTTTTTAAGATTTTATAGTGGTTGTAGTAGGGCCGGTGGATATCTGGAGAAGCCTGAATTTCTATTGTTTTTCAGATGCTTACTGTTTGATATCGACTTAGCCCGACAGGCGCTTTCATGTGGGTGGCTTGTGGATAACTTCGAGGGTCAAAACCATCCTCCGTCCATCCACCTATTATCCACAGGTTCTCAGCCCGTCAATATACGGATGAGCTGTTCCCAGTCCTGACGCATGCGCACGTCCTTTTCGCAGAAACCGCGGATGGTTCGGCAGGCATGGAGCACCGTCGTATGGTCGCGACCGCCAAACGCCTCACCGATCTCCGGAAGGCTGTGGTCGGTCAGTTCCTTGGACAGCGCCATGGCTACTTGCCGGGGACGCGCCAGGGAGCGCACACGGCGTTTGGAGAGCAGATCGGACAGACGTACCTGATAGTAGTCGGCCACCATCTTCTGGATGTTGGGCACGGTGACCGCCTGTGCGTGCGTATTCAGCAGGTCGCGCAGGGTTTCCTCCGCGAAGTCGGTCGTAATCGGCTTACGGTAGAAGTTGGCCCGAGCCGCCAGCGTGTTGAGCGCGCCCTCGAGGTCGCGCACGTTGGAGCGAATGCGCTTGGCCAGCAGCATCGCCACATCTTCGGACACCTCCATGCCCTTGTCGGCTGCCTTGGACAGCAGGATCGCCGCACGCGTCTCGAAGTCCGGCGGCTCGATCGCCACCGACAAACCCCAGCCGAGGCGCGACTTGAGGCGTGGCTCGAGCTTGTCCAGTTCCTTCGGATAGCGGTCGCAGGTGAGGATGATCTGCTGCTTCGCTTCGAACAGCGCATTGAACGTGTGGAAGAACTCTTCCTGCGTGGTGTCCTTGCCGGCGAAGAACTGGATGTCGTCGATCAGCAGCGCATCCACGGTACGGAAGCGACGCTTGAACTCGTCCATGTTCTTCTGCTGCAGGGCCTTCACCATGCCGCTGACGAACTGTTCGGAGCGCAGGTAGAGCACCTTCGCGTCCGGGTTGTTCTGCATGAGCAGGTTGCCGGCCGCGTGCATGAGATGGGTCTTACCCAGGCCGGTGCCGCCATAAAGCAGCAACGGGTTGTAGGCGCGGCCCGGATTCATCGCCACCTGCATCGCGGCGGCCTTGCCCAGCTGGTTCGACTTGCCTTCGACGAAGGTGTCGAACGTGTAGTGGGGGTCGAGGTTGTGCACGTGGGGCGCTTCGGGCGCGGCCTCGCGTGCGGGGCGCGCAGGCGCCGCCGCCGGGGACGACGCGACGGGCCGTTGCGGCGCAGGTCGACCGCCGGACGAGCCGACTTCCAGACTCACCGGCACCGGATGTCCGAGCAGGTGTTCGGAGATCGTCTGGATCTGTTTCAGGTATTCGTCGCGGACCGTGTCCAGCGAGTACGGGTTCGGGGCGTAGAGATGCAGCCCGCTGGCGTCTTCCCTGGCCTGCAACGGCATTAACCAGGTCTGGACGTCCTCGGCGCTCAATTCGCCTTCAAGACGCTCGAGACAGCGCCTCCAAAGATCACTCATCGGGTATTCTTGCCACAGAAAGGGCGCTTGCGCGCGGGGTGGACGACGAAGTCTACCAGCGTTCCGCTTCTACCTCGGGGTTCGCCTGGCGGCGCCTCCGCCGTTCTTCCGCGGCCAAGCGGTTGACACACCTGCGGAATGTCGGCCATACTTTCCGGCCATATTCATTCTTCACCCGGATTAAGAGTCATGAAGCGGACTTTCCAGCCCAGCAAGCTCAAGCGCGCCCGCACCCACGGCTTCCGCGCCCGCATGGCGACGGCCGATGGTCGCAAGATCCTGAACGCGCGTCGCGCGAAGGGTCGCAAGCGCCTGATCCCGTAATAGGTTCGCCTGTCGTGCGAGCCGCAGCCCTGCCGCGTGATGCGCGGCTACGCCGCGCCGCCGACTTCGCAGCATTGCGAACTGTCAGCGGTCGCCTCGGCGGCCGCTGTTTTCTTTTGCGCTTCGGAAACAACGACGTCGACACGGCGAGGCTTGGCCTGGCCATCTCCAAGCGCTGTTCCAAGCGCGCGGTCGACCGTAACCGGATCAAGCGCCTGGCGCGTGAGGCGTTTCGCCGTGCGCGCATCGCCCTCCCCCATGTCGACATTCTTGTCATGGCGCGCGACAGCGCGGTCAAAGAGACCGGCGAAGCCTTGCTGGCCGAACTCGACATGCTCCTGCGCAAGGTCCGGCCGTTGAAGCGCGAAGGCGCCGACGGCACAATCGCGCGTTGACCTTCTTCTCACCGTCGTCCCCGCCTCTCCCGGCCAGCTGGTCGAGGCGTCATCCGGATCTGGCCCTGCAATGAATCAAACGCGCACGCTCCTCTTCTTCGCGCTCATGTTCGTGGCGTATCTCTTGTGGACCGAGTGGGAGAAGGACTACGTCCACCCGCCCGCTCCTCCTGCGCCCACCGGCCAGACCACGGCTGGACAGCCTGGCGCCGATGCGGCCGTGCCGGGTGCGACGAGCCCCGCTGGCGTGCCGAACGAATCCGCGACCCCGGCCGACGGCAAGGCCGAGCTGATCACGCTGTCCAACGACCTGCTCCGCCTGACCATCGACACCCGTGGCGGCAGCATCGTCCGTTCGGAACTGCTGGCCTACCCGACCGAGCCGGAAACCAAGAAGAATCCGCATTCGCCGCCGGTCCGCCTGCTCGACGACGAAGGCGCGCATTTCTTCGCCGCCCAGGATGGCCTGGTCAGCAACACCGGCGCCGCGCCTGACCATCGTGCGCTGTTCCACGCCGAGAAGACCGAGAACGTTCTCGCCGATGGCCAGAAGTCGGTCAGCGTCGACCTGACCTGGACCGACCCGTCGGGCGTTAAGGTGGTCAAGCGCTACACCCTGAAGCGCACCGACTACGTGGTCGACCTCGACCAGCGCATCGAGAACGGTTCGAGCGCCGTGTGGAATGGCAACGCCTACCACCAGCTGCAGCGCGTGCCGGCTGAGAAGGTCAACTGGTTCAAGGCGTATACGGACCCCGCGCAGCACAGCTTCTTCGGTGCCGCGTGGTACAGCCCGGAAAGCAAGTTCGAGTCGCTGCCCTTCGTCGACTTCGCCAAGAAGCCGCTCAACCGCCAGATCACCGGTGGCTGGGTGAGCATGTTGCAGCATTACTTCTTCGTCGCCTGGATTCCCCCGGCGAACGAGGCAGTGACCTATAGCAGCAACATCGTCGACCCGAACTCCGCGACGCCGCGCTACCTCGTGCGCGCCTTCGGTCCAGCCATCCAGGTCGCCCCCGGCCAGTCGGCCGACAGCGTCGCGCGCCTGTATATCGGTCCGAAGCTGCAGGGCACGCTCGACGTCATCGCGCCGGGCCTCGAACTGACCAGCAACTACGGCTGGTTCACCATCATCGCCCAGCCGCTGCACTGGCTGCTTTCGCAGCTGCATGCGATCAGCGGCAACTGGGGCGTTGCGATCATCCTGCTCGTGCTGCTGATCAAGGCCGCGCTGTACAAGCTCACCGATGCGCAGTTCCGCTCCGGTGCGCGCATGCGCAAACTGCAGCCGCGCGTCGCCGCGCTCAAGGAGCGTTACGGCGACGATCGCATGAAGATGCAGCAGGCGATGATGGAGCTGTACAAGAAGGAGAAGGTGAATCCGATGGCGGGCTGCCTGCCCATCCTGATCACCTTCCCGATCTTCATCGGCCTGCTTCGCGTGCTGTCGGAATCCATCGAGCTGCGCCACGCGCCCTTCTTCGGCTGGATCCACGATCTGTCCGCGCCGGATCCCTTCTACGTGCTGCCGGTGCTGTACTTCATCGTGACGCTGCTCACCCAGCGCATGATGCCGACCGCCGGCATGGATCCGACGCAGGCCAAGATGATGAAGGTGATGCCGCTGATCTTCGGCGTCTTCTTCGCCTTCTTCCCGTCGGGTCTCGTGCTCTACTGGACGATCAACGGCGCGACCAGCCTGCTCCAGCAGTGGTACATCAACCGCAGCGTCGACCGGGCCGAGATCAAGGCCAAGACCGCCTGAAGGAAATGACACACGGCGCCGACACCATCGCAGCCATCGCCACCGGCGCGGGCGCGGCCGGGGTCGGCGCCGTTCGTGTGTCGGGGCCCCTGGTTCCCGCTATCGCCATGGCTTTCCTCGGTCGCGAGCCGACACCGCGGCATGCGCACTTCGCCGCGTTTCGCGACGGTCGTGCCGAGCTGATCGATCGCGGCATCCTGCTGCACTTTCCTGGTCCCGCGTCGTACACCGGCGAGCATGTGCTCGAGTTGCAAGGGCATGGCAGTGCCGTGCTTCTCGACGCCCTGCTTCGTCGTTGCATCGAACTCGGCGCGCGGCTCGCGCGCCCGGGCGAGTTCACCGAACGCGCCTTCCTCAACGGGAAACTCGATCTCGCCCAGGCGGAGGCCGTGGCCGACGTCGTTGCCGCCACGTCGGAGGCGAGTGCCCGCGCCGCGCTGCGCTCGATGGAAGGTGTCTTCTCGGCCCGCGTCGACGATCTTCTCGCCGAGATGATCGCGCTACGTGTGCATATCGAAGCGGCGATCGACTTTCCGGAAGAGGAGATCGATTTCCTTGCGGACCCGGCGATCGGCCAACAGCTCGCCTCACTGCGTACGAACCTCGACACCTTGCTCGTCGAAACGCGTCGAGGGGTTCGTCTCAACGATGGCATCACCGTCGCGATCGTCGGTCGTCCCAATGCCGGCAAGTCCAGCTTGATGAACGCACTCGCGGGACAGGAGCGCGCCATCGTGACCGACATCGCCGGTACGACGCGTGACGTGTTGCGGGAGTCGATCAGCATCGACGGCGTCACACTCGAACTGGCGGACACCGCGGGTCTTCGTGAATCGTCCGATGTCGTCGAACGCGAAGGTATACGACGAGCCCGCGCTCAGCTGGAGCGCTGCGACGTTGCCTTGCTGGTGACCGACGCCGAGCACGCGTCGTCCGACCTCGCCTTCTTCGAAGGTACACCCGCGCACGCTTCGCGCGTCGTCATCGTCAACAAGATCGACCTGGCGCGCACGGCCGCCCATGGCGAGGTGCGCGATGGGTACGCCACGCTATGGGTGTCGGCTCTCACCGGCGAGGGACTGGAGGCGCTGCGCACGATGTTGAAAGCGCTCGCCACGGCCGGTGCCGGCGATGGCGCCTTCAGCGCGCGTCGTCGGCACGTCGTCGCGCTCGAGTCGGTCCGCGAGCATCTGCTGCGTACGGCGGATGCCTTGCATGGCTCGCACGCCGGGGAGCTGGCGGCGGAAGAGCTGCGTCACGCCCAGCAGGCGCTGGGCGAGATCACCGGAACCTACTCGTCCGACGATCTACTCGGCGCGATCTTCAGTTCGTTCTGTATCGGCAAGTAGACCGCGGACGACGAATGGCAATCAGCAATCAAACGCCAGCGATACGCCTTAAGCGTTCGAGCACGATCGCCAGTCTTTCTACATGATCTTCACTCGGATGAAAGTGGCGGACGATGTTCGACGTGAATTGCGGATTCCCCAGCATGCCATCGATTTCGTCGCGAATGAATTCGGAAACGCCAGGTACTTCGGCATCGATCTCATCGGCCAGTTCCGCTCTGCCGTCGACGAGGTTCACGATATCTTCGATGTCGTGATGCATGAAATCGCCACCCCCGCGCCCATGAAATGACGTGATCTTTGTCGCCAGGAATAACGGTGCCGAGATGTGTCGAAGGTTCACCCCATTAGGAAGGCGTGTGGTCAAGGGCCGCCTTGCCGCATCTTCGTACCACTCGTTTGAGAACCCCAGAACATTTTCCTCGGTTGACATCACGTCCAGCACCAGCTCGCCTTTCGTGAAGCGGCAGATCACATCGCTGTTCTCATTATCACGAAAGCCAAGGTCGACGAGGCGATCCCGAAGATCGTAGTACTGGACCTTCGTGGTCACCTCGGCCACGACGTCAACATCGATCGTCTGTCTGATAGGAGGACGGGACCCGTCGGTGATCAAAAGGCCCACGGCACATCCACCAACAAGCACAAGTTCATTCATCAGGTCGCCCAGCGACGCCGCTACTAACTGGACTACCAAGAGATTGGGATCATTGTCGATCAAAGTAGGAGCTTCCTCAGTTCCACCGTCGCTATCTCTCTTTCGCGCGCGGCCCCAATGCGCAGGGCATCGACAAGCGTCAGGATGTCGTAGAGCTTTGGGTCAGCCAGACTGGCGGCGGGAACGGACTTGAAAAGTGGAACCAAGCTCGCGCCACGACGACTCCCCGTCGAGTGGGGCCACACGAACACATCCGCACCTTCCGAAAAGTACCTGGCAAGTGTTGGGCCGCCACCGGCGGTCGGAATGCCTCGCACGTCTGGACCTATTACTGCCGGGAAAGCTACGCGCACGCCTCCGATGAGAAAATCGAACGTTATCTGACCATCGACGAGAATCGTTCCAGAGTCCGCGCGGAGGAGCCCGGATTGAGTTGCTCTTTGCACCGCCGCGTGGACCTCTGAAGCGGACATCTCCAGCTGTTCGGCCAGGGCCGCATAGGGCAAGGACACACCCCTGGTGCACTGAAGTTTCAGGGCGACCAGAAGGTCCTGGGGTTTTAACGAAGGTTGCTTAAGAGCCATGCGGATGAAGGTACACGAAGCATTCACTATTCGCAAATGGCGAATACTTGGTAGAAATAGCACCGATGTTTGTAAGTGACTGACAAAAATGCGATACATTTATACTTCTAAAGCGGATCAACGTATACTATATTAAGTATTAGAATGAGTAAGCGGAGTAGGCCATGCAAGCTTCCACACGCAAGAAAAGTCCAAGATCGCCGTCCGTCGCCTTGGATGAGGCGTTGGAGCGTGCTCTCCGAGCCTACGACAGAGATCGGCTGCACGCCGCTCCTACCGAAGTATTTGCGCAGAACGTCGGGTATAAAGGCGCAAACAACGGAGCAGCCCTAGGAGTCCTGGCCTCGCTTCGGTATTACGGACTTGCGGAACGCCCCTCGGAGGGAATGTTGGCGTTGACGAAGGCTGTTGAGGACTACAGGTTTGCTCCTGAAGAGCACATGCGACAGTCGCTACTCAAGACCTTCCTGAGATCCCCGCCCTTGTATGACGAGCTGCTCTCGAAGTACGCAACAGGATTGCCATCCGATGCAAACCTCCGGTACGAACTCATCCAGCGGGGCTTCTCGCCATCAGGCGCAGAATCTGCGCTGACGGCGTTCAAGCGATCGGTTGAGTTCGCCGGGTACTTCGACCACGAGCGCGAAAGAGACGCCGCGATGGCGCAGATGAATCAACTCGCTGGCTGGCCTGAAAGCAATGCAGCCGCGCAGTTTCAACCCGTGACGGGCGGAAGAGGCGATGACTTGGCCGCCCCTACTCGCGACGCCGACACCCCGAGTGCAGAAGAAAATGACCGTATCCCGGTCAGGCTCCCCGGTGGGCGGCGCGCTTGGCTGATCATCCCCAGTCCGTTCTATGAAGCGGATAAGAGCCGCCTAAAGGCCCAGATCGACCTCCTACTAACGGAAGAAGACGGAGCCTGAAAGGCTGCACCTGATACGCGACAACGCCCACTCGCTTAAATCGACCCGCTTATGGTCGGGTCATGCCACGCGTCGCTGCCGTCATGGGCTTCCGCGGGTGGTAAGGCGAAACGCACGAATCCACGACGGGATGCAGTGAGGCTCAGCAAGCCTCGGCGGTGGCTCCGGAGATCGTCCGCCTTTCGGCGGCGATCGCCGCCGCCCAGATACCGAGCCCGGCGACCGCCAGGAGGCTGCCGACCCAACCCGGAGACGTCCAGCCGTAACCGCCGGCAATGGCGAGGCCGCCGAGATAGGGGCCAAGCGCGTTCGCCGTATTGAAGGCGGAATGGTTGAGCGAAGCGGCAAGCCCCTGCGCATCGCCCGCGACATCCATCAGTCGCGTTTGCAACACGGTACCCAGCGCGCCGCCGATACCGATGCAGAACACATCCAGGCTCAGCAGCCAGATGTTTCCCGCGGTAAACGGGAACAGCGCGAGGATCGCCATGCTCCACACCAGCAGGACCCCGGCGGTACGCATCAGCGCGCGATCGGCGAAGACGGGAACGACCATGTTGCCGATCGTCATGCCCACGCCGAACACGCCCATCACCCAGGGCACCGAGGACAACGGCATCTTCGTCACGCTGATCAGGATGTCCGCCAGATAGGTATAGACCGCAAACATGCCGCCGAAGCCGATCGCCCCGATGGCGAGCGTGTACCAGACCTGCGCTCGCTTCAGCGCGCCGAGTTCGCGCAGCGGACTCGCCTTGGCATCGGCTGGCGTATCGGGCGCGAAGATAGCGACGGCGGTGATCGTCAACACGCCGAGCACGGCGACCAGCGCGAACGCCCAGCGCCAACCCACCGCCTGGCCCAGCCAGCTGGCAAGCGGCACGCCGACGATCGTGGCGACGGTCAGGCCGAGGAACATCTGGCCCACCGCGCGCGTCCGGCGGTTCGCCGGCACCAGCGACGAAGCCACCAGGGCGGCCACACCGAAGTACGCGCCGTGGGGCAGGCCGGCGAGGAAGCGGAAGACGAGCATCCAGTGGTAGTTCGGCGACAGGCCGGTCAGGCCGTTGAAGACCGTGAACATCGCCATGAGGATAAGCAGCAACCGGCGACGCGGCACGCGTGCACCGAGCACCGTCATCACCGGGGCGCCGACGACGACGCCAAGCGCGTAGGCGCTGATCGCATGGCCTGCGGTCGGCGCGTCGATGCCCAGGCCCTGCGCGAACAGCGGCAGCATGCTCATCGAGGCGAACTCGGTCGTGCCGATGGCGAAGCCGCCGACGGCCAGGGCGAGGATCACCAGACCGACGTGCGGCGCGCGAACGGGCGGGGTGCCCGGGTCTGTAACGGGAGCGGCTGTGGACATGCGAGGCTCGGGGACGTGAGGGGCCGCCGCGCTTGGTGCGCTGCAGCATGAGTCTAGGATACGCCGTGCCCGGCCTTCGACCAAGGCCGGCCGGCGCGTCAGGTGCCGTCGTCGTCGCGGATCAGGTCGATGAAGGCTCGCAGCGCCGAGGTGACGCGCCGCTGTCGCGGGTAATAAAGCATGAAACCCGGGTACGGCGGGCACCAGTCCTCCAGCACACGGACCAGCCGCCCCTCCCGGATAAAGTCGGTCACCTGGTCCTCGAGCACGAAGGTCAGGCCGACCCCGGTCAGCGCCACGTCCAGCGACAGCCGGAAATCTGCGAAGGTGAGCCGGCCCGGCACGTCGACATCGAGCTTGCGCCCGGCCTGCTCGAACTCCCACTTGTAGATACGCCCGCTGGGGAAGCGGAAGCGAATGCACTCGTGGTGCATCAGGTCATTGGGGTGCAACGGCGTGCCATGGGCGGCGAGGTAGCCAGGGGTGGCCACGCAGACGCTGCGGTGAGGGCCGCCGATCGGCACGGCGATCATGTCTTCGGGCACCTGCTCGAGGAAGCGGATGCCGGCGTCGAATCCGGAGGCGACGATGTCGATCAGGCCATCGTTATCCACGGCTTCGAAGCGTACGTCCGGATAGGCCGCGAGGAACCGCGGCAGTAACGGTGGCAGGATCAACTGGGCGGTGATCCTCGGCATGTTGATCCGCAGCGTGCCGGACGGGGCCGCGCGAAAGTCGTTCATTTCCTCCAGCGCGTCGCCGACATCGCGCAGGGCCGGCTCCAGTCGCTCGAGCAGCCGCTGCCCGGCCTCGGTAAGCGAAACGCTCCGGGTGGTGCGGTGGAACAGCATGACGCCGAGCCGCTCCTCGAGCCCGCGGATGGCATAGCTGATGGCCGAGGTGGAAAGGGTCAGCTCGGCCCCCGCCTTGCGGAAGCTGGCGTGGCGCGCGACGGCGGCGAAGGCGGCCAGGTGAGAAAGGTTGTCGGGGCGCATGATTGTGCAGGATACCTCAACAGCTCATCGCGGAATCCCCGTTGGCGGGGCCAATCCCGCCGACGTATTGTTGTGGACTACCGATCAAAACCCACAACGATAAGGATTGGCTCCCATGATCGAAGTCCGCGGATATGCCGCCAAAAGCGCAACGACCCCCCTCGTTCCGTTCACCTTCCAGCGCCGCGAGCCGGGCGAGCACGACGTCCGTATCGAGATCCTCTACAGCGGCGTCTGCCATTCCGACCTGCACCAGGCCAAGGGCGACTGGGGTAACTCCACCTTCCCGATGGTCCCCGGTCACGAGATCGTCGGCCGCGTCGTCGCCGTCGGCTCGGCGGTGAAGAAGTTCAAGGTCGGCGACTTCGCCGGCGTGGGCTGCATGGTCGACTCCTGCCGTACCTGTGAATCCTGCAAGCAGGATCTCGAGCAGTACTGCCTGACCCACACCAGCTTCACCTACAACGGCACCGAGCAGGACAAGACCACGGTGACCCAGGGCGGCTACTCGACCGAGATCGTCGTCGAAGAGCGTTTCGTGGTGAAGATCTCCGAAAAGCTCGACCTCAAGGCCACGGCTCCGCTGCTTTGCGCCGGTATCACCACCTACTCCCCGCTGCGTCACTGGAAGGTCGGCAAGGGCCAGAAGGTCGGCGTCATCGGTCTGGGCGGTCTCGGCCACATGGGCGTGAAGTTCGCCAAGGCCATGGGCGCGCACGTCACGATGATCACCACTTCCGCATCGAAGGGCGAAGACGCCAAGCGCCTCGGCGCTGACGCCGTATTGCTTTCCACCGACGCAGAAGCGATGGCGGCCCAGGCTGCCAGCTTCGACTTCCTGCTCAACACGGTGCCGGTGTCGCACGACATCAATCCGTACACCAACCTGCTCAAGCTCGACGGCACCATGGTGCTGGTCGGTGCGCTCACGCCGCTCGACGGCGTCATCGGTGGCAGCCTGATGCTCCCGCGTCGCACGATCGCCGGTTCGGCTATCGGCGGCATGGCCGAGACCCAGGAAATGATGGACTTCTGCGCCGAGCACAACATCGTCTCGGACATCGAAGTGGTCGACATGGCTTCGATCAACGAGACCTATGTGCGCCTGGCGAAGAACGACGTGCGCTATCGCTTCGTGATCGACATGGCGACGATGCCGGCGTGATGGATGTCAGACATCGCAGCATGAGGTAGCACCCATCGCCGGCACAGCCGGCTCCCACAAGGGCGGTCGATCGCACTTGTGGGAGTCTGCGTCATAGGCTTATGAGAGCCTCCGTCATGCGTTTGTGGGAGTCTGCGTCATACGCTTGTGGGAGCCTCCGTCATACGCTTGTGGGAGCCTGCCTCTTAAGCCTTTTTGGGATCTGCCTCGTATCGGCGCCGGCTCGGTATGAGGCTCGCTTTATGTGGGAGCCGGGTTTTTTATGTGGGAGCCGGCTTTGCCGGCGATAGCGCGAAGGTGCACCAGGACGCACCACGCGTGGACCGAACCGCCGGAGCGCATCATCGCCGCGGCGCAAGATCAAGCCGATCGTCGCTTCGACGCCCGGCGAACCGACGCAGAAGTTCGCGATCCCGACCTGCGCGTGATTCGCGGAGGCGGCCGACTCAGGCCGGCATGACCAGATGCATCGGCGTTTCGCTCAACGGCTTGCCGGTGCACTGGTCGATCACCACCGCCTTGATCGGCTCGCCCGTCTCGTCGTTCACCAGTCGGCTCATGGCTTGGCCGCCACCGTTATAGGTGCGGCCCCACTCGCCCATCGCCGCCATGATCGGGATGAAGTCGCGCCCGGCCTGGGTGAGCACGTATTCGTCGCGCGGCGGGCGCTCGCTGTAGCGGCGCTTCTCCAAGACGCCGGCTTCGGTCAGGGCTTTTAATCGACGGGACAGGATGTTCGGCGCAATGCCGAGGCTGGTCCGGAACTGGTCGAACTGACTCATGCCCCTGCTGGCATCCCGAAGGATCAGCACGCTCCAGGTATCGCCCACGAAGGCGAGGCCACGGGAGATGGCACAGGTGCCGGAAGAAAGTTTGTCGGTATCCATTGCATTATGATACCGACGTCACTATCGTATGGCAACCTAGTTACTATCTTTTTGCTACCAACCCATCCGGAGAGACTCCATGAGCACTGAAAACAAAGGCACCGCCATCGTTACGGGCGCTTCCTCGGGTATCGGCGAGGTCTACGCGGAGCGTCTCGCCGCCCGTGGCTACGACCTGATCCTGGTCGCCCGCCGCCTCGACCGTCTCGACGCCCTGGCCAAGTCCATCGGCGAGAAAACCGGCCGCAAGGTCGAGACCCTCAAGGCCGACCTGACCCAGAAGGCGGACGTCGCCCTGGTCGAGAAGCGCCTGAAGGAAGACGCCTCGATCACCCTGCTGGTGAACAACGCAGGCATCTCGCTCGAAGGCAGCATCCTCGACAACGACACCGCGGCCATCGAGCAACTGATCGCGATCAATATCACCGCACCGACCGTGCTCTCCGCCGCCGCGGGCAAGGTCTTCAAGGCCCGCGACCAGGGCGGCATCATCAACATCGCCTCGGTACTGGCATTCGCCCCCGACCTGTTCGACGGCATCTACAGTGGCTCCAAGGCGCATGTGGTCAATATCACCCTGGGCCTCGCCGCCCAGTTGAAGGGGACGAAGGTCCGCGCGCAGGCCGTGCTGCCGGGCGCTACTCGCTCCGAAATCTGGGAGAAGTCGGGTAAGGACGTCGACGCCCTGCTGCCGGGCATGGTCATGGAAACGGCCGACCTGGTCGACGCGGGCCTCCTCGGCTTCGATCGTGGCGAAGTCATCACCATCCCGCCGCTCGCGGACGAGGGCCAGTACCTGGCCTATGACGCCGCTCGCCTGGCGATGGCGCCGAACCTGTCGCGCAAGGACGTGGCACCGCGCTACCGCGTGTAACCGCCGCCGCGTCGGATCGACGCGTGTGACGATGGCCGACCGGGCCGCTCATCCAGGCCCGATCGGCATGCTTTTCAGTGTGAACAGCGGCTTATCCCACCTTCACACATCGACTCGCACGAATGCGCGCTAAACTACGGGGCTCGCTCGATTCTCTTGCGGTTCGGCATGCCCTCTTTCGTTTTCGGCGCCTTCGGGCTGTCCACGCTCTGGTTACTTCCCCTGCTCTGGCGCATCGGCGCCGCGCTGGTCCGTCGGCGCTCCCCGCCCACGGTCGGGCCGGGCGCGATTCGCTTCTGGTCGGGGTTTGTCATGGTCTTGCTTGCGAGCACGACGCTCGAAGGCATCGTCATAGCCCATTACACGGACGATCCTGCCGTCGGCGGCGTGATCTGTCGTTGGCTTGCTTTGGCGTTCGGCAACTTCCCCGGTGCGGCACTGACCTCACTCGTCGCGGTGGTCGCCATCGTCGTCGCGTTGCCCTGGTATCTGGGTGTGTCGTGGGCCTCGGCCGTCGTACGACTGAACGGATTCCTTGAGCCGATGGGCGCGCTCGCCATCGAGGGCACGCGCCGGCTCATGAGCCGTACGGCATCGCGCGCCACCGGTCGCCGCCCCGCGTCCGCCGTCCGCCGCGCGGATCGCGTGCCCGCTGCGCGTCGTCGGGCCAAAGCCCCGACGGCGACGCCACCCAAACCTTCGCCAACCGCCAAGCCGGTGAACGCTGCCCGGCAGAACGATCCCGTGCGTCCCTCGGTTTCGACATCCGTGCCGCCTCGCCATCGTGCGCGGCCCGATACCGTGATCCGCGAACCGTGGCTCGCACCCCGCGCCCTCGCCGCCGCGTCCGGTCCGGCTCGCGCCGAGGAACACTCCTACAGTGCCTTGCGTCGCGCCGAGGAGGAGCGAATGCCCGTCGAGCAGCCGGCGGCCGTCGTCGACGAGCCGTCGCCGGCCGCAGCCGCGCCACCTGTCGACGTAGCGCTGCCGACGCCCGTCGTCCCACCGGTTGCACCGGTCTCGCGCTTCGCCGTGGCCGCCAACGATGAAGTGCCGGTCGAGCCGATTCGCGGCATCACGCTGACACCGGTGCGGCCACTACGCAGCAGCACGGCGGTCAGTGCGGTCGGCCTTCCTCCGCTCGGCTTGCTCGCCGCCGCGCCCCCCTTGCACACGACGCTGGCAATCTCCGAACAGGAACTCCGCGACACCGGCGACCTGATCGAGCAGCGCCTGCGCGAGTTCAAGGTGCCGGTGCAGGTGGTCGGCGCCTCGGCCGGTCCGGTGATTACGCGTTACGAGGTCGAGCCCGCCGTCGGCGTGCGTGGCAACCAGATCGTCGCGTTGATGAAGGATCTCGCGCGCGGCCTCGGGCGCACCACCATCCGCGTGGTCGAGACGATTCCGGGCAAGACCTGCATGGGCCTGGAGCTACCGAACGAGCAGCGCCAGATGATCGCGCTGTCGGAGATCCTCGACTCCGCGGAATACCGCGAGTCGGATTCGCTGCTGACGCTGGCCATGGGCAAGGGCATCACCGGCGAGCCGGTCGTCGCCGATCTGGCCAAGGCCCCGCACATGCTCGTGGCCGGCACCACCGGTTCGGGTAAGTCGGTCGCCGTCAACGCGATGATCCTGTCGATGCTCTATAAGGCCACGCCTGAAGACGTCCGCATGATCATGATCGACCCGAAGATGCTCGAGCTCTCGGTCTATGAAGGTATCCCGCATCTGCTGGCGCCGGTCGTCACCGACATGAAGCTCGCGGCGAACGCGCTGAACTGGTGCGTGGCCGAAATGGAAAACCGCTACCGCGTGATGTCCGACCTGCGCGTACGCAACCTCGCCGGCTTCAACCAGAAGGTGCGCGAGGCGCGCGCCGCCGGCAAGCCGCTGTTCAATCCGTTCCCGGCGCACCCCGAAGTACCGGAACACCTGGATACCTTGCCGATGATCGTCGTGATCATCGACGAGCTCGCCGACCTGATGATGGTCGCCGGCAAGAAGATCGAGGAGCTGATCGCGCGGTTGGCGCAGAAGGCACGTGCGGCGGGTATCCATCTGATCCTTGCGACGCAGCGTCCGTCGGTCGATGTCATCACCGGTCTGATCAAGGCGAACATCCCGACGCGCGTGGCCTTCCAGGTGTCGTCCAAGATCGACTCGCGCACCATCCTCGATCAGATGGGTGCCGAGAGCCTGCTCGGCCAGGGCGACATGCTGTTCCTGCCGCCAGGCACAGGCTATCCACAGCGCATCCACGGCGCCTTCGTAGCCGACGAGGAGGTGCATCGGATCGTCGCCTGGCTCAAGCAGTTCGGTGAGCCGGACTATAAGGACGAGATCCTCGCGGGGCCACCGAGCGAGGCCGCCGATGGCGAGTTGGGCGAAGACGGCGTCGATGCCGAACTGGACCCGCTGTACGACGAAGCGGCCGCCTTCGTGCTGCGCTCGCGGCGCGCGTCCATCTCCTTCGTGCAGCGGCAGTTCCGTATCGGCTACAACCGCGCGGCGCGTCTGGTCGAGGCAATGGAAGCCGCAGGCCTGGTGTCGTCGATGGGCATCAACGGCCAGCGCGAGGTCATCGCGCCAGGGCCTTCGGACTAAGCCGGGGCCCCTCTGCCCGGTGCAAAAAAAAGGCCGGGCCATCGTCGGATGGCCCGGCCTTTTTGCAGGTGGTGCTTATTCCTTGGTCAGGAGCTTCAGCGGTACCGCGATGGACTTATCGACCGGCTGCTTGTCGATCAGTTTCTTCGCGGTCTCGACACCGAGCTTGCCGATCTCTTCCGGCTGCTGGGCGACCGTGGCGGCCATGGCGCCGCTCTGCACGGCGGTCTTGCCGTCCGGCGTGCCGTCGAAGCCGACGACGAGGATCTTCTTGTTCTTGCCGGCCAGGGCCTGCACCGCGCCGAGCGCCATTTCGTCGTTCTGGGCGAAGATCGCCTGGACGTCGTTGTTACCCTGGAGCAGGTTCTCGCTGACCGAGAGGCCCTGCGCACGGTCGAAGTTCGCCGGCTGTTGCGCGACGACCTTCATGCCGGTCGTGGCGACCTCGTCGTCGAAGCCCTTGCCGCGCTCACGTGCCGCCGAGGTGCCGGCGACGCCCTGCAGTTCGATGATGTTGCCCTTGCCGTTGAGCTGCTTGGCGAGGAAGTCGGCAGCCATCTTGCCACCGGCGATGTTGTCCGAGGCGATGTGCGAGGCGACTTCGGCACCGTCGACGCCGCGGTCCAGCGTGATCACCGGGATGTTGGCACGCTGTGCGGACTGCACGGCACCGGCGAGGGCCGAGGAATCGGTCGGGTTGAGCAGGATGACCGAGACGCGCTTCTGGATCAGGTCTTCGACGCTGGAGATCTGGCGAGCCGGATCGTCCTGTGCATCGACAACCACCAGCTGTACGCCGGCGTCCTTGGCGGCTTTCTGGGCGCCGTCCTTCAGTTCGACGAAGAACGGGTTGTTCTGCGTCGACAGGGCGAGGCCAATCACCGGCGTTCCGGAAGCGGCGGCACCGCCAGCCGTCGAAGCGGCCGCCGGCGTCGATTCGCCCGGGCCCTGCTGCGAACAGGCGGCGAGCAGCGTTGCCGCTGCGGCGGCCAGGAATGTGAGCTTACGCATGGTGTGTTTCCCTCGTTTTGTTTTTACTGCCGCCTGTCGAGCAGGACGGCGATCAGGATGACGATGCCCTTCACCACCTGCTGGTAGAAAGAGCTTACGCCGAGCAGATTGAGACCGTTATTCAGGAAGCCGATCAGGAGCGCGCCGATCAGGGTGCCGAACAGCCAGCCGCGGCCACCGGCCAGGCTGGTGCCGCCGAGCACTACCGCGGCGATCGCGTCCAGTTCGTAGCCTGCGCCGGCCGTCGCCTGCGCGGAGTACAGGCGTGAGGTAAGCACGACGCCTGCGAATGCGGAGAGAAGGCCGGACAAGCCGTAGATGCCGAGCTTCATCGGCGAAATGCGCACGCCGGAAAGACGGGCCGCCTCTTCGTTGCCGCCGATCGCGACGACGTGGCGGCCGAACACCGTGCCGCGAAGCAGGAAGCCGCAGAGGATGAAGGCGACGGCCATCCAGATCACCGGCAGCGGAATCAGGTTGGCGATGTAGCCGCCACCGAGCATGGCGAAGCCGGGATTGGTCACCGGGATCGGGCTGCCTTGCGTGTAAGACAGGGTCAGGCCGCGCAGCAGCGTGACCGTGCCCAGGGTCGCGATGAACGGTGCCACCTTGCCCCACGAAACCAGCGCGCCATTGACCATGCCAAGCACGAGGCCGAGACCGAGACCCGCGCCGACGGAAAGCACCATGCCGTGACCGGCCGCCATCAGGCCCGCGGTGATCGCGCCGGTAAAGGCGAGGATCGCGCCGACGGAAAGGTCGATGCCGCCGGAAAGAATAACGAAGGTCATGCCGAACGCGATCAACGCATTGATCGACACCTGGCGCAGCACGGTGAGCAGGTTGCCCGTGGTCAGGAAGTCCGGACTCAGCACCGACAGCACGATGAAGAGCAGCAGCAGTCCGATCACCGAGCCGAGGCGCTGGAACAGCGTCTTGGCCTGGCTCCAGTTGAGTTGAAGCGTCATGTCAGTGGCCTCCGGTCGCGGCGGTCATCACGGTTTCCTGGGTGGCTCCGTGGGCTTCGAGCAGGGCCGTCGCACGCCCCTCGTGCATCACCAGGATGCGATCGCTCATGGCGAGCACCTCCGGCAGTTCGGAGGAAATCATGAGAATGGCCACGCCCTGCTCCGCGAGTTGATTGATGATGTGGTAGATCTCGGCCTTGCCGCCGACGTCGACGCCGCGCGTGGGCTCGTCGAGGATGAGCACGCGCGGCTTGAGTGCCAGCCACTTGGCCAGCACGACTTTCTGTTGGTTGCCGCCCGATAGCGCGCTCACATTGAGCTCCATGTCGCGCGTGCGGATCTTCAGCGCGTCGATCAGGCCACGCGTCTGTGTCTTCTCGCCGCCGCGATCGACCAGGCCGATATGCGCGGGCACGCGAGGCAGGCTGATGTTCTCGCGCAGGCTGAGGTCGAGCACCAACCCCTGCGCCTTGCGGTCCTCGGTGAGAAAGCCGAAGCCGGCGTGGATCGCCTGGTTGGGATTGGTCGCGGTCACGACTTCGCCGTCGAGCAGCACGCGGCCGGCCGAGGGTTTGTCCAGACCGAACAGCAGCCGCGCCAGTTCGGTGCGCCCCGCACCGAGCAGGCCGGAGACGCCGAGCACTTCACCCGAACGCAGGTCGAAGCTCACGTCCTTCACCATGCCGCCGCTGATGTGTTCCACCTGCAGGCGGACCTTGCCCGGCGTGGAAGTGCGCGACGGGAAGCGCGCCTCGAGCGTACGGCCGACCATCATCTTCACTACTTCGTCGAAGGCCAGTCCGGGTACCGGACGTGTACCGACGAACTTGCCGTCGCGCAGGATCGAGATGCGGTCGCAGATGGCGAAGATCTCTTCCATGCGATGCGAGACGTAGACGATGCCGGTACCCTTCTCGCGTAGCGCGCGAATCAGCTTGAACAGCGTGGTCGTCTCGTGTTCGGTCAACGCCGCGGTCGGCTCGTCCATGATCAGCACGCGCGCGTTCTGGCCGAGCGCGCGGGCGATCTCGACCATCTGTTGCGTGCCGACGGAAAGGCGTTCGACGCGGGTATCCGGATCGAGTCTCTCCATGCCCACCTGGGCCAGCCACTCCATCGCCTTCTTCGTCATCGCCTTGCGATCGAGCAGGCCGAAGCGCTGGATCTCGCGGCCGAGGAACAGGTTGTCCGCGATGCTCAGCGCCGGGATCAGGTTGAGTTCCTGATGGATGATCGCGATGCCGTACTTCTCGGCATCGGCTGGCGTGGTGATCGAGACGGGCTGGCCGTCCACCTTGATCGTGCCGGAGTCCGGCGCATAGATCCCCGTGAGGATCTTCATCAGGGTGGACTTGCCGGCACCGTTCTCACCCATCAGGGCGTGCACTTCGCCGGCGACCAGCTCGAAGTCCACGCCTTCGAGCACTTTCACCGGGCCGAAGGCCTTGTGGATGTCGTGCATGCTGACGAGCGGCGCGGCCATCAGAAGGTCACGCCCGCATGCAGGATCACGTTGGCATACGGCACGGTTTCGCCGGTGCGGACCACGGCGACGGCACGGGCGCTGAGTCGCTTGAACTCGTCATGCGAGATTCGCTCGACAGCCAGGCCCTCGTTCTCCAGCCGGTCGGCCAACTGCTTCAAGGCGGGATTGTGCTGATGGATCTCGGTGGCGACCGTCAGGCCCTGCACGGCGAGTTCGGCGTAGACCGCTTCGAACACGGTGGCAAAGCTCGGCGTACCGGGCAGCACGGCCAGGTCGATGCAGGGCACGCCCGGCGGAACCGGCAGCCCCACATCGGCGATCACAAGCATGTCCAGATGGCCCATCGCGGCGATCACGCGATTCAGTTCCGCGTGAAGCAGACCACTGCGTTTCATTGGTGTGTCTCCAGGAACGCCGCGACCTCGTCGGCACGCGGCATGCCGCCCTGGGCGCCCAGGCGCGAAACGGCGATCGCCGCGGTGGCGCAAGCCTTGCGCACCGCGACGTCGAGGCCTTCGGCGAGGTACACCGCGAGCGCGGCGTTGAATGTGTCACCGGCGCCAGTGCTGTCCACCGCGTCGACCTTGAAACCGCCCTGGTGCCGCGGCTCGTCGTCCTTGTCGCGGAACCAGGCGCCGTCCTCGCCGCGGGTCAGTACGACCGGGCAGGGTGCGCGACGCATGAGTTCGCGGAAATCGGTCTCGCCTTGCGCGCCGAGCACCGTGGCGAGCTCATGCTGGTTCGGCGTGAGAAAGCGCACGCGTGACAGCCACTCGACCGGCAGCAACTGCGCGGGGGCGGGATTGAGAATGATGGGGACGCCTTCGTCCTGCGCGATGCGCAGCGTGGCGTCGACCGCGTCCAGAGGAATCTCCAGCTGGACCAGCACCGCGTCGGCACCGCGAATGATGCCGCGGGCCGCTTCGACCTGGGCGGGTGTCACGCGACCGTTGGCGGCCGGCACCACGACGATGCTGTTCTCGCCGCCGGCGACCGTGATCGAGGCCGTGCCGCTGCCGATCCCGTCGACTCGCGTCACATGCGTCACGTCGACGCCTTCGGCGACGAGGCCGTCATAGAGCTGCTGGCCGAAGGCGTCGTCACCGACGCAGCCGACCATCGACACCGAGGCACCGAGTCGCGCGGCGGCGACCGCCTGGTTGGCGCCCTTGCCGCCGGGAATGGTGAGGAAACGATCGCCGGTCAATGTTTCGCCGGGGCCGGCGAAACGCGGCGCGAGCGTGACCAGATCCATATTGATGCTGCCGACAACGACGATTCGCGTCATGCCTTGTAGCTCCGCGGTGATGACTTTGGAACGTCCGTTGTTCGCCGGTGTGATGGGGATGGCGCGCAAATATACGCCTTGCACGCGCAGGTTGCTTTGCTGCGCGTGCTTTCCATTACCGGGAGAGTCCCTTGGCCTCGAGTTCCGCGAGGTACGCCGGCCATGCCGTCTCGTAGGCACGGCCGAGGTTGTACAGCGTGTCCCAGCCGAAGATGCCACTGGCGTGGCCGTCGTCGAAGCGGATCAGTACGCCGTAGTGGCCGGTGGGTTCGAGCGCGGTGATGCCCACGTTGCGTTTGCCGGCCACCAGTACCTTCTGTCCAGGGCCGTGGCCCTGCACTTCGGCGCTGGGTGAGTTCACCCGGAGGTATTCGCAGGGAAGCCGGAATCGTTCGTCGTTGTCGAAAGCGACCTCGAGGATGCGCGAGGCGGCGTGCAGGACGATATCGAGAGGGCGCGGGTGAGACATGGGCCGGTGGCCTTGGCGGTGCGACAGGAAAATGTAGGGGTCGGATGTGGGCGCCGATGTACCGGCGCTTCCCGCGAAGATGGGCGCCCGGATTTACCGCGAGCACCCATCGCCGCTGAAGCGGCTCCAACACGAAACCGATTAGTGTGCGCTGCCGAAACCGCCGCCGGTGTCGCCCTGTTCGAGTGGCGGCGGGTCGCCGGCCACGGCGAGCAGGGACGTGGCGTAGGCGTCTTCCATGCTGATGGTGGAGATCTCGTCCCAGGAGAAGAACGACGGCTCGCGCAGCCATTCCGCATCGGGGGTGATTTCCTGCATGTTGAAGCCTTCGTCTTCCACGCTGACGAGGCGGCCGATGTAGCAGACCTCGGCCTCGTCCTCGCTGTCGACATGCACGCCGATGACCGGCGCATGCGCAGCGGCGGCTTTCACCACTTGCTGGATGTCGTCCAGGGGGAAGTCCGCCGGCGGTGTCGGGCGGATGCCCTTCAGTGCGAGCGCCTTCTCGAGGAAGCTGCTGTGCTTGTCCGGCGCTTCGAACTCGGAGATGTCGCGATGCCGCATGATGTACATGCCGTCATAGCTCACGCCGTCGCCGATGACCCACAGCAGGAAAAATTCGCGACCGACTCCGCCCACGTAGCCGCAAAAGCTGCCGTGCTCGAGTTCGTCGCGCCACAGACGTACCAGCTGCTGGCTATCCTGCGCTTCACGCAGGCTCGCACGCTGGCCGTTGGTTTTGAGTTGAATAACCTTGCCCATATACGTCAATAGTTTACCAGAGGGGGGACCCCTCATTGTTCAGAGGATGTAACGGCTCAGATCCTCGTCCTTGACGAGCGAAGACAGGTTTTTATCGACATATTCGGCGTCGATCTCATACTTTTCGCCGGACTTGTCGGCTGCTTCGAAGGAAATGCGTTCCAGGAGGCGTTCCATCACCGTGTGCAGGCGGCGGGCGCCGATGTTCTCGGTGCGCTCGTTGACCTGAAAAGCCACCTCGGCCAGCCGGTCGATTCCCGACTCGGTGAACGCCAGCTCCACGCCTTCGGTATTGAGCAGTGCAACATATTGCTTGGTCAGGGCGTTGTGCGGCTCGCGCAGGATGCGCTTGAAGTCGTCGACGGAGAGGGCCGACAGCTCCACGCGGATCGGCAGGCGACCCTGGAGTTCGGGAATCAGGTCCGAGGGCTTGGCCAGCGAGAACGCGCCGGAAGCGATGAACAGGATGTGGTCCGTCTTGATCGCACCGTACTTGGTCGACACCGTCGAGCCTTCCACCAGGGGCAGCAGGTCGCGCTGCACGCCTTCACGGCTGACGCCGGCACCGCCCCACTCCGAACGCTGCGCCACTTTGTCGATCTCGTCGATGAAGACGATGCCGTTCTGCTCGGCGATGTCGACCGCACGGGTGCGCAGGTCGTCGTCGTTGAGCAGCTTGCCGGCTTCCTCCTCGATGAGGAGGGGGCGCGCCTGACGGATCGTCATCTTGCGCTTCTGCGACTTCGAACCGCCCAGGTTCTGGAACATCTTGCCCAGCTGCTGGCTCATTTCCTCCATGCCCGGCGGGGTCATGATCTCCACGCCGACATTGGTGGCGAAATCCAGTTCGATCTCGCGGTCGTCCAGCGCGCCTTCACGCAGCTGCTTGCGCAGCTTCTGCCGCGTATCGCTGTCGATGGCCGGCGTCTGGGAACCGGTGTCGTCCCAGCCGGTCGCCTGCCGGCGCGGCAGCAGCGCATCCAGCAGTCGATCCTCGGCGGCATCTTCGGCCTGGCTGCGTACGCGGCTCTTGGCGTGGTCGCGCACCAGCTTGTACGAGACATCGGCGAGGTCGCGGATGATCGACTCCACGTCCTTGCCCACGTAGCCGACTTCGGTGAACTTGGTCGCCTCGACCTTCACGAAGGGCGCATTGGCCAGCGTGGCCAGGCGACGGGCGATCTCGGTCTTGCCGACGCCGGTCGGGCCGATCATCAGGATGTTCTTCGGCGTGACTTCCTCACGCATGCCCGGTTCCAGCTGCATGCGGCGCCAGCGGTTGCGCAGTGCGATGGCCACGGCGCGCTTGGCGTCCTGCTGACCGATGATGTAACGATCGAGTTCGTTGACGATCTCGCGGGGAGTGAGTTCGGACATCGGCTCAGAGCTCCTCGATGGAGGTGTTGTGATTGGTATAAATGCAGATATCTGCGGCGATCTTCAGCGATTTCTCGACGATCGTCCGCGCACTGAGCTCGGTGTTCTCCATCAGTGCGAGCGCGGCCGACTGGGCGTAGGGCCCACCGGAGCCGATCGCGATCAGGCCATGGTCGGGCTCGAGCACGTCGCCATTGCCGGAGATCAGCAGCGAGGCTTCCTTGTCGGCCACGGCCAGCATGGCTTCCAGACGGCCCAGGCGGCGGTCGGTACGCCATTCCTTGGCCATCTCCACCGCGGCACGGGTGAGGTTGCCGCCGTGCTTGACCAGCTTTTCCTCAAATAGCTCGAACAAGGTGAAGGCATCGGCCGTGGCGCCGGCGAACCCGGCCAGGACGTCGCCCTTGCCCAGGCGGCGCACCTTGCGGGCGTTGGCCTTCATGACGGTGTTACCAAGGGTGACCTGGCCGTCGCTGCCGATGACGACCTTGTCGTCCCGGCGGACGCAGACGATGGTCGTAGCGTGCATCGGTTCCATAGCGGGTTCCTTTGGGGAGTCGGCTAGAGGTGGGGGCCGGGGGGAGATGTCGCAAGCCTTGGGGGCAAGTGGCCCCTGTAGGAGCCGATTCATCGGCGAGCTCTTTCTTCGGTGGAAACTGAGGCAAGCAACCTGGGAGGTCGCGGCTGCGCCGCGGGTTTATTTGCCATTCGCCGATGAATCGGCTCCCACCGAGCCGGCCCTGTAGTGGGACTGGGGCTAGCACCCTGGGGGTGTCGCGGCTGCGCCGCGGGGTTATTCATTACTCGCCGATGAATCGGCTCCCACCGAGCCGGCCCTGTAGGTGGGGCTGGGGCTAGCACCCTGGGGTGTCGCGGCTGCGCCGCGGGGTTATTCATTATTCGCCGATGAATCGGCTGCTACGGTTTTCTCTTCGCGCGGGGATGCGCCGCGTCGTACACCTTGGCCAGGTGCTGGAAGTCGAGGTGGGTGTAGATCTGGGTGGTGGCGATGTCGGCGTGGCCGAGCAGCTCCTGCACGGAGCGCAGGTCGCCGGAGGACTCCAGCATGTGGCTGGCGAAGGTGTGCCGAAGCATGTGCGGGTGGACCCGCTTGGCCTGCCCGCTCGAAAGCTTGGCCAGCCGCATCTGCACCGCGCGCGGGCTGATCGGCGCCCCTCCGCGACCCTTGAACACCGGCTGTTCGGGCCCGGCGCCGCCCAGGCCAGCGAGCCCCTTCAAGGCTGCGATGGCGAAACGTCCCACCGGCAGGATCCGCGTCTTGTTGCCCTTGCCCAGCACGCGCACCTGCCCATCCTCGAGATCGAGGTCGCCCCAGCGCAGTTCGGTGAGCTCGGAGAGGCGCAGGCCGCTCGAATAGAACAACTCCATCATCGCGGAGTCCCGCGGCGCCAGCGTGCCGCCGAGCGTGGTCTCGACCAGTTCCTTGGCCTCGTCGGCGTCGAGCACTTGCGGCAGCTTGCGGCGCACCTTCGGCCCGCGAACGGCGGCAGCAGGGTCGTGGGCCAGCTGGCCTTCGCGCGTGAGGTAACGGAAAAGCGTGCGACAAGCGGAGAGGAGACGCTGAATGCTGTTGGGTTGCAAACCCGCCCGGTGTTCGCGGGCGATCATGCCGCGCAGGCGGTCGGGGGTGAGCGCGTCGAAGCTCGTCATGCCCTCGGCTTCCATGAAGCGCAGCAGTTTCTCGAGATCGCGCCGGTAGGCCGCGAGGGTGTGGACCGATGGCGCGCGCTCGGCCGAGAAATGCCGCAGGAAGGCCTCGACGGCCTCGCGCGGAGTCACGCCGCCTTCCGCGCCCGTTCGATCGCCGAGCCGACGGTGGTCGAAATCATGTCCAGGAACAGCGTGCCCATGCCGGGATGAAAGCGGTCGGCATCGGCACTGCCGATCGCCAGCAGGGCATCCGGGCCGACGCGCATCAGCGCGGCCGAGCGGACGTCCGGGGCCTCGTTGCCGAACAGGCGGTGCAGCTTGTCCGGCGCCAGCCGGCCGGCGACGGGATCGGCATGTTCCAGGAACGAGGCGAACTCCGGCAGCCCCGAACTGCCGCGCGGCTCGCGGAGCAGCCACGGCTCGTCGGGCAGACCGGACAGGTCGCCGAAGAAGACCAGCCGGATCCGCTCGGACTGGAAATCCTCGGTCAGCCGGCGGACCACGCTGCGTACGGTTTCCTCGATGTCCTTCGCGCTGAGCAGCGCGAGCATCAGGCCGTGGACGCGGCGCATGAGCTTTTCGTTGTCGCCGGCGATCGCCGCCAGCTCCTTCAGCCGCGTCTCGAGCTCGGCGTTCCTATCGCGCAGGCCGCGCAGCTGATGGACGGCGAGCGATGCCGCCGGGCCGTTGCTGCTGGGCAGCGTGAGCGCGTTGGCGAGTTCCGGATAGTCGGCGAGGAAATCCGGGTGTCGTCGCAGATAGGACGCCACGGTGGCTGGCTTGATGTCGCCGTCGATCGCGGTGTCGGTCATGGGGTGTGTTCCTCTTTGATAGCCAGTGTGCCCCGTTCGTGTGCGAACGTCACACTTCGCCTTCGAAAACGAAGGCGGCCGGACCGGTCATCCACAGCGTGTGGCCGGGACCGTGCCATTCGATGGTCAGGGTGCCGCCGGGCAGTTCGATGTTCACCACCGGCCCCGCCATGCCCAGCGACTGGGCCACCGCGGCGGCGGCGCAGGCGCCCGTGCCACAGGCGCGCGTCCAGCCACTGCCGCGCTCGTGCACGCGCAGCCGGATGCGATCGGGCCCGAGGCGCTGGGCAAATCCGACATTCACGCCCCGCGGGAAGGCCGGGTGGCTCGTCAGCGCAGGGCCAAGCACGTCGATGCGCGGATCGGCGAGGTCGTCGTCGAAGACGACCGCGTGGGGATTGCCCATCGAGACGGCGCCGAACGTGATTCGCTCGCCGGCGACGTCCCGGGTGTACGTGGCGGCCTGGGCGGGGGCCTCGAAGGGCAGCGAAGCGGGATCGAAGTCCGGTTCGCCCATGTCGACCACCACGGTGTGCTCGTCGAGCACGCGGACGGTCACCGGGCCGGAGGGGCTCTCCAGGCGAACGTCGGTGTTCCGCTCGATCACGCCGTCGCGGTACAGCCAGGCGGCGACACAGCGGACACCGTTGCCGCACTGGCCCGACGGCGAGCCATCCGCGTTCCAGATGCCGTAATAGAACTCGCAGGACGGATCCCGCGCGGGCTCGATACTGATCAACTGGTCGAAGCCGACCCCGGTATGGCGATCGGCCAGGCCGGCGATGCGGGCCGCGTTGGGAATGCGCCCGGCGTCTTCGCGCCAGTCCACGATGACGAAGTCGTTGCCGATCCCATGCATCTTGGTGAAGCGGTTGGGCATCGTGGTTACTGGTGGATGACGGAATTGAACGGGGTGATGGTGGTGCTCGCCCGGGCCGGACCGCCTGCCGTCGAGGCGGCGGCAGGATGCGCGCCCTGCGGGGCGGCGTTCGCACCGGCAACCGCGGGCGGTGGCATGAACAGGTTGCCCTTTTGACCGCAACCGTAGAGCGTGGCGGCGATAGCGGCGATGGCGAACGGCAGGATCAGTCGGCGCATGGGCGGTTCCCCGTAAACGGCGGCCAGTATAGCCCCGCGACGCTCAGAGCGGCTTTTCGAAGCGCAGGGCGTCCGCGCCGTCGGCGTAGTAGCGGGTGTACTCGCCGATGGCGTGGTAACCGAGTCGTTCGTACAGGCGGATGGCCACGGCGTTGTCTTTGCGCACTTCCAGCCGCAATGCGCGGCAGCCGCGCGCACGCGCCGTGTCCTCGGAAGCTTCGACCAGCGCCGATCCCACACCCTTGCCCTGGGCCTGCGGGGTGGTCGCGATGGAGTACAGACGGGCCACGGTGCTGCCCTTGCGGAAGAACACCACGGCGGTGCCAAGGAAGCGACGATGGTTCGCACTGGCCACCAACACCAGCGCACTCTCGCTGTCGAGGTGCTTGCGGTACTGGGCACGGCTGAGACGGTCCTGCGCGAAGCTCGATTCCTCGAGGGCGACCAGATCGTCGAGATCGCTGACCTCGGCGCGACGAACGCGAACCGCGGCGGTAACCGGGGGTGGATGCATGCGCTTTGGGAACTCCGGCGCGAGTGGATGACGGCTGCGGAGCCGGACGGTGAAGAATCGGCAAGCGCGGCACTGTAGACCTCGTGCCCGGGCCGATCAATGACTTTTTCATGAATTCGTTTAGACAGGCTTCAGTGCTGGCGCTTGTGCGTCGCGCCACGGGAGGACCACACTGCGCCACCGACGAAACGAACGACCCCGGGTGGGGTCGCAACGCAGGTATTCGTCGTCTGTCGAGGTCTCATGAGCCGGCTCGTCATCGTCGTGGAAAAAGCCTCGGACTGGGGCTCCTACTACCCATCCGCCGATGTCGTCAGCGCCATGGACTACCTCCGTGAGCCGGTCGGGGGCGACGACGAGCGCACGCACGTCATCAATCTCTGCCGTAGCTACAAGTACCTGGGCACCGGCTATTACGTGTCGCTGCTGGCCGAAGCACGCGGCCACAAGGTGATCCCGTCGGTCCGCACGGTGAACGACCTGCGTCGTCGCTCGCTCTACGGCCTGGATATCGACGACCTCAACCTGAAGCTGTCCAAGTTCCTCCCGGCCGGCGGCCGCGACACGACCGACTTCGGCGTGCTCGTCTATTTCGGCGAGACGGCCTATGAGGATCTGCAGGATCTTGCGAGGCAGATCTTCGAAATGTTCCCCTGCCCCCTGATGCGTATCGAGTTCGAGCGCGACCGCGTGTGGCAGGTGTCGTCGATCAAGCCCGTGGGTCTGCATACGCTGGACGATGCCCAGGAAGACGCGTTCGCCCAGGCGCTGGACAAGTTCTCCAAGAAGCTCTGGCGAAAGCCGAAGGCGCGCCGCCGGTTCCGCTACGACATCGCCATGCTGGTCGACCCGAACGAGAGCATGCCGCCGTCGAACAAGAAGGCGCTGAAGCACTTCATCGAGGCCGGCAAGCATCTCGGCATCGAGGTCGACCCGATCGGCAAGAACGATTACCAGCGGCTCGCCGAGTACGACGGCCTGTTCATTCGGGAAACCACGGCCAGCGACAACCACACCTATCGCTTCGCGCACCGCGCGGAGAAGGAAGGCATGGTGGTGATGGACGACCCGACCTCGATCCTGCGCTGCACGAACAAGATCTTCCTGAACGACCTGATGGTCGCGCGAAAGCTCGCCACGCCGGCCACGGAGATCATCTACCGCGACGACGCGCGACGCGTGCGCGACCTGCCCGACCGTCTCGGCTTGCCGATCGTATTGAAGATTCCGGACGGTTCGTTCTCGCGTGGCGTGGTCAAGGTGGAAACACGCGAGGCCCTGGAGAAGGCGGCGGCCGAGCTGTTTTCGCACAGCGCCCTGCTGATCGCGCAGGAGTATCTCTACACCGAGTTCGACTGGCGCATCGGCGTGCTCAACCATGAGCCGCTGTATGCCTGCCAGTACTACATGTCGCGCGGGCACTGGCAGATCTACAACCACGGCGCCAAAGGTACGGCGAAATCGGGTGGGTTCCGCACGGTGCCGGTTCGCGAAGCACCCAGCGAAGTGGTCAAGCTGGCGCTCAAGGCGACGCAGACCATCGGTGACGGCCTGTACGGCGTCGACCTCAAGCAGGTCGGCGACAGGCCCGTGGTGATCGAAGTCAACGACAACCCGTCGATCGATGCCGGGGTCGAGGACGCATACCTGGGCGAAGACCTCTATCTGCGCATCATGCAGGAGTTCCTCCGCCGCCTGGAGCTGAAGCGTCTGGGCATCACCAGCTGACGTTGGGTCGGCGGCGGAACAAGGATGCCAGCAACGACAGCGGCAGCCCCGGCTTCATCGCCACCAGGACGCTGGCCGGTGCGAGCATCAGCCAGAACGCCGGTGTCCAGCCCAGCGCTTCGTCGTGCGCCGAGAGCGGCGTCAGCAGAAGCAGCAAGGTGCCGACCGCCAGCCAGACCATGGCGATCAGGGCGCGAACGCGGCGGGGCGAGAGCGGGTCGTTCATGGCGAAACTCCGGGAGCGCGGTGTCGGTGGAGCTCAGGCTAGGCACCTGCCGTCTCAGGGATCGCGACCCGTTGACCTCGCCGTGACGCCGGGACGCCCACGCTGGCGCCATGACCCGATTCCCGCTCGCTCTCTTGCTCGCAGCCGGCATGGCCACCGCCGGTTGTGCCGCCGACGCCCCGTTGAAGACGGTCGGCCACGTGGACCTGCCCCGCTACATGGGCACCTGGTACGTCATGGGAAACATTCCCAACTTCGCCGAGCGCGGCAAGGTGGCTACGGCGGACGAGTACTCACTGCGGCCCGACGGCCAGATCGATAACGTCTACCACTACCGCAAGGGCTTCGATCAGCCCGCGAAGACCTGGCATGGCAAGGCCTGGCTGCCGGATCCCAAGGACACCAGCCGCTGGAAAGTGCAGCTGCTCTGGCCCTTCCGTTCCGACTATATGATCCTGGCCCTGTCCGACGACTACCGCGTCAGCATGGTCGGCCTGCCCTCGCGAAAGCTGCTCTGGATCATGTCGAAGGACCGGACGATGGACGACGCCGTCTATCGACGCCTGCTCGACGTCGCCCGCCAGCAGGGTTTCCCGGTCGAGCAGATGCGCCGGGTACCGCAGTCCCCGGACGATGTGGGAAAACCCGGATACCCCTAGGCGGCGTTAGAATCGTCCTACCGGGCAGGTTCCGTCCGGCGCCGATCCAGGAGTGTCCATGAGCGCTGAAGCGCACCGTTTTGCCGTGTTCGGTCATCCGATCGCGCATTCGCTGTCCCCGCAGATTCACCAGGCTTTCGCCGATCAACTCGGCATCCGCCTGAACTACGAGACCATCGACGCCGCGCCGGACCAGTTCGAGCCGGCCGTCCGCCGCTTTTTCGCCGAAGGCGGCCTTGGCGCCAACGTGACCATGCCGCACAAACTCGCCGCCCTGAACGTGGCGAAGGAACGTTCAGAGGCGGCTGTGCGCGCCGGTGCCGCGAACACCCTCACCCCGCTGATCGACGGCACACTCCAGGCGCACAACACCGATGGCAGTGGCTTCGTGCGCGACATCACCGAGCGTCATTCGCTCGATTTGCGTGGGCACGACGCCCTCCTCCTCGGCGCCGGCGGCGCGGCACGTGCCGTCGCCTGGGCGTTGATGGACGCCGGCGTGCAGACGCTGACCATCGTCAATCGCAGCCCGGAGCGTGCCGACCAACTCGCCGACGCGATCGGTGAACCGGCGCGCTGCCACACCCGTTACTGGGATGACCTGACGGGCAAGTGCTTCGACCTCGTCGTGAACGCCACGTCGATCGGAGTCATCGGTGGCACGTTCGACCTGCCGATGTCGATCCTGCAGGACCACAGCACATGCTACGACCTCTGCTACGGCGCCGCGGCCGCTGACTTCAAGGGCTGGGCCACAGCCGCCGGCACGCGTTACTTCCGCGACGGCCTCGGCATGTTGGTGGAACAGGCCGCGGATGCGTTCGAGCGTTGGCACGGCACGCGACCGGATACCGATCCGGTCTACGACATGCTGCGCCAGAGGTTCTGAGGCCGGTCCGGTCATGGCCATGTCGCTATCCTGCCGCCTGGGCTGCGGTGCCTGCTGCATCGCGCCCTCCATCAGTTCGCCCATACCGGGCATGCCTCTGGGCAAACCGGCGGGCGTACGTTGCGTGCAGCTCACCGACGACAATCGCTGCGCGATCTTCGGTCGGCCGGAACGGCCGAAGGTCTGTGGCGGGCTGCGGCCCGACGCGGAGATGTGCGGACCGGATCGGGATTACGCTATGGACTGGATCGCCGGGCTCGAACGGGCGACGGCCGCCCACTGAGAGGTTCTGTCTCATGGCGAAGCTCATCTTTGAACTGAACCAGTCCCTGGACGGCTACGTAGACCACCTCGCCATCACCCCGACCCCGGGGCTGTTCCGTCACTTCGTGGATCGGACGCGTGAACTGACAGGCATGGTGTACGGCCGTCGCATGTACGAGGTGATGCGTTATTGGGACGATGACCTGCCGGACTGGGGCCCGGATGAACACGCCTACGCGGCAGCGTGGCGAAGCCGGCCGAAATGGGTCGTATCGCGTTCGTCATCATCGGTCGGACCGAACGCAACGCTGGTCGACGACCAGGTCGAGGCTGTCATCCGAGACCTGAAGGCGCGGCTCCCCGGTGAGATCGAGGTGGCCGGGCCCGAACTGGCCGCCAGCCTGGCCGACCTGGTCGACGAATACCGGATGTACATCCACCCTACCGTGATCGGTGGTGGCAAGCCATTCTTCGCCGCCGCCAGGCCACCGCTTCGTCTGGTGGGCCATGACCTGGTGTGCGAGAACGTCGTCAGGCTTACCTACGTTCCAGCGTGACCGCGTAGCTCAGGGCAACGTGGCCACAGGTTGCGCCGGGCACGTATACGTCGCCTGGTACTCGTAAACGGTCTTCTGCGCGTCCTGCGCGTCGGCGGGCACCTGTCTCGCCAGGACCAGACGAATGGTGTCCACGGTGGGTTCGCTACAGCGCTTGCGGGCTGCCGCGATGCACGGCTGGTCGGTAATCGCATCGGTCTGGCAGGACACGGCGATCGGCGCGACCGGTGCTGCTGCGACGTTCACCGGCGCGGTGGGTGAGCTGGCACAGGCGGCCAGCGCCAGCAGGGCGACGGTGGGCCAGACGAGACGGACAGCGACATTCATCGGAAGCTACTGCTCATGACACAGCCTAGGCTGTCGGTATGACCGGATCTTTTCAGCGAACCAGTTGGCGAATCCCGAGCGCGACGATCATCGCGCCGCAGACGCGATCCATCCACGCCTTGCCGCGTCGGTAACGCGCGGCCACGCTCGGTGTCGCGAACACGAGGGCAACGACGCCATACCAGGCCGCGGCGACGACCGCTACCGTGGCGAGCATGCCGACGAAAGTGGGGCCCGAGACGTGCTTCGGCGCGGCAGCGGCGAAGACGGCCGCATAGAAGGCCATCGACTTCGGGTTGGCGATGTTGGTCGCGACGCCGGTGCGGAAAGCCTCTCCCAGGCTGCGCCCTTCGCTGGACGTCCGTGCGGCGCTGGTGCTGCCGGCCTTGAAGATCAGGCGCCCGCCGAACCAGATCAGGTAGCTGGCGCCAATGACCTTCACGGCCAGGGCGATCCACGGGAAGGTCGCGAAGACGATGCCGATACCCAGGATGGAACAGCTTGCCCAGAACAGATTGACCACGACTACGCCACCGACCAGGGCCAGCGCCTCGCGCGTTGTCGTCGAGGCGGCCTTATGAGCGACGGCCACGAAGTTGGGGCCCGGCAGCACGACGCCGACGACATACACGGAAAGAACGGTGGTGATGGCGGTCCAATCGATCATGACAACGAGGCCGGAAGACTGACGCCCAACCGTAGCACGTTTGGGAAAACGTTACAGCTTACGGACGTCCAGAAGTCCGAAGTGCTTTTTGGACGAAAGCCGCGCGTTGGACAAAAAAACGGCGAAGCCACCGGCATCACGCTTTCAACCACCGTCAACCAGCCGTCATCTGTAAGTAAACGTCGATACATGCGCAACCGCGACTCTCCCTGGTTTTACACCTCCAGGGGATCGACCCGATGACGTTCGCACGTGCTTCGCTTCGTCGCACCGCCCTCGCCACCGCGCTTGCACTTTCGTTGCATGCCGGTTTCGTCCACGCTGCCGACAACGACAGCGACAAGGCAGCCCCGGCGGCCGACACCGCCGCGACCACCAAGGACGCGAAACAGCTGGACGCCGTGTCGGTGATCGCGCCGGGTGAAACACGACAGATCCAGAGCATCGGGGTCGAGGAGATCACGAAGCAGCAGACGCCGGGTACCAGCGCGTTGAAAGCACTCGATAAACTGCCGGGCGTGCAGTTCCAGTCGGCCGATCCCTGGGGCGCTTACGAGTGGTCGACGCAGATCACCCTGCACGGCTTCGACCAGTCCCGCCTGGGCTTTACGCTTGACGGGATTCCGCTCGGCACGATGGGCTACGGCGTGACCGACGGCCTCCAGGTCACGCGCGCCATTACCACCGAGAATCTCGCGACCGTGGAACTCGCCCAGGGCGCTGGCGCGCTGGGTACCGCATCGAACACGAACCTTGGCGGTACCGTGCAGTTCTATTCGGCCGATCCGGACATGACCCCGGGTGTGCGCCTGAACCAGGTGATCGGCTCGGACTCGACCCACCGGACCTTTGCGCGAGTCGATTCGGGCGATTACCACGGCTTTTCCATGTACGTATCGTTCGCCAACGCCGACACGGACAAGTGGAAGGGCTTCGGCGACCAGAAATCCAACCAGGCGAATCTGAAGGCCTTGTACCAGTGGGGCGACGGCAATCGCATCAGCCTGTTTGTCGACAGCAGCAAGCGCAAGGAATACGACTACATGGATTTGTCCCTGACCAGCCAGCGCGCGCTGGGCTGGGATTGGGACTACCTGCAGCCGGACTGGAACTCGGCGGTGCAGATTGCCAACGCATTGAACGGCAAGGGACAGTATCCGGCGTCGCTCAACGGGTTGCCCGCCAACTACGACAAGGGCGATGCGACGTATTACGCCGGCGGTGGCATTCGCCGCGACACGCTGACCGGCCTGTCGGGTTCGTTCAACCTCGGCGGCGCCACGCTCGACACGACGGGGTACTACCACGCCGACCGCGGCGAGGGTCAGTGGGCCACCCCGTACCAGGCATCCTCGCCGACCGTGCCCATCTCGATGCGCACCACCGACTACGGCCTGGATCGCTACGGCATCACCTCGGCGCTCAAGTTCAGCGTGGGCAACAACGATATCGAGGTCGGCGTCTGGGGCGAGGAGTCGAACACGAACCAGGAGCGCAATTACTTCAGGCTCAATGGTCAGTACACGGGGCTGTATACGGTCTACAACGACCAGGATCCGTTCCTGCGCGCGTTCCTCCAGCACTATGAAACGAAGACGCGCATGGGCTACGCCGAGGACACGATCCACCTGCTCGATGACCGGTTGACGATCAACTTCGGCGCCAAGTCGCTGCGCGTGACCACCGACGCCACCTCGCTCGTGCCGACCACCGCATTCGCGCAGGGACAGATGCGTGCGAAGAAGGGCTTCCTGCCGCAGGCCGGTGTGGACTACAAGCTCGACGCCAACCAGGACATCTACGCGTCCTATGCAAAGAACATCTCCGCCTTCGGCATCACGCCATTCAGCACGTCGCAGGCGGCGTTCGATGCGGCGAAAGAGCACCTGAAGCCGGAAGAGTCGCAGACCTGGCAGACGGGCTATCGTGCCCACGGCGACACCTTCGAGGCGTCGCTGGGCCTGTTCTACACCCGTTTCGCTAACCGCCTGCTGGCGACGACGCCGTGTCCGGCCGTGGTCACCTGCGCCGCGTCGCTGAACAACGTGGGCGACGTGAAGAGCCGTGGTGCGGACGTGGCTTTCCTGTGGAAGCCGGTGCAAGGGCTGAGCTGGCTCAACTCGTTCTCGTACAACAACTCCAAGTACCAGGACGACTACCAGAACTCGGGCACCGTCCACACGGCTGGCAAGTACGTGGTGGGTGTGCCGAAGACGATGTTCTCCAGTTCGGTGAGCTACGAGATCGCCGGCTGGCGCGCGAACATCGAAGGCAAGTACACCGGTCGCCGATACATCACCTATACCGACGACTCGTCCGTGCCCTCGTATTGGGTCGTCGACGCCGGCCTTGCCTACGACATCGGCAATTTGTCGGTGCTGAAGGAAATGAGCATCGGTATCAACGTGACCAACCTGTTCGACAAGCGTTACTTTGCCTCGACCGGGACCAACGGCTACGTCGCCTCCGACCCGGACGGGTACAACCAGACCCTGATGGCCGGCGCGCCTCGCCAGTACTTCGTGAACCTCAACGCGAAGTTCTGATCGCCGTGCCAAGGACGGCACCGACGGCGCCCTTCGGACCGATCGCAAGGGCATCGTGCACGCGGCCGCAACGACGCTGCAACAATGGCTCGCCAAGATGACAAGCCCGCTGGGGCCGTCCAACAGGGGGACGGCCTGGTTGCGGGTGCGTGCGCCACGGAACCACCCCCATGTCCCAGCTAGTCACCGCCGCGTTTCCCCGACGCACGGCTATTGCTATCGCCCTCGGCGTGATCGCTCTCGCGGTCGTCGTCGGGGTGCTCGCCTTCGGCGGCCGCCAGGCTGCCACCTCCACGGACGCCTCGGGCGCCGTCAGTACCGACGCGGGCCGGTCGTCCGGCGAATCCCCGGAAATCGGGATCCTGCTCGGGCTCGCCCGCGATGCCACGAAGGAAGGGCGTCTGGTCGCGCCCCAGGGCAACAACGCCTACGAGTACTACCTCAGCGTAAGCCAGCTCGACCCGAAGAACGCGACCGCACAGGACGCCTTGCGCGAAACGTTGCCGTTCGCGTCGCAGGAAATCGAACGACAGATCAACCGTCGCGAACTCGAGGAAGCGCGTCGTGAGATCGCGTTGCTGCGCGATTACGATCCGACCAATTACACGCTGATCATCCTGGGCGCCAAACTCGATGCCCAGCAGCAGGTCGTCACCGCCGAAGACGAGGCGAAGGCTGACGCGATACGTCGGCGAAACGGCTAGCCGGATTCAGGAGACGGCGGGTTTTGCCCGGTCATAGTTTGCTGGCACGTCAGAGAACGCTGGCGTGCAGCATCGACCTAATCTTAGGCAAGGAGCCTCAAATGAAAAACACCACCCGCCTGTTCGCCCTCGTCGCGCTTGCTATCGCCCCGCTGGCGGCCGTCCACGCCGAGTCGGCACCGGTCGACCTCGCCTGCGCCGTCCTCGATCCAGCCGCGTTCGCCGATTACGTCGGAAATCACCATCCGACACTGGTCGAGCTGCAGGGCCACATCAATTGCCTGAAGATCGTGATGCCGGGCGAAACGGCGACGGCCGAGTATCGCAGCGACAACAGCCGCTTCTTCGCCGAGATGGATACGTTCGGCCGCATTACCGGCGGCCGCTTCCGCTAAGGGACCAGGCGGTCGCGGCCCGGGCCGTGACCGCCTTCCCCTGGCGCCGGATGGGCGGATGCGACGGCGTTCATGGTCCGGACGACCATGCCGCGCGATAATCGGCACTCCCCCAGGCAAGGAGCCTCGCCATGCATCGTCTCGCCATCCTGTTCTTCACGGCCGTGCTCGGCGCCGCCGCCCTGGTAGCTTGCCAGACCGCGCCGGCCACCCAGCCGAAGCCCGTGGCCGGCTTCGTCACCGATATGAAGGCCTTCGACGCCTTCATCGCCACCAAGCCCACCCCCGCGCAGTTCCACGCTACCTATCCGGACGTCATGCTGGTCACCCCGGACATGATGACCACCCGGGAAATGCGCCAGAACAACAGCCGCTACTTCCCGAAGCTGGATGCGGACGGCCGTATCGTCGGTGGCTCGTTCATGTAATGCCTGCGGCGGACATGGCGCGGTGGATCTAGAATCGCGCCATGTCTATCTCGATCAGGCCCTTCAAGGGTATCCATCCGCGCCTCGGCGCACGTGTTTATGTCGACCCCGCGGCCACCGTCATCGGTGACGTCGAATTGGGCGACGACGCTTCGATCTGGCCCGGCGCGGTTGCCCGAGGCGATGTGCACCACATTCGCATCGGCGCTCGCAGCAACCTGCAGGACGGCGCGATCATCCACGTGACCCACGATGGGCCGTACACGCCCGGCGGGTTCCCGACGATCATTGGCGAGGACGTGACCATCGGCCACGGCGCCGTGATCCATGCCTGCACCATCGAGGACGGTTGCCTCATCGGGATGCATGCCACCGTGCTGGATGGCGCCGTCGTCCGAAAGAATGGCTTCGTCGGCGCGGGTGCCGTGGTTCCGCCGGGCAAGATCGTCGGCGAGCGCGAGCTATGGCTGGGCAATCCCGCGAAGATGGTCAGGGTGCTCAGCGAGGCGCAGGTGGCGCAGCTGTACTACTCGGCAGCCAACTATGTGCGCCTGAAAAACGACTACCTGGCTTGATTTGCCCGGGCCGGAGCACCACGCTGGACGCCTGACAGGAGATCCCCGATGGACAGCACCACCAACCCGCTTCTGGATACCAACGGCCTGCCGAATTTCCCGGCGATCCGTCCGGAGCATATCGAGCCCGCCATCGACAGCCTTATCGCCGAGCAGCGCGCCGCGATCGAGCGGATCGCGGCCGCCGACGCCGTGCGCGACTTCGACCACGTGATGCTGGCGCAGGAACGCCTCGATCAGGTCCTCTCCCGGGCCTGGTCGCCGGTCAGCCACCTGCACTCGGTCGCCGACTCCGAAGCCCTGCGAAAGGCCCACGGCGCGGCCGAAGAAAAGCTTACCGATCATGGTATTGAAGTCGGTCAGAACCGCGATCTCTATGCCGCTGTCCAGGCGGTGGCGGATCGCGGGGACTTCGCCAGCCTGCCCGTCGCGGCCCGCGCCGCCGTCGAGCATGCCCTGCGCGATTTTCGCCTCTCGGGCGTCGCGCTCGAAGAGCCGGCCCGCAGCCGCTTCCGCGAGATCGGCGTGGAGCTTTCCCGGTTGACCACCGAATTCTCGAACGCGGTGCTCGACGCCAGCGAAGCCTGGCGCAAGCACATCACGGACGAGCGCGACCTTGCGGGCATCCCCGCGTCGGGCCGTGCCGTGCTGCGTGAGTACGCCCGTGAGGAAAAGCTCGACGGCTTCCTGGTCACCCTGAAACAGCCAAGCGTGCAGGCCGTGCTGACCTACGCGGAAAACCGCGATCTGCGTGAAGCCGTCTACTACGCCTACCAGACGCGTGCCTCGGACCAGGGCCCGGACAAGGGCAAGTTCGACAACTCCGAGCGCATCGAGAAGATCGTGGCCCTGCGCCACGAGGCCGCTCGATTGCTCGGCTACGCCAACGCCGCCGAGGAATCGCTGGCGACCAAGATGGCCACCTCGCCGGAGGTCCTCGCCTTCCTTCGCGACCTGGCCGCCCGCGCCAGGCCGGTGGCGAAGAAGGAGCTGGAAGAACTGCGTCGCTTCGCTTCCGAAGAGCTCAAGCTCGACAACCTCGAGCCCTGGGATGTCGGTTTCGCCTCCGAGCGCCTGCGCCAGCAGCGCTACGCCCTGGACGAAGAACAGATCAAACCGTACTTTCCGGCCTCCGGCGCCATCGACGGCCTGTTCGCCGTGGTCGAGCGACTTTACGGCGTGCGCTTCGCGCCCCGCGACAATGTCGCCACTTGGCACAAGGACGTCCGCTACTACGACGTGATGAATGCCGACGGCACGATCTTCGCCGGCGCCTATCTGGACCTCTATGCCCGTTCGGGCAAGCGCGGTGGTGCCTGGATGGACGTGTGCGAGTCGCGTTTCCGCGACGGCGACCACCTGCAACTGCCGATCGCCTTCCTGACCTGCAACTTCCCGCCACCGACGGACGGCGCGCCTGCCCTGCTCACGCACGACGACGTGCTCACCCTCTTCCACGAATTCGGCCACGGACTGCATCACATGCTGACCGAGGTCGATATTCCGTCGGTCGGCGGCATCGAAGGTGTGGAATGGGACGCGGTGGAACTGCCCAGCCAGTTCATGGAGAACTTTGCCTGGGACCGCGAGGCGCTTCGCCTGTTCGCCAGGCACTACCAGACCGGCGAGCCGTTGCCCGACGACCTCTACCAGCGGATGCTCGATGCCCGGCATTTCCACGCCGGGCTGTTCCTCGTTCGCCAGCTCGAGTTCGCCTTGTTCGATTTCCGGCTGCACCTCGAGTACGACCCGGCGACGGGGGCCCGTCCGCTCGACGTGCTCGAGCAGGTACGCCATGAAGTGGCCGTCATGCATCCGCCGGCGTGGCAGCGCTTCCCGCACGCCTTCACCCACATTTTCGCGGGCGGGTACTCGGCCGGTTACTACAGCTATCTGTGGGCCGAGGTGCTTTCGGCGGACGCTTTCGAGCCGTTCGAGGAAGCGGGCGTACTGGACCGCGCCACCGGCCAGCGCTTCCGTGAGGAGATTCTCGCCGTGGGCGCCACCCGCCCGGCGCTGGCCTCGTTCAAGGCTTTCCGTGGCCGTGAGCCGCGGCCGGATGCCCTGCTCAAGAGCTACGGCCTGGCGGTCTGAGGCAACAGCCGCGCGGGTCGCCGCGCGGCTGTTCCTTTACAATGGCGCCATGAAGATCGCGTCGTGGAACGTCAATTCGCTGAAGGTTCGTCTGCCCCATCTCCAGCAGTGGCTGGGCGAGGCGCAGCCGGACATCATCGCGCTGCAGGAAACCAAGCTCACCGACGACAAGTTCCCCGCGGACGAAATCGCCGCCATGGGCTATCGCGCGGTGTTCTCCGGCCAGAAGACCTACAACGGCGTGGCGATCCTCGCGCGCGACGAAATCACCGAGGTCGTCACCGATATCGAAGGCCTGGACGACCCGCAGCGCCGCATCCTGGCCGCTACCGTCGGCGATATCCGCGTCGTGAACCTCTACGTGGTGAACGGCAAGGCGCTGGGCGACGAGAAGTACACATACAAGCTGCACTGGCTGGCGAGGGTCCGCGACTTCCTTCAGTCGCAGATCGCGATCCATCCCAAACTGGTGGTTCTGGGCGATTTCAACATCTGCCGCGACGACCGCGACGTGTACGACCCGGTGGCATGGGGCGAGGACATCTTCTGTTCGCCGCCGGAGCGCGCCGCGCTGCAGGCGCTGCTGGATGTCGGCCTCCATGACAGTTTCCGCCTTTTCAACGAGGAAGCCGGCCTATTCAGTTGGTGGGACTATCGCCAGGCCGCATTCCGCCGCAACATGGGCCTCCGGATCGACCTCATCTTGATCAGCGATGCGCTCAAATCGTCGGTAACCTCGTCGATCATCGACAAGGCCCCGCGCAAGTGGGAGCAACCGTCCGACCACGCGCCCGTCGCGCTGGAGCTGATGCTTTGAACACACCCAAGTCCGAATGGCCCAGTTCGCTGGACGACGCCGAACTCGAAGTGCTCGACACCTACCTGCGCGTGCATGGTGGCGATGGCGACCTGATGCTCGACGGGCTGCACGGCCTGCTCTCTGCGATCGCCGTGGGGCCGCTCGAAGTGAAGCCCGAAGAATGGCTGCACGAGATCCTGCATGACGCCTTCGAGGACGAGGACGAGGGCAACCAGCTGCTCGCCTTGTTGGCCAAGCTCAACGACTCCATCAGCGCCGAGCTCGATGTCGACGCCTACGAGCCGATCCTCGGCGAGATCGACACCGAGGACGGCCCCATGCTCTCCGCCGCCGGCTGGTGCGAAGGCTTCAGCCGCGGCATCGACATGCGCGCCCAGTTGTGGGAGAACCGCCTGGCCGAAGACCCGAACCTGATGCAGCTGCTCGGCCCGATCATGGCCCTGGCGGTCGACGAAGGCGTGCTCCAGGCCGACGCCGAGTTCGAGAAACTCACCGACGAGGAATACGACGAGTGCCTGGGCCAGCTGCCCGACGTACTCAATGCCGTCGGCGAGTACTGGCGCCAGAACGCCCCGACCGAGGAAGAGCTGGCCGCGATGACCCGCCCGCGCGTCGATGGCGAAGACGGCCCGCCGCGCCAGCGCTCCGGCCACTGGGTACATTAAGCAAGACCTGCCGACCCCTGTAGCCCCGTGCGAGAGCCATGTGGGAGCCATGTGGGAGCCGCTTCAGCGGCGAAAAGCCAACGGAGCGGTAACGCGGTAACCCCGCGGCAACCCCATCGCCGCTGAAGCGGCTCCCACAGGACAGATCGTTCACCGGACGCGTCTTGGCCCCGTCGCCGATTGGCGTCATCTTTGGCGGCATCGGCAACCGGAGAACCGTCATGACCCAACGAAGCATCGTCCGCCGCGTCCGCGGCATGGATACCGCCGACGGCGCCGGCGTGAAACTCAAGCGCGTGATCGGCCAGCCCGCCCTCGACATGCTGGACCCGTTCCTGCTGCTCGACGAATTCCGCTCGGACCAGGCGGACGATTACATCGAAGGCTTCCCCGAGCATCCGCATCGCGGCTTCGAAACCGTGACCTACATGCTCGCCGGTCGCATGCAGCACGGCGACAACCACGGCAACCGGGGCGACCTCGGTCCGGGCAGCGTGCAGTGGATGACGGCGGGCCGCGGCATCCTGCATTCGGAGATGCCGCAGCAGGAAGAAGGCCTGATGTGGGGCTTTCAGCTGTGGGTCAACCTGCCGGCCACGGACAAGATGGTCGAACCGCGTTACCAGGACATCCCGCCGGGCGATATCCCGGTGGTGCATCCGGTCGAGGGCGTCACCGTGCGCGTGATTGCCGGTGAGCTGGCGGGGGCGAAGGGCCCGGTGTCCGCCGTGGCGACCGAGCCGGTCTACCTCGATATCTCGCTGGATGCCGGCGCGCGTTTCGACCTCACCCTGCCCGAAGGGCACAGCGCCTTTGCCTATGTCTTCGACGGCATCTCGGCCGTGGTGGCTGGCGAGTCGCTGGCACGCAGCGAGCTCGCCGTGCTTTCCAAGGGCGATACGGTGAGCTTCGCGGCCGAAGGCGCTTCCCGCATCCTGCTCGTCGCCGGTCGACCGCTCGCCGAACCTGTCGCGCGATACGGCCCGTTCGTGATGAACACGCCGGCGCAGATTCATGAGGCGATTGCCGACTTTCGGGCCGGCAAGTTCTAAAGGCCGATGAGGATCCATCGCCGCTGAAGCGGCTCCCACAAGAAGACGTCCCGCACCGGCCCGGGGCGCGCGACCGCTCTGTGTGGGAGCCGATTCATCGGGTGTGAGGGCCGATTCATCGGTTGTGGGAGCCGATTCGTCGCTTGTGGGAGCCGATTCGTCGGCTGTGGGAGCCGATTCATCGGCGATCCCGCGGCAGCGGCCCGCGCTGAAACTGAACAGCCCCGCGAAGTTCCCCACCGTGTTTAAGTCCGGGACGGGGAAGGGTCTTTAGCATCGGCGCATCCGCATTCGCGAGGATTTCATTGCCCATGCGCATTCTGCTCACGGTCATCCCTATTACGGCAGCGCTCATCATCGCGGCGTGCTCGCCATCGCAGCCTTCTGTGCCAACGGCTGCGCCCACGGCGGAAGCCTCGACGACGACAACGCCGGCGCCCGGCAAGAGCGCGCCGGCCAATCCTGCCCTCGGCTCACCCGAATGGGTGGCATGGGTCGACAAGACGCTCGCCATCAGCGACGACGGCCATGGCCCCCAGCCGGATACTCCCGCCTGGGAGCAGGCGGTCAACACCAAGCTGGGCCAGGAGGCGCCGCAGGCGAAGCCAGGCACGGCGGAGTGGCAGCAGGCGGTGGATGCGCTGTTGCGGACTCGCGTGGCGACGCACTGAGGCAGTGGGCTTCGCCGGCCGACATTAGAGGCCGGCTTTGAACGTCGTGGTGTTCGCCGGAACCTTCAGTTCGCCCGAGGGTAGCGAGAGCACGAGGCCGCCGGGCGGGTGGATCGACTGGGTGAGGGTCAGGGTGACTTGCCCGCCCTTCGCCACCAGGGTGTAGCCCAGGCGCCCATACGGCGTGCGCAAGTCGCAGACGGCGATACCCTTCCCCTCCAGCCACGCGGGCTGCACGCCGGCTGCGAGGACCATGCTGCCGTCGGCTTCGCGGGCGTAGGCGAACAGGTCGAGCGCCGAGCGAACGAAGTCCGAGGCAATCCATGCGTGCGGCATGTCGCCGACGAAGCGCGGCTTGCGGGCGTCGTGGCCGACGACTTCGGCCCACTGGTTCCACGCCGCCGGACGACGGTCGGCGAAGAAAAAGGCGATCAGATCGCCGACGCGGTCCCGCCAGCCGAGCCGGACGAAGGTGGCGATCGTGCGTACCTCGTAAGGCGTGTAATCCTCCCAGGCCGCCTTGCCGTCGCGCCGCGCGACGAAGCCCTGCCAGTATCTCTCGAAGGTGCGGTCGACCAGCGCCCTCGGCAGACGCGCCTGCTCGCCACCGGGAGACAACGCAATCGTGGTCGAGGTGGCGTCGAAGTCGCCAAGCTCGGCCGACCCCGGAATGAAGTCGATACCGTGCGCTTTCACGGCTGCTTCGATGGACGCGTGAAGATCGCCGCGAAACGCGTCGCGCGAGGCCGAATAGGCGACGACGTCCTCGCCATGTCCCAGCGCCGACGCAAGTTCTACCGCATCGTCGTAACCCTTGAGCGCCCAGAAATCGTCCCAGTACGAATGCATCGGCTTGGTCGAATAGCCCTCGTGACTGATCGACGCCGGCATCAGCCCATAGAGCGGACGATCCGCGCCTTGCAGCCGCGCTGGATGGCGCTCGCTGGCGCGCAATGCGTCCATGTAAGCCACCGCCTTCTCGACATGGGGCCACAGCGCATCCACTGTCGCGCGATCGTGCGTGTATCGCCACAGCTCCGCCACGCTGAAGATCAGCTCGCCGTGGCTGTCGTTCTCGGGCACCGGATCGGAGCCGCGCGCGTCGACGCAGCAGGGCACCTTGCCGTTGGAGAACTGGTGCGGCGCATACCAGCGAATGAACGCCGAGGCGACGTCCTCGTGGCCAGTGCGAAGCAGCCCTTCGAGCATCATCGCGCCATCGCGCACCCAGGTGCGGGAGTAGGATCGCGTACCGGGCTGTAGCGCCGGCCCATCGCGCGAGATGAGGATATGCGCGATGCCGCTTTTCATCGTGTCGACGATGGGCTGCGCCGACGCCGGCACCGTGATGTCGACGCGATCCAGTTTGTCGCGCCACTCGGCGGCGACGGTATCCGCATGCGAAGCAAGCCAGGCAGCGGTATCCGCCGGCACATCGACGACATCGTTCTGTTTCACCGGCACGACCACGCCGAGATCCACATGACCATGCGCCGGCACGTGCACGTCGTAGAGCAAGGCACCCTGTGCGAAGCCGCCGTCGTCGTGCAACGTCTTGGTCACCGGCCGCTCGCCGATGTCCAGGCGTTCGGTCAAGGTCTTCGGCAGGTTCGCGCTCGCGACGAACGCAGTCGTCGCCTGCAGGGGAATGAGCTTGTGCGCTCCATTCACCGTCAACACGTGACCGTCCCATGCCAGGTCGCGAATCGGGCTGGTACCTCCTGGCGCGTTGAGGAACTGCGTGGGCGGATTGACCTGGAACGGGCGCGCCGCGAGGGCCAGCGTGACGTCGCGGGCGTCGTCGCCGTCGTTGGTAACCCGGTAGCTCAGCACCAGTTGCGATGCGCCAGGACGCCCCTGGGCGAATGCGGTCGTGTCCAGGCGGAGCCCCTTGGCGATCCACTGCACCGAAGGCATCGGTAGATACCGCTCGCGCAGCGACTGCGTGGTCGCGACATCCGCCCAGGTGATCAGCCTGCCGCCTTCGATCAGGAAGGGTTCGATCGAAAACCCGCCGCGCGCGATCTCGACGGCGCCATCTTCGGAGATCAAGGCCGAATCGGGACTGCCACCGTCGACGCCGACGATCGTCCAATAGGATTGCTCGCCGGAGAAACCGCGCGGATAGAGCCCGAGACGCTCTTGCTTCGCGCGCGATTCGAACACGGCGTTGGGTGTGGGCGGTGGCGCGGCCACCGCGCCGGGCTTGCGTGGGGTGAGACGCAGATTGTCGAAGCAGACCTCGCCCCGGTTGGCCGCCTGCGCCGGCTGCGCCTCGGCGTAGACGACGAACTCGATATCGCGCGTGTGACGCAGCGTGCGGTCCTTGACCGGTCCCCACGCGAACTCCACCTGACGGCTCGTCGCCTCGACAGGTTTCCACGCGTCGCCCGGCACGAAGTGCGGCTGCTGGAACCACCAGACGTTGTCGCCGCTGTCGTCGATCAGCTTCAGCTGCAAGGTGTTCGGCGGCATGCTGCCCCGTACGTCGAAACTCAGCGCGAAACCATCCGGGAAATCGATGGGCAGCATCCTGCGGATCGACGCGGCACCGGACACACCATGGAAATCGTACGTGAGGCACAGCGCCTGTCTATCCCGGCCCGGCGCGACGCGAAGCGCTGCCGAGACGTCGTCCGTATGCGTCGCCGACCAGCCAGTCGTCGCGTCGAAACTATCGAGCATGCGCGTCTGCCCAGCCGCGAACGCAGGTACGGCGAGGAGGCAAGCCGCCACGGCAGGCACGAGTGAAGCGAAACGCGACATACGGTTTATCCCTTGACGCTGCCCATCAACAGGCCTTCGAGGTAGTAGCGCTGCAGGGCGAGGAAGAGCACGAGCACCGGCAGGATGGTGACCACCGAGCCGGCCATCATCAGTTCGCTGTCCTGCACGTGCTCGCGCGAGAGCGAGGCCAGGGCGATCGGCAGCGTGTAGTGCTCCTGCCCGGTCAACGCGATCAGCGGCCACATGAAGTCGTTCCATGCGGCGAGGAAGGTGAAGATCGCCAGCGTGACCATGATCGGCTTCAGCAGCGGCATCACGATGGTGGCGAAGATGCGGAACTCGCCCGCGCCGTCGATGCGCGCGGCTTCCATCAGGTCGTCCGGAATGCCGCTGGCGTACTGGCGAACAAGGAAGATGCCGAAGATGGTTGCCAGTGCCGGCACGATCACCGCGCCATAGGTATTCACCAGACCCATGTACTTCAGCAGCAGGAACAGCGGCAGCATGGCCACCTGCGCCGGAATCACCAGGGCACCGAGCAGCATCTGGAAGATCCGCTGGCGGCCCTTGAACTCGAGCTTGGCAAACGCATAGCCGGCCATCAGGTTGAAGGCCAGCGAGACCACCGTGATCGCCGTGGAAATGAGCAGGCTGTTGACGAGGTAGCGACCCATGCCGGCGTTGAGGAAAAGCTGGCGGTAGTTGGCGAGCGTAGGATGCGTCGGCAACACCGGCGGCGGCAGTGCGCTGGCCTCACCCTGCGGCATGAAGGACACGGAGAGCATGTAGAGAAGCGGCGCGATGGCGATCGCCGCCGCACCGATCAGCAAGCCGTTGATAAGGGCCTTGGCCAGACGCGGACTCATGCCTTTTCTCCCTGCCGCGACAGGCGCAGCATCGTCGCGGTAACCGCGAACATGATGACAAAAAGGATGAAGGCCACGGCCGATGCCGAGCCGAGGTTCCACCACTTGAAGCCTTCTTCGTACATCAGGTAAAGCACGGACGTGGTGCTCTGCAGCGGGCCGCCCTCGGTCATCACGTAGGGTTCGGCGAACAACTGGAAGTAACCCGACACGGTGAGGATGCTCACCATCACCATGGTCGGCTTGAGCATCGGCAGGGTGATATGGCGGAACTGCGCGAAGGCCGAGGCGCCGTCGATGCGCGCGGCTTCGTAGAGGTCGCCCGGAATCGCCTGCAGGCCAGCCATGAAGATGATCATGTTGTAGCCGAAGTTCTTCCATACCGCGAACAGGATGATCGTCGGCATCGCCCAGTGCGGATCGCCCAGCCAGTCCACCGTGGGTGCGCCGATCGAAGTGAGCACGTAGTTGATCAGGCCGTACTTGGTGTTGAACAGGTAGCGCCAGATCACCGCGACGGCGACCACGGTGGTCACTACGGGCGCGAACAGCGCCGTGCGGAAGAAGGGCTTGAAGCGCGCCAGGGGCGAATTGAGCAGCATCGCCGTGCCGAGCGAGGCGATCAGCGACAAAGGCACGCCGACCACCACGAAATACACGGTATGGCCAAGCGCCGACCAGAACAGCGGCCGCTGCAACAGCTGCCAGTAGTTCTGTAGCGCGACGAAGCGCAGGTTGCGTATATCGGCCAGCGCGTAGAGATCGTAATCGGTGACCGATAGGATCAGCGCCGCGATCACCGGCAGCAGGAAGAACAGACCGAGGACGATCAGCGCTGGCGTGATGAACAGCCAGGCGGCGCGGGAGGTATTCATGGCGATGCCTTGTGGCCGTGGTCGAGCATCCAGCGACGTTTCTCCAGCAGGCGGTCGGCGCGGCGATCGATTTCCGCCGCGGCTTCGTCGATGGTGAGGTCGCCGTGCGCGGCCTGCGCAGCGACCAGCTGCATTTCGGTGACGATGCGCTCCCACTCGGCCACCGGTGGCGTGGGCTTCACGCGTTCGAGCTGCTCGCGGAAGGCGGTAGCCTTGTCGTCGTCGCGCAGCGCGGGAGCCTCCCACGAGGAGCGGCGCGGCGGCATGTCGCCGAGGATCTCGTAGAAGCGCGCCTGAATCGCCGGGCGCGAGAGGTACTCGATCAATGCCCAGGCGTCGTCCTTGTGCTTCGACGCGCGGAAGATGACCAGGCTGGAGCCGCCGGCGTTGGAGGCGCCGGGGCCGTTCGGCCCGGGCAGCGGCGTCGTGGCCCAGTCGCCCTGCTGTTCGGGCGGCAGGCGCTTGCGGAACTCGCCGATGTTCCACGGCCCCGACAGGTAGAACGTGTAGAACCCCTGGCCAAACGCCGCCCACGGGTTGCCCACGCCGACATTGGTCATCATCGGCGCTTGCTGGTTCTTGAACAGCGACACGTAGAAAGCGAGGGCCTTCTTGAAGCCGGCACTGCGGAAGTTGCCGTAACGGCCGTCGTCGCGAAGCAGCGGTTCGTCCTGCTGCAGAGACAGCGCGAGCAGCTGCTCGAACTCGTTGGTCGGCAGCAACACGCCATAGGTCTTGCCGGGTGGCTGCGATAGCTTCGCCATCATCGCCTGCCATTCGGGCCAGTCGCGCGGCGGATGGTCGTAACCGACCCTGGCAAGGAGGTCCTTGCGATAGAACAGCAGGCGCGTATCGACGTACCAGGGCACGCCATAGAGTTTGCCGTCGATGACGTTGGTGGACCAGATGGCTGGGAAGTAATCGTTGCGATCGACCACCCTGGACGAGGCGACCAGGGCGTCCAGCGGTTCGATCGCATCCAGCGCGACCAGCTCCGGCACCCAGGTGTTGCCCAACTGGGTGATATCCGGCGTGGAATCGCCCGCATACGCGGTCAGCAGCTTCTGGTGCGCCGCCGTCAGCGGCAGTTGCTGCACCGATACATGCAGGCCCGGATGCTCGCGTTCGAACGCCGGCAGCAGCTTCTCCACCGCCTCGCCTTCGCGACCGATCGTCCAGAACTGCAGGGTCCGCGTGCCCTCGTCCTGCCTGGCACAACTGGCCAGTGCGGCGCCGGCACATGCCAGCGCCGCGACCATCCGGATGACGCGGGTGGCGCGACTCACCACAGGTTGGCGGCCGTGTCGGCATCCAGCCAGCCACCGGTGAAGCCGGCGCGCTGCAGACCCTTGCGGATATAGGGATTCTTCTTCATCACCGACCAGACGAAGTCGCTGCGGTAGTTCTCGATCATCAACACGATGGGACCCTGGTCGATACCCAGGTGCACGGTATCGGCCCAACCGAAGCCCGGGACCAGCTTGCCCGTACGCAGTTCGGTCTTGGTATCGAACGTCATGTTGAAGGCGTCGACGAAACCGTACTTCGTATAGATGTACTGGCCGTACTTCTTCTTCATTTCCTCGAGCGCGGGGATCACGATCTCCGGGGCGAAGGCGATCGAACCGCCGGCGGCGGTCGGCACGATGGTGCCGTCGTCGGAGATGTAATCCAGGCCCGCACCGCGCGCCGTGTAGCCGGCGAAAGTGCGCTCCTTGTCGCCCTGCTTGACGATCAGGCCGCCGGGGCCATTGCTCGCGGTAAGGCCCCACACGTTCTTGCCATAGCCCTTCCAGCCACCGGGGTTGGCCACCGCATACGCCTGCTGCGAGTACGCGGCGCGACGGCTGTTCTCGAAGTAATCCATGTTGTGGTCACGACCCCAGGCATCGCGGATGCCGCGGAAGTCGACCCAGGTATGACTGTACTGGTGGCCGAACAGCGGCGCGAAGTTGAGGAAAGTCTGCCCGTGGAATTCGCCCCAGGTCTTGTCGTAGGTGGCCGTCCACGCGTGCCATGCATCCTCGTTCACCGGATGCGTCGGCGAGCCCAGGGCCAGGATGTAGACCAGCATGCCTTCGTTGTAGCCGGCCCAGTCGTGCGGAATCATCTTGCCGCCGGGCGTCCAGCCCATGCTGATGAGCGGGCCGTGGTTCTGCGCCCAGGTCCACTCCACGCGACGGTAGATGTCGTCGGCGAGCTGGCGGATCTGCGCTTCCTGCGGGTCGTCGTGATCGTAGTAGCTCTGGGCGAACAGGATGCCGCCCAGCAGCAGGGTGGTGTCGACCGTCGAGACCTCGGTCCAGCGCGCTTCACGTGCACCGGTCTGCATGTTCAGGAAGTGATAGAAGAAGCCCTTGTAGCCGGTGGCACCGTCTTCGGCGTCGTTCTGCGGGGCATCGTGGAAGAAGCGGAGGGTGGCCAGTGTCCGTTCCACGGCCTGGTCGCGCGTGATGTAGCCGCGCTCCACACCCACGCCGTACGCCGTCAGGCCGAAGCCGACCGAAGCGATCGAGGCAAAGGACGGGCTCGGGTAATGGTCGGGAATGAGGCCATTGGTCGGGTTGCCGCTGTCCCAGAACCATTGGAACGTACGCTTCTCCAGTTCCACCACCATCGGCGGTACGGCATGGAGATCCTTGAGCGCGGCGGCCGAGACGTGTTTCGTCTTCGCGGGTTCTTTCTGCGCGAGGGCCAGGGGAGCAGTGCTGGCGAGCATGACACCGAGTGCTAGTGAGAAACGCTTGATCGTACTGGCTTTCATGGCACACATTCCTTGAGACTATTCAGGGCCGGCGCGTCGGATGCGGGGACATCGCCGGCGCGTAAACGTTTACGTCAAGAGGTCGGAGAAAGGCCCCGAAGGGCCTTGGTCGAGCAGGAACCATACGATCCAGGCAGGTCCCTGGCAATCACCTGTCGCATCACGTCACCACCGTCGGCGCCCTGCATTCGCGCTCGATGAACTGCTGGTGCGTCGGCATCAGGTCGACGTTCTTCGAGATGACGTCGCGAATGCTGTCTAGGAACTTCGGCAGGTCGGCGTCCGGCATCTGGTCCACCAGGGGGTTATAGCTCGTCGGCATGATGCCCTGGCCGATCATCACCTGGACCCAGCTGACGGAGGCGAACATCTCATCAGCATTGCGAAAGAAGCGTCCGCTGTGGCGGAACAGGTCGACATTGCTCTTGAGCGAATCGGGAATCGACATGGTCCGGCAGTAGTTCCAGAACGGTGTGTCGTCGCGACTCGTGGCGTTGTAGTGAAGGATGAGGAAGTCGCGGATGCGCTCGGACTCGAATCGCGTCCGGTCGTTGAAACGATCGACCAGGACCGGGTCCATGACGTCATCGCTGGGGAACAGCTCAAGCAGCTTGGAGATACCGGCCTGGATCATGTGGATGCTGGTCGACTCCAGCGGCTCCATGAAGCCACTGGCCAAACCAAGCGCCACGACGTTCTTGTTCCACGTCTTCTTGCGCATGCCGGTGACGAAACGCAGCGGGCGCGGATCGCCCAGCGCCTTTCCATCCAGATTGGCCATGAGCTTCGCGGCCGCTTCGTCCTCGCTGATGAACTGACTCGAGTAAACGTAGCCATTGCCGGTGCGATGCTGCAGCGGAATGCGCCATTGCCAGCCAGCCTCGCGCGCCGTGGAGCGCGTATACGGCGTCGGCGCCTCAACACGTGCGCAGGGCACGGCAAGCGCGCGATCGCACGGAAGCCAGCGGCTCCAGTCTTCGTAACCGGACTGCAACGCACCTTCGATGAGCAGACCGCGGAAGCCGGAGCAGTCGATGAAGAGATCGCCCTCGATACGCTCGCCGTTCTCCAGTACGACCGCGGCGACATGGCCCGTCTCCGCATGCAGGTCGACGTTTCGCACCTTGCCCTCGGTGCGGCGCACACCGCGTGCTTCGCTGTACTCGCGCAGGTAGCGCGCATAGAGCGAGGCGTCGAAGTGGTACGCGTAGCCGATCGTGGACAACGGCGACCCGGCCGGAACGTCCGTGGGCGCGGGCATGAACTTGCCCCGTGTCGCTGCTACCGTATTCACCGAATAGTCGTGCAGGTCGGCGTCCGAGTGCAGGCCAGCGAGCCTGGCCTTAAGCCAGTAGTGATGGAACGGCGTCAAACCGATGTCATGGCCGATCACGCCGAACCCGTGAATGTAGGAGTCACCCAGCTTGCCCCAGTCGCGAAACTGGATGCCGAGCTTGAACGTGCCCTGCGTGCGCGAAACGAAGTCGGCTTCGTTCAGCCCGAGCAGGTTGTTGAACAACTTGATATGCGGGACGGTGGCCTCGCCGACCCCGACGGTTCCGATCTCCTCGGACTCCACCAGTCGCACGGTCACCTGCTTGTTCAGTACGCGGATCAGCGCCGCCGCAGCCATCCAGCCGGCCGTACCGCCACCCACGACGACGATGTTGGTGATGCCGTTGGCCATCGTTATCCACGCATGCCAGGAAAAGAAAGACGCCCGCGGGGAGACACACGGGCGCAAAGTAAAAGCGCATCCGGCAAAGCCGTCCGGATGCGCCGGTGGCGCGGTTTAGAACTTGAAGCCTGCAGTGAATCGGGCGGTACGCGGAACGAACGAGATGTTGCCGGTCTTGTTGTAGACCACCGGGTTCGAGAAGTTCGCCACGCCGTTCGAACCGAAGTTAGTGGTGTAGTCGACCAGGTTCTTCCAGTTGAACACGTTGAGGACGTCGAAGCGGAGGTAGAACTTGGTCTGGTCGTTCTCGCTGATTACGAAGTCCTTCGTCGCCTGGATATCGATGTCGCGATAGCCCCAGATCTTGCCGCCGACCAGGAACTTCGAGCCCGGCGGTGTGGCGGCGACAGGGCGAGCGCTCTCGCCGTAGTTGTAGAGCACGCCACCGCCGACACCCACGACGCCGTTGAACGGCAGCGGCGTGGCGATGGTCATCTTGGCCGAGAGCGTGATACCCCACGGCGCATCGACCGAGCCTGTCGCGACGAAGCGATGCTTCGCGACGGAGTTCGAGTTGATGAACGGGTAGTTGCCGATGGTCGCCTCGTCGAACGAATAATGTTCGTTGATGTCGCGGTTCTGCTTGGCGCGGCTATACGTATAAGCGAAGTTGGCGCTCCAACCCGATTCGTGCGTGTAAGGCTTGTCGGCCGACAGCAGCAGCTGCGTGGTACGTGTACGGATGCCGTTGTTGCCGATGATCATGCTGCCGAAGCCCGGGATGCCATTGCCCCAGGGCTGGGAACCGTTCTGGAAGAAGTCGCCATTCGGGTAGCGGTTGCCCAGCGTAAAGGCGAACCCGTCGTAGGAAAGCACGCGGCTCACGGTCACGTCGGTCTGCCAGTCGCCCAGCTTGTTCGACATGCCGAGGCTGTACTGATCGGAGTACGGGGCCTTCAAGTTGTTGTTCAACATGTCGACTTCCTGGCCCTTGTTCGTGCCGGCGACGAGCGCCTGCAGGTTCTGGAGACCATTGAAGTAAGACGGGTCGAAGTTGACGCAGTTGGTGTTCGAACCGACAGTGCAGGGACGACCGGGAATGTTGAACAGGATCTCCTGGTACGGCAGGGCGGACTTGGTCTGCTCCAGCTGCAGGTAGTCGTACAGGTTGCGGTCGTACGAGCGGCCGTAACCACCGTGGATCACGTGCTCCTCGTCGGCGAACAGGTCATACGAGAAGCCGACGCGCGGCTGCCATTCGTTCTGCGCCTTGCGATTGTGGCCGTTGCTGATGTAGTCCTGGTAATTGATCCCGCCCTTCGCTAGCGTCTGCGCGTAGGTCTGGCCGGGGAACTGGGCCTGCGCGTTCGTATCGAGCGAATTGAAACCGTCGATCACATTCTGCGGGGTGACCCAGTCCAGGTACGACGGCGTCTTTTCCTTATCCCAGCGCACGCCGAGGTTCAGGGTCAGGTGATCGTTCACCGCCCAGTCGTCCTGGATGTACGCGCCGTATTGCTTGCTCGTGGTCTCCGAGACCGGGTTGAGGCCTGGCACCGGATTGGCGAACTGCGCCTTGTACGGAAGCGGCTCGGTGCCGTCCGGACCGACGTTGTAGAAGAACTGCGGGTTGGTGGCCTGGGCGTCCTGCGCATGCAGGGTCACTTCCTTGTACTTGTAGCCCGTCTTGATGGTGTGGTCGCCGTACCAGGACAGATCGTTGAAGGTGAAGTCGTCCGAGATCATCGGGCCTTCCTGACCCTTGATCTGCGTGGCGAGCGCCGACGCCGACCCGACGTTGACGATGGCCGCGTCGTTGGCCGGGCGCCAGGTGTAGGTGTAGCCATTACCGTAATTGATCGGCAGCGGGTCGTTCGACGAGTTCTCGTAACTGGCCTTGAACTCGTTGTAGAACCAGTCACCGCTGTGCTGCCAGCGGAAGGTCCCGCGCGTGTCATGGTTCTGGATCTCGACGCTCGCCGATTGGGCGACACCCTTGGTGATGCCATCGGACTGGTTTTCGCGACGCACCTGGGTGCTGATCTCGATGCGGTCGCGGTCGGTCAGCTCCCAGTCGATCTTGCCGAAGTACAACTTTTCGTTGAACGGCAGGTTCGCCGGTCCGAGCTGCGAGCCAACACCAGCGGGCAGCAGCGATGCCACGTTAGCTGGCGAGTTGTCGCCCGGGCTGACCGTGGTCGGCGTATCGAACTTCTTCTCTTCGTATGTGACAAAGAAGTGCATCTGGTCCTTGATGATCGGACCGCCGAGCGCGAAGCCGTATTCCTTCTCGAAGGAGCGGGCCTTGACGCCATCTTCCTCGGCAGCGGTGCGGCTGCGGTATTTGTCCGAGGTGTAGGTGTCGAACACTTCACCGTGGAATTCGTTCGTGCCGGACTTCGTTTCGGCCGTGACCACCGCCGACGAGACCTGATCGTACTCGGCCTTGTAGTTGCTGGTGATGACCTTGTACTCGCCGATGGCCAGCTGCGGGAACGGGTTGCCCTGACTGGAGGTCTGGCCGGACACGCCGCCGGATTTGACGTAGCCCTTCTGGCCGACGCCGTCGATGAAGACGTTGACGGCGCTGGCGTTCTGGCCACCGGCCTTGAGCGAGGTATGACCCTGCGCGTCGACATTGAAGACCATGCCCGGCACGGTATCGGCGAACTCGAGGAAGTTACGCGACACCTGCGGAATCGTCTGGATCTGGCGCAGCGAAATCGTGCCGCCGACTTCCGGCGTCTTCACTTCGGTCAGCGTCGTCGCATTCACCGTCATGCCTTCCATCGCCGTGGCGTTGGCGGGCTTCGCGGTGACGTCGCCCGGGCCGGCCGCGGCAGCGGCGAGGTTCAGCGTGGCGGTCGAGGCGACCGTCAGCGTCACCGTCTGCTCGGTGCCCGGACCGGCGTCGACCTTGTACGAGGCCGGCGGCAGACCGTTGATGATGTAGGTGCCGTCGGCGCCGGCCTTGGCGTGGCGCGTCAGGCCGGTCTGCGGATTGAACGCGGTGACGTCGGCGCCCGGTGCGGCTTTGCCGCGCAGGTTCGCACTCGCGGACTGCGCGAAGGCGGACGGCGTGACCACGGCGGCGGCGACCGTCGCGGTAATAACGCTGGCGAGCAGCTTCTTCTTCAGATGCATCGAGGCTTTCATTTTTCCCCTCTCCCAAAAGGTTCTGTGTGTGCTGTTCCGGCCCGGCGGGGCGCAAGACACGGCGGTCGACGTTTTGGTGTCGGCCACTCTTCGAAGAGCGTTCTGCCCCCCGTGTATCGCGCCCGTCCCGCATTTGCGGACCGGAAGATCGATCGAAGTCCTGTGTTTGACGCCGTCCCTGAGATTCCAGCCACGGCCCGGCAAGCCGTGTATTCCGACGGGCGTCAGGCCCGTCGTCTTACCGTGTCGCTCCCGCCGCAAGAGGCGCGAACGACGATTTCGGTGCTGACGACATGCGGCTCGGGAGCGGCGTCATCGGGTGCTTCGATCATGGCGGCAAGGCGCTGGAGAGCGGCCTCGCCCAGTTCGGCGATGCGGATGCGCACCGTCGTTAGCGGCGGCGACACATAGCGCGCCATCGGAATGTCGTCGAAACCGACCACGGCGATATCGTCGGGCGTGCGCAGCTTCGCTTCGGCGAGGGCGGACAGGCAGCCGATGGCCATCATGTCGTTGGCGGCGAAGATCGCGTCGGGACGCGGCACCATCGCGAGGGCCTGCTTGCCGGCGTGGTAGCCGGATTCCTCGGTGAAATCGCCTTGCAGGATCGCGGCGCGTTCGCCGAGACCGGCGGCGGCAAGCGCGTCGCGATAACCGCGGATACGCTCCTGCACGTCGTGGTTCACTTCCGGACCGGCGATGAAGACGATGCGCTTGCGACCGAGGCCGAGCAGATGCTCGGTCATGGCGCGGGCACCGCCGAAGTCATCGACGTCCAGCGAGGCATGTCGTTCCGAGCGCACGTGGCTGTTGATCAGCACGGTCGGCAGGACGACGGGCAGGTTCTCGTCCAGGAAGGCTTCGTCCGCATGCGGCGACATCACCAGCAGGCCATCCACGCGACCCTGCATGGCGCGCAGGGCGATGGCCGCCTCGGTGGCGTCGCCATGGGAGCTGGAAACCAGCAGGTAGAGGCCACGGGTGCGGGCGGCCAGGTCGATACCGCGAATCAGCTCGGAGAAGAACGAACCATGCAGGTCGGGCAGCAGGGCCCCGATGGTCTGGGTGCGGCGGGTAATCAGGCTGCGCGCAGCATTGTGCGGAACGTAACGGAGGCGGGTCGCAACTTCCCGGATCCGCTTCTGGGTTTCCGCGGTCACGCCGCCGTGGCCGTTCAGGGCGCGCGACACCGAGGCCACGGAAACGTTGGCCATTCTCGCGACGTCTTTGATGGTCACACTCACGCGTTTCTCGCCCTTTCCCCCGCCCCGGAGGGCTGATGGCGCGGAACGTAAACGTTTTCATAGGAGCTTGTAAAGCGTTCGAAAACAAAGGCTTGTTGCGGTGCAGTAGTAAATCGGCCGTTACGTGATACCACTCGACCACCCTTGTTAAAATACTGTGTATTGTCAGCGGCTTGAGTGGTACGTAAACGTTTGCGGCGACGCAGCAGCCGCCGTGACGGGAAATTCACGGAGATAAATGGATGTCGCGTTCAGTAACGGGCGTTACATGCGAAATCGCAACTTCCTGCGCTTGGCGGCCAGGAGGGCCCCTGTTTCGGAAGGCAGTGTGTGGAAGCCGATTCATCGGCGATCCCGCGGCAGCGGGCCCGGTCGCCGCCAGCGCTCATCGCGAATAGAACTTTTCTGAAAAATTCGACTTTCTGCACTGGGATGACAGACAGCGGCACTTCGCCTACCTAGACTCCGCGCCCTCACCTACCCGATGGATGGATGTATGCGAAGGATTGCGCCTGGGGCGTTGTATGCGCTTGCCTTGTCGCTAACAACGACCGACGCACTGGCAGACGACGTCGCGCCATATGTCGAGTACGAGGTGAACCCGGCAATACGATTGCGATCGGTGATGCCACGCTCGCGCCTGATGCAGCCGGTCGCCTTGGCTCGGTGACGGAACAAGGCCGCTCGCTGGTGACGTACGGCTACGATGCAGCGGACCAGCGCATCCTGCGTACCGAGACGGCCGGCGCGAAGACCTCGTTGATCCTCTACGACGAAGCCGGCCACTGGCTCGCCGACTACGACAGCGCAGGCAAGATCACACGGCAGGCCGTGTGGATGGACAACTACCTCGTCGGCCTCGTCGACAACGGCAAGCTGCTCTACATCGAGCCGGATCACCTCGGCTCGCCGCGCGCGGTGATCGATCCGGTGAGGAAAGCCACGCTGTGGCGCTGGCGGCCGAGCGACGATCCGTTTGGTACGGCCTTGCCGGATGAAGACCCGGACGCGGACGGGGCGCGCTTCGTGTTCGATCTGCGCTTTCCGGGGCAGCGCTATGACGCGGTGACGGGGCTCTATTACAACTACTTTCGTGATTACGACGCGGCATCGGGGCGGTATGTGCAGGCCGATCCGATCGGGTTGGCTGGGGGGATTAATCCGTATCTTTATGCGAATGGGTCCCCGCTCAGGCACACCGATCCTTCGGGCGAGTTCGCATTCGTCGGTGCAGTCATTGGCGCTGCCGTGGAGGCTGCAGTCCAGGCATACGACAACTACAGCAACGGATGCGACCTTCTGGATTACCACAACTACAGCTTCACCAACATTGGCATTGCGGCGGCAGGTGGGGCGTTCGCACCGGGATGGCTATCCGTCGGAAAGAAAGCCTTTACGTCTGGCAAAGCAATATCAAAGCTTGCGTCTCAATTTCGCCGCTCGCAGACCGTGAATCGTTTGGTAAAGATTGACTCGCGAATCGTCGCCCATGAGGAAGCGATCAAGGACCTGCTCGTTCCGCAACTAGGCATCCAAGCGACGAGTGCGGTTTTTAAGAAGATCTACGGTGCCGGTGGAGATGCGTGCGGCTGCCGTCAATGAAGAAAAGGTGGATATACTTTCTCTTCTGCCTCCCGATTGGATTCGTACGAGACTGGATACAGCTCTATCTGAGCGGGCCGATAGTTGTTGCTGTGGCGCTGGCCTATTTCTTTGTCGCTCGGCTAATTGCCGATAGATTTGGACAATAGCGTCCGAACTGTGCGCCTGACGCATACAAGGGAAGCGTCAAGTATCTCGACGAAGCGCTCGGTTTGGACCCGACTTCGGAGCTACATGTCATCGCTTGTTTGACGGATGTAGCTTTTGCGGCTCTTGAAGAATGGGTGACGCCATCGCCGCTGAAGCCGCTCCCACAGAGGGAGAGCCGCTCTACCGGAATTTCCAGAATCAGGCTTGCTACGGTTTGGTCGACGCGGTTGCAGCGGCGACGGCCCGCTTCGACGACCAGACGCTGCACGGATCGCCTTCCACCGCGCGTTTGCGGGTGGCGACGCCGAGCCACGCAAACCCTACCCCCATGGCGATGGCGACAAGATCCACGCCGAGGACGGCGAAACGGCCGTCGGCCAACGTGCGCATCAGGCGATCGCCATGGATCGCCATGTCGAGCAGGCCGACGAGGGCGCTCACGGTGGCCGTGGCCCAGAGCAGGTCCACCGCGGCCTTGGCCGGGCGCCGCCAGAGGGTCCAGAGCACGGCGGCCGCGAACGCGGTGAAACACACCGGCTGGACGATCGCCTCCGGCGTGGCGCCGAACAGCGGACCGACCAGGTTAGCCAGGAAGGTGACCGAGATGGCGAAGCACGTGCCGATGCATACGCCGACGGTGGCGGTGGCCATGGCACGTACCTTCATCGGTTGCCCGGCCTGACGACGCTTACGCCGCGTCTCGATGTAAAGCAGGTTGCCGGAGTAGAACAGGAACGCACCGGCAAGACCGAGCAAGAAGTACAACCAGCGCAGCGACACATTGCCGAAGGATCCGAAGTGCAGGCCGAAGATGGCGGCATAGGTCGCATGATTGGCATCGCGCGCGCCGCTCACCTGCACCTGCAACACGTGGCCGTCGATGGCATCGAGCGAGACCATGCCGTATTCGCCAAGCGTCTTGGTCGAGGTGCCACGTACTTCGGCGGCAGCACCCTGCTGGCCGTAGTGCACGTAACGCATGTAGTCGGGTTCGAAGCTTGCGGCACCGGAGGCGAGAGCGGCCCGACGTGCACGGGCGCCGAGCTCGGCCGGCGTCAGCATCGCCGCGGTGCCGCCCTTGGCCGTCGCCTCCGGCATCGCGCCGGTCATGCGCTCGAACGCGGGCATGAGCTTGCCGTCGAAGGCCACCGTGTTGAACGCCATGAGCATGACCATGGTCAGGCAGAGCAGTGCGCCGGTGATGGCGAAAACGATGTGGAAGGGCAGGCTGAGGATGCCGATGACATTGTGCGCGTCCTGCCAGAGCCGCTTGAGGTTGTGACCGGGACGCAGGGCGAACAGTTCGCGTACGAGATGGGGCAGGTGGATCAGCAGACCGGTGAGCAGGGCCAGGCCATAGATCACGCTGACGATGCCCATCAGGTAGATGCCGATCGCGGGGATGCCGAGGTCGTAATGCAGCTCGTAGACGAAGTCGGCAAGCCCATGCTCGTGGTCTTCGGCATCGCGCGCGCCGGCTTCGTCGAGCGACTGGGTTCTCCAGTCGCCACCCTTGTCCATCCAGTAGGCGGCCACCTTGTGCGACGGATGATCGGCCGGGAAGGTCACGCCGATCTGATCGCGCGCACCGGGGTGCGTCGCGACGATGTCCTCGAGCATCTTCGCCGCGCGCTCCATCGCACCGGCGCGAGCCATCTCGGCGCGGGGCGATGCCCAGGTATCGATGTCGTCGTGGAACATGGTCAGCGCGCCCGCATAGAACGCGATGAACAGCGCGAAGCCGGCGAGCAGGCCGGTCCAGGTGTGGACGACGGTGAATGTGCGGATGGTCGAGGCCTTCATCGGATCAGAGCCCCGGCATCGTGTGCTTGGCGAGGATCAGCGCGCCGAACGCGACGAGGTTGGCGAGGACAAGCCAGGCCCAGGCGTGCGCACCGCTGCGGAACAGATACGTGGCACCCATGATCCCGGTCCATACCGGGAAGAAGGCGACCAGGAGAGGCAAGGTCACGGATTCGCTCGAGCCCGGCCAGACCCAGATCACGAAGGCGATCAGCGCCAGCGCCAGCGGCAGGCCGAGCAGGATGCCGGCGAAGGTCTTGGCCAGCATCAGCGCGGCTTCCGCTCGGCGGCGGGGCGGACGAGCCAGGCGACATAAGGAAAGACGACCGCGCCGAGCATCAGCGCGGCAAGCGCGGCGACCGTCCCGGGCAGCGACGTTTCCCCCGCGATCCAGGCGGCGAACGCGACGGCGGCGAGGACGCCGGCGGCGAGGCGGGCCCCGCGCCCGAGCGGACGGCTCAACAGGCGCTGGTTCGGCGCGGCCAGGTAAGCAAGCGCCATGGCGACGAAGGCCGCCGCGCAGCCGAGAAGATTCATTCGGGTGACCGGGGAAATGATTGATTGATAATTATTATCATTTAGCGCCGGGGCGTCAATTTCATACGGGGGCCCCGGCTGGTCAACAAATCGCCAGCTGCTCAAGTTTTGACCAAACCGACCGTTAACTGAATACGGGGGGTTGGTAAAACTAGCGTTAACCCCATCGTTAAATTAGAATTAACACCTCACGAATCACCGCGTTGGCGCGTCTCGCCATGCGGTGCGACAGGAAAACACGATAACTCGTTGATATCGCAGCCATGTTGACCACTATCCTCATTGCCACCACGGTCGTTGCCTTCGCTCTTGCGGCGGCTTCGGTGCGACGCATCCCGGAAGGTCAGGTCTACAGCGTGCGCCGGTTCGGCCGCTCGCCATCGCTGCTCACCGCCGGCACCCACGTGCTCGTGCCGGTCATCGACCGCGTTTTCCACAAGATCGACCTCGGCGGCCAGGTGCTGCGTTTCGACGGCGGCACGGTCTATTGGCAGGTGCTCGAGCCGGAAGCGGCCGACGAAGTGTTCGATGAAGCCCCTGAGATGATCCGTAGCAACGTCGTCGCCGCCCTGCGCGACGCCAGCTCGGCCCATTCGGCGGATCGCCGCGCCGTCGGCACCCAGCTCAAGCACACCATGAACGGCTCGCTGCGTTCGCGCGGCATGCTGGTCACCCGCGTCGAGCTGGACGCCGCCTGATCCCCGGCGCTGGCGCCTTCGCGCCGGCGCTTTCATACTCTTGCGCCCCATCGCCTTTCCCCGGTGTCGCATGACTGCGCGCGAAGCCCTGCAAACCCAGCTCGAACGCGGTATCGCCACGCTCGGCACCGCCCTGCCCGAGGGCGCCGTGATGCGCCTGCTCGATTACCGGGAGCTGCTGGAGCGCTGGAACTCGGCATACAACCTCACCGCCGTGCGCAATGCGGACGAGATGGTAGCGCGCCATCTGCTCGATTCACTGGCCATCGTGCCCTTCGTCGAAGGGGCCACCCTCGCCGACCTGGGCACCGGTCCGGGGCTGCCGGGCATCCCGCTGGCGATCGCCGAGCCTGCGCGTGAAGTGCTGATGGTCGACTCCAACGGCAAGAAGGTCCGCTTTCTTCGCGAGGCGATCCGCTCACTGAAGCTGACCAACGGGCGCGCGCTGCAGAGCCGGGTCGAGGATGTGGAGGGAACGTTCGACTGCATCACCGCCCGCGCCTTCGCCAGCCTCGCCGACATGCTTGGCTGGGGCGGACACCTGCTGGCGCCGGGTGGCGTATGGCTTGCGATGAAGGGGAAGCATCCGGCGGAGGAACTGGATGGGGTGCCGGCCGGGTTTATCGTCGAGGGGATTCATGCGTTGACGGTGCCGGGCGTCGAGGGCGAACGGCATCTGGTCGTTATTCGCCGGGCGTGATCGCCAGCACCCTTCGCCGCTGAAGCGGCTCCCACACAGTGCTACGCTAGCGCCCCTTCCGCGCTCGGTAGATAACGACCCTCCATGGCCCGCATCCTCGCAGTCGCCAACCAGAAAGGCGGCGTCGGCAAGACCACCACCTCCGTCAACCTCGCTGCGGCCCTAGCCGCCGCGCGGCGCAAGGTGCTGCTTGTCGACCTCGATCCGCAGGGCAACGCCACCATGGCGTCGGGCGTGGACAAGCACGAGGCCAAGCCGAACGGCTGCGAAGTGCTGCTCGGTGAAGTGGAGATCGGCAGCGTGCTGGTGCGCACCGAGGCCGGCTACGACCTGCTGCCGGGCAATGGCGATCTCACTGCCGCCGAGCTGAAGCTGATGGACGGCATGGCGCGCGAGCACCGCCTGAAGGAACAGCTCGCCAAGGTCGCGGACAACTACCACACCATCCTGATCGACTGCCCGCCTTCGCTGCACCTGCTGACGCTCAACGCGCTCACCGCGGCCGACGGCGTGCTCATTCCGGTGCAGTGCGAATACTTTGCGCTGGAGGGGCTGTCGAGCCTGCTCGATACGATCAAGGCCGTGCGCATGCGCCTGAATCCGGAGCTCGAGGTCGAGGGCCTGCTGCGCACCATGTACGACGTGCGCAACAACCTCGGCAACGAGGTCTCGGCCCAGCTCACCCAGCACTTTGGCGACAAGGTGCTGCGCTCGATCATTCCGCGTAACGTGCGCCTGGCCGAGGCGCCCAGCCACGGTCAGCCGATCCATCTTTACGATCGCGGGTCGCGTGGCGCCATCGCCTACATCGGCCTCGCCGGCGAGATCATTCGCCGCGAACGCGCCATGCACGCGGCACAGGGCGCGGCAAGCGATACCCCCGAGACCGACGACGCGGCGCCCGACGCCACGGACACGGCCCCGACGGCACCTTAAGGAATTCCCGATGGCAGCAGCGAAGAAACGTGGACTTGGCCGAGGCCTGGATGCCTTGCTCGGCGGCGGTACCGGCCCGGATGCCAGCCCGTCGATCGTCGAGCAGGAAGGCGAGCTGAGACTGCTGCCCATCCACCAGATCCAGGCCGGCAAGTACCAGCCGCGCCGTCACTGGAACGACGAAGCGCTCGACGAGCTGGCGGCATCGATCAAGGCCCAGGGCCTGATCCAGCCGGTCGTGGTCCGCGCCATCGGCAAGAACAGCTACGAGCTGATCGCCGGCGAGCGCCGCTGGCGCGCCGCGCAGCGCGCCTCCATGAGCGAGATCCCGGCGCTGGTGAAAGACGTGCCGGAGCAGTCCGTGCTCGCCATGGCGCTGATCGAGAACATCCAGCGCCAGGAGCTCACCCCGCTGGAGGAAGCCCAGGCCCTGCAGCGCCTGATCGACGAGTTCGATCTCACGCACCAGCAGGCGGCCGATGCGGTCGGCCGTTCGCGCGCCGCGGTCTCGAACCTGCTGCGCCTGATCGACCTGCCGGCGTCGATCAAGACCCTGCTCGACGAGAGCAAGCTGGAAATGGGCCACGCGCGCGCCCTGCTCACCCTGCCGCATGCGATCGCCGAGCCGCTGGCGCTCGAAGCCGCGCGTCATGGCTGGACCGTACGCGAGCTCGAAGAAGCCGCCCGCAAGGCGCAGCTGGCACCGAAAGGCAAGGCCAAGGCCAATCCGACCGACCCGAACATCGCCAACCTCGAGCGCGAGCTGGCCGAGCGCTTCGCCACCCGCGTCGAGCTGGCCCATGGGCGCGGCGGCAAGGGCAAGCTGGTCATCCATTACCACAGCCTCGACGAACTCGACGGCATCCTGACCAAGGTCCGCTGAGCGCGGATCTGGCAGGTCGGTTCTGAAAGGAAAAAGGCATGCCGCCGGTCCATAAGGACGTGAACCCGAAGCAGCGCCAATACGAAGCGATGGTGCGCGCCCTGTCGGCCGACCTTTACCGGTTTGCCTTCTGGCTGTCGCGCAACGAATCCGTGGCCCAGGACCTGGTCCAGGAAACCTTCCTGCGTGCCTGGAAGAACCTCGACTCCCTGCGCGACGCCGAATCCGCCAAGCCCTGGCTGATCACCATCCTGCGACGCGAACATGCGCGTCTTTATGAACGAAAGCGCCTGGATACGGTGGAACTGGACGATACCGTGCCCGAAGAGGCCGCATTCGCCAGTCCCGAACGCAGTGGCGATGCCGCCCAGGTGCGCGACGCCATGTTGAAACTGCCCGATAAATACCGCGAGCCCCTGGCGATGCAGGTGCTCGGCGGCATGAGCTGCGACGAGATCGCCGCCGCCACCGACCAGCAGCCAGGTGCGGTGATGACCCAGTTGTTCCGTGCCCGCCAGCGTCTGAAGGACCTGCTCGGCGGACGCGCCGCGGCTGAAGGAGGCCGGAAATGAACTGCCTCGAATTCCGCCGCCGTATCGGCGCCGAACCACGCTCGCGTGCCCCCGAACTGCTCGCCCATCGCGACAGCTGCAAGGACGGCTGCGCCGCGTTCTGGCAACGTGCCCAGCGTTTCGACGACGACCTCGAAGCGGCCCTCGCCATCCCGGTGCCCGAAGGCCTCGTGGAGCGCGTCCTGCTGGCCCAGGCCACGGGCGAGCGTCGCCGCCAGATGGGCCGGCGACGCGCCTGGATGGCCATGGCCGCCTCGGTGGTCATCGCCTTTGCCGGCGTGGGCATGATGTGGCGTCAGAGCGATCTCAACTCGCTGCCGGCCCTTGCCGTCGCCCATATGCCCGGCGAGATCGACGCGCTCAGCCTGACCCGGCCGATGAGCGATGCCCAGGTCGAAGCCGGCTTCGTCGGCCGTGCGACCCGGCTGAAGGGGCCGATGCCGGCCGGGGTGACCTACGTGCGCGACTGCACCGTTGGACCCTATCCGGCCGTGCATCTGGTCACCCGCGTAGGCGACGAGCCCGTCGTGGCCCTCTACATGCCGGGCAAGATGGACACCCGTTTCGCTACCTTCGAGCGGGACGGCTGGGAAGGCCGGCAGATGCCGCTGCCTGGCGGCACCCTGGTGGTGCTCGCCCAGCGCGGCGCCAGCCGGGGCGCGATGGACGCCGCGGAGCGAGGCTGGCGGGCAGCGATCGAGGGTCCGGCCGCGCAGACCGTCGGCCAGATCTGAACGAACGCCGCGAGGTCGGCCCCATCACGGGCCGGTTGGGCGATAATGCCGCCCCGAATCGAGCCACCCCGGAATCGCGATGACCGAACTCGCCGTAGTCGTGCCCGTCTTCAACGAGCGTGACAACATCCCGCCCCTCCTCGCCGAGATCGCCTCGGCCCTGCGCGGCCGGATCGACTTCGAGATCATCTACGTCGACGACGACAGCACCGACGACAGCGTCGCGGTACTCACGGCGGCCAAGGCGCAGTATCCCGAGTTGCGCGTCATACGCCATATCACCCGCAGCGGGCAGAGCACGGCCGTGTGGAATGGCGTGCGTAACGCCCGTGCACCGTGGATCGCCACGCTCGACGGCGACGGCCAGAACGATCCGGCCGATATCCCGAAGCTGCTCGCCGCGCGCGATAGCTCGCCCGACCTGAAGCTGTTCGCCGGCTGGCGCGTCACCCGCCGCGACAGCTTCAACAAGCGCATCTCGTCGAAGGTCGCCAACGCGGTGCGTTCGCGCATGCTTCAGGACAGCACCCCGGACACCGGTTGCGGCCTGAAGCTGTTCGAGCGCGAGACCTTTCTGCGCCTACCCTACTTCGATCACATGCATCGCTATTTGCCGGCCCTGGTGAAGCGCGCCGGCTATGCCAGCCAGAGCGTACCGGTGGGCCATCGACCGCGCACGGCGGGCACGTCGAAGTACGGCATGCTGGACCGGCTCTGGGTGGGCCTCGCCGACTTGCGTGGCGTGGCCTGGCTGATGCGACGGGCGAAGGTTACGCGCACTGAAGAGGTGTGAGGCCTGGAGCATCGCCGCTGAAGCGGCTCCCACACAGAGCGGGTCCCTACACGGAGCGGATTCCTACATGGAGCGGATCCCCACATGGAGCGGATCCCCACATGGAGCGGATCCCTACATGGAGCGGATCCCCACATGGAGCGGGTCCCCACATGGAGTGGCTCCGCACAGAGTGGGTCCTGTGTGGAAGCGGCTTTTGTGGGAGCCGCTTCAGCGGCGATTCCCTAACTCTTTCGGATGCCATGCATCCAGCGCCCGCGCCGTCCGTTCCCTGCCCAGCTCGATCAGTTCACGCGCCCGGTAGAACTCGTACACCGTCGACACGTTGCGAGGGATCTCGATCAGCACATCGGGCGGATACGCCGCGAGGCGCAGTCGCGAGAGATTGGCCTGCATCAGGTCCATGGCCTGGGTCATCAGGTCGAAGGCGCCCGGATCCCTGAGCTTCGGCTTGCCATCCGACCCGGGCAGCACACGGCCGATCAGGCGCCCGAGCTTTGCCGTGTAGCCTTCGTCGGTCGTCACGGTGACGTCCTTCTCCGGCGGCCTCTGCATCTCCGCCGCGCCGTCGACGCTCACGGCGATGACGTAGTCCGCGTCTTCGCGCATCAGCGGCAGCACCGGCAGCGGGTTGAGCAACGCACCGTCCACCAGGCGACGGCCGTCGTGGACATAAGGACGGAACAGCGTCGGGATGGCGATCGACGCGCGTATCGCATCGAACAGCGGCCCTTTGGTCAGCCATACCTCGCGCTCGCGATCCAGGTCGGTGGCGACCGCGGTGTAGGAGATAGCGAGTTCCTCGATATTCACCTCGCCGATCAGCTCGCGTAGCGCGGCCATGATCCGGTCGCCCTTGATGAAGCCACCGCCGGAGAAACTCCAGTCGACCAGTCGCAGCACGTCGAAGCGCGCCAGCGTGGACACCCAGTCGCGATAGACATCGAGCTTGCCCATGCCGTAGATGCCGCCGATGAGCGCACCCATCGACGTGCCGGCGATCGCGACGACCTCGAATCCGCGCTCTTCGAGTACTTCCAGCGCACCGATATGGGCCAGGCCCTTCGCCGCACCCGCACCCAGCGCAAGGGCGACGCGCGGCTTTCGCGGCATGCCGCTGGCGGCGGGCAAGGCGCCCGGATCCGCGATATCGATCTCACTCATCTAGCGGCGGCACTCAGTGGTGGTTGTTCGACGTGTTCTGGTAGCCGGTCAAAGCCAGCTGAAGAAGGATCTTCATCTCTTCGCGCAGCGGCAACGGGGAGACGATCTCGGCATCCGGTCCGTACTTGAGCACGTCCATGAGCAACTCGCGCGAGTTCGAATACGGCACCTTCAGTTCGTAGCGACCGTCCGGCAGCGATTCGCCCTTCTGCTGGGAGTGCCAGTGTTCGTCGGCCACCCAGCGCGCGGCGTGCGATGAGAAGCGGATCGTCGCCCAGGCCTTCGGCTTGCCGGCGAAGATGCCGTAGCTCGAGGCGAGCAGGTCGTTGAGCTCGGCGTCGTCGACATCCTTCGCCCTGGCCTCCAGCGACTGCGGGTCGGCGATGCGGTCCACCGCAAAACTGCGCAGGGCTTCGCGGTCGTGGTCCCAGACATCCAGATACCAGTTGTCGCGATAGTGGGTCAGCCGCTGCGGCGACACTGTCCGCTTGGAATCGGCGTTGGTGGTACGCGCACGGTAGCGGAAGGTCAGCTGGCGACGCTCGAGTGTCGCGCCCGCGACGATGCGGAACACCTGCTGGTCCATCTTGCGCGCGCCCCAGGAGATGACCCGGATGCGGTCGACCGGCAACGCCTTGCCGCTGCCGTGATCGGAGAGCAGTCGTTCGATGCGCGCCTTGAACGGTGCAAGCGCCCCGGCGAGCACGCCGGGATCGGAGCGGCCGATGAGTTCGTTCAGGGCCATCAGCGCGGCCAGCTCGTCGCTGGTCAGCCACAGGCCGGGCAGTTCGAAGCTATCGGCCTCCGCGGCGTCGTAGCGGAAGGAGGCCTGTTCGCCGGCGACGCTCTGCACCGGCGCGCCGAGCGCATCGCGAAGGAAGGCGACATCGCGATAGAGCGTGGCTCGCGAGCATTCGAGCTCGTCCATCAGCCGGGACAGCGGCACGGGATAGTGCGCTGACTTGAGCAGTCGGTGCAGGGTGAGAATGCGCTCGTAGCGGTCCATGGGTATCGCCGGCTGGATGGTGCTTCGGGAAGTGTGTCCGCGCGGGCGTGACGCCCGTATCTACGCAGCTCAAGCATGGCGGTGGTGCTGGCCGTCCGCAAGGGACGTGAGACTCGGCCATTCGAGGGGGGCAGCGCGCGCCTCGGTTTGCGCCGGGAGCCATAAGGCGCAAAAATGCTGCTTTGCGATTCGCCGAAGGCCTCCCCCGACCATGGCGGAACCCGAGCACGCAGGCCCGGCCCGGGTGGATCCTCACGATCCGCCGGGCGACGCTCCTGACGCCGACATCCTGTTCACCGCCCCCCTCGTGGTCATCCAGACGGCCACGGCGTCCGGTTATGGGCTGTGGATGGTGCTGGGCGGCTCGACGGCGCTGGGGCTCTACCCCGATGGCCGCGGCGAGGTGCTGGTGCCGCTGTCTGTCGGGTTGGTCCTGGTCAGCCTCGGTCTCGTCGCGACCTGCCTGCGTTTCACGTTCGCACGGGACTGGCACGGCTGGAATCCAGCCCGGCGGATGATGCCGACGGTCGAAGGCCTGGTCGCCATGGCGAACTACCTGCCCATGCTCGCCCTGGCGGGACTGGCGCGGGGCGGTAACGACTTCTGGGCGACCCGGCTGGCGGGAGGCATCCTTGCCATCTGCACCCTCGCCACCGTCGTCTACACCGCGCGCAGCGCCTCGCGTCGGCTAGCCGCCCCCCTCGCCGCGGTAGCGAATACCCAGCCCGTCGGTCGCACGGTATCGGCCCTCTTCGCGGGTGGCCTGTGGTTCTGGGTCTGCGTCGCATTGCAAAATGAGACGCAGACCGACCGGCTCACGCCCTGGCGACTCGGCCTTCTCGCCGTGGCGCTGGCGCTGGGCATCGTCGAAGGGATGCGCTGGCGCGCGCTACGGCAGCTGGCCGAGGAGCGAGGCGTGCCCGATCGCGTGACCACCGGCGGGATCGCGGCGCGTCTGCTGCTCGGTCGCGTCGGCGTGGCGGTGCTCTCGGTCGGCCTGCCCTGTCTCCTGTTAGTGTCACACCCCGCCGGCCGCCTGCTGGCCCCGGCCGCTGGTTTGGCCGCGTTAAGCTGCGTTATCGGTCAATGTCTCGAGCAGCGGCTCTACGGGCGGGCGTACGCGCAGCTCGTCGTGGCCTGACGACACATCCAACTATTTCTCCACATCCGGGTAGACGATGAAACAACTCCTGATCGCCACGCTCGTCCTTGCCGCGCTGCCGTTCACCGCGTCGGCGCAGGACGCCAACGCCAACACCAGTGCTCCCGCCCCTGCCTCCGCCGATACGGGCGGCGGTGCCGCCGCACCGGCTTCCAACTCGGCGCAGAACGGCGGCTGGAGCGGCTCCGGCGAGTTCGGCTTCGCGTCGTCGCGCGGCAACTCGCACACGGAGAATGCCAACGCCAAGCTCGGCCTTAACCAGGAAAACGAGCTGTGGAAGAACAACATCTACCTCAACGGCCTGCGCTCGAAGGGCGAAACCTCGGTCACCGATGCCGACGGCAACACGATCGACAAGTTCAGCACCACGGCCAACCGGTACGACACCGGGGCCTCCGTCGGCTACAAGTTCGATCCGCGCAGCTACATCGTCACCGCCGCCCGTTACGAGCACGACGACTTCGGCGCCAACCTGTGGCAGGGCATCATCTCCGTCGGTTACGGTTACGTCGCCCTGAAGAACGAGCGCGCCGAGCTGTCGTTCGAAGTCGGTCCCGGTTACAAGCGCTACCAGCCGGCCAAGTCCACGCGTCCGGAACTCAACGCCGATGGCACGCCCGTGGTCGATCCGGCAACCGGCGCGCCTGTCTCCGTGCCCTATACCCCGAATACGGAAGGCGAAGTGGTCGCCCGTAGCCTGATCAACGGCAAGTACCGCCTCACCGACAACACGGCGCTGGAAGACACGCTGCTGGTCGAAGCGGGCTCGAAGAACCAGTACTACCAGAACGACATCGGCCTGTCGGTCAGCATGACCAAGAAGATGGCGCTGAAGCTCGGCTACCAGATTCGCTACAACAGCGACACGCAGCCGGGTACGGTCAGTACCGACAAGCTGATGACGACGAACCTCGTTTATAACTTCTGACGCTGGCACCCTATGGCCGAAAATCGGCTCCTACCAGGCAGGTTGGCGTACGCCGCGCGGTAGGAGCCGATTCATCGGCGATGTTTTCTGCGAGAGCGGCAATGCTTCACCGTTGAGGCTGCAGGAACGCCCCGGCCCCCAACCCGATGAGCATCGCCGCCACTTCGTGGCCAAGCTCCACCGGCGTATCGCCCTTTGCATCCGCCTGCGCACGCAACAACTCGCCCGTATGCGCATTGCCCACCATGCCATGCAAGGTCAGGCCGTACTCGGCGACAACGCACCATGCGCCGATCGCCACGGCGCAGCTGCCACCCAGTCGTTCGTTCATGGCGCGCTCCGCGTCCACGGCTATCTGCGTTTCCGGATCGCCCAGCGCCGCCATCAACTCGCTGACACGGGTATCGCTGGCGCGCGACTCTACGGCGATCGCGCCCTGGCCCGGCGCGGGGAGCCAGTCGGGACTGGCGAGGCGCGCGGTGATGCGTTGGCCCATGCCCAGGCGCTCGACGCCCGCGCAGGCCAGAATGATCGCGTCGTAGTGACCTTCGTCCAGCTTGGCCAGGCGTGTGTTCACGTTGCCGCGCAGATCGAGTAACTGAAGGTCTGGACGCACGGCGCGAAGTTGCGCCTGGCGACGCAGCGACGAGGTGCCCACACGCGCGGCATGCGGTAGCTCGGCGAGGTTCGCGTAGGCATTGCTGATGAAGGCATCGGCCGCATCCGCGCGCGGAAGAATGGCCGAGAGGACGAAGCCCGGTTCCAGTTCCGCCGGCACATCCTTGAGCGAATGCACGGCGATATCGGCGCGATCGTCGAGCATCGCGACCTCCAGCTCCTTCAGGAACAGACCCTTGCCGCCGATGGTCGCCAACGATCGGTCGAGGATCTCGTCGCCTCGCGTCGACAGCGGTACCAGCTCCACCTGGAGTCCCGGGTGCGCCTGGCGCAGCAGGGTGGCGACGTGCTCCGCCTGCCAGAGGGCCAGGGCGCTCTTGCGGGTGGCGATACGAAGCGGTGCGGTCATCTCTATCCTGGCGGTCGATCGGTCGAGGCGGGATTGTCCCGCGTTTCGGCCCGGTCGTGCACGTCAGTCGGCGTCGGCCCGGAGCAGCTGGCGCACGGCCGGCAGGTTGCGCCGACTCACTTCCGGCGTGACCTCGGTCCCGGACAGGCGTGCCAGCACACGGCCGTCGCTCAACGTTCGAAGGCCGAGCAGCCGCTCACGCGGGACGAGGCAGTTCCGGTGCAGCCGGACCAGCCGGTCGCCGTGCATGGTCTCGAGCTGGCGCAGGGATTCGTCGATCAACCACATGCCGCCGCCGTGATGCACGGCCACATACTTCTCGTCGGCCAGCAGGTAGAGCACGTCGTCCAGGCGTACGCGCACTTCGTCGGCACCGCTGCGTGCGCGCAGCCAGGCCGGCTGGGCGACCGGAGCGGGACGCAAGCGCGTCGCCACGCGATCGAGGGCTTCGTCCAGGCGTTCCGCACGCACGGGCTTGAGCAGGTAGTCCGTCGCACCGAGGTCGAACGCGCTCAGCGCGTGCTGTTCGTACGCCGTGCAGAACACCACTTGCGGTCGCGTCGGGGTTTCGGCGAGGCGGCGTGCCACGGCGGTGCCGCCGAGGCCGGGCATCTCGATGTCGAGCAGGATCAGGTCGGGTTGCAGCGTGGCGCAGGCCTCGAGCGCGGCTTCACCGTCGGCGACGCTGCCGACCACTTGCACATCGGCGCGACGGGCAAGCAGCGTGCCCAGTCGGGCCCGTGCCAGCGGTTCGTCATCGGCGATCAGTACGCGCATTCGCGGACTCCGGCAGGAAAACGGTCACGATGAAACGGTCGTCCACGGTTTCCACCCGCACGCTGGCTCGCTCGCCGTAATGGAAGCGAACGCGTTCGCGGACGTTGCGCAAGCCGTGGCCCGTGCCCGGCGTGGGCGCCCCATCGGCGACGGGATTGGCGATGACGATCTCGACCCCCCCGGGAAGCCGACGGCCGGCAAGGTGGATCGTCCCACCCCCGCGATTGGGCTGCACGCCGTGGCGGATGGCGTTCTCGACCAGAGGCTGCAAGAGCAGTCGCGGCATCGGCAGTTCGGAGGGCACATCGATATGCCGCTCCACCCGCAGCCGATCGCCGAGGCGCAGCGATTCGATATCCAGGTAGCGATCGACGAGGGTCAGCTCCTCGCCCAGTGTGCCGACGGATTCCGGGTCGCTGCCCAGCGCCGCGCGAAACAGCTCGGCCAGATTCTCGACGGTACGCTCGGCGGCATCGGGATCGACGCGGATCAGCGCGGCCACGGCGTTCATGCTGTTGAACAGGAAGTGCGGACGGATGCGTGCCTGCAGCGCAGCGACCTGCGCCTGTGCGGCGGCCGCCACGCGTACCTGCCACTGCGCGACGACGAAGAAATAACGCAGCAGGCCCGCGCCCAGCAGGCCCGTGGCGATCATGCTGTCGCGCACGAAACGGCTGGTCGGCGAGGGCGTGATCCCAACCAGGAGGCTCTGGTCCATCCAGCCAAGCACCCCCGCGCTGATCCCGACCGTCGCGACCAGCAGCAGCCAGACCGCCGCATAGGGAAGCAGGCCGGCCAGGCGTTGCATCCCTGCGCGCAGCTTGCACAGCAGGACGGTCAGCAGGACGGCGAGCCAGCTGGTGAAAAGAACAGCGATGCAGTAGTCGCGAAAGTTGCCCGAGCCGCCGGGTGCGAGCCACATCAGCGTGACCGTAAGCGCACCCACGACGAGCAAGGCGAACAGCACCGGCAGGCTGCAGAAGTCGGGCAGCGGTGCCGATGGCGGACGCGGTACGGCGGTCGTCTCGGAGGGGGTCACAGGCATGCGGGGAGTATGCCGGATGCCCGGTCACCTCGCCGCGTAGCCGATCACGCGCCGGCGAAACGTTCGCTCAGCCAGGCGCGTACGTCGGCGATTTCCGCCAGGCTGACCTGGTGAGCCATCGGGTAGGTATGCCAGTCGATGCGATGGCCGAGCGCTTCGAGTGCTTGTCGCGAGTGCTCGCCAAGCGCCAGCGGGACGATGGGATCGGCCGTGCCGTGTCCCCAGAAGATCGGCGTCGCATGGTTCGCACCGGCCCGCTCGGCTTCGATGGTGTCGTGCAGGGGCAGGTAGGCCGAAAGGATCATCAGGCCGGCCAGCGTCTCGCGGTGACGCAGCCCCGCCGAGAGGGCCATCGCCCCACCCTGCGAGAAACCGGCGAGGATGACCCGCGACGCGGGCACGCCACGCTCCGCCTCGCGCGCGATCAACGCTTCCACCTCATCGATGGAGGCGCGAATGCCCGCGGCATCCTGCTTGTCGGCGATGGCCAGGCCCTTGATGTCGTACCAGGCGCGCATCGGCGCGTTGTTGTTGACCGTCACCGGCCTCACCGGCGCATGCGGAAAGACGAAACGCACGCCCGGCCATGCCGCGTCGACGAGTTCCGGCACGATGGGCGCAAAGTCGTTGCCGTCGGCACCCAGGCCGTGCAGCCAGATGACCGACCAGGTCGGCGACGGCTTGGTTTCGGTTTCGACGGTGGGCAGGGGCATCGTGGCGTCCTCGTTGGCAAGGCCCGACATGTTACATGCCGGGCGTCGGCGCACATGCCAGGCGTCGGCCCCCGCCGGCTCGGCAGGAGCCGATTGATCGGCGATGCTCTTGCTCGCCTACCCTGAAGAAGTGCGGCACGAAACAGCTGGTATTCCGTGTGATCCGGTCGTCGTCCTCGCGGATGCCGATACCCGCCGGCTCGTCGCCGATTATCCAGGAACCCACCAGCGCATGCCTGCCGTCGAACACCGGTAACGGCGCGAGCGCCTGGTAGACCTGGGACGGCAAGCCGACCCCGCGCTCGCCGGGCCCCAGCACGACAATGCCCTCGCCTTCGCGACCCCAGTAGGGCTTGGCCACCACCGCGCCCTCGACGTCCTCGCGACGCCGGCTCGCGGGTAGCAGGTTCGGATGGCGCGGAAAGTACTCCCAGAGGATCGGCAGGATCGCCTTGTTCGACAGCAGCATCTTCCAGGGCGGCTCGATCCAGCGCGTTCCGCTCGCGGGAATATGCTGGGCGAAGGCTTCGCTCATCAGCCATTCCCACGGATACAGCTTGAACAGCCGGTCGATCGGGCGGTCGGCCAGATCGATGAATGCCTTGCCGGACCAGCCGATCGATTCGATATCGAGCGCTTCGACCGCGTGCCCCGCCTGCGTGCAGGTGTCGAGAAGATAGTCCGTGGTCGTCGCGTCTTCGGGGTTGTCGTAACACGCGGCGAAGTGAACACGCGGACCACCGCCGACGACGCGCCAGCGCTCGATCAGCTTTTCATGGATCGAGTTGAACTGGTCCGCATCGGGTGCGACATCCTCCAGCCAGTACCACTGCACCACGGAAGCTTCGAAAAGCGATGTCGGGGTGTCGGCATTGTATTCGAGCAACTTCGGCGGTGAGCGACCATCGAACGAGAGATCCATGCGGCCATACAGGGCGGGATCGCGATCGAACCAGCTTCGCTCGATCAGTCGCGCAGCGCGATCGTCGAGGCCGAGGTCGGCGTAGCGACCGGTACGGACGATGCGATCGACGGCGTCCAGGCAAAGGCCGTGCAGCTCGGCGGTCGCCGCTTCCAGCATGTCCACCGCGGCTTCGTCGAACACGTAACACGCATCTTCACGCCAGTAAGCCTGGCCATCGATGGTGTGAAAACCGAAGCCGAGGGCCTCGACCTTGCCTTGCCAGTCGTCGCGTGGCCCGATGGTCTGGCGACGCATCAGCCGCCCCGCGCGGACACGCGTCCGCTCGAGCCGAAGCCGCCGCGGCTGCCGAAATCGAATCCGGTCGGACCGTGGCCGCTGAAACCCCCGCCGGATGCGTAGCTGCGGCCAGGGCCAGGATCGCCTTTGATCGGACCGCTGCGCCAGTCGCTGCGGTACCAGGGACCGTAGTAGTGGTAGCCACCCGAGTAGCCTCCGCCACCGGATCCGGTGGCGCCCCCCACAGGCTGCTCGCGCGTGCACTGGCCGGTGGCGTAGTCGTGCTCGCAGTCCTCCTGCGAGTTGTAGCTGTTGCGCTGCACGTCCTTGCCGCCGAGGGTGGCAAAGCCAACCGCCGCCGCACCGAGCACCCCCAGGGTGATGGCGACCGTGCGCTTGCGCGTCAGTGGTTCCTGCTCGGGGTAGAACGAAGGGTGGCGATAGGCGGTGACAGGATTGAGTGCCGCGGTGTTCCGCTTGACGACAGGTGTCGACTTCCCTTTGTTAGACATGATGCCTGCCTCAGTAGGACATCGCGGCGGCATTCAGCGCGCCGACGCAGATCGCGACGACCGCGACGAACAGGGCGACCGACCGCACGTCCTCTTCGATCTTCCGGCGCAGGTCGCGCACCAGTAGCCGAAGCACGAAGTGAGTGAGCAACTGCACGACCCATGCGACCAGGCCCCACAGGGCCAGGTCGGTGAGGCTCACGCTGTGCGCGATGGCGCTGGCCAAGGGTTGCACGAAGCCGATCGCCGCGCCGCCGAGGCTGATCGCCGCGGCGACGTTGCCGTCGCGGATCAGCGCCATCTCGCGTTGCGGCGTGATCCAGATGTAGGTCACCACGAAGGCGACGAAGTAGAAGATGCCCAGCGCGAGATACGCGACGAAGGCGGGCAGGGTGAACAGGTCCGAGACGATCACGAAAGCTTCCTTGTTTGAGTGTTACGGCGGGCGCCGTTTCGCCGATGAATCGGCTCCCACAAAAAGCGACACGCTGCTCCGTGCGGGAGCCACTTCAACGGCGACGCCCCTCGCTCCCTGTGGGAGCCGCTTCAGCGGCGACGCCCTTCGCTTCTTGTTGGAGCCACTTCAGCCGCGATGCCCTTCGCTCCCTGTGGGAGCCGCTTCAGCGGCGAAGCTCTTCGCTCCCTGTGGGAGCCGCTTCAGCGGCGACGCCCTTCGCTCCCTGTGGGAGCCGCTTCAGCGGCGACGCTCTGTTCGGCAGACGGCAATGCTGCTATTCCCCCAGCCCCAGCTCCGTCGCGAAGAACGTCATCGACAGTGCCGCATTGCCGACGCGCTGGCTGAAGGGCGCCCCGATACCATGCCCCGCGTTCATGCGTGTCAGCAACAGCACCGGCTGGCCGGAACTCGTTGCATCCTGCAGCGCGGCGGCGAACTTGCGCGACTGCCAGGGGGCGACGCGGGGATCGTTGGCGCCCGTGGTCAGCAGGACAGCCGGATACGCCGTGCCCTTCTTGACGTTGTGCAAGGGCGACCAGGCCAGCGTGGCCTTCGCCTGCGCGTCGTCGGTCACCGTGCCGTACTCGCTGACGTTGTACGGGCCGTTGGCGAAGGCGGTTTCATGGCGCGGTACATCGTAGATGCCGACGGCGCCGACCACGGCGCGATACTGCTCCGGATGCTGGGTGAGCGCCGCACCCATCAACAGGCCGCCGTTGCTGCCGCCGAGGATGCCGAGGTGTTTGCTGTCGGTCCACTTCGCGGCGACCACGGCCTGCGCCGCGGCGTAGAAATCGTCGAACACGGTCTGCTTGTGCAGTTTCTGACCCTGCTCGTGCCAGGCCTCGCCGAACTCGTTGCCGCCACGGATGTTGGCGTAAGCCAGCACGCCGCCGCGCTCGAGCCAGGCGAGGTTGGCGCCGATGAAGGTCGGCGTCACCGGGATACCGAAACCGCCGTAGCTGTACAGAATGGTCGGTCGCTTGCCGTTGGGCGTGATGCCGTCCATTGCGATCACGGTGACCGGGACCTTGCTGCCGTCTTTCGAGACGCCGTCCACGCGGGTCACCCGCAGCTTCGAATAGTCCGCGGCGGGCTTCACTTCGAAGACCGTCTTCAGTGAGCCACTGGCGCCGTCGTATTCCGCCCAGTGCGTGGGCGTGGTCCAACCGGCGTAGGCGATCAAGGCCTTGTTCTGGCCGGACTCGGCGGCGACTCCGGCGATGGTCACGCCGGTCGCCGGCAGGGGTACGCGACGGACGAAGCCGGCCTTCGCGTCGTACTGGTCGGCCCACCAGTCGGGGCCGGCACTGCGCACGACCAGGAAGCCGTCGCCCAGTGGCGTCACGCGCTGGATCGCGCCTTCGCCCTGTTCGAGCACGGGCGTGGTCTTGCCACCCGCGCCGACCGCGACGATCCTGCCGCGCGGCGCACCGGCAAAGCTGACCACGAACAGGCGGTCGCCCACCCAGGCGGCCGAGCGCACATCGGCGTCGTGGCCGAGCACGCGGGCGAAGGCACCCTTGCCCTCGCGCAGGTAGACCTCGGCCGGACCGCCGTCGCCTTCGTTGGCGAGCAGGGCGACCGACTTGCCGGCGCTGCCTTCGAGCAGGATGTACTCGGCGACATGCGAGTAACCCTTGCCGAATACCGTACGGTCTTTCGTGGCGGGCTCGCCGATGGTGTGGTGTGCGAGTACGGCGTCGAACTCGCGCAACGTCTGACCGGCCTTGGGTGTTTCGAAGCGCGCGTAGGTCACTCCCTTCTCGTCGGCATCCCAGGCCAGTGCCTGCGGCGTGGTGCCGCCGCCGGCCAGGGGCAGGACATCGCCCAGCGCCTTGCCGTTGGCGGTGTCGAGGATGTGGATGGTGGTCAGCTCGCTGCCGCCTTCGGCCGTGCCATAGGCAAGATAACGGCCGCTCGGCGACGGCCAGTACTCGGTGATGGCCGTGTTGCCCTCACCCTGGTTGAGGTCGACGAGCGTGCGCGTGGGGCCATCCGGCCAGGCCTTGGCGACCAGGACCGGCTGCGGCTGGGGCGGCGTGTTCTCGAAATAGAACAGCGTGCCGCCCGCCAGCGTGGGCGAGGAGCGCGTGGTCGAGGTGATCGCCAGTTCGCGGATGCGCGCGCTCAGCGCCTTGCCCAGTGGCATCGCGCCGATGGTCGCCTCGGTATAGGCGTTCTGCGCGTCGATCCACTGGGTGACCTCCGCCGCGTCCGGGTTCTCCAGCCAACGGTAGGGATCGTTCACCGGCTGGCCGGCGAGCGTCTCGGCGACCACGTGTTTGGGCGTCGGCGGCGGCGTGGCGGTGGCGGCATGGGCGCCGCAGGCGACAAGCAGGCTCGCGGCGAGCAGGCGGGGAACGAGTACGCGCATGGGGACCACTCCGGTGCAGGGGAGCCGAGCGTAGCAAAGGCGCGCTATCCTCGGCCGATTTGCCGCTTCCGGAAAACGCTTCATGCGCGTACTCGCCGCTGCCCTGCTTACTGTCCTCGCCACCGCGCCGGCCCTCGCCGCGCCACCACCGCCGCTGGACATGGAAACGATCATGGCCAATCCGGACTGGATCGGCGCTCCGGTCGAAGATGCCTACTGGAGCGTCGACGGTACGCAGCTCTATTACTCGCTCAAGCGCGACGGCAGCCCCGTGCGCGATCTCTATCGTGTCGCGGCCAACGGAGGCGCGTCGGTCCAGCTCGATCCCAAGGCCACGGCGAACGCCGACGGTACGAAGCTGGTCTTCGACCGCGACCATCGCCATGCCGCCTTCATCCGCCACGGCGACGTCTTTCTCCGCGACCTCGGCACCGGGGTCACGGTGCAGGTCACCCGCTCGTCGGCGAAGGAGCAGGATCCCCGCTTCTCGCTCGACGGCCGCCTGCTCTCCTTCCGTAGCGGCACCAACTGGTTCACCTATGCGGTCGCCGGCGGCCCGGTATCGCAGGCGGCTCTGCTCGAAGAAAAGGACGACCCGAAGGCGAAGAAGTCCGACGACCTGAAAGACGACCAGCAGGCCATCTTCAAGACGCTGCGCAACCTGCGTGCGGACGACGAGGCGGTGAAGTCCGATGCCGAGGCACTCGCTGCCGCCGACCCCGGCCAGGCGCCCCAGCCGTTCTGGCTGGGCAAGAACGTGACGGTGACCGATACCTCGCTGTCGCCGGACGGTCGCTGGATGCTGGTCGTCACCCAGCCCAAGGACGCCGATGCGGGCAAGATCGCCGATCTCACCCACTACGTGACCGACTCCGGGTATGCCGAAGCCGAGGCCACGCGCGCCTATGTCGGCCGCAACGATCCGGCGCCGCAGTCGCTTCGCCTGCTCGACCTTCGCGCGCATGCGAGTTTCGACCTCGACACGGCGAAGCTGCCGGGGATCGGCGAGGACCCGCTCGCCGACCTGCGCGCGAAAACCGTCGCCGCCCTGCGCAAGGACGGCAAGGGTGACCGCGCCGACGCCCTGGCCGCGCCGAAGGTCCGCCCGGTCATCGTCAACGGCGAATACAGCCCGGGCATCGTCTGGACCGACGACGGGCACAACGTGGCCGTGCAACTGCGGGCGATCGACAACAAGGACCGCTGGATCGCCACGATCGACTTCGACCGGCACGCGCTGGTCAGCCAGCACCGCCTGACCGACAAGGCCTGGATCAACTGGGACGGTAACGATTTCGGCTGGCTCCGCGACGGTCGCACGCTGTGGTACCTCAGCGAGGAGTCCGGCTTTTCCCAGCTGTACACGCGCCCGCTCGGCGGCAAGGCCACGGCGATCACCAGCGGCCGGTTCGAAACCGATCACCCGGTGCTCAGCGCGGACGGTGCGACGTTCTATGTGCGGACCAACCAGGTCGCGCCGTACAGCTACGACATCTACCGCGTGCCCTCGAGCGGCGGCGCGCTGACCCGTATCACCCATTTCGAGGGCCTGGACGACTTCAGCCTTTCGCCGGATGGTCGCACGCTCGGCGTGCTGCATTCGTCGCCATACATCCCCTCCCAGCTGGCGACGATCGGCGTGGACGGCACGGCGGCCCACGAGCTGACCGACACGCGCAAGCCCGCCTACAAGGCGCGCGAGTGGATCGCGCCGAAGATCGTGCCGGTCCCGTCCAGCCACGGCGCGGGCACGATCTGGGCGAAGTTCTACGGTCCGGCCGACGGTGCGGCCGTCGCCTCGCGCCCGGCGGTGATCTTCGTCCACGGCGCCGGCTACCTGCAGAACGTGCACCTGTCGTATCCGGCGTACTTCCGCGAGCAGATGTTCCACAACCTGCTGGTGCAGCGTGGCTATGTCGTGATCGACATGGACTACCGCGCCTCGAAGGGCTACGGCCGTGACTGGCGCACAGCCATCTACCGCAACATGGGTCATCCGGAGCTCGACGACCTGCTCGACGGCAAGGCATGGCTGGTCGGCAACCAGCACGTGGATCCCCGGCGTGTGGGCATCTACGGCGGCAGCTACGGCGGCTTCATGACCCTGATGGCGCTGTTGCGCGCTCCGGGCGAATTCGCCGCGGGCGCCGCGCTGCGGCCGGTCACCGACTGGACCAGCTACAACCACGAATACTCGGCCAACATCCTCAACGACCCCCAGCTCGATCCCGAGGCGTACGCCACCAGCTCGCCCATCATGTACGCGGACAAGCTGTCCGACCCGCTGCTGATGGAGCACGGCCTGATCGACGACAACGTGCTGGCGAGCGATTCGATCCGCCTCTACCAGCGCTTCATCGAGCTGCACAAGAAGAACTTCTGGATGTCGCTGTATCCACTGGAGCGCCATGGCTTCGTTCATGCCGACTCCTGGTACGACGAATACCGCCGCATCGACGAGCTGTTCCAGCAGCACCTGGAAAAGTAAGGCGCCCACGGCCCCGAGGCGGGCACGGATGCCCTGGTAGGAGCCGATTCATGGGTAGGGCCGCATGTGGGAGCCGATTCATCGGCAGGGCCCCATGTGGGAGCCGATTCATGGGTAGGGCCTCATGTGGGAGCCGATTCATGGGTGGGGCCTCATGTGGGAGCCGATTCATGGGTAGGGCCTCATGTGGGAGCCGATTCATGGGTAGGGCCTCATGTGGGAGCCGATTCATCGGCGATGGCTCTTCCGGCTAAGCCGCTCCGTGGGCTTTTCGCCGATGAATCGGCTCCCACAAAAAGCCGGCTCCTGCAGCCACAAGAAAGCCGGCTCCTGCAGCCACAGAAAGAAGCCGGCTCCCACAGACAGCCGTTCTGCTGAAAATTTACGAAAACGTTACGGCCTTTGCCGAATGCGATACGTAAGAAATATCGTCCCCGGAGAACAATGCGCCGTCTTCTTCGACGGAACGCACCCGTGGAACTCCTGTACGTCCTTCTCGTTGTCGTCCTTACGGCGGTGACGATCGGTTTCCTCATGATCTGCGACCGTCTCGGTCGCCGTTGAGGAACCTGTCATGACCCTTGTCCTGTTCATTGCCACCGTGGTGGCGGTCGCCCTCGTCGGTTACCTCTGCGTCGCCCTGCTGAAGCCGGAGTGGTTCGAATGACCGCGAACGACTTCTTCCAGGTCGGCCTTTACCTGGCCGTCCTTCTGGTGCTGGTGAAACCGATGGGCCACTACATGGCCCAGGTGTTCGCCGAGACGCCCAACCGCGTGAACCGTTTCGGCGCCCGCGCGGAAGGCCTGCTCTACCGCCTCGCCGGGATCCGTGCCGACGAGGACATGAGCTGGAAGCGCTATGCCATCGCCATGCTGGTGTTCAACGTGGCCGGCCTCGCGGTCGTCTATATCCTCCAGCGCACGCAGCAGTGGCTGCCGTTGAACCCGCAGCACTTCGGCGCGATCACGCCGGATTCGGCGATGAACACCGCCGTCAGCTTCGCCACGAACACGAACTGGCAGGGCTACGGCGGCGAGTCGACGATGAGCTACTTCACCCAGGCCATCGGCCTGGCCGTGCAGAACTTCCTCTCGGCGGCGACCGGCATCGCCGTGCTGATCGCGGTGATCCGTGGCTTCAGCCGCCGCGGCGTCGCGGCCGTGGGCAACTTCTGGGTCGACATGACCCGCGCCACGCTCTACGTGCTGATTCCCTTCTCCCTGGTGATCGCCCTGTTGCTGGTTTCGCAGGGTGTGGTGCAGAACGTGTCGGCCTACGTGGACGTCGCGACCCTGCAGCACGGCCAGCAGACCTTGCCGATGGGGCCGGCGGCCTCGCAGATCGCGATCAAGATGCTCGGTACCAATGGCGGCGGCTTCTTCAACGCCAACTCCGCGCATCCGTTCGAAAACCCGACGCCGTTCTCCAACTTCGTCGAGATGCTGGCGATCTTTCTTATTCCGGCGGCACTTTGCTACACCTTCGGCAGCATGGTTGGCGACCGCCGCCAAGGGTGGGCGCTGCTCGCCACCATGCTGCTCATTTTCGTGCCGCTGACGCTGGGACTCGTGGCCGCCGAACAGGCGGGCAACCCCGCGCTGCACGGGCTGGCCATCGACGCGCAGGCTTCCGCCACGCAGGCCGGCGGCAACATGGAAGGCAAGGAAACCCGTTTCGGTATCGCCGCGTCAGGCCTGTTCGCTGCGATCACCACGGCCGCCTCGTGCGGCGCGGTGAACGCGGCCCACGATTCGCTGACGCCGCTCGGTGGCCTGGTGCCCATGTGGCTGATGCAGCTGGGTGAGGTGATCTTCGGCGGCGTCGGCTCGGGTCTGTACGGCATGCTCGCCTTCGCCGTCGTCGCGGTGTTCATCGCCGGACTCATGGTCGGCCGCACGCCGGAGTACCTGGGCAAGAAGATCGAGGCGCACGAGATGAAGATGGCGAGCCTCGCCGTGCTGATTCCCTGCGCCCTGGTGGTGATCTGCACGGCCATCGCGGTGATGACCCCAGCCGGTACCGCGGCGGTCGCCAATCCCGGCGCCCACGGTTTCAGCGAGATCCTCTATGCGGTGAGCTCGGCGTCGAACAACAACGGCAGCGCGTTCGGTGGTTTGTCCGCCAACACGCCCTTCTGGAACGTGCTGCTGGCGATCTGCATGTACCTCGCCCGCTTCCCGCTGGCGATCGCCATGCTGGCGATGGCCGGCTCGCTGGCGGCCAAGCGCCACGTCCCGGAGACAGCCGGCACCCTGCCGACGCATACGCCGCTGTTCGTCACCCTGCTTGCCTGCGTCGTCATCGTCGTCGGCGCACTGACCTTCCTCCCGGCGCTCGCCCTCGGGCCGATCGCCGAACAACTGATGTCCGCCACGGGCCACTGATCCATGACTTCCCAAGCCCATACTCCGCGTGGTTTCGATCGCGCGCTGGTGACACGCGCCCTCGTCGACGCGTTCCGCAAGCTCTCGCCGCGCATGCAGTTCCGCAATCCGGTGATGTTCGTGGTCTTCGTGTGCAGCGTGGCGACCACCTTGCTGTGGATCCAGGCCCTCGCCGGCCATGCCGAAGCGCCGACCGCGTTCATCTTCTGGGTCAGCCTGTGGCTGTGGTTCACCCTGCTGTTCGCCAACTTCGCCGAAGCGCTGGCGGAAGGCCGCGGCAAGGCCCAGGCCGATGCGCTGCGCGGGTCCCGTCGTGACGTGATGGCGAAGAAACTCGCTTCGCCCGATCGCGATGCCGCCATCGTCTTCACGCCGTCTAGCGAACTTCGGCTCAATCACCATGTGCTCGTCGAGGCCGGCGACATCGTTCCCGGCGACGGCGAGATCGTGGTCGGCGCGGCCAGCGTCGACGAGAGCGCGATCACCGGGGAATCGGCACCGGTGATCCGCGAGTCCGGCGGCGATCGCAGCGCGGTCACCGGTGGCACCCGCGTGCTCTCCGACTGGATCGTCGTGCGCATCAGCAGCAATCCCGGCGAGAGCTTCCTCGACCGCATGATCTCGATGGTCGAAGGCGCTTCGCGCCGGAAGACCCCGAACGAGATCGCGCTGACGATCCTGCTGGCGAAGTTCACCCTGATCTTCCTGCTTGCCTGCGCCACCCTGCTGCCTTACTCGATCTACAGCGTGCAGGCCGCCGGCGCCGGCGAGCCGATCAGCCTGACCGTGCTCATCGCCCTGCTGGTATGCCTGATCCCGACCACGATCGGTGCCTTGCTCTCGGCCATCGGTATCGCCGGCATGGATCGCATGATCCGCGCCAACGTGATCGCCACGTCGGGGCGTGCCGTCGAAGCGGCCGGCGACGTCGACGTTCTGCTGCTCGACAAGACCGGCACGATCACGCTCGGCAATCGCCAGGCGGTGGCTTTCCATCCGGCCCCAGGCATCGAGGAGCGCGAGCTCGCCGAAGCCGCCGAGCTGGCCTCGCGCGCCGACGAGACGCCGGAAGGCCGCAGCATCGTCACCCTGGCCGCCAGGTTCGTCGCCAGCAGCGTGAGCGAGCGCCGCCACGACGACCGCCACGCCGAGTTCGTGCCGTTCACCGCGCAGACCCGCATGAGTGGCGTGGATGTCGGTACACGCCACATCCGCAAGGGCGCGATGGACGCGGTGGAGCGTTATCTCGACTCGCAGGACAGCCACCTGCCGCCGCTGGTCCGCCGGATGACCGAAGACGTCGCCCGTCGTGGCGCTACGCCGCTGGTCGTCGTCGACGGATCGCTGACCCTGGGCGTGATCGAGCTGAAGGACATCGTCAAGGACGGTATCAAGGAGCGCTTCGCCGAGATGCGCAAGATGGGCATTCGCACCATCATGATCACCGGCGACAATCCGCTGACCGCGGCGGCCATCGCAGCCGAGGCCGGCGTGGACGATTTCCTCGCCGAAGCGACGCCGGAAGCCAAGCTCAAGCTCATCCGCGACATGCAGGCCGAGAACCGCCTGGTGGCGATGTGCGGCGACGGCACCAACGATGCGCCCGCGCTGGCCCAGGCCGACGTGGCCGTGGCGATGAACAGCGGTACGCAGGCGGCCAAAGAAGCCGGCAACATGGTCGACCTGGATTCGAATCCGACCAAGTTGATCGAGGTCGTGGGCATCGGCAAGCAGATGCTGATCACCCGCGGCGCGCTGACCACGTTCTCCATCGCCAACGATATCGCCAAGTACTTCGCGATCATCCCGGCGGCGTTCGCCACGACGTATCCCGCATTGAACGCGCTCAACGTCATGCAGCTGGCGACCCCGCGCAGCGCGATCCTGTCGGCGGTGATCTTCAACGCCCTCATCATCATCTGCCTCATACCGCTCGCGCTCAAAGGCGTGGCCTATCGCGCGCTGGGCGCCGGCGCGCTGCTGCGGCGCAACCTGCTCGTCTACGGGCTCGGCGGCATCGTCGTGCCCTTCATCGGCATCAAGTTGATCGACATGTTGCTGGTCCTGCTCGGACTGGCCTGACCGAGGTCGCCCCATGCAATCCGTGAAGCTCACCGTTTTCATCGAAGACCACGCCGACCTGGACATGGAAGTCCGCGTGGTCGCCCAGGAACACGACGCGACCGTCGCAACCGTTGCAACCGCGCCCGTCGCGACGATCAAGCCACGCATCGTTCCGGTCACGCCACCCAACGACGACGAATACACGCTCGGCGGTTACGCCGGCATCTGACGCACCACGACAGAGCGGCCCGCTCCAGGGCGGCCCGCTCCTCGACAGTTCGAATCATTCACTCCACCGATAAAGGGGTCCCGAAAGGGATCGGTCAAAACGCCATGCGCACCACTCGTTATGCTTTCCTCGCCGCCATGCTCGCACTCGCTCCCGTCACCAAGGCCATGGCCTCGGGCAGTGACGACTGCTCCAAGAGCTTCGGTTCGCGCTTCGTCGCGGCCTATCGCGAAGACGCCCAGCCTGCCGACCCCAATGCGCCGGCACCGGCGCGTCGCGGCATGGATTCCCCCTTCGACTCGATGCCGTTTCCGTCCTCCGAGTGGCAGCTCGGTGGCGTCGACAATCCGATTGGTGTGCCGGATACAAACTCGCAGTATCCGTTGGAGAAAGCGCTGGCCTGTACCGGTGTCGGCCGCTGGATGCAGAACAACCGTATCGAAGTTTATGGCTGGATCAATCCGTCAGCCAACCTAAGCTCGTCGAGTTTTTCCAACTATCCGCTTTCCTACGCCACGCGCCCCAATCGCGTGGAGTTCGATCAGGCGCTCTTGCGTGTCGAGCGCTTGCCCGACACGGTTCAGACCGATCATATCGACTGGGGTTTCCATTTCGACGACCTGTATGGCTACGACTACCACTTCACCACCATGAAGGGTGTCACCAGCGACCAGTTGCTCAACCATCCCAATTCCAACAGTCCGCTGCCGGGCAAGCTCTACGGCAACGATCCGATGATCTGGTATGTCGACCTGTACATTCCCTGGGTGGCTCAGGGCATGCAGATCACGCTGGGCCGCTATCTGTCCATACCGGATATCGAGGCGCAGTTCTCCCCGCAGAACTATCTCCTGACGCACTCCATTCTCTATACGGTCGATGCGTATACCAATACCGGCATCATCGCGACCACCAAGCTCAACGATCAGTGGACGGTGCAGTTTGGCGTGCACGGCGGCGACGACTCGGCATTTTGGGACAGCACCAGTCGTTTGAGCGTGCAAGGTTGCGTGCGCTGGGTATCGGCGTCCAACAACGACATGCTGTATCCGTGCGTGGAGTCGTATAACAAATCCAAGCAGACCTACAACAATCTGCAGGAATTCGTGCTTACCTGGGGCCACCGGTTCAGCCACAACGTGCATATGCTGACCGAGGCTTATCGCATCTACGTGCGTGATCAGCAGGGAGCGCCTTCGGGCGTACCGGGTTACCCGTTGGGCGAGGCACCGAATTTTCCCACCGGCCATAATCCGGCGTTTGGCATCGTCAACTACTTCAATATCGAGCTCAACCCCCACAACATGATCTCGATTCGTAATGAGTTCTACAACGACGAACAGGGCCAACGCACCGGGTACGCGACGCGATACTCCAGCCATACGATTGGTTTGACGCATTGGGTATCGCAGGATCTGGAAATTCGCCCGGAGCTTCGCTACGAGCACGCCTATGATTTCCCAGCCTACAACGCCGGCCAGAAGAGCACTCAGGTGACTGCCCTGGTCGACGCCATTCTGCATTACTGAGGCAACCATCATGAGCAGGCTTATTCGCAACGCGTTGGTCATGCTGTTGTTGATGACCGTGATCACCGGCATCGCGTATCCCTTGGCGGTGACGGGTCTGGCGCAGGTACTGGCTCCCTCACAGGCCCATGGCAGCCTGATCGTGAAGGACGGCCGACCGGTCGGCTCCGCGCTGATCGGCCAGTCGTTCACGGCACCCGGCTACTTCTGGGGCCGCCCATCGGCGACGACGCCGACGCCGAACAACGGGGCGTCGTCCACCCCGTCGAACCTCGGTCCGACCAACCCGGCGCTGACCAAGGCGGCGAGCGATCGCATCGCCGCGCTGCGTGAGGCCGATCCGGCTAACAAGGCTCCGGTGCCGGTAGACCTGGTGACGGCCTCGGGCAGCGGCCTGGATCCGGAGATCAGCCCTGCCGCGGCCGAGTACCAACTGCCTCGCGTCGCCCGTGCGCGGCATCTGGACCCCGCGAAGCTGCGGGAGTTGATCGCGGCGAATACCGAGGGACGCCAGCTTGGCGTGTTCGGCGAGCCGAGGGTGAATGTGTTGAAGCTGAATCTGGCGGTGGATCAGGCGGCGCGGTAACGTCTATCGCCCCGCAACATCCATCGCCGCTGAAGCGGCTCCCACAGAAAGCGGGGCCCCCACACCGAGCGGGCTTTGTGTGGGAGCCGACTTTGTCGGCGATACCAGATCGCCTCGTCCTATCCATTACCCTTCCCCCATGTTCCCCTCCTTTCCCGGCCCACCCCATGACTGACGAACGCGACGCCCGCGCCGATGCGCTGCTCAGTGCCGCGAAGGAAGAGGACGGCCAGCGCCTGAAGGTCTTCCTCGGGGCGGCGCCCGGGGTCGGCAAGACCTACGCCATGCTCTCCGCCGCGCGCGACCTCAAGCGCCAGGGTATCGACGTGGTCGTCGGCCTCGTCGAAACCCACGGCCGCTCGGACACCTCGGCCCTGCTCGAAGGCCTCGAAGTCCTGCCCACGCGCCCCGTGCGCTACGCCGGGCGCGACTTCCGCGAGTTCGACCTGGAGGCCGCGCTGCTTCGCCGGCCCGCGGTCATGCTGGTCGACGAACTGGCCCATACCAATCTTCCCGGTGGCCGCCACACGCGCCGCTGGCAGGACATCGCCGAACTGCTCGATGCCGGCATCGAGGTCTACACGGCCCTCAACGTGCAGCACCTGGAAAGCCTCAACGACCAGGTCCGGCGCATCACCGGCGTCGCCGTGCGCGAGACCGTGCCCGATGCCTTCCTCGATCGCGCGCGCGACATCGTGCTGGTGGACCTGCCCCCGCGTGAACTCATTGGTCGCCTCAAGCAAGGCAAGGTTTACGTCCCTGAGACGGCCGCTGTCGCGCTGGATGCCTACTTCTCGCCGACCAACCTCGCCGCCCTGCGCGAGCTCGCGGTGGAAACCGTCGCGGCGCACGTCGACAGCGACCTGCGCGAGCACATGCTCGCCCGGGGCGATGCGATGCCGGTGCGCCGCCGTTGCATGGCGGCGATCGACGGCCAGGGCCAGAGTGAGTACCTCGTGCGCATCACGCGCCGGATCGCCGAGCGACGTGGCGCACCATGGAGCGTCGTCTTCGTCGACCGCGGCGGCCTCGATGCCGAACGCCGCGAACGCGTCGACGCCGCGATGCGCCTCGCCCGTCGCCTCGGTGGCGAAGGCGTGATCCTGCGCGGCCATGCCGTGGCCGACGAGTTGCTCACCTGGGCCGATCGCGAAGGCGTGGGCCAGATCATCGTCGGCCGCACGCGCGAGCGGCCCATCGCACGACGCCTGGGTTACTCGCTCACGCAACAGTTGCTTCGCCGAGCCGCCCATCTCGAACTGACCATCGTCGCCACGCCGGCCCAGCGGGCACGCGCGCGTCGGCGCCTGCGTTTCAAGGACGGCAACGGGTCGCGCCGCGAATACGCCTTCGCCACCGGCGCGACGGCGATCGCGATGGCGTTGTCCTTCGTCGCCGACCGCTTTCTTTCGGTGGCCAACCTCTCGCTGATCTTCCTCACCGCCGTGCTCGTCGTGGCGGTGCGTACGCGCATGGCCGTCGCCGTGTACACCGCGTTGCTGTGTTTCCTCGGCTACAACTTCTTCTTCGCGCCGCCGCGCTACACGCTGGCGATCGCCAACGCCGACGACGTGCTGGCGGTAGTCCTCTTCCTGGTCGTCGCGCTGATCTGCAGCCGGTTGGCGACACGTCTGTCCGGACAGGTGACGTCGTTGCGCGCGGCGCAGGTGCGCGCGCGCGCGCTGGTCGCCCTGGGTCAGCAGCTGGCCACCAGTGCCGACGCGGACAGCATTCGCAAGGCGGGCGCGGCGGCGCTGGCCCGTGCGCTGTCGATCGAGATCGCGATGCTCGGGCGTGATGCGAGCGGCCATTTCAAGGTCGTCACCTCGGTCCCCGATGCTTTCGCGCTATCCACACAGGATCTCGCCGCCGCCGACTGGTGCGAAGCCCATGCCGAGCCCGCCGGTCGCTACACCGACACCTTGCATGCCGCCTCGTGCTGGATGTTGCCGCTCGGCGCGGAGCACCAGCGCGCCGGCGTGGTCGCCTTGCGTTTTCCGCTCGGGGCGCGCGAGCCCGACGCCGATCGGCGCAGCCTCGCCCTGGCGATGGTGCAGGACATCGGCCAGGCCCTCGACCGCGCCCGCCTGGCGCACGAGCTGGAGAGCGCGCGTGTACAGGGCGAGACCGAACGCCTGCGCAGCGCCCTGCTCTCGTCGGTCTCGCACGATCTCCGCTCCCCCCTGGCATCGATGATCGGCTCCGCCGGCACCTTGCTCAGCTATGACGCGCAGCTGCCGACGAACGAGCGGCACGAGCTGCTGCAGGCGATCCTGGGCGAGGGCCAGCGCCTCGACCGTTATATCCAGAACCTGCTCGACATGACCCGCCTCGGCCACGGCACCTTGCAGCTGCATCGCGACTGGGTCGATGCCGGGGAGATCGTGGCGGCGGCCGTCTCGCGGATGCACAAGCTGTTCCCGGACGTGCGCATCGACATGCACCTGCCGACCGACACCGTGCTGCTGCACGTGCATCCGGCGCTGATCGAGCAGGCCCTGTTCAACATCCTCGAGAACGCCGGCCGCTTCAACTCGCCCGACGAGCCCATTCGTGTCACTGTGCGATCGGAGGCGGGCCGCCTGCTGATCGATGTGGCCGACCGTGGGCCGGGCATTCCGGAAGACGAGCGCGCACGGATATTCGACATGTTCTACTCGATGTCGCGAGGGGATCGTGGCGGCAAGGGCACCGGGCTTGGCCTGGCGATCTGTCGCGGCATGATCGGGGCGCACGGCGGCAGCGTGGAGGCCTTGCCCCACGCCGGCGGAGGCACGACCATTCGGGTCTCGCTGCCCCTGCCTCCGCCCCCCGACAAGCCTCAATGAACCCCACCTCCCCGCGCGTACTGGTGATCGACGACGAAGCGCAGATCCGGCGGTTCCTCGACATCGGCCTGCGCGCCGAGGGCTATCAAGTGCTGTTGGCCGCCGATGGCCGCGAGGGACTGGGCCTGGCGGTCACCCAATCGCCCGACGTCATCGTCCTCGACATCGGCCTGCCGGACATGGAAGGCCACGACGTGCTGCGCGAGATCCGCACCTGGAGCGAGGTGCCGGTGCTGATGCTCTCGGCGCGCAACGAGGAAAGCGAGAAGGTCCGCGCGCTCGATCACGGTGCCAACGACTACGTGACCAAGCCGTTCGGAATCCAGGAACTGATGGCGCGCCTGCGCGTGCTGTTGCGCCAGGGCGCCAAGGGCGGCCAGGCCGATGCGCCGGTACGCTACAGCGACGGCAGCCTGGTGGTCGACCTGGCGCGTCGCGAAGTGCTGCTCGACGGTGCGCCGGTGGCACTGACCCGGAAGGAATTCGCCGTCCTCTCCTTGCTCGTCCGCCACCCCGGTCGCGTGGTCAGCCAGCAGCAGATCCTTCGCGAAGTGTGGGGCGCGACGCATACGCAAGACACGCACTACCTGCGCATCGTCATGGGCAAGCTTCGCCTCAAACTCGGCGACGACCCGTCGACCCCGCGCTGGCTGAAAACCGAACCCGGCGTCGGCTACCGCTTCCCCGCCGCCTGACCGGCTTCGAGCGCCCCGTTCGATGAATGCCACGACCCGCTCCCTGTAGAAGTCACGACCCGCTCCCTGCAGGAGCCACAACGCGCTCCCTGTGGGAGCCGCTTCAGCGGCGAACGGGTGCCCGCAAATTCGGCACCTGAGAACAGCAGTTGCCGATTCATCGGCGAGCCCCACTCGCAAAAACGGCAGCGAAACCGGCGACACCACCTTCGACATTTCCTCACAGCCCGGCGCAACCGTGACGCACACCACACCGTTGCAAATCCGCCCCATTTTTCAGACTAATCTGATTCCCACCCCGCGATGAACCCATGACCTTCCGCTCCTCTCACTCAGGAGCAAGCCATGACATCGTCCCGGACCCACGCCGTTCTCCAACGCCTTTCCGTCGCCGCCAGCCTCATCTCCGGGCTCGTCACCGCGACTCCGGCGTTCTGCGCATCCCCCGTGTGCACCGGCGATCATTTCAAGACCGGCAAACTCACCCTGCCCAACTACGACGAAGCGATGGCCGAATGCATCGCGCAGGAGTCCGCGATGACCCACCCGGAGCTGGGTGCCTTCGAAGCGGTGCGGTCGTGTCACGACATCGGGCCGACGAAAAACCACGGACCGTGGCTGCACGGTCGCGTCGGTGTCGACGTGGTCGAGCGCCGCAGTGGAGACCGCTACACGTTCGAAGGCTTGTGGATGTGCAAGCCGGTCGCGGAGGCCGACATCGACCGCCCATCGAGCCGTTAATACGGCCCGCCTCGTGTGGGAGACGATGCATCGGCGAATGGGTGCTTGCGATCACCCGTTCCGCTACGCGAAAGGATCCATGGATCGGCTCGTAAGGAAGACCGCGGGCGGCGTTACGCCCCGCTGGCCTGGCGAGCGAGGTAACGTCCCGGCGAGTCGCCGAATGCGCGCCGGAACATGGCGACAAAGGCGCTCGGCGTGGCGTAGCCGAGCGCATCGGCGACGACCGACACCGGCTCACCGTGCGCCAGACGCTCGAGGCCACGCGCCAGCCGGGCCTGCTGTCGCCACTGCGCCACGCTGCACTGGGTTTCCTGGCGGAACAGGCGTGTCAGCGTGCGTGATGACATGCCGGCCCAATTGGCCCAGTCCTCGATGCCGCGGGTGTCGTGTGGGTTCTCGTACATGGCGACCGCGACCCGGCGAAGACGGCGGTCCAGCGGCATCGGCAGGTGGAGCGACTCGACGGGCGCGCGGCGGAGTTCGTCGAGAAGCACGGCGAAGAGCCGCTCGCGCTCCGGATTCACCTCGGTGGTGACCGCATCGATCGACCATGTCGCCGCACGCTTGATGATCGCGCGGAACAGGTCATTCACCCCGACCACGCAGGGTCGGTCGGGCAACCCGGCCGCTGCACATGGCGCGATGAAGACCCCCCAGGCGTGACTCGGTCCCGCAATGCTCACGGTATGCATGACGCCCGGCGGCATCCAGCCGGCACGGTGAGGCGGCAGGAGGTACGAGCCGTGCTCCGTGCGGTTGATGACAAGCCCTTCTTCCACGTAGAAAAACTGACCACGAACATGGCTGTGCCAGTCCGTCTCGCGCAGTGGAATCTCGCCTCGAGCCTCGTAGGCGATGAGCGGTGGACCGTCGGCGCTTTCCAGCAATCGGTGAATGACGTCGTCGTGCATTTGGCCGAATCTCGACATAAGTTGGCCCACTAACGATATCAGGCCGATAGCTTCGAGGGATGATTTCGAATATTCAGCCCTAGGCCCAACACGAGCATTAACGCATCCGCCAGGTTCTACGGGTTACCCAGCACCTTCGTCGAAAATTCGAATTTCTGTGCGCAAAGGCAGCGGCGGCGACGGCAAATCCGAACCTGTGATTGACGGGAGCGACTCACCTCGTCAAGCGACCATTAGTCGCCAAAGCAATGATCGGCTTACGGATCGGAAAGAATTAAGAGGTCTGTATTTACAAGGTGATTACTCGGGCATGGGCATCGTTGGCTGGTACCTCGATAGCTGCGATGGAGACTCTGTCCAACTCGGATCGAATTCAAAGGGCTCAGGAACGGTCCCAATACAGCCAGATTTGTTCGACGCCACCGCCCGTCACGGGCGACAAATGCAGGGATGCGAAGGCGAACATCGTCCGTCTCAAGCAATGCCTTCAGCTTCGGGAAGCATTTAGCGCAAAGTGGTATGGAGACAACGACCCGGGGCATATGATGGAAATTAACAATACCCGACGTGCAATCAAGAAGCTTGAAGATTACGTCGAAAAGAACTGCGGAGACGGCTGTGATAAATGATGTTGCTACCCTGCTCGCCGAGTATTCTCGCCTTCCGGAGTATTCCGAAATGGAGCTAGGTCATGTCGAAACGACTAGTCTCTTCGGTAACCAGCCCATCAATATTGCTGCGACCCGGGGAGTGATTTCGGAGGTCGAGACGCTCCTGTCGGCTGGCGTAAACATCAACAACAGGGGCGAACATGGATATATGCCTCTACACAACGCGGTCGAGCAAGATCATTTAGAACTCGTGAAGTTCTTGGTAGCGCGAGGGGCTGATCGCAATGGGCGAACTGATGACAACGTGACGCCTATCGAGCTTTCAGTGATGTTGCAGCGAGAGCAAATCACGGCATTTCTCAACTCCCTGCCGACGTGAGATGTCGAGCGGTGCGCATGCCTGTTCTTTACCCGGGGCCAGATGGGGCGTGAGCAAAGAGACGGGCGCGAAATCGCCACGACGGCCGCCATGAGGATTGGAGAGTTGACGTTGGATCCCTCGTCCATGACTGACGCGACCTTTGTCACGACTTCGACTAAACCCGGTTTCGCACACACTTGCTCGTGCTTGAAGCAACGGACTTTGCTGCGAGGAGGTGGGTACCGCCACGGCTAGTCTGATCCGCAGGCTGGGTCCCGTCGGCCGGATTCCACCGCCAAGTTATGGCTTCGATCTGATGCGAGTCAGCCATGAAGTTGAGCACTTGCTGACGCGATTAAGCGATCTCGACAGCCGTCGGCGCTTTCCAGCGATCAGTAACGTCGTCGTGCATTTGGCCGAATCTCGACATAACTTGGCTCACTAACGATATCGGGCCGTTAACTTCCATGACTATCATTTGCATCCCCAAGCAAATGTCCCCGCGCACGGCATCCCCCGACACCTGCGCCCGTGACCCTGAAGCGGAGATCCCTATGATCCGTCTCGTCACTACCGATTTAACCGAGCTGAGCGAGGGCCAGGAGGCCGGCGATGCCCTGGTGACCTTTGTCGCCTGCGCCCACGCCATGCTCGACGCGACCACCCCGGAAGAGCAGGTCCGGCGCCTGGAACCCCGCCTGCTGGCCCAGTTGCCGACCCTGAGAGCACTCGGTGTCTTCGACCTCTTCGAGGTGCGCGACCCTGCCCTGGCGGCGCTCCTGGCCGACGAAGGATGAATATCCGACAAATGTGAAATATGGGGCGTAAGTATATTTGCCTTGACAACTATATTTTGGGCAATAGAATGCGTGTCCATGAACAACCACCTGTGCCTTTCCTACGACGGCCGCGACAGCCTGGGCGCCCTCATCGGCATGGTGCGTAGCGAAATCGTCCGCGCGATCGAGTCCGATCTCGCCGCGCTGGGCGCGGACCTGAAGTTCACCCAGTTCCATGTGCTCAAGCGCCTCGCCACCCACGGCGCGATGACGGCGACGGAACTGGCCCGGGCGGTGGACCTCGATGGCGGCGCCATGACCCGCCAGCTCGACCAGCTGGAGTCCAAGGGCTACCTGCGGCGCAAACAGCACGAGCAGGATCGTCGGGCATTGCGCATCGAGCTGACCGAAGCCGGTGAGGCGCTCTGGAAACATCTGTACGAAAGCAATATCGCGACACTGGAGCGGGCCCAGAAGGACCTTTCCAAGACCGAGCGCGATCAGTTGCACGATTACCTGGAGCGCGTTCTCAAAGCGCTCCGCGACAAAGACTGAACTAAACGTCCGAGGCAAAACGCATGCGTCTGCACACTCTCGTGGCGGCCGTCGGGGCCGCGTTGATTCTTTCCGGCTGTGTCACCAGCCGTGGACTGGATCCGCAGGGTCGGCTCACCGACCCGACCACGCTCCACGCCGACCGTACCCTGTCCAAGGTCGCGGTTTCGCCGGCCGGCTGGCCGGCCGCCGATTGGTGGACGGGACTTGGCGACAGCCAGCTCACCTCGTTGATCGAAGAAGCGCTGAAGGACAACCCGGACCTGGCCACGGCCGACGCGCGTGTGCGCCAGGCGCAGGCCCAGGCCAGTGGCGCCGATGCCGCGCGCGATCCGACCTTCAATGTCGGTGCCGGCGTCGCTGGCGCGCACCTGCCGGGTTCCTTGCTGCCGTCGCCGCCGGGCAACCACTTCTCGTGGACCAAGTTCGGCTACGGCAACTTCAGCTGGGATCTGGATCTGTGGGGCGGCAAGCGTGACGCGTGGGAAGCCGCGCTCGGCAGCCAGCGTGCCACCGAGGTCGATGCGCGCGCCGCGCGTATCGAGATCTCGACCAATGTCGCCCGCGCCTATGTGCAGCTCGGCTACGCCTTCACCCAGTTGGACGTGGCGAAAGCGGAACTCGATCGAAGCAACGCCTCGCAGAAGCTGACCGTGCAGCGCGTGGCGGCCGGTGTCGACAACCAGACACAGGTGAAGCAGGCCGACAGCGAAGTGGCCTCGGCCGAGCGGGAAATCGCCGTGGCCGAGCGTGCCATCGACACCTCGCGCATCCAGCTCAGCATGCTGTTGGGCAAGGGTCCGGACCGTGGCATCGATATCGCGCGTCCCGCTCCCTTGAGCCCGTCGGCGGTGGCGATTCCGGCGAACCTGCCGGCCGACCTCCTCGGTCATCGCGCCGACCTGGTCGCCGCGCGCTGGCGTGTCGAAGCGGCGTCGAAGGACATCGCCTCGGCGAAGACGGAGTTCCTGCCCAACGTCTCGCTCGGCATCCTCGCCGCGCAGGCGGCGGGTGGCTCGGACAATCTGTTCTCGTCGCGCGCGCGCTTCTGGCAGGTGCTGCCGGCGGTGAGCCTGCCGATCTTCGACGGTGGTCGCCTCCGCGCCAACCTGTCGGGCAAGGACGCCGAGTACGACCTCGCCGTCGCGCAATACAACAAGACGCTGGTCGGCGCGCTCAACGAAGTGGCCGACGATCTGTCCGGGCTCGATTCGCTGGGTACGCAGATCCAGGCGCAGCAGCGCGCGCAGGACGCCGCGCAGCAGGCCTACGACCTTTCGCAGTTGCGCTACAAGGCCGGTGTCGGCAGCTACCTGGAGTCGCTCGTGGTGCGCCAGCAACTGCTCGAAGCCCAGCAGCGCATGGCGTCGCTGAAGGCCCAGCAGGTCGACACGTCCGTCCAACTCATTCAGGCGCTCGGTGGCGGTTATCGCCCCGAGGCCGACGACCAGTCGGTCGTCGCCGCCACGCCCGCAACTCACTAAAAATCGTCCCGAGGCAGCTTCCGATGTCACAAGAAACCATCGCCCCATCCGGCGCCGTCGTTGCGCCGCCGCCGAAGAGCCGTCGCGGCTTCTTCCTCAAGCTCCTGGTTGCCGTGATCGTGCTCGCCGCGATCGGCTGGACCGTCTGGTACTTCGTGGACGGCCGCTGGGAAGAAGATACCGACGACGCCTACGTCAACGGCAACGTCGTGCAGATCACCCCGCAGATCGCCGGCACGGTCACCTCGATCGGCGCCGATGACGGCGACCTGGTGCACCAGGGCGACGTACTGGTCAAGCTCGACCCGAGCGACGCGGAAGTCGCCCTGGAAAGCGCCCGCGCGAACCTCGCCAACACCGTGCGCAAGGTGCGTGGCCTCTACAACAACGTGACCTCGTCGCAGGCCGATGTGGCCGTGCGCCAGACCGCGGTGGATCGTGCTCGCCAGGACTACAACCGCCGCCGGGATCTCGCCAAGTCCGGCGCGATTTCCGCCGAGGAACTGTCGCATGCCGCCGATACGCTGACCTCGGCCGAGAGCAGCCTGGCCGCCGCGCAGCAGGCTTACAGCAGCAACAAGGTGCTCGTCGACGATACCGTCGTCGCCTCGCACCCGGACGTCCGCGCCGCGGCCGCCAAGCTGCGCTCGGCCTACCTCGACGACGTTCGCGCCACCCTGGTCGCGCCGGTGGACGGTTACATCGCCAAGCGCACGGTGCAGGTCGGCCAGCGCGTGCAGCCGGGTGCCGCCCTGATGGCCGTCGTGCCCCTCCATGAAGTCTGGATCGACGCGAATTTCAAGGAGACCCAGATGAACAAGATGCGCATCGGCCAGCCGGTCGAGGTGACCGCGGACGTGTACGGCGGCAAGACCGTGTACAAGGCGAAGATCCGCAGCCTGGGTATCGGCAGCGGCAGCGCGTTCTCGATCCTGCCGGCGCAGAACGCCACGGGTAACTGGATCAAGATCGTCCAGCGCGTGCCGGTCCGCGTGGTCTTCACCGACCCGAAGCAGCTCGACGAGAAGCCGCTGCGCCTGGGCCTGTCGACCAAGGTCACGGTGAACCTGCACGACCAGAGCGGCCCGCTGCTCTCGACGCAGGCGCCGACCAAGGCCGAGTTCTCCACGCCGATCTACGACAAGCAGCTTGCCGACGCCGACAAGGACATCGCGCGCGTCATCCACGAGAACGCATCGGCGGGTGAAGGCGAGCAGCAGAAGGCTCCGAAGTAAGGAGGCCAACCCATGAGCACCGAATTTCGACCGCCAAACCTGGCGCTGTCCACGATCGGCCTATCGCTTGCGACGTTCATGCAGGTGCTCGACACGACGATCGCCAACGTGTCGCTGCCGACCATCGCGGGCAACCTGGGCGTCAGCTCCAACCAGAGCACGTGGGTGATCACCTCGTTCGCGGTCAGCAATGCCATCGCGCTGCCGCTGACCGGCTTCCTGACCCGCCGCTTCGGTGAAACCAAGCTGTTCGTCTGGGCCACGCTGCTGTTCTCGCTGGCCTCGTTCCTGTGCGGTATCGCGCAGAGCATGACCATGCTCATCGTCTTCCGCGCCATCCAGGGCGCGGTGGCCGGCCCGATGTATCCGATCACGCAGAGCCTGCTGATCTCGATCTATCCACCGGCCAAACGAGGCATGGCCCTGGCCCTGCTGGCGATGGTCACCGTCGTCGCGCCGATCGCGGGCCCGATCCTCGGCGGCTGGATCACGGACAACTACACCTGGCCGTGGATCTTCTTCATCAACGTGCCGATCGGCATCTTCGCCAGCTTCGTCGTGGCGAACCAGATGAAGGGGCGCCCGGAAGTCACCGAGAAGCCGAAGATCGACTACGTCGGCCTGATCACGCTGATCATCGGCGTGGGTGCGCTGCAGGTGGTGCTCGACAAGGGCAACGACGAGGACTGGTTCTCGTCGCCGTTCATCATCGTCACCGCGATCATCGCGGCGATCGGCCTGGCCGTGTTCCTTATCTGGGAACTCACGGACAAGGATCCGATCGTGAACCTGAAGCTGTTCCGCCATCGCAACTTCGCCATGGGCACGCTGTGTCTCGTGCTGGCGTATGCGGCGTTCTTCGCGATCGGCCTGCTGGTGCCGCAGTGGTTGCAACGCAACGTGGGGTATACGTCGACGTGGGCGGGTCTTGCGGCGGCGCCGCTGGGCATCATTCCGGTGATCTTGACGCCCTTCGTCGGTCGCTACGCGCACAAGTTCGACCTGCGCGTGCTGGCCTCGGGTGCCTTCCTTGTGATGGGCGCGACATGCTTCATGCGCTCGGAGTTCTATCTCGACATCGACTTCTACAGTGTCGCGATGGTGCAGCTGATCCAGGGCCTGGGCGTGGCGTTGTTCTTCATGCCGATCCTCAGCATCCTGCTGTCCGACCTCCAACCGCGCGAGATCGCGGCGGGCTCCGGCCTCGCCACCTTCCTGCGTACGCTGGGCGGCAGCTTCGCGGCGTCATTGACCACGTTCCTGTGGGATCGCCGCGCGGTGGTCCACCACGAACGGCTGACCGAATCGATCACGCCGTTCGATCCGACCGCGCAGCAGGCGTTGACCACCATCGGTCACGGCGATTCGCAGTACGCGACATCGGCGCTGAACGCGATGATCACCAACCAGGGCTATCAGATCTCGTTCAACGAGGTATTCCATCTCCTTGGATACGTGTTCATCGGCCTGGTCTTCGTCGTGTGGCTGGCCAAGCCGCCGTTCGCGGCGAAGGCGGGGCCGGCTGCGGCGGGGCATTAGCCCGCGGCGCGATCGCATCCGGGAGCAGCGGTCCCCTCCGGACACGCGCTTCATGGGGGAGCCGCTTCAGCGGCGATGCTCATCAAAAGAAAGGCCGGCACTTCGCAGTGCCGGCCTTTTCTTTTTCTTTGCAGCCAGCGAACCTCGATCAGAGGTTGAAGCCGATACCCACCAGCGCCATCGTCTCGCCGCGGTTCGGCTCGTGGAAGCTACCGTTCGAGATATGGCGGATCTGGAAGCTCACGTTCTTCATCTGCCAGCCGAGCGTGCTGACGAACTGGTAGCTGCTGGAGAGCGCCTGGGTGTGACCGCCCGCCGTGCCCGCCACCTGGAAACTGAAGAAGAGCGGCTGGTACCAGTCGCTGTCGCTTCCGTAGTGGAAGCGTGCGCCGGCAGCGCCGATCCACACGTTGTTCGTTACACCGGGGCGAGAAAATTCGTAGCGCTGGATGTTGCGGCCGTCGATGTAACCGATCGAGACATCCGGCGACCAGGTGAAGCGGCTATGGCCGATCTGATAGGCGTTGAACACCGATTCGACGAAGAAGGCGCTCGTGCCATGGGAGTCCATGTAGCTGCGGCCGCCCTGGATTTCCAGATGGGTTTCGGCAGCGGCGGGGACGGCGACGGCGGACAACGAAAGAGCGGCCAGGAGAGCAAGGGAGAGGCGGGACGAGCGCATGGGGGAGCAGTCCTTATGGTGGGACATTTGTTTGTGAACTGGATCGTTCGGTAAATAGTGTTCAGCGAGCGTGAATAAAAGAGGTTACTTAAGAATATTCGTACCGATATTGCATGCCCCTTTCTTCCGAACCCGTGTTTCGACCCTGGTATCAAGACGGTGGGAACCCTGCCGTTACAGACGCACAGGGCCCCGCCGCCGGTAGGCCGCGGGAGAGGATCGGCGTTGGGGCGGAAGGGGGCTGGACGGTGGAAGGCGCGCTGGACAGGGGAGCGGCGATGCTGCGCACCCGGCGTATCCGTCTGACCACCTGGGGCGTCGCGCTCGGCCTTACCGTGGGTCTGGTCACGCTCGTCGCCATCCTCCAGGTCGATGCCTACCGGGGCATGCTGGCCAGCGGGCGTCGCCAGCTTGGCGCGTCGGCGGGGGGCACGGTACGCATGGTCGACCAGGACATCGACGCCAGCCTCGGCCCGCTGCTCGCCCTCCGTAACGCGGTGGTCAGTGCCGATCCCGGGCCACTGCACATGAGCCTGGCCGAGGTGCAGGCCAGGCATCCCGAGCTTTCCACGTTCGTCGCGCTGGACGGCGAAGGGGGCGTCCTCGCCTGCACCGACGCGTCCCTCATGAACTGGCGCGAGAACTTCCGAGCGCCTCGCCGCGAGGCCCTGGGTGCCAGCGTGCGCGTGGTCGTGGCCGATGGGCAGGGCGGCGTGCCGCCGGCCATCCGCGTCCTCGTCGACTCCCGCGTGGCCGCGCCCGCGGCCTTTGGCACCGTGATCGATGAGGCGCGCGTGCGCGAAGCCATGAGTCGCTCCGCGATGGGCGCCAGCGCCGACATGGCCGTCTTCTCGCTGGATGGCCGCCGCTTCGCCGGCAATCGCGTCGGCAGCGACAGCACCTGGACCGGCCCCACGCCGAACGCCGGAGCGAGCGGCCTGCATGAGGACGACCGGCGGCTCTACGCCTGGGCCGCTTCGCCGCATTACCCGTTCGCCGTGCAGGTCGGGCTGGAGCGGGCCGGGATCTTCGACGAGTGGGTCCACCAGGCTCGCCCGTCGATGCTGGCGACGCTTGCCCTGGTCCTGCTGCTCAACGCTTTCGCCGCCGCCTTCGATCGGGCTTACCGCCGGCAGAGCCACCTCATCCGCGCCCTGTCGCTCAGTACGCTGCACCAGCGCGATACCGACCGCGATCTTGCCGCCAGCGAGGCCGCGTACCGCCAGTTGATGACGCGCATGCCGCTGCCGGTGATCATCGTGCGCGACGATCGGATCGAATACGCCAACCTGCTTGCCGACGAACGCCTTGGCCAGGACGGTGCGACACTTGTCGGCCGTCACGCGGCGGAGTTCATGGACACCGACGCGCTCGAAGCGATGCGCGGTGGCGCGCCGGAAGGAACGAGCGTCAACGCCTGGCTGAACCCCGAAGACGGCATGCCCTTCGAGGCCGAGCTGGCGTTGTCGGACTACCGTGACTCGCGTGGGCGCGGCACCCTGGCCATTGTCCGCGACGTGACGCAGCAGCGCCGCTACGAAGAACGCCTGAACCACCAGGCCACGCACGACGAGCTCACCGGCCTGCCCAATCGCCGCGCGCTGCGCGAGAAGCTGGAGCAGCTGGTCGGCGAATCGCAACGCGACGGATCGGGCCTCATGGTGCTCTTCGTCGACCTCGACCACTTCAAGTTCATCAACGACGCCCTGGGCCATGCGCTCGGCGACCAGGTGCTGCGCGACATCACCTTGAAGCTGGGCGACGTGCTCGACGGCCTCGGTCACATCGGTCGCTTCGGCGGCGACGAATTCGTCGCGATGCTTCCTTTCACGTGTTCGCCGGCGCGTGCGCTCGACGTGCTGCCGCGGATCCAGCGTGCCATCGAGGAGCCGCTCGAAGTCGGCGGTACGATGCAACGCCTGAAATGCAGCATCGGCGTGGCCTTCGCCACGCGCGACGGTTTCGACGCGGACACGCTCATTCGTAACGCCGACACGGCGATGTACGACGCGAAGCGCTCCGGGCGGCACACCTGGAAACGCTATTCCGCCGACATGCATGCCACCGCGATGGCGCGCCTCACCGTGCTGTCGCGTTTGTCCGGCGCCAACCTCGACCACGAACTGGCACTGGCCTGGCAGACCCAGCACTCCGGTGACGATGGCCGCGTGATCGGCGTGGAGGCCCTCTTACGCTGGCCATCCGCACCGGGCGATCTGAGCACGCCCGACAAGCTGGTGCCCTTGCTGGAAGAAACCGGTGCCATCGTGCAGATCGGACAGTGGGTGCTGCGCGAGGCTTGCCGGCAGCAGCGACGGCTCGCCGAGCTGCTGGGTCCGGACTGCCGGGTCGCCGTCAACATCTCGGCGCAGCAGCTGGTCCATGTCGATCTGGTCGCCGAAGTGCGCCAGGCCCTCGCCGAAACCGGCGCGAGCGCATCGTCGCTCGAACTCGAGCTGACCGAGAGCGCTTTCATGAACGAGCCGGCACGCGCGATTCGCACGCTGCACGAGTTGCGCGCCATGGGGGTCAGCATCGCGCTCGACGACTTCGGCACCGGCTATTCGAATCTGACCTATCTGTCGCGGCTGCCCCTGGACAAGATCAAGATCGACCGCCACTTCACCAGCGCGCTGCTGCAGGACGATGTCGACGCGTCGATCTGCCGCTCGATCGTCTTCCTTGCCCACAGCCTGAATCTGCAGGTCGTTGCCGAGGGCGTGGAGACCGAACGCCAGCGGCGCTGGCTGCTCGACGAGGCATGCACCGCGATGCAGGGTTTCTTCTTTTCGCGACCGGTGTCGATCGACGAACTTGGTCAGCGCGTGCGGGAACTCCGTTCGAACTGACCTCGCCCGTCGTTCCCCGGAGGACTCAATGTGTTCTTCCCACGGTGATTTATCCCCCGGAGCGTACCCCCTACATTGTTAGCTGGAGGCAGCCGCCTCCGCTTCGTCAGGTGTCCGCCATGTTCCGCGCCCCCGCCCTATTCATTTCCCACGGTGCCCCGACCTTCGCGCTGGAGCCGGGCCTGCTCGGCCCACGGCTGACGGAGATCGGCGAGCGGCTGGCCAACGCCATGGCCATCGTGGTGGTTTCGCCGCACTGGCAGACGGGCGGCATCCGCGTGACCGGCGCGGCCATGCCGTCGACGATCCATGATTTCGGCGGGTTTCCGCCGCCGCTCTACGCGCTCACCTACCCCTCGCCGGGATCGCCGGGGCTGGCGTGCGAGACGGCATCGCTGTTGATCGACGCGGGGTTTGTCGGGATCGTCGATCCCGAGCGTGGCTACGACCACGGCGCGTGGGTGCCTTTGCGTTACCTGCGCCCGAATGCGGACGTGCCGGTGATCCAGGTCTCCATGCCGCACAACCTCGACGCCGCCGGGGCACTGCGCCTGGGCAAGGCGCTGGCGCCGCTGCGCGACCGGGGCGTGGCGATCGTCGGTTCGGGCAGCCTCACGCACAATCTGTACGAGGTGCGGCGGTCGGGCGACAACGCGGCGTATGCCAGCGAGTTCGCGGCCTGGAGTCGCAAGGCCGTGCTCGCGGGCGACACCGACGCGCTGCGCGACTACCGTCGCCTCGCGCCCAGCGCGATCCGTGCGCATCCCACCGAGGAACACTATCTCCCGCTGCTCGTCGCCGCCGGTGCGGCGGGTAACGATGCCCCCACCGCTATCGATGGGGGCATCACGTACGGCGTCCTCTCCATGGACTCCTACGCCTGGGGCCTCAACTAGATCTGGGCCTGGCCGCCGTCGACGAACAGTTCGACGCCGGTGATGTAGCTGGCGTCGTCGGAGGCGAGGAAGGACACGGCCTTGGCGATCTCGTCCGGCGTGCCGGTACGGCCGAGCGGCGTGACCGTCTCCACGTAGGCGGCGTAGTCGGCGATCTGCTGTTCGTTCATGCCGAGTTCGGAGCTATAGGCCGGCGTGACGACGGTGCCCGGGGCGACGACGTTGACGCGGATGTCGCGGCCCTTCAGGTCGCTGGCCCAGGTGCGGGCGAAGGAGCGCAGTGCCGCCTTCGTCGCCGCGTAGACGCCGAAGGCCGGCGCGCCCTTGATCGACACCATCGAGCCGTTGAGCACGATGGCCGAGCCCGGACCCATCAGTTCCAGCGCCTTCTGCACGGTGAACAGCGTGCCCTTCACGTTGATACCGAAGTACTTGTCGAACTGCGCTTCGCTGATCTGGCCGAGCGGCGCGAACTCACCGCCGCCCGCATTGGCGAACAGGATGTCGAGACGGCCGCTTTTCTCGCGGATCGTGCCGAAGATCCGGTCGAGGTCGGCGGCCTTGGCGATGTCGCCCTGGATCGGCGTGGCACCGACCGAAGCGGCGGCGCTATCGAGTTCCGCCTGGCGGCGGCCGGTGATGTAGACCGTCGCGCCTTCGCGGACGAAGCGCTCCGCGGTGGCCAGGCCGATGCCCGAGCTGCCGCCGGTGACGAGGACGATCTTGCCGGCATGGCGGGTGGTGTGGATGTTGCTGCTGGCGAGGGTGTGCATGATGGTTGGCTCCGAAGACCGCGGCGCGGTCGATTCACCCAAGATGGTTATTCGGTGAGTGTGGATAAATAATGGAATTACGATTTCATTATTTCTATGGGGAAACAGCCGTGGATCATCTGCTCGCCATCCGCGTCTTCGGCCGTCTGGTGGAAACCGGCGGCTTCGCCCGTGCGGCCGATGCCCTGCGCATGCCCAAGTCCACGGTGACCAAGCTCATCCAGGGCCTGGAGGCCGAACTCGGCGTACGCCTGCTCGAACGTACCACCCGGCGCGTTACGGTGACCGCCCAGGGCGCGGCGTACTACGAGCGCACCCGCCAGTGGCTGGCCGAACTGGACGAGTTCGAGACGACGCTGGCGGGTGGCCGCAACAATCCCGTGGGCAGCCTGCGAATCGACACGGGGGGATCGGTGGCGGCAGGCCTGATCATTCCGGCGTTGCCGGCGTTTCGCGCGCGCTATCCAGGCATTCGCATTCAGCTCGGGGTGACCGATCGCACGGTCGACCTGATAAGCGAAGGCATCGACTGCGCCATCCGCAGCACGGGGGACGACCCCAACCTCGTTACCCGGCAGATCGCCGAACTGCCGTGGACGCTTTGCGCGACACCGGACTATCTCGCCCGCCGCGGCATGCCGGCGGTGCCGGAGGACATCGTCCGTGACGGCCACGATGTGGTCGGCTATTTCTCCGCCCGGAGCGGTCGCATGCATCCGCTGCGCTTTCGCGATGGGGAGCGGGCCTTCGAGCTGGAATTCGCCGCCGTGGTCGAGGTCAACGAGAGCAATGCGCACACGGCCGCGGCGATCGCTGGTCTCGGACTCGTCCAGGCGTTGGGCTTTACCGTCGCCGACCACGTGGCAAGGGGCGAACTGGTGCCCATCCTGCCGGCGTGGCAACCGGCACCGCTTCCCGTCTACCTCGTCTACCCGCCGGACCGGCGGCACAATGCCCGCTTGCACGCCTTCGCCGAGTGGGTCGCTGCGGAGGGTTTTACCCGGAGGTATTGACGAGGCATTTAATCCGGGTAATATAGAGGAATCACTATCGTTCCCCGAGACATCATGACCACCTTCGTTGCCTTCCATGGCATGACGCGCCTCGCCGCGGGATCGCTCGCCGCCGTGGTCGAGCGCTGCAAGCTCCTGCTCGACGCGCAGCCGGATGCGTCGCCGATCATCTACGACGACAGCACCGGCCGGGTCGTCGATATCGACTACCGCGGTCCCACCCACGACGTGCTGGCAAGGTTGCCAGGTGGCGAGCCGGCCGCCAAGCGCGGGCCCGGGCGTCCGAAACTCGGCGTCGTGGCGCGTGAAGTAACCCTGCTGCCCCGACACTGGGGCTGGCTCGCGGCGCAACCAGGCGGTGCGTCCGTCGCCCTGCGCCGCCTGGTCGAGACCGCGAGCCGGGAACAAGCGCCGGCGGATCGCCTGCGCCAGGCGAGCGAGGCGGTGGACCGGGTGATGATGGCGCTGGCCGGCAACCTGCCCGACTACGAAGAAGCCTCGCGTGCCTTCCATCGCAGCGAACGCACGCGCTTCGATGCGCTGACCGAAGCGTGGCCGCCGGATATCCGCGACTACGTTCGTCATCTCGCCGCGCGTGCGGGCGGTGAGGCGTGACGCCCCCGAATCGCCGCGCCGCGCTCACCGAAGGTCCGATTGCCCGCACGCTGCTGCTCTTCTCGTTGCCGATCCTCGGCGCGAACGTGCTGCAATCGCTGAACGCGTCCATCAACGCGGTGTGGGTGGGTCACTTCCTCGGCGAGGCCGCGTTCGCCGCCACAGCCAACGCCAACCTGATCCTGTTCTTCCTGCTGGGTGTGGTTTTCGGCATCGGCATGGCGACGACGATCATGGTGGGGCAGACGGTCGGCGCGCACGATATTCCCGAAGCGCGGCGGGTCGTCGGCACGGGCCTGGGTTTCTTCGTCGCCATCTCGCTGCTCGTCGCCATCGGTGGCTTCATCGCCACGCCGGAGATGCTTCGCGCCATGGGCACGCCGCACGACGCGCAGCCCTACGCGATCGCATACCTGCGGATCATCTTCGTCGCGCTCCCCGCGATGTATCTCTACACCTTTCTCGGCATGACGCTGCGTGGCGCCGGTGACTCGCGCACGCCCTTCGTGTTCATGCTGATATCGGTGATCCTCGATATCGCGCTCAACCCGCTCTTCATCTTCGGTCTCGGTCCGGTACCGAAGATGGGTATCGCCGGTTCCGCCGTGGCGACCCTGATCGCACAGACGGCCACCTTGCTCGCCTTGCTCGTGTGGCTGTATCGGAAGAAGTACTTCCTGTGCATCCACCGCCACGAACTGCGCCTGCTGGTGCCCGACCCCGCCATCCTGAAGAGCCTGCTCGCCAAGGGCTTGCCGATGGGTGCGCAGATGGTGGTGATCTCGTCGTCGGCGATCATCATGATGTCGCTGGTCAACCGCCACGGCTCGCAGACGACCGCCGCCTTCGGCGCCGCCTCGCAACTGTGGACGTATATCCAGATGCCCGCGCTGGCGATCGGCAGCGCCGTATCGTCGATGGTCGCGCAGAACGTCGGGGCGAAGCGCTGGGACCGTGTCACCGGTATCGGCCGCGCGGGTGTGCTCACCAACCTCGTGTTGACCGGCACCCTGGTGCTGGTCATCTACCTGTTCAACCGCGCCGCGCTGGTGCTTTTCCTCGGCAGCGACAGTCCGGCGATCGGCATCGCGCAGCATCTGAACCACATCGTGGTCTGGTCCTTCCTGCTGTTCGGCGTGACCTTCGTGATGTTCGGCGTCGTACGCGCCGCCGGTGCGGTCATGTTGCCGTTGGTGGTGCTGATCATCTCGATGTGGCTGGTGCGCTATCCCTTTGCCGCGCTGCTCGAGCCGGTCATCGGTGCGGACGCGATCTGGTGGAGCTTCCCTGTCGGCTCGCTCGTCTCGCTGGCGATCACCACCGTGTACTACCGCCGCGGAAGCTGGAAGAAGGCACACATGTTGCCCGCCACGCCACCGCCCCTCGCCGCGGCGGACCCGGTGGCGTAACGCCACCAGGGGGAACCGGTGCGGAGCCGATGCATTCGCGACGCGCCATGTGGGAGCCGCTTCAGCGGCGATCCCGCGTCAGCGGGCCGGGGCGTTGCGAGCACCCATCGCCGCTGAAGCGGCTCCCACAACGAGCGGTGGCTCCTACAACGAGCGGTGGCTTCAGGCCTTTCTCGCCTTGCGGATCTTGAGCCAGCGCTTGTAGCGGCGCTTCAGCACGCGACGATGCTTGCGCCGCGCCACGCGGATCTTGCGATCGTGGTTCCAGAGATAGATGGCCGGCGTGCTCAGCAGGGTGAGCAACTGCGATACGAGCAGTCCGCCGACGATCGCAATGCCGAGCGGCCTGCGCATCTCCGAGCCGACACCGAAGCCGATCGCCAGCGGCAGCGCCGCGCCCATCGCGACGAGGGTGGTCATGGTGATCGGACGGAAGCGCACCAAGGCGGCCTGGCGAATCGCTTCCACCGGCGACATGCCGTGCTCGCGTTGCGCGACGAGCGCGAAGTCGACCATCAGGATGGCGTTCTTCTTCACGATGCCGATCAGCAACAACACCGCGATGATCGCCATCAGGGTGAGCTGGGTCTGTGTGACCAGCATGGCGAGGAAGGCACCCGCGCCCGCCGCCGGCAAGGTCGAGATGATGGTCAACGGATGGCCGAGGCTCTCGTAGAGAATGCCCAGCACGATGTACACCGCGAGGATCGCTCCGACCAGCAGCACCATGCCGTTGGACTGCGCGTCTTTCAGGCGTTGGTTCGCGCCCGTGAAGTCCATGCGGATGCCTTCGGGCAGGTTGAGCTGGCGCACGGCCTCCTCGACCATGGTGTTGCCCTTGTCCGCCGAAATCTTCTGCTCGAGGTTATAGGTGATGTCGGCCGATTCGAGCTGGTTCTGGTGGGTGATCGAGGTGGGCGTGGCCACGGGGGCGATCTTCGCCATGGCGGACAGCGGCACCATGACGCCTGTCCCACTCTTCACGTACGTATTCAGCAGTGCATCGGGGCTCAGCGTCTGCGCCGCGGCAGCGGTGAGCACCACCCAGTACTGGTTGATGTCCGAGTAGATGATCGAGACCTGGCGCTGACCGAAGGCGTTGTACAACGCGGAATCGACCATGCCCATGCCGACCGACAGACGCCCGGCGGCATCGCGGTCGACCTGCAGCATCTGTTGCTTGCCGACCACGTCGAAGTCGCTGCCGACATCCTTGAATCCCTTCACCGTGCGCATCTTGCGCACGAGCTTCATCACCCAGGGCTGAAGGGTCTCGCCGCCGGTACTGATCAGCTGGAACGAGTACTGGCCGCGGTTGCCGTTGTTGCCGCCGCCGCCGAGGAACTGCACGGGGCTCATGAAGACCTGGATATTGGAGAGCTTCTCGTAGTCCTTGCCCAGCCGATCCATGATCTCCTTGATCGACTCCTTCCGTTGCCCCGGACCGCTGCCCTTCGGCTTGAGATCGATGAACATCATGCCGGAGTTGCCGACGGCTGCGCCGTCGTTGCCGCTGCCGAGGATGGTCGTCACGTCGGCGACGGTGGGATCGTTCTGCATCATTTCGCCGACCCGCTTGAGTCGGCGTGACATTTCGTCGGGCGAGATGTTCGCGTCCGCGGTGACCTCGGCCTGCAGCATGCCGGTATCTTCGTCGGGCATGAAATTGCCGCCAGCGGTCTTCACCACGGCGAAGCCGAGGCCGAAGGTGGCGATCAGCAGGATCAACGGCTGCCAGCGCATGATTCGCCGATGCCGCAGCGCCCAGTCGAGGGCGCGCTGGTACACGCCGAGAAGGCCGCGGTCGAAGCGCTCGAGCGCGCGCTCCCAACGGCTTACCTTGCGGTCGGCTTCGTCGTGCTTGAGATACCTGGCGCACAGCGCCGGCGTCAGGGTCAGCGAGACAATGGCCGAGATCAGCACGGCGGCGGCGAGCGTCACCGAGAACTCGCGCAACAGCTTGGTGACCATGTTGTTGCCGAACAGCAACGGCGCGAACACGGCGATCAGCGACAGCGTGATGGAGACGACGGTGAAGCCGATCTCGCGTACGCCTTCGAGCGAGGCCGGCATCGGGCCGGACCCGCTCTCCATGTGCCGGACGATGTTCTCGATGACCACGATGGCATCGTCGACGACGAAGCCGATGCACAGCACCAGCGCCATCAACGACATCGTGTTGAGGGTGTAACCCAGGATCCACATCACCACGAACGCGCCGGCCAGCGACAGCGGCACGCTCAGTGTGGCGATCAGGGTCGGTCCGAGGCGACGCAGGAACACCATCATCACCAGCACCACCATCACGATACTGATGAGAAGCGCGACCTTGACCTCGTGCAGGGCCGACTGGGTGGTCTGGGTGAGATCGAAGATCGGCGTGACCACGGCGTCGGCGGGCAGAGTCGATTGGAAGCGCGGCAAGGCGGCGCGAATCGCCTCGGCAGTGGCAATGGAATTGGCTTCCGGCCGTTTGCTGATCTGCATGGTGACCGAGCGATCGCCCTGGAACCACGCCGCCTGGTACTGGTCCTGCTCGCCGCTGGACACCTTGGCGATGTCGGCCAGGCGCACCGGGACATTGTTGCGCACGGCGATCAGGATCTTGGCGAAATCCTTCGGATCGCGCAGGCCGTCGTTGGCGGTCACCGTCATTTGCGTGTGGCCGTCGGACAGCACGCCCTGCGGGGAATTCACGTTGGCCGCGTTCAGCGCGTTGGAGACGTCGTTGGCGGTGAGCTGCTTGGCGGCGAGCGCGTTGGTGTCCAGTTCGATGCGTACCGCGTGCGGCGTGCCGCCGAACACCTGTACGCGAGAGACCCCATCGATCTGCTTCATGCTGGGCATGATCAGCGTGTTGACCACATCGAAGAGCTTGTCCGGCGGCATCGTCTTCGAGGTGAACGCGACAAGCAGGACGGGAATCTGGCCGGTATCGAACTTGAAGTACTGCGGTGGCACGGGCATGCCGGCCGGCAGGTCGGCGGCGGCGGCATTGATGGCCGCCTGCACGTCGCGCGCGGCGGCGTCGGTGCTGCGGTCCATGGTGAAACGGACACGAACGAAGCCAGCCCCTTCGGAGCTGTTGGAATACATCTGGTCGACACCCGGAATCTGGCCGAGGTGGCGTTCCAGGGGCGCGATGATGGTCGACGCCATGGTCTGCGCGTTCGCGCCCGGCATCTGCGTCTGGATGAAGACCGCCGGCACCTCGATCGAGGGCAGCGCCGCCACGCCGAGCAGCATGTATGCGATCGCACCGGCAAGGGTCAGCCCCGCCGCGAGCAGCGACGTACCGATCGGCCGGCGAATAAATGGTGCGAAAAAGTTCACGACACTCCCTGTGATCGCGGGAAGCATACCCGCGCCCGTGGACTTTATGACGTCAGAGCGACGGCGTCGCGTGTGCCTTTAGTGGGGGCCCTGCCGGAAGGCAGGGGTGCCGTGTTCATTTATATCGAGGCAATAACCGAATCTATCGGCTTCGATCGGCAAAGAGCTCGCCGATGAATCGGCTCCCACACCAGACCTGCCTGACCCCTGCAGGGTGGTGGCCTCCCTGTGGAAGCCGACTCCATGTGAGCCGGTTCACATGCGGAGCCGGTTCACACGTGGAAGCCGATTCACGTGCGGAGCCGGTTCACACGTGGAGCCGGTTCACATGTGGGAGCCGATTCATCGGCGATGGGTTTCGCCTCAACGCGCCGGCGAATAGCGAACAGTCAGATAATACGTACGCCCCAGCTGGTTGTAATACGCCGCCGTCTCATAGCGACGGTCGAACGCATTGGCCAGGCGACCCTGTACGCTCCAGTCGCTGTCCACGTGCCAGGTGGCGCGCAGGTCGGTCGTCGCGTAACCGCCCACACGGGTCGTGTTGGCCGCATCGTCGTAGCTGTAGCCCGCCGAGTAGACCGAGCCGCCGACGGTGAACGCGCCGAGGTCGCGATCCACGTCCACGCGCGCCGTGCGCTTGGGGCGACGGGCCAGCAGGTTGTCGTACTCGTCGCCGCTGTCGCGGTTCTTCGGCTGCTGCAGGGTGGCGTAAGCACGCAGGTGCCAGCCGTCCACGTCCGCGCCCAGCTGTCCTTCCAGGCCACGAATGCGCGCCTTGCTGACATTGATCGGCAGGAAGTTCGTGTCGAAGCCGATCAGGTCGCTGACCCGGGTCTGGTAGGCGTTGACCGCCCAGTTCCAGATGCCAGGGCGGGCCGACAGGCCGATCTCGGCCGTGCGCGACTTTTCCGGACTCAGGTTCACCGGGGCCCCGTACGGGTAGTACTCGTCGTTGAAGGTCGGTGCGTGGAAGGCGGTGCCGTAGGAGGCGGTGACCTTCATGCCGTTGTCGAAGCGGAAGCCGTACGCCGCCTGACCGGTGGTGTGGTTACCGAACTGCGTGTTGTGGTCGTGGCGCGCGGAGAGCTGGATCTCATTGGCCCCGAAGATGCCCTGGTACAGGGCGAACACGCCGGTGTTCTCGCGTGTGTCCTTGAGGTAATCCGTATCGCTCTTCAGTTTCTCCTGCTGGTAATCCACGCCGACGCTCAGGGTCTGGCCCGCGGCGAGCGTGAGATCGTTCTGCCAGGAAGCCTGGTTGCGCTTGGAGTACAGGTAACCCACGCGCGCCTTGTCGACCCCGTAGTGCACGAAGTCCAGCGTCTTGTCGGCGCCATTGAGGTAGTTGTCGGCGCGATCCTGGTTCTGGCCCAGGCTGATCGACATGCGCCAGTTGTCCAGCGCATTGAAGGCGAGCTTGGTGCCGGCGACCTGCTGCGAGCGGCGTGTCAGGTTCTGGTAGTCGCCGTCGTACTCGATGTCGCCCTTGCTACGCAGCCAGCTGCCTGTCAGTTCCGTGCCGTTGTCCCAGCGGTAGCCGCCGGAGAGAGCACCGTTATAGGAGCGGTAGGCGTCGTGGTCGGGCTCGTCGGTGAAGCAGCCCTTGAAGGCTGCGGCCGCGCCGATGCGGCAGGCGTTGATCCCCGAGGTGTACTGGCCGCCGAGGCTGGCGTTGTACCAGCTGTGCTGCGTCCCGCCGGAAAGGCCGAACTGGCCGTCCGTATAGCCGTGGCTGCCGCCGGTGACCGACAACGACGGGGTCGGCGCTTCGCCGGCCTGGCCGTGACGGGTGAAGATCTGGATCACGCCGCCGATGGCGTCGGAGCCATACAGGCTGGACCGCGGTCCGCGGACGATCTCGATGTGGTCGATCTGGTCCACCGGCAGCTGCTCATAGGCCGGGATGCCGGCGCCCACGGTGCCGACACGGACGCCATCGACCAGGACCAGGGTGTGCGAGGAGTTGGTGCCGCGCATGAACAACGAGGTCTGCTGGCCGATACCACCCGAGTTCGCCATGACGATGCCCGGCAGGCCCGTAAGCAGATCCTGCACGCTGACCGGCTGCAGGCGCTCGATGTCGTCGTGGGTGATCAGCGTGACCGGAGCGAGCACTTCGTCCAGTGGCGTGGCACCGCGGTTGGCCGTGACCACGACCGGGTCGAGCCGGTCGGCGGGGGCGTCGGCCGCGTGGGTGGCGGCGATGGACGACAGCAGGGCCATCGCGAGCAGGGTCTTCTTCATGGAGCCGGTTCCTCGGCCGCATTCGCGCGGCCATGTCTTTGCGTCGCTACAGGCGACACGGAGGACAAACGGCGAACGGCATGCGGGCACGGATCGACCCGGAACGCTGTCCGGATTCGCCCTCCGCGAATCGCCCAACAGAAGACGCCCCGCGATAGTCGCGAGGCGAATGCATCGGGCCGGTCTCCGGACTCACGTCAGCCACGGGTGGTGGCGGGATCCGGCGCCTTCCCGCTTGCGCAGTGGCGTTGGCCGGTTCCCGGAAGACCTTCAGGTCTTCCTGTCGCTTACCGTTGCGGGGGCAGTGCCGGAATAGTCGTCGGACGACGCACCGGCTTCCCGTTTCATCCCGCCGGCGAACGCCGGTCGGGACACCCGAACGGCGCCACTCTAGCGGGCCGCCGGGTTCATGTCACGCGGATTTAACAACTCAGGCGAGGTCAGCCGACCACGCGAACGCCACCGATCCAGGTCTCGACGACCTCATGCCTGTCGTCCATCACGACCAGGTCGGCACGGTAGCCGGCGGCGATGTGGCCATGCGTCGCCCCGAGGCCTAGGAAGGCGGCGGGATAGGTCGAAGCCATGCGTGCGGCTTCGTCGTAGGGCACGCCGACCATGTTGATGGTGTTGCGCACGGCCGTGGCCATATCCAGCGCGGAGCCGGCCAGCGTGCCATCGGCGGTCTGGCAGACGCCGTCCTTCACGGTGATCGTCTCGCCCTTGAGGACGAAGGTCGGATCGTCCGAGCCCACCGGCGGCATGGCATCGGTCACCAGCATCATCTTCTCGCGTGCCTTCGCCGCGATGGCGACACGCAACGACGCCGGATGGACGTGGTGGCCGTCAACGATCAGGCCGCACCAACTGGCCGGATCCTCGAGCGCCGCGCCGACGACGCCGGGTTCGCGGCTGGTGAACGGGGTCATCGCGTTGAACAGGTGCGTGAAGCCGCGGATGCCGGTGGCCAGCGCGTTGCGCGTGGTGTCGTAGTCGGCGGCGGTGTGCCCGGCGGCGACGATCACGCCGTTGGCAACCAGCTCCTGCAGCACGGCGGCGCTGGCGCGCTCGGGTGCCAGGGTGAGCAGGGTGACGCCACCGTGGCGGCGCGCGACCATCGCCACGTCGCTGGCGTCGGCGATACGGAACTTGGCCGGATCGTGCACGCCCTTGCGCTCGGGCGCGATGAACGGGCCTTCGAGGTGGATGCCGAGCACGCCCGGCACGCCCTGGGCCACGGCCTCGTTCACCGCATCGATCGCCTTCGCCATGACCTCGGCGTCGTCGCTGATCAGCGTGGGCAGGAAGCCGGTGGTGCCGAACTTCGCGTGCGCCTCGCCGATCCGGCGAATGGCGTCGACGGTTGGCGCATCGTTGAACAACACGCCGCCGCCGCCATTGACCTGGCAGTCGATGAAGCCGGGGAGCAGCGTGCGTCCACCGAGGTCGTGGCGTTCGGCCGCGCGCACGCGCGGATCGGACGGCAGCGCGAGCCCGGTGATTTTTCCATCGTCGATAAGGACGGCGAAGCCACCCTGGAATCCGTTATCGGTAAGGACGCGGCCGTTGACGAGCGCGAGGGTCATACGAGGAAACTCCGAAGATCAGACGGTTTCCGTCACCTTGTTCAGGTGCGGCGGAACGTCGGGATTGAAGCCACGACGCAGCGCGAGCGCGGCGGTGGCGCGATAGAAGCTCTGCACGGTGACGAGCACCGCGGCGATCGGCGCGGTGGCGACCAGCGGGAGGATGTCGTCGCCCGTGGCACCCGGTGCGGCGACCCACACCTTGGCGCCGCGCTTGCGGAATTCGGCGGCCACTTCGAGCACGCCAGGCAGGGTGTCGTCGTTCTGGGCAAAGAACAGCACGGGGAAATGCGGACCGACCAGGGCCATCGGCCCATGCTTGACTTCGGCCGCGCTGAAGGCCTCGGCGTGCAGGCCACAGGTTTCCTTGAACTTGAGCGCGGCTTCGAGCGCGCCGGCGAAGCCGAAGCCACGGCCGACGACGAACAGGTTGTGCGCGTCCACCAGGCCGTCGGTAAGTGCCGACCAGTCGGCGTCCCAGCCATGGCGAAGCTGCCCCGGCAGCGCGGTGATCGCGTCGGCGATCTCGGGCTTGCCGCTCCAGCGCGCGGCGATGTGCAGGATGGCGAACAGCGCGCCGAGGTAGCTCTTGGTCGCGGCGACGCTGGTTTCCGGTCCCGCATGCAGCGGCACGACCACGTCGGCGACATCCGCCAGCGGCGAATCGACCACGTTGACGAGCGCGACCACATAGGCGCCGGCCTTCTTCGCGGCCTCTGCGTTGCGGACCAGGTCGGGACTCTTGCCGGACTGCGAAATGGCGACGTAGAGCGCGCCGTCGAGGCGCTGCGCGGCGTGGTAGATCGAGGTGACGGACGGCGAGGCCGAGGCGGTGACGACGCCGAGCTGGGTCTCGAACACGTATTTGGCGTACATGGCCGCGTGATCCGAACTGCCGCGCGCGCAGGTGATGACCATGCGCGGCGGATGGGCGCGCAGCCGCTCGGCCAGGGCGCCGATCACGGTTTCGTTGTGGGCGAGTTGCCGCTCGACGACCTCGGCGGTCTCATGCGCTTCGCGGAACATCAGGGTGTCTTGCGGCTGGATCGTCATGGTCTGGTTGGCTCGTTAGTCGCTTTGCAGTTCGGCGACGAAGTCATAGATGTCCCCGCGGTACCAGGAACAGGTGAATTCGACGATCCGGCCGTCGTCGAGAAAGCTGCGGCGCTCGATGCTGAGTCCCGCGCTGCCGGCGCTCAGGCGCAACAAGCGCGTCTGTGCCGGACCGAGCACCACGGCGCGCAGTCGCTGCAAGGCACGAAGCGGTCGGTTGCCCAGTTTGTCGAGGGCCTCGTATAGCGAGTCCTCGACCAGGTTGGGGTCAGGCAGGAGCGACAACGGCACGGCGCTGCGCTCGATCGCCAGCGGCTCGTCGCCGGCGTAGCGCAGGCGATGCAGGCGGACCACCTGGGTGCCCGGCGACAGGTTCATCGCCATGGATTCCTCGGGGGTGACTTCGCCGATCGCGCGCTCGAAGAACTCCGAACGCGGGTTCAGGCCGCGGGCGCGAAGATCTTCGGTGAAGCTGGTCATCCGCGAAAGCGGCTTGACGATGCGCTCGGAGACGAAGGTGCCGGCGCCGTGGCGTTGGGTGAGCAGGCCATCCTCGACCAGGCCACCGATGGCCTTGCGCACGGTGACGCGGGACAGGGTGAGGGCCCTGGCCAGGTCGCGTTCGCTCGGCAGGGCGTGGCCGACCTGTACCTCGCCGTTCTCGATCACGTTGCGGATGGCCCGGCGCAGGCGCATGTACGCCAGCGGCAGCCGGGCGGCCGGATCGTGTTGCAGGCGCTGGTATTCGGCGACAAGGGCGAGTTCCATCCCCGGAAGATACCAATACCCGACCACTGCGGCAAGCGCGTGCAAGTCTGCCCATACCACCGCCGGATTCAAACAGTCGTTTGCACGATCCAAATGGGCTACGCAAACGTTTCCGTTGCGTCATCATGCGGTGAATGGTGGCGAATCGCCGCGGCGATTGGTACGGGGCTGGTATGACCTGGTATGTCACTGGTACGATCCGGTGGCATCTCCCCTCGACGTTGAACAGGCCACTGTCGTGAGCGCACAACTCCTGCCGATCGAGCCCTTCGATCTGGTCATTTTCGGCGGCACCGGCGACCTCGCCGTCCGCAAGCTCCTCCCTGCCATGTACCACCGGTTCGTCGACGGCCAGATCCAGCCGAGCAGCCGGATCATCGGCGTGGCGCGCGAAGGGCTGGACGACGCCGGCTACCGCGAGCAGGTCCGCGCCGCCATCGAGAAAGGCGTGGCGCACGTCGCCAAGGCCCAGCTCGACGCCTTCATCGCGATGGTCGGCTACCGTTCGCTGGACGCCCGCAAGGCCGACGGCTGGGACGAGTTCGCGGCCCTCATGGCCGGCCAGCCCACCCACATCCGCGTGTTCTACCTGTCGACCTCGCCGGACATCTTCACCGACATCTGCCAGCGTCTGGGCTCACTGGGCCTCAATGGCGAACGCTCACGCGTGGTGCTGGAGAAGCCGATCGGCCGCGACCTGCAGAGCGCCAACGCGATCAACGACGCGGTAGCCGGTTACTTCAGCGAATCGCAGACCTACCGCATCGACCATTACCTCGGTAAGGAAACGGTGCAGAACCTGCTGGCGCTGCGCTTCGGCAACGCCTTGTTCGAGCCGCTGTGGAATGCGCAGCACATCGACCACGTGCAGATCACCGTCGCCGAAACCGTCGGTGTCGGCCATCGCGCCGGCTACTACGACCGTGCCGGCGCCCTGCGCGACATGGTCCAGAACCATATCCTGCAGTTGTTGTGCATGCTCGCCATGGAGCCGCCGTCGTCGCTGGCGCCGGACGCCGTGCGCGACGAGAAACTCAAGGTGCTGCGTTCGCTGCGTCCCATCGATGCCAGCAACGCCGGTCAGCTCACCGTGCGCGGCCAGTATCGCGCCGGCGCAGCCGAGGGCCAGAGCGTTCCGGGTTACCTGGACGAACTGGGCAGCGACCAGTCCAAGACCGAAACCTTCGTCGCCCTCAAGGCGGAGATCGGTAACTGGCGCTGGGCCGGCGTGCCGTTCTACCTGCGCACCGGCAAGCGCCTGCCCAGCCGCGTGTCCGAGATCGTGGTGACTTTCCGCGCCTTGCCGCATTCCATTTTCGATCCGGCCAACGGTCCGCTGCTGCCCAACCGCCTCACGCTGCGACTGCAGCCAGACGAAGGCGTGAAGCTGTGGCTGACCATCAAGCACCCGGGCCCGGGTGGCCTGCGCTTGCGCCACGTACCGCTCGACATGAGCTTCGCCGCAGCGTTCGGTATCCAGCAGCCGGATGCCTACGAGCGCCTGATCCTCGATGTGGTGCGCGGTAATCCGACCCTGTTCATGCGTCGCGACGAAGTCGAGGCGGCGTGGAACTGGGCCGGCCCCATCCTCCAGGCCTGGGAAGGCGGCGGCGAGACGCCCAAGCCTTACACCGCCGGTACCTGGGGCCCGAGCGCCGCCGTGGCGCTCATCGAACGCGATGGCCGTACCTGGGCCGAGGATGCCGCCTGATGAACGCAAAAGTGAATCGCCATGAATTCGCCGATCGCCTGACCCTGGGCGATACGCTGGCCAAGGATATCGCCGGCAAGCTCGACGCCGCCGTCAAGGCGCGTGGCAAGGCCAGTATCGCCGTCAGTGGCGGCGGCACGCCGAAGCTGATGTTCGCGGTGCTGGCCGAGCAGGAAATCGACTGGTCCAAGGTCACCATCACCCTGGTCGACGAACGCTGGGTGGACGAAACCAGCGATCGCTCCAACGCGGCGCTGGTCAAGCAGCACCTGATCGCCCACGAAGCGCATGTCGCCGGCTTCCTGCCGCTGTTCGACAAGGCGCACGGGGACGACGTCGACGCCGCGCTGGCGGACGTCGGCCAGCGTGTCGATGCACTCGGCAAGCCGTTCGATGTCGTCATCCTAGGCATGGGTCCGGACGGTCATACCGCTTCGTTCTTCCCGGGCGGCGACCATCTCACCCAGGCGCTCGACCTCGACGGTAAGCAGAGCGTGCTGTCGATGCGCGCCGAAGGTGCGGGCGAGCCGCGAATCACGCTGAGCCTGCCGCGTGTGCTCGACACGCGGGCGCTCTACCTGCACATCGAAGGCAACGACAAGAAGGACATCCTCGGCAAGGCCATCGCCGGTGAGGATTTCCCGATCGCCGCGGTGTTCAAGCAGGATCGCGTCGCCGTCGACGTGTACTGGTCGCCCTGAGCCTGCGGTTTCCCCTGAACTCTTGAAGCCAACGTGCCGTGCGCGATACGCGCGGCCCGGGTCGCCCCGGCGGGGGCCGGCGACCCCACTACGTAGCCACGCGGAACTGCCATGAATATCCACCCCATCCTCGCCGAGGTGACTCAGCGAATCGTCGAGCGTAGCCACGTCTCGCGCGCCGCCTACCTGGCGAAAATCGAAGGCGCGCGCGGCAAGGGTGCGAAGCGCCACCACCTGTCGTGCGGCAACCTCGCCCACGGCTTCGCCGCTTGCACCGAGAACGACAAGGAAGCGTTGCGTAACGGCCATGCCGCGAACATCGCCATCGTCACCTCGTACAACGACATGCTCTCCGCGCACCAGCCGTACGAAAGCTATCCCGAGCGCATCCGCGCCACCGCCCGCACGTTCGGCGCGACGGCGCAGGTCGCCGGTGGCGTCCCGGCGATGTGCGACGGTGTGACCCAGGGCCGCCCGGGCATGGAGCTGTCGCTGTTCTCGCGCGACCTCATCGCCATGGCCACGGCCGTATCGCTCTCGCACGATATGTACGAAGGCGCGCTTTACCTCGGTATATGCGACAAGATCGTGCCGGGCATGTTGATCGGCGCGTTGAGCTTCGGTCATCTCGCCAGCGCCTTCGTGCCGTCGGGTCCGATGCCCTCGGGCATTCCCAACGAGGAAAAGTCCAAGGTCCGCCAGGCCTTCGCCATGGGCAAGGCCACGCGTGCCGAACTGCTGGATGCGGAAGCACGCTCGTACCATGGCTCGGGTACCTGCACGTTCTACGGCACCGCCAACTCCAACCAGATGCTGATGGAGATCATGGGGCTGCATATTCCGGGCGCCAGCTTCGAAGCACCGGATACGCCGCTGCGCGAAGCGCTCACGGCGGCTGCCGTCGAGCGCGTGCTGGCCAACGATTGCCTCGGCGAGCACTACATGCCGATCGGTCGCATCGTCGACGAGCGCTCCATCGTCAACGGCGTCGTCGGCCTGCATGCCACCGGTGGTTCGACCAACCACCTGCTGCATCTCGTCGCCATCGCGCGTGCCGCGGGCATCGAGCTGCGCTGGGACGATTTCGACGCGCTCTCGGCCGTCGTGCCCCTGCTGGCACGCGTCTATCCGAACGGCTATGCGGACGTGAACCACTTCCATGAAGCCGGTGGCATGGCCTTCCTCATGGACCAGTTGCTCGATGCGGGCCTGCTCCACGGCGACGTGAACACCATCATGGGCCATGGTCTCGAGGCCTATCGCCATGTCCCTCATCTGCAGGGCAATGCGCTCACATGGCAGCGCGTGTCCAAAGAGAGCGGCAACCGCGGCGTGCTCCGTTCGATCGCCGAACCGTTTCGTCACGACGGTGGCCTGCGCATGCTCTCGGGTAACGTGGGCCGCGGCGTGATCAAGGTTTCGTCGGTGCCCGACGACCGCATGATCATCGAAGCGCCGGCGATCGTGTTCGACGAACAGGACGACGTGAAAGCCGCGTTCGATCGCGGCGAGCTCAATCGCGATTTCGTCGCCGTCGTGCGCTTCCAGGGTCCGCGTGCGCGCGGCATGCCCGAGCTGCACAAGCTCACGCCGACACTGAGCCTGCTTCAGGACCGCGGACACCGTGTCGCCCTGCTCACCGACGGGCGCATGTCCGGCGCGTCGGGCCGCGTGCCGGCGGCGATCCACGTGACCCCGGAAGCCGAAGCCGGTGGCCCCATCGCGCGCATCCGCACAGGCGATCTCGTGCGCCTGGATGCCGTGGCCGGGACGATCGAAGTCCTGGTCGAGGCCAGTGAGTGGAACAGCCGCACTCCCGACAACATCGACCTCGCCATGCACCACACCGGCATGGGTCGCGAGCTTTTCGCCATGTTCCGCCAGTCCGCCGTCACGGCCGATCTCGGTGCGGGCGTCTTTTGATCTTCCGGAGCAGTACCTGATGAGCAACGAAGCGAAGCAGCAACTCGTCGAAGCCACCCTGCGCCTGGCGCCCGTGGTCCCCGTGGTGATCATCGACGACGCCTCGAAGGCCGTCGGCATGGCGCGCGCGCTGGTGGCCGGTGGCATTCCGTCGATCGAGGTCACCCTGCGTACGCCGGCCGCGCTGGATGCGGTGCGTGCAATCGCCGCGGAAGTGGAAGGTGCCTTCGTCGGCGTCGGCACGGTGCTGACCGCGCGCGATCTCGAAGCGGCGTACAAGGCCGGCGCGAAGTTCGCTGTCTCGCCGGGCAGCTCGCCGCGCCTGCTCGATGCCGCCGCCGACCACGATCTACCGCTGCTGCCGGGCGCTGCAACGTCCAGCGAGGCGATGAACCTTCTCGAGCGCGGCTACCGCTTCCAGAAGTTCTTCCCGGCCGTCCCGGCCGGCGGCAGCAAGCTGATTGGCGCCTGGGCCAGCCCGTTGCCGCAGATCACGTTTTGCCCGACGGGCGGGATCAGCCTGGCCAACGCGGCCGAGTTCCTCGCGTTGCCGAACGTGGTTTGCGTGGGCGGGTCATGGCTGACGCCGGCGCATCTGCTGGCCGCCGGCGACTACGCCGCCATCGAAGCGCTCGCGCGCGAAGCGTCGCAGCTCGGTCGCTAGCACCCATCGCCGCTGAAGCGGCTCCCACATAAAGCCCGCACACCGGCCAGACCTGCAGGAGCCGCCTCAGCGCCAATGCCCCCCTGTGGGAGCCGCTCCAGCGGCGATGCCCCCTTGTGGGAGCCGCTTCAGCGGCGATGCCCTGTGGGCGCCGCTTCAGCGGCGATGCCCTGTGGGCGCCGCTCCAGCGGCGATGCCCTGTGGGCGCCGCTCCAGCGGCGATGCCTCCTGTGGGAGCCGCTTCAGCGGCGATGCTTCGTGTGGGAGCCGCTTCAGCGGCGATGCTTCATGCGAAACTCGCCACCTTCGCCCCACCGTATAAACCCCAGCCCATGAGCTACATCCTCCTCGCCGTCGCCTTCAGCGTCGCCGTCTCGGTCCTGTTGAAGCTCGCGCGCCGGGCCAACGTCGACATCGTCCAGGCGGTTGCCACCAACTACATCGTGGCCGCAGGGCTGGCGATGTGGCTGCTCGGCGCAAGGCCACAGGCAGCCCTGCAATCGGACGCACGCACACCGCTGATTCTGCTCGGCATCCTTCTGCCAGCCATTTTCGTCATGCTCGCCCGCTCGGTGAGAAGCGCCGGCATCGTCCGCACCGACGTGGCCCAGCGGCTCTCCCTGTTCCTCTCTCTGGCGGCCGCCTTCCTGCTGTTCGGCGAAGCGCTGGTGCCGCTGAAGATCCTCGGCATCGTTCTCGCCCTGGTCGCCGTCGCCTGCATCCTCTGGCGCAAGGAACGCGTCGAACGCGCAGGCTGGCTCGCCCCACTGGCGGTCTTCGCCGGCTTCGGTGCCATCGATATCTGCTTCAAGCTGGTCGCCCAGGCGCACGCACCCTTCCCCAGCGCCCTGCTCGCTTCGTTCCTCATCGCGCTGGTGCTGTGCTGGATCGCCGTGTTCGTGCGTGCGATCACGGGCCAGGCGGCATTGTCGCTGCGCAGTATCGGTTTCGGCGTCGTGCTCGGCGCGGCCAACTTCGCCAACATCCTGTTCTACATTCGCGGCCATCAGGCGCTGCCGAACGACCCTTCGCTGGTGTTCGCTTCGATGAACCTCGGTGTCGTGCTGCTTGGCGCGCTCGTGGGCGCGCTGGCATTCCGCGAGAAGCTGTCCTGGCTCAACTGGCTCGGGTTGGCCGTCGCGGTCGCCGCCATCGGCGTCATGACGGTCGCCTGATCGCGTCCAGGCAACACATCGTCGACGGTCAGGGGTGCATCGCCCGCAAGCAATTGTTTCGCCTCGCCATAGTCCGCGACCGCAGGCGGCGAACCACGTAGTGGCAGGCCGGCCGTTTCGCGCACGAAAAGCATCGTGACGACGCCGACCATCGCGGCGCCCATGAGGTAGTACGCCGGGACCAGGGGATCGCCGGTACGTTCGACCAGCCACGCGGTGACCAGGGGCGTCGTGCCACCGAACAGCGACACCGACACATTGAATGCAATCGACAGCGCGCTGTAACGCACCGGCGTGTAGAACAGCGCAGGCAGGGTCGAAGGCATCGTGCTGGTGAAGCACGTCAAGGCTACGCCGAGGCCCATCAGTCCCGCGAAGATCAGCAGGTCGTTGCCGGTTCCGACCAGCATCACGCAGGGAATCGCCAGCAGGAACATCGCAACGCAAGCGCCGATGACCATGGGCCGGCGCCCCAGCCTGTCGCTGAAGAAACCACCGACGATGTTCAGCGGCATCATCACCAGCATCACGATGAGGATAAGCAGCAACCCCTTCGCCTCGCTGTAGCCCAGTGTCACCGTCAGGTAGCTCGGCATGTACGTAAGCAGCATGTAGTCGGTTACGTTGAACACGAGGACGAGACCGATGCATTTCAGCAGCTGTGGTCCATGCACCGCCACCAACTCCCTGACACCGACGCGCGGCGTGTCGCCCGTGGCCTCCATCGCCTCGGCATGCGCCCTGAATGCAGGGGTCTCTTCCAGCTTCATGCGCATGTAGAGGCCGAGCAGGCCGAGTGGCCCGGCGATCAGGAAGGGCACGCGCCAGCCCCAGTCGAGCATCTGTGTCGCAGTGAGCAAGGACGTCAGCGCCGTGACCGCACCGGCACCGGCGATGTAACCACCCAGCGTGCCGAACTCGAGCCAGCTACCCATCTGGCCACGTCGTGCATCGGTCGAATACTCGGCGATGAAGGTTGCCGCGCCGCCGTATTCGCCACCGGTCGAGAAGCCCTGGATCAGGCGTGCAAGCAACAACATCACCGGGGCCCATAGGCCGATCCGCTCATAGCTGGGAATGAGGCCGATGGCGAACGTGCCCAGTGCCATCATGATCATCGTCGCCGCGAGTACGCGCTGACGGCCGAAGCGGTCACCGAGCGGCCCGAAGACGAGTCCGCCAACGGGACGCACGAGGAACGCGACAGTGAACGTGGCGAAGGTTGCGATCACCTGTGCCGTCGGGCTGCCGCCGGGGAAAAACACATGGCCGAGCGTCACGGCGAGGTAGCCATATACGCCGAAGTCGAACCATTCCATCGCGTTGCCCAGCGCCGCCGCGCCAACGGCACGTTTGAGCATGGCTTCATCGACGATGGTGAGGTCATCGGGCTGGAGGTGTTGGCGGCGACGGTTGAACCAACCGAAATGGGCATCGTGCCCGGCGTTGTCGTGCATGGATCGTGCTCCTGTCGCACAGGCGGACACACGCGCACGAAGCCGGTGTCGACCGCCCAGGGGAAAAGGTGCGCAACGCATGAAAGCGGCGCTCGAACGGTCCGTTGAAGGGACTCGTGGGGTTGCCGGCAAGATGCATCGAAGCACGACGCGGCGCGGACAACCCAACGAGAATATAACGATCGACGTTAAGAGCCTGTGGTCAGGCTCACAACCGCCGCGGCGCCGTCGATCCACGTACGACGAGATCGGGGCTGAAGCCCTCGTTCTCGATGATGTGCTCGTCACCATCGCGCTCGAGTTCGGCGATGAGCCGCTGCGCCGCGTGACGGCCGATCTCCTCGGTGTTCTGCCGCGCGGTGGTCAGCGCCGGCCACGACTGCTTCGAGAACGGGCTGTCCTCGAAGCCGGCGATCGAGAGCTCCCAGGGCACATCGACGCCGCCGGAGCGCGCCGCGGCGAGCACACCGGCGGCGATCTCATCGTTGGAGCCGAAGATCGCGGTCGGCGGTTCCTTCAGCGCGAGCAACTTGCGCGCACCGCGGAAACCATCGTCGAACGAGTAATCGCCCTCGACCACGAGCTTCTTGTCGACCGGCAGGCCGTACTCACGGAGTGCGTCTTCGTAGCCCTGGTAGCGCTCGGGGCTGGAACGATGTTCCTTGCCGCCCCAGAGGAAACCGATGCGATGGTGGCCGAGCTGGATCAGGTGCTCGGTGATCGCATAGGCGGCGTCGCGGTCGTCGACGAAGACGCAAGGCCAGCCGTCCTTCGGATCCTGGCGGGCGGAGATGATCCGCACGAAGGGGATCTTGTGCTCGGTCAGGGTCGCCAGCAGCCGTGGTTGCTCGGACATCGGCGGGGCGAGCACGAGCCCGGCCAGGCGGTTGCGTCGCACCAGGTCGCACAGTTGCTCGGCCAGCTTGGGCGCAGACGAGTCGCAGGGGTGGATCTGCAGGCCGAAACCGCGCTCCCGGCACACCGACAGCACGCCGTTCTGCATCGCGATGACGTAGTGGGCGTTCGGGTTGTCGTAGACCAGGCCCAGCGCGTAAGTCCGGGCGCTGCGCAGGCTTCGCGCCGCCTGGTCCGGCTGGTAGTCGAGGGCATCGATGGCGCGCTGCACCTTGTCACGGGTACGCGCGTGAACGGACGGCTCGTGGTTGATGACGCGGGAGACGGTCTTGAGCGACACGCCGGCCCGCTCGGCCACGTCCTTGATGGTAGGGCTACGCAATCTCGGACCCTCAATAGCAAGACGGCCATCCTAGCGGATGGCCGTTACGTAGCGAAGGCGGACGTCAGTCCTTGATGTGCTGACCGACCCGGTGGCCGGCCGCGCCGTAGTACAGGATGTACAGGTAGCAGGGGACCATCAGGCAGAGGAACACGGCCTGGAAGTCGTGGCTCTGCTTCAGGTGGGCGAAGGCCACCGGGATGATCGCGCCGCCGGCAATGCCCATGATCAGGAAGGCCGAGCCGAACTCGGTCAGGGCGCCGAGGCCCTTGATCGCCAGCGGGAAGATCGCCGGCCACATCATGGCGTTGGCGAAGCCCAGCGCGGCGACGAAACCGACCGCGGTATACCCGGTGGTCAGGTAGGTGCCGATCGAGAAGATCACGCCGAGGATGGCCGATAGCGCGAGGTACTTCTGCTGCGAGACGAACTTCGGAATCAGCAGCAGGCCGGCGATGTAGCCCAGCAACATGGCGAACAGCGTGTACGAGGTGAAGTGCTTGGTGTCCTCCGGCGTCATGCCGAAGCCCTGGCCGTAGGTGCCGATGGCGTCACCGGCCATCACTTCCACGCCGACGTAGACGAACAGGCAGAGCACACCGAGCCACAGGTGCGGAAAGCTGAAGATGCTGCCCTTCGCATGGCCGATCGCGCGCTCGGAATTGGCGCCGGAGGGCTTGATTTCAGGCAGCGACGAACGAACCACCCAGATAGCGAGGACGACCAGCAGGCCGGCCATCACCATGTACGGCATGTGCACCTTGGCGGCAAACGCGGCGAGCAGCGCGTCCTTCTCGCCCGGCGAGCCCGCGGCGGCGATCTGCTTGTCGAAGCTGCCGATATTGCTCATCACCACCGCACCGAAGACGAACGGCGCGAGCGCGCCGGCCACCTTGTTGCAGATGCCCATGAAGGCGATGCGCTGCGCGGCGCTGTCGATCGGGCCGAGGATGGAGATGTACGGATTGGAGGCCGTCTGCAGCAGCGAAAGGCCCGCACCGATGACGAACAGGCCGGTCAGCGCGCCCGGATACACGCGCATGGTGACGAACTGGCCGAACAGCACCGCGCCGATCGCCATGACGAACAGTCCGAGGCCCATGCCTTTCTTCATGCCGGTTTTCTTCAGGATGAAGGACGAGGGCAGGGCGAGGAAGAAATACGACAGGTAGAACGCCATCGGAACGAGGAAGGCACCCACGTCGTCCAGATTGAAGGCGAGCTTCACGAACGTGATCAGCGGGCCGTTGAGCCAGGTGACGAAGCCGAAGATGAAGAACAGGACACCGATGATGATCATCGGTACCAGGCTGGATTGCCGCGTCTGAGTGACGTCGACCGTCGTAGATGACATGGGTGCTTTCCCCTCGTGTTGTATTCGGTATCCGGACGGCGGCACCGCTGGATACGCCCCGATTTGTCGCCTTTATTGACTCGTGTGCGTAACGTTGTCAATTGGCCATTTACGCCGACCTCTCGAGGCCGTGCCGCTTTTTGACTTTCGATGTCGCGGCGCGTCAAACCCCTGATCGCTCGTGGTTTCCCCATGCCACAGGGCGCGCCACGCCGGGGCGGGAGGCAGAACGCGCGGCGTTGCAAACGTTTCCTGCTGCGGCGCGGGATGAAATGAAGGATGTCCTAGCCATTTGTCCTGTTGACAACGTTGTCATTCGCCTCACAGACTCCGCCTCAGTCAGGGGCGTGACCGTCATAAAGGGGCAGGGTGTGGGCGAATCGGCCAAACAGCGGGAAATCGTGCGTGCTTCGCGTTCCGCGGCGTTCATCGCCGCCGACGTGGGCGGAACGCATGCCCGTATCGGTCTGGTCCGTCGCGCCGCCGGCTCCACCGCGATCGACGTGCTGCGTTATGAACGCTATGCCTGCGCCGACTGGCCCAGCCTGACCGCCGTACTGCAGGATTTCGTTGGCCGGCTGGACGTACAGCAGCCCATCGAACACTGCGCCGTGGCCAGCGCGGGCTACGTGCTTGGCGACGCCATCGTCAACGAGAACCTGCCCTGGCCGGTCTCGATCGGTGACATCCGCGAGAGCCTCGGGCTGCTGGGCCTGGCCGTCGTCAACGACTTCGAAGCCGTCGCCTACGCTTGCCAGTTCCTCGAAAACCACCAGACCACCCCGATCATCGAGACCGCCGCCACGCCGGCCGTGGGTCCGATCCTCGTCATGGGGCCGGGCACGGGCCTGGGCTCCGCCGTGCTCCTTCCGGGAGCGCCGCACGCCACCGTGCTGCCGACCGAAGCCGGCCAGATTTCCCTCGCGCCCGGCAACGAGCGCGAGGTCGCGATCCTCGGCGAACTCGCTCGCGGTCGCGACTACGTTTCCTATGAGACCGCCCTCTCGGGCCCCGGTCTCGTCAACCTCTATGAAGCCATTTCGACGCTGCGCGGCACGCCCGCGACGCTGACCGAGCCCGCCGATGTCACGCGCGCCGCCCTCGACGGGAACGACCCCGCCGCGGTGGAAGCGCTGGATGTCTTCTGCGGCCTGCTCGGCAGTTTCGTCGGCGATCTCGCCCTTCTTTACGGCGCCCGTGGCGGCGTGTTCCTTGCGGGCGGCATCCTGCCCCAGGTTCGCGACCGCCTCCTCGCCAGCAGCTTCGCCACCAGGTTCTTCAACAAGGGCGTTATGCGCGCCTTTCTCCAGCAAGTACCGGTACGTCTGATGGACCACGGGCAGTTGGGTGTGATCGGTGCCGCCGGTCTCTACCTGCACGGTTCGAACGCTCACTGAAGAGCGGGAAAGGAACGCAGGCTCAGTACAACAACCGGGTCGAAAGACCCTTCGATAGCAACGAAGCATGACGCGGCCGCGAAACCCGTCATTGCTACATCCTCTGAGGGGAGGACACCATGTCGCATCGTAGAAACCTGCTGACGGCGAGCATCATCGCCGGACTCTGTTGTTTCACCAGCATCGCCGCCGCGCAAGACGCGACGCCGCCGCCGGACAAACCGCAGACCGCCCAGCAAAAAGCTGACGCCGCCAAGGCACAGCAGCTCGAGGGCATCACCGTCACCGGTATCCGCGCCAGTCTCGAGAAGTCTCTCGACACCAAGCGCAATGCCGACGCCATCGTCGAAGCGGTTACCGCGGAAGACATCGGCAAGTTCCCGAACACCAACGTCGCCGAAGCGATGACCCAGATCCCCGGTGTCACGATCGACCGTTCGTTCGGCCAGGGCGACCGCGTCTCGATCGACGGCACCGACCCCAGCCTCAACCTCACGTTCCTCAACGGCCAGCCGGTGTCGCAGACGCCGTGGCAGTACGGCGCGCAGCCGAACCGCGGCTTCGACTTCACCATGCTCGCCCCGGAGATCGTCGGCCGTCTGGAAGTCTACAAGTCGCCCGAAGCGCGTCTTACCGAGGGTAGCCTCGGCGGCACGATCCTCCTGCACACGCTGCAGCCGCTCGATCTGCCGGCCAACACCATCCGTGGCTCGTTCGGCCTGAACTACAACGACCAGGCCACACCGGGCGTGCGCCCGAACGGCTCGGCGCTGTACAGCTGGAAGAACGACTCCAACACCTTCGGCATCATCGGCTCGGTGCAGCACTACGAAGAGAAGATCGATCGCCAGGGCTTCGAGATCTTCAGCTACAGCCCGGTGTCCAAGTGGGCCTCGAGCCCGGCGGTCGCCGCCGGCATTGCCAACGGCACGCTGAACCCGAACGACAAGGTGCCCGACGAGATCAACTCGGCCTGGTTCCAGCAGAAGCGCAAGCGCGACACCGCCACGCTCGGCTTCCAGCTGCACCCGACCGACAACTGGGATATCGAGTCGAGCAACCTGTTCGTCCGCGAGAACTTCGATAACTGGAACCAGTCGCTGTATCCGTTCACCGGTGCGACGCCGGGTAACGTGACGAGCTTCGTCCCCGGTCCGAACGGCGTGATCCAGGGCGGCCATGTCTGCGGTAACGACTCGCCGAACTGCCCGGACATCGCGCAGGGCACCTTCGACAGCAATATCCGCAAGTCCGTCGTGCGCACGTTCGCTTACGACCTGAAGTCCACCTACCACGGCGATGGCTGGCAGCTCGGCGGCGCCGCCGGGTACAGCAAGGCGCACAACGACAACATCTCCCAGGCGGTGATGGAACCGGTGTACGCCGGTGGTTACACCTGGGACATCAACCGCGGCTTCAACTTCGACAGCCCGGCCGCGGCACGTAACCCGGCCAACTGGCACATGGGCGACGTTCCCGGTCTCGGCGGCTGGCCCGGCAACTACGGCGACTACTCCGCGGCTTCGCGTGATACCTACGCGCAGCTGGACTTCTCGAAGTACTTCGACTCGTTCTTCAACGAACTGGCCTTCGGCTATCGCTGGAACCGCCACGAGGAAGGCATGCAGGCGCATGTCTACGGCGGCAACGCGCCGACCAACCTCGCCGACCTCGGATTCGGTGGCTATACCAACACGCTCGACGCCTTCAACGCGCTGGACGGTTCGGCCAGCCATGTCATGCCGGACGAGAACGCGCAGTACAACTGGGTGCGTAACACCAACCAGGGCCACGAGGACGCCGGTACCTACCTCAACGGTACCTACCAGCTGATCGAGAAGACCAACGCGGCGTACGGGCAGGCCAACTTCGCCGGTGGCGGCTTCCACGGCAACATCGGCATCCGCTACGTGGACACTAAGACCGACGGCAGCGGCTTCAACTATAGCGGCACGCCTGTGCTTCCGGCACCGGCCGGTTCCTGGCAGACCTCGTCGCGCACGTCGAAGAACTGGCTGCCGAGCGTCAACGTGGCCTATGACGTCGCCGAAGACGTGGTGCTGCGTTTTGCCGCGGCGAAGGTGATCGCCCGTCCGCCGTACAACATGCAGGTGAACAACCTGTTCCTCAACGACTCGGTGCTGACCGGCTCGGGTGGCAACCCCAACCTGAAGCCGTACCAGTCGAAGAACTTCTCGCTCTCCGGCGAGTGGTACTTCGCGCCGCAGTCGTACGTGGCGGTCACCGGTTTCTACAAGAAGATCGACAACTACACCATCGTCGATTCCGCGCCCGAGCAGCAGTTCAACTCGGGTATCTTCAACGACCAGACGACCTTCGCGCGCCAGGTGGCACAGGGCCTGTGCACGCCGGATGGCTTCTGCACGTACAGCATCAGTCGTCCGCGTGACACGGGCGCCGGCAAGGTACGCGGCGGCAGCATCAGCTACCAGCAGGCGTTCTGGGATACCGGCTTCGGCGCGACCGCGAGCTTCACGTATGCCAAGGGCACGCTCGATTCCGGCGGCGCCCTGCCGTACAACTCGAAGACCTCGTACTCGATCAGCCCGTACTACGAGAACGGCCCGTTCAGCGCTCGCGTCACCTACAACTGGCGCAGCAAGTACCTCGCCGGTGGTTACATCGCCGGTGCGCCGCCGGCCACCACGGGCGAGTACGGCGACCTCGGTGCCACGCTGGGCTGGAAGCTCAACAAGCAGGTGTCGTTCACCCTCTCCGGCATGAACCTGACCAACGAGGAATACAAGCAGTACCTCGCCGTCGAATCGCTGCCGGTCGCGAAGTACACCACGGGCCGCCGTTACATGGCCGCGGTGCATTTCGACCTCTGATAAAGCGTCATGGATCAGCGGCCAAGGACGGCCGCAAACCCCTCGAAGCTTCATTCCCCACGGGCCCGACTACCCATTATCGGGCCCGCTTTTTTCTGTGCGTTTCCGGCACAATCGGGCGATTGCCTGAATCCGTAGGAGCTATCGATGCGCCGAACCCTCTTCCTCGCCCTGGCCTTCGGCCTTACCGCTTGCGCCAGCCAGCCGAGGCACGAAGCCGGCCCCGTCGATAGCACGCCGCTCTCGCTGATTCCGCAGCCGGCATCGCTGCAACGCCTGCCGGGCCATTTCCGTCTGGACGCCTCGACCACGCTTGTCGTGGCACCGGGCAACATCGCCGCAAAGAAGGTCGCCACTCAGCTGCAGGGCTGGATTCGCCAGGCGCATGGCATGAACCTCGCCATCGTCGAGGGCAAGCCGCGCAACGGCGCGATCGTGCTGCTCACCGATACGAACACCAAGGGCCGCGAAGCCTACACGCTGGATGTCGACGCCAATGGCGTGCGCATCGCCGCCAACGACGAGACCGGCTTGTTCTACGGCGCGGTGACTTATTGGCAGCTATCGACCGATCCGGCCTCGCAGGCTGGCGTGCCCGCCGTGCACATCGTCGACGCACCCCGTTTCGCCTGGCGCGGCCTGATGCTCGACTCCGCCCGCCATTTCCAGTCGGTCTCCGAGATCGAGCACCTGCTCGACCAGATGGCCCTGCACAAGCTCAACACCTTCCACTGGCATCTCACCGACGACCAGGGCTGGCGCCTGCAGATCCTGAAGTATCCGAAGCTGACCGAGGTCGGTGCCTGCCGCAAGCCGGTGGGTCCCGACGTCGCACTGACCGGCGATCCGGAACGTCCGTACTGCGGCTTCTATACGCAGGACGAAGCGAAGCAGATCGTCGCCTATGCCGCCGAGCGGCATATCACCGTCGTGCCCGAGATCGAAATGCCCGGCCACGCCCAGGCCGCGGTCGCGGCCTACCCGCAGTTCGGCGCCGGCGGCAAGAAGCTCGGCGTCTCCACGGACTGGGGCGTCAACACGGCGCTGTTCAACGTGGACGATGGCACCTTCACCTTCCTGCAGGACGTGCTCGACGAAGTGATGGCGATCTTCCCGTCGACTTACATCCATGTCGGTGGCGATGAGGCGGCCAAGGACGAGTGGGAGCATTCCAAACTCGTCCAGGCGAAGATGAAGTCGCTCGGCATCGACAACGAGGAAAAGCTGCAGGGCTGGTTCGTCGAGCGTATCGGCGGCTACCTCGACCGGCACGGGCGTCGCCTGATCGGCTGGGACGAGATTCTCGACGGCAAGGTGCCGGCCAGCGCGACGGTGATGTCCTGGCGCGGCACCAAGGGCGCGATCAAGGCCGCCAACGCCGGACACGACGTGGTGATGGCACCGTCGCCGACCCTCTACCTGGATCGCCTGCAGTCCACCTTGCCGGACGAGCAACCCGGCAGCCCCCAGGTGCAGACGCTGAAAGACGTTTACGATTTCGACCCCGTGCCGGCGGATATCGCCGCCGACAAGGCCAGCCATGTGCTCGGTGCGCAGGTCACGGTGTTCGCCGAGTACCTGCCCAACTGGTATCGCACGCAGCACGCGGTCTTCCCGCGCATCGCGGCGCTGGCCGAGCGCACCTGGTCGCCGAAGGCCGACTGGAACGGCTTCGTCGCCCGCCTGCCGGCGGAAATGTCGCGGTACCGCGCCGCAGGTATCGTGCCTGCCGATGGCGCGTACGCGGTGGCCATCGCCGCGAGTCCCACGGATAACGACAAGGCGAAGATCGCGCTCTCCAACCAGACCGGCTTCGGCACCATCCGTTACACCACGGATGGCTCCGCGCCGACGGCGCAGTCGACGGCGTATATCGCGCCCTTCGACGTGCCCTTGCCGACGACGGTCCGCGCCAACACCTTCGACAACAGCTTCGCCCTCGCCGGCCCGCGCGACGAAGCCATCGATGCCAAGTCGCTCCTGCATCGCAGCAGCGATCAGCTCGACACTTGTGCCAACAAGCTCGTGTTGCGTATCGAATCGCCGAACGCGGTGAACGGTGCGCGCCCGGTGTACAAGGTCGACATCATGGACACCTGCTGGGTGTGGAAGGGCGTGAAGCTCGACGGCCGCTACGGCGTGGACATCACCGTCGATCGCCTGCCGTTCAACTATGCGCTGTGGAAGGACGCGGCGGGCATCGTCTCGCGCAAGGCACGGTCGCGCGCCGGCGAACTGGAAATCCACCAGGACTCGTGCGACGGCCCGAAGATATCGACCATCGCACTGGACAAGGCGAAGGACGGGCGTGCGACCTTGCAGGGGATCCTGCCGAAGCGCGAGGGCGTGCACGACCTATGCTTCGTGATCACCGGCAAGCCGGGCCCGAAGATCTGGGTCATCGGGGATGTGCAGCTTCGTTAGAAGCATCGCCGCTGAAGCGGCTCCCACACGGGCGTTACCGATGAAGCGGCTTCCGCACGGGCATCGCCGCTGAAGCGGCTCCCACACGGGCATTCCCGATGAAGCGGCTTCCGCACGGGCATCGCCGCTGAAGCGGCTCCCACACGGGCATTCCCGATGAAGCGGCTTCCTGGCTTTATGTGGGAGCCGATTCATCGGCGACGCTCTCGCGTCAGAACGACATCGCCGTCGGGAATGTCGCATGCCTCTGCAATGCCGAGCGCGCTTCGCGCTCGTCGGCGCTCTCCAAGGGCATCAGCGTGACGAACTTGCCCGCGATCATCGCCGCCAACGGCATGCCGTCGCGGATGGCGATACGCGTGCCCAGCACCGCAGGTACCTTCGCCGCGCCCGCGACGATGCTGCCGATCAGGTTGAGCGGATCGGTACCGGCGATACAGACGATTTCCCCGTCGTGCGCGCGATGACGAATCTGCCGTAGCGCCGGCAGCGCTTCCGGCAAGGCGAACTGTTCGCCGACCAGTCCGTCGACGAATCGGCCGCCGCGGATTTCACCGCGGGCCTCCAGACGATGGAACACGCGTCGCAGGTCGCGCCAGGCCGGCAGCCACGCCGCTTCGCGCTCGAGGATGCGCCAGCTGACCACGCCATAGCGACGCAGCAGCGTGCGCGCCATATGCTCGAGTCCATCGGCGTCGTTACGCGCCTCGGCCGGACGACGCGCGAGCGACCAGCGTCCCGCGTCCTCGATGCCGCTCAGCATGTGCCGGCGCGTGCGGCGGTGACGACTCCCATGGCGCTTGGAGGCGGGCAACAACAATGCACGCAGTCCGGCGAAGCTGTCCGCGGTCACGCGGCCGGCGGCCACCAGCTCGCCCAGCGCGTCTTCCAGTTCCGTACGCAGCAGTCGCGTCGTCGTCGCCAGTTCGTCGAAGAACAATGCGCCCTCGTCACGCAAGGCGTCCGCGACCGCCTGCGCCCGCGAAGACAACGGTAGCTCCTCGGCGATCGGCGGCGCCGCCGCCGACCAGATCGGCAGTTGGCGACGCGGCAGAAGCACGATCGGGGTGGAACGAACCGGACCCCCGCTACCGGTCCCCAGGCGCAGTCGGCTCCATACCACGCGTCCCGCCCGGCACAGATCGTCGAGCCAGCCGATGCTGTAGTCGCTCACGCGGGCCGGAAGGAGTTCCGACTCCCAACCACCCGCCGCGGCCTCGAACCCTTCGAGTTGCGCGATCACCCCAGCCAGCGCATCGGGACCGGCGACCTGGGTCGCGCGGGTCACATGCTGCCAGTCGAGCAGGAAGCGCATGAAGTCGCGTGGCGCGACCGGCTCGATCTCGCGACGCAGGCGGCCGATCGTATAACGGTGGATGCGAGCGAGAAGATGACGCTCGCACCACTCCGTCTCGGTAGCGCCCGGCGAGAACGGCCCGCGCATGACATAGCCCTCGGTTTCGAGCGCGGTCAGTGCGAGCTCGAGTGCGCTGGTGTCGACGCCAAGGGATGCGGCGAGCACGCCGGCCGGCACTGGACCCAGACCACCCAGGCGACCGCGAACGATATCGATCAGGGCGGATTCCGGCGTCCAGGCCTGTGCTTCGAACTCCGCCGGGGCGGCGATCGCGGGCGAAAGCGTCGCGTCGGGATGGATGGCGCGCCATGCAGGCAGGCGCTCGGCAGCGACCCAGAGCGATACCCCACCGCGGCTCAGCGTCGTCGCTCGCGCGTCTTTCGACAGGGCACGTAGCAACACGGCCCAGGCCGGATGGTCCCGCACATCGTCGGCGGTGACGGCGCCGAGCAGCATCAGCGCTTCGTGCATCTCGTCGGCGCTGCGCGCCTCCGGCCATGCTTCCTCGCGTACGGAAGCGATCGCCTCGGCGTCGAGCCGGCCGAGATCGTCGGCGGTCTCCGCCTCGTTCCAGCGACGCGACTGCACGGCCTGGGTGCGGCGCTCTTCCAGCGGCGCGTCGTCGAGGAAGGCATACGGCGCGGCATTGAGGATCTCGGCGGCCAGCGGCGAAGGCGTGGCGAGATCGCGCGAGATCATGCGGATGGCGCCGGATTCCAGCCCGCGCAGGATGGCGAGCAGGCCTTCGCAGTCCATGGCTTCGTGCAGGCAGTCCTCGAGGGTCTGGTTGACCAGCGGGTGGTCGGGTACCTCGCGCTCGCCGACCAGGTTCTCGGCACAGGCGACCTGGTCCGGGAAGACGGTGGCGAGCAGGTCTTCACTCTTCATCCGCTGAAGCTGGGGCGCGACTTTCTTGCCCCCGGTGAAGCGTGGCAGCGCCAGCGCCGTCGTCGCGTTCCAGCGCCAGCGCACGCCGAACAGCGGCGCATCGAGCAAGGCCTGGATCAGCACGTGCTCGGCCGAGTTCGAATGCAGGTACCGCGCGACGTCGTCGAGCGGAAAGCTATGGCTGGTGGACAGCGACAGGACGATCGCGTCCTCGGTCGCCGCCGCCTGCAATTCGAAATTGAACTTGCGGCAGAAGCGCTTGCGCAGGGCGAGCCCCCAGGCGCGGTTGATCCGGCTGCCGAAGGGCGTGTGGATGATCAGCTGGGTGCCACCGGATTCGTCGAAGAAGCGTTCCATCACCAGGGTGTCGCGCGTAGGCAAGGCCCCGAGCGCCGCACGCGCGCGGAACAGGTAGTCGACGACCTGCTCGGCGGCGGCCCTGCCCAGGCTCAGTTCGGCGATCAACCAGTCCAGCGCCGCGTCGCGGCCGCCCTGGTCGAACTTCGCCGAGATCTCCGTACGCAGGCGCGAGACGCCGATGGAGAGTTCATCGGTGCGTCCGGGCGCTTCGCCGAGCCAGAACGGAATGTTGGGTGGCTGGCCCTGCGCGTCTTCCACACGCAGCCGGCCCATCTCCACACGCATGATGCGGTAGGAGCGGTTGCCGAGCTGGAACACGTCGCCGGCGAGACTCTCCACGGCGAAGTCTTCGTTCACCGTACCGACCGCGATGGCCTGCGGTTCGAGCAAGACGTTGTAGTCGCCCGTTTCGGGAATCGTGCCGCCCGAGGTGACGGCCGTGAGTTTCGCGCCGCGCCGTTCGCGCAGGCGCTTGTTCACCGCGTCGCGGTGGATGTACGCGCCGCGCGGACCGACCCGCGTGGTGAAGCCTTCGGCCAGCATGCGCACGGTTTCGTCGAAGGTCTCACGCTTGAGCGCGTTGAACGGATACGCGCGTCGTACCAGATCGAACAGGGCGTCCTCGTCCCATTCCTGGCAGGCCACTTCGGCCACGATCTGCTGGGCGAGCACGTCGAGCGGCTGGTGCGGCATCACCAGTGCGTCGAGCTCGCCACGGCGCACGCAGTCGAGCAAGGCGGCGCACTCGACGAGGTCGTCGCGCGAGGTCGGGAACAGACGGGCTTTCGGCGTGCCGCCCACGGCGTGACCCGCGCGGCCGGCGCGTTGCAGGAAGGCCGCGATCGAGCGTGGCGAGGCAATCTGGCAGACCAGGTCGATGTCGCCGATGTCGATGCCGAGTTCGAGCGAGGCCGTCGCGACCAGCGCGCGCAGCTCGCCCTTCTTCAGGCGCTGCTCCGCGTCCAGTCGCTGCTCGCGCGACAGGCTGCCGTGATGGGCGGTGACGGCTTCGCGTCCGAGCCGCTCGGAAAGGTGCCGCGCCACGCGCTCGGCCATGCGCCGCGTGTTGACGAAGATCAGCGTGGTGCTGTGTTGTTCGACCAGGTTGGAGAGCCGGTTGTAGACCAGCTCCCACATGTCGTTGGACATCACCGCTTCCAGCGGCACCGGTGGCACTTCCAGCGCTAGATCGCGCTTGCGCGTATGGCCGATGTCGACGATGGCGCAGTCTTCCTTCGCGTTGCCGATGAGGAAGGCGGCTACCTTCTCGATCGGCTTCTGCGTGGCGGAAAGCCCGATACGGGTGATGCGGCGCTGCGCCAGCGATTCCAGTCGCTCCAGCGACAGGGCGAGATGGCTGCCGCGCTTGCTCGATGCCACGGCATGGATTTCGTCCACGATCACCTCGCGCACGTTGGCCAGCATGGCGCGACCGGAGACGGAACCGAGCAGCACGTAGAGCGACTCCGGGGTCGTCACCAGGATGTGTGGCGGGCGCTTCTTCATGCGCTCGCGATCGGACGACGGGGTATCGCCCGTACGCACGGCCGTACGTATCTCGATATCGGGCAAACCCTGTTCGCGCAGTTGCTCGCGGATGCCGGCCAGCGGCGCCTCGAGGTTGATGCGGATGTCGTTGGAAAGGGCCTTCAGGGGCGACACGTAGAGGATCGTCGTGCGATCCGGCAGGCCGCCGTCGCGCACACCTTCGCGTACCAGCATGTCGATGGCCGACAGGAAGGCGGTGAGGGTCTTGCCCGAACCGGTCGGTGCGGCGACGAGGGTATGTCGTCCGGAGCGGATCGCCGGCCAGGCAGCCATCTGCGCGGCCGTGGGTTGCGGAAACGTGTTTCCGAACCAGGCAGCCACGGCGGGATGGAAGGCGTCTAGCGTCATCGACTTTTGTGAATTCATTGAATCACTTAAGTGGGGCCGAAACGGCCGTCGGTCAAGTTCGAGCCTACCCCGAAGCGGTCTCGCGGGTTGCGATAAAAGCGTTACTGAACGAACGTAGAGGTTTCCCCCGGATCGACTTCGCGACCATGACCGATACCGCCCGCCGCACCGCCCTCGCCTTCGCCATCACCGCCGGCCTCGCCGCCAGTGCCGGCGCGGCCACCCCGCCCGCCCGCCCCTGGATGGATCGCTCACTGTCGGCGGATCGCCGGGCCGAACTCGTGGTCGCGGCGATGACGGACGACGAGAAATTCCGCCTGATTCGTTCCGACTTCGGCCTGGCCAGCGACAAGCATGGCGTTCCCGAAGGCGCCGTGGGCGGTGCCGGCTATGTTCCCGCCCTGCCGCGCCTCGGCCTGCCCGCCATCAACGAGACGGATGCCGGACTGGGCGTGAACAAGCCCGGCATCGACGGCAAGGGCGCGATCTCGCTGCCCGCCGGCCTCGCCACCGCTGCCAGCTTCGATACCGCCGTCGCCCATGCCGGGGGCCGCATGATCGGCGGCGAGGCGCGCGGCAAGGGGTACGGCGTGCTGCTGTCCGGTGGCGTGAACCTGCTGCGCGATCCGCGCAACGGTCGCAACTTCGAATACGCCGGCGAGGATCCGATCCTGGCCGGCAGCATCGTCGGCGCCACGATCAAGGGCGTGCAGGAGCGAAAGATCGTCGCCACGGTGAAGCATTTCGCCATCAACGACCTCGAATCCGGCCGCAACACGCTCAGTGCGGATATCGATCCCGTCGCCTTGCGCGAATCCGACCTGCTCGCTTTCCAGCTCGCCATCGCCCACGGCGATCCCGGCTCGGTCATGTCCTCGTACAACCGTGTCAACGGCACCTTCGCCGGCGAACACGACTGGCTGCTCAACCAGGTGCTCAAGCAGGAATGGGGCTTCAAGGGCTTCGTCATGTCCGACTGGGGCGGCGCTCACAGTGGCGCCAAGGCGGCGCTGGCGGGACTGGACCAGGAGTCCGCGGGCGAGGTGTTCGATGCCGAGGTGTTCTTCGACAAGCCGCTGCGTGCCGCCGTCGCCTCGGGCGAGGTGCCGAAGGCGCGGCTGGACGACATGGCCCGGCGGATCATGCGCAGCCTCATTGCCCACGGGGTGATCGACGATCCCATTCCCACCAAGCCGACCACGCCCGTGCCGTACGACGCCGACCGCAAGGTCGCTCGCGACACGCTCGAGGCCGGCGCCGTCCTGTTGCGCAACCAGGCAGGCCTGCTGCCGCTGTCGCGCCAGGGCCAGTCGGTCGTGGTGATCGGCGCCCATGCGGACAAAGGCGTACTGGCCGGCGGCGGATCCTCGACGGTCACCGATGAGGGTGGCGATCCGGTGCCGGGGCTGCAGCCGACCGGCTGGCCGGGCCCGGTGCGTTACCACGCCTCCGCGCCACTCACCTTCATGCAGAAGCTCGGCGGCAAGGTCAGCTTCGATCCGGGTACCGACCCGGCCGCCGCGGCGAAGGCCGCCGCCGGCGCCGACGTGGCCGTGGTCTTCGTCACCCAGTGGGCCGCCGAGTCCTTCGACGTTCCCGACATGGCCCTCGCCGACGGCCAGGATGCGCTGGTCGCCGCGGTGGCGAAGGCCAACCCGAAAACCGTGGTCGTGCTGGAAACCAATGGCGCGGTGAAGATGCCCTGGCTCGACAGCGTCGGTGCCGTCCTGCAGGCCTGGTACCCGGGCTCGGGCGGTGGCGAAGGCATCGCCCGGCTGCTCTACGGCGAGACCGCGCCGTCGGGTCGCCTGCCGATGAGCTGGCCGAAAGACGAATCCCAGCTTCCCCGGCCGACGATCCAGGCGGCCGGCCTGTACTCGAAGGAGAAGCCGGCGGACAACGTCGACTACAACATCGAAGGCGCCGATGTCGGTTACCGCTGGTTCGAGAAGACCAAGCGCGAGCCGTTGTTCGCCTTCGGCTATGGCCTGACCTATACGAGCTTTGCCTACAGCGACTTCGCCGTGGACAAGGACGCCAAGGGCCGTCCGGTGGCCCATGTCACGGTGAAGAACACGGGCAAGACGAGCGGCGCCGACGTGCCCCAGGTGTATGTCACGGCGCCTGGCGCCGCGACGCGTCGCCTGGCCGGCTGGAGCAAGATTTCGCTCAAGCCTGGCGCGAGCCGCCGTGTCGATATTCCGCTGGAGCCGTTGGCGCTCGCCCGCTACGACGACACGGGCAAGCGCTGGCGCGTGGCTCCAGGCACCTACGCGGTGAAGCTGGGCCGATCGGCCACGGATATCGCCGCCGAAGTCACGGTAGCGGTTGGCGAAAGCTTTCCGCAGGTGAAGGCTCCCTGAGCCTGCACGACACCGCGACACGCGATCGCCACAATGCGCGCATGAACCTGCGCTCCGTATCGATCGTCGCCGCCCTCTTGTACCTGGGCTCCGCCCCGGCTTTCGCCGACCCGCCGGATTTCGACCGGCCCGGCGCGGGCTTCGCCACCAGCGTGCTCCCCGTGGGCACGCTGGCCCTCGAGCAGGGGTTGCCGACCTATGAGCGGCAGCGTCAGGACGGCCTGCTCGACAAGACGTATACCGCCGACAGCCTGATTCGCATCGGCCTGGGTGGGCCTGCCGAGCTGCAAGTCGGCGGGTCGGCGTGGAACCGGTTGGTGGAACGTGGGAGCGGCAGCCGGCGACAGGCAACGGGGCACGGCGACACCAGTGTCGGCCTGAAGATCGCTCCGGGCGGCTCCGGCGAGACCGGCACGTTCAGTTGGGCGGCACTGGGCCAGGTCTCGTTCGCCAACGGCGACCGTGATTTCGGCAATGGGGCCAAGCAGTACACCCTCGGCGTCACCGGCCAGTGGAAACCGACCGACACCTGGCAGGGCACGCTCTTCGCCAATGTCGACCGCCTGCGCGGCGGCAATACCTGGACCCTGGCACCGACCTTCGGCCGCACGTTGGGGGAGAACTGGATGGTTTACGTGGAGACGGATGCCATCCACGATGCCGGCGACGGCAACGAACTGCAGGCCGGCGGCGGTGTCGCCTACACCATCGGTGACCACGCCCAGCTCGATGCCTACGCCCTGCATCGTATCGGCGCGCATGGGCCTTCGGTGATCGCGGGCCTTGGTATTTCGGTGTTCTTCGGCAAGAAGGGCTAGCGCTTCGCCGATAAAAACATGGCCCTCGCGCTCACGCGGAGGGCCATGACGGACGTCCCTGGGTCCCGTGGCATGAGCCACACCAGAACGCGGCCCGGCGAAGCCGGCGCGACGTTATCTCCGATGAAGGGGGGATCGATCCTCTCGCTAGGGACGGACGGCATCCTGCCGTCGGATCGGTCATCGGGGATTCGGCGTCCCGTCCGGCTTTATGCCGGGCGGGACATAGGGCCTATCTTGCGTAGGTGCGCCGACGACGGATATAGGAGGAATCTGAAAAATGTCTGTTCGTTTCCGACATCGACGCGGAAACGCGCGCACTCATGCGCGAGCGTGGCGCTCCGGACGCGGTCGCACGCGATGCTCGCGCGCGTCGCGCGCGGGTGTCCCCAGCGTCGGCGCCGGCTTCGGCGCGGTCTCGGTCACGAGGACGCCACGGCTCGCGAGGCTACGCAGCCGCGCGCAATCGGAGGATCCGTAGTCACGTTTTCCGGGTTCGCGTTGCATCGATCCTCTCCTGCGGTCTTCCCGCCCGAGCGAGCAGCGTGATCCGGAAAAGAGAAAATTACGGTGGCGCGGCCGTGAACGTTTCGTGACACGTCTTCACAGGCCCGAAGGCCCGCGGGACGTTAAGGCGACGTCGAGACGGAGGGGGTGGTCGCCGGCATGCGCTGGATTAGTTCCGTGGCCAGCTGCTCGTAGTTCTCATCGAAATGGTGCGAGCCGGTTTTCCGGTACACGGTGACGAAAGACGGCAGCTTCGGATCGGTGCAGCCGCTGTCGTCGGCGTCTTCCGCGCCGTAGTAGCACGCCATCGGGGGCTTGCCGCCCAAGGCCAGGATCGGCGGTACCGCATCGGTATGAACCACGGGATTCACCCACTGCAACAGGTTGTGCGTGTGCGTCGTCCACCAGCCCTGCTGCATATAGCCCTCGAGTTCGATCTCGAAGTTCACATCGCGGCTGGCCGACAGCAGCACCAGCTGGGTCAGCTTCGCGCGGTTGTCCGGGCGCAGCTTGCCGACGATGGTCGGCAGCACGTCGGCACCGAACGAGTAGCCGATAAGCAGGACGCGCTTCTTGTTCCACTGGACGGTATAGCGGTCCAGCAGGCGGTCGAGATCGTGGGCCGACTCATCCGGCGAGCGATAACGCCAGAAATACTTGAAGGTGCTCACGCCGGCGACGGGAATGCCGCGCTGGGTGAACACCGCGCCGAGGCGCTGGTCGAGATCCCACCAGCCGCCGTCGCCGGAATAGATGACCACCAGCAGGTCTTCCTCGCCGGCGGGAGCGGCTTTCAGCGCCGGCAGTTCCACGGTGGACACCTCCATCGAGGCGTGGGTCCACGGATGCCAGGCGAGCAGGCCGAGAACGATCGCCGCGCCAACGGCGATGAGGATGTATCGCACGACTTTTCTCATCGACGCACCACACCGCCCAGGCCGCCCGAGATCAGGCTGGCGACGTTCGCGAGTGCCAGCGGCAGCGCGATGCCGCCGGCCACCGCGATGTAACGCGGCTCCCACTCGGGATCGAACTTGTCCTTGTAGCGGTGCAGCCCGCGGAAGTTGTAGAACCGCTCGCCGCGGCCGAACACCATGGCGCCGAAGCGACTCCACAGCGGTGCCGTGCGGCGGTTCTGCAGCCCCGAGAGCGGGGCCATGCCGAGATTGAACCAGCGATAGCCCTCGGCTTTCGCCCAGACCATCAATTCGATGAACAGGAAATCCATGATGCCGGAGGGTCCGTCGGGCAGGTGGCGCATCAGGTCGACGGACGCTTCTTCCTTGGTCGCCGTCACGAAAATATTGGCGAAGGCGACGGGCTCATCGCCCTGCCAGACCACCGCCATGGGCGTACGCGCGAGGTAGCGCTCGTTGAACAGACCGAGCGAGAAACGCTTCTCTCGCACTTTCTTGTCGCGCATCCAGGCGTCGGAAATCACTTTCAGGCGCGGCAGTAGCGCGGGCACGTCTTCCACCGGCACGATTTCCATGCGCAGGCCGTCGCGGGCCAGCTTGTTCACCGTGCCGCGCAGGGTCTTCTTCGACTTGCCGTCGAGGTTGAAGGTCTCCAGGCGCACGCGCGCCTCTTCGCCGATCTTGAGCAGGCTCATGCCGACTTCGAGATACAGGTCGAGGTCTTCCGGACGCACCTGGTAGAACAGTGGCCAACCGCCAGCGTGTTCGCACTCTTCGCGGAAGCGCCAGACCAGTTCGCGGCGGGCGTCTTCGCTCTCGCCTACCGGATCGCCCATGGCCACCCAGCTGCGGCCTTCGATGTCGTACATGATGAAGGCGCGGTCGTCCGGCGCGAACATGAGCATCTTGTCGCCGACCAGGGCGAGATGGCCCTGGGCCGACGAAAAACCCTTCAGCAACGGCATCGCCCGGGCCAGGTCGGCGTCGCTCGGCAGCGCACGGCGGGTACGCGCCGGTCGGATGAGGTTGGCCAGCGCGAACAGCATCACCACCGCCGTGGCGCCCACCAGCGCGCGCAGCGCGCGCGGCGCGCCGCCGTGATGGAAGCTGAATTCCCACCAGAGGTTGTTGCTGTATTCGACATGCTTGAAGCTGAAGAACACCAGCCATGTGGCGCAGCCGAGCACGGCGGCGATGGCCGCCATCCAGCCCACCGAGAAGCTGGCGCGAAACAGCGAAGCACGCCGGTAGAAGTGACGATGCGCCGGGGCCAGCGCGAGGGCCAGCAGCGATAGCAGCGTGGCTTCCTCGTAGTCGATGCCCTTGAGCAGCGACAGGACGGCACCGACGATCAGCAGCACCAGGGTCACCACATAAGCGGCATCCAGGCGTCGCTGCAGTCCGCGGGCGAGGATCAGCAGGAGCATGCCGACCACGCTGGAGAGGAAATGCGAGACCTCGACCAGGGGCAGTGGCACGAAGCCGCGCAGGATCTCCATGCGTCCCGGGATGGCCAGGGTGGCGCCCGAGAAAAGCAGCACGGCACCGGCAATCAGGGTCAATCCGGCGAAGAACGGCGGCAGGAGGCTGCTGAACCATGGCGTGATCAGCGCCGTCTGACGCAGGCCGCGGATCTCCCGCCAGATCACCATGACCGTGGCCACGCCCAAAGGCAGGAGGTAATACACCAGGCGGAAGGCGGTCAGCGAGCCGAGGATCGGCGCTTCCAGACCGTGGTTGCCGGTGGCGCCGAAGCCGGCCAGCATGACCGCCTCGAACACGCCCAGGCCGCCGGGCACATGGCTGATCAGGCCGGCCATCTGGGCCAGCACGAAGATGGCCAGGAAATGGCCGAAGCCACCCACGATTTCCTGCGGCATCAGGACGTACAGCACCCCCGATGCAAGGCCCCAGTCCAGCGCGCCGATCAGGATCTGCCGTGCGGCGACCTGCGGCGTCGGTGTGTTGACCGCCCAGCGCCAGACGCGGATGGGGCGGCGCACGAGCACCGCAGCGGCAAACCAGGCCAGCGGCACCAGGACAAGCACGATCGCCAACGGGATGCGCAGGCCCGAAAACGGCACGTCCGGAGGAATCGGCACGATCAGGAGCGTGACGCCGGTCAGCGCGGCCAGTCCGAGCCAGAAGCTCAGCGTCGTATAGAGGACGACGCGGGCGACCTCGCCCGTAGTCAGCCCGGCCTGGACGTAGAAGCGATAGCGGATCGAACCCGAAACGAGCAGGGACATGCCCAGCGCGTTGGAGAACGCATAGCTTATGAAGGAGATGAAGGCGACGCGCTTCGGCGGCAGGCGACGCCCGATACTGGCCAGGCCGAACCAGTCGTACAGCGTCATCACGGCGAAACCGGCACCGGTAAGCAGGATGGCCAGCGCGATATCGGCATTGGGCAGGCCGTGCACGTAGGCGCCGATCTGGCGATATGTGACCTCGGTGGCCATGGCGTGCAACGCCCACAGCGCCAGGCACAGCAGCAGGAGGGACAGCAGGGGGCCGCCTGCTCGACGCAGCAGAGTCGCGTATAGCGCGGGCTTCGTCAGGGGCGCATCGTTCACTGGCAGCTCCGCCCTCGTCTCATGCTCCACTGCTTCCGCGGCTCCGTCGTTTCTCGTAAGGTCGTGTAGGGTGCCACATAGCGCGGGCAGGCGGCAGGTCGTGGCGCCGCAGCGTTCATCCTTTCGCGGTGCTAGGGCAAAAGCTTACGATAAGCCCCGGGAAAGCTTTTTGTAAGCGATCCTATCTAACCTCGAAGCAACATCCTGCCCGCCCTTCGGCCGGCGACCTTCGGTGAGGCATCATGCGTTCTGCTCCTTCGGCCCCGGGCCCTTTGCGCCAGCGGTTCCGACCGCTCCTGTGGTTCGGTGTCCTGTTCGTCGGCGTGGCCTTCCTGGTCCGCCTTATCCTGTTGATCAAGACCGGCCACGACGTCCCGCGCGAGCCAGGCAGCTGGCTCTACCTGTTCGCCGTGGGCCTGGGCTACGACCTGGTCACCTTCCTCTATTTCGGCTGGCCGATGCTGCTGGTGCTCTGGCTGCTGCCGCGCCGGACCTACCTGTCGACCCTGGGCCACCGGATCTTCATCGGCTTCTGCTTCGTGCTGGCCTTCGCCGTGCTGTACCTGGGCGCCGCCGAGCTGGTGTTCTGGGGCGAGTTCAGCGCCCGCTTCAACTTCATCGCCGTGGACTACCTGGTCTACACGCACGAGGTGGTCGGCAACATCCAGGAGTCGTACCCCATCGTCACCTGGTCGCTGCTCTTGCTGCTGGCGACGGTACTGGTCATCTTCTTCAGCCGCCGCACGCTGAAGGCGCAGGACGAGGGCTCGCGTTTCGCCGGCCGCTCCGCCGTGGTCGGTGTCTGGCTGGTGCTGACTGTCGCGGTGAGCTTCGCCTTCGACGGCTCGATGAAGGATCGCTCGGCCAATAACTACGTCAACGAACTGGCCGGCAACGGCATCTACCAGTTCTTCGCCGCGTTCCGGAACAACGAACTGGACTACGCGAAGTACTACCCGACGATTCCCGACGACCAGGCCTTCGCCAACCTGCGGGAACTGGTGAAGACGCCCAATGCCACCTTCACCAGCGACGACCCGAAGGACATCACCCGCACGATCGCCGCGGACGGCCAGGAGAAGAAGCTCAACGTCGTGCTGATCAGCGTCGAGAGCCTCTCCGGCGACTACGTCGAGGGGTTGAACGTCAGCAAGCACCGCGGGCTGACGCCCAACCTCGACGCGCTGGCGGCGAAGAGCCTGTTCTTCACCCAGCTCTATGCCAATGGCACGCGAACCGTTCGTGGCCTCGAGGCGCTGGCGCTGTCGGTTCCGCCCACGCCGGGCGAGTCCATCGTCAAGCGTCCGGGCAACGAGAACCTCAATTCCCTGGCCGACGTGTTCAATGCGAAGGGCTACACCTCCGAGTTCGTCTACGGCGGGTACGGCTACTTCGACAACATGAATCACTTCTTCGGCAGCAACGGCTACACGGCGGTCGATCGCAACGTCATCGACAGCAAGGACATCCACGCCGAGAACGTCTGGGGCGTCGCCGACGAGGATCTGTTCACCCTCGTGATGAAGCGGATGGACGCGTCGTACGCGAAGGGCAAGCCGTATTTCGGCCATGTCATGACCACGTCGAACCATCGCCCGTACACCTTCCCCGAAGGTCGCGTGCAAGCCAAGCAGGGCGCTCGCGACTCCGCCGTGCGCTACACCGACTGGGCGCTCGCCGACTTCCTCAAGCGGGCATCCACCAAGCCCTGGTTCGACGATACCGTCTTCATCATCACCGCCGATCACTGCGCGGCGAGCGCGGGCAAGACCAGCCTGCCGGTGGACAAGTACCACATCCCGCTGTTCATCTATTCGCCCAAGCATGTCGCACCGGGTCGCGTGGATCGCCTGATGAGCCAGATCGACATCCCGCCTACGGTGCTCGGCATGTTGAACTTCAGCTACACCTCGCATTTCTACGGCTACGACCTGTTCAAGCTCGAGCCGGGACGCGAGCGCACGTTCCTCAGCACGTACCAGGAACTCGGCTACCTGCGCGGCGATCGCCTGACTTCGCTGATTCCGCGCGAGCCGGTGAAGGAGATGACGCCGGACCTGGCTTCGGGCGACGCGACGGTGGCCAAGGCCGATCCGGTGGATGCGAAGGATGCGATCACGTACTACCAGACCGCCGCGTATCTGTTTACCCATGGACTGATGACGAAGAAGGGCGCTGCGGCACCGCCCACGGCTCCCGCAGCACCGTAAGCCGTACTGTCCAGGTCTTGCGGGCGGGCTCCGTGTGGGAGCCGCTTCAGCGGCGATAGCCAGTCGAAGCAACCCATCGCCGGCATAGCCGGCGCCCACACAGAGCTCGTGGCCGGCTCCTACATGAAGCGCATGGCCGCCGTCTGCACCAGGCCTAACGCCCGGCAGCGGCGCGTTCGCGCACTTCCGCGAATGTCCAGTCGCGCAGCGGTTGGCCGTTCTCCCAGACGGTGACCATGGCTTCCTCCCAGCCCGGCTCAAGGTCGCCCGGTGCGAGCGATATCGCGTCGTCCGGCAAGGCCACGGTGCGATAGCTGCCGTACTCGCGATGGCGCACCAGCGTCATGCGACCGCGTTTGGACGTCTTGCCCTGGTCGGTGACGGGATCCTTCCAGACATCGCGCCACGTACCTTCGATGCGCACCGCCGAGCATTTGAGCGCGAACTTCTGCGTGTCCCGGGTAAGCTTCTGCAGCAGTGCGCCGCCCATGCCAAACGCGAGGTTGTCGGCCGAATAGCCGGCGCCGGTGATGCGTTCGAGGATGGCGCGGATGCTTTCGGGGTTCACGCCGTCGCCCTGGATGACGCGCACATGGTTGAGCACACGAAAGCCCTTGCCGTTCACCGTGCTGCCGAAAGCGTCGTTCAGCAAGCTCACGCAGCGATGCACGACCTCGACCGGGTCGCCGGAGTCGGGCCGTACGACGACGGTGGCACCCGATGCGATCACCTCGTCGCGCAACGTCTTGCCCCAGTGCTCGCTGATCGCGTGGTAGATGTCGTAGCTGTCCGAGACCACGGCAACGAGTGAGCCCGGCTTCGCGAAACGCCTGAGCATGTTCCGGTAGGCGTCGACTTCATGCTCGCGGCCCCAACTGGTGATCGTGCTGTGCTCGGCGGCAGGAATGGAATAGCCCGCCATGGGTTCCGCGTAGAAGGCACGCGCGGCCAGTACACCCGATACGGTGTCGGTGCCCATGAAGTTGACCAGATGCGCCATGCCGCCGAGCCCGGCGGACTCGGCGCTGGAGACCCCGCGCGCGCCGAAGTCATGCAACTTGAAGGGAATCTGTCCGGTGGGATCGTCGGAGGTCTTCGCCAGGTACTGCAGGATGGTCCGCCGTGCCTGCCAGCTGATCGTCGCCACGGTCACGGGGTACCACAGGCGCAACAGCAGTGTTTCCAGATAGGACGGCAACCAGAAAGCGTCCGGGTCGGTCGATTCGATCGTCACCAGCGCCTGGTGCGTGGGCACGACGGAGCCTTCGGGTACGGCGCGTATGCGCACGGGCAAGCGGCCGCCGTGGACATCCACGATGCGTCGCCAGCCGGATTCGTTGAAGGGTTCGCCATGAACGGCGAAGAAGTCGCGCGCCGCATCGACATGCGCGTGCGTTACGGCTTGGCCGAGGCGCGACTTGAGAACGGCCTGCAAGCCGAAGAACAGCGTGCTTTCGTACGTTCCTCCGCGTGATTCCACGTAGAAGAACGTGGCGTCGGTGCCCGGCGGATACTGCAGCCAGTGGCTGGCCTTGTAGCTGTCGGTGTCGAGGATGGGGTTGTCGAGGTAGGACATGCCGTGGGTCGTCATGACCCACAGCATACCCCTGGCGTCGCTTACGCCGCGCTATCGACCAGGACGAGTTCGGCATCGGCCGAGGCCGTGATGCGCAACGTGGTCTCGTCGCGGATCGCGGCGCCGTCGCCCTTGTTGAGCGTCTTGCCGTTGATCTGGATCGAGCCTTCCGCCGGCACCATGTAAGCGAAGCGACCCTCGCCCAGCGTGTACTCCACGGTCTGCCCGGCCTTCACGCTGGCGCCGAGGACGCGGGCGTCGGTGCGGATCGGCAGCGCGTCGCCGTCGCCGGCCATGCCGCTGGCCAGGGTGACGAACTGACCGGAGCGCTCGCCCTTCGGGAATGGGCGGGTGCCCCACGACGGCGCCTTGCGCTCGCCATCGGGAATGATCCAGATCTGGAAGATCCGGGTGGCCTCCGGCTCGGCGTTGTACTCGGCGTGACGGATGCCGGTGCCGGCACTCATCACCTGCACATCGCCCGCCTCGGTGCGGCCCTTGTTGCCCAGGCTGTCCTCGTGGGTGATCGCGCCTTCACGCACATAAGTGATGATCTCCATGTCCGAATGCGGGTGCGGCGGGAAGCCGGTGCCGGCGGCGATCGTGTCGTCGTTCCAGACGCGCAGCGCGCCCCAACCCATGCGCTTCGGGTCGTTGTAGGAGGCGAACGAAAAGTGATGCTTCGCATCGAGCCAACCGTGGTTGGCACCGCCAAGACTGTTGAAGCTGCGGACGTCGATCATGTCGTGCTCCCCCGGAATAACCGGACTGGATGGGTGAATGGGTGTATTTTCCTCCCCGCCCACGGCCTGCGGAGCATCGTTCCACCGAACGGATTGTTTCCCTGGAATCGCTTGTAAGGGTTGCAAAGCGCCCCCCGGCCGCCCATCTGGAACGAATTGGCGGTTCGCCCGCCTCCCCTTTCTAGAGGTGTCTGCGGATGATTCCGTTCTCGGTACTCGACCTGTCCCCGGTGGCGCGCGGCTCCAACCCCGGCGAATCGCTGCGTAACTCGCGCGATCTCGCCCAGCATGCCGAGGCCCTGGGCTTCCATCGATACTGGCTGGCCGAGCACCACAACATGACCGGCATCGCCAGCGCGGCGACCGCCGTGGTGATCGGCTTCATTGCCGAAGGCACCCGTACGATCCGCGTCGGCTCCGGCGGAATCATGTTGCCGAACCACGCGCCGCTGGTGATCGCCGAGCAGTTCGGCACGCTGGCATCGCTCTATCCGGGCCGTATCGACCTCGGCCTCGGCCGTGCGCCGGGCACCGACCAGGGCACCGCCCGCGCCTTGCGCCGGTCCATGGGCCCCAGCGACGACCGCTTCCCGGACGACGTCCAGGAACTCCAGCTCTTCCTCGGCCCGCAGCAGCCGGGCCAGACCGTGCGGGCGGTGCCGGGCATGGACACCAACGTGCCGCTGTGGCTGCTCGGCTCGAGCCTGTTCAGTGCGCAGCTCGCCGCGCACCTGGGCCTGCCGTTCGCCTTCGCTTCGCACTTCGCGCCGGACATGATGATGAAGGCGCTCGAGGTCTACCGGCACATGTTCCGTCCGTCGGATGTGCTCGACAAGCCCTACGCGATGCTTGGCATCAACGTGGTCGCGGCGGAGACCGACGAGGAAGCGCGCCGCCTGTTCACCTCGCAGCAGCAGGCTTTCTGGAACCTGCGCCGTGGTGCGCCGGGCCAGCTGCCGCCGCCGGTGAATTCGATGGATGGCGTGTGGACACCGATGGAAAAGGCGCAGGTGGATCACGCGCTGTCCTGCGCGGTGGTCGGCTCGCCGGATACCGTGCGCAATGGCCTGGCGGACTTCATCGAGCGTACCGGTGCCGACGAACTCATCATCACCGCGCAGATATTCGACCACGCGGCGCGCAAGGCGTCGTACTCGATCGTCGCTGCCCAGCACGCGAAGCTCGCCGAGCGTTCGGCGGCCTGATCGCGTGCGCATCGTCCTGGACACGAATGTCTGCCTGGACGCGTTCGTGTTCGACGATCCGCGTGCCGCGCCGCTGGTCGCGGCGCTCGCCGCCGGTAACGTCGAAGCGGTGACGAGGGCGGACTGTCGCGATGAATGGCTGGGTGTGCTGGCTTATCCCGCCCTGAAGCTGGATGAAGCGCGTCGCGCCGAAGCGGCGGCGCGCTTCGATCGATGCGTCACCTTGCTGGCGACCGCTCCCGACGCATCGTGCGTGGCGCTTCCCCGCTGCCGCGACCCGGACGACCAGAAATTCCTGGAACTCGCGGCGTCCGCCGGTGCCGCCATTCTCTTTTCGCGGGATGCGGAAGTGCTGCGTCTGGCCAGGCGAACCGTGCGCGATGGCCTGTTTGCCATCCTGCGACCCGAAGACTGGGTGTTTCGCGCAGAACCGATGTAATTCAGCCGGTTAGTCCTGCACGAGCCGTATTCGCCCCTCGAATGGCCGGCGCCGGATGTTCCTCCGCCATTTTGCGCCCGTAAAGTGGACCATGCAGGGGCCGATGGCCCGCTGTCTCGTCGCAGCATGCGCTGCGTACTCATCGTGGAAAAGGAGTTTCGGATGAAGAAGCACGCCATTTCAAACGACCTGCAGGGCAAGCTCGACGCGGCGATGGCGGAGCGTCGCGCCAACGTCGCCAACCCGGTGGCAACGCTGACCCCTTATATCTATGTCGACAGAACGGTCGATGCCGATCGGCTGCATAGGAACCTCATGGTGGAAGCGACGGATGCCGCGGGAGCGCCGGTGGGGGACGTGTTCATCGACTACAGGGTCATCGACAATAACGGGACGGGATCCACCTTCGTGCTCGACGGCAACCCGATCGGCAGCAGCCTGGGTATCACGGAGGGCGACGGCGGGTTTGCGATCGCCCAGGACTGGCTCCTTACGGGGAAGACACCAGGGCGCTTCATCGTCAGGGCGACGGCACCCGAAAGCGCCGATCCGGCGGTGGTTTTCGCCGAGTTCAGGATCACGATTTCGTCCCAGGTGCCAACCAGCTTCAGAATCGTCAGTCGCGGAAGTTCCTCCGCGCCCATCGGCGACATGGTGAAACCCGATGCGGTCGTCGAACTGCTGGACCAGGACGGCGAGCCGATCGAATTCGGCTCCATTCAAACCCAGATACACGACCCGAACGACACGGGATCGTTGTACTACTGGTCGAGCGGCGTCGTGAACTTCATCCAGACGAGCGTGGAACCTGGCGGTACCCCGCTGGTCGGTCTGCTGATTCCAGGCGAAGACAACCTGGGCAAAACGTTCTTCCTGCGGGTGAACCGGACCGGTCGTGAGCCGCACATCGATATTCCGTATGTCGGTGTCCAGACGGAATGACGCCCGTGCCGGTCCGCCAGCTATGGAACGGCCTTCAGTCCACCGGTACCAGCGCGATGAAGTTGCGCAGGCTGTAGTAGCGCTCGTGCTGGGGCCACTCCACCGAGGCGATGGCCTTGTGACCGGCCGCCCAGGGCTCGTTGTCGAGCAGCACTTCGACCTGGCTCTTGCCGTCGCCGACGTTGCCGTAGAACACGCGGATCCAGTGCACGTCGTTGGTCAGCGGTGCCGTGGAAATGGCGGCCTCGAGCGCGGAGAGGCCGTCTTCGGGAATCTCCATGGGTGCATCCTTCTCCCCGCGCAGGGTGAAGTCGCCGATGTAGGCGTTGAAGCGATGCACGCCGGCGGTGAGCTCGTGCACGGCTAGCTTGCTCTTGTTCACCGTATGCCAGCACGCGGCCAGCACCACGTGGAAATCGTTCCGCGCGAAGCTGTCCAGTGCATCGCGGCAACCGGCCTTGCCACTGCCGATACCGCCGAAGCTTTCCTCGATGGTGCGTTCCTCGTCGAGGACGATGTCCAGGTCCAGCCGGCCCATGGCGCCGTCCTTGCCTTCGTGCCAGATGCCACGCAGGGCCGGATAGTCGTCGCCCTCGGTCAGCAGCCAGTCTTCGTCGGGCTCGAGTTGCACGCCGTGCTCGGCGAAAAGGTCGATGAGGGTGTTCTGGATGAGACGGTCCATGGGTCGTCCGTTCGGGAAAGGGAGGGATTATGCGTTGTCCAGGAGCTTGTCGAGCGCCACGGCGGCCGACGGGTTGCGCTCCTTGGCCGCGGAGATGAAGTAGACGAAAACATCGCGCGGGGCGCCGTTCGCCAGCGCGTCGCCGACATGGGGCAGGTCGCGGGGATCGCCGCCCGCGGCCCACGTGGCCGCCTGTTTCGCCAGGACCTTCAGTTCTTTCGCGGGGTAGCCCTGCTTTTCCGCCGCCCGGCTGCGCATCAGGCGCGCATAGACGAAGGGACCGGTCAGGTCGGCGAAGGAGGGATGCTCGGGCGAGTCGGTGAAGACGGTCGCCACGCCGCGTTCCCGTGCCAGCGCGAGCCAGCGCTCGTCCATGAAGGTCTCGTTACGCACCTCGACCGCATGGCGGAGTGTCACGCCGCCGGCCTTTTCGGGAAGCAGGTCGAGAAAGGCCGCCATGTCGTCGGGGTCGAAGGCGCGGGTGGCGAGGCATTGCCAGAGGATCGGCCCGAGCCGGTCGCCCAGCGCGCTGGCCCCGTCGACGAAGCGTTCGATGCGATCGCCCGCGGTCGCCAGCTGTTTGGTCTGCACGATATGGCGCGGCGCTTTCACCGAAAAGACAAAGCCTTCCGGTGTTTCGGCAGCCCATTTCCGGTAGGTCGCCGCGTCCGGTGCGCGGTAATACGTGCCGTTGATCTCGATCGACCTGACCTGCCGGCTGGCATATTCCAGCTCGCGTTTCTGCACGAGGTCGTCCGGGTAGAACACGCCGCGCCACGGTGCGAACACCCAGCCGCCCATGCCCGTGCGAACGTGGCCGGGGGCCGAAGGCTTCTTGTCGGAGCGCTTGGTTGCCGTCATCGGTCGATGCTCGCAAGTTCATGGTGGAGGCGGTGTCGTTATACTCCGCCCATGCCGTCTATCCGCATCATGACCGTCGACGACCATCCTCTGCTACGTGAGGGCATCGCGGCAGTCATCGAAGGCCAGGACGAGCTTCAACTGGTCGCCGAAGCGAGCACGGGCGAAGAGGCGATCGAGCGTTACCGCGAACACCGCCCGGACCTCACCCTGATGGACCTGCAGATGCCGGGGATCGGTGGCATCGCGGCGATCGAAGCGATTCGTGCCGAGTTTCCGGATGCACGCATCCTCGTTCTCACGACCTACCGTGGTGACGTACAGGCGCTCCGGGCGTTCCGCGCGGGAGCGCAGGGCTACCTGCTCAAGAGCGAGCTGCGTAAGGAAATGCTCAGTACCATTCGACAAATCATGGACGGCAAGCGCCGCGTACCCGAGGAGATAGCGCACGAAATGGCAGGCCACGCGAACGACGACGAATTGACCCCCCGAGAGACCCAGGTACTCACCCGGGTCGCCATGGGCGAAGCCAACCGCGATGTCGCGGTTTCCTTGGGTATCGCCGAGGAGACCGTCAAGGCACACATGAAGAGCATCCTTGCCAAGCTCGCCGCGAACGATCGCACCCACGCGGTGGCGATCGCCCTGCGTCGCGGAATCATCGAGCCCTGAGCGGATCAGGCACGCGCGTGCGCGTGCCGCTTGCGATACTCCGCCGGGGTCACTCCGACCCGACGCACGAAGGCACGGCGCAGACCGTTGGCATCGGCGTAACCGCAGTGTGCAGCGACCCGCTTCGGCGTCTCGTGGCCTTCTTCCAGCAGACGGCGCGCGGCTTCCACGCGCATCGTCTCGACGAATTCCGCCGGCGTCATGCCGACCTCGTGGCGGAAGATGCGCGCGAAGTGGCGAGCACTCATGCCCACCCGTTCGGCCATGGCGGTGACGGAGTGCGCTTCGGCCGGATGGCTCGCCACGTAGCGCTGCAGCTCCTGCAACGCACCGCGGCCGGCAGGCGCGGCCTCGCCATGACGGCTGAACTGCAGTTGGCCGCCGGGACGCCGGTAGAAGACGACCAGCTCGGCAGCGACCGCCATGGCGATGTCGCGACCGAGGTCTTCCTCGACCAGGGCAATGGCCAGGTCCATGCCGGCGGTGACCCCCGCCGCGGTGCACACCGGACCATCGCGGACGACGAACGCGTCGGCTTCCACCTGTAGCGAAGGATGTCGCTCGGCGAGCAGGCCGGCGACTTTCCAGTGGGTGGTGACACGCCGGTCGTCGAGCAGGCCGGTCTGGGCGAAAAGCAGGGCGCCGCTGCAGATCGAGCCGTAGCGGCGCGACACCGCCGCGTGCCGACGCAGCCAGTCCAGCAGGCTGTAGTCGGTGGCTGCCGAGGACAGGTCGGGCGACCCGGCGACGAGCAGGGTATCGATGTGGTCGAAGCCCTCCAGGGTGCTGCGATCGGGCAGGAAACGCATGCCGGACGAAGCGGTGACGGCCAGCGGGGCGGTGCCCACGGTGAGTACCTGGTACACCTCACGCCGCGCCTGGCGATTGGCTTCGGCGAAGACGTCGGCCGGCCCGGAAACGTCGAGCATCTGCACGCCCGGCGGAGCGACGATCACGATCGTGAGGGAGGGCGGCGACTGCATGGCGCGCAACATGGCAGCATTTGCTACCTCGAGTCAAATCAAGACGCCCGACGGGAGGCGCCCAATAGGCTCACCCATCGCCTGAGAACCCCGCCATGTCCACCATCATCGCCGGCATCGCCATTCCCGACAGCGTTCTCGCCCGCGAGATCACCGAGCTGGTGCGCGACACCGAGTCCGACCTGCTTTACCACCATTCCCGTCGCGTCTTTCTCTTTGCCGCCCTGACCGGCAAGGCCAAGCAGCTGGCTTTCGATCCGGAGCTCCTCTACGCCGGCGCCATGTTCCACGACATGGGCCTGGTCCCGGCCTATTCGAGCAAGACCGAGCGCTTCGAAGTCGATGGCGCCAACGTGGCGCGCGACTTCCTGCGTGCCAGGGGCATCGACGAGGCCCAGATCGATATCGTCTGGGCGTCCATCGCGCTGCACACCACGCCTGGCGTGCCACAGCACATGAAGCCGGAAATCGCCCTGGTGACCGCAGGCGTCGAGATGGACGTGCTCGGCCTCGGCTTCGAGAACGTGGCAAGCGGCGACCGTGAGACGGTGGCGCAGATCCATCCTCGCGGCGGTCACTTCAAGGAAGGGATCATCGACGCCTTCTACAACGGCGTGCGCAACAAGCCGGAGACCACCTTCGGCAACGTCAAGGCCGACGTCATGGCGTACAAGCAGCCCGGCTTCCAGCGGACCGACTTCACCCGGTGCATCCTGCACAACGATTGGCCGTCGTAAGCATCCGTCAATTGATCTGAGAATCATTCGCAATTACGATGACGGCCTTTCGCTTCCCGCAAGGCCGTCTTCATGCCGCACCCGCGCCGTTTCCGTTCCGCGCTGAAAACGATGCACCTGTGGCTCGGCCTCAGCCTGGGCCTGGTGCTGGCACTGGTGAGCCTGACCGGCAGCATCTTGCTGTGGGAGGACCCGCTGTTCGCGGCCGGGCACCCCCAACTCGTCTCGCGGCCGCTCCCGGACCTAGCGACGCAAGGCCACTCGCTGGCGACCCTGCTCGCTTCGCCGGAAGGCAAGGGGCTGCGCGGGCTCTCGCTGCCCGACGAGGACCTGCCGGTGTGGGCAGCCCAGTCGCGCGGCGGTCGCAGCTACTTCGATGCGACCACGGGCGAGCTGCTCCTGCGGCGCGATAAGTCCAGCGACCCCATGCTCATGCTGATGGACTGGCATACCCACCTGCTCAGTGGCGAAGTGGGCGAGACCCTCCTCGGCGTGGTCGCCTGCACCGGGCTGTTCATGCTGTTCTCGGGCGTGTGGCTGTACTGGCCGGGGCGACGTCGCGCGCTGCAGCACCTCAAGCCGCATGCCAACCCGCCAGTGCTGCGTTGGGCGAGCTTGCATCGTTTCGTCGGTATCGTCGCCCTGCCCCTGCTTGTCGTCATGATCGGCACCGGCACCACCATGGCCTATCGCGGCGCCGTCCGTAACGGCCTGGCGTCGGCCTTCCACGAAGCGCCGCCCGCCCGGCCGCCGAAGCTGCCGCCCGCCCAGGCCGAGATCGACTGGCCGGCCGTCCTGGCGGCGGCCCAGGCCGCCGCTCCCGACGCCGAACTCACCCGCGTGATGCTGCCGCAGAAGGACAGCGGCACGCTCGTGCTGCGCATCCGCCGTCCCGGCGAATGGACCGAGGACGGACGCAGCTCCCTGTGGATGGACCCCGTCGCCGCCCGGGTGATCGGTGGCGACGACGCGACCCGGCTCGGCCCGGGCCTGCGCCTGGCCAATGCCCTGTTCCCGATCCATTCGGCGGCGGTCGGTGGCTTGCTCTGGCGCATCGTCGCCTGCGTTACCGGCGTGCTTCCGATGTTCCTGCTGGTGACCGGCTTCCTCTTCTGGCGCGCCCGCCAGCGTCGCCGCACACCCGCCTGACGCCCGCTGCGGGAGCAACTCCAGCGGCGATGCTCCCGCCCCCTGCGGCTCAGTGCCCCCCGCTCCCGCCCCCCCTGTGGGAGCCGCTTCAGCGGCGACGCTCCCCCCCCCCCCCCCCCCCCCCCCCCCCCCCCCCCCCCCCCCCCCCCCCCCCCCCCCCCCCCCCCCCCGCCCCCCCCCCCCCCCCCCCCCCCCCCCCCCCCCCCCCCCCCCCC